>JACXTT010000095.1_pt1 | contig 129050 bp, 111 predicted proteins | sample 9270951 | NCBI WGS metagenome assembly JACXTT01 (sample SAMN15532306, study PRJNA645909) | rock metagenome | isolation source: weathered quartz diorite | place: Puerto Rico | collected 2017-06-21 | reverse complement strand
TACTCGAGGATGCGCGTCTCGACGATCGAATCCACCGGGCAGGACTCCTCGCACAGCCCGCAGAAGATGCACTTGGTGAGATCGATGTCGTAGCGCGTGGTGCGGCGCGTGCCGTCGGAGCGCTGCTCGGACTCGATCGTGATCGCAAGCGCCGGGCAAACGGCCTCGCACAGCTTGCAGGCGATGCAGCGCTCCTCGCCGTTCGGGTAGCGCCGCAGGGCGTGCAGCCCGCGGAAGCGCGGGCTCATCGGCGTTTTCTCTTCCGGGAACTGCACCGTGATCTTGCGCCTGAAGAGATGGCGCCCGGTGAGCGCCATGCCCTTCGCCAGCTCGAGCAGGAGAATGCTCTTGAAGAATTCGCGGATTCTGTCGATCACGGAATCACCAAATATTCCACGGCGTCTGCATCCACACGGCGATCACGACCAGCCACACGAGCGTCGCGGGAATGAAAACCTTCCAGCCGAGCCGCATGATCTGGTCGTAGCGGTAGCGCGGGAACGTCGCCCGGAACCACAGGAGCAGCGACACCATGAAGAAGATCTTGGCGAACAGCCACGCGAACGGCGGGATTGCGTCGAGGAGCGGCGCATCGACGGGCGCCGCCCAGCCGCCGAGAAACATGACTGTAGCGAGCGTCGACACGAGGATCATGTTGGCGTACTCGCCCAAGAAAAACAGCGCGAAAGGCATGCCGGAATATTCGACATGGAACCCGGCGACGATCTCGGACTCGCCCTCCGCCACGTCGAACGGCGCGCGATTGGTCTCGGCCACGCCCGAGATGAAGTACACCAGGAACATGGGCGCGAGCGGCAGCCAGTTCCAGGAGAGGAAATTGAGTCCCTTGTGAGCGAAATAGCCGCGCTGCTGCCCCGCGACGATATCGGTGAGATTGAGGCTCTGGGAAACCATAAGCACACACACCAGCGCGAAGCCCATCGCGATCTCGTAGGCGACGATCTGGGCGGCGGAGCGCATGGCGCCGAGAAACGCGTACTTCGAGTTGGAAGCCCAGCCCGCGATGATGATGCCGTAGACGCCCATCGACGTGATCGCCATCACGTAGAGGAGCCCCGCGTTGATGTCCGCGAGCACGACCTCCGGGCTCAGAGGGATCACCGCCCAGGCGGCAAGCGCCGGCATCAAAGTCAGCATAGGCGCGAAAATGAACAGGACCTTGTTCGCTCCCGTCGGAACGATCAGCTCCTTGAAAAGGAGCTTGATCACATCGGCGATCGGCTGAAGGAGCCCGATCGGACCTACGCGGTTGGGACCGAGGCGGATCTGCATCCAGCCGATAAGCTTCCTCTCCCAAAGAGCGAGGTAGGCGACGCACAGGCACAGCGGCAGGACTATGCACAGGATCAAGATCGTGTTTTTCACCAGCGTCCACGCGAGCGGCCCCCACTGGGGACCGAGCCAGGCGGTCCAAAGATTCGCCCAGATGTCGAACAGCGTCGTCACGTACGCTCCACCGAAACGGAGCCGAACATCGGACCGAGCGCCGCGGTGTGCCGGTGCGCGGCGGCGAGCCTCACGCAGCCGGCCGGCAGGCGCTCGTCGATGCCGAGCTCGACGATCGCTTCCCCCTCGCCCTGGCGCACCCGGACTCGTTCGCCCGCCCTGACGCCCAGCTTTTGCGCCAGCACCGGCCCCACCCAGGCGCGCGGTGGCAGCGCGTCGCGCGTCCTCTGAAGCGATGCGGCGCGGCGCACGATCGGATCCCCGAAATAGATGGGGACGTCGGCGATTCGCTGCAGTTCCTGGCCGGAGGCGGAATCGAGCGCGAGTTCGAGCCCGTTCAGCCGGTTGTCGAGCCTGCCCGCGACGTCTTCGGGCCGGCACGTTTCCTCGCGTACCGCCTCGGTCGATTCATGATCGAAGCCGGGAAGGCTCATCAGGTTTCCGAGCACGCGAAGCACTTTCCACGCCGGCCGCGCCTCGCCCAAGGGCTTCACCGCGGCGTTGAAGCTCTGCATCCGCCCCTCGCAATTGACGTAGGTGCCCGATGTCTCGGTGAAAGGCACGACGGGGAGAAGCACGTTGGCGTAGTCAGCGGCAAAGCTCCGGTACGCGGCCATCGCGACCACCAGATCCGCGGCGCCCATCGCCTTGACCGCCGTGCGCGGGTCATGGCAGTCGAAATCCGGCTCGGCGTTCAAGAGCAGATAGGCCTTTCGCGGCCGCTCGAGCAGGGTCCTTGCGTTCAAGCCGCCCTCCGAGGGAACGCAGCCGGCGAGATAGCCCCCGACGCTGTTGGCGGCTTCGCCGAAAAAGCCGAAGCGGCCGCCGAGCAGGGTGGCGAGTTCCTGCGCGAGCCGCTGCAGTTGCGCGCCTCGAGGATGCTGCGCGGCGAGGTTGCCGAGCAGCACCGCGACGCTCTGGCCCGAAGCGAGGCTGGCGGCGATCGCCTTCGCCTCGCTGCCGATGCTCAGGCCGGCGAGTTCCGCGGGGGCCGGCTTTTGCCTTGTCTCGGCGACGGCTTTCAGCACTTGGGCGAGCGTCCCCGCCAACTCGCTCGGGCGCACGATCGCCGTGTTGGCGACCGGCATCAGGAGGTCGTCGTCGGCGCAGTGCAGGACGTTGATCTGGGATTTGCGTTTTGCGATCTGCCGCAGGCGGGAAGCGACCAGCGGGTGATCCTTGCGGAGGAACGAGCCGACCACGAGCACGCGGTCCAATGCCCCGAGCTCCGCGAGCTTCATCCCGAGCCAGGGGACTCCGGCGCGCTTCCCGTCCGCCGAAAAGTCCGATTGGCGCAGGCGGAAATCGACGTTGTCGCTCCCCATCGCGCGCATGAGCTTCGCGAGCAGCGCCATCTCCTCGAAGGTTGAATGGGGGCTGGCGAGCGCGCCGATTTCCTGCGGAACGTACTTGAAGCGGATTTCCGAGAGGGTCCTCGCAACGTGCTCGAGCGCCGACTGCCAATCGACCTCCCGCCAGCGTCCGCCCTCCTTCAGCATGGGCCGCTGGAGCCGCTCTTCGGAGTTGAGTCCCTCGTAGGAAAAGCGGTCGCGGTCGGAGATCCAGCACTCGTTCAGCTCGTCGCTCTCGAGCGGCAGCACCCGCATCACGCGGTTCTGCTTGACCTGCACTATCAAGTTCGAGCCCAGGCTGTCGTGCGGGCTGACGGACTTGCGCCCCGAAAGCTCCCAGTTGCGCGCCGTGTAGCGAAACGGCTTCGAGGTGAGCGCGCCCACCGGGCACAGATCGATCATGTTGCCGGAGAGCTCCGAGTCCACAGTTTTCCCGACGAAGGCGAGGATCTCGGCGTGTTCGCCTCTGCCGATCATGCCGAGCTCCATGACGCCGGCGAGCTCCTGTCCGAAGCGCACGCAGCGGGTGCAGTGGATGCAGCGCGTCATGTCGGTCGAGATGAGAGGGCCCAGGTTCTTGTTCAGCACGACGCGCTTCTCCTCGGTGTAGCGCGAGGCGCTCTTGCCGTAGCCGACCGCGAGGTCCTGGAGCTGGCATTCCCCGCCCTGATCGCAGATCGGGCAGTCGAGCGGATGGTTGATGAGCAGGAATTCCATCACGCCGTCCTGCGCCTGCCTCGCGTAGTCCGAGCGCGTGAACACCTTCATGCCGTCGGTGGCCGGCGTGGCGCACGCGGGCTGGGGTTTCGGAGCCTTTTCGATCTGCACCAGGCACATCCGGCAGTTGGCGGCGATCGAGAGCTTCTTGTGATAGCAGAAGTGCGGGATGTAGATCCCCAGGCCGTTCGCCGCCTCCATCACGGTGGCGCCGTGGCGGACTTCGGTTTCCCTGCCGTCGACCGTGATTCTGGGCATGAGCCTGTTTACGACACGAGGGGATACATCCCCTCGTGCTCCCCTATATGAGCGAAGTTGTTCACTATGCCGCCTGCCGCACGGGAGCGCCGGGCGCGGTGGAATATCCGGGAGCCGTCACCATGCAGCGCCTGTGGTCGATGTGATACTGGAATTCGCTGCGGAAGTGCTCGATGAAGCTCTTCACCGGCAACGCCGCCGCGTCGCCCAGCGCGCAGATGGTGCGCCCGGCGATGTTGTCGGCGACGTTCGTGAGAAGGTCGAGGTCTTCATTCCTGCCTTTGCCGTGCTCGATCCGGTTCACCATCCGGTACAGCCATCCCGTGCCTTCGCGGCAGGGCGTGCACTGGCCGCAGGATTCCTCGAAGTAAAAATACGACAGGCGTTCGAGGGCCTTGACCATGCAGGTGGTTTCATCCATGACGATCACCGCGCCGGAGCCCAGCATCGAGCCGGCCTTGGCGATCGAGTCGTAGTCCATGTCGGTGCGCATCATGACCTCCGCGGGAAGGACGGGCATCGACGAGCCGCCGGGGATCACGGCCTTGAGCTTGCGTCCGTCGCGCATTCCGCCGGCCAATTCGAGCAGCTTCGCGAACGGCGTGCCGAGCTTCACTTCGTAGTTGCCGGGCCGCGCGACGTGTCCCGTAACGGAGAAGATCTTCGTGCCGCCGTTGTTCGGCCGCCCGAGCGAGAGGAACGCGTCCGCACCGTGGTTGACGATCCAGGGCACGGCGGCGAAAGTCTCGGTGTTGTTGATGGTCGTCGGCTTGCCGTACAGCCCGAAGCTCGCGGGAAACGGCGGCTTGAATCGCGGCAGGCCCTTCTTGCCCTCGAGAGACTCCAGCAAGGCGGTTTCCTCGCCGCAAATGTAGGCGCCGTAGCCGTGGTGGTTGTGGAGCTCGAACGAGAAATCGCTGCCGAGGATGTTCTTCCCGATGAAGCCTGCGGCGCGCGCTTCGGCGAGGGCTTCCTCGCAGCGCTCGTAGATGTCCCAGATCTCCCCGTGAATGTAGTTGTAGCCCGTGCCGACCCCCATCGCGTAGGCGGCTATCGCCATGCCTTCGTTGACGATATGGGGGTTGTAGCGCAGGATGTCGCGGTCCTTGAAAGTCCCCGGTTCGCCCTCGTCCGAATTGCACACCAGGAATTTCGCCCCCGGAAACTGACGCGGCATGAAGCTCCACTTGAGGCCCGTCGGAAAACCCGCCCCGCCGCGCCCGCGCAGCGCGGATTTTTTCAGTTCTGCAACGAGAGCCTCCGGCGGCGTCTTCTCGGCGAGGATTTTCTTCAACGCCGAATAGCCGCCGCGCTCGATGTAGTCCGCCAGCCTCCAGTTTTCTCCGTCGAGGCCGGCGAGAACGATCGCGTCAGGGCCGTAATCGAGCATTTGACTACTTTGCCTCAGCCAGCCACCGGTCGATCTTCTCCGGCGTCATGAACGAGAGCATTTTCTTGTTGTTGAGCAGCACCACCGGCGCGTCGCCGCAGGCGCCAAAGCACTCGCCTTCCTTCAGAGTGAAGCGCCCGTCCGCGGTCGTCTCGTTCCAGTCGATGCCGAGCTTCTTTTTCAGGTGCCGGGCGGCGTCTTCGGCGCCGGAGAGCGCGCACGGCAGGTTGGTGCAGATGCACAGCTTGTGCTTTCCGACCGGCTTCAGGTCGTACATCGCGTAGAAGCTCGCCACCTCGTAGACGGCGATCGGCGCCATGCCGAGGTAGCCGGCCACGAAGTCCATGACTTGCGGCGATAGATGGCCTTTTTCGTCCTGGGCGACGGTGAGCGCAGCCATCACCGCCGACTGCTTCTGCCCGGGCGGATACTTGGCGATCGCAAGGTCGATCCTCTTGAGCGATTCGGCGGAAAGCATCGTTACGCTTCGTCCGTCCAATAATCGATCTGGCTGCCAGCCGAAGTCATGTGGCGCACGCCCTTGCCGAAGGCGCCGATCTTCTTCGAATCCGGGTACTCGCAGACTTCCGCGTCCCGCATGGTGCTTACCGAGATGTAGGCGAGCTCGGCGTCGGAATCGTTGACGATCTGGTGTGCCGTCTCCGGGCCGCCGGTCGGACAGCAGATAAAGTCGCCGGCGCGGACTTTGCGCGTCTCGTTGCCGTAGCGCAGCGTCCCGGTGCCCCTCACGATGAAGAACATTTCTTCCTCGCCGCTGTGGCAGTGGAAGGGGCATGAGCGCTTGCCGGGGGAAACCACGTCGTAGGAGTAGCCGAGATCCTTCGCACCGATGAGCGGACCGATGCGCACGGAGTCACTGGCGAACTTGTCGCCCTTGGTGAAATGCTCGAGCTTGAGCTCGTCGATGTTGATGACCCTGGAAGCGATAAGGCTCATCGGTCGATCTCCCCGAATACGATGTCCTGCGTACCGATAATCGCTACCACGTCCGCGAGCATATGCCCCCGGGTCATCTCGTTCAGCGCGGCAAGGTGCGGAAAGCCCGCCGCGCGGATCTTCATGCGGTAGGGCTTGTTCGCGCCGTCGGACAGGATGTAAATCCCGAATTCCCCCTTCGGATGCTCGACTGCGGCATAGGCCTCGCCGGGAGGGACGTGGATGCCTTCGGTGAAAAGCTTGAAATGGTGGATCAGCTCTTCCATGTTGCTCTTCATTTCGACGCGTGAAGGCGGCGCCACCTTGTGGTTGTCGGTGATCACCGGGCCGGGGTTTTTCCGAAGCCACTCGATGCACTGCCTGATGATGCGGTTCGACTGCCGCATCTCCTCGACGCGCACCAGATACCGGTCGTAGCAGTCCCCGTTCACGCCCACGGGGATGTCGAATTCGAGCCGATCGTAGACCGCGTAGGGCTGTTTCTTCCTCAGGTCCCATTCGACGCCCGAGCCGCGCAGCATCGGCCCCGTGAAGCCGAGCGCGAGCGCCCGCCCCGGCGACACGACGCCGATATTGACCGTCCTCTGCTTCCAGATGCGGTTGTCGGTGAGCAGCGTCTCGTACTCGTCCACGTATTTCGGGAAGCGGCGGGTGAAGTCCTCGATGAAATCGAGCAGCGACCCCTGGCGATTCTCGTTCAGCTTCTTTAGCGCTCCGGCGCTCTTGTACATCGAGGCCTGGTACTGCGGCATCGTCTCCGGCAGGTCCCGGTACACCCCGCCGGGCCGATAGTAGGCGGCGTGCAGGCGCGCCCCGGACACCGCTTCGTAGCAGTCCATCAAATCCTCGCGCTCGCGGAAGCAGTACAGGAACACCGTCATCGCTCCTATGTCCAGGCCGTGCGCCCCGAGCCAGAGCAGGTGGTTCAGGATGCGCGTGATCTCGTCGAACATCACGCGGATGTACTGCGCCCGTATCGGCACGTCGACTCCGAGGAGCCGCTCGACCGCCAGGCAGTAGGCGTGCTCGTTCGACAGCATCGACACGTAGTCGAGCCGGTCCATGTAGGGCAAGGCCTGGATATAGGTCTTGTGCTCCGCGAGCTTCTCGGTCGCGCGGTGCAGCAGGCCGATGTGCGGATCGGCGCGCATGATCACCTCCCCGTCCAGTTCCAGCACCAGCCGCAGCACGCCGTGCGCCGCGGGGTGCTGCGGACCGAAGTTGAGGGTGTAGTTCCGGATTTCCGCCATGGATCAGCGCGGGGTTCCCAGGTCGCCGTACTCGTCTTCGCGAATGACGCGCGGCGTGATTTCGCGGGGCTCGATCGTCACCGGCTGGTAGATGACGCGCTTCTGCTCCGGGTCGTACCGCATCTCGACGTTGCCCGAGAGCGGGAAATCCCTGCGGAATGGGTGTCCGATGAAGCCGTAATCGGTGAGGAGGCGCCGCAGATCGGCGTGCCCGGTAAACATGATTCCGAACAGATCGAAGGCTTCGCGCTCGTACCAGTCGGCGTTGGGCCATACGCCGGTGAGGGAATCGACCACCGGGAAGTCGTCATCGGCCGCGAACACGCGCAGCCGCAACCGCCAGTTGTGCACCAGGGAAAGCAGGTGCGACACGACCGCGAAGCGGCGTCCTCCCCAGCGGCCCTCGCGGAAACCCGAGTAATCCACTCCGCACAGATCGATCAGCTCCTCGAAGCGCACCGCAGGGTCGTCGCGCAGCCATCGCGCGGTCGCGGCATAGTCTTTCGCCTCGACCACCAGCGTCAGCTCACCCAGGGATTCGTTCAGGCTCACGATCTTGCCGGCGAGCGACGAGTCGAGCGCGCCTTTCAGTTGTTCGAGCTTCGCCGCCATGTGCCTTCGATCCGATCAGCGCGCGATGGTGTTGGTGCGCTTGATCTTGTTCTGCAGCTGAACTATGCCGTAGAGCAGCGCCTCCGCCGTCGGCGGACAGCCGGGCACGTACACGTCGACCGGCACGATGCGGTCACAGCCGCGCACCACCGAGTAGGAGTAATGGTAGTAGCCGCCGCCGTTCGCGCAGGAGCCCATCGAGATCACCCAGCGCGGCTCGGCCATCTGGTCGTACACCTTGCGAAGCGCCGGCGCCATCTTGTTGCACAGAGTCCCCGCGACGATCATGACATCGGACTGTCTCGGGCTGGGCCGGAACACGATCCCGAAGCGATCGAGGTCGTAGCGCGCCGCCCCCGCGTGCATCATCTCGACGGCACAGCACGCCAGGCCGAACGTCATAGGCCACATCGACCCGGTGCGCGTCCAGTTGATCAGCTTGTCGAGCGAGGTCGTCGCGAATCCTTCTTCGAAAACGCCTTCAATGCCCATAATTCACCCAATGCCCATGAATCAGCTTCGGTTCGCCTACTCCCACTCCAACGCTCCCTTCATCCATTCGTAGACGAAGCCCACGACGAGAATGGCGAGGAAGATCATCATCGACCAGAAACCTAGGCCCCCGATCTCCTTGAGCGTCACCGCCCACGGGAAGAGAAACGCGATTTCCAGATCGAACAAGATGAACAGGATCGCAACGAGGTAGTAACGCACGTCGAATTTCATGCGCGCGTCCTCGAAAGCCTCGAATCCGCATTCGTACGGGGACAGTTTCTCGCTGTCGGGACGGTGCGGCCCGAGCACCGCGCCCGCGGCGACCATGATGCCGCCGAAGGCTAAAGCGATCACGATGAACAGCAGGATCGGGAAATAGTTTTCGAGCACGGGTCAGGCGCTGGCCTGAGAGTAGGACGCCGTGCCGGTGGCTCGCGCTCGCACGCTCGCTCTCACAGAAACCATACCCCTCTCAAAATAGAGGACTTGGGCCGGAAGTCCCCTGCTTCCGATCCAAGTCCCCCTTTGTCTGGTGCCGACGGAGAGACTCGAACTCTCACGGCTTTCGCCACCGCCCCCTCAAGACGGCGTGTCTACCAATTTCACCACGTCGGCATGATTTGGGCTTGATGCGTTGTCGTGTCAGAAACGAGCCCGTCCTCAACCGCCTGATTTTACTACTTCGGCACCTCATTTGCTTTCGATTTCGCCGCGTCGGACGCCTTCGCAGCGTCGGGCGTCGCCTGGGACGCAGGCACCTGCTGCGCCGGTTGCGGCCGTTCCTTCACCGTGTCCATCACGCCTCCGCCCACGCGCGGCTTGTGCGTGACCAAGTAGGCGAGCACGAAGGTCGTGAGGAAAAATACGACTGCGAGGATGGCCGTCGTGCGAGAGAGAAAATTCGCCGAGCCGCTTGCGCCGAACAGGCTTCCCGAGGCACCGCTGCCGAAAGCTGCGCCTACGTCCGCTCCCTTGCCGTGCTGGAGCAGGACGAGACCGATGATGCAAAGCGCGACGAGGACGTCGACGACGAGGATCAGCGTGAACCAGAAATCCATATTGCATTCTCCAGAATTATCTCCGCGCCGCAGCGCAGATCGCGATGAAGTCCTCCGCCGCGAGCGAAGCCCCGCCGATCAGCCCGCCGTCGACGTCGGGCATCGCGAACAGCTCGGGGGCGTTGTTTGGCTTGACGCTGCCGCCGTACAGGATCGTCGCGCTCGCCGCAAGCGCCCTGTTGCTCGCTCCGAGCCGCGCGCGGATGAATGCGTGCACGTCCTGAGCCTGCTGCGGCGTGGCGTTCCTGCCCGTTCCGATCGCCCAGACCGGTTCGTAAGCGAGCACGGCGCCGGCCAGCGCGGCGGCCCCCGCGGCGGCGAGCACCGCATCGATCTGGCGACTCACCACGTTTTCGGTCTCGCCGCGCTCGCGTTGCTCCAGGGTTTCCCCTATGCATAGAATCGGCGTCAAGCCAGCGCGCCGGGCCGCGACGAATTTGGCCGCGACTCTGCTATCGTCTTCCCCGTAGAGGCCGCGCCGCTCCGAGTGGCCGACGATCGCGAAACGGCAGCCAAACTCCCTGAGCATCGCTCCCGACACCTCTCCCGTGTAGGCTCCGGAGTCGTGCTCGGAAACGTTCTGCGCGCCCCAGGCAATCCGGCTGCCCGACAGAGCCTCCGAGACTTGTGCGAGGTAGGGAAACGGTGCGCACACCGCGTAACCGAGACCCTCGGCTTGCGCAAGGCCCGTCTTGAGCGCGTCCAGCAGCCGTGCGTTCGCTGCGAGGCTGCCGTGCATCTTCCAGTTGCCTGCTACAAGCCTCGCGCGCATCCCGCCCGGGAGAGCCGAAAAGGGGGAGATTTTACCGCCGGATCGCCGTGAGGGTCAACCGAAAACGCTGGAAAATTCAGAGTCTTGCAGATGTTCCGCGCTCAGGACCTCGAGCGCGCTAGGCGCGCAGCCAGAACGTCACCGGGCCGTCGTTCACCAGAGCGACTTGCATGCGCTCGCCGAAGCGGCCGCACGCCGTGTTGGAGTAGCGCGAGCGAGCACGCCCGACGAGATGATCGAAGAGCTTGCGCGCCGCATCGGGCGCGAGCGCGGACGAAAAGCTCGGGCGCATGCCCTTGGAGGTATCCGCCGCAAGAGTGAATTGCGGCACGAGCAACAGGCCGCCCCGCACGTCCTCGACCGAGAGATTCATTTTCCCGGCGCCGTCCGAGAACACGCGGTAGCCCAGCAGACGCTCGAGCATGCGCTCGGCGATCGATTCATCGTCTCCCGGCTCCGCGCATACGAGCGCCAGGATTCCGCGATCGATGGCGCCTAGCGTCTCGTCCCCGAGCTTGACTTCGGCCCGCGAGACGCGCTGCAGCAGCGCGATCATCCGGCGAAACTAGGCTGCCTCTTGCACGGTTTCGGCGATCATTCTGGCAAGCCGCCGAACTTCCGCGTCGTCCTTGCCCTCCACCATGACGCGGAGCACGGGCTCGGTGCCCGACGGACGCAACAGCACGCGTCCGTCCTTCCCGAGGACGCGCTCGGCCTCGCGTTTCGCCTTTGCGACCGCCGGCTGTTTCTCCCAGTCGAAACCCTTGGCCACGCGCACGTTGACGAGCTCCTGCGGATAGAGCGCGAGTCCCCGGCACAGGGTCGCGAGCGTCGCGCGGTCCGTCCGCAGCGCAGAGAGCACCTGCAAGGCCGAGACGATGCCGTCGCCGGTCGTATGCTTATCCAGGCAGATGATGTGCCCGGAATTCTCCCCTCCGAGCTGCCAATCCTTTTCCTGGAGCATTTCCAGCACGTAGCGGTCCCCGACCTTGGCGCGCGCGAAGGAAACCCCCATTTCCTCCAGCGCGCGCTCCAGGGCGAGATTGGTCATCAGGGTTCCGGCGACGCCTTTCAGCCCGCCGTTTTTCGCGCGCTCGCGCGCGATGACGAACAGGAGCTCATCGCCGTCGTAGAGCCGGCCCTCGGCGTCGGCCATGAGCACGCGATCACCGTCTCCATCGAGCGCGATGCCCAGATCGGCCTTGTGCTCGGCGATCGCCCGCTGCACGATCTCCGGATGCACGGTTCCGGCCCGATCGTTGATGTTGAACCCGTCGGGATCCGCTCCTATCGTTTCGACGTCGGCGCCCAGCTCATGGAAAACGTGGGGAGCGACGTGATAGGTCGCACCGTGCGCGCAGTCGATCACGATCTTCATTCCGCGAAGGTCGAGCGAGGAGGGAAACGTGCTCTTGCAGAACTCGATGTAGCGGCCTTGGGCGTCCTCGACGCGGCGAGCTTTCCCGAGGCTGGCCGAGTCCTTGCAGTGGATCGGACGGTCGAGCAGTGTCTCGATATCCATCTCCACTCCGTCGGGAAGCTTGCTGCCCTCGGCGGAAAAAAACTTGATCCCGTTGTCCTGATACGGGTTGTGCGATGCGCTGATGACGACCCCGGCCTGCAAGCGCAGAGCCCGGGTCAAATAGGCGATCGCGGGGGTCGGAAGCGGGCCGGTAAGCATCACGTCCACGCCCGCGGCGGCGAATCCGGCTTCAAGCGAGGCCTCGAGCATGTAGCCCGAGATGCGCGTGTCTTTCCCGATCAGCACCGCCGGGTGCGCGCCCTTCGGCATGGTGGACCGCTTCACGAGCACCTCGCCCGCCGCAAAACCGAGCCGCATGACGAATTCCGGCGTGATGGGCCCTTCGCCGACTCTTCCGCGCACGCCGTCCGTTCCGAAATACTTTCTGCTCATTGTTTTCCGCGGCCCCTGTGCCCGTCCATCGCGGCGAGAACCGCAAACGCATCACGCGTCGCCGCCACGTCGTGCACGCGAACGATTGTAGCTCCGCGCTGAACCGCCAGCAAAGCCGCGGCGATGCTTCCCGCAAGGCGTTCGCCGGCTCCGCGGCCCGTGACGACACCCAGGGTCGACTTCCGCGACCACCCGGCCATCACCGGCAGGCCCATTTCGGCGAACCGGTCGAGATTGCGCAGCAGCTCGAAATTATGGGCCGCGGTCTTGCCGAAACCGAAGCCGGGATCGATGACGATGCGCTCGCGAGCGATGCCGCGCGCCTCGGCCGCGGCGACGCGCTCGGCGAGAAACGCGCGGACCTCCGCAACCACGTCCGCGTAGCGCGGCTCGCGCTGCATCGTGCGCGGCTCCCCCTGCATGTGCATGAGGCACACCCCGGCGTCGGAGGCCGCCACCGCCTCCAGTGCGCCGGGAGCCCTCAGCGCGTTGATGTCGTTGATCATCGCCGCGCCAGCGCCGATCGCCGCGCGCATCACGTCGGGTTTTGTGGTATCGACGGAAATGGGTACCGGACAAGCGCGAAGTCCCTCGAGCACCGGCATCAGCCGCGACAGTTCCTGCTCGGCCGACACGCCACCGGCTCCCGGGCGACTCGACTCCGCGCCGATATCGACAAGGTCCGCTCCCTCATCCACCAGGCGTTGCGCATGCGCGATCGCGGCCCCCGGCTCGAGGGTGAGCCCGCCGTCTGAAAACGAATCCGGCGTCACGTTGACCACGCCCGCGACGAGCGGGCGATCGAGCATCAGCCGGAATCTGCCGCAGCGGAGGCTTCGAGCTGTCGAGGCCGCGGACATGAAAAAGCCCGAAGCAGGCTTCGGGCTCCGCTCCCCGGAGTGAGCTAGGAGACGGGTGCAGGCTCGGGCGCGCCGGGCGCCCCCGCCTGAGGCGGCTGTTGCGGCGCCTGCGTGGGCTTGGGCGGGCGCGGCGGCCGGCCGTCCATGATGTCCTGGATCTGCTCGGCGTCGATGGTTTCGAGCTCGAGCAGCGCCTTGGCCATGGCTTCGACCTTGTCGCGGTTGTCGAGTATGAGCTTCTTCGCCAGGCCGTACTGCTCGTCGATGATCTTGCGGATCTCTGCGTCGACCTTCTGCATCGTCACCTCGGACACGTTCTTGTGCGTGGTGATCGAGCGCCCAAGGAACACTTCCCCCTCGTTCTCGCCGTACACCATCGGGCCCATCGCGTCCGACATGCCCCACTGGGTCACCATGCTGCGCGCAAGGGCGGTGGCGCGCTCGAAATCGTTCGAAGCGCCGGTCGTCATCTGGCCCATGAACACTTCCTCGGCGATGCGCCCGCCGAACAGGACGGTAATCGTCGAGAGCAAGCGTTCCCTGTCCATGCTGTAGCGGTCCTGCTCGGGCAGCTGCATCGTGACGCCCAGCGCCCGCCCGCGCGGGATTATCGTGACCTTGTGCACCGGATCGGTCTTGGGGAGGAGCTTGGCCACCACCGCGTGGCCCGACTCGTGATAAGCGGTGTTCTTGCGCTCTTCCTCGGGCATGACCATAGAGCGGCGCTCCGCGCCCATGACGATCTTGTCCTTGGCGCGCTCGAAATCGTCCATGTCCACCAGGCGCTTGTTCTTGCGTGCGGCGAAGAGCGCCGCCTCGTTGACGAGATTGGCGAGGTCGGCGCCGGAGAAGCCGGGCGTCCCGCGCGCGATGATTTCCGCTTTCACGTCCGGCGCCACGGGCACCTTCCTCATGTGCACCAGCAGGATCTGCTCGCGCCCGCGGATATCGGGGAGCGGGACGACGACCTGCCTATCGAACCTGCCGGGGCGCAAAAGCGCCGGGTCGAGCACGTCCGGGCGATTGGTTGCGGCGATGACGATCACGCCGGTCGTTCCCTCGAATCCGTCCATTTCGACGAGAAGCTGGTTGAGCGTCTGCTCGCGCTCGTCGTTGCCGCCGCCCAGGCCCGCTCCGCGCTGGCGGCCGACGGCGTCGATTTCGTCGATGAACACGATGCAGGGTGCGTGCTTCTTCGCCTGGTCGAACATGTCGCGCACGCGCGCGGCCCCCACGCCGACGAACATCTCCACGAAGTCGGAGCCCGAGATCGAGAAGAACGGAACCTTCGCTTCGCCCGCGATCGCGCGCGCGAGCAGCGTTTTCCCAGTGCCCGGGTTGCCGACCATCAGCACGCCTTTGGGGATGCGGCCGCCGAGCTTCTGGAACTTGGCCGGATCGCGCAGGAAATCGACCAGCTCGGCGACCTCTTCCTTGGCCTCCTCGCAACCGGCGACGTCGGCGAAGGTGATGTTGTTGTTGGACTCGTCGATCATTCTCGCGCGGGATTTTCCGAACGAGAACGCGCCGCCACGCCCGCCGCCCTGCATCTGACGCATGAAGAAAATCCACACGCCGATGAGGAGCAGCATCGGGAACCACGAAACGAAGATGTTCATGAGAAGGGAAGGCTCTTCCTCGCGCTTCGCCTTGATCTTGACGCCGTACTTGAGCAGATCCGAGACGAGCCAGATATCGCCGGGCGAATAGCTGTTGACCGGTTTCCCGTCGGTGGTCTTCGCCTTGAGATCGCGACCTTCGATCATCACCTCGGCGATGCGCCCGGCCTTGACCTCCTCCATGAATTGCGAGTAGTCCATCACGGCCTGAGTCTGCTGGCGCGTGTTGAACTGGTTGAACACCGTCATCAGGACGAGCCCGATGACGAGCCAGATCACGAGGTTCTTGAAGAGGTTATTCAACTTGCTTCCTTTCCTTCTCTCTGCATGGCGCCTGTATACTCTATACGCATTCTAAGCCCTAGCGGATTCAGGTACCAGCGCTCGCCTTCAGTTTCTTCCCCACCAGATACATCTCATTCGATTCGCCGCGCGAAGCCCTGGGCTTGCGCGAGGCGACCGAAACAAAAATTCGGCGCATCGCCGCCAGAAACTCGGGGTAGCCAGCACCTTGAAACGCTTTGACCACGAACGCCCCACCGGAATTCAAGTGCGTTTCGGTAAAATCGAGCGCCAATTCACATAGATGGATGCTGCGGGCCTGGTCCGAAGAGCGCACGCCGCTTATGTTGGGGGCCATGTCCGAGACTACAAGGTCGATTTTTCGCCCTCCCAGGGCTTCTTCGAGCCGCCTCAACACGGCCTCTTCGCCGAAATCTCCGTGGATGAACATGACTCCCGGCAGCGGCGCCACTTCCAGCAGATCGACCGCGACGACGCGGCCGGAGCGCCCGACGCACTCGACGAGCACTTGCGACCAGCTTCCGGGCGCGGCGCCAAGATCGACGACGGTGTCGCCGGAACGCACCAGCCCGTCCAGTTTCAGGAGCTGGAGCAGCTTGTAGGCCGCGCGCGATCGGTACCCCTGCGTTCTCGCCCGGCGCACATAGGGATCGTTCACGTGGCGCTTGAGCCACGCGCTGCTGGATTTGCTGCGGGTCATTCTCTAGACTTCCTCGATGCCCGGATTATCACCCACCCTGCGGCGCGAGCTGAAAGCGCGGGCGCACGCGCTCGATCCGGTCGTGCTGGTGGGCGCAGCCGGATTGTCGCCGGCGGTCCTAGCGGAGATCGACCGCGGCCTGAAACGCCACGAGCTGATCAAAGTGCGCGTTCCCGGCGCCGATCGTCCCGGGCGCGAGGCGATTCTCGAGGAGATTTGCAGGCTGACCGCAGCGCAGCCTGTTCAGCACATCGGCAAGATCCTCGTCCTGTTCCGGGAGAACCCCGAACCTTCCCCCGGTCCGGGCGGTCACGACGGCAGGAAGTCTATTGGATAGGTCACCACCATTGCGTCCACGGCCTTCGCGCCAAAATCGAACTGTTTGATGCGCACGAGCAACTTGCGTTCGAGATCCGGTGCACGCAGTTCGCTCGAGACGAGCTGGCAATCCAGCACCTGCCCCGAGGGCGCGATCGTGAGCTTCACCACGACCTTGCCCTGGAGAGTCGGGTCCTCGCGCAGCGCGCGATTGTAGAGCAGGTAAATCGAGCCCTTGTTGCGGTCGAAGACGAGCTTGATGTCCTCGATCGAGCGCGACGCCTTGCCGCTCCCGCCGCGGCGCAGCGTGCCTCCGCCGCCGGGCCCACCGCCGCCGTCGCCGCCGACGACCCCTTGGACCACCGTGGTGGAACGACCCGCGAGCCCACCACCACCGGTATCGCGACCCAAGGTCGCGGTATTGATTCCACCGCTGCCGCGGGTTGCATTCGAGGTGATCAGAGCGCGCGAAGGAAGCCCCGGGCTCTTCCCCGCGCCCACCCCCGGCCCGGAACCGGACCCGACACCGGGGCCCGGTTTGATGTCTTTCTGGAACTGGGCTGCGACCGGTGCACCGCGCAAATCGGCGAGCTCGTCTTTCATCGCCAGCAAACCCACGCCCGAGGCTTTGCGGCGCGCAGCTGCCAGCCTTTCCCCCGGCGCCTTGGCCGGCTCGGGCTTGCGTGCTTCGGTCACCGGCGGCTTTTTCGGTTCCGGTTTCGTCACTTCAGGCTGGGGCTTGGCCGCCGCCACGTCGGGTTCCGGTTTCCTGGGCGGCGCCACGGCCGGTGGCGGAACGGGCTGGCGTTCGAGCAGAAGCCTGGCGAGTCGCGGCGGCAGCTCCTCGTCCTTGGTGCGATCCACCTTCGGCACCGGCAACCACGGCATGATCAAACTGAAGAGGAGACAAATGAGCAGCACGCGCTTGAGGATGCGGCGGAATCGCCGTTCATCCTCCTCGGAAACCGTCCACGGCAGCATCGCCGGACGGTGGTGAACGAAAGTCGCGGCCATTACGACTTGCCCTTCTGGATCACGGCAAAGGAGATGTCGCTATAGTTGGCGCGCGCGCAAGTCACCATGATTTTGCGCAGCAGCCGGTACGGAATCTCCTTGTCTCCCATGATCGTGATGGCCTTGTTCCGGACCTCCTTCTCCTTGCGGACAAGCTGACGACCGGCATGATAGTCGAGCTCGGCCTTGAGCGGCGCGATGAGATCGCTGTCGGCATTCATCGCCTCGGACACCGAGGAGACCTTGCGTCCCTGGACCACGATGTCCTGATTGCTCACCAGGACGACCACGGTTTCTTTCGGAGTTTTCTCGGCCGTCGACTCCGGTAACTTCACCGCCTTGGTGCTCGGCAACACCTCCACCTCCGATGCATTGGCCAAGAGGAAGAAAATCAGTATGGTAAAGATGTCGATCAGCGAAACCAGATTGAGGTCCACCGAAAGCTTGTTGCGTGCGTGCCGCTCGGCCCGCTTTTGCAACGGCGACAGCTTCATCGCGCTTTCCCCGATTTCGCCGGCGCCCTGGTCGCGACCGACGCATCACCGATGGAAATCTCCGGGAACAATTCGACGTGGGCGGCGGGCCCGGACTGGGAGGTTCTCGCCACGCGTACGGCATCCATGGTTTGCACCAGGATGTCGTAAGGTGTATCGGGTTCGGCGAGAATCGTCGCCTCGACCTTGTCCGGAAAGCGCGTCTTGAGTTGCTGGATCAACCCCGACAGGGTCCTGAAATCGTACCCTCTAATGGTGTTTTCGACACGCCGAATCAGGCCGCCGATGCGATCGCCGACCTCGAGCGCGTCGCGCCGAATCACGATCTCGAGTTGCAGATCGCCCTTCAGCTTGTCGAACGCGGACGATTCCGCCGGCAGACTCAATTCCAGCACCGCCAGCCGCGAGAACACCGTCGTCGTGAGCAGAAAAGGCACCAACACCACGATCATGTTCATGAACGCCGTGATGTCCAGCGCAGGCGAATGCTTGCGCAGGCGTCGGATGCGATAGCTCATCTCGCTGCGGGCGCCGGTTCGCTCTTCACGCGCTCGACCAGATTCAGGAAACTGATTTTGGCCACCTCCAGGCTGTCCACGATCTCGCTCGTACGCGCCTGAAGAAACGCGTGGATGAGCAGGAACGGGATCGCCACCATGAGCGCGAACGCCGTGTTGTTCATCGCGATCGAGATACTGGCCGACAGCAGCTCGGCCTTCTCCGCCGGATTCACCTGCGCCACCGCGGTAAAGGCCTTGATCAGACCGATGATCGTGCCGAGCAGGCCCACCAGCGTAATCACGTTGGCGAAGGTGGCGATGTAGTGAGTGCGCTTCTCCAGCCGCGGTACGATCTCCATCATGCCCTCTTCCATGGCGGCATCGAGGTCCTCGCGCCGGCGCGCGCTCTTTACGCGCCGGAGCCCGCTATTCACGATCTTGCCGATGGCGGTCTTGGATTTGGCAGTCACGGAATAGGCCTCTTGAAACTCACCGCCCTGAAGCAGCGGCAACAACTCATCCCAGGTTTTGCGATTGCTCCTGCGCGCGTGGCTGAGATAGACATAGCGTTCCAGTGCGATTGCAAGGCCGACCGCCATGATCAGAATGCTGGGGTAAATGAAAACCCCGCTGTCCTGGAAAAACTTGACTACGGTGCTGTAGGTAATCATCGCTTTGCCTCCGTAAGAGACTGATACATATCATTTGCCAAATTCGTTTTTTGGCGCCGATCCGACGTCCGGCGGCGGCGTCTGCAACAAAGAGTGGTAGCGCACCTGGCGCTCGAAAACGTCGCGGTCTACCGGCGAAAGCACCTCGTCCAGCAGGCTGGTCGCGGGTCGACCGACCAATTCGGTCGGCAGCGGCCGCTTCCACGGGACGATGTACAGCACTTTCGGCAATTCGCGGCTGCCGAGAATCTGCGTGCCTTCGAGATCCGCGCGGTCGGCCGCCCACGCCGGCACGGCGATCCACGAGAGCATCGCGACAAAAACGGTTTTAAGTTTCATCCGCTCTTACCTCCTTTGGCCTGTTCGGTAGCGCGACCGCGCTGCTGCAGATCGGCGATCCATTTCGTCACCGTTCCGGCCTCGCTCGGCGTCAGCTCCCGGTAGCGCTCATAGTGCTGCACGGCTTTCGCGGTGTCCTGCAAATAAAGATCGTACAAAATTCCGATATTGAGATGCGCGTAGGCGTAGTTCGGATCGAGATCCAGCGCCTTGGCGTAGTAGCCGCGCGCCTCGTCGAACCGGCCTTCGCGCCGCGACATCATGCCGAGCTCGTTGTAATAGGCGGCGCGGTCGGGATTGAGACGGATCGCCTGCTTGAGCGATTCGAGCGCTTGCGCCGGGCGACCGGTGCGCGCGTAGAGAATGCCGAGATTCGCGCGCGGGCCGGCGAGCTCCGGCTCACGGCGTATCACGGCGAGCAGCGCGCGCTCGGCCTCGGGGTAGCGACCCGCCCCGAGCTCGATCAGCGCCTGCTGGTACATCTGGCGGGATTCCGCAGTTACCGGCGGCTCCGCTTTCACCGGCCCCGGCACCGCCAGCTCTGTTTTCACCGTCTTCGGCACGGGCGTCGATGCCTCGCCCGGCGCAAGCATGAGCGCCTCGCAGCCCGCGAAAGAGACGGACACCATCATGATTGCAAGCGGCGATATTCGGCTAGTGCAGGGCATTGATTACTCCTTCGCCTTTTTCAACCTTGGCATAGCGCACCGGGCGCAGCTTGCCAAGCGCGGCGAAACTTTTTTTCACCCACTCATCGTAAAGACCGCCGCGCACGCGCCGCGCGTTGATCTCATGCAACTCGATCGCCTTTTCTTCGAACGGATACGCCTGCTCCTCGAGCATTACGTTGTATTGCTCCAATTCGTCTTTGGATAGTTTCTTGGGGCGCTGCGAATCGAGCAAGGCTCTGCCGAAATCGCCGTATAACTCCGCCGTTCGGTAGGTGGCCGTCGTCGCCACTTCCGCCACACCGTAGTCCGCGGCCACGGTGTAGGCCTGGAGCACTCGCTGCATTCTGTCTTTCTTGAGCTTGAGATTTTTCTTCAGCGGCTCGGCCAGACGCACGCCTCGATACGCATCCTCCAGCGGTTCGGCCATCACGAGCGCGGCGAGCGACCCCAGATAGCGCGTGCGGTCCGTGCGCTCATTTCCGCCTTTCTGTTCCGCCTCGACCAGCTCGCGGGACCATGCCTGGCGCTGCGGTAAACGGCCTTGTTTGCGGCATATTTCGGCGAGGCGATACCGGGCTTCGACGGCAGGTTCGAGCGGCCCCGGATTCAGACGCACATAGCGCTCGTAAGCCGCCGCAGCGTTGCGCTCGTGGCCCGCCTTCTCATAGAGTTCGGCCGCTTGCCAAAGCGCCTCGCGCGTAAACGCTGTGTCCTTCTTTGTCACGGAAAGCGCCTCGAACTCGCCGGCTGCCTTGAGCGTTTGACCGCTTTCGAGATAGCAAACCGCGAGCTTCCCGGGTACCTCGGCCTGCAACGGATGCTTCGGAAAATTGCGGCGAAAACCCTCGAGCACGTGCGTGGCTGCGTTCCAATCCTTGAGCGCAATCAATGCCGCGGCAGCGTCGTACTCTGCGTTCGCACGCGTCGGCGAATCCGGCGCCACGCTTCCGACGCGCAAAAAGTGATCTGCTGCCACGCGCATTTGGCCCCGCGCGCGCGCCTGCTCACCCTGCTTGTACACCGAGGCTGCGAGCCGCTCGGTAAGTCCCGCGCGGGCTGGAGATTTTTCAGGCGTGAGCGCCAGCGCCTGCTGATACGCCCGTTCCGAGCGATCGAAGGCGCCCTGCTGAAACTCGACGTGCGCGACCACGGTCCAGGCGGTGCGGCGCAGCTCGGGCGCCGGGCGCGGCTGGAACGCGAGTACGCGTTGCGCCAAAGCAGCCGCAGAGTTGGAATCGTGGTTAGCATAGAGCCTTTCCGCGGCGTAGGTGAGCACGCCGGGCGCGCGCCCATCGCTCGGATTGGTCTCCGCGAACCGCAGGGAGCTGTCCACGGACCGGCTTAGCACCATGCGCAGCTCTTCGCCCTTGGCCTGCTTTTCCTGCTGCGCGTATGCCAGCAACGCGGCATAGCCCGCGTCGGCCGTTTTCTCATGGCGCGGATAGTCGTAGGCGGTGCGCTCGTATTCGGCCGCCGCCGCCGCGAAGCGCTTGTCCTCAAACAACAACTCAGCCAGCAGAAAATGCATGGGTGGTGCGCGCGGATCCGTGGGAAAGGAATCGAGATAGACGCGGTACCAGCGGACGGCTTCCTGATAGTTCTCGCCTTTTTTGGTCTTTTGCGCAGCGGCGTGGTAGTGGCGCGCCAGCTCCTCGAGGTGCGTCTTGACGTGCGGCAAAACGCGCCCGTACACGAGCACGCTGTTTGTTCGTTGAAACTCGCTCTTGACTCCGTAGCGCACGACGAACTCCTTCTTCGCCTCGAGCGCGAGCCCGGCAAAACCTGCCTGCTGATAGGCCTGAATCACCCGCGATTGCATGAACGGCGACTGCGAGTGCGTGGGATAGCGGCGCGCGAACGCGTTGAATGCATTCGCCCCGTCCTCGACGCGCTCTTGCTTAAAATACAGTTCACCGAGCTGCTGATATACGCGGAACTCGTACTCGCGCCGTGCGGCCGTCGAGAAATATTTCGGAATCGTGTCCGGTCCTTGGAGGTTGGCCAAGCTCAAACTCACCACCCGGAAAGTATCCTCGGTGAGCTCGCGCTCGGCGCGCGTGAGGCCGGGGAGCTCCTCGAGCGCCGCGCCGTTGTCGCGGCCGATGAGTCTGCGATCGAGCACGGCGAAAAACGAATGCAGTCCTTCCTCGAGGCGGGCCTGCTTGAACAACGACCAACCGTGCATGTAAAGCGCGCGTTCGTGAAACGGCGACGACTCGCCCTTCTGCATCACTGCTCCGTAGGCCCGTTCGGCCTCGGGATAGCGTGCGAGCGTAAAAAGCAACTCGCCGCGGCGGAACTCGGCCTCGTCCTGATAGACGCTCTGGGGATACTGCGTAACCAACCGGTCGAGGGTCGCGAGCGAGCGCCCGAGATCGCCGGTCTGGTCGTACGCGTGTGACAATTGATAGAGCACGCGGTCGTTGCCCGGATGGACCGGGTAGGCCCGCAGCAGATCTTCATAAACCTTGACCGCATCGCGATATTCCCTCGCGCCGGAGCTCGGGGCGATCCCCTCGCGTGCCCCTTCTATTTCAAGATCGCCGAGACGACGCATCGCCTCCGGGCGCATCCGATCGCGCGGAGCGGCATCGAGGAACTTGCGATAGGCCTGGATGGCGGCGACGCGACTGGCATCGACCGCGGCATCGCGCTCTACTACGACCTGTCGCCGCTCGAGACTCCTCAGCGTCCTTGCCTCGTGCGGGGCGGGGGCGACACACGCCCCGAGCAGACAAGCGCAAGCCGTGATGGCGTAGCGTTTCACGGCGTCTTCTCCGTTGTACGCAGGGCCTGATCGTGGATCTGCGCCACGGCGAAACGCGCCTGCGTGATGTAGGTGACGATCTGCTCGCGCCGCCGCGCCAGCTCGGCTGCGGCTACCTCGGCCAAATAATCTTCTTGCGCCCGCGCGGCGGCGCTGACATCCGCCCGCGCGTGGTCGATCCGACCACGCAATGCGTCGATGCGTTTGGCGAACTCATCGAAACCGGCCGGCATCCGCGCTTGCTCCCGCAGTAGCTGCTCGCGTCGCGCTTCGGCCTCGGTAATCAATCGACCTGCCTCCTGCAGCGTCTTCTTCTCATCCCGCAGACGCGCGCTGTACTGCGTCGATAGATCCCATGTGAGCAGGCCGCGCAGCAACCGGTGCTTCTCCCGCGCTTTCTCTCGCTCCACGGGTTCGGCAAGACGCCCGATCCCCGCGCGCACGCGCTCGAGACGCATGGCGAGCGCGCGTTCCTTTTCCGCCGCCAGCGCCTCGGCGTCTCCTTCGCTCTCAATACTCGCGAGCCCCTGGACCTCGCGCGCAAAAGCGGCGCGCAGTCGCTCGACCTGGAGAGCGCGCTCTCCTGCAATGACACGCGGCAGTCGCTCGGCAAACCCTTGGCGGCGCGTGGCGAGCATGTCGCGATAAACCCCGATGTTGTGCGCCCAGGTGTTGAGACTGCGCAATAGGAAGCCCAGGTCGCGGTAATTCTTCAACCCCTCCTGAAATTCGTGACTCGCCAGCAGCTCCGTGAGGTAGCGGCCCTCGGGCGTATCCGGAAGCCGGCGCACGCGCCAGAACCATCCCGATTCTTCTCCCGGGTTGTCGCGCAGAATGTTCTCGACCAGCGCGCCGCGACGAATCGCCGCGATCGCCTCCTCGAGCCGTGCGATCTCGCGCGTGTACGCATCGAGCGCGCGTTCGTAACGCGCGAGCGATTGCCGGTACGCGCCGAGTTTCCCCAGCGCAAACGGCACTGCGAGCAACGATTCCTGCACCGCCGTGTCCGCCATCGAACGATCCGTCAGCTCCATCCACGGCACCAGCGCGCGTTCATACTCGTTGAGCGCCGCGTGCGTCCACCCCAAACCAAGCAAGGCTTTATTGGACAACAGGCCGTCGAGACGCACCCGCTCGAGATAGGGTTCGGCCCGCGCCGGAGCATCGCTTCGCAGAAAGGTATACGCGAGTGCGACGTTGGCCTTGTCGCGCAGCGCCGTGAGCTCCTCGCCGCGCGCGCGATCGCGACCGATCTCGTCGAGCAACTTCACACCGGCGTCACGCTCGCCCGCTTGTATCAGCGCCACACCTAGGTTGTAGTGTCCATAGGCGGCCCACCCGGAACCGCTGGAGGTCTTTTCCAGCAGCGCAATAGCTTGGGGATAGTGCTGGCGACGCAAAAGCAAGACGGCGTGTAGTACGAGCCTTTCGTCTTCGAGGTCCCCTGGCAATGGACCGTGTACACGCGCGATCGCATCCTCGGCTTCGGCGAAATAGCCGCGTTGATAGCGGATCTTGGCAAGATAAAACCAGGCCCGATCCCGAACCGATGGAGGCGCGCCAGCGTCGATGAGCGCCTGGAAGATGCGCCCGGCTTCCTGATGCAGCCCGTACGATAACAGCATTCCGCCGCGCAGTAGCTCCGCTTCCTCGGCGTGATGCGGCACGCGCGCGAAGTGTTGCGCCGTCCCGAGCTGGGTCAGTGCTGAGAAATAGCCTTCCTGAAAAAAAAAGAAAAGGACTTCGCCGAAGTGCGGATCCTTTACCTCATGCCTTTCGTCCGCGCGCGCCAGGCGCGCGCCGCCGGCGACGAACGCCGCCGTGCAGGCGAGTGCCACCCCCAAGACGCAACCCCGCTTGTGCGCCGCTTGCGCCATAGCGCCGTTACCACTCCTTGACGCGGAACTCCGGCTGCTGGCCGCGGGTCTCGTCACGAATCTGAAGCTCGATATACTTGGGATCGGTACCCTTGTCGAACGTCAACGTCGTGCCGCGCCGATATTCGCGCCAACGGGGTCCCTTTCCGGTAAATACCGCAACCAGTTCGTGCTTGCCAGTTTTTAGATTTCCCGTGTAGAGGCGTTGTACGCCGCCACGATGCAGGGCCTTCGCCTCGCGTTCGGTGTAGAGATAGTTCGTGACTACCGCGTTGTCGAGCTTGAGCTGCACCGAATCGAGATCGAACAAAGTCCCTACATCCACCGAGACGAATACCGCCACTTGTGTGCTTGCCGGAAATAGCAGCTCTTCTTCGAGCACCAGCAGGTCGCGATTGAGTTCCATCGCCTCCTGCTTGAGCGACTGGATTCTCGTATCCAGACTCTGTGAGTCCCGCGGCGGCGCCTTCGGTGTTTCCTCCGCCATCGCCAAACCGGCGGTAAGCGCCAGCGCGCCAAGGACGTGTATCGCGCGGAAAAACCTAGTTGAGCGAGTCTTCATGGTCGCTTCTCTCCGTCTAGAACCATCCCGACAAAAATACTTGAAAGACATTGGCCTTGTACCCATACAATCGGCCCGTTCGTACGTCGGTGAAATTGTTGTAGTCGTAACGAATGAATTCGTGAGCAAAGTTCAGGGTTGCGCGGTTAAAGTTGAAGCGGCGATTGAACAATTCATAACTGACCTTGGCACCGAGCGCGTTGCTGGAAAAGTCGCTTAACTCGCGGTCCCGCGCCATGAAGACCATCTGCGTCGTGAATTCGTCGGCGTAAAATGACGCGGACGATTGTTTGTAGTGGCGATAGTGCGGTTCGACCAGCCAACGGTCGCCAAGACGGCTCCCATATCCCAGTTCGACGGTCTGGGCGCGGATATTCCAGTTATCCCAAAAGTAGCGATACCGCAAATGCGCCGACGCGTTGAGCTGGCCATCGTTCGAGCCCAGTCCTTTGACGATGCCCAACGCGACTGCATAACCATCGCGCGTACGGGGATAGACTTCCGGAACCGACAATCCCAGCAGCCGTGCAGCGCGATAGGGACTATGCAGATATCCATCCTCCAATATGAGCTCGTAATTGAGATTCATCAGCACGCTCTTGGTGACAACCTGAGACACCCCGAGTTTGTATTGGTGGCGATTGACGTGATCGGCGAAGTTGGTGTGCGCCTTGCCGACATCGTCGCGGCCCACGCTGTATCCCAGACTCAAGGTCGTAAGGCCGTCCAATACCTCGTGCGCCGCCGTGACGCCGAATGTATTGGCTGCATAGTCGGGTTCGTTGCTTCGCAGGAGGGACAGTCCGACGATGGTGTTCCGGTACCGGTAGTCAACGCCACCGCCGTACTCTTCCCGCTTTTCTTTGAACGGGCTGGCCGTGGTCAGGACGTCAATCGAAGCACTACTCACGTTGTCAATGAAGTACGAGCCATAGGCCGACACGTGCTCGCCGATCCCCTTCCTCACCAACAGTGCGGGCCCGTTCGCCGTGGTCCCGCCGCCGTTGTAATAGTGATACAAAAGATCGGCGCGGTCTTCGGGAATCGGTGCTCCTCGCGTCGGCGCGGCAAAAAGACTCGCCAAAGCCAACCAGAGGACACGGACATACGCGCTCAATTGCACCCGCATCCGCCCCCCTCCGCGACGGTGGCACCGCGTGCACCCTCGCGCACATCGTGGACGTGTTGCAGATATTTATCCGACAACGGATCGCGTGAAACGCTCATCAGCGGATCGGCTAGCCACTCACGCTCGTAGGGCTTGACCCATGGCTCAATGGCACAGCCACTAATGCAAACGCCCGCGACAACCGCCAATAACAAGCGCCGTTTCATTCTTTCAATAACTCCCGCACTTGCTGCTCGTATTTCCGCTCATAGCCGTCGTAATAGCCGCGGTGCACGTACCGCACTCGTCCATCGCGGTCAATCAAGAGCGTTGCCGGCATCGTGTCGACGCGATACAGCTTCACGACGTTCTTGTCACCATCGAACAGCGTTGGAAATTGCAGGCCGAGCCGTCTTAACATCGCTTCCGCGTTCTTGCGATCGTCGTCAACGCTGACGGCAAGCAGCGCGAAGCCGGCTGCGCGATACCGGGTGAAGATCTTGTTCAGTAGCGGTAGCTCCTGGCGACAGGGGCTGCACCAGCTGGCCCAGAAGTTGACCAATACCACTTGACCGCGCAGCTCGCTCAAACGCACGTTGCGACCGCTATCGCTCTTCAGCGCGAAGTCGGGTGCCACCACTCCGATAGCCGGCAACGCCGCGGCGGTTCTCATGCCGACAGCGGTCGAAACCGTCAGCGCCAAGAGAACGGTTACAGGACGTATGCGAGCACTCATTTCGCAGCTCCATCAAAAATAAGCCGCCAGTCCCAGCGTCATCTCGAAATTGTGCTTGAGCTCGTTCTTGCCGAGAAGGTCGGAGTTGAACATATGATCCCGCATCTCGAAGCGCATCGAGAACCAATCGACGGGAAGGGCGCGAATTCCGATCCCGAAGTTGTACGCCGTGTGGTTCTCTCCATCGAAATTGACCTTGCCCACTCCGCCGACGAGATAAACCGCCGATGTCATCGCCCAGTTCTTCCCCAGGAAAACCTCGCCCGGGAACAGGTTACAACCGATCGAGAGGTAATAATACGTAAGATCGACTACCTCCTTGCTGAAGATCGCGACTCCCAACCGACGGAATGCCTGATCCGACACCTTCGAACGTCCATACATCCCCTCGACGAAAAAATCTTCCGTAACGTGATATCCGAGACGGAGTCCCGCGGAAGGTTTCGCGCCGAAGTCTTGAACGCTTAGAACTCCGAGGTAGGCGCCGATCTCTATGTCGTTCGCACTGATCTTCGGAATGTGGACGCTGCGTCGATCTACCTGCGCAGGGATCACCGGCTCCGGGACGGATTCCCCCGATTGCGCCGTTGCCGGACCTTGGGCAATCAGGCTCAGCGTCAATGCCAGGAACCACAAGATCGTTGGTCTCGCCATTTGTCAGCTATACGACTAGAAAAAGAATGCGGCGCCCGCAGACAACTCGGTATAGTGGTTCGTACTGTCGTAGTTGACCAGCGTGACATGCTGCTTCGCCTCAACGCGTAGGAAGAACTGACGCGTGACATAGTAGCGTAAGCCGATGGCCGCGTTCGCGACATCTCCCTTGGCCTCGATCGCACTGACGAGCGTGGATTTCGGTGTATTGGTGAAGCGACCCGCTCCAAGAGCAAAAAAAGGCGACCAACGCGAGTCGGGGAATGGCTGCGACACAAGCGCGGCGTAAAACAACGAAGTGGTTGAGAAATCGCCGGCCGATTGCGCGACCGTCAGCTCGACCACGAAATTGTCGTGCACGCGGTAGCCTGTGTAGGCCGACAACAGCGGATCGTGCTTGAAAGTACCGAGGGAAAAGCCAAACTCCAGGCGCCGCGCGAGGTAGTCATCGAACAATACATCGCGGAATGTTTTCCTTTCTCCAGCCTCGGTGAGCGTCGCCTCCATTTGCGCACGCGACGCCCACCCTTCTCCGCCACGCGCCGTCCGCACCTTGAACCAATCGGTGTGCCGCCTGAGAATTTCCACCCGCTCACCTCGTTCCGCAATGTCGAAGATCGGATATCCGCGGCCCGGACCGGTGTGCAATTCCAAATAAGGATCGGCCACCAATACGCGCGCATTCGTCTCGTCTGCAGATACCGGCAGAACGAACGCGAAGAACGCGCAGAAACACCATCCGGCAAGACGATCCGGACTGACCTTGTATGCGTGATGGCGGCCCCCCGCCGCCATGCCCAGCCTCACGGAAAACCGCAGCCCGTGGATGTATTCGCCACCGGCGTGCACCGGCCGCACGAAGGGCTCGAGTCACCCAAGGCCGGGTCGACCTGATTGCTGATCCAGTTGTAGATCGCGAGGTAGCAGCTATCGGCACGGCCCGAGAGCACCCGGCCACCGCCGTGCGTAACTTCCTCCGCCGGCTTCATCAGGACGGGGCTGTTATGCGGAGTCCCCAAATCGGCCAACGTTCTCACCACCTGCATATCGGCGTTCGGATTCGTCGCGCTCAGCGTAAACCGGCCACCGTTACCGCCGGCAAGGTGGCAGGTGCTGTTCATGCAACTCACGGTCACTCCGTCCTGACGGCGAATCTGACCGGAGAGTACCGGCATCACACAGGCCTGAAAATCGTTGGAGCACAACACACCCTGCTCGGTCACCGCCTGCGACGGCACCTCTTGCCCGCAACCAACCAGCGCCAGCGCGCCGACGCTACCCCACACGACGCCCCGCCAACTCCCCATCATTGGCACGTCAGCGTGCCGGTAATCCATGCCCTGATCGAGTTGTAATTGGCGGAACCGGACGGCAAGAAGGGTGTGGAAGGTGTGGTTGCGGTTCCGGGGTGCGGAGGCGTGTCGGTGATGATGCGCGACGGCCGCAACAGCAGCAAGCTGCTGTCCGGCGCGGCGATGTTCGTCACCATCGTGGCCGTGACGCCGAAGTCCGCCGGGGTATTTCCCGTCAATACGAACCGGTTCGACGTGAAGTTTGGGTTCGCCGGCCCGCTGCTGGTTCCGTTGCCGCCGAAGGCCTGATGGCAACTCGCGCAATTCGCCTGCAGGATCGGCTGCACCTTGCAGGCAAACACGGATTCGGAAAGTTGCGCCGCCACGGAGCGCAGCGTGGTCCCGCTGTAGGCGTCGTTAAAATAGGTCCCGCCGATGTCGATCCACTCGGTGATGATTCGCTTCTCCGAGGCATTCAGAATCGTCGTATGGTCCTGGTAGATTCCGCCGTTGACGCAGGCGCTGCCGCCGGCACGGCAGAAGGCGCGTCGCGTTGTGCTGCTCGCACCGGCCAGCAGCGGCTGTTCGAACACGCGCTCGATCAGGCGGCTGCCGCGCGCGTCGCCCGGCATCACCGGCGGAATCTCCCGCGCAATCATGAACTCCCCATCCTCATTGATCGTAATGATGGGCTTGCCGTTGGCGTCCAGCAAGGGATTGCCGACCATGAGGCTCTGATAGCCCATCGTACGCGCGAACTCTCCCGACATCGCGGCGCTCAGATCGAGTCCCGCTGCGGCAGTTACCCCGGTGTGACAGCTCGCGCACTTGGAGGTGAGGATCGGTTGGATGTGGTCCGGGAAATTGATGACGATGGCGCAGTCCTTGGCCGACCAGGTGGTCGCGCACGAGGCCGGGCCCTTGACCGGCGACGCGCTCAAGCCGGAATAGGTGATCGAAATCGGCGCCTGTGGCGAAATGTTCGTGCCGTTTTGGGTGTTGTAGATCGGTGTCCAATAGTCCGTGTAAATCGGGCTGTCCACCAGAGTCGAGTAGTTCGCATCGCCGGAGGCTCGCGTTTCGGCCATGGTGGCCGCAGCCCCTGGAATCGGATTCGTGGTAGTCAGACGCGAGGAGTGACAACCCTTGCAGAAGCGCCGCTCGCCTTCCCGCGCTTGAATCCAGTGCGTGTGCTCGATGAACTGGCGCCCGCTGCCGTCGAGTACCGTAATGTTGATTGCGGTGTCGGCCGGAACATGCCCCCGGATCGAGCCGTCGGGTTCGACCAGACCGTAGCCAACGATCTGCTGCATCTCGAACTCCGTCTCGCCAAGCGCGTTGCGGTTCATGCCGGAGGGCGTCGGAACCGCCCTGGTGATCCGGAAGAAACGCGCCACGCGGCTCGCATACTGCGGCGTACCCGGTGTCATGAGATTGGCGATGTCGGGTTGGCCGGCAACGCGCGGGATGGATTCTCCTGGGGCGAGCACGGCGTCGCCCATGCGCTGCTTATCGTCCGTGTCGTAAACCGTATGGACGTCGAACAGACCGAATCCGGCGGGGATGGTTGTGTCGGGCGTGAACTGGCCGATCACCGTGGGCCGCGGGCGCGCCTGCAGAGCGACAGGATTGGCGTAGAAGAAACCATCCTGCTGCGGCACGACCGGTCGCAACGTCTTCGAACTGATATCGAGCATGTAAATGCCGTAGCGCGGTGTTCCTTCGACGATGATGGGGTTGCCCATCGGATCCATGCTGGGCGTCGGCTGCGAAGGGGTAAATACCACCAACACCCGGTTGGTGCCGTCCCAAAGCGGGTACGGATTGCGGTAACGTCCGAGCGGAGACACGCCGCGATCGCGCATGGCGTCGCTTTGCGACGCCGTGGCGCCGAGCAGCCATTCCGACACGGGGAACTGGCCCGCTTGCTGGCCGAGCTGATTGGCCGGTGCATTGTTGCCGGGCTGGTCGATGTCCGAGTAATTCTTATGGTCGATGATTTCCAGCGACCCCCCCTCGCGTGTACCGGATAGCGGCATGAGCGTAGCGATCAGGTGCCCGTCGGGCATTTCGCGCGGCTGCATATAGCTGTTGCCGGGGCTATGCGCCCCATAGACGACGAACAGGTTGGTGCCGTCGGGATTGACCTTGAAGATCGTAAACTGATTGCGGCCGCCGACATGGTCCCAGCGCGAGTACAGTATTTCACCGGTGCTCAAGACGGTCGGATTGCGATCGTGACTCTGATCGAACGAAATCTGACGACAATTGCTGCCGTCCGAATTCATGACATGCAGTACGGTCGTTTGCTCGCGGTCGTATTCATCGACGTATGTATAACTGGTAGGCGAAAGCCCCAGCGCGGTGCCCTGCGCCTGCATTTGGCGCTTGGTCGTTTCCTGGCGATTCGATATGAATACGATACGCCCGTCCGGCAGATACGCCGGCTCGGTATCGTCACCCTGGAAGGCCGCATCGCAGGCGATACGGCGCATCGACGTGCTCGAGTTGTCATATTCCCAGACCGACCAATTCGCGTCGGTCGGCCCGCGCATGGCGAAAACAATCTTTGTCCCGTCGAAGGAAACGTCCGGATGATTGACGTCGCCCTGACCCATTGTGTAGGAACCGGTAACGTTGGTTTCGGTGCCGCTTGGCGAGGATTTATCGCGGATATAGAGATCGCCGCCCTGACCGGTTACGACGGAGTCGGTAGGATTTCCCAGCGCGGAGACGGGGCGCTTGACGTAGGCAACGGCAACATTGCCCTCCACGGTAACGGAATCGGAACTGTTGCCGGTACAAGCGGCCAACCCCGCGACCATGCCTGCCATTGCCCCAAAAGCGATTTGGCTCTTCATTTGGCTACGCATATCCGCCTCCTGACACTCCGGCTTTACCCGCCGTCCATTGCGGTGACTCCCGACGCAGCCCGGCGGTGTAGTGCATCTTTCCATCGCTGTCGATGATCACCGCATCGATCCCGGGCAACGACTCGACGAACCGAATCCCGCGTTCGGGCCCCATAACGAATACACTTTTCGAAATTCCTTCGGTGGTGGTTGCATCGGGTCCGACGATGGTGACGCTGCGTACGCCAGTCGCCGATTTCCCGGTTCTCGGGTCAAGGATATGGTGATAGCGAACGCCATCCGCTTCAAAATAGCGCTCGTAATCCCCGGAGGTGGAGATTGCAGCGTCCACCAGCGGAATCATCGCTACGATTGCGTCCTGGCGCCTGGGGTCGCGGATGCCGACCATCCACGGCCGTCCACGCTTGTCGCCGAGAACCCGGCTATCGCCGCCGGCCATAACCAGCGCTTCTTTCACGCCGCGTGCCTTGAGCAAAGCGACGCAGTTGTCCACGGCGTGGCCCTTGGCGATCCCGCCGAGATCGATCCGCACGCCGTCGCGGGCGAATTGAATCGTGTACCGGCGACGGTCCAACCGGATATGCCGATAGTCAATGCCGGGCAGCGCCGCTGCAATTCTCTCCGCCGTCGGTTTTACGCCGTTGCGGTAGTCGAACATGCATCCGACGCTTGCGAACGTGATGTCAAATGCACCTCCCGACAACTCTGAGAACTCGACCGACCGCGCGACCAATTCAAACATTTCCTTGGTGACAGGTACCGACGTCTTTGCCGCTTCCCGATTGAGGCGTGATAACTCGCTCTCCGGTTTGAACGGACTCATCGCACGGTCAATACGGTGCATTTCCTCCATCGCTGCGTCCAACGCCGCTTCGCCCATCGTGGGTTCCTCATGCCACAACTCCACGCGGATCGCGGTGCCCATGATCGCTTCCTCTCCACTCATCCATTTCCCTTGGGTCGGCTTGACCTTGGAGAGGAATCCGAGAGTGCTGATAATCCTGGGTATGGCCGATTTGACTTCCAGTGCGCGTTCGATCAGGGCGTTTTTGAACGCGCGCGACCCGTCTTCGACCGCCTGCGCGGTCATCGGCCCCTTGACCAGGTGGTCAAGCAACTCCGGCAATATCTTGAGCGACGCAGCCTCTTGCGTAGCAGCGTTGGCTTTGTGCATCTTCCCCATCGGCTTGGGCATACACGCTCCTTTCAGATGACATGGTATGCCTCGGGCACAAACGACGAGCCCCACCATCACCTCATCATATCGAGGCAGTCGCTGTGTGTCGCGTCCGCCAATAGGGCTAATGAGACAAAATCAACGTTTTAGACTGTCGCCTTGAAGCGACGTGCGGACGCCGTCAGCGGATCACTGGCCTCGGCGGTGAGGATGATCTTTCTCGCAAGCTGTACGCCACGCTTTCGCCTGCAAGCACAACTCGGAACGGCACGCTACGCTACTCGTAGCGCACTTCGAGCACTTCGTACTTGCGCACCCCGCCGGGTGTCTGCACCTCGACCTGTTCCCCCGCGGACTTGCCGATCAGCGCCCGCGCAATGGGCGAGCTGATCGAGATCTTGCCCTTCTTGATGTCGGCTTCGTCGTCTCCGACGATTTGATACGTCACCGACTCGCCGGCCTTCGTGTCCTCAAGATCGACCGTGGCGCCGAACACGCACCGCCCGTCCGCGTCCACCCGCTTCGGGTCGATCACCTGCGCATTGGCGAGTTTGGTCTCGATCTCCTTGATCCTGCCTTCGATGAAGCCCTGGCGCTCCTTGGCCGCGTCGTATTCGGCGTTCTCCGAGAGATCGCCGTGAGTCCGCGCTTCGGCGATCGCCGTAATCGCGTTCGGCCGTTCCACCGTTTTCAGACGGTGCAACTCCTGTCGCAATAACTCGGCCCCGGTCGTGGTCAGCGGAATGGTGCTCATGGCCGCATCAAGAAAAAGCCGCCGCGGCGCCCCAAGAGCGCCAGGCTGCGGCATCGGTTATTCAGAACAGAAGAATTCGCGGAAGGCGATCTAATGTGACCACCTTTCGAGCCATTTTGCAATAGGCCCGCGTCGGCGCAGGCCGGCGTGCAACTCCTGAAGGGGGTACGGCACCAAGGATTTCATGTGCCGCATGCCCTCGCACGCCGCCCGGGCGCCCGCCACCGTGGTGTAATAGGTCACACGCCGCTGCACTGCGCTGGTCCGGATGGAGCGCGAATCCGACACGGCGGTGCGCGTTTCCTCCACTGTATTCACCACGAGACTAACCTCGCCGTTCTTGATCATGTCGACGATGTGCGGCCGGCCTTCGACCACCTTGTTGACGACGGTCACGGCAATGCCGTGCGCGGCGAGCACCCCGGCCGTCCCGCGCGTCGCAAGCAGTCGAAACCCGAGCTTAAGCAGCTCCCTCGCGACGTGCACCACCGCCAGCTTGTCGCCGTCACGTACGCTGATGAACGCTGCGCCGGTCTCGGGAAGCTTCGCGCTTGCGGCGAGCTGCGATTTGACGAAGGCCTCCCCGAAACTCTTCCCGACTCCCATTACTTCCCCCGTCGATTTCATCTCCGGCCCGAGAATGGTATCGACGCCTGGAAACTTCACGAACGGGAACACGGCCTCCTTCACCGAAAAATAGCCTGGAACCACCTCCGCCCGCGCATCCTGCTGCGCGAGGGTCTTTCCCACCATGCAGCGCGCCGCAATTTTTGCAAGCGGAACGCCGGTGGCCTTGCCGACGAAAGGCACCGTGCGCGAAGCGCGGGGGTTGACTTCGAGCACGTAGATAACGTCCCGTTGAATTGCGAATTGCACGTTCATCAGGCCGACGACCTTCAGCGCATGAGCGAGTGCCACGGTCTGGCGGCGCAGCTCCCGCTCGATGTGGGAGCTGAGAGAATGCGGTGGCAAGGAGCACGCCGAGTCGCCGGAATGCACTCCCGCCTGTTCGATATGCTCCATGACACCGCCGATCAGCACGTGCTCGCCGTCGCTTGCGGCGTCCACGTCTACCTCGGTTGCGTCGCTCAGGAACCGGTCGAGCAGCACCGGCGAGTCATTCGAGACTTTGACCGCCTCGCGCATGTAGCGCTCGAGATCCTTCTGCTCGTGCACGATCTCCATGGCTCGCCCGCCCAGCACGTAGCTCGGACGCACTACCAGGGGATAGCCGATCTCCCCCGCGAGACGCAGCGCGTCGGCTTCCGTGCGGGCCGAGCGATTGGGCGGCTGCTTGAGTCCGAGACGGTCGATCAGCTGCTGGAAACGCTCGCGGTCCTCCGCCATGTCGATCATGTCCGGTGTCGTGCCGATGATGGGCACGCCGTTTGCCTCCAAGTCCCGGGCAAGCTTCAAGGGGGTCTGCCCGCCGAACTGGACAATCACGCCATGGGGCTTTTCCTTGTCGACGATCTCGAGCACGTCTTCGAGCGTAAGGGGTTCGAAATAAAGTCGGTCGGAAGTATCGTAGTCGGTCGAAACCGTTTCCGGGTTGCAGTTGACCATGATCGTCTCGAATCCGTCTTCGCGGAGCGCGAGCGCCGCGTGAACGCAACAGTAGTCGAATTCGATGCCCTGTCCGATGCGATTCGGCCCGCCCCCCAGCACGATCACTTTTTTCCGCTGAGTGGGCAAGGCCTCGCATTCCTCTTCGTAAGTCGAGTACATGTACGCGGTCCGCGTCGCGAACTCCGCCGCGCAGGTATCGACGCGTTTGTAGACCGGCCGGATTCCGAAGCGATGTCTTGCGGCACGGACCTCCCGCTCGCTCGCGTTGAACAGATATGCAAGCCGCCTGTCCGAAAACCCCTTGCGCTTGAGCATGCGCAGCGTTTGCGCATCCGTCTCCGCGAGCCGCCGGTCGTCGAGATCCATTTCAAGGTCGACGATCTCCTTGATCTGCGCGAGGAACCAGGGGTCGATGTGCGTGAGCTCGTACACCTCCTCCAGTGTGAATCCGTTCTCGAAGGCGTCGCCCACGTACCAGATACGCTCCGGCCCCGGTTCGCCGAGCTCCTTCTCGAGTTTCTCGCGGTCGGTCGTTTTCTGATTGAGCCCGTCGACCCCCACCTCCAGGCCCCGCAGCGCCTTCTGGAAGGACTCCTGAAAGGTGCGGCCGATCGCCATGACCTCGCCCACGGATTTCATCTGCGTCGTCAGCCTGTCGTTCGCCTGGGGAAATTTCTCGAACGCGAAGCGCGGGACTTTGGTGACGATGTAGTCGATGCTCGGTTCGAACGAAGCGGGTGTCGCGCCACCGGTGATCTCGTTCCTCAGCTCATCGAGGGTGTAGCCGACCGCGAGCTTGGCCGCCACCTTGGCGATCGGGAAGCCGGTCGCCTTGGACGCGAGGGCGGAGGAGCGCGACACGCGCGGGTTCATCTCGATCACGAGCATGCGCCCGTCTTTCGGATTAACGGCGAATTGCACGTTCGAGCCGCCCGTGTCGACGCCGATCTCGCGCAGCACCTCGATTGCAGCGTCGCGCATGATCTGGTATTCCTTGTCCGTCAGGGTCTGCGCGGGGGCCACGGTGATCGAATCGCCCGTATGCACCCCCATCGGATCGACGTTTTCGATCGAGCAGACGATGATGCAGTTGTCTTTTCGGTCGCGCACGACCTCCATCTCGAATTCCTTCCAGCCGATCACCGACTCCTCGATCAGCAGCTCGTGAGTGGGCGACGCTTCCAGCCCGCGCTCGCAGATCGCCACGAATTCCTCGCGGTTGTAGGCGATTCCCCCGCCCGACCCCCCGAGAGTGAACGAAGGCCGGATCACGACCGGAAACGCGATCACAGCCTGAACCTGCAGCGCCTCTTCAAGCGAATGCGCGAGCGTCGAGCGCGGACAGACAAGCCCTATCTTCGCCATGGCCTGTTTGAATTTTTCGCGGTCCTCGGCCTTGTCGATCGCCTCGCTGCTCGCGCCGATCATCTCGACCCCGTATTTCTGCAGAACGCCGTGCCGAACGAGGTCCAGCGCGCAATTGAGCCCGGTCTGGCCGCCCATGGTCGGCAGCAGCGTATCGGGTCGCTCCCGGGCGATGATCGCCTCCAGCATCTGCCAGTTCACCGGCTCGATGTAGGTGACATCGGCCATCTCAGGGTCGGTCATGATGGTCGCTGGATTCGAATTCGCCAGGATCACCCTGTAGCCTTCGGCGCGCAGCGCCTTGCAGGCCTGCGCGCCGGAATAGTCGAACTCGCAGGCCTGGCCGATGACGATGGGGCCTGCCCCGATGACGAGCACGCTCTTGATGTCGGTGCGCTTAGGCACGCCGGCGCTCCTCCATCATCTTTGCGAAGCGATCGAAGAGATACCCGATGTCGTGCGGCCCGGGGCTCGCTTCGGGATGCCCCTGAAAGCAGAACGCCGGTCGGTCGCTGCGTGCGAGGCCCTGCAAGCTGCCGTCGAAGAGCGATATGTGGGTGGTTTTGAGGTTGGCCGGAAGCGTGTCCGGGTCGACCGCGAAGCCGTGATTCTGGCTGGTGATGACGACCGTTCCCTTCTCCAAGTCCTTCACCGGGTGGTTGGCGCCGTGATGCCCGAACTTCATCTTCACGGTCTTCGCGCCGGAGGCGAGCCCCATGAGCTGGTGGCCGAGGCAGATCCCGAAAGTCGGAATCCCGATGTCGACGATTTGGCGGATCGCGCGTATGGCATAGTCGCAGGGCTCCGGATCGCCCGGACCGTTCGACAAGAACACCCCGTCGGGTTTGAGCGCAAGGGCATCCGCCGCCGGCGTCTGCGCGGGAAGCACCGAGACCCGACAGCCGCGCTCGACGAGCATGCGCAGTATGTTGCGCTTGACGCCGTAGTCGTACGCGACGACGTGAAAGCGCAGGTCGGAGCCCTTGCCGAACCCGGCGCCCGCCCGCCATCCCCCCTCCGACCATTCGTAAAGCTTGGCGGTCGTCACGACCCTCGCCAAATCCATTCCCGCAAGACCGGGAAACGCCCGGGCGGCTTCCACAGCCCGATCTGCATCGTCGGAACCCGCGAGCACCGCACCGTTCTGGGCACCTTTTTCACGCAGGATTCGAGTGAGACGTCTCGTGTCGATGCCTGCGACGGCGACCACTCTGTCCGCGACGAGAAAATCGGAGAGGTCCCGTTCGGCCCGCCAGCTCGAGACCGCGGCGGACAGATCCCGAACCACGAGTCCTGCGGCGAACACCCTTCCCGACTCCACGTCCTCGCGGTTGGCCCCGGTATTGCCGATGTGCGGATGTGTCAGAGTGACGATTTGGCGGCAATACGAGGGATCGGTGAGGATCTCCTGATATCCGGTGATGGCGGTGTTGAAAACCACCTCCCCCGAGGCGAGACCGGGCGCTCCGGCCGACGTACCCCGAAATACAGTGCCGTCAGCTAATGCAAGCAGGGCGGGCGGGGCGGTGGGCACGGCAGCGGGCTCATTGGGGCCAGACGTGCAGAGCGGGACCGGCTCGCGCCGGTCCCGCTCTGCACGGAACCCTGAAAGTATAACGCGATTCCTCCCAGCCCATCAAACTTTCGGCTCGCGGGTCTGCTTCTTGCTCAGACGAACGGCACCGCTTGCTAAACCGTGCCAAAATTAATGATCCACTCCTCACAAACACTCCCGAAAACGTGACCGCGTCACGCGCCTCGATCGCTGTCCTGTCCTCGGCTGAATTCCTGCCGCAGCGAGTCTCGCTCCTTTACCGGCTGTCGGGGAACGACGTCCCCGCTATCCTTCTCACCTCGGCCATCGCGGCATTCGCCCTATGGGGCTACATCAGCAACAAACTCCTGGCCGCTTGGCTGATCTGGCTGGTGCTGGCGAGCCTGACGCGCATCGCCCTGAAGCGCGCGTACCACCTGCGCCGGCCCGGACCGGAAGCCGCGGCGCGCTGGGAGGGTTATTTCTGTCTCGCCAGTACGTCGGTCGGCGCCGTCTGGGGCCTGACGGAGATGCTGCTCTACCCGGAGCACGGCCAGTTCCACGAGATCCTCCTTCCGTTCCTGATCGGCAGCGTTGCGATGGGGTTGCCTCCGGCGCTCGCTCCCAGCCCCAAGTCGTTCGCCTGCCTGATCGTGCCGATTTTCGCGCCTTTGATCGGCCTGCTGTTTTCCCAGGGCGGCGCATTCAATACTTCCGCCGGGATCCTGATCCTGGTGTTCTCCGCGGTACTTCTGGTGCTTTATCTATCCTCGAACCGGGCGCTGATCGAGACGCTCCGCTTCGGCCGCGAAAACGAACGACTGCTCGAGCAGATCAAAGAGCAGAAGGAGAGCCTGGACCTCGCGCTGCAAGCGGCCAACATCCTGATCTGGGACTGGGACGCGCGCAGAACCAACGTTCTCCTGGACGGGAGCTGGGCAATCATCCTGAGAGTGGGCAAGGAAACCAGCGCCCTGACCTTGGACGAACTGGAGCAAATGGTGCATCCGGATGATCTTCCGACGGTGAAGCAGGCCCTGAGCCATTGCCTGATCGGGGGGGGTTCCGAGTATGTTGCCCAGCACCGCGTCAGGACCCTCACCGGAGGCTGGGTGTGGAGCAAGGGCCACGGAAGGGTGGTCGAGCGCGACGCGGCCGGCCGGCCGCTGCGAATGACCGGCGTCAACGTCGACATAGATGACAGCAAGCGCGCGTATTTCGAGGCACTGACAGCGGTGCAGCGTGAAAAGGAGCTCTCCGAGATGAAATCGAAGTTCGTCTCGACCGCCTCGCACGAGTTCCGCACGCCGCTCGCAACCATGCTGTCGTCGGCGGAATTGCTCGAGCACTACTCCGAGAGCCTGAGCCCGGCCGAGAAGCACAACCTCCTGCAGACCATCCAGGGCAGCGCAAAACGCATGAGCGAAATGATCGACGACGTGCTCACCTTGGGCCGCGCGGAGTCGGGCGTGCTCAAGCTGAACCTCGGCCCGACGAATCTGCGCGAGCTCTGCAGCAGGGTGGTGTCGGAATTCCGCATCGCGCAAGGCAAGCAGCACATCATCACCTTGGACGACCGCTTCGACCGCGCCGATGCGACCGTGGACGAGAGGCTGCTGCGGCATATCCTGAACAACCTCCTCTCGAACGCGGTGAAATACTCTCCTCCGGGAAGCGAAGTGATTTTCTCGCTCAGCCGGCGTGACGAGCAGGCTGCGATAGAGATCCAGGATCGGGGAATCGGCATACCCTTGGAAGACCAGCCGCGAATGTTCGAGAGCTTTCATCGGGCCTCGAACGTCGAAAACCGCCCCGGCACGGGTTTGGGTCTTGCGATCGTGAAGAAGGCCGTGGAGCTTCACGGCGGCGAAATCAGCCTCACGAGCGCAGTCGGCTCCGGTACCCGGTTCACGGTTATGATCCCCCTGCGGCCGATCGAACAGCCGGCCGGAGTGAGCTGATGGCCGACGCCAAAAGGAAAGTTCTCGTCATCGAGGACGAGCCCAGCATCCGCAACAACATCATGCTGATGTTGAAGGTCGAACACTACGCCGCGATAGGAGCGGAAAACGGCCGTGTCGGATTGGAGCTGGCGCGCAGCGATGCGCCCGATCTCATCCTCTGTGACGTGATGATGCCGGAGATGGATGGATTCGCCGTGCTCGAGGCCTTGCGAGCCGAGCCGCGTCTCGCCGAAATTCCGTTCATCTTCCTCACGGCTCTCGACGACCGTTCCAGCACACGCCGCGGCATGAACCTCGGCGCCGACGACTACCTCCCGAAACCGTTCACCCGAAACGAGCTGATGGAAGCGGTGAACAGCAGGCTGAAGAAATTTGAAAACCTGACGCAGGCGCTGGCGGCGCGGCTGGTCCCGCAGCAGGACCGCCTCACCCAAAAATTCAGGGAGAAAATCTCCGGCGGCGACGGTACGGCGGCCCTCGAGGATACCGATCCCGGCGGCCTGACCGGCAAGATCGCCGAGGCGTCGGTGCTTTTCTCGGACATCCGCAACTTCACGACGTATTCGGAGCGGCTTACCAGCGACGAGATCGCCGAGCTGCTCAATGCCTATCTCCATACCGCGTGCGCGCCGATCATCCGTTGCCGCGGCGTCGTCATGAAATTCATCGGCGACGGTGTCATGGCCGTGTTCGAGTCGCTTCAGGACGAAAAAGAAGAATCCCACGCGCACCGGGCGGTGCGCGCCGGCCTTGCAATGCAGCTTGCGGCGCTCGAATTCCGCGAATGGATCAAGCAGCACCACCCTTCACAAAGCCTGCCTGAATTTTCCATAGGCGTGGGCATACACAGCGGCGAAGTGCTGCTGTGCCACGTCGGCACGCCGGGGCGCGGCGAGCTTACCGTGATCGGCGACACGGTGAACATCGCATCGCGCTTGGAGGGCCAGACCAAGGAGCTCGGTTGGGCGGTGGTCGCAAGTGAAGCGACGGTCAAGGCCGGCGGCTCGGCGCTCCTCGTCGGCTCGCGCCGCAAAGTGCACTTGCGCGGACGCAGCATGCCCACCGACGCGTTCGAAATCATCGGCATTGCGGCCGGCGATGACGATCACGCCTCCGTTCAGATCCCGGAGGACATGCGCCAGGCCCTCGCGGCCAACGCCCGGGTCGCCGCCGATGCGGCAAAGGCCGCGCTCGGCATCACCTTGAGCATCATCACGGGCGAAATCGGCGAAAAGCGCCTGATGGTCCAGGGCTACCGCGTCGTGTCCAAGGTCGGGCGCGGCGGCTCCTCCATCGTCTACCTCGCCGAGCGGGAAAGCGACAAGCAGCAGGTTGTCCTCAAGATCCTCAACGCCACGGCCGGCCTGGACGAAATCCTGCTGCAGCGCTTCGTGCAGGAGTTCGACATCATCTCGTCGATCGATCACCCCAACGTGGTCAAGATCTACGATCGAGGTTTCAGCGATCGCCACGCGTACATCGCGATGGAGTATTTTCCCAACGGCAGCCTCGCCGAAGTCATCCCCCATGGCCTGAGCGGGCGGCAGGCTTTGTCGCTGCTTGCCCAGGCCGCAGGTGCGCTGCGCGAGGTTCACACTCGCGGCGTCATCCACCGCGATATCAAGCCGGGAAATCTCATGGCGCGCGCCGACGGCAGCATCGTCCTCGCCGACTTCGGCATCGCCAAGCGGCTCGGGGATGACCCGGGCCACACGCGGCACGGTGAGCTCTACGGGACTCCCTACTACGTTTCGCCGGAGCAGATCGAAGGCAGCCCCGCGACGATGCAGTCCGACATCTACTCCCTCGGAATCATTTTTCACGAGATGCTGACCGGCAAGCGGCCGTTCGATGCCGAATCGGTGTCGGGCCTGATCGCCCTGCACGTCAGCGCACCGCGGCCGAAGCTCCCTGACGGCTTGGCCGAGTATCAGGGGCTGCTCGACCGGATGATCGCCGTGGAACCCCGCAACCGCTTCAAAAGGGCCGACGAGGTGCTCGAGGCGATCGACGAGGTGTGGACGCAGCAGGCCCTGCGTGCCATGAAGCAGGGTGGTAGTTGAGTCCGGACTACCTGAGCCCCAGCACGTCCTGCATGTCGTAGAGGCCGCGTTCCTTGCCCATGAGGAAGCGCGCGGCTCGAAGCGCCCCGAGGGCATAGGTCGCGCGGCTGCCCGAGCGCACGGTGATTTCAACGCGCTCGCCCTCTCCGATGAACATGACGGTATGCTCACCGACGATATCACCGCCGCGAACGGAGTGAAACCCGATCGCCTTGGGATCGCGTTCACCAACCTCGCCCTTGCGTCCGTGCACGGCGGTGCGAGCGAGGTCCCTGTCGAGTGCGCGGCCGATCACTTCGCCGAACTTGAGCGCGGTGCCTGAAGGCGCATCGATCTTGTGTCGATGGTGTGCTTCGAGGATCTCCACGTCGTAAGCGTCACCGAGCGTGCGCGCGGCCGTCTCGACAAGCCTGAACGCGACGTTTACGCCCGCAGACATGTTCGGAGCCTTCACGATCGCGATCTCTCCCGCGGCCGCCGCGATACGTTCGTCTTGCTCCGCCGAAAATCCGGTCGTTCCGATCACCATGCGCACGCCCTTCTTCAGGCACTGTTCGATGTGCGCGAGCGTACCCTCCGGACGGGTGAAATCGATCAGGCAGTCGCCTTTCGCAACTGCGTCGGCGAAGCTGGAAGCGATCTTCACGCCGCAGGGTCGCCCGACCAGTTCTCCTGCATCCTTGCCGATGAAGGGGCTCCCTGGAACCTCCACCGCCGCCGCGAGCTTGAGTTCCCCCGATGCGAGGACCATCCCGATCAAGGTACGTCCCATGCGGCCCCCCGCGCCGGCGATGACGAGCTTCACTGCCCGGGCTTTCCGGGGACGGGGACCGCAGAAGCGACGATGTCTCCCTCGACGCGCTTCACCCTCCCGTCTTCGAAAAACACCGCAATGCGGCGATACTCGACCTCCCGGCTGTTGGCGCGCTGGCGCAGGAAAACGTAATCCCAGCGTTCTTCGTGAAAGATATCGCTGACCAGCGGCGTCCCCAGAACGAATCGCACCTGATCCCGGGTCAGGCCGGGCTTGAGCTGCGCGACCATTTCCTGGGTGATGTAATTCCCCTGCTGGATTTCCATCCGGTAAGGCGTGAGGCTCGGCGCAAGTCCGCAAGCAGCGGTGAGAAACGGTAGCGCCAAAATCAGCATTCGCGGCACGATCAGGGTATTTCCGCGGCAATAAAACGCTATATGATAGCGGAAACGGGCATCTTCCCCGAGTGATCCTCCGTGACCAACGTCCACGACTTGAAGACCAGCGGCCTGAAGGCCACGGGCCCGCGGCTGAGAATCCTGAAGCTTTTCGAAAACAGCAAGGTCCGCCACTTATCGGCCGAGGACGTCTATCGAATTCTCATCAACGATGGCTTGGACATCGGGCTGGCCACGGTCTATCGCGTCCTCACCCAGTTCGAACAGGCCGGCATCCTCCAGCGCCACCACTTCGAGTCCGACAAGGCGGTGTTCGAGCTGAACGAGGGCAGCCATCACGATCATCTAGTATGCATGCAGTGCGGACGCGTCGAAGAATTCTATGACGCCGAAATCGAGAAGCGCCAGGTACGCGTCGCCACGGAACGCGGCTTTGCGATTCGCGAGCATTCACTGCAGCTGTACGCCGTGTGCACCAAGCCGAATTGCCCGCACAAACCCCGCGCGAAGCGCTAGGTTCGGAAAAGGGAGGAATCATGGGTTTGAGACTGAAGTTCAATCTGGTGCTTCTCTTTGTCTTCATCCTGGGGCTCGCTGTCTCCGGCTATGTTTCCTACGACCTGCTCCACAAGAACGCGCGCGACGAGGTATTGCGCAACGCGGGAGTCATGTTGGAGGCAGCGCTGTCGATGCGTCAGTACACGGTGACCCAGGTGCGCGACAAGCTCGCGCAAAAGGAAGACGAATTCCTGCCGCAAGGCGTGCCCGCCTTCGCCGCGACCGAGGTCATGAATCAGCTGCGCAAGAAGTATCCCGATTACGCCTACAAAGAAGCCGCGCTGAATCCCACCAACCCGCGGGACCGCGCGGTGGAATGGGAAGCTGACATCGTCAACGAGTTCCGCAACAACTCGGCGCGCGCGGAAATCTCCGGGACCCGAACAACGCCTACCGGCATGTCGCTGTTTCTCGCGCGCCCGTTCCAGATAAGGGATCCGGCCTGCCTCACCTGCCATACCACGGCGGAGATGGCGCCGGCGTCGATGGTCAAGCTCTACGGGGCCAACAACGGCTTCGGCTGGAAGTTGAACGAGGTCATCGGCGCGCAGGTCGTTTCGGTGCCGATGTCCTTGCCGATCCAGAACGCGAACCGCGCCTTCTACACCTTCATGGCTTCGCTCGGCGGCGTCTTCGTCGTTCTGTTCGTGATCCTGAACCTAATGTTGTCGGTATTGATCGTGCGGCCGATTACGCGAATGTCGGGCGCCGCCGACCGAATCAGCACGGGCGACATGGAGATCCCCGAGTTCGCAGAGTCGGGCCGCGACGAGGTGGCGCTCCTGGCGAAATCCTTCAATCGCATGCGCCGCAGCCTGGAAAAGGCGATCAGCCTGATCGACCAGAAGTAGCCGCACATCGATGGCCGCCGAAATCGCCCTCCCCCAGGGTTATGCGCTGCACGAATACCGTGTCGAGCAAACTCTCGGAATCGGGGGTTTCGGCCTGACTTATCTCGCCATCGACTCGAACCTCAACCTCAAGGTCGCGATCAAGGAGTACCTGCCCGGCGACCTCGCCCAGCGCGGCGAGGACCAATCGGTACAGCCGAAGTCCGAGTCCAGCTCGGAGTCGTTCAAGTGGGGCCTTTCCCGGTTTCTCGACGAATCGCGCACTCTCGCCTCGTTCCGCCATCCGAATATCGTCAGGGTCTTGCGGTTCTTCGAAGCGAACAGCACCGCCTACATGGTGATGGAATTCGTCGCGGGACAACCCCTGGGTGAATGGATCCGCACCCGCCGGCCACTGGAACAAAGCGCCGTGCTCGCCATCGCCGCCCCGCTGCTCGACGGCCTGGAACTCATTCATCGCACCGGTTATTTGCACCGCGATATCAAGCCGGGCAACGTCTTCATTCGCGAAGACGGGTCACCCGTGCTGCTCGACTTCGGTTCCGCGCGCACCGCTTCGTCAGGCACCGAGCGGACCGCGATAGTCACCCCGGGTTACGCGCCGATCGAGCAATATCACTCGCAGGGCCGGCAGGGGCCGTGGAGCGACTTGTACGCGCTCGGCGGAGTCCTGTACTGGATGATCGTCGGCAAAAGGCCTGTGGAGGCGGTGGCGCGCGTGCGCCAGGACATGCTGCCGCCCGCGGTGCAGGTCGCCGACCGCAGCCGCTACAGCATCGAGCTGCTCACGGCGGTCGACTGGGCGCTTGTATCACACGAAGAGGAGCGTCCGCAATCGGTGGCGGAGTTTCGCTCCGCGCTCTCCGGACTCGTCGCGCCGGACCCGAGGACCGTGACCTACAAGACGACCGTGAAGATCCAGGATCCGCGGCAAGCGACTACCCCGCCGACGACTTTTCCCACAGGCGTCGAGTTCGACCGGGAGACTCTCAAGAAAATCGAAGCGGAGCTCGCCAAGCATATCGGCCCGATCGCCGCTATGGTGATCAAGTCCGCGGCCAAGAAGGCCTACACCGTCTCCGGCCTCGCCGAAATTGTGTCAGTCGACATCGCCGACGAAAAGCTGCGTGCCGCGTTCGTCAGGAGATTCTCCGGCGACAAGTCGACGCCCTCCGGGGATCCGACTCGTACCGGCGCCGCGCGGCAACAGTCTTCGCCGCCGACCACGTCGCACATCGACGCACAGGCGCTCGCCAAGGCCGAAGCGGCCCTCGCCAAGTACATCGGCGCGGTCGCCAAGGTCGTCGTCAAGCGCGCAGCGGCAAAGGCGCGGGATGCTGGGGAGTTGTACTTGCTGATCGCCGAAGAAATCGAGGACAAGGACGAAAGGAAGGCCTTCGTCCGCAAGGCCATCTCCGCGTCGGGCAAGGAATGAGGCCGAACGCCCAGGGACTCTCCCGGGAAGATCTATTTCTGATACTTGAAAGACAGCATCACCCGCGTGCGGTAAGCCACGACCTTGCCGTCCTCGACCTTCAAGTCCTGCTTTACGACCTCCGCGATGCGAAGGTCGCGCAAAGTCTTGGATGCCGCTTGAACCGCCCGCTTCGCAGCGTCCTCCCACGAAGTTTCGCTCGTTCCGATCACTTCCGTGATCCTGTAGATTCCGTCGGCCTTGGCCATCGTTCGTCTCCTGTGAAAAGTGTCGCTCTTCCCGGACGAGAGCGTTTCGGGATAATACTCCTCCGCCCGGTCGCGTAGCCCGACCGGCGCGGATCTCGGAAGGCGCGACAATGGATTTGATTCTGTGGCGACATGCCGAGGCCGAGGCGGGCAGCCCGGATTCTGCGCGGAAGCTGACCGAACACGGCCGGGAGCAGGCGCGGCGCATCGCCGCCTGGCTGAAGCCCCGCTTGCCCGCAAATTGCGAAATTCTGGTCAGCCCCGCGGCACGCGCGGAGGAGACCGCCAGAGCGCTCGGCGTGGCGTTCATGACCACGACGGCCGTAGGCACCGATGCGGCGGCCGAAGATGTCATTGCGGCGGTCGATTGGCCCGCACGCTCGAGGGCCGTACTCATCGTCGGACACCAGCCGACATTGGGCCGCGTGGCTGCGACGTCGCTTTCGGGTGCGCAGGCCGACTGGGATATCGGCAAGGGAGCGTTGTGGTGGATCCGGCATTCCGGCGGCGAAACCATGTTGCTCGCCGCGATCGACCCCGAACTTGCGTGATCTTCGGCCGCGCCAGGCTGCCTCAAAACCCGTGGTGCAGGCGCGCCGAGATGACTGTCGCAGGACCGCGATCGGCGTTGTAGCCGGGATTTGAAATCCGCTGGAGATCGGCGGAGAACCAAGTGTCCTTTGCGACATTCAGGCTGTAATAGGCCTCGAGGATGTTTTCCGGCCGATAGTTCAGCGCACCGTCTCCGAGGAAGAAACCCAGCCCTCCCGCGGCGAGGTAGTCGCGGTGCGCGGCGGAAAGAAAGCTGCGCACATATGCGATCCCGAGGCTATCCCTCGCTCGACCGAACGTTCCGCCCTTGACCGACACACCTCCCGAGAGCGATCGATCGATTTCCGTGAATGCGTAAGTTTCGGTCTGCCCGTCAGCCCAGTTCGCCCGGCCGAACAGGCCCACGGTCGGGGAGACTTCCTGCTCGAGATTGAGCCCGAACCCGCGCTTGACGCGCTCGACCGTGCGCACTGCGTTGATATCCGGCGCCCCGCCCGTTTGAGCCGCCAGTTCCAAGGCGTCCTGATAGCGTGCCATCCTCGCGACGTTGCGGAAGGCGAGAAAACGCAGCTTGCCCGGGCGTTCGGCGAGAGCGTATGCGCGCTCGATCTCGATCTGGTCGCCGTAGTGCTTGAAGATCCTCGGGTCGAGCGCCAGCTGGTTCGGCTCTTTCGGCTGGATGAAGCGGCCGGCCCGCAGCCTGCAGTCATCGCTCAAATACTCGAGGGCGAATCCCCATGAGTAACCGCGCGCGTCGGCGGCGTAGTCGTAGGCGCCGTGCGTCATGAGCGACCAGTTCAGGAACTGGGTCCGCGGGTCGTGGCTGAAGCTGTTGTCGTCGAAGATGTCCAGTATCGAAAGGTTTCCAACGGTCAACACCAATCGGCGCCGATCGACGCTGCCGGCAAGCTGGTTGGCATCCGACTCCACCTTTTCGCTCCCCTCGCCGAAACCCCAGGTTTGGCGCGCAAACAGCCGGGCCCGGTAAACATGGGGATTCGGACCGGATGTGCGGGCGATCTCTCCGTTCGTGAATCCGCCGAGTCCCGTCAATCCGGAAAGAGGCACGCCTTGCGCCACCTCGGGGTTGAAATAGAGCTCGCCTCCCCTCCAAGTCCTGGTGCCCAGGGCTGCGGTCGCAGTGAACGAATAGCTCTTCTCGCGATCCGGGGAAAGGCTGTGGGGACCGGAATACGGCGCACCGAGAGGCGACTTTCGCTGCCAGACGTAGGTCGCCTGGAATTTGGCGGTCGTTTCTTCGGGAATGTCCTGTGCGTAGCCGACTTCGGCAAGAGCCAGCATGCCCGCCACGAGAACGCTCGATCGAATTCCGTTCCGCCGCACCGGCGCATGCTAGCAGCTCATTGCTTAATGAACAATAAAGTTTTTTGACACGTTCGCCTGCCGTCAATACCATCGCCCGAGAGGAGATCGCCCATGAACCTGAAAGGCAGAACTGCAATCGTGACCGGAGGAGGAAGAGGCATCGGCAAAGCGATGGCGGCGCGGCTCGCCGCCGACGGCGCGAGCGTCGTCATCGCCGATATCGCGCAGTACGACGTCGCGGCTGCGGAGCTGGCGAAGTCCGGCACGCGCACACTCGGACTCAGGGTCGACGTGTCCTCGGCGTCCGACACCGATTCCATGGCCTCGGAGACGATGAAGGCCTACGGGCGCATCGACATCCTTGTCAACTGTGCGGCGATGTTCGCCGCCGTGAAGATCGGGCCTTTCGAGGAGATTCCGGCCGATGAATGGAAACGCCTTCTCGAAATCAACGTACTGGGCGTAGCGCTCTGCTGCAAGGCGGTCACGCCGCACATGCGCAGACAAGGCAGCGGCCGCATCATCAATCTCGCCTCCGGCGCCCCCCTCAAAGGCGTGCCCCACTTCCTGCACTACATCGCGAGCAAAGGCGCGGTCATCGCCATGACACGCGGCCTCGCCCGCGAGCTGGGCAGGGACGGAATCACGGTAAACGCGATCGCCCCGGGATTGACCGTTTCGGACGGGACCTCAGGCCGACCGGAGCATCTGCGCAACCACGCCGACAGCATCCGCAGCCGCGCCATCCAGCGTGAAGAGCGTCCGGAGGACCTGGTGGGCGCGGTGAGTTTTCTCGCGAGTGACGACTCCGCGTTCATGACCGGACAGACGCTGGTGGTCGACGGCGGCTCGGCGATGCTGTGAGCGCTACGCCGCCCTGACTACATCGCCGACGAGCCAGATCAACGCAACCCCCAGCGCGATGAGCGTTGCCTGCTGCGCGGTGGCGTGGAGCTCCGGACGCTTGTGCAGCCCGGGGATGAGATCGGCTACGGCCACGTAGATCATGCTCGCTGCGGCGAGCGCAAGCACCGTGCCGATCCATTCCTGCGCCGCCTGCAACGTGAAGTACGCGAGGAGCGCGCCGACCAGCATCGCGAGGCTCGACAGCAGATTGAGGGCCAATGCCGCGAGCTTGCTGTACCCCGAGTGCAGCAGTATGACGAAGTCGCCGATTTCCTGTGGGATTTCGTGCGCGATGATCGCGGCCGCAGTGACCACACCCAGCTCGGTGCTCTGCAGAAATGCCGCCGCGATCAGGATGCCGTCGACGAAGTTGTGGAAACTGTCGCCGATGATGATCATGAGCCCGCTGCGGCCACCGTCGCTCGGGTCGGCGTGATGGTTGTGGGCCTCGCAGTCTTCGATGTGGCAATGCCGCCACAGCACGAGCTTCTCCAGAACGAAGAACCCCAGAATACCTGCGAGCACAGTGGCAAACAGCGCTTGAAGGTTCCCGCTGCTGCCGATCGCATGCGGCAGGATCTCGAGGAAGACCGCGCCTAGCAGGGTACCGATTGCGAAGCTCACGAGGGCCGGCACCCAGCTTGCCGGCGCGGAAAGTGCAAACATCGCCGCGATCGCGATGCTCATCACGCCGCCCGCGACGGTCGCCGCGGAGATCCACGCAATCGTCGCCATGCCCTAGCCTTCCTCCAGCCAGATGAGGCTCGCCATTCTGCCGGTGGTCCGGTCTCGACGGAAGGAAAAGAAGCGCTCTTCGCTCGCAGTGCAGAATTCCCCCCCATAGACCTCGGCGACTCCCGCCGCGGCGAGCCGCTGCCGCGCAAGGTCGTACAGATCGGCGAGGTAGGCCCCGTTTTGTCCCGGCGCGAATGCCTTCGCAGCGGCAGGGTCCCTGTCGACGAAGGCCTTGCGGACGTCCTCTCCGACTTCGTAGCGGCGCGCTCCGATGCCCGGTCCGATGTAGGCGATGATGTCCTGCGAGGGGACGCCCATCGCATGCACGACGTTCTCGACGATTCCCCCCGCGAGCCCGCGCCATCCCGCGTGGGCGATCCCCACGCTCCTGCCCGCGCGATCGCTCAGCAAGACCGGCAGGCAGTCGGCGGTCATCACCGCGCAGACTTCGCCCGCGCTCTGCGTAACGACCCCGTCGGCCTCCGCGTCCGGCGTCGCCCGCGTCGCATCGATCACGGCCGTCCCGTGCGCCTGCTTCACCCATGCGGGGTCGGCGGGCAGGCATGCCCTCAGGATGGCGCGGTTACGCGCCACACAACGCGGATCATCGCCTACCCGCGTGCTCAAATTGAGGCTCGCGAATTTCCCGGAACTCACTCCACCGTCGCGCGTGGTGACGAGCGCGCGCACGCGCCTCCCCGCCGGCCAGTCGGGAACGATCCAATCGGGGTGAGGCCGGCTCCTCACTCGAGCGAGTCCAGGAGCGACCGCAGGTCTTCGGGCAAGGGCACCGAGAAGCGCTTGAGCGCGCCGGAAACCGGATGCAAAAACCCGAGCCGGACGGCATGCAAGGCCTGACGACGAAGCTGCGGGGTTCGTTGATCGTTGAGTCGCTTGCTCCGATAGACGGGATCGCCGACCAAGGGATGGCCCAGGGACTGCATGTGCACTCGAATCTGGTGGGTTCTGCCGGTAGCGAGGCTGCATTCGAGCAGAGTCGCGCGGGCGAAGCGCCTTGCCACCCTGAAACGCGTCAAGGCCGGACGGCCGGTAGGCACCACGGCCATGCGCGTGCGATGTCGCGGATCGCGTCCGACGGGCGCGCTCACTTCTCCGTCCAGCTTGACCACGCCGTGCACGAGTGCAAGGTAGTCGCGCTTCACCGTTCTCGCCTGGAGCTGCCGAATCAGCTCGCTGTGCGCCCGCAAAGTCTTCGCCACCACGAGAAGTCCGCTGGTGTCCTTGTCGAGCCGGTGCACGATGCCGGCACGCGGAATCGCCGCAAGCTGCGGCGCGCGGTGCAGGAGGGCGTTGAGCAGCGTCCCTTTCCAGTTGCCGCTTCCGGGATGAACCACCAGGCCCGCTGGCTTGTTGATCACCAGGACGTCGTCATCCTCGTACACGAGGTCGAGCGCGATGGGTTCGGCTCGGAACGCCGTGTCGGCCGGGCCGGGCTGCGACCGGATTTCGACTCGCTCACCGCCCCAAATCTTCTGCTTTGGCTTGGCTGCATGCGAATCGAGGCTGACGTGCCCGTCTTTCAGCCACCTCCGCAGGCGGTTGCGCGAATGCTCGGGAAACATCCGGGCGAGGGCCTTGTCCAAGCGCAGACCCGCAAGAGTATCGGGAACGCGTCGCGTAACCCTCGACACGGTATAATTTGCCGTCTCATCCGCAAGTTCCACCATGAAACGTAGTGTAGCTTTATTCGCTCTTGTGTTGGCGGCCTGTTCGTTCATCGACAAGCACGACCCCAAATCCGGATGGTCGGCCGAGAAGCTTTACCGCGACGCGAAAGACGCGCTGGATAGCGGCCAGTACGACCTCGCGATCAAGCGCTACGAAATGCTGGAAGCGCGCTTTCCCTATGGGCGTTACTCCCAGCAAGGTCAGCTCGAGATCGCCTACGCCTACTACAAGCAGAACGAGCAGGCATCCGCGGTCGCCGCAACAGAGCGATTTGTGAAGCTTCACCCCAACCACCCCAATGTCGACTACGCGCATTACCTGAAAGGTCTGGCTTACTTCAACGAAGACCAGGGTGTGCTCGGCAGGATGGCCCGGCAGGACCGGACCGAACGTGATCCGAAGTCCGCGCGGGAATCATTCGACGCCTTCAAGGAGCTGGTGCAGCGCTTTCCGGATAGCAGGTACGCGCCCGACGCGCTGGCGCGCATGAAATACCTCGTCAATGCGCTTGCCTCACATGAGGTTCACGTCGCCCGCTACTACATGAAGCGGGGCGCTTACGTCGCAGCGGCAAACCGCGCGCAGTACGCACTGAAAAACTACCCCCAGGCGCCCGCCCAGCAAGAGGCGCTCCTCATCATGATCCAGGCCTACGACGTGCTCGGCATGCCCGAACTGCGCAACGACGCCGAGCGGATCTTGAGGAGGAATTTTCCCGACAGCGCACGGCTTAAAGACATGCTCACCCAGCTCGGCCGCTGAGTTCGGACCGGCCGCCGTCTGCTGCAGCTGCTGCCCGGAGCGATTTCGGGTCGGCGGCGACAAACGAAAGAACCTTGTCGAGCTCACGCACGAGCTTCATCGGCGGCAGGCTCGCAAGGATTCGCCGGCCGTACGGCTTGGAAAAGAGCCTCGGATCACAGATGACGAGCACCCCTCGGTCGGTCTCGTCGCGGATCAGTCTACCGGCCCCCTGCTTCAGAGAAATGACCGCCTGAGGCAATTGGAAGCCAAGGAAGGGATTGCCGCCTTCGCGCGCCAGCAATTCGAGCCGCGCCGCGAGCACCGGGTCGTCGGGAGGCGCAAACGGCAGCTTGTCGATGACCACCAGCGACAGCGCGTCCCCGCGCACGTCCACGCCTTCCCAGAAGCTGGCGCTTCCGAGGAGCACCGCGTTGCCCAGCCGACGGAAGCGCTCGAGCAGCTCGCTGCGAGAGCCTTCGCCCTGGAGCATCAGGGGAAATCCCAGCCCCTGCCGCCGGAATTCTTGGCGCAATACCTCGTGAGCAAGGCGCATCGCGCGCAAAGTCGTGAACAGGAGAAAGGCGCTTCCGCCGCTCGCCCGGATCACCGGCAGGGAGGCCGCGACGACCGCGCGCGTATGCTCGTCGCTGTTCGGATCCGGGAGCTTCTTCGGAACGTATAGCAGAGCCTGGGCAGCGTAGTCGAAAGGGCTTTCCCAGCATGCAGTGCGGGCGTCGTCCAGGCCCATCTCGCTGCGGTAGTGGCTGAAGTCGCCCGCTACCGCAAGCGTCGCGGAGGTAAAAATCCAGGCGCGCGGGTGGCCGTCGAGCTGTCTGCGGAAAATCTCCGCGATGGAGAGCGGCGTCGCGTTCAGCCGAAGCGAGTGACTGAATACCTCGATCCAGCGGACCAGATCGGCGCGGCTGTCGTCGCACCAGCGCTCAAGCAATGCCCGCGCCGTTCGCGCGCGCTCGGCGCAGCGCGCAAGACCCTCGCTGCGCTCGGAGAGCACGTCGAGGGCTGCGCACACCGAGCGTAGCGCGGAATCGAGCGCTGCGAGCGCATCCGAAAATTCGCGCCTTCGCCTTACCGACGCCGAAGTGAGGCGCACGCCCTCGTCGGGCAGGGCAAGGCGCAGATCGCGGGCCGCCTTGTCCAGCGCGGCAGTGAGCCGCAACGGATCGGGCATGTCCTTCGCCCCAGAGAGCGCTTCGGCACGCACATCCCGTGCAAGCTCGATGACCTGCCCCGTGGACACGGATTCGCCGAAAAAGAGCGTCGCCGTTTCCGGGAGCTGGTGCGCCTCGTCGAAAATCACGGTATTGCAGGCGGGCAAGAGCTCCGCCATCCCCTCGTCCTTGAGCATCACATCCGCGAAGAACAGATGATGGTTGACAATGATGAGATCGGCGGCGAGCGCCTCGCGCCTTGCAGCCATCACGAAACAGTCGCGAAATCGCGGACACGACTGCCCCAGGCAGTTTTCGCGGGTCGACGTGGCAAGGTTCCAGGCGGGAGCTTCCTCCGGCACATCGGCAAGCTCGCTCTTGTCTCCCGTGCGCGTAACGCGCGCGAAGCTCGAGATGCGCTGCAGGTCCCAGACGAGCTCGCGACTGGATGACCCGGTCTCCGCCAGGTTGCGCTCCAGGTGATAGTGGCACACGTAGTTGGCCCGGCCTTTCAGCAGCGCCGCGCTCACCGGCACGTTGAGAGCCGTGCGCACCGTCGGAAGATCGCGATGGTAGAGCTGATCCTGGAGAGTCTTGGTGCCGGTCGATAGGATGACCTTGCCGGCGGAGAGCAACGCCGGGACGAGATAGGCGAAGGTCTTGCCGGTGCCGGTGCCCGCTTCGCAGACCAGCACGGCGTTGTCCCGGATCGCCCCCGCCACGCGATTCGCCATTTCCACCTGCTGCGATCGCTCGCGGTATTCTGGGATTTTTGCCGCAAGCGGCCCCCGCCGGTCAAAGACCGCATCGAGCTGTTCCCGCATTCCGCCGCGGGGGCCACTTGATTTCTTCAACCTTGCCCCCCGATGTCACGACTCAAGCACTATAACGTTGAAGTCTTGATCCGGGCTTGGCATTGGACAGGTCCTCAAGGCCGCCCTTCTTTACAGCGGGGTCCCTATGGTCTAAGGTACTTTGATCATGCGCTGCAACTACCTGTTTTTGAGCATTTTGATTCTCTCGGCTTGTGCTGCGCCCCCTCAGGCGCAGCGCCCCGCCCGCAGTCAGGAGATGGTCTTCCAGGCGCTCGCCAGCGCGGGGGTGCAGTACAGGAGGGGTGGAGATTCGCCCGAAAATGGCTTCGACTGCAGCGGCCTGGTAGCGCACGTCTATAGGGAAGCCTTCGGGATAGACCTGCCGCACAATGCCCTGGCGCAAAGCCGGATGGGCAGGCACGTGACCGTGTCGCAACTCGAAGCGGGCGATTTAGTGTTCTACAACACCGAGCGGCGACCCTATTCCCACGTGGGAATCTTCCTCGGTGACAATCGCTTCATCCACGCACCTCGACCGGGCGCGGCAGTGCGCGTCGAAAACATGCACGGAAGCTACTGGGTGAGACGATTCGACGGAGCGCGGCGCATTTCCCCGCCGAAGTAGTCATTCAAGCCCCGCGTATGGCATTCACGCGGACTTCCGATAGAAGGCTTGATACCACTCGGCAAATCGCCTGACGCCGACCTCGATCGGAGTCTGTGGCTTGTAGCTTACGGACTCGTGCAGCTCGCCCACATCCGCAAAAGTCGCCGGAACATCTCCCGCCTGCATCGGAAGAAGATCGAGCTTCGCCTTTCTGCCGAGACACTGCTCGAGCACTTCGATATAGCGCATGAGCTTGACCGGCTGGTTGTTGCCGATGTTGAAGATACGCCAAGGAGCATAGCTCGTTGCCGGGTCCGGGTGATCACCGCTCCATCCGAGCGCGGGAGCCGCAGGCTTCCCCATGACCCGGATGACCCCCTCGACGATGTCGTCGATGTAAGTGAAATCGCGCACCATTTCGCCGCGGTTGAACACCGGGATTGGGCGTCCGGCGAGGATCCCTTCGGTGAACTTGAACAGCGCCATGTCCGGACGACCCCAGGGACCATACACGGTGAAGAACCGCAGGCCCGTGCACGGCAACCCGTAGAGGTGAGCATAGCTGTGCGCCATCAATTCGTTTGCCTTCTTGGTCGCCGCGTATAGCGAGACCGGGTGGTCGACATTGTCGTGCTCGGAAAACGGCAACCGCGTGTTTGCGCCGTAGACGGAGCTGCTCGAGGCGAACACGAGATGCCCGACCTTCGTGTGGCGGCACCCCTCCAGCACGTGCATGAACCCGACGAGGTTCGCATCGACGTAGGCCGAGGGGTTTTCGATCGAATAGCGCACCCCGGCCTGGGCGGCCAGATGCACCACCGAGTCGAATTTGCCCGCCGCGAAAAGCTCGCTCATCGGCTTGCCCTCGACGATGTCGAGCTTCTGAAAGAAGAACCCGGAGCGCGCGCGCAGGCGCTCGAGCCGCGCCTGCTTGAGCCGGACGTCGTAGTAGGGGCTCAGATTGTCGATACCCACGACCTCGTCGCCGCGATCGAGCAGGCGGTGTGCCAGCGTCGAGCCGATAAACCCGGCGGCCCCGGTAACGAGAACCTTCATGTTCGAACGAATCTCCCGATGCTCTTGTGCGGACGACAGCCGTCCGCCGGTGTTTCAGGACGCGCGAAGGGCCGATTGCGCGCCTACCTCCCTATAGCCGTGAGGGTTCATGCTTTGCCATCGCCATGCGTCGCGGCACATGTCATCGAGCGCGTAGGCGGCCTTCCAGCCGAGCGTCCTCTCCGCGAGCGACGGGTCCGCGTACGATTCGGCCACGTCGCCTGCACGCCGGGCGACCCGTTCGATCGGGATTGCTCGGCCGCTCGCCCGCTCGAATGCGCGTACCGCCTCGAGCACTGATATTCCGCGCCCGGTGCCGAGATTCACCGTGAACCCCCGCTGCTCGCGTTGCAGGGTCCCCAGCGCCGCAATGTGACCACGCGCCAGATCGACGACATGGATGTAGTCGCGGATCCCGGTACCGTCGCGCGTCGGATAGTCGCTGCCGAATACGCGTAGCCTGTCGCGAACGCCCACGGCAACCTGAGCGATATTGGGCATCAGGTTGTTCGGTATGCCCTGCGGATCTTCACCGATTAATCCGCTCGGGTGCGCGCCCACGGGATTGAAGTAGCGCAGCAAGGCGATCCGCCACCGGGCGGGATCGGAAGCCGCGAGATCTCCCAGGATCCGTTCGACCATCCATTTCGATTGACCGTACGGATTGACAGGGCGTAGCGGCGCATCCTCGCGAATCGGCACCGAGGCTGCGTTCCCGTAGACCGTCGCGGAGGAAGAGAACACCAGCATCGCGGGTCCGACCTCCGCCATCGCGCGGCACAGGGACAAGGCGCCCCGCACATTGTTGTCGTAATACTCGATTGGCTTTTCAACCGATTCGCCCACCGCCTTGAGCCCGGCGAAGTGGGTCACCGCATCGAACCGGTGCCGAACGAGGACGTCCCGCAACGCGTCCGTATCGCGCACATCCGCTTGCGCGAATTCGGGCGTCTTGCCGACGATGCGCGCAATGCGCTTGATCACTGCGATGTCGCTGTTACACAGATTGTCGAGAATGACGACTTCGTGCCCCACCTGCATCAGCTCGACGCAGGTGTGCGACCCGATATAACCCGCCCCGCCTGTCACGAGTACTTTCATGGCAGCCTGCGCAAGTTCAGATTTGGGTGATGGGGAAATGGAAGTCATCGACCCAGAAACGGGCGTGTTGCGCAATCATGAAGTCGTTGGGCAAGCCGGGTCAAGTGCGACGCCCATTCAAGAGCCTAGGCCATCGGATTTTAGCAAGGGCTTTCGAAGGAAGCGTAGGACGTCGCGCCGCGAGTACAGCGTCGCCGTAGAATCGTACGGTGCCGAATCCGGCTCGCAGGGCGGCAAAGCGGCTACGGACGAGCGCGTATTCGCGGGAGGCGGACGCGCGAGAAAATCGGGACGATTCAGTGCACCCGGCGCCCGCCGGCGACTTCGCGACGTCTGCTGGCGTGAGTCGTTGCACGCGAGGAGGTCTTCGCACGTTTGCTGCGGCGTATATGACTCACCACCAGGGCAATCAGAGCGCTAGTCTTGTCGGGCGCTTCCTCTTCGCCGGTAAAACGGCCGAACAGGCAAGCCACCGCCAGGCCGATCATAGGCCACGCAACCAGCACCGCCACCCAACTCATCCAGCTCATAGGGTTGTGGCCCGAAAAAGAGACCCGAATCGCTCAGTCGCGTCGGGAATCCGGCGGGACCTTATGACAACATCATGATGCTGTCGAGCCAGCCAAGTCAAGCGCGGCCATCGAGGCGAAAAAGGAGCCAGCTGTCATCGCACCCTCAAAGGCACGATTTCGGCGAGAATTGCACCCATCCAAAAGAGAAGGGGCGGGGACATGAGTACGGTTGCGGTTGTCGGACTCGGTTACGTCGGTTTACCGCTAGCGGTGGCATTCGGCAAGAAGTTGCGGACCATCGGATTTGACCTGAGCGCCGAGAAGGTGGAGAACTACCGACGCCATCTCGATCCGACGAGAGAGGTCTCCGGCGAGCAGCTGCGTGCCGCAACCCAGCTCACCGTAACGACTGATCCGGCGCAGCTCTCCGCCGCAGACACAATCGTGGTCGCAGTTCCAACGCCGGTAGACACCGTGCGGCAGCCAGACTTTGGACCGCTGGTCAGCGCGAGCACTACGGTCGGCAAGCACATGAAGAACGGCGCGATCGTGGTATATGAATCCACCGTCTACCCAGGTGCTACCGAAGAAGTGTGCATCCCGACGCTCGAGAGGAATTCCGGGATGAAATGGCTCACGGATTTTAACGTCGGTTACTCGCCCGAGCGCATAAACCCGGGCGATAAGGAGCACAGACTCGAAACCATCGTTAAGGTCGTCGCCGGCGACACTCCGCGGACACTCGAGCGGGTCGCCAAGCTCTACGCCACCATTGTAGCCGCCGGAGTGTACCGCGCCTCAAGCATCAAGGTCGCCGAAGCGGCGAAGGTCATCGAAAACACCCAGCGGGACCTGAATATCGCGCTCGTCAATGAACTGGCGATCATCTTCAATCGCGTCGGGATCGATACCCTCGAGGTTCTCCAGGCAGCCGGAACGAAATGGAATTTCCTGCCGTTCAGACCCGGCCTGGTCGGCGGCCATTGCATCGGGGTGGATCCTTATTACCTTACGTACAAAGCCGAGATGCTCGGCTACCATCCAGAGGTGATCCTCGCCGGCCGTCGCATCAACGACAACATGGGAAAGTTCATCGCCGAGCAAACCATCAAGCAGATGATCCGTAACGGCAATCCGGTGAAGGACGCCAAGGTCAACGTTCTCGGATTGACTTTCAAGGAAGACGTCCCGGACCTGCGCAACTCGCACGTCATCGATGTGATCAACGAACTGAAAAACTACGGTGTCCAAGTGTCCGTGCACGATCCCGTACCCGATCCCAAGGAAGCGCGCCACGAGTATGGGCTGGAGCTCGTGTCCTGGGACGATTTGCCCAAGTCCGAGGCAATGGTGGTGGCCGTTGCCCATCGCCAATTCCGGAGCGTAAATGCGGAAATGTTCGCGCGCAAAATCGTGAAGGGTGGCTGCTTCATCGACGTCAAGTCGCAGTTCGATCGCGCGGCGCTCTTAGCAGCTGGACTCTGCGTGTGGCGGCTGTGAACATGCATGCGGCCGGTCGCATCGTTGCGCCATTTTTCATGTCGAGAGAGAGTCGACTGTGAACGTACGTAACGCGTTGACCGTCGATGTAGAGGACTACTTTCACGTTGCGGCGTTGGCGCCGAACATACATCGCGATAGTTGGAGCTCGCGTGAACCACGCGTGGTCATGAACACTCAGAGATTGCTCGCCATCTTCGAGCAGTTTGATGTCCGAGGGACTTTCTTCGTGCTGGGCTGGGTGGCCGAGCGGTATCCGCAACTGGTCAGAGACATTGCCGCGCGCGGCCACGAAATCGCCTGCCACGGTTTTTCACATCGCCTCGTGTATCAGCAGTCTCCGAAGGAGTTCTACCAAGAGACGCTCAGTGCCAAGAAGTTGCTCCAGGACATTACCGGATCTGCAGTGCTCGGCTATCGCGCGGCGAGCTATTCCATCGTGCGCGAGTCTCTTTGGGCGTTGGACATCCTGGTGGAGCTCGGATTCGTGTACGACTCTAGTATTTTTCCTGTGCGCCATGATCGCTACGGCATCCCGAACGCAGAACGGGCTCCGCACCGAATGTCCACACCGAATGGCAAATCTATCGTTGAGTGGCCCCTGGCGACGGCGACGATTCTCGGGTTCCGGCTCCCCGTAGCGGGAGGCGGGTACTTTAGGCTGCTGCCATACTGGTTGTCGCGTTGGGGGCTGGCATCCATCAACCGACGCGAACTGCGACCATTCGCCTTCTACCTGCACCCGTGGGAAATCGATCCCGGGCAACCGCGAGTGTCCGCAAGCTGGCTGTCGCGGTTTCGTCACTATACGAACCTCGAGAAATGTGAGGAACGATTACGGCGCCTGCTTGGCGAGTTCCAGTTCGGCACCGCGAGAGACGGCCTTATACAACTCGGCTTGCTTCCCGCCTAAGGAGAACGCGATATCACGTTCCAGCGAGGAAGTTTTCTGGCCGGATCACGGTGACTCGGACTACCTTATAATGGGGTTTAACTCTATGGATCGACATGATTTTCACCGAAACCAAGCTCAAGGGCGCCTTCACAATCGACATCGAGCGCCGTGAGGACAACCGCGGATTTTTTGGGCGAGCGTTTTGCCAGCGGGAGTTCGAGAACCATGGACTGAAGCCGGTCATCGCGCAGGCCAACCTTGCTTTTAACAAGGCAAAAGGCACCTTGCGCGGGATGCATTTTCAATATCCTCCGGCCGCCGAAACCAAACTCGTACGCTGCACTCGCGGTGCGATTCTCGACATAATCGTCGACCTGCGTCCGGAGAGCCCGACCTACCTGGGCCATATCGCCGTCGAGCTCAGCGCGGACAATTACCGGTCCCTCTATGTACCGGAGCGGTTTGCGCACGGTTACCAGGTTCTCGAGGATCGGACGGAAACGAGCTATCAGGTGGGGGAATTCTATACCCCCGGCGCCGAAGGCGGCCTGCTCTACAGCGATCCCCGGCTCGGGCTGGTCTGGCCCCTCCCCGTCAGAGAAATATCACCCAAGGATGCCGAGTGGCAACTGCTCGGCAAGATCGAACCAGAGCTCAGGCGTAAGATGAGTGCGCGGTGAAACGAGGCATGATATTCGCTTGCATTCAGAATGTTAAACTGCGTGCGTAATACGCAACCCGGCCGGAGGAAACCATGATTATCGTCGATAACGCTTTGAAAGCCAGAGAGCAACAGGGAAAGCCCATTCGAGTGGGCATGGTCGGCGCCGGTTTCATGGGGCAGGGGCTCACCAACCAGATCACTCACAGTGTTCCGGGCATGCGCATGGCCGCCGTCTACAATCGGCGTCCGGAGCGGGCCCAGCACGTCTTTCGCTACTCGGGGCTCGACAACATCGTCATGGCCGGATCGCAGGCTCAACTCGATCAGGCAATTCGCCAGGGCCAGCCGGCCGTGGCCGAGGACCCCTTCATGATGTGCCGCTCCAGCGAGATCGACGTCATCGTCGATGTCACGGGCTCGGTCGAGTTCGGCGCTCACGTTATTTTCGAGGCCTTCAAGCACGGCAAGCCCATCGTGCTGATGAATGCCGAGGTCGACGCCACGATCGGCCCCATTCTCCAGGTGTACGCGCGCAAGTACAAGGTGATCCTGTCGGCTTGCGAGGGCGACGAACCGGGCCTGCAGATGAACCTTTACCGCTGGGTAAAGGGACTGGGGCTCATCCCGCGCGTCATCGGAAACGTCAAGGGGCTGCAGGACCCCTATCGCAACCCGACCACACAGCAAGGATGGGCAGAGCGATGGGGGCAGAACGCGGCAATGGTTACTTCCTTTGCAGACGGTTCGAAGATCAGCTTCGAGCAGTCGATCGTAGCCAACGCCACTGGATTCAAGGTTAGGTCTCGCGGAATGTCGCGCGGGCTCAAGTACGACGGCTCCATCATGGATATCCACAAGCTGTACGATCTTGACGAGATACGGGCCGTGGGTGGGATCGTCGACTACACGGTGGGACCGGCAGGCGTCAAGATATTCTGCCTAGCAGAGCACCCGGATCCGAAGCAGCGCCACTACCTAAACCTCTACAAGATGGGAGAAGGGCCGCTCTATCCATTCTGGGTTCCTTATCATCTCGTGCATTTCGAGGCTCCCAACGCGATCGCGCGAGTGGTGCTCTTTGGGGACAACATCGCACCGCCCCTAGAGGGACCCGTGGTGGAGGTTTGTGCGGTCGCCAAGCGCGATCTCGCCGCCGGCGAGGTGCTTGACGAATACGGGATGTATGCGACTTACGGCGAAGCGGTGAACACCGAAGAGATGAACACGATGCGTTATCTCCCGGAAGGACTGGTGGAAGGTTGCAAGATGAAGCGCGCTGTCGCCAAGGATCAGGTGCTCACCTACGACGCATTGGAGTTGCCCGCCGGCCGACTCGCCGACCGGTTGCGGGCCGAGCAGTACCGGCATTTCTGCAACTCGACTTGGCTCGAAGAGCACCTTCAGCGCACGCAGGGGGCGGCGAGCATCCGGAAGACAGCCTTCGCGTGAGAATCCTTCCCGCACGCGACTAAAGACCGGACGCTTCGGACAAACCCGTTTTCAGTGGTTCTCCGACCGAATCCCGGTGGGATTCCGTGCTGCCTGCGCCCGAGGCAGGCACACGGCTTGCATGAATGTGAGAGTGGCGATCGAACGAAATGAAGATACTGATTACAGGCAACACCGGATATATCGGCCCCTCGGTACTGCAGCGCCTTCGCCAGTCCTATCCCCAGGCAACGCTGATCGGTTTGGACAAGGGCTACTTCGCGCATTGTCTCACCAACGCGGACATACTTCCCGAGTGCCGTGCCGACGTCCAGTATTTCGCCGACGTGCGCACGCTCCGCCCCGAGGTACTACAGGGCCTCGACGCCATCGTGCACCTCGCCGCCATATCGAACGACCCGATGGGTAAGACTTTCGAGGACGTCACGTACGACATCAACTTCCGCGCTAGCGTCGAACTTGCGAGACAAGCCAAGGCCGCGGGGGTCAGGTGCTTCGTCTTTGCGTCCAGCTGCAGCGTGTACGGCGTAGCCGACGACACCCCCAGGAAGGAAACCTCGCCGCTGAACCCGCTTACCGCGTACGCCAAATCGAAGATCCGCACAGAAACCGAGCTCGAAACGCTGGCGGACAAGAACTTCACCGTCGCCTGCTTGAGGTTCGCCACCGCTTGCGGAATGAGCGACCGATTGCGGCTCGACTTGGTTGTCAACGACTTTGTCGCATGTGCGGTCAGTTCCAAAAAGATTACGATCCTGAGCGACGGGACGCCGTGGCGACCGCTGATCCACATCAGGGACATGGCGAGGGCGTTCGACTGGGCCATCGCCAGGGATACGTCGCCGGGGGCGTTCCTGGCCGTCAACGTGGGCAGTGACGTATGGAACTACCAGGTGAAGGATCTAGCGGCAGCCGTTGCAAAGGTCGTTCCGGGCGTAAGCATATCGATCAACAAGGACGCACCGCAGGACAGCCGCTCCTATCGCGTGGATTTTGGGCTGTACAAGAAGCTGGCGCCCAGCCATCAACCCCAGGTCGACCTGCTCACTACCATCCGCGAGCTAAAAACGGGGCTAGAGTCAATGGGATTCAACGACCCCAATTTCAGAGGCTCCAAGTACATGCGGCTCGAGGTCCTTAAGGGTCTTCGCCAAAAGGGCCTGTTGGACGACAACCTGGAGTGGACCCGCGCGTGACCGGGCCCCACGCAACTTCGATTGATTGTGGATGGAGTAGAGGCCAATGAAAGTTGTGCTGTTCTGTGGCGGCCTGGGAACGAGGCTGGGAGAACTCACTGAAAACATTCCCAAGCCCCTGGTAAAGATCGGATACCGACCCATCCTGTGGCACGTAATGAAGTATTACGCCCATTTCGGTCACAAGGATTTCATCCTATGCCTTGGGTACAGGGCCGATACGATCAAGGATTACTTTCTCAACTACAAGGAATACCTTTCCAACGACTTTACGATGAGCAATGGTGGAAAGGACATACGCTTGCAGCAAAGCGACATTTCCGACTGGAAGATCACGTTCGTTGATACAGGGCTCAGGGCGAACATCGGCCAGCGTCTGAAGGCGGTTGAAAAATATGTCGCGGGTGAGGAAATATTCCTCGCCAATTACTCGGATGGACTGACGAATTGTCCGCTTCCCGAATTGATAGACAGCGTAGTCAAGAGCGGGAAGATTGCCTGCTTTCTATGCGCAAAACCCTCCCAAAGCTTCCACGTTGTAAAACTTGAAGCCGACAACTCGGTAAAAAGCATCCAGAGCGTGCAGAAATCCGACATTCGGATCAATGCTGGTTTTTTTGTATTTAGAAAGGATATCTTCAACTACATAAGACCCGGCGAGGAGTTGGTTGTGGAGCCGTTTCAAAGACTAATCGCGGAAAAGAAAATCATCGGCTACCTGTCCGACCAATTCTGGTGCATGGACACCTTCAAGGAACACCAGGAATTGACGGATATGTTCAATCTCGGCAATACGCCTTGGGAGGTGTGGAAAGGCGCCGCGGGCGACGGTCACCGTGAGTGAAAGGTGCGATGGATGTTGAACTTAGCCCTTGCAGGACCAGTAAATAAGATCTTGTGCCTTGGGGCACACAGCGACGACATCGAAATCGGTTGTGGGGGCACGATCCTGAGATGGCTGGACGAATATCCGTCTGCGGAGATTTACTGGATTGTGATGGGCGCATCCGGTGAGAGAAGGTCCGAGGCTGTTCAGAGTGCTAATCTGTTTCTGGCGAACGCACGACGAAAAGAGATCGTCGTCAAGGAATTTAGGGACGGCTATTTCCCATACGGGGGGGCCGAAATAAAGGATTTCTTCGAGGACCTCAAGCGAAAATATTTTCCGGACGTCATCCTGACTCACTACCGTGAGGACCTGCATCAGGACCATCGGTTAGTATCGGAGTTGACTTGGAACACGTTCCGAAACCACCTCATTCTGGAATATGAAATCGTCAAGTACGACGGAGATTTGGGCGCGCCAAATTTCTTCGTGCACTTGAGCGAGTCCATGGTCCAAAAAAAAATCCGGACGATCTTGGAGTGCTTCCAGAGCCAGAAGAAGAAGGGCTGGTTCACCGAGGACGCGTTTTCTTCGATTCTGAGACTTCGCGGCATCGAGTCCAATGCTCCCAACAAGTATGCCGAAGCGTTCTATTGCCGGAAGATAGTTTGCTGAAGCCGATGGACGGGCAAATGATGAGCGGTATCGCGATGGTCGCCTTGCAGCCAAGACGCGCGACCGCTTTTGATTCACCACGAACCGCCTGAGAGAGGCGCCATTGAAGGGGGCGGTGTGGAGCGCGGAATGATTCGGGAACTCTGGACGTACCGGGAACTCGCGTACTTTCTGGCATGGCGCGACGTCAAGGTGCGATACAAGCAGACCGTGCTGGGCGTGCTCTGGGCTGTCATCCAGCCGCTTTTTACCATGGTTGTCTTTGTACTCTTGTTCAGTCAGCTGGCAAGAATTCCAACCGATGGGACTCCGGGTCCGATATTTTACTTTAGCGCCTTGGTGCCCTGGACCTACTTCTCCGGCACCGTGAGCAATGCGGGGATGAGTCTCGTGGACAACAGCGGCCTTTTGACCAAGATCTACTTCCCTCGTATCATTCTTCCGGCTTCCGTAGCACTCAGCAATCTCGTGGACTTCTTGATCGGATCGGTACTGTTCATTGGATTCATGGCCTATTACAAGATCCCTATTGGGTGGAATCTCCTTCTGTGGCCGGCCCTTGTCATTCTGCTGGTTCTCCTATCGCTCAGTCTGGGGCTGTTCCTTGCGGCGCTCAACGTCAAGTATCGGGACTTCAGGTATGCCATTCCCTTCGCGATCCAGCTGTTACTGTTCGCTACGCCCATAATCTATCCTGCAAGCATGATTCCTGAGAAATTCCGATGGCTAGTGGCCTTCAATCCGTTGAGCGGCCTTATAGAAGCATTCCGTTATGCACTGGCGCCGAGCCGGGCCATGGATTGGGGGCTGCTGTGGTTTTCCATCGGTTTCACGGCAACGCTCTTCGTTGCCGGTGTCGCATACTTCAAGAGTGCCGAAAAGGCCTTTGCTGACATTGTCTGAGAGGAATAGCTGATTTGACGCACAGCATCGAGATCCAAGATCTCTCCAAGCGTTACCGGATCGGGAGGCTGCAGCAGCGCCGCACATTCCGGGAGGATATCGTCGAATTCGTCAAGCATCCTATAAGGCGTCGATTTGACGAAGCGGACTCGATCTGGGCGTTGAGGAATGTGTCGTTCGATGTCGGCGAAGGCGAGGTCGTAGGTATCATCGGGAAGAACGGGGCGGGAAAGAGCACCCTGCTCAAGATCCTGTCGAAGATCACGTACCCGACCGAAGGGAATATCAAGGTCAAGGGGCGTGTCGCCTCTCTGCTGGAAATTGGAACCGGTTTCCACGAGGAACTGACGGGCAGGGAGAACATCTTTCTCAACGGATCGATCCTTGGCATGCGAAAGCGACAGGTGGACGCGCGCTTCGATGCCATCGTTGCCTTTTCGGGGGTCGAGCAGTTCATCGACACCCAGATAAAGCGGTATTCCTCCGGCATGCGTTTGAGGCTGGGGTTTGCCGTTGCGGCGCATCTCGAGCCGGACGTGCTGATTGTCGATGAGGTTCTCGCCGTAGGAGACGCAGGGTTTCAGAAGAAGTGCCTCGAAGCTATGGAGGGCTTGCGGAGCGGGGGCCGGACCGTGCTATTCGTATCGCACAATCTGGCGGCTGTGGAGAACCTCTGTTCCCGCGGAATCTGGCTCGACGGCGGGAAAGTCCGCAAGGACGGAGGAGCCAAGGAAGTCATCCTGGCCTACATGGCTAGCTTCGCCGGGAGTCCCGCGGAGGAATCCACGCTGGCGGACTCGGGTGATCGACTGGGCAGCGGCGAAATCCGGTATACACGAGTTGAATACCTAGGCCCCGATCGCACGCCGGTCGCTTTGACGAGGAGCGGGGACAAACTCGTGATCCGATTTCACTATCACACCAAGAAGACCGTTCGCTACCCGAGCTTCGGCTTCAGAATCTTCACCAACCTGGGAACGCTTGTCACGGAGACGGGTAATATCATTCATGGGGTCGATGTTCCACGCGTGGAGCCGGGGAATGGCTACATCGAAGTCGAAATTGAGGCCCTCAACTTGTTGCCTGCACAGTATTACCTTTCTCTGTGGATTACTGAACTCGGAGGCAATCCGGTCTACGATGGGGATGCGCGCGTCACACTTGAGGTTGAGCCGGCCAATATCTATGCTTCTGGACGCATGCCCGCCAGCCGGCATGGGATTGCCTTCTTTCCGCAAAGATGGATCGTTCCATAGTGAGTGATTCCATGCCTGACTCCATGTCCGTGGGCAGCCGTTCCTTCGGTCTTCGCGCGGGAGACTGGGTACAGGTGCGCCGCGTCGAGGAGATCCTCGCGACTCTGGACGAACGCGGCAATCTGGATGCGCTTCCCTTCATGCCGGAGATGCTGCAATACTGCGGAAGGAAATTCAGGGTATTTAAATCGGCCCACAAGACCTGCGACACGATCGCGACCTACGAGAACCGCAGCATGAAGAACGCAGTCCATCTGGAAGGACTACGTTGCGACGGCACGGCGCACGACGGGTGTCAAGCCGCATGCCTGCTGTACTGGAAAGAGGCGTGGCTGAAGCCCGTAGCCGGACCCGACTCGGAGTTAATGCGTGCTGACCAGCCCTCCGGAAAGCAGGAACGGGTCAGGGGAGAAGAATCGCAGTGCGACTTGGAAGCATTGACCCGAGCTGTTCGAGTGCGCGCGGATGCCTCAGATTCCTCCGAGGAAAAATACAGTTGCCAAGCGACAGAATTGGTGCGTGCAACGACGCCTCTAAAGTGGTGGGACCCACGGCAGTATGTTAAGGACCTCGTTTCCCGCAATGTCAGGCTGAGGGATTTTATCTTTTACGGAGGGATCGCCGCCGTCAAAGCCCTGATGCGCTTGCATTGGCGCCTAGGACGATACCTGCTGATTCATGGGCTGGCGGGGGACAAGACCCCTACCCTGACGCTAAACTTGCAGCCTGGGGAATTGGTACGGGTACGATCGAAAAAAGAAATCGTGCGCACTCTCAACGCCGTTAATCGAAATAGGGGGCTGTGGTTCGATGTCGAAATGCTCCCGTTCTGTGGGCGAACCTTTCGGGTTCGATCTCGAGTCGAGAAGATCATCAACGACAAGAACGGGAAAATGATCAATCTTCCCAACGGGTGCATCATTCTCGACGGGGTCGCGTGCAGCGGGTGCCGCAGCAAGGGCCGCCTTTTCTGCCCTAGAGCCCTATATCCGTACTGGCGCGAAATTTGGCTGCAACGGGTGAAATAGGATGAAGGTTGCGCCGGACAGGGCGGCACGCGCCAGACGGAGCGGTGAACGGGGACGTAAGCTCGAGGGCTCCGTCTCTCCTTGATCGCTAGTGTCCAATCGGGATCAAGTCGGCGCTGATCTTCGGGCGAGAGGTAGTTGCGCCCAGCCTTTCGATTGTGCGTTCCATTCGAGTGGCGAAGCCATGATGAACTCCGGCATGTGGCATCGTAGGGCGGGTAGTAGATTGACAATCCTCAGGAGAGCAGATGAGCGCAAGGCAGGAACCCCTTGTAAGCGTGGTGACCCCAGTCTACAACGGGGAGAGTTATCTGCGCGAATGCATCGAGAGCGTTCTCGCCCAGACCTACTCGCACTGGGACTACGTTATCGTCAATAACTGCAGTACTGACCGCTCCCTTGAAATTGCACGGGAGTATGCGGCCAGGGATCCACGAATCCGGGTCCAGAACAACGATAGCTTTGTCCGCGTGATGAATAACTACAACATCGCAGTTCGGCAGATCTCACCGGCGAGCAAGTATTGCAAGGTCGTGGCCGCGGACGACTGGCTTTTTCCCGATTGCCTCGAAAAGATGGTCCGTCTGGCGGAGGAGCACCCCAGCGTGGCAATTGTGCAGGCGTACCGTCTCCAGGGAAAGGAGGTCGCCGGGGATGGCCTGCCGTACCCCAGCACGGTCGTGCCCGGACGGGATCTGTGCCGCTTATGGCTCCTGACCGGGGGGCCGTCCATCTTTGGAGCTCCCTCCACCCTGATGTACCGGTCGGATATCGTGCGGAGTCGCCACTCGTTCTACAACGAATCTAACCTGCATAGCGACACGGAAGTATGTCTCGAGTTTCTGGAAGACCACGACTACGGCTTCGTACACCAGGTTCTTAGCTTCCAACGGATACGGGAGGATTCGATGACTTTCTATTCGCAGACCTTCTACACGTACCTGCCCCGCCGGCTGTATGACCTGATCACGTATGGTCCGAAGTATCTTAGTGAGGAGGAGCTGGAGGAGGCGATCCGCAAACACCTCCGGGAGTACTACCGTTACTTGGGATGGCAGGTATTCAAAGGGCGCGACCGAGGGTTCTGGAACCTGCATCGGGAAAAGCTTGACTCGCTGGGGTACCCCCTGAGTAATATCAGGCTCGCCGTCCATGCATCCGTTTATTTGTTGGATATCATTCTAAACCCGAAGAGAACGGCGGAGAAATTAGCCGAACGGCTCCGTAGCAAATCGACGCCGCAAAAGGTTTGAATGCCCGAGGTGAACTGGGCGGACATCCGGATTCGCCGGCGAACGGCAATTCGAAGCGCCGCCGTTGACGTTGTGCAAGCCGTCTAAGGCTGTCCTCCTATTTTCCTTCGTGCCGATGTCCGCTGAAGTCGCTGCGCCGAGGCTCCATCGCCAACCGAGCGGATTCGCGCTTGACCTCGCGTACCCGGGGACTGCATCATGTATTGTGCAACCCTCGTAGCGGCCTCTGGGATGCGCGTATCGCACGGTCGGACGCGTGCTGGCGGCCCTGATCGAGCGCGATCGGTCGCCCGGACTGACGATCAGGCATCACTGCAGCTACGTCGGCATGGAACGCCGCAGTGGGCGGATTGATTCTCCTATCATTTCAATAACGCGAGGCAAAGCAGGTCATGGATATTGAGCTTGTCGTCCAAGACGACATATCGAATAACCGCAAGGCCTATTCGGCCTCCAGGCCAGCCCTGTACATATCAATCATACTTGGCGTTGTTCTTGGGGTTTGTGTTTACAAGCTTCGGACCGAAGGTATCTTCGCCTGCCAAGCCAAGGGATACGCTTCTGATCGGTACCTATCTTATTGCCACAATTCCGGTTATGGCGACTACGAGCACGGGGCATTTTGGTTTAACCTGGAACCTTCGATACAGAATTTCGTGGCGAACGCGGATGTGCTGTTCCTTGGCAGCAGCCGCATGCAACTCGCGCTCTCCACTGTTGCAACAGGGGATTGGTTCTCGTCGACGTCCGCGCGATATTACTTGATGGGTTTTGGATATAACGAGAACGCGTTTTTTGCACACGAACTCCTGCTCAAGTTCAAGCCCCAAGCCAAAGTCTACGTAGTCAATATCGAACGCTTCTTCGACAGAGCCGAAACCGTCCCAGCCAGGGCGGTCATGCGCGACCCGGCGGCGAGGGGGCGGTACGAGGTGAAGCGCCTGTGGCAGTTTGTCCATAGCCCGATTTGCCGCGGACTTCCCATAATTTGTGGGGACCAGTACGTCATCTTCCGCTCACGCGAAACAGGGGCCTTCAGCGTGTCTGGGCTCAGCCAGTTCAAGAGCGCCGCGGTTTCCTACGATCAATCGATGGATGAAACCGCGATAGAGAATGAAGCAGCGATTGGAAGAGAGTTCTTGTCCGGCCTGCCCGTCAAGCAAGAATGCATAATACTGACAACGGTTCCTTACGTTCGAACAAAAATAAGAACGGTGAATGCTCTTGCAAGTGCCTTGGGAATGGACTTGGTGATGCCCTATCTGGATGGACTTCAAACATTCGACGGATCTCACTTGGATCGTCCAAGCGCCGAACGGTGGTCTAAGGCCTTCCTTCAGGCAGCAGCCCCTCTAATCCGGAGGTGTCTAGCCGATTCGAAGGAATCGCGCCCCTAGCTCGAGCCTTTCGTCCCCCCCATCACATCGCACTATCGATGCAAAGCGAAGCACCGCGAAGCCTGACGATGGATTGGCTGCCGGTTCTACCTGATTTCCGCGAACATCTGCGTGCGGTTCTGGAAACCTCGCCTTCGGCGGAGCGTCTGGAAGAACTCTCATTCCTCGCCCAACATCGACTCGGCTTCCTGGAAACGATTCAACTCGATCGGGCGCTCGGGCACTCTGTGCCGGAGCCGGGCTCAGGCTTCTCGACGGTCCGGCTTGCAATCCTCGCTTCGTCTACGGTGGATCAACTTCTGCCCGCGATCAGGGTAGCGGGATTGCGCCGGCGGCTGGTGTTCGATGTCCATATCGGAACATACGGACAGCACCGTCAGGATTTGCTCGATTCAGATTCTCCCCTTCATCAATTCAGGCCGCAGGTGATCCTGTTCTCGATCACGGCCCGCGAGGCGATCGGCGGTGTGCCGCTCGCGGCGACATCAAGTGAAGCAGATGGGGCGATTGACCGCTCGCTCGATGAGTTGCGCATTCTCTGGCGAAAGGCACGCGAAACTCTCAAAGCTACTGTCATTCAGCAGACATTTCTCGATGTGACTGACCCGCTGTTCGGCAGCTATGACCGCCTCGTCGCGGCTGCGCCTTCGCGACTCCTCGCCCGCTTGAATGATGTGGTGTCACAGGCTGCGGAATTGGACGGTGTGTTGCTCCTGGACATAGCGCGCGCCAGCCAGCGTGACGGCGTTCGAGCGTGGTTCGACACAGGGCGTTGGATGCAGGCCAAGATGGAAATTGCGCCACAGGCGGCGCCTTTGTATGGGGATTTGGTCGCCCGCATCGTGGCCGCCCAGCGCGGGCTATCAAAGAAGTGCCTTGTTCTTGATCTCGACAATACTTTGTGGGCGGGTGTGATCGGCGATGACGGGCTCGAAGGCATCGTGCTAGGAGAGGGGAGCGCCGCCGGTGAAGCACACCTCGCCCTGCAGCGCTATGCCCTGCAGCTGAAGGCACGCGGAGTCATTCTCGCCGTCTGCTCGAAGAACGATCCGGCAATCGCGGAAGCCGCATTCCGCGATCATCCGGAGATGCTCCTCCGGCGGACGGACATCGCCGCCTTCGTCGCGAATTGGGAGGACAAGGCCGAAAATCTCAACGCCATCGCGGCGCGGTTGAATATTGGTCTCGACAGCCTCGTTTTTGTGGACGACAACCCTGTGGAACGGGCGCGTGTTCGCGAGAGTCTGCCGATGGTGGCTGTTCCGGAACTCCCCGAAGATGCGGTGGACTACGTGCACTGTCTTGCGAATGCGGGTTATTTCGAATCTGTGAGCTTCACGCCAGACGATCGGCAGCGCGCCGAGCAATACGCTGCCAATACCCAACGCGAAGCGCTGCTTGGATCTTCGGAGAGTATGGACGATTTCCTGCGCGGCCTGCGCATGTCCGTGGTATTCGGACCGGTCAAGGCAGTCGATCTTGCTCGCGTTACTCAGCTGATCAACAAGACCAACCAGTTCAACCCAACGACGCGGCGATACACCACTGAAGAGTTGGAGGCGATTGCCGCTGGGCCGGAGATGATCTCCCTGCAATTCCGGCTTCTCGATCGGTTCGGCGACAATGGCCTCATCAGCGTATTGATTCTTCGGCCGGATCCGGAACAGGCGGACGTAATGGAGGTCGATACCTGGGTCATGAGTTGTCGCGTATTCGGCCGGGAACTCGAGTTTGAGGCCATGAACATCGCAGTCGAGGCTGCCCGCCGTCGCGGCGTACGCGCGTTACGTGCCAACTACATTCCGACGAAGAAGAACGGTGTGATCAGCGATTTATATCCCCGTCTTGGTTTCAGGCGTGCAAATGCCGAGACGCAGACGGATGGCACGATACAATGGCACTTGGACTTGACCGAGTACGTCGGCAGGAAAACCCATATTGATCGGTCAGCAGAGTGTTGAATTTGGGAAATAGGGGATGGGCGACCAAGAAATCCTGGATGTGCTGACGCGCGTTCTGCGCGATCTCCTGATGGACGAGTCGATCGTGCTCAAGATGGATACCCGGCGAGAGGACGTCCCCAACTGGGATTCCTTGATTTACATAAACTTCATCGTCGCCGCCGAAATCGAGCTCGGCGTCAAATTCAAGGTGGCTGAGGTGGAATCGTTCGCGAACGTGGGGGAGATCGTCACCAGGATCATGGCGATGCTGCAATAGCATGGCCAGCGCTGCGCTCGCGTCGAAGAAGTTCGACGGTGACGATCAAGTCCTCTTCGCCCGGTTGTCTGGCGACTTCAATCCGATGCACATGGACCCGCTCGCCGCGCGAAGAACGCAAGCGGGGGCAACGGTCGTGCACGGGATGCATGCCGTTTTGTGGTCGCTCGACCGGCTCGTTCAATTGGGCCTGGTGGAAGGCGGAATTTCAGGGCTGAAGGTTCAGTTCGCGAAGTTCATTCCTGTCGGCAGCACGGTGCATCTCAAGCTCGTGCGCCGCGACGAGAACTCAATTGGAGCAGAGCTCGCGTCAGGCGGCCTTACGACGACCCTTCTGAGCCTCACTCTCGGAGCGCCGAAGAAAGCCGTGGGGGGCGCGCTGCCGCCGCCAGACGCACCTAGAACGGGGCCCTCGGACCAGCCCGCCGTCCTTGCCCGCCTAGAGGAGACGGCGGGCTTGTCTGGCCGGATGGATATCGCCGGTCCGGCTCAGTGGGTCGAAAACCGATTCCCTCACGCTGTTGCCGCGATTGGCCCAGGGCGTATTGCCGCGATTGCCCTCCTATCCAGGCTTGTGGGCATGATCTGCCCCGGTTTACACTCGATTTTCGCCGCCTTTGCAATTGATCTCATAGAAACCCCGCGGCACCGGGACGGTCTCTGGTTCAGCGTCAGCGGGACGGATGAACGCTTCCGAATGGTTCGAATGATGGTTTCCGGCGCAGGCATAAGCGGTTCGGTACAAGCCTTCCTGCGCTGGCCCCCGGTCGTGCAAGCTTCACTGAGCGACATATCGAAGCTCGTTGCGCCGACCGAGTTCGCGGGCAGCACCGCGCTCATCATCGGCGGGTCGCGGGGATTGGGCGCGTTGACCGCGAAAGTGATTGCAGCAGGTGGCGGAAAGGTCATCGTAACCTACGCGACCGGTCGGAAAGAGGCGATGCAGCTCGCTGAGGAGATCCGCGCTCATATTCCGCAAGGCGTACGCGATGTCATTCCGTACGACGCTCGTCAAGAGGCCGCCGAGCAACTCAAGACTCTAATTGCCGACGTAAGTCATTTATACTACTTTGCCACTACTTCCATCGCAAGACAGAAGGAAGGCTTATTCGTTTCGAGTTTGTTTGATGAGTTCATTCAAGTATACGTGAAGGGGTTTTACGATTGCTGTCGTTTCCTCGCCGAGCATGGGTCGGGCCCACTGACCGCGTTCTACCCATCTTCCGTGTTCGTCGAGAACAACCCTCTACCCTTGGCCGAATACAGCATGGCCAAGATGGCAGGCGAAGTATTGTGTGGCAATATAAATCGCTCCGCTGGCCGGGTTCACGTGATAGTCGGTCGGCTGCCGCGTCTCAAGACAGACCAGACGGCCACCGTGCCTCCTGTGGAAAGCGCTGAGCCTTTGGAAATCATGCTGCCGGTAATCCGCAAGGTGCAGTCCTCGCGATCCGGTTCGTAGAAAGCCGACTCGCGACAGTAACGGAAAGCGTTTGAGACCGATGCACGGATGCCCCGCGCAGTGGGCATTGCCTTGCACTTGGAAATTGCGACGGAAGCCAATCGATTGCTGGATAGGCCATTTATCTAATGCTGTTCAATTCCTATGAGTTTATTTTCGCCTTCCTGCCGGCGACTCTCGCCGGCTTCTACGTGCTCGGCACCCTGTCGCGCAGGTGGTCGCTCCGCTGGCTGATCCTTGCGTCATTGTTTTTCTATGCATGGTGGAGACCTCTCAATGTATTGATCATCGCACCGTCTATTCTGATCAACTTCGTGTTGGCACGGACCCTTCAGCGACTGGCTCGGAACGAGCAGCGGCGGCGTGCCTCCCTTGCGGTTCTTGTGCTGGGCCTTGCGTTCAACATCGCGTTTCTCGGCTATTTCAAATATACCTACTTCCTCGGCATCGCGATAAACGATGTGTTCGGCGCAAACCTGATCTTGACCCACATCATTCTGCCGCTGGGCATATCGTTCATCACGTTCCAGAAAATCGCGTTTCTGATCGACGTCCATTCACGGCGCATCGAGTCGTTCACGCTGCAGGACTATTGCCTGTTCGTGCTGTTCTTTCCTCAACTCATCGCCGGTCCAATCGTTCACTATCGCGAGATGATGCCGCAGTTCCACAACGCGCCTTGTCGTTTTGACAAGGAGAACGTCACCGTTGGCCTTACGTTGGTCCTGTTGGGTCTGTTCAAGAAGGCGGTTATTGCCGATGGTATTGCTCCATCCGTCACGTCGATCTACGATCATGCTGCGGGCGGCGGCGTTTCTCTCCTATTTGCGTGGATCGCGGCGATCGGGTTCACGCTTCAGCTCTATTTCGACTTTTCCGGTTACACCGACATGGCGCTCGGAGCGGCTCGCTTCTTCGGGATTCGGCTGCCGCCGAACTTCAACTCACCGCTTCGGGCATCGAACATCATCGACTTCTGGCTTCGCTGGCACATGACGTTGACGCGTTTCCTGACTGCTTACATTTACAATCCTCTGGTGCTCTTCCTCACGCGGCGTCGCTTGGCGAAGGGGCGTCCGGGGTTCGGCGGGCGCGACACGACGGTCGCGGCATTTGCCTTGTTGCTCATGTTTCCCACGCTGCTGACGATGTTCGTTTCAGGACTCTGGCATGGCGCGGGCTATCTTTTTGTCCTTTGGGGTTTGCTTCACGGCGTTTATCTCACGATCAATCACGCCTGGCGCCTGGTCGCACCGAAGCTGTGGCCGGATAGAGCTGGCTATGCGCGAATCATGAAGCCGATCGGTCTCGTGCTGACGCTGGTGGCGGTGTTCGCCTCGATGGTCTTTTTCCGCTCGTCGACCATGAGTGCGGCCATCGACCTGGTGAAGGGAATGATCGGCCTGAACGGCGTCTCGCTGCCGCTCGCCGTTTATAAACACCTTGGACCCGTAGCTGGCTGGCTGGAGGGCGTGGGTGTCGTCCAGCAGCCGTGGGGCGGTCAGGAATTCCTGAGAATGACGATAGCGATCCCGATCCTCATGTTTGTCGTCCTCGCCTGCCCGAACACGCTTCAAATCCTGGCTCGATATGAGCCGGCCATCGGCGTGAAACCGCGGCCGTCCGACACCCTCGTCGGCGGAAAGATGGTTGAATGGAATCCTTCGGTTGGCTGGGCGATCGGGATTTCGGTGATCGCGACGATGGGGATTCTGTCCCTGGGCGGCCCGAGCGAATTCCTGTACTGGCAATTCTAAGCTTAGCCTGGTTTTCCCGATCGTCGTCGACCCTGCGTGCTACCTGACAGGTGGCAGCGAAAACGCGAACAGCGAGTTTCCGGCCATCAAAGCGATGAACTGAGTCCGACCGACTGAGTACGCCACGGGCGGCGCATTCACGCGCCCTCCTACCCGGATGCGCCACAACGTCCGGCCGGTATCGGAATCAAACGCGAGAAACTCGTCGTGATAACCTGCAAAAACAACGCCCCCGCCGGTTGAGAGTACACCACCGACGAAGTGAGTGATGTCGGGACCATGGTCCAACTGCGTTTTCCAGCGGACATTCCCCGTCGCCGTATCGATCGCCTTGAGGCTCGTTGCTGCCGACTGGTTTGCTGCGAACACCGATGTACTCCCCAGGAACTGCCGCTTGCCTTTCTCGACATGGGTTTCGCTGGCGAAGTAGATCGACCCGGCGTCAAGTGAGGGGACGTACATCAACCGGCGATGCGGGTCGTAGGATGGAGGCCACCAGTTGGTGGCGCCCGTCGTTGCGGGCCACACGAGACTTCCTTCGCGTCTCGGGCTCGCTTCGGGGTGCGGAATCGGACGGCCGTCGGGTGCGAAACCCGCTGCCCAGGTTTGCTTGGCGAACGGCTTCGCAAAGAGAAATTTGCCCGTCTGCCGGTCGAACGCATAGAAAAACCCGTTGCGATTCGCCCAGAGGAGCGCAGCCCGTGGCTCTCCTTGCCACGGGATTTCCGCAAGCACCGGCTGTTGCACCGAGTCCCAATCGTGGTCATCTCCAGGCGTAAACTGGTAATACCAGCGGAGTTCTCCGGAGCCCGAATCCAGCGCTACGACACTGTTTGAAAAGAGGTTGGCACCAGCGCGCTCCCTGCTGAGGAAGGGAGGCGCCGGATTGCCGACGCCCCAGTACAGGAGATTCAGTTTCGCGTCGTAGGCTCCGGTCGACCACGTCGGCGCTCCACCCGTCTTCCAGGCGTCGCCCGCCCATGTGTCATGCCCGAGCTCCCCGGGACTCGGCACGGTATTGAACTTCCACAAGAGGCGTCCGTCGCTCGCAGAATACGCCGCGATAAATCCTCGGATACCGAACTCTCCGCCGGCGACCCCTACTATGACCCGGTCGTCCAAAGCGAGCGGTGCCCCGGTCATCGAATAGCCATCGTGAAAATCCGCGACTTTGGTCTCCCATTTCTTTCGCCCCGTTGAGGCATTGACGGCGACAAGATGCGCATCCAGTGTCGCCACAAACACCGAGTCATTCAGTATCGCGACTCCCCGGTTTACGGAGCCGCAGCATACTGGGAGTCCGGAGGGCACGGGCCGCCTGAATTGCCATACTTTCCTGCCGGTGGTCGCATCGAGCGCGACGACCCCCTCGGGTGACTCGGTGACGAACACCAGGCTTGAAGCGACGATCGGAGAGGCTTCCAGGAATTCCTGCTCAGACCGGAGTTGAGCGACCCAAGCCACTCTCAGCTCCCGTACGTTTTGTTTCGAGATGCCGGAGAGGGAGGTGTGGCGGTGTCCGGCGTAGTTTCCGGCGAAGGTCAGCCATTCACTCGGCTGCTGGCTCGACGCTAGAATGCTCGCCGCGTCTACATTGATATTCCTGGGCGGTGCGGAAGCTTCGTCACTACGTGAGCTCTTAAGCGCCAGCTGCTTCAGATATGCGTGCGTTTCCCAGATCTGGCGGTCGGCGAGAGGTTGCGCGGCCATCGGAGTACCCGGGCGCCCCCATTTCACGGCAGAAAAGAAGACCCAGTCCGTCTTGTTTCCAATCGAGGACACGAGGTCCGGACCCATCTTGCCCCGCCCGTTGTCTCCGTGACAGGACGCGCACAACCTGCCGAACTGCTGGGCGCCCTTCTCAGCGGACTCCTTGTCCGAAATAGTATTTTGAATCCCCGAGGCGACATTCCGATTGTCTGCGAGATGCCCGAGATAAACCGGACTGCTGGGGGCTAACCACAGAAAAAACTCTATCAGCGGGAGCTCCGGGAACTTACCGAGGAGTTTTGCCTGGACTACGCGTGCCCGCCAGGCGAGCGCGTCGGACGCCATGATGGCGAGCGTAGCCGATGCCCCCAAAACGGCAACACAGATCAGGCCGATCATCGCCAGACGGCGGACGGGGCGCATATTATTCTCTTACGATGCAGTTTCCAGACTGGCGGAACGTTTCGTACGACTGGCCTTAACATTTCTACCTTGTTTGGGTGCAATGATGCAACGGGAGGCCGTGCGAAGGCAATGCGAACGCTCGGCAGCGAGTTCAGGCTTACATGCAGCTTACGGTGCAGATTGGCGAAAACTTCGCTCAAAGCGACAGCACATACGGTGCGTGTCGCCGGGAAGTGATAGTCCTCTGCTGAAGCGGGAGAGCACACGGCAGATCAGCGAGGGGCGTTCAATATCGCGAGCAACTCCGCCTCCAATGCTCGCATCAGCCTATCGGAAAAATTTCCGGTCAGGTGGGAGTTGTCCCGATACATGACTTCGTCTCCTTGGACGGTCCAGCAAATGTCCCTCTGGCACAACTCGTCGATCATATCGATAAAGTGAACGTTTGACAGACCGCTCGCTCCGGTTTTCTCGGCCTCAAATACTGCAGCGTTTAGCGCTGTCGCCTTGTCCGTCTCACAGGAACTTCCGGGATACCAGGAGTGACGGGCAGATCTGGCAAGACAGGTCGGAATGTCATATGTGAAATAGGGGTTGTCACGCATGACAGCCACGCGAAGACCTTCTGCGGTCAGAGTTTCCAAGGTCCGCCTCGTCCCGTCCCGCAATGCATCGAGGGAAAATCTAGTCGCGAAGTTCTTGTGCCCGAGGTAGGTGGTCGCATTTCCTATGAGCACGAGCGACGGACGCAGCGCAACGATTCGCTGCAGAGCCTCTGCGCGCCAACTGGCGCAAGTTGCCGCAGCGCCGGCGCTGGAGAGGGGAGGAATGATGTCGACTGCGGGGCACGCGGACTTCACCATCGTCGTCAATTTCCACCCATGCGATTCGGCTATTCTTTCCAGAGGATTGAACCACTGGATTGCATGGGAGTCACCAAATAGGACGATGCTGGTCCTGGAGGACACATCGCCGAAGAGGCACGTCTTAACCTCCGGAGATTGCCCAAGGCCGACACATTGTTGTCTGGGCATCCTGGCGATGTCATCGATCGCCGCCGTGATTGTCTTCATCTCCGGCTCATTGGCCAGCCGGACAGCGAACCACATGGACAGGAAAGCGGCGCCCAACGAACACAGTGTTATCGTCGCGGCGAGATATAAGGACAATGCAGGACGCTTAAGCAGAGCCGGGTGGAACCGAATCGGATCTTCGACGAAAAGGTGACTGATTCCGGCAACCGCAAACGATGCGGCGGCTGCAACGGTCTTGCCAGCGATGGACACGTTCGGTAGAAGTGCTGCTGAAAACACCAGGAAGGGCCAATGCCAGAGGTACCAGGAGTAGGAGAGCCTCCCGAGCACCTGTAGCGGAGCCGAGTCAAGCACGACGCCGATTCCGTGACTTGGATGTTCGGCCCCCGCGATCAAGGCGGCGACGGTTCCCACTACGGGGACTAGGGCGATCCAGCCAGGGAAATTGGTGTCGCCCGGGATGAAGTGCGCAGAGCCCAGAATCGCGAGGACGCCGAGCCATCCAAAGGCGAGCCACCCACCGAAAGGCATCTTCAGCGTGCCGCGGGGTAGCAGAACAGCCAGTCCCCCGATTCCAAACTCCCAGGCTCTTGCGGGCAACTCATAGAACGCAAGAGTGCCCCCGTGTGAAGTGAACCAAACGCCTGTGCCCAATGAAACTATTGTCAATCCGGATAGCACCGCCACGAGAGCCTTCATCGATCGCCACAACCGCAAACCCAGCAAGATCAGCAAGGGCCAGAACAAGTAGAACTGCTCTTCCACTGCTAGTGACCACGTGTGCAGCATAGGGTTTGATTTAACATCCGGGCCAAAGTAGTCCGCCGCATTGATGTCGAAGAAGATATTGCTGACGTAGAGAGCGGTCGCCCGGGCGGCGCGGCCAGCGTTGGTCAATTCCCGCGGAGCCAGAACGACCGCGCCGATCAGAAGGGTGACCACCAGGGTCAGCGCGGACGCTGGCAGCAGGCGACGAACCCGGCGGGCATAAAAGTTCAACAGACTGAGCCGGGAAGTCTTCTGAATTTCCGCTACAAGCAGCCCAGTTATGAGGTAGCCGGACAGGACAAAGAAGACGTCAACTCCAACGAACCCTCCCGAAAGCCCAGGAATGCCACAATGGAATAGAACCACAATCAGAACAGCGATTCCGCGCAGCCCTTCGATGTCTGGCCGGAAGGCCAACGATCGGTCACTCTGTCTCATTCGATCAATAGGGTGGCGCCAGTGATCATGCAAGCGTTCGCAAGTGTTCAGTTGAAAATTCAACAAATACAGACTCGGGGCCAGACAATGGCCTCAGCCCTCAAACAAACTTCCCTTTTCAAAAACCTGGCCCAATGGCCTGGTCTGTCCGTGTCGCGGTTCGATGTTAAGGAACTCTGGCTGCAACGGCAATGCACAACAGGGTCCCCGGCACGCTCCGGCCTGGCCTGCCTTTCCCAACCGGATGTTTTGGCACCATCATTGACGCAATGAGCAGGTAGGGTAGTGTCCGGGAAAACGAGGCAAGCCCAGACTTCAACATTCCAGCTCGCATCGAGTTTCAGGATACACTGCCCAAGAGCGCGACCGGCAAAATCCTGCGCACTCAACTTCGAACGTTGCATCGACTTCGGCGCCGATCCCGAAGTGTTTGCGGATTCTGGTTTTTCTTATGAACTCCAAAAGCTCATCATGCGACTTCCAATAACAGCGCTAGTGCCGGTCTGCATTGCGGTTGCGTTAGCGATGTCCCTCGCACCAGCAAGCCGGCACGCCGCCGCCGAAACGGCGAAAGCGATGAGCGAAGGGGCACAACCATTGGTGCTGCGCGTCGGCGCGGAGCGGGCGCTCAAGCGCCCGAGTGCCGCCGCGCAGATCGCCCGCGATGGCGACGTCATCGAGATCGACGCCGGAATCTACGACGGCGACACCGCGGTCTGGCGGCAGCATCGGCTCACGATGCGCGCTGTCGGCGGACGCGCTCACCTGCGCGCAGACGGCGCCAACGCTGAAGGCAAGGCGATCTGGGTCATAAAGGGCAACCACGCCACGATCGAGAACATGGAGTTTTCCGGCGCGAAGGCGGAGGACCAAAATGGCGCTGGCGTCCGACTGGAAGGCGCCGGTCTGACGGTGCGCGACTGTTATTTTCACGACAACGAGAACGGCGTCCTCACCAACGCCGACCAGGCGAGCGATGTCGTGGTCGAGCATTCGGAGTTCGCCCGCAACGGGTTCGGCGACGGCCAGAGCCACAATCTCTACATTGGCAGCGTGAGATCCTTCACGCTGCGCTTCAGCTACGTGCATCACGCGCTGGTCGGACACAACGTGAAAAGCCGGGCGCTGAAGAGTTACATCACCTACAACCGCATCATGGACGAGAACGACGGCAAGTCAAGCTACGCAGTAGAATTTCCGGACGGCGGGCTCTCGTTCGTGATCGGCAACGTAATCCAGCACGGGCCTGCGGCCGAAAATCCCACAGTCGTCTCCTACGGCGCCGAGGGATTGAAGCACCCGCTCAATGAACTCCAGTTCGTCAACAACACCGTGGTGAATGACCGGCCCGCCGGCGGCCGCTTCCTGTTCGTCAGGGCCGGCGCCAACGCGCGGATTGCGAACAACGTGTTCTCTGGGGGAGGCGAGGCCTTAAGCGGACCTGGCGAACTGCGCAACAATGTGGTCGCTGCGAAAACCGATTTCGTCAACCCAGCAGGTTTCGACTACCGGCTCAAGGCGGGCGCCGCGGCGATCGGCCGCGGCGTCGATCCCGGAAGCGCGCATGGCTTTCACCTGCGCCCCACGGCGGAATACGCTCACAAGGCGCAAAGGAGAGCTCGAAGCGGCTCGGAAAAGCTCGACGCCGGGGCGCTGGAATACCGGCAGGAACGTTGAGTTGTTTAGAGGTTCTTGACCCACGATTCGGTCCAGCGCTCGACCTGGTCGCGCCAATCGCGCCGCGCAAACGTATGGTTTGCTTCAGGTAGATCGTACCGGGTAACGCGGTCGCGTGCGAGCAATCGACGCCAGCGGTGGGATCTCGAGACAAGATCCTTGAACTCCTGCGCCGTAAGATCATTGCCGCTCAGAATAAGCAAGACCCTGCCCTGGAACCTGCGTAATGCATCTTCCATCCGGTCTGGGAGCGGCGACTCGTTGGCCGGCGACTCCTCGGTGCCCGAGGAGGGACCGCGGCTAGTCGCGTGAGAGACGATCTTGCCGAGCGCCGCCACAGCCTCGCGATATTTGAGCTCGCCGTGCACGACCTTATCCCACAGGCTGGCCTGGAACAGCCGCCGCAGGTAGTAGTGCCGTAGGTGCACGCGCGCAAGGCCTTGCTCGGTGCGCACCCAAGGATTGACCAGCACGAGCCCGCTGACTCGCGCATCCCGATGAGCGTAAAACAGTGCTGCCGAGGCCGCGTCGCAAAGACCCCATATCACGACATTCCTTAGACCGGGGACGATTGTGAAAAACCGGTCGATTGCGCAGCGGATATCCGCGCCCACACGCTCGAACGTCCGCACCTCGCCGTCGCTGTCTCCCATCCCGCGATAGTCGAATCGCAACGCGGGCACGCCGCGCTCCGCGAGATGCCGGGCCAGCAACCTGAACTGTCGATGGCTTCCCACACGGTACTGTGGCCCTCCCACCACGATCAGGACACCGCGCGCTGCCGGACGCCCAGCTCCGCTCAGGATCGCGACTAGCGATTCGCCCTCGCAATCGAATACGAGTGCGTTCTCGTTATCGGTCACGACCGTATGAGCGCGAGCACCGTGCTCGCTATTGCTTCGATATCATTCAAAGACAAATCCTGGTGACAGCCGAGCTGAAAGACCCGATTGGCCCAGTCCAGTCCCTGATCGCCATGGAGCACCGGCGTACCGGGCCAGATCTCGTCCCAGCGGAATATCGGGACACCCGCGGAGCGCAGCCGCTGGTAGCTTGCCGCCGGGTCATTCACGTAAAGCGGAAAGACGTACGGCGTCGCATCGTCCGGCAAGTCGGGGAACAGCGCATGCGCGCCATCGATACGTGAGAGGTTGTTTGCGAGCGCCGCATAGTTGCGGCGGCGATTTCCGACGATTCGAGACCGGTGCACGTTGATTGCAATCCAGCGCGCCACGACTGCGGGCCGGGGAGACTCGAGGCGAGTGTCAACGGCAGATCTAGCGCCTTCGCTGCCACGATTCGCAGTTGCATTGGTGAGGTCACGGCGGCGGCGCAACCAGTTTTTCATACGGAAGGCGCCCCCGAGTAGCGTGTTGATCCCCGCAAAGCGACCGTACCCGGCTCCGACTTCGATGGCATCGACCGCCGCCTTGACTTCCTCGCGCCAGCTGCACGGCGCGAGGTCGAGCTTCTTCAATGGGCGCGTCGCTGACAGGAGCAGGCCGCCCTCCGGCACGGGAAAGAACTTTGGCAGGCTCGCGATCGCGAGGTCTCCCCAACTCCCCACCGCCACCCCGTCAGACATGCCGAAACATGCGTGGGCGCAGTCTTCGATCAGCGCAATTCGATTCGCATCGCAAAAGGCACGCAGCCTAGACATGGGTTGCGGAAAGCCGAAGTAATGGGTTGCGAGTATGGCACGCGCGCCGGCAAGAGCCGCGCGCTGGAGCCATTGCAGGTCCGCACCTCCGGACGCCGTGATGGGATAGAACATCGGCTGCGCGCCGGACCGTGCGACGGGCGCTATCATCGTCGGGCAGTGGTAAGTGGGAACGAGCACTTTGTCGCCCGGTCCGATTTCGAGCACACGTAGGGCGAGTGCGATGGCGGCCCGGCCACTCGTCGTGTAGCGCCGATGACGGGCACTCAAAACCCCTGGGGTGGGCGCGGCGCGCTTGCCAGAAAATGCCGACCAGCCTAGTACCGGGAGTCTTGGATTTGATTGCATGCCACTCTGCTCTTTCGGCATTGTATTGGCTTGGACGCAAGCCGTGCCAGCGGGAATATCCTGCCGGCTCAGGAGCGGCCCGTTCACCGCGGCTGGTTTGACACTCCCGGTGACCTGATGCATATTGCCGCGGGCGCAGGTCCCGCCGAAAGATTGCGGTGGATGATTGTTGCGACCCCTCAGAGAATTCGATGTTACTCGATGATGTAAGGACGGTCGTAGGCGGTGCATTGCAGATGGGCAACCGCGTGCAGCAGATGGATGCCGCCGCGCCGTTGCTCGGAGCGGTCCCCGAGCTCGACTCGATAGCGGTGGTCAACCTCATCACGGCGCTGGAGGAGCACTTCGGCATCACGGTCGCGGACGATGAGATCGGTGCATCGACCTTCGAAACGCTCGGCAGTCTGACGCAATTTGTCGAACGCAAGCTTTCTGGATAGACCGGCCGGCAAAGCGGACGTGTCCAGCGCATTCTTCATTCCGGCAGACCCGGGCAATCGATTCTGCATCTATCACCCCCCCGCGGACGGCACCTCGGGCCGCGGCATCGTGTACGCACATCCGTTTTGCGAAGAGATGAACAAGGCCCGCAGAATGGCGGCGCTGCAGTCTCGCAGGCTCGCCGCCGCGGGATACGCCGTGTTGCAGATCGACTTCTTCGGTTGCGGCGACAGCAGCGGAGATTTTGTTGACGCGAGATGGGGAATCTGGAAACAAGATCTGCAATCCGCCCTCGGCTGGCTGAAATCCCGCGTGGACGGACCGTTGAGTCTGTGGGGATTGCGGCTGGGAGCGACGTTGGCCGTGGACGTCGCCCGTGAGCCCACCATGGGCATCGAGCAGCTTCTCCTGTGGCAACCGGTGAGCAACGGCGAGCAGTTTTTGACGCAATTCCTGAGGTTGCGGCTGGCGGCCGAGATGCTCGCCGAAGGAACTGCTCAGACCGGCGTGCGCGAGCTGCGGGAGACGCTCGCCCGCGGTGTGCCTGTTGAGATCGCCGGCTACGATCTGCACCCCGGATTGGCAGCGGAGATAGACGCACTACGCCTTGCCGATCTGGCACCGGCGGTAGAGCGCGTCCATTGCCTGGAAGTCACCGCAATGCCTGAGCCGAAACTCTCGCCGGCGTCCCAGCGAGCAATGGAAGCGTGGCGTTCGAAGGGACTGGATGTTCGCGTAGCGGCCGTCAGCGGGGAGTTTTTCTGGTCCACGATCGAGGTGACCGAGTGCGACGCGCTGCTCGGGGCGACCGAAAGCAGCCTCAAGGGCGTGGACTGAGCGTCACAGCTCATGAAACGGCTCTTGATGATCGCCTTCCACTTCCCGCCGCTCGCGGGAAGCAGCGGCATCCAGCGGACGATCGGATTCGCGCGCCATCTCCCCCGTTTCGGCTGGCAGCCCCTGATTCTGACTGCGCACCCGCGCGCGTACGAGCGCGTGAGCGACGATCAGCTCATGGACTTGCCTCCAGACACCATAGTGGAACGCGCATTCGCGCTGGATTCGTCGCGCCACATTGCCGTGACGGGACGCTACCCCGCATTTGCCGCCCGGCCTGACCGCTGGATTACCTGGTGGCTCGGAGCAGTTCCCAAAGGCCTCGCCATGATCAGGAACTACCGTCCCCACGCAATATGGAGCACCTATCCGGTAGCAACCGCACACAAAATCGGTCACACCCTCCACCGTCTTTCCGGCTTGCCTTGGATTGCTGATTTTCGCGACCCCATGGCCCAAGACGGTTATCCTTCGGATCCGAAAACCTGGCAGAGCTTCCGGGCGATCGAAGAGCGCGCACTGCGCAGCGCGGCCTTCAGTGTTTTCGCAGCGCCCGGGGCGGCGCGCATGTACCGGGAGCGGTATCCGGACGTGCCGGTCGCCCGCCTCGCCGCGATCGAAAACGGGTATGACGAAGAAAGTTTTGCGCAGCTCGAGGGTGGGGATGAGGGTCCGCTCCTACCGGGAATATTCACGCTCATCCACAGCGGCATCGTCTATCCGAGCGAACGCGACCCCACGCAGTTGTTTCGCGCGTTGCGGCGATTGCTCGATGAAGGTCGCCTGAAGCCGGGTGAATTGCGATTGCGCCTGCGCGCTCCGGCTCACGAAGGGCCACTGAGCAAGCTGATCGGCGATTTCCGCGTGGCGGACGTGGTTGAACTCGCCCCTCCAATCCCCTATCGGCACGCGCTGCAAGAGATGATGCGTGCGGACGGGTTGTTGCTGCTGCAAGCGAGCAATTGCAATGATCAGATACCGGCCAAGGCCTATGAGTACCTCCGCTGCCGGCGTCCGATCATCGTTCTGACCGACCCCGCCGGCGACACGGCAGGTCTTCTGCGCTGGGCCGGCATACAAAATATCGCCCCGCTCGATTCGGCGGAGGAAATCGGGCTCGAGTTGCGGCGCTTCTTGGATCAAGCTAAGCGCCGCGAGGCGGCGCTGCCGAGCGCTGCGCTCGTTGCGACGGCTTCGAGATCGCATCGCGCGCGCGAACTGGCAGACTTGCTTGACCGTCTTCCAGTTCAAGAGAGGATTCTCCGTTGATATGATTGTACTCGGTCTTAAAGTGTCGCATCGTAGTTCTCGAAGCGGACTCCAAGGCGCTGGCGTATGAAGTGGACCTTTTTCCCGATCACACAGCTCGGACAACTCGCGCCGACTTGGAACGGGCTTAGTGCCCAGGGCGGCGACCTGCCGTTCTTGCACTCGCGGTTCATGTTGCCCTTGTGCGATGCGTTTGGCGACGGAAACCTGAAAATCGCTCTGTGCGAAAACACGCAAGGCCCGATCGCCATGGGTGTGCTGTCGCGAAGAGGTCTGGCGCAGTGGGAATCGTTTCAACCTTCGCAGTCGCCGCTCGGCGCGTGGGTGATGCGGCCGGATCAGGATTTCGAACGCTTGCTCTCGACGCTTGCAAAAAGCCTCCCGGGCGTAGTTCTGATCATAGGCGTAACGCAACAGGACCCCGGTTGTGTTCCGAGGCCGATGGAATCGGGCTCTCTGCATACGCTCGACTACATCCGGACTGCCCGAGTCCCGGTCACCGGCAGCTTCGACGACTATTGGAGCGCGCGAGGGAAGAATTTACGCCACAATATGAAGCGCCAGCGTGCGAAGCTGGCACAGGACGGCGTCGCGACTCGTTTGGAGATCGTGACGCGCGCCGAGGAAGTCGCCTCGGCCATCGAAGATTATGGTCGCCTAGAGAGCGCGGGGTGGAAGGTCGCCGGCGGTACGGCGATAAGTTCCGACAACGTCCAGGGCCGCTTTTACCGTTCCATGCTTGAGGCGTTTTGCGGTGCTGGGAAAGGACGCATTTACCGCTACCGCTTTGGCGAGCGGGTGGTTGCGGTGGATCTGTGCATCGTGGGCGGCGGCGCGCTTGTAATACTAAAGACCACCTATGATGAATCTATCAAGGCGATCTCTCCCGCGTTCCTGATGCGGCAGGAAGTGTTCGGGAGACTGTTCGAAGAGGGGCAGATAAAGCGGATAGAGTTCTACGGTAGGGTGATGGAATGGCACACGAAGTGGAGTAACGACGTGCGCACGATGTATCACGTCAGCTACTATCGGTGGCCGTTCCTGCCGAAGGTTAGACACATGACGATGAAAATGCGTGTGAAGGGAGACAGTCCGGAGAGTACCGGAACGCCGCAGGAATCGTAGACGATTCCGGCTATTTCGCCCACGATGATGGCACCCGGACGTGCACGCTCCACTGATTGACTAAAGCCTCAACGGAAATAGGAATCTCGCAGTCTGTGGCCGTACTCCTGCACGAATTGATACAGCTGACCGCGGACAAGATGCCGGAAAGGCAGGCACTCGCGTACCGTGACCAAGGCGTGAGCTACGGAGCCCTCGCGGAACGCGTGAATCAGGCCGCCCAAGCAATGCTGGGATTGGGACTCGCGCGTCATGATCGCGTCGCAGTCTATCTCGAGAAGCGTCCGGAAACGGTGGCTGCGATGTTCGGTGCCGCCGCCGCCGGCTGTGTGTTCGTACCGGTCAATCCGGTGCTCAAGGCAACACAGGTGACGCATATCCTGAAAGACTGCAATGTGCGCATTCTGGTTACATCCACCGAGCGCCTGAATCTGCTCGGCGAGTTTTTCAAGGAATGCGAAGACCTCCGTGCGGTGATTCTCGTCGGGTCAGCCGACGATGCGGTGCGACTGCGGGGTGTCAGCATCGTTTCCTGGGAAAACGCCGTAACCGCACGCGCCGGCGCACGGGCACACCGTGTGATCGACACGGACATGACCGCAATCATCTATACCTCCGGCAGTACCGGCAAGCCCAAGGGAGTCGTTCTGTCCCACCGCAACATGGTCACCGGCGCGCGCAGCGTAGCGCAGTATCTCGAAAACCACGCGGGCGATCGTATACTTTCCGCGCTGCCCTTGAGTTTCGACGCCGGCTTGAGCCAGCTCACCACCGCGTTCCACGTCGGCGCTGGCGTGACCCTGATCAACTACCTTCTCCCGCGCGACATCGTCACCGCGGTCGAACGGGGCCGAATCACGGGGCTCACCGCGGTGCCACCGCTTTGGATACAGCTCGCGCAGCTCGAGTGGCCGGATGCCGCGCGAAACAGTTTGCGCTACATCGCCAATACCGGCGGCCGGATGCCGAAAGCGACCCTCGATGCACTCCGGAAGTCTCTGCCAAAAACGCTGGCGTTCCTGATGTATGGCTTGACCGAGTCGTTCCGCTCCACCTACCTGCCCCCTTCGGAGCTTGACCGTCGTCCCGATTCGATCGGCAAGGCGATTCCCAACGCCGAGGTGCTGGTGGTGCGCGAGGATGGCACGCCCTGCGCGCCAGGGGAGCCGGGCGAACTCGTGCATCGCGGTGCGCTGGTCTCGCTCGGCTACTGGAACGATCCGGAGAAGACCGCGGAACGCTTCAAGCCAGCGCCCGGCCAGCCCGAAGGCCTCGTCATGCCGGAGATCGCGGTCTGGTCGGGTGACACGGTGCGGATGGACGAAGAAGGGTTTCTGTATTTCATCAGCCGCCGTGACGAGATGATCAAGACCTCGGGTTATCGCGTGAGCCCCACCGAAGTCGAGGAAGTGATCTACGCGACCGGACTGGTCGGTGAGGCTGCGGCACTCGGCGTTCCGCATCCGGTGCTCGGGCAGGCGATCGTCGTGGTCGCGACGGCGCGCGATGGCGTGCAGCTCGATACCGAAGCGCTCCTCGCGCAATGCCGGCAACACCTGCCCGCGTTCATGGTGCCGGCGCGCGTGACGCTGCGCGAGGGGAGCCTGCCGCGAAATCCAAACGGCAAGATCGACCGCAAACTAATGGCGAGCGAAATGCAAGACTTGTTCGAGGCGGGCCGAAACAGTTAGCTGCGGCGACGTATTGACCATGAGCAACTTAAGACCCGCACACGCACCGATGAACCAGTTCGCGGTGGTCGACGACTGCCTTCAGATCGGCGGCATCGCGCTTACGGAACTCGCACGGCGCATCGGTCGAACGCCCTTCTACGCTTATGACCGCGGCCTCATCACGCAGCGTGTCGAGCTCTTGCGCAAGCACCTGCCGGCGGAGGTGCACCTGCATTACGCGATCAAGGCCAATCCAATGCCCGAGGTCGTGCGGCATCTCGCGGCACTCATGGACGGCCTGGATGTGGCTTCTGCCGGGGAGCTCAGGATCGCTCTCGCTTCCGGAACGAATCCAGGGGTGATCAGCTTTGCCGGTCCCGGCAAAACCGACGCGGAGCTGACGGAGGCGATCGCCGCCGGCATCGTCGTCAACCTCGAGTCCGAGCGCGAAATGGAGCGCGTCGCGGTGCTGGGCAGAAACCACGGTGCGCGTCCGCGCGTGGCGGTGCGCGTCAACCCCGATTTCGAGCTGAAGAGCTCGGGGATGAAAATGGGCGGAGGTCCCAAGCAATTCGGCGTGGACGCCGAGCGCGTGCCCGCAATGCTCGCGCGGGTCGGGCGGCTGGGACTCGATTTTCAAGGGTTTCATATCTTCAGCGGGTCGCAGAACCTGCGCGCCGACGCGATCACGGAGGCACAGGAGAAAACGATCGAGCTGGCGTGCAAGCTCGCCGAGCAGGCGCCATCTCCGGTGCGCCTCCTCAATATCGGAGGCGGCTTCGGCATCCCGTACTTTCCCGGTGAACGTCCGCTCGATATCGCGGCAGTCAGCGTCAATCTCGCACGGCTGCTGGGCGGGATGACGCGACGCCTGCCACAAGCGAGGGCCGTGATCGAACTGGGCCGCTACCTGGTCGGCGAAGCGGGCATCTATGTCTGCCGCATCATCGACCGCAAGATTTCGCGAGGTCACATCTTCCTGATAACCGACGGGGGCCTGCACCACCATCTAGCAGCGTCCGGCAACTTCGGCCAGGTCATACGGAAGAATTATCCCGCAGTGGTTGGTAACCGAGTAGTCGGCAACAAGCGCGAAGTCGTGAGCGTGGTCGGCCCGCTTTGTACGCCGCTCGATCTGCTCGCCGACGGCATGGAAATGGCAGAAGCGGATGTCGGCGACCTCGTTGCCGTGTTCCAGTCGGGCGCCTACGGTCTCACCGCCAGCCCGACGACATTTCTCAGCCATCCCGCGCCTGCGGAGGTGCTGGTGTGAACAGGGTGAAAAAACTGCTAACCTCCTTCGGCGACCGGTTGCAAGCGTTAAGCGAAGAAGCGCAACGCGAAATCACGAACGCGTTATCGCCGTTGCGCCTCGATTGTGCGGGTCGACGCTATTGATCAACCGAATCGCGTGGAATAGACGGAATGAGAGACAACGCGGCGCCGCGGCTTCCGGTTGAAAACGCAGAGCCGGCAATTCCGTGACGTCCGCAAGTAGCGATTGTCGCTCTTGACTGCTAGAATAGAATCACATGGCTACCCACGAGGATTTTTCCAGGACTCACGAGGTCAAAGTTTCGAGCAATCGTAGCTTTGGCTGGGTGTTTACCGTAGTTTTCCTGATCATCGCGCTGTGGCCGCTCGTTTCCGGGGGAATGGTACGCTGGTGGTCGCTGTACATTGCAGCCGCGTTTGCGCTGATAACCGCCCTGGCGCCGAAGCTGCTCGCTCTGCCAAACCGAGTCTGGATGCGCTTCGGGCTGCTGCTCAACCGGATCATCAGTCCGATCGTGCTTGCGTTTCTGTTTTACGTCGTCGTGACGCCGCTGGGTGCGCTCAAGCGCGTGTTTGGCAAGGACAACCTGCGCTTGCGGCGTGATGCCTCGGACACAAGCTATTGGATCGAGCGCAACCCGCCCGGCCCGAAACCGGACAGCATGAACCACCAGTTTTAGGGCGCAGCATGTCATTCCTCAAAGAGTTGTGGGCCTACATGCGCACGCGCAAGAAGTTCTGGCTCATCCCAATTCTGCTGGTGATGGTGATCCTGGGCGTTCTGATCGTGCTTGCACAGGGTTCGGCCGTCGCGCCGTTTATATACACGCTGTTCTGAGATAGGGTAACTGCGATGCGGGTTGTCGGCATCTCGGCGTTTTATCATGACTCCGCGGCCGCGCTGGTGGTCGACGGCGAAATCGTGGCTGCAGCGCAGGAGGAGCGGTTCACGCGCAAGAAGCACGATTCGCGTTTCCCTAGCCACGCGCTGGATTACTGCCTGTCCGAAGCGGGGATCGGACTCGACCAAGTAGACCTTGTTGCGTTTTACGACAAACCGCTGCTCAAATTCGAACGACTGCTGGAAACCTATCTCGCATTTGCCCCACGCGGGTTCAAGTCGTTCAGGATGTCGATTCCGATCTGGCTGCGGGAGAAGCTGTTCCTGAAGAATCTGTTGCAGCAGCAACTGCAGGGACACCGGCCCGATTTCGACTGGAGCGAGCGTCTGGTATTCAGCGAGCATCACCTCAGCCATGCCGCAAGCGCGTATTTTCCCTCGCCTTACGCTTCCGCGGCAGTCCTGACGATGGACGGAGTCGGGGAGTGGGCGACGTGTTCGCTTGCACTGGGGCGCGAGAACCGGCTTGAGGTCATCAAGGAAATCCATTTCCCGCATTCACTGGGCCTGCTCTACTCCGCGTTCACGTATTACACCGGGTTTAAGGTCAATTCAGGCGAGTACAAACTGATGGGTTTGGCGCCGTATGGAGAGCCACGTTATGCCGGTTTGATTCTCGACAAGCTCGTCGACCTTAAGGCCGACGGTTCTTTCAGGTTAGACCTCGACTACTTCAACTACTGTGTCGGGCTGACTATGACCAACAGCATGTTTGACGGCTTGTTCGGTCAGCCGCCGCGCACCCCCGAGCAACTCCTGACCTCGTTCCACATGGACATCGCCGCGTCGGTCCAAAAGGTCACCGAGGAAATCATGCTGCGCATGACGCGCGCCATTGCGCGCGACACCGGTGAGCGCAACCTGTGTCTGGCGGGCGGGGTGGCGCTCAATTGTGTCGCCAATGGCAAAGTATTGCGCGACGGCCAATTCGAAGGGATCTGGATCCAGCCGGCGGCGGGCGACGCTGGTGGTTCGGTCGGAGCAGCACTGGGTGCCTACCACCTGTACAAGGGGCAGCCGCGCCGCCTCAACGGCAGACTCGATGGTATGCGTGGTGCCTACCTCGGTCCGCAGTTCGAGCAAAACGAGATAGAGCGGCGGCTGCGGGAGGTGGACGCCAAGTTCAGCGTCGTGGACGATGCCGGCGTGATCGCGCAGGCGACCGAAGCGCTCGTCGCACAAAAAGCGCTCGGTTGGTTCCAGGGACGCATGGAGTTCGGGCCGCGCTCCCTCGGCGCACGGTCCATCCTGGGCGACCCCCGATCGCCGGGCATGCAGAAGATGCTCAACCTCAAGGTGAAATACCGCGAATCGTTCCGTCCGTTCGCGCCGGCCGTGCTGCGCGAAGACGTGGCAGACTGGTTCGAGCTCGACAACGATTCACCCTACATGCTGCTGGTCGCCGGCGTTCGGCCGGAACGGCGGCGCTCGATGACCAAGGAAGAAGAGAAACTGTTCGGCATCGACAAACTCAACGTGCCGCGTTCGGATATTCCCGCGGTAACCCACGTGGACTACTCAGCGCGCGTCCAGACCGTTCACCACGAGACCAATCCGCGCTTCCACGCCCTGATCGAGGCGTTCAAGCGGCGCACCGGCTGCGCCGTGCTGGTCAATACCAGCTTCAATGTGCGCGGCGAGCCGATCGTCTGCACTCCGGAGGACGCCTTCCGCTGTTTCATGGGAAGCGAAATCGAGACTCTGGTGGTCGGCAATTGCGTACTGCAGAAAGAGGAGCAGAACCCCGCCCTCAAGCTCGACTATAAGCACGCGTTCGAGCTCGACTGAGCCTGGCCTTTGGAATAGGCGGCGGAAACTTCCGGTGCCCGACGACAACCCGCCTCGGTCAGGCGTCATGTCGGCGCGCAGCAAGCAGCGCGCGACGATCCTGATCACCATCGGGTTCATCCTACTGTTGCTATTGGCTGCGGAGGCAGCAACCAGGGTGCGGCAGGCGCTCAAATACGGATCTGCTTCAACACTCGAGGACTATTACACTGTCGATCGGAATATCAATCTCCGGGTGCCGATCGCCAACCTCTCGATCGGGCGCATCTCGATCAACAGTCTCGGATTTCGCGGCCCGGAGATCGCGGTTCCCAAGCCGGCCGGTACTGTACGCCTTGCCTTTCTGGGCGCTTCAACAACGTGGTGTGCTGAGGTTTCGGGAAACGATTTCGTGTGGCCGCACCTTGTTACGGCTTCATTGGGCCGAACCTTCCCTAGCGTGCGATTCGACTACGTGAATGGCGGTGTGCCGGGCTACACCATGGAATCGCTGCTCAAGAGCATGCAGTATCGCGTTGCCCCGCTGCGGCCCGACGTGATCGTCATATATGAAATTTCCAATAACTTCTCGGGCGAGTTGCGCGACCTCGCGGCAAAGCGCGGAATCATTAGGGAAGCAAAGATGCGGGAGCCTACCTGGCCGAGCCGCTACTCGCTGCTATGGAATCTCGTCGAAAAGAATCTCCGGATCATGGCCGCACAGCATGCTGCGGAAACCAATCAGGGATCGCTGGAGATCGATCCGGGCACTCTCGGCGAAGGGTATCGGAATGAACTCAAGCAACTCGTTTTTGCCGCCCAGCAGAGTGCGAAACTGATTGCGATAGCGACGTTTTCGACCCAGCTGCGTCGGAATCAAACACCGGAGCAGCAGATGCGCGCGGCCTCGTCCGCAATGTTCTACACACCCTTCGCAACCACGCGCTTACTGCTCGAGGGCTACGAGCGTTACAATCAGATCGCCCGGGAAGTGGCGAGCGAGACGGGCGCGCTTCTCATCGGTGGAGAAAATGAAATACCCGCGGATTCGACACATTTCGCCGACACCGTGCATTTCACCGATGCAGGGAGCAAGGCCATGGCGGAACGCATCAGCCGCGCGCTCGTTTCCAGTCCGGGATTGCGAAATCTCCTGCTGAAAGGCAGCGTTCGTCGATAAGCCAACCATGCTTCATTCAAATATGCGCGGGGCCCCGGGCTGCATTGGTTCCTCACACGTCGAGATGCGCGGATGAACGATCTGGAGCGGCCTGATGCCCCGGAAGCGCGTTCGGATTTCGCGCGAGAAGCGGCTGTCGCGCTGAGCCTCAACCGAAGCCTAGATCTAGACTTTGTCGGCGTGAAGGCACCAATGTTCTCGCTTTCGCGTCTGGCGGGGGGCCGATCCGATGCTGAGTGTAGTCGAGGCGCTGCGATGGGGAAGCCATCGAGTCTCGAAGTCCGCGCCCGGAACGACTATGTCGGCGCAGCCCGTCATTGCGGTACGTCGTCTTCTTGTGACCGATTCTAAGTCATGAGCGGGCTTTGCGGATGGTGCCGCAGCGGGCACGCCGGCCCGGAAAATACGGAGGTGATCGCGGGGATGGCTGCAGCGATCAAACGGTTCGACGGCAGCATGGTGCGCAGTGCCTCAACCGGTTTCGGCGCCGTCGCGGCGGCAGGCGGTGACGCCGATGTGTTTCAGGACGAGGGGCGGCTCGTCGCGGTTTGGGGCAATGCACACTTTGCTGATGCCGACCTCGCCGCGCTCGCGCAGCGTCACGGCGTCGCGCATGCGGTCGCACAGGGCTACGCGCGCAAGGGAACCGGCGTGCTCACCATCCTCTCCGGCACTTGCGCCCTCGCCATCCTGGACGGGCGCGGCGGCGAGGCAGCGCTGGCGATCGACCGCATGGGCACGCACCCGCTCTGTTACTGCGTCGTCGCGGGTGCGCTCGTGTTCGGGTCTGCGCTTGACGCGATCAGCGCCTTCCCGGGAAGTACGGCTCAGATCGATCCGCAGGCAATATACGACTACGTCCACTTCCATATGGTGCCCGGGCCCCGCACCATCCATGCAGGCCGTCATCGCCTACTGCCGGGATCCGTGCTGACCTGGCGTAACGGCAAATTGGAAACCCGCCCCTACTGGGAAATGCGATACGTCGAAAACGAGAAGCGGCCGATGCCGGAACTCAAAAGGGACTTTCTGGCCGCGCTGCACGAAGGCGTGCGCAAAGCCGCTCAAGACGGCGCGGTCGGGACGTTTCTGAGCGGCGGTACCGACAGTTCCACCGTTGCGGGCATCCTGGGCGAAGTGACGGGAAAAGCCGCGCGGACGTATTCGATCGGGTTCGAGGCGCAGGGTTACGACGAGATGGGCTACGCGCGCATCGCCGCGCGCCATTTTGGCACGCACCACCACGAATACTATGTCACCCCCGCGGACGTGGCCAGCGCCATTCCGCGGATCGCCGAGGTTCACGATCAGCCATTCGGCAATTCCTCGGCCGTGCCTACCTATTTCTGCGCGAAGCTCGCCAGGGACGACGGAGTGGATGTGCTCCTCGGCGGCGACGGCGGCGACGAGCTTTTCGGCGGAAATGAACGCTATGCGAAGCAGTACCTTTACTCGCTCTACAGCGACCTGCCCCGCGCCTTGCGCAAGTGCCTGATAGAACCGGTCGTATTCCTGCCCCCCGAGATCGGCGTTGTGGGGAAAGTGCAACGCTACATCAGGAACGCCTCGCTGCCGATGCCCGCCCGATATGACAATTACAATCTCCTCGAGCGTCTCGGCGCCGGCAACGTATTTACCCCGGATTTCCTCGGTGCGATCGACACACAGTCGCCTCGGACGATGTTGGATCGCGTCTATGGCAGCGCGCGGGCACACTCGCTGATAAATCGCATGCTTGCGCTGGACTTGAGGATCACGCTGGCGGACAACGATCTCCCCAAGGTCACGCGCGCCTGCGAACTCGCTGGCGTCAACGTCCGATTCCCGCTGCTCGACGATGCAGTAGTTTCGTTTTCCGCAGCTCTGCCGCCGCGGCTCAAGCTCAGAGGCACCCAGCTCCGTTATTTTTTCAAGGAGTCACTGCGCGGCTTTCTGCCCGAGGAGATCATCGCCAAGACCAAGCACGGTTTCGGACTGCCTTTCGGCCTGTGGCTGCAGACGCACCGACCGCTACGGCAGCTTGCGCTCGACAGCCTGGCCGACTTGAAGAAGCGCGGTATCGTTCGCTCGGAATTCTTAAACGAACTGACCTCGACGCACGTCGAGAGCCACGCGAGTTACTACGGAACGATGGTATGGGTGCTGATGATGCTTGAGCACTGGCTCCAGCACCATCGCCCTGTGGTATAAATGGCTCGTGTCAATTCCCTGTTCCGTCTGTGGCTGACGGCGACTCTCATGTTAGCCTTTCGACGATGCATTTCCGTTACAGGTTCGCTTCGGAAGTTCTTCACCGCGGTGGGATTTGCGCTCGTGTTGCTCGCGCCTGCGCATGTTGAAGCGCAGCACGCCTTCGAGCAGAGCCTCATGCACATGCTCCCTTTGTATTGCAGGTACACGCAGGATTTCATCACACGCTTTCCCGGGGGGGACCACGCCACGGAGTATGAACGGTGGAAGACATTGATGGGTCCCACATTCGTCCATATGCACCACTACTGTTACGGGTTAATGGACGCCAATCGCGCGGCGTTCTTGGCTGACACTCGCGAAAGTCGTATTTTCAATCTGAATAATTCAATCCAAGAGTTCGACTATGTGATTCAACGAGCGACACCGGATTTTTCGCTGCTGCCGGAAATTCTCACCAGGAAGGGTGAGAGCCTGATTCGGCTGGATCGGGCGGGGGAAGGAATGCTTGAGTTTCAGCGCGCAATCAGGATCAAGGCCGACTACGCGCCGGCCTACGCTGCCACGAGTGATTTTTACAAGGAGACCGGCCAGCTCGGGAAAGCGCGGGAGTGGCTGGAAAAGGGCCTTTCGGCCGCGCCGAACGCGGGTGCACTGAAGCGGCGCCTGGCGGAGCTAGACAAGCTGAAGGACAAAAGCAGGGCCGCCCCGAGACCCGTTCGGAAGCCGATTGCGCCGTCATCGCCCGACTAACCGGCCGCACAGTGGATCCTTATCTCACCGCACTCAGCACAACGAATCCGACGTCGAACCGGCGGTGCAGGAGCATGCCGTTCCCGGTATTGGCATCGTCGCTTGGTTCACCCCACTGAGGAACCAAGTCAAGGCTACGATCGTAGATGCACTCGAGCCGTAAGCTGAAATCGGGCTAAAGGGGGGCTTGCGGCGATTTGTAGGACGCCCTTATGACTACACCGATCCACAAACGGACCAGAACCTGGTTGATAAACGGAGCAGTACTAACCGGGAGCCTTGTCGTAGCGTTGCTCTTGGCAGAAACCGTCTTGCGAGTTATCGGCTTCAGCGCGCCCGTGCTGTGGACTTATGACGATGTCACCGGAAGTAAGCTTCTCGCTGGAGCGGAGGGTTGGCAGCGCGCGGAGGGTGAAGCGTTTGTCAAAATAAATCGCGAAGGCCTGCGAGATCGCGAGCACAGTAGAAGGAAGCCGCCGAACACACTAAGAATAGCAGTCCTGGGTGACTCAATGACCGAAGCACTGCAGGTGCCCCTGGAACGCACCTTCTGGTCCGTTCTCGAACAACAACTCAAGAGCTGCAAAGCCCTGGGGGATCGCGACGCCGAGATAATAAACTTCGGTGTTTCAGGATACGGAACCGCGCAGGAGTTACTGACATTTCGGGATCGAGCCACCGCTTACTCGCCAGATGTGACTGTGCTTGCCTTTTACGCAGGCAATGACGTGCGGAATAATTCAAGGGAGCTGGAGCCATTCAAGCTCAGGCCGTTTTTCAACATTCAGAACGGGAACCTGGTTTTGGACAATAGTTTTCTGAGCAACCGCGAGTACGAGTCCTTAAAAGCCAACTTTGACAAGAGAAAGATTCTGTTTGATTTACGCACCTTCCAGCTGATACGAAAGTTGAAGTCCGCGTTCGAACAGCGGGAAGACGGCAAGTCAGGTGCAGCGCGCGACACCAATATCGAGTCCGGGCTGGACGGCGATGTATTTCTTGCGCCAACAGCCAAGGCCTGGGAGGAGGCCTGGCAGATTACCGAACGGTTGATCGTAGCGATCCGTGACGAAGTTGTCGCCGGTGGTGGACGCTTTCTAGTCCTTTCAATTCCGATCGGAATCCAAGTCAACCCCAACCCCGAAGTGCGTATCCGGTTTATGCGTGCCCTTCACGTTGACGATCTCTGGTATCCGGAATCGAGAATTCGCGAACTCGCACAAACGGAAAAGATCGACGCGATGACCTTGGGCCGATCATTTCAGTCATACGCCGAAAAGAATCAGTTGTATTTGCACGGCTTCAAGAACACACGGTTTGGTAGCGGACATTTGAATGAAAACGGCCACAAGCTAGTCGGCGAATCGCTAGCAAAGCATCTTTGTCAATCTCCATAACAACCGCCTGTTGCAGTTCGACGGTGATGCAGCAAGCTCGGCACTAACGTTTTTCAAAAATCGGTATCAAGGTTCGGCCTAAAGGCGCCCATGCCGCTGGCGATGCCAAGCCACGGGGCAAGCAGCGGAATCGTCGCGGCAGTCAGGCGATTGCGACGTTTTGCTTCGGCTCCAATGCCCCCTGACCCAGTTTGCGCTCGGCAGATAGGGTCGTCTGATAGCTAGCCATCAGAATCACGATCTCGTAGTACACAAAGTCCCAGTAGGCAATGTTGACGAACGCTCCCGCACTCGCGAAACCGATCAGGCTGACTTGAATCGCTCGAGCCAGATCGGCCTCCCGCTCGTAATCGGGGTGGTTGCGGCTCGCTTTGATAGTCCGCCGGGCCGTCATCCAGGTCGCGACAGCCAAAGAAAGGAACAGGGCGAGGCCGACATAGCCGTGTTCGCCCAGCATCTGGAAATACACGCTGTGCGCGGCATGGACGTCGGTTGGATCAGGCGCATACATTTCGAACGTCTTTTGCGTGTAAGGCTCGAAGCCGCCTCCCACCAGCGGCCGGTCATTTGCAAGGTTGAATGCCATGCGCCAGGCATTCAGGCGCCCCAGGGCGGACGTGTCCTGTTCGTAGTCCCCGATCGAGCCCATGCGGGACACCCATTCCTGCGGCATGAAGCCGATCGAAAGCACTGCCACGGGAACCAGTATCACTGCGGAGAGGAATTTCCTATTACCCTTGAGCCACAGGAATACGACCATCACCACGATCCCCACAAAGGCTCCTCGCGATTGGCTTCCCAGAACGGCCATGCCGCTGAGACACATTGCGCCGTACATCCCCAGCTTGATCAATTTTGACGAGACTGTCTTGGCGAGGAAGTGCATTAGCGGAATAGTCATGACTAATGCCACCGCAATGGCGTTATTGTCCCTAAGGAAGGATGTCCCCGGGGGACCGTACACTCTTGCTCCGCCACCGACAACGAGGGTAAATATCCCGCCTTTTATGCCATAAAATCCTATCGATACGACGATCACCCAGAGGAAGGCTTCCACCTGCTTCGTGGAGTGCAGCAGTGAGGCAGCAACGAGTACGAAGAAGAACGTCTTCATCACCTCCTCCCATCGCACGTGCGCCGCATCCGGTTCCAGCGCAAATAACAACGTCACCGTCATCCAGAGCGGCAACAACATGAGGAGAATAGTGATCGAGTTGATGGGAAGCCGCACCTCTTTCCAATGGAACAACATGCTCACTACGGTCGCCGACCCGATGATCATGACGAACTGAAAATCGTAGGCAAATCCCCACGCGTACCGATGAGGGTTAAATATGCTCACCCACGCAAAAACCAGCACCCCGGTCCAGGGGTATTTCAATATCAGGGGGATAAGACCGAGAATAAGAAGAGTAATCGCGATGTCTCTCATTTTGTCTCAGCTCTTTGGCTCCATATTGAATGGTAACGCCCGCGAGTCTTCATGATTCTGTCCACAGCAACGCATTTTACGAAACACTTCGCCGCGCGGGTTTTTCCTGGCCGCGGCGGTTCGAACTGGACGTTCGTGTCAGGGCGGGACCCGCGCAATTCAAGAGCAGGCGCACCCCCAGTCGAAGCGGATTCCTATCCCATGGGCCGAAACGAGGCAACTGAAAGATATCGCTATCGCGAGTGGCAACACCGCCCAGCGTCGACACCGCGGCGGTGAAACCCGCTTCCCTGACGAGCCCTACGTCCCGCGGTCCGTAGTCGCGGCCCGGCTTGCCGTTCGGATAAGCGAACAGGGTTACAGGCGCGCCAGTGATTTCTTCGAGGCGGCGCTTACCCCCGATGATCTCGGCGCGCGCTTGCTCCGCGTCGAGTACCGCGAGGATCGGATGACTGACCGTGTGGCCGCCGATTTCCATGCCTTGGTCGCGGAGCCGTTTGATCTGCCCCGCGCGCATCATCAGGTTCTTCGGAAGCTTCGAGCGCATCGCCTCGGCGAGCTGTTCGACCAGCGCGCTGCGCTCGCCCACCGGGCGGTACTTGACCTGCGCGAGCAGTGCATCGATCGCTACACGTCGGCTTGCGCTGTCGTCTAGGCGATACCTACCCAGACCGAGCCGCGACAGATCATGCGTCCCGGCAGGCGCGCGCCGCATCGCCTCGATCACGCCGTCGTTGAACATAGTGCCGCCCTCGATGAAACCCGTGGCCACGAAAAATGTCGCGGGCAACCCGAACCGTTTGAGTATCGGCAACGCCGTCTGTTCGTTATCGGCGTAGCCGTCGTCGAAAGTAACGCAGGCCGCGCGCGCCGGCAAATCCCCGCGTGCAAGTCGCTCGCAGGCCTCACCAAGGGGCAGCACGTTGAAGTCAGCTGCCAGAAGGGCCATATGCTGCTCGAACGTCGCCGCGTCGATCTCGTCGTGCAGGATGGGGTCGGGTACAGCCAGCATCCTGTGGTAAATCAGTATGCTCAATCTTCCCCGATAACCGGCGGGAGACAGCAGATTACCAATAAGACGGAACAACGTGCCTCCCAGAATGCATGCTAACGTCCGCATTTATCCGTGGCTCAACAGCCATTACCAGCACAGTCCCACCACTTTGCCGTGCAGCACCACGCGCTGCGGGATATTGACCAGGTCGAGAATGATCTGGTCTTCGCGCACATGGCGCGCAAGCGCCTCGAAGATTTTCGCGTCGCTCAGACCTACAACGAGAACGTCCGATTCGCCGATTACGTTCTCGATTTCCTCGCGCATGAGCGATCCGATGTGGGGGACATGCTGCTCGATGAACCGCTGGTTCGCCCCGAGCAGCCGCGACAGGTGAACCTCCGGGTCGTACACGAGCAGGCTCAGTCCTTTGCCGATGAACTGCTCCGCAATCAGCACCAGCGGGCTCTCGCGCAGATCGTCGGTTCCGGTCTTGAACGACAGGCCGATCATTCCCACGCGGCGGCGCCCGGAGGCAAGCACTTTGGCTACGGCATGCTCAACATGCATGCGGTTGGATGCGAGTACGTTCCCCAGCATCGGCAGTTCCACGTCACGTGTTTTCGCGAGATACAAGGTGGCGCGAAGATCCTTGGGCAGGCATGAACCGCCGAATGCGAACCCGGGTTTGAGGTAAGCGGGCGAAATATTGAGCTGCCGGTCCTTGCATACCAGGTCCATGACCTGGAAGGCGTCGACGCCCAGCGCCTCGCACAGGCGTGCCGTTTCGTTGGCGAATGTTATCTTCAGGGCGTGGAAATTGTTGCAGCAATACTTGACCATTTCCGCGGCCCGGATCGAAGTGGCATAGAACTCGCATGGAAGGTGACCGAACAACTCGCGCAGGCGTGTCGCCGGCGCCGCGGCGTTGGCGCCGATCACCGTGAACGGCGGCCGGTCGTAGTCCCGGATCGAGGTGCCCTCGCGCAGGAATTCGGGCTGGAAGCACACGTGGAAGCCCTCGCCGTCCCGTTTCCCCGACTCACGCTCGACGATGGGGCGAAGGACGTCCTCGACTGTTCCGGGCACAACAGTCGAGCGGAACACGAAGACGTGAGCGCCAGTCTTTCCGCGCACGGCGCGCCCCAGATCGTGGGCAAGTCTGACGATCGCCGACTGGTCCTGGCTGCCGTTCGGCGCCGAGGGCGTGCCGACACAGATAAGCGAAAGTTCGGAATCTAGTACCGCCTGCATCACATCGGTCGTCACCGATACCCTGCCGCTCGCGGCAACGTGTGCCATGAGGTCAACCATCCCCTCCTCCACCACCGGCGTCTTGCCGCCCCGGATCGACTCGAGCTTGGCCTTGTCGATGTCGACGCCTATCACCGAGTGGCCGTCGCGGGCTAGACATGCGAGGGAAACAGCCCCTACGTACCCCAGGCCGAAGATGCTGATTTTCATCACCTGCTCCGAGTGTTACATCCTGATCACCTAGCTTAGAGCAAGAAGCGTGCTCGTAGCGGCTAAATGCCCACGCGCCGAATCCCCCGCTGGAAGTGACCCCTGGGGTCAGCTCTTGCTGCCAGGGATTGGGCCGCCCGCAAGCCCTAGTCTCACCGAATCGCACTCGGCGTACGCGCCGACGTCCCCTAAGACTCGGTTGCGTCCGCAGTTTGAAGCGCTCGAAGGCATACGTCCTCGAACACCCGCGCCACCCGACTCGCCGACATGTTCTCTTCGACGTACTTCCGCGCTTGCAGGGAGAGGCGGGTGCTGCGCTCGCGATCATCGAGCAACGAGAGCACGGCCACGGCCATGGCGTCGGCCGAGTCCCCTTCGAGGTAATGGCGGTCATGCTCTACAGGCAAGCCCTCGACGCCGATCCGCGTCGACACCACCGGGCACCCCATCGCCATCGCCTCGTAAACCTTAATGCGTGTTCCGCCGCCGACCCGAAGAGGAATTACGTAAACGTGCGCATTCTGCACGAAAGGCCGCACGTCGTCGACAAACCCGGTGAACTCCCAGTTAAGCAGGCGGCCCCGGGCGCGATCGACGAGGCGCTGTGGTGGGCTGCGGCCGACGATGACGCACCGCGCCCAGGGCCGCGTCCGGGAAATGGCCGGCCATACCGCGTCCATGAAAAACTCGACGCCGTCGACGTTCGCCATCCAGTCCATCGAGCCCGTGAACACGACCGTTCCGCCATCGACACCTTCCAGCACTGCGCTCCCCCGGTAGCTGAAGTAGTCGAGGTCCACCCCCGTCGGGATCGTCGAGACATTGTCGACGCGGTACACACGCTCGAAATACTCCTTGTCGCGATCGGCAACGGCCACCACTGAGGTGAATCTCGGCAAGAGTTCCCGTTCATACCGTTCCATCTTGGCGGCCTGATTGCGCCAGATCGCCCGCTTGAGCGGATCGCGAGCAATCTCGGAGTGACGGCGAAAAATTTCGGCCTCGACATTGTGCGTGAACATCACGCTGGAGCATGGATAAGGCGGCGGTGCTAGGACGGCAGCGTGCGGAAAATCCACAACCACGATATCCGGGCGCCGTTCGAGCTCCCGTGCAATCGCCCGGCGCCCCAACTCCGAGTCATCGGTCGCGACCGCAACCGGCAGCGTCGAAACAAGGTGGCGCATGCGGGCCCACCGGAAGAGCGCGCCGCGCGCCGCGTCCGGCCATCCGACAAATCGATCGCAAACACTGTCTATGTCCGCCGGATCGCCGGATCGGCTGTAAGCCGGCAGCGGAGACGCAAGGATGATTTCAAAGGCGCCTCCCTTCATGCCGCGAAGGACGTTAACGGTCCGTATCTTGCCGCCGGAATCGGTCGGGAACAGATATCGCGAAGAGACAAAGAGGAGACGGAGCCGTCGGCTCATGTCACCGTGCCCGCCTTCCATGCCATTTCACCGTTCGCGTCGCGCCACGAATTGAGGCAACGGTCGATAATACGGTCCAGTCGCTGCATGGACCGGTCCCACGCGTGGTGCGACAGCATGCGTTCGCGACCGGCGACGGCAAGCCGCCGGCGCTCCGCGGGGTCGCCCAGGATGCGCAGAATCGCCTGCGCGTGCTCCTCGGGCGTGGAGGCCACAACAAAGTGCTGGTCGGCAACGGCATCGACCCCGCCCGCCGCGACGCGACTGGCGACCACGGGTACTCCGCAAGCCATGGCTTCAAGAATCTTGTTCTGAGTGCCCCGGGCGATGTTGAGAGGTGCAGGCATGAGCGCCGCTTTCTGCAAGTAGGGACGAACGTCCGGCACCGGGCCGGTGACCGTGACACCGGGCAGATCGCCCAGCTTCTTCACCGCCGATGACGGATCGGCACCCACGATGAGCAGTTTGACGTTCGGTCGGTGGACCCGCACCAACGGAAGCGTGCGGGTGCAGAAATCGAACATGCTTTCCTGGTTGGGATAGTAATCCATGCGGCCGACGAAGCAGAGCGTCTCGGCGTCGTATGGCTCCGCGGCCGGCGCGAAATAGGCACTGTCCACGCCGTTCGGGAACCAGTCCGTGGGGACGCCGGTGCGATAGCCCTCGAGCGTCTCCCACTCGGCACGCGTGGTTGCGGTACACAGATCGAATTGGCCGGCGAGCCGTCGCTCCTCGCGCGCAAGCTTCCTGCCCTCGAGCCAGTAGCCCGCGGAAAGCGGGAAAGGCTTGTAGCGCGCGTATTCGCGCCATTTCTGCGAATCCATATCCCCGAAATCGAGGATTTTCGGAATGCCGCGCACATCGGCCACATACTGCGCCACCGACGAGCAGTGGACAAAGATCAGGTCGAAGCGCTCGCGCGCGAGCAGCTCGTGCACGCGTCGCGCCAGTGCCGGCGAATAGAAGAAGCCCATGGACGACGGAGTCAGCGTCGGAACGCGGAGCAGCATGCGCACGGACTGAATCGGGTTGAGGACTTCGGTCATCTCGTAGCGTGTGCAGTACCGGGCGATTCCGGCACCCTCGAGCGCCTCATCGCGCGAACGAACGAGCGAGGCGACCGTCACCTCGTGGCTCGCGGCGAGGTGCTTGATCATGTTGAATGGCCGGATCTTTCCCCCGCGCCTGGGAGGGAATGGAAATCGGTGGCAAAGGTACAGAATCTTCACGCCAGCATCGCCTTGAGCTCCAACGTCACGTCGTCCGCCGCCCGGCCGTCCAGGTACAGACGCGACCAGATCTCGAGGTTGAGCAGCGCGAGCAGTCGGTCGGTCCCGTCAACACGATTGGCGTCGTGCAACCCGATCAACTCCTGCACCGCCGGAAAATGAAACAGTCCACGTCTCCTGATGACGGATTCCGACAGCAAGCCCCGCACGAGCGGTGCCAGGTCCCGCTTGAGCCACGCGCCCATCGGCGTGCCGAAACCGCGCTTCTTGCGCTCCAGAATGTCGCGCGGCAGCAGGCCGGAAACCGCCTCCTTCAGGACGTGCTTGAGCCTCCCGCCCCGGATCTTCAACTCCTCCGGCATGCTTGCAGCGAGCTCGACCAGCTCGTGGTCGAGCAGGGGCACGCGGCATTCGAGCGAAGTCGCCATGCTCATCTTGTCCGTCAGCATCAACAGGTCGTCCGGCAACTGTGTTTCCGCGTCCACCGCCAGCATGCGGTTCATCGCATCCCCGCCGCTGGCGAGACGGAATGCGGCCGTGATGGTGTCCGGATGCGCTGCCCCGTCGAAACGAAGCAGCCGTTGTGCTTCCAGCGCCGGGTATACCTGCACGTACGCGCGGTAGCGCTCCTCGAACGGCATTCCCGCGGTCACCAGGAACCCCTTCGCAAGTCGGGAGAGGTTGAGGAGCGGCGAATGCCGATCGCTCGGCAGACGCTCGCCCAACGCCGAGGCCGCACGCCGGGCCCATCCGGGCATGCGGTCGAAGTAGGCCTGGTAGTGGTTTCCCAAATATCGCGAGTAGCCGCCGAACAATTCATCACCACCCACACCCGAAAGAATTACTGTCACGTCGCGACGGGCGAACTGCGAGACCAGGAAGGTCGTAATGAAGGCCGTATCGGAGAGCGGTTCGTCCATGTGCCAAAGCAGGCGCGGCAGCAGCGCGACGACGTCGGGCCGCACTACGATCTCGTGGTGCTCCGTGTGGAACAGATCGGCGACTCGGCGGGCATACGGCAGCTCATTGTAGAAGTCGTCCGCGGCCGTCCCCTTGAATCCGATCGCGTACGTCCGTATCGGCCGGTCGCTGTGCGCCGCCATGAAGCCGACCACGGTGCTGGAATCGATGCCGCCGGACAGGAACGCGCCGATCGGCACATCGCTCACCATCTGCATGCGTACCGCTTCGTCGAGGCGTGCGCGTATCCGTTCCACCCACTCGTCCTCACCCAGACTCCGATCGATTGCCGCTGGAATACGCCAGTAGCGGCGCTCCTCGACGCGCCCGTCTTTGGCGGAAAGCACGCTCGCCGGCGGGAGCTTGGAGATGCCGCGGAATATCGATTGTGGCGCGGCAACGTATCCGAGATTGAGGTAGGAATGCAGCGCATCCGGATCGATCTCCGCCGAAACTCCCGGCAGCGCGAGCAGCGTTTTTGCCTCTGAGGCGAAAGCGAACCGGCACGCATCGCGGTAAAGGTAGATCGGCTTGACGCCCAGACGGTCGCGGCCGACGATCAGCCGCCGGCCGCGTGCGTCCCACAGGGCGAAGGCGAACATGCCGTTCAGCCGATGGATGAACTCGTCACCATACTGGGCGTAGCTGTGGAGAATGGCTTCGCTGTCCGACGCGGTCTTGAATCGATGGCCGAGCGCAATGAGCTCCCGACGCAGTTCGCGAAAATTGTAGATTTCGCCATTGCAAACGAGCCACAGCGTGCCGTCGTCGTTCGACAACGGCTGGTGTCCGCCGGCAAGGTCTATGATAGAAAGGCGGCGCATGCCGATAGCGCACGGGCCATCTGCGTGATGGCCCTCGTCGTCCGGCCCGCGGTGCACGATGACGCGGCCCATGGCGGGCATCAGCGCCGGGTCAGCCGGAGCGCCGTCAAGCTGGAAGATGCCGTAGATGCCGCACACGTTCAGAGTCCTGGAGTGGGTCCGGTGTTGATGCGAGCTGAGGCCCCAGCAGAGAGAATCCGCCCGAAGAGCTCCAACTGGCCCGCGGTGGTCGCATCCCAGCTGAAACGCTCCGCATAGCGCCGCGTCGCGCCGCGGTCCGGAGAGCCCCCGAACAGGCGTCGTACTGCCTGCGCGAGCGCTTCCGGCGTGCGCTCCGTCATTAGCACGCCGGCCTCCGGCACGGTGATCACTTCCGGCGTGCCCCCAACACGGCTGGCGATCACCGGCGTTCCGCAAGCCATCGATTCCAGCAGCACGTTGGCCCAGCCTTCGCGGCTCGACGCGAGTATCAGGGCGTCGGCAGAGGCGTAGTACTGACGCAGGTCTTCCGGGGCCAGGATACCGGCGAATGATACACGGTCGCCGAGGCTCAACTCTCCCACCAGCGCACCCAGAGCCTTGCGCTCAGGTCCTTCGCCGACGATGACGAGGTCCATTTCGGGCAGCAGCTTCAGTGCCCGGATCGAAAGATCGTGGCCTTTGAGCGGGAGCAGATTACCGACCGACAGCAATGTCGTGCGCCTGAATCCTAGCCGGCGGCGCGAGCTATCGCGGTCAGCCTGCCGGAAAAACTGCAGGTCCACGCCGTTGCGCAGCACCTCGATGCGCTCCGCGGGCACCCCCAATGCGACCAACTTTTCCTTCAGCGCGTTGGCCACCACGATCATCCCGGCTGCGTGACGCGCCGCCCATAGGATCATTTGGCGCGGTAGCCAATGGCGCGGTATCAGGTTCACGTCGGTGCCCCGCGCGGTGATTACCACCGGCCTGGCGAAGTGCCTCCCGAGCAGGACGGCGGCGACACCGTCGGGATAGAAATAGTGCGCATCGATGATCTCGAAGTCGTAGCCGCCCCGGATTATGCTCTTCATCGCGGGACAAGCTCCGGCCGCCAACAGAAACGGGGCCGCGCTCATGCCGAGCTTGGGCACGGTGACGTAACGCGGATGGACAACGTCAATACCGTTGCGCTGTTCCGCTCTCGGCACTCTTGCAAAAGCAGCGTATTCGCCGAACCGCGGGTTGCTCGAGGGAAACCACGGCACCGGTGCCACTGCCTTCGACTCGACTTTTCCGCTCGCAAGCAAATGCCGCAGCCGGGTTTCGACGAAGATTCCATGGCTCGGGCGGGCGGCGTGGGGATAGAGCGTGCTGAAGGTAAGGATCTTCATGCACGGCGACGCGATTGCATCAGATCAGCGCCTCAACTGCTGCCCGCGCTTCGCCGGTGGCCCGTGCGCCAATCACGTTGCGAAGAAACGACTCGAACATCAGCAGCGTCCACAGCGGCGTGCTGTGGTCGCGCAGCCCCGATTGGTGGTCCTCCACCAATCGGTTCAGGTAGGCTGCGTTGAACCAGCCGGTCTCGGCGAGCACCGGCCCGAGCACGGCTTTCCTCACGGGCGCCCGCAGCGGCCCCCGGAACCACCGAGCGAGGGGGACCGCAAAACCCATCTTCGGCCGATACAAGATCTCGGCGGGCAGGTACGGCGCAAGCGCCTTTTTCAGGAGGACCTTGCCCTCTCCGTTGCGCAGCTTGAAGTCCGGCGGCAGACTCGACAGCCATTCCACCAGGGGATGGTCCATCAGCGGCTCGCGCACCTCGAGCGAGTGCGCCATGCTGGCGCGGTCCACCTTGGTGTTGATGTCACCCACCAGGTAGGTCTTGAGGTCCAGATACTGGACGAGCGACAGGGGATGGTTCGAAGGCGCATGTGAGGCGTGGCGCTTGAGCACCTCGACCGCCGCGTAGCCTTGCAGCTCGCTGCGGAAGCGCTCGCTGAACAGTCTGTGTCGCATCCCGTCGTGCAGCATGGAAACGCTGTGAAAATAGGCCTCCACCGAATTCCGCGCGAGAGCCTCCAGGGTGGACTTGGCCCGGAACACCCGCGGCGCCCAGTCTGCCTTGGGATAGAGCCAGCCCAGCAGTCCGAATGCCGGCCGTCGCAGCGTTTGCGGCAGTAGCGAACGCACCCGTTCCTCGTTGACATGCCAGCGATAGCGGCGGTAGCCGCCGAAACTCTCGTCCCCCCCGTCACCCGACAATGCAACCGTCACGGTTTTTCTGGCCAGCTCGCACACCCGGTAAGTGGGGATCGCCGAACTGTCGGCGTAGGGCTCGTCGTACAGCGTCGCCAGGCGGTCCACCAGGCTGAAGTCGTCCGGGTCCACCTGCTCTACGTGATGCTGCGTCCGGTAGCGCTCCGCCACCGTTCGGGCGTAGGCCGACTCGTTGAACGCCGGGTCCCCGAATGAGATGGAGCAGGTGACGACCGGTTCCGCGGAAAGGCCCGACATCATCGCCACGACCGCACTGGAGTCCACGCCTCCGGAGAGAAATGCGCCCAACGGAACATCCGATATCATGCGGAGCCTTACCGATTCGCGCAGGCGCCCGATCAACTCCTCGCCCGCAGCTTGCTCGGTCGGCGACGCAGCGGTCTTGAACGGCACGTCCCAGTACTCGATCGGCGCCGGTGCCGGGCTGCCTCGCTTCAAGCTCAAGGTGTGTCCAGGGGAGAGCTTGCATACACCCTTGAAGATGGTGCGCGGTTCGGGTACGTAGCCGTAGGCGAAGTAGTCCTCGACCGCCATCGGATCGATCGCCCGCGGCAGCCCCGGATGAACCAGCAGCGCTTTGAGCTCGGAGCCGAAGATCCAAGGGCCATCGGGCAGCTGCGCATAATACAGAGGCTTCACGCCTAGGCGGTCGCGGGCAAGGAACAGCGTTTCCCGATTGCGATCCCACAGGGCGAAGGCAAACATGCCGCGGAAGCGTGTTACGCAGGATGCGCCCCACTCCTCCCAGCCGTGCACGATGACCTCGGTGTCGGAGCGGGTGCGGAAAGTGTGTCCGCGGGCCGCAAGCTCCTTCGCGAGCTCCTGGAAATTATAGATCTCGCCGTTGAACACGACGGCCACGCTGCCGTCCTCGTTGTAGAGCGGCTGCCGTCCCGTTGAGAGGTCGATGATGGAAAGGCGCCGGTGAGCCAGCGCCAATCCCGGCTCGAGGTGCAGCCCCTCGGCGTCGGGGCCGCGGTGATATAACGAGGAATTCATGCGCTCGATCAGGTTGCGATCGATCTCACGACGGTCCCCGCTGTCGAATATGCCCGCGATGCCGCACACGATCATTCGCCCTCGATTAATGGATGAAACTGTTGCAGTGAGTCGATCCGGGAACCAATTCACGCCCGGACGCGGCGCGGGTTGCTCGCAAGCAATTTATCGTAGATCCTCATATATGCATCCACCATCGCTTCCAAGCCAAACTTGCGCTCAATCATGCGCCGCCCCTCCATCCCGTGGCGCCTGCAGAGTTCGGTGTTCTCCGCGTACGCGTGCATGGCGCGCGCCATGCTTTCCGGGTCGTCCCGCGGCACGAGCGTCCCCGTCACGCCGGCTTGGATCAATTCGGGATTGCCGCCGACAGCGGTAGCAAGCACCGGCAGCCCGGTCGCCATCGCCTCGAGGATCGTATTGGAAATACCCTCGGCGAGCGACGGCAGCACGAACAAGTCGAAACTGCGCATTATACGGGCGACATCGCCGCGCTCGCCGGGCATCCAAGCGTATTGCGCGACCCCTGCCTCGGCGAGCGCCAGGTGCACGCCCTCGCGCAGCGGACCCTCGCCAACCATGATCAGACGAAGCCGCTGCTCCGCTCCAGGCACTATCTGCATGAGCCGCGCAAAGGCACGGACAAGGGTTAGCGGATCCTTGACGTCCTGCATCCGCCCGACGCTGCCAATTACGAAATGCCCGGGTCCAGCGAAATCAGCGTGCGATACCGAATCCCGGCGCTCTCCTGCGGGGTGGAACCGTTCAGAGTCCACGCCGTTATAGATCTGGGCAATACGCGAGGCAGGCACTCCGATCTTCTGCTGTAAGTAGGATCCCAGGTCCCGAGACACAGTGATGTATTGATGCACGAACGGCTTGAACAGCCGACGCACTATCTGGCGCCTGACGTTGGCTCCGTCCAGGTCATTGGCATCGCGACCATGTTCACCGTGAATGCGCACGGGAACCCCGGCCAGCGCCGCCGGCACCATTCCCTCGAGCGCGGCAAGATTGCGTGTGTGGACGATATCCGGGCGTAGCCGAATCAGCAGTCGCAACAGCCTGACAAGGGTGACCGGACTGTTCCCAGGAGGTTTGTTGAGGGCGAACACGGGAACGTCGTCGCGCTGTATGCGTTGACGAAACGCCGAGTAGTCGGTAAGGCTTACGATACAGTGCCGAAAGCGCTCCGCGGGAATACGATTGATCAAATTGACCAGCCCGTTTTCGAGCCCGCCCACGTCGAGTCGAAAGATGACATGGGCAACCAGAGGCACTTTCCAGCCTCCGTGCGTGACTTCCGCCAGCTCAGGAGGAAGATTTGGCGTGGCGTGCATACACATCAGTCACGTTTGTTTCAGCCGACATGGGCATCCCAACGTTCAATCAGCTTCTTCTTTAAACAGCCTCTCCAGTGCGTCGATCGACCGGTATCCGCCAGCGCTACGAATCCAATTGGTGATCGCGAGTCCGACAGGTCATTAACCCAGGCTCTTCGCGATAAGCGGCCCGATCCGGTTAGCGAGCGCGAGCGGCATCCGCTGCCACAGTCTGATGAGCAGGCGGTACTTAGGGTTGAGCGGGTTCAATTCGGGCACGCGATTGCCCCTGACCAGCCTGTATTCGTAATGCAAGGGTTGCGGCTCGAAGCCCCAATTCTTCTTGAAGTCGAAGGAGCCGGTGCCGCGTTTGCTGCGGCCGTAGTCGAATACGCGTAACCCGCGCTCACAGGCGCGCCGCATCAGCTCCCAGTACATGAAATCGTTGCCGGCCACCTCCCGCGCCTGCTCCGTCCCACCGCCGTAGTAAGGCAGCACTTCGTCGCGGAAGTAAAAGGACATCACACTTGCAACGAGCCCCCCGCTCAGGGTGACTGTCAGCACTTCGCAGTCGGGGCCGAAGACCTCCCGGAGGACCCGAAAGTAGTGTCTGGAAAAAACCGGAGTGCCGAGGCGGTGTACGCTCTGCGCGTAGGCGGAGAAGAAGCGTTCTACGCCCTCGTCGATCTCGCCTCTTAATCCTGCCTTGATCCCCTTGCGCACCATGGCCCGCTGCTTGCGCGGAATCTCGTTGAGATTGCGCTCGACGTCGGGGTCGATCGATTTCCTGAAGGTGACGTAGAGGTCGGTGTGCGCCCGTTCGGGATGATGAGGCGTGAGTGAACGATACTCGAGATGATCGACACGCCAGTTCTCCGCCAGCGCCACGGCAGCCTCGTCGAGCAGGCGCCGCGCCCGCTCGCTCGCGGCCGCGATCCCGCCGTAGACGCAAAATGGCAGAGAAACCAGCGCGTGTCCGAACAAGATGCTCTTCATCTCGGCAAGCGGCAGGACACCCTCGATCCGGCCGCCGACCTCGGCATAGAGGAACTTCGTGCGGTGCCCGAATGCCCGTTCGATGACGGTCTTCCACCCGACACGGTGGAAGAAGGTGGCTTCGGCGCAACTCGATACGAACTCGTCCCACCGGGGGAAATCGACAGGCTGCAGTTCCCGTACGTGCACCGCGTCCGGCGCGGCTGCGCTCACGGATCGGCCCGCCGCAGGCAGGTCTTCAGGCGAGAACTGAGCCATCGTAGGCAAGGTCTAGGGTCAACGCGTTGCGGATCGATGCGGGACTCATGGACGTTTCGCAGTCGCGGGTAAACGCAGATCATCGGCGGCTGGCAGCTATCTACTACGCCACCAAACGCTTTGTCGCGTGCTCAAGCCATTCGTGCAGCACCGCTACGATGCGCTGTGACGCCCTGCCGTCCCACAACTCCGGGTTCCTTCCAGATTTCCCGCCGCTGCGCAGGATATCGTCCACTGCGGCAAGGATTCGCGCTGGACTATTTCCAACCACGGTGTTGGTCCCCTGCTCCACGGTAATCGGCCGCTCGGTGTTCTCGCGCAGCGTGACGCAGGGTATGCCGAGCGCGGTGGTCTCTTCCTGAATTCCACCCGAATCGGTCAGCACCAGCCGCGCCCCTTGCATCAGGCCCAGCATTTCGAGGTATCCCTGCGGCGGGAGTTTATGGAGCGAGCGTGTTTCCAGGACATGATCCAGTCCGTGTTGCTCGATCTTGGCGCGGGTCCTCGGATGCATCGCGAAAACCACCGGAAGACGGGAGCTCACTTCGCGGATTGCGCCGAGCACGGATCGCAACATCACGGGGTCGTCCACGTTGGAGGGGCGGTGCAGCGTGAGGACGGCGTAAGCCCTTTGTGCCCAGTCCGCCGCAGCGCCGTACTCGCTCATGGTCTTTGCGGCCGGCACGGCGTCCTTGAGGCTATATCGCAGGGTGTCGATCATGACATTGCCCACGAAATGGATGCGTGACTCGGGGACGCCCTCGCGCATCAGGTTCTCTCGCGCGCTTCTCTCGGTGATAAACAGCAAGTCAGAAATCTGGTCCGTGAGCAGTCGATTGATCTCCTCCGGCATGGTCCGATCGAAGCTGCGCAGTCCCGCTTCGACGTGTATCACGGCGATGCCTTTTTTTGCTGCAACCAACGCACACGCCAGCGTGGAGTTCACGTCCCCCACCACCAGCGCTGCGGCGGGCCGCTCTTGTTCCAGGACCGGCTCGAAGCGCCGCATGATCTCGGCGGTCTGCACCGCATGCGAGGCCGAGCCCACCTCCAGATTGATGTCCGGGTCCGGTATTCCCAGCGCCTGGAAGAACTGTCCGTTCATCTCCGGGTCGTAATGCTGCCCGGTATGCAATAGCCGCACCGGCATAGGCGGAGCAGCGCTCCGCATGGCCCTGATAACCGCGGCGATCTTCATGAGGTTTGGGCGCGCCCCTACCACGCAGAGTATGGGCGCAGCGGCGGCACGGGATGACATCAACAGGGGTGGCCCCGTTTGTTAGGGCAGGTTTTTCCGTTTCTTGAGTGAAGTCCCCGTGGTTGAGGGGTACCCGCCGTGCCGCGCGCGGGCCCCGCTCGCGACGACCACAAAGCGCGAGGCGCAGTGGGCAATTCGGTTAGCGACACTGCCTTTTTCCCGTTTGCTGTTTCCTAAGTATGCCGTATCCGGCGATTGTCCGCCCAGGAACGAACGCGCGTGTTGTGTTGTGGAGCGCGAAGTAACTCGCTTCCGGCGCCACCTCTGGCTATTCACGACCGACATCGGCATGTTCCTTGATAGTTCGCGGCATCACATTCTTGAGGAAAAGCGAAATTTCCTCTGCGGCAAGACGATGTCCGGCTTTTGTCCAATGGATATCATTTGGGAAATATGACGGTGACTTGTTCACGTCTTTTCTAAATCGCCCGAGCAGCGAAAGATAAGCGATCCGCTCCCGCTCGCAATAGTCGATGATCGGTTGGAGCGTTGCTGCGTTACCATGTTGTACCTGCTCCCGAGCAGGGATGAAAACCAATGCCAGGCGAGCATCGTGCATCATAACCAGCCGCGCCATTTGCCTGATCATGCCAAACATGACGTCGTAGCGGCCGCATTCATCGGTGCGCTTGAGGTCGGCTTTCTGGAGCTCCCGCATGTGGGTCGCGCGCAGCCTGTGATAAATATTGTCGTTCAAGAAATAGAACAGATAGCTGTGCTGATTGAGCGCGTTGGCAAATGGCACTGGCAGCGCATACTTCAGAAATTCCCGTGGGTCCGGATCTTTTACAATTTGCACCGACTGTGCATTTAGCACCGCATAGGGCCGCGGTCCAAAACTGGGGTATGCGGGCGAGCAATTGTCGGCGAGATCGTTCTCGAAAACCATGAGGAGAACGAGATCCGGGTTGTGCTTAAGGCCGGCAGTTTCCAGGTACAAGTATTCCTGTACCGTTCCGTAACCGCCCACACCCGCATTGAGAACTTCCAGGAGAGGGTTGCTCCGTTCGAGCAACGCCGTAAAAAGATCGTCCTCTCCGACCTGCACTCCTTCGGTAAATGAATCCCCCACGACGAGAATCCTGTATTTTTTCTGGTTCTTGGCAATAGGGTACGCGCGTCCGCGATGACCGTATTGATTCTGCCTCACTTCGGCCCGTTCCCCGAATTCGTTTACGTAAACTTTATGGACGTTCACAGCATGTTTCCAACCCAACTGATCGTCCAGTTGCATCATGCGGGGAAACCAGAATGCCGAGTACAGCCGAATCCCGCCTTCGAGAATGAGCAGTCCCCCACAGAGAGAGCACAGGACAAGTACAGCTTGTATTCGAAGCGCGCGCATGCCGCCTCTTGGAAGATCCTTGTTTGGTCGAGGGCGGACGCGACCCGTAGTTGTTGCGCGAGGGCAGAGGCAGGTTCGCCGACCGGTCTTCCGCTGCTCGGGATTATAGCGAGGGACACCGGCCTTGGGGGCATACTCACCGGCCCGCTGCCTGCGCGCATCCAATTCGACAGCCCCTTGCAAACGATCCGCCGGGCGAGGCATGGCAACGCCAAGCGCCTATTTCTTGCTAAAGGGCTGTGGTGCCGCGATTTCGACGTAGTTGGATAGAAGGAATCGCGATATAGACAACGCCTGACGGCACTCGCGTCATCACTCGTCGCCGATCGCGAACCTAGTGCGGGCTAGCCGGGAACTTCCTTGAAGAGGAGGCCAGCTCTACGCGGGAATCTGCCGTCCGTCGAGCTGGTCGCCGGCAATTGGCAGGTCAAGGCTTGTAGACACGCGCATAAGGCGTGCCGGCCCCGGCGGGATGAGCGAGGAAAACAACGACTCCATAGTCCGGCACTGACCCCATGATCCACCACTGCGGGTCAGCCATCTGATGATTGGCCAACTGCGTCCATGCCCCGCCGCTGAATTTCCAAACCCTTCCATTCGCCACGATCCACTCGAATAGCAGCAGGTCCGTGCCGTTGGGTGCTGCGATGAGACCCGCCGCCTCGACGCTGTTGACGCCGACACCTATCGGCGTGTCCGGCATCTGCGTCACGGTCCCAGTCGGTCCGAAGCGGTACATGCTTAAGTTCCCATGGCCGCCGCCGAAGTATATGTTGCCGCCCGCGCGCGCGATGAAGTTGTCGTAGGAGCCGGAGCCAGCATTGGCCGACTGCCAATTCGCCAACCCCGCATCGCTCCACTCTGGCCCGAGAACGTCAACAAACACGAGACCGCCAGCACCGCCGTTCAGCTGAGGAAACCACTCCAAGCCGCCCGCGACCTGGCTGCCGAGGTTCGGATAGTTGGTGACCCCCACCCAGGATGCCGCACCGGAGCTGCTTCCCCAGGCTTTTTTCTTGATGGTAGCTCCGTCGACTATGTTATACAGGTCCCCACGCGTCGGATCGATCGCAAGCTCATAGTAGGAATGGTGGCTTAGAACCGAATTGCTGTCGTAGGATTCCCGCACCCACTGGTTCGTTGCGTCATCCCAGGTGATCAAGGCACACGCATTTGCGACCCCTACAACGCCAGGCACATGGGATTGCCCGATGAATTGCAGCTTCTTGTGCGTCTGGTCCCACTGTAGGCGCGCGGCGAAGCTGATGATTGTCGGGTTGCCGCCGCCGGCCGCCGTCACCAGAGATTGGTTCAACCCACCCATCGTGAAGTCGGCCCACTGTCCGGGCTGCATCACAGCCGCTAACGCGCCAAGCGCGGTCTGTGTCCCCGCTGCCAGCGTCGTAGCCGTCGCGGCTGCCGACTGCGCCGAGGCGTTGCCCGCGGCGTCGAAGGCGGAAACGGTATACGTATACGTTGTACTCGCGACGAGGCCGGAATCGATATAGCTCGTTGCTACACTCGTCGAGACAGGGGTGCCATTTCGACGCACCGTATAACCCGTCACGGCGACATTGTCCGTCGATGCGTTCCAAGTCAGGCTGATTGCGTTGGCACCCGGTGTGGCCACAAGGTTGGCGGGTACAGATGGTGGAATCGTGTCGGCGGGGGGAGCGACTGCGGTCGTCACGCTTCGGCTCGGCGAGTTGGCTGAAGTGTTGCCGGCCGCGTCGCGCGCCGCCACCGTGTAGCTGTAGGTGGTGGCAGGGGACAGTCCCGTGTCCATATAGTTCAGCGTGACAGGCGTGGCCACTTGGGCGCCGTTGCGGCGGACGATGTAATCCGCCACTCCGGTGCCTCCGACGTTGTCGGTCGATGCATTCCACGAGAGGTTGGCCGCGGTAGAACCTGCCGCCACAGCCGTGAAACCACCGGGCACGGAGGGTGGGGTCGTATCAGCCGAGCCTGTGGCACCTGCCACACCGGAAGGAGCCGCCGCGCCGCAGGCGGTGCACGCTAGGGCAGCGAGCAGGGGAAAGAGCAGCAAGGTCTTCGTTCGTAACATAGCGATTCTCCATTCTTCGAATTACCCGACCTTGTTTCAATGGCACACAAACCTCGATCTCGTGGATCTGCCACTTGTGGTCATGACGGATGAGGCGATGGCGGTCACGGCAGCGCAAAACCTCCGGGAAAGTTGATCGGATTATTGCTCGCGATAATCTCAACGTAGTCGATGAAGGTCGTCGGCTGGCTCGCGCCTCCAGCGTTGCCGTTGTCGGTGACGAACGGCGTCAGTTGAAAGCCAGGGTACCCGATCGAACCGCGCCCCATGTTCAAGCCGGGATTCACCACCTTCGTATCTCCCAGCAACTTGGGGGGATCGCCGTACTTCGCCGCCCAGAACTTGACCTGATTATTTGCGCCGTTGATGTAGAAAGTGACGACGGTGAACGCTGCGCGGTTCCATATCTTCCCAGCGCGAGCAGATACAGCGTTCGGGAATCCGGCGGCTGCGAGACTCGATCCGGCTCCGATACTTGCGAACGGGATGTTCGGCGTGTCGCTCTCGATCGGGCCGTACCTCATGCGAAAGTCGTCCATCGTGACCGGGTTCGCGGGTACGCCGGTATCAATCGACGGTTGCGCTCGGAAGTCAGGTGTACGCGCAGGGGTGTTGATGTCCGTGTCGATCAGCTGAGACCCGTTGCTCGGCGTGAAACCGGTGTACGAGGACACAAACCCGCGCGTGTGATCGTTGGTAAGCACCACCTCGCCAGGATTCGACGAGCTGTCGTGGTGGTCTATGATCGCAATCTTCGGCGAGGACGCGCCACCGCCAGGTGACTCGAACGGCCAGTCCCAGTGCTGATCCGCCCAGACGATGATTTGGAAGTAGAAATTGTCGTGCGGAACGCCGGCGAATGGCACCTGTATGCCGTTATTCACGTCGAACGAGTACAGCCAACTATTGCCGCTCGTTCCGGAATTGGGCGGGTACTTGATCCGCAGGCTCTTGCCGGAAAGGACATTCGCCGTGCTGATGCTGATAATGGAAGCATCAGGAGGGTTACCGGTGGAGGAGCCATAGAACTTCGGGTTCGTCGCGTGGCTCGACGCGGCGGCAAGGTCAGGGTAGTTGAAGTTCTCTGAGAAGAACGCGCCAGCGGACCTAGCAGTAAAATCAGCCACCGCGTCGATCGGGCCGATTACCGGCGCTATCGTAACGCTCGCCGACGAGGTCGGAGAAGTCCCGCCCGGCCCGGTGCAAGAAAGACCGAAGGTGCTGTCGCTCGTCAATACGCCGGTTGACTGGCTACCGGTAGTCGCCTTGGCGCCCGCCCACGCGCTCGGGCCCGAGGCGGTACAGGAAGTCGCGTTCGTCGAGGACCAGGTGAGCGTAGCAGCCCCGCCGCTCGCGACAGTCGCGACAGTCATGTTGTTCGCCAAAAGCGACACCGTGGGTGCCGCCGGTCCGCCGGGTGGGGGTGTGGCGCCAACGGACACGCCGACCGCGCCACCGCATCCGGCGAGCGCCAGGGCGAGGGCGGGAACGAGCAGCAGCGTCGTCACGCGCACAAGGATGTTCATTGCTTGACCGGTACTGCTGGAGTCCGTTTCACGTGTGGCGTGCACGTGCACCATGTCGTAACCCTCCGTGCGCTGGATTCCCAATTGAAACAGCTTTCATGCATATGGCATATTCCATTGCATTCACCGCGCGGCAGTTTCTCACGTTCGATCTTACATTTTCGGCCCGCAATAGCGGCCTGATTTGCACTGAGAAATTTTACCGGTCGCCCAAGGCCCTGTCTGCGCGTTGGCGCGCGTAACCCCACAAGATAGTCGGTCGCTGTTCGCGCCTGAAACACGCCGCGATGCGCGCTGGGGTCGCCACGATTTTACACCCGCCTTCGCCAACGCGCAGCCTAGCGCCATCGAAACCTCGGCGCCGTGCCAGTACTCCGCGCCGAACCTTCCATCAGGTTGTCGGTTGGGAGCGACAAGCTACGCATGCGGGCACAGCGAAAAATTGCGGCGGCCCGGAGAATGCCCAGCCCACAATCGCCAAGAGAAATCATTTGGAGGATAACTGCAGCAGCTCGCGCGGCTCAGTGGGAGCTACAGACTGCAGGTCCAACCGTCCTAGCCGGATCTTTTCTGACGGTCGGCTGTTGAATCCGGTTGCGCCTGCACGGTGCGGCTCTGGATGAGATTGCGCAGGTGCGCCTCGATTGCCGCGAGGCTCCTGCCGATGGATTCCAGCGCCGGCGACCGTGCCTCGAGCCTGCTCACCTGGGCAGCAATCGCCGCCAGCGACTGAACCTGCTCACGCAAGATCCCATGCAGTCCGCCCTCGACCGGGGTGCGTTTCATGTTCAGGCGGCGTTTTTCGATACGCTCGGAGTGCGGTGGCCACTGCAGCTCCTTCGCGGCGGCCTCGACGACTTCCGAGGTGATCCCGGGCAAATTGTCGGCGTAGGCGCAGGTCAGCACGGTGTCGCACAGCGTATTGATCAAACGCGGAATGCCCCCGGCGTATTTGTATATGCGAGGCAGCGCCTCCAGCGGGAACAGGGTGCGATTCTTGGCACCGACAATGCTGAGCCGGTGGCGGATGTAATCGCCAACTTCTTTCTCGCTCAGGGCGCGAATGTAGTACCGCAGTTTGACACGCTGCATCAACTGCTCCATTTCCGGATGATCGAGCATGTCATTCAGCTGCGGCTGGCCGACGAGAATCACGTGCAGAATTTTCTCCTTGCGCGTTTCCAGCCCCGCGAGCATGCGGATCTCCTCCAACACCTTCGTGCTCAGATTGTGCGCATCGTCCACGATGAGAACAATCTGCTTGCCTTGCAGGAATTGTTCGATGAGGAAGGTGTTGAGCATGTCGAGTAGTTCGACCTTCTTCGCATTGAATGGATTGAACCCGAACTCCACCAACACCGCCTGCAGGAATTCCACCTCGTCAAGCTGCGTCTGGAAAACCTTCGCAACCACGACATTCTCGTCCAATTCCGAGAGAAGCTTCTGTATCAGCGTCGTCTTCCCGCAGCCGATTTCTCCGGTGATGACCACGAAGCCCTCCCGGTTCCACACGGTGTAGTCCATGTATGCTTTGGCGCGGCTGTGCGGCTCGCTCATGAACAAGAAGCCGCTGTCCGGGGTGAGCCCAAACGGTTGTGCCGAAAGGCCGAAATATTCCAGATACATGTTCGACTATCGCCTGGATCGAATGTCTGCGAAACCGGAACTGTAACCCAAAACCAGCATTACCCGGTTGTCCACGAAGCTATTCGGGGTTACCGTGCTCTGACGCAGGAAGCGGCCGAATTCCATCGTGACGGTCGCGTTGCCGTTCGGTCTGTAAGCCGCGCTCACGACGTAGGTGCGATCCGTGTCCTGTCGACCTGCCAAAAGAGACGCTGGATCGACGGGACTAAAGGTGCGCTTAATGTAAGTTGTGGACGAATTAAACGCCATCGCGCCGGAATAGAGCCAGGTCCACAAGAATGCCCCGCTTTTCTCTAGGTAATCCTCGTCCAGAGTCTCGAAATCAACGCGGTGTGCGAATCCCTGCAGAGCGTACCTGAAGCGCCCGTCGTTATTCTCGTAGACGAGACCGCCGCGCTTGCTATGATATAAATCGCCCGTGGCAGAGGTTGTCCCATTGAGCACCACGACACCCGTTTCCCTCGGCGCCGTCGAACTGGTCCCCCCTCCGATTTGGTCGGTGTAGGTATCCGAGACTTGGTACGAAAGCGCGAGGCGGAGCCTCGACTGCGACGACAATGCTTCTGAGAATGTGAGTCGCGCGAGTCGGCTGCCCTCCGGGGCCGGGCCCCCATATTGCGTCACCCGCGAGGTACCGATTTCGATCGTCGTGCTGTTGGTGGTCGAACGGTTCTCATAGCCTGCGAACCAGTCCTCTCGGAGAACTTTGGGGAAGACCTGAGCCCCGGGCTCGAAATGCGTGCGCGTCGCTTCATAGTTCAGGGACAGCTTGGTCTGAGCGGATAACGCGTGCAAGCCTCGCGCATAAACCGTGTAGCGCCGGTTGTCAGCATTGCTGTTCTGGATATCGAATCGCCCGTATCTGCCGCCGATCACCGCCGAATTCGTTGAACTCAGGGGAAAGGTGAGATTCGGACCCGTGGTCAGGGCATTCGACTTGGTGAGGTTGGACGGAATACTGGGGGCGGCGATATTGAGCTGCACCTCCCGGAATACATCCTGGACGAACCAGGTGAATTGCCGCGGCAATATCGTCCAAACCGCCGCCCCGTCCAGAAACCCGCCCATGTCGTCGCCGAAAGTGTGGCGATAAAAACGCCGCCTTTCCACCTGCGCGAGAACCCGCGCAGTCACGTCCTCGTTGTTCTCCCGTAAGAAAAGACCAAATATCAGCGCCTGCGTCAGCTCACTTTCCGGGTTCGTCTCGACGCGTTTGATATTGCTTTCGTGCGCGAGGGATAGGCCGAGGCCATAGCCGAACTCGGCGGCATGGATCGGGGCGGCACAAGCCCAGCCCAGCATCGCGGCGCACCAGGTACTCCTGCTCGCGAAGAGAGCGCGACGAGCCACAGGCACCCATTCGCTTCCGGTCATTGCGCTTTCCGCCGAAACCGAATTGTGCGCCTCTCCTTCCCGCCAACCCTTGGCATTCGGTCAGCGAATCCGCGGGAAGCGCGGCTCGTCGTTGAAAACTATGCCAAGCTGCTTCTTTTCGCTGATCGCATCAAGGCACCTGGCTATCTGCGCGTTTGTGGAGCGTGCGTAGCGCGCGACGACGAGCACGTAGTCGGCCAGCTCGGAAAGAATGCGGATGTCTGCGATTTTCGACATCGGGGGGCCATCCATGATGATGAACCTCTCCTGATACCGCCGTCGCACGGTTTCCATCAGGCGCTTCATCTTTGCCGACGTAAAGTGTTCCTCGAGAATTTCGCGCCGCTTCCCGGCCGTGATCACGCGCAAGCGCGCGATACCCACTGGGTGGATGATCTCTTTGACGTCGAGATCCGGGTTTTCAAAGTAATCCGTGAGGCCCGGCGCCGACGCATTGGCCAGCAGGTTGTGCACACTTGGACTCTTGAGATTGCAGTCGATCAGGAGTGCAGTCTTTCCCATATCGAAAGCAAATGCTGCTCCAAGGTTCTGCGCAATGAAGCTGCTCCCGCATCCTTTACTCACCGAAGTGACGAGAATTACGGCGTTCTGACCCTGGCTCTGCTGGATGATTTTGGTCCGCAAGTCCCGAAACACCTGGACCGCAGGGTCTTCTCCCTGCTGGGCCTGGATGATGCCCAGCCGTGCGAGGTCGCCAGTCCCGAGCAGACGCACCTCGTTCTTTGCCATGTGCGAGATAGTCTCGGGATGCGCGGCCGATTGCGTGACTATGGCTGTGCCAGGCGCAGGTACTACGCCTGCGCCGGCGACGGGAACCACTTGCAGATTGCCTCTTCCCTCCCGAGCCCTGCTGAGCGCTTTCTCGATCTTGCTCATCTCACAGCACCTTCGTGAAGCGCATCGCAGACAGGGCTACTGACGCACCGACCGTTACCACTACCACGAACGTCAGCAGCATAAGCTCCGAGCGCAGCCCCTTTAGTTCTATCGGTCGCCACAGGTGGGGTACGACCGTTACGATCGGCAGTTTGTGCAGTGCTGCGATCTCGCCTCCAATGCGAACGCGCGGATCTAACTGCAGCCGTGCGTAGAGCAGCGCCAGGGGAATCAATACTCCTAGCAGAATGCCTGCAACCACAAAATAAAGAAACCGTGGCCCGACGGGCGACTGCGGCAGGGTAGGCGGCTCCTGGATCTTGAATGTCAAACCCTGGTGGTCGCTGTCCATGTTCATCGAGACACGTGCATTCTCGCGCCGCCGCAAGAGATCCTGATAAATATCGCGGTTAATCTGATAGTCGCGTGTAAGCTCAGCCAGACGGGCATCTCCGGTGTGCATGCGCTTGCCTCTACTTACCTCTCCCTGCAACTGTCGCTGCAGTTCTTCAATACGCGCCGTTAGTGCATCGATCGCGGCTTGATTCTGCGATCGTTCGCGGCGCAACTGTTGGTAGATCGGATTATTCACAACCGACTCGTCCGGCTCCGAACGGTCCGAGCGCTTGGTCTGTTCGCGGCGCGCGCGCTGGGAATTCATCTCGTCTGTCAGATCCTGGATCTGCTGCTTGACCTGAACGATGTCCGGATAAGTGTCCTGATAACTCAGCCGCAGCGTGTCGAGCTTCGACTTAAGCTCCCCAATACGCGAACGGTATTGGCCCTCGCGCGAAATCTCGGCGGTCGACTCCGCTTCGCCTGACACCTGACGTTCCAGCGAAGCTTCCTTGACCTCCGCCTCCCGTAGTTCCTGCGTCGCGACATCTATGCGTCTATAGAGATCGTTCAGCCTTGCGGTCACCTCACCCTCGTTGCCGGAGCGAGCATCCAGGGTCGATGAGCGCAGTTCCTTCAGTTCCTGTTCGGTGCTGGTCAGCTTGTCTTGGTATTCCTGAGTCTGCTTTTGGATGAAGTCGAATGCTGCTCTGCTTTCGGCTGCCTTCGCGGCGATGCTTTCCTGGATAAGCAGCTCGGCGAATTTCTCCGTCACACGAAATGCCCGCTCCGGATTATCGTCACGGTACTCGATCCTGAGAATGTTCTTCCCAACGGTGACAATGGATGTCCGCATCTTGATTTGCTCGATCAGGTGTTCACGCTCCTCCACGCTGGGCGTACCTGTCAACCACCCCCCGTAGTCGAGAACGAGATCCATAATCTTGCGTCCGAAGATCACCTCGCGCGCGTTCCTGCTGCGGTCCAGGGCGTCGGTCGCTACGGCAGCGCCCGCCATCAGCGGCTGGATAATGGTCCTTTCGTCCACGAGGATGCTGGTCGATGCGGTGTAACCCTTGGGCCACATCAATCCCACCGCCAGCATCGCGGCGTTCACAATGACGAATATCCCCACAACCAGTCGCCGCGAATGGAACGACTCGGTGATGAGCACTTTTGCGATCTGTTCTGGAGACAATTGCATCGTGCGCCCTCTTTCTCAAAAAAAATGCTTTGGCAAGCCGCGCGGCTAGAAAAATCGCTCGGGAACGGTGATCACATCACCCGGCCTGAGCAATAAATTGGTTTCAAGTCGACCCTTGTTGATTATGTCGCCAAGCTCGATTTCGAACACTTCCGTCTTTTCCTTGGTTTTACGATAAACCTTGGTTCGATTGGGCGACGCGAAGTCATTCAGTCCGCCGGCATCGAGTACGACATCGAGTACGGTCATTCCCTGACGATGTGGTATCGAACGTGGAGTGCGCACCGCACCGGTTACGCGCACGCGCGTCAGGTATTCGCTCGAACGCAATTCCGTCACGATTACCGCGACGTTGGGTTCGCGAAGATATGCTGAGAGTTGCTTCTTGATATGTTCGGCCATCTCGCTCGGTGTATGGCCGCCCACCTCCACATCGCCGATGAGCGGCACAGATATCTTTCCGTCTGGCCGAACCGGCGCGTTCACAGTCAACTCCGGGTTGCGCCAGACTGTCACCTGCACCCGGTCGTCCACTCCAATGCGATAATCTCCGACGATACCTGCTGCCTCACCGGGCCGCGGGATCTCGCTCACACTTTCGCAACCGAGCATGAAAAGTCCCACCGTTACAATACCGACCCACCGCAATCCGTTCATCCACCACCTCGCGATACGATTGATTGTTTCCTAGCCCGGGATTCCTTTGCCTCCCTCGTTTGAGGGAGTTCCGCATCATGACAGGTACGGGGCATCGCGCCCGTTTTGGTCCACCGCCTCGGGATCCAAAACAACTTTAGCGCGAAAAGTTCACCTTTCCGGGCATTCGGCGGCCATAAACGCGAAAAATGTGCAAGAATTCCGCCACCCGAATCACTCCTCTGTCCACACGCATGGACCGTTGTCATGGATGACTATTCGGCTTACTACGCCACTCTCGGCGTGAACCCCGAGACCGATTGGAAAACGCTCCGCGGACACTACAAGCGCCTTATCGGACAATGGCACCCGGATCGGTTTTCGGGTGACGCCGCCGCCAAGGAAATCGCCGAGGAACACAGCAAGCGGATTACGATCGCCTACCAAGCACTTGGGAATTACAGGCGCGCATACGGCGTGCTTCCGCCAGGGAAGCCTGCGAAAGATGTGGGGACGCAAGGACCGAGACGTCACACCGAGCCGGTGCCCGAACGCGCCAGTTCCAATGATCATCGTCCAGCGACGGACGCCATGGGTGCAACGGTCAGCAAACCCTCGACGAGCAGGCCGGGGCGCCGACACCTTGTTGCTCTTGCGATTTTCATCATTGTCCCCGCGCTGTATATTGCCGATCGCTACGCGGGGCTGACCGCCCGAAGCGACAGGCAACCCAGCGACACCCTTTACCGTCCAGACACTGCGACACAGGCGCCCGTGGAGAGCCCTCGCGAGCCTAGTTGGATTTGGATCGGCTCGACAGTCGGCGAGGTCTACGCCGCTCAGGGCGTTCCGACTTTCACTCAGGGCGAGACCTGGCACTACGGAAAGTCGCAGATCCACTTCGCGCAAGGGAAGGTGATTTCCTGGAACCAACATCCCGACAGCCCCTTGCGAATTGGCCGTGACCAACCTGCTCTGATGCGAGACGGAAATTTCGACATCGGGTCCACCAAGGACGAAGTGCGGGTGATCCAAGGGACGCCCGTCACTGAAACCGACACCGTCTGGGACTATGGGCCTTCCCGGGTTCATTTCAAGAATAACCGGGTCACTCGATGGGAGGAATCTCCCATGCAACCGTTGCGCGTAGCGCACTAGCCGACGCGCTTTTCGCGTATCGACGCTCGCGCCTGCGGCTTTCGCGAACGCCCTGAGCGTCTCACCGTGGGGCATTCGATGCCCTTGACTCCACGGAGTGAACCGGGCATCCATACGCGATCCATTCCTAACTTTCCGGCAAGTTCCGATTCTGACTTCGCCCTGAAAGGAATGTCCACGAGCGGCTGCGAAGGCCCGGCGCCGATAAAGCTTACACTTAGCGCGCGCTATCATGGCCAAACAAAACAACCTGCGCCGTTTGAAAGAGAATAACTAGATCCAGGAACAGGGAGCGGTTCTTCACGTAGTACAGATCGAATTGCAGCTTCTGCACTGCGTCATCCACCGACGCCCCGTAGGGATAGCGAACCTGCGCCCAACCCGTGATTCCCGGCTTCACGGAGTGCCTGCTTGCATAGAACGGCACCTTCCGGCTGAGGTCGTGCACGAACGGTGGACGTTCCGGACGCGGGCCAACGAAGCTCATGTCACCGAGCATGACATTGATGAGCTGCGGCAACTCATCGACGCGCGTCAGCCTGAGGAGTTTCCCCACGCGCGTAATGCGATTATCGTTCTTTTTCGCCCATCGCGCGACTCCGTCTTTCTCCGCGTCGGCGCGCATGCTGCGAAACTTGAGGATTTCGAATACCTGTCCGGACTCGCCGACCCGTTTCTGCCGATATAGAATCGGCCGGCCGGTCTCCAGCCAGATAGCCAACGCCGCAGCGAGCATGATCGGCAGAGTGGCGACCAACATCGCTCCGCTTACGCAGATATCGAATGCCCGCTTCAAAAACTTCTGAAAACCGGTCTTGTAGAATCCCTCGGAAAAGATCATCCAGCTCGCGCTCAATGAATTCAGCTGAACATAGCCGGTCTCTCGTTCGAAGAAGGTCGGCAAATCCACTATGCCGGTCCCCCCAAGCTTGCACTCGAGAAGCTTGGACATGGGGAAGTGTCCGTTGCGCCTGTCCCTCACTCCCACCACGATCTCGTCGATTCGGTGCTCCCCGACGAGAGATTGCAAGGACTTGCAGTCGCCGAGCAACTTGGACTTGTCTCGCCCCGGCTGCTCGTCACCGCATAATACGAAGCCCACCAGATGAAATCCCGCGCGTGAACCGAGCCTGCTCAACAGTGCTTCAACCTCAGCCGCGCGGGATCCGCTCCCGAGCACGAGAACACGGCGCTTCAACGCTTCGCCACCGACAATCCGGAAGAACACCGCTCGTGCCAGCACCGTGAGGATGAGCGAAAAAAGAAAGCTCAAAGCCATGATGCCGCGCCCAAGGAAGCTAGCTGGTATTACGTAGAAGACGATCACCATCACTAGGGCCCCGGCGGGGTAGCTCGCAAGGAACCGCACTTGGTACTCGCGGTCTTTCTTGTGCAGCGCCGAACCGTACAGACCGAAAGCGGTCATTGCACCCAACATCACAAGGGCATACAACAGGGCCCTGGGCAGCAACCATCCGTAATCCCCGCTGGGGGAATAGATTAGGAAGTGGATGTCCAGGAAGCGCAAAGTCCCGGCAAGATAGACGGCGCCTACGTGGATCGCCGCTTCCGCCAGCATGAGCAGCACAAGCGGCAGCGACACGTAATGGCCGAAAATACGAACGCTCACTACCCCCCCATCTATTTACTGCCAACAATCTAACTATCCGTCGCCGAACGTCTTTATGACCGACCCTAGGGTCGGTTCTCTTGTGCCCTTCTACCGGCTTAACGGAGGTATTTATGCTAGGCGATCTAGGGTTTCTCTGCAATAGATCAGCAGTCGCGTTTTCGGCTGCGTAAAAGTCGCAACCACCTAGTTGAACGCCGGTCCCGGTCCCCGATGATGGCAAACATCCGAACGCCAACTGCAAGCGCAGGGATCATGCCAGCCTCGGTTCTGACACCACCATGATCAAGTCGCGCGTCCGCCGGAGATCCTATTGCCGCTTACACGCGCGGTTTTTTATGATATTCAACGACTTTTGAAAGCCCTCCTGGTGCCTGGCACAACCGTCGGAAACGGCGGCGCGGAAGGCGCCGGGAACCGAATGGCCGGAAGCGGCCCGCCCGTCTGCGGTTTCGTTGTCGTTTCTTCAGCAATAAGAGGAAAAATCAACGGTCTGACGCTGGACGGTAAGCCGGATTCACATTAGCCGGTCTTTGACTTCACCGGCGTCTTTCAAGCCAAGGTCCCTGCAAATCGTGCCGGAGTAAGTGATCTAGTCAGCGCCGCTCCGTTGATGGATACCGAAGCACTCGAAATAGGGGCGCCGACTGAATTTTCCAGGACTTCGACGAAGGCGCTGGTATTGAACCCGGGGGGTACGAATCCAGGCGGAGCGGCTCCCGCGGGAAAACTGACCAGAAAGTCGGGGGACCTCTACGGTATTCAAACGTCGCCGTCACCAGTGCACGCTATTGCCGCTCGATCACCGTTTCGTGGAGCATTCAATGCCTACTACCTCTTCCTCGCCACCGTACCGATACCAGCAACCGCCTTTATTGCTCCCACAGGCGGAGTTCAACACTTCGCGTCCGAGTTCATGTCCCATCACAGCAATCGTTTTCATCTGACGCTTTCCTCCCAGCCGCTCCGCGCGAAATCTTCTCTCGATTCTGCTAGGAACTCCGCTTGTGCCG
>JACXTT010000094.1_pt1 | contig 129515 bp, 137 predicted proteins | sample 9270951 | NCBI WGS metagenome assembly JACXTT01 (sample SAMN15532306, study PRJNA645909) | rock metagenome | isolation source: weathered quartz diorite | place: Puerto Rico | collected 2017-06-21 | reverse complement strand
GCTGACCGTCAATCTGGAAAGTTGCACTTCTGGGTTCACGGTCGCGGTGTCGCCGCAGCCATACGCGCTCAACCCAAGAGCAACCAGAAAACCAGCGGCTAGATACTGTCCAGCAACGGAGCGAGCGTATTGCATATTGCGCAGCCTTCCTGTCGGCATGGTTAGGTCTTCCACGGGATAGGGAAATTGCCAGAGAAGTCATCCTATGAAGAGGACGGGACGCTTAAGGAAGTGGGGAGACCCCTAGGCCATACCAATGGAGGCAGGATAGGGCTGAGTAAGGCGGGCCGGTTCGAGAGGTGTGGCACTCAGTCAATGCCGATGTGGTCGAAAGTTTCAGCCTCGTGTCTCGTCGTTGGCCTAGGACCAAGCCGTACACCTGTGAAATTGGGATCTGACGGAGCATATTCGGAGTGAACCATAGACGTGAGGCTCATGATTGCCCGCAGACTTTCACCACGTGCTCTCCACAAATAATGCAACTGTAATTTCCAGTGCGATAGCCACCCTCACTCCATTCCAACTCAAGGTTCAAATGTTCGCACTTAGGAGGATTGTGCTGCTGTTTCCACTTGACCCGGAGTTCAGCGGCTTGTGTCGTAGTCATCGTGCACCTCCCCTAGTAGGTGTTGCTCTCTATCAGCTTCGAAGGCCCTTGTTACCATACCGTTTCTCTACCTATCTGGATACTGGTGCATACACTGGAACCTCAAGACACTCTGAATTGAAGAACTTCAGAAGGATTGCCAGTCAATTGGCCCAGAGTATGGCCAAGGCCCGTGCCCTCCTGTACTGATCGCGCTGCAAAGCGAAAATGGGACCCTTGCCTTGGGGGTGGAGGGGTGCGCCGGTTGAGGGGGAGTTATGTCTTATCGCCGTTGGCAAAACGAGAGAAGGCGAGGACAATTCTTATTGTTCAAGAATGGGTGGTAGGATGTAGAGGCTGTTTTACAGGAGGATGACCATGAAAGGTTCACATCCCCATACACACGTACACACCCATGAGCATGTTCATGGATCAGCTGAGACTCACAATCATGAACATGAGCATGAGCATGTTCATGAGCACGAGCACGGAGCCGACACTGTGCGTCATGAACACCAGCACCCTGCCGAGCATGGTGAACATCATCACAAGCATTTAAAGTAGAGGTCCTGCACGAAGTCCTTTCTTCCTGGTGGCGCAAATCGAATTGGCACCCAAGTTTGTGTCAAGGTGGTGAGCCGATTCGAGAGGGTGTGCGAATGCCTGATAGATCGTTTGCCCAGTAGCGGCGGCACATCTGGCAAGGCCGAACGCCCCACTTTTTGTCGTCGGGTCTTGGGAGGCCCACCGCCAACACTTTGTGAGAACAAGTAGGGTCCCATGGCAACAGTTCTTCTTGCTGGAACCGACCCCTACGCGTTAGACGCCCTCCCGCGCATTTTGTCTGATCGGATTCCCGGCGTGGCAATCCATACATGCACCTCGGCAGAGGAGTTGAGTCGGAAAAGTGAACTGTCTTCTTACAGTACGATTGCCATGAGCCCCATTCTCCTTCACGCCTTTCGCTTCCTGAAGTTCAAACGGCCTCATCAAATCGCCGCGCCCCTGCTCATCACGGCTGGAAAGCAGGACCGCTCATCGGCCTATCGGCTGCTGCAACGGGAGGCGTTCGATCTCATTGTCAAACCCATTGTCCCTGAGCAAGCCGCTCACACGATTCGACTGGCGTTATGGCAAAACAGATTGCTCAAGTTGCTCGCGTCGAAAGAGCGAACGCTCTCCAAGTTTAAGGACCACATGGAGACGTATCCCCATGATCTGGGAGCGGAAGCGCATTTTACTGAGAGATGTGACATTATCGACAGTACGGTGCGGGCAATAAAGGACAGCATGCGCCTCATGGTGAGTGTGGAGGAGGAAGGCTCGCTTTTTTGATATGGAGGCAGCCGTGGAGGCATTCACAAGGAACCAGGCGCTAGGCCGACTGCTCACCCTCTGCCAGGACGGTCCGACACAGTAAGGCTGCACCGGAGCACCAGACGCACCTCTACCAGTTCCGTCTCAATTCCCAGGGAAGTTACCAGCACACGAAGGAACCCAAACGACCGATGATAGAAGCATGGTGTGGGAGCCGATCGACCCTTCCTTCATGCACGAGTATAAGGGGCGGACGATCTCCTTACGGTGACTGCATGCTCCCCAAGAGTCGATGGTGTAAATGGCTTCCGAAATGCGGTTAGCTTAGTAGGATAGATGGAATGTGGTACTAGTGAAAGAGATAGAGCATCTAGATGAATGAGGAAAAACACGTCAGAGCATCTCCACAAGACCTAGATTCGTCAGCGGCGTGTTCTTGGTTGCGGTACAAATGCTGGTTGATACGCCATGGACTAGGCAATACCCTAGTGTTGTTTAGCGATGACCATCGGATGTGTCGAACTCGCCATATGATTATCCCACACGTGTCCCCTTTCCGTGACACACACTCATTATAAGCTCCGAAAACAATTCCAACGCCGATAACTCCATCTGTAAAAGCTTTCGTGAATAAAATGGGACGAGGCACACATGTTGCTTGAACAAAGCGTGAACATTGGCGAATGTCAGACGATGCTACGGGCGACGCAGTCGTCTACTCAGAAGGATAGATCGTGCTGTAAGGAACGAACCAATGGATGGGAATTCTAAACCATAACAGGGAGGTACTTTCATGAGGCCGATTCGATACCTAAGTGTAGGGCTACTGTTCATGCTGGGCTGTCAGGCCATGCCCACAGTGACAAGAACCGGGGATGTCAAAGACATCATCATTGGAGACAATTTGTCCCAAACAGAAATTACTGTCGGTGCAGGCGATGAAGTTCGGTGGGTCAACAAAAGAACCGCCCCTGTACGCATCATCTTTATCGACCCTGTGTCGGACAAGCAGTTGTCATGCACGAACAATTTCGGCGGCTGGATGAAACCCAGTAACACAGCCAAACTAGCCACCAATGAAACCGCCAGCGCCTGTTTTCGAGATCCCGGCCATGTCCGATATACCGTGAGGATGGAAGCAGCCAACATGGCTGGCGAGCGCAATGTTTCGGGGGTCATCAAGGTAGGTGGGCAGGCCATCGGTCAAACCAGTGATCCAAATACTGGCCGATCCGGCGGAGAAGCGGGTGATCCAACTTCTACTCAAAAGGGTGGTCCGCCAGCCTCAACGTCGACCACAACGACGACGATCACGACAACGACGCCCCCGAACTAATTGTCAAGAGTGGGCGAAAATGAGGACGGGAGAGACCGGAGTGGTATAAAGCAGATCAATTTCCTGCAACCTTTGGGCAGACTTCGTGGGCCACCCTGGAGTTGCCGGGAGTGTTGACAAGGTGTCGTGCGGGTCGACGTGCACCCAAAAAGGAATTGGCATAGCTCCATGATGGATGTAAGTTGTCTACCGCTTCATCTCGATATCGACAAACACACCTGTAGGGCTATCATCGAAACGCCCAAAGGATCACGCAACAAATTCGATTATGACCGAAAGGCTCGGCTCTTTAGGCTTGGAGGCATCTTACCTGAAGGGATGATGTTTCCGTTTGATTTCGGATTTCTCCCATCCACCCTTGGAGATGACGGTGACCCTCTTGATATCATGGTGATGCTTGATGCGCCTGCGCAGATGGGTTGTCTCATTGAAGTCCGCCTCATCGGAGTCATCAAGGCGATGCAAAGCGAAAAGGGGGTATTACAGAGAAATGATCGTCTGCTGGGTGCCGCCATTCATTCGCATGAACATGCACACTTGGAATCTATCACTGACATTGAGTCTCCATTACTGAGTCAGGTTGAAGCATTCTTCGTGTCATATAACACGCAACGGGGGAAGAAGTTCGAAATCGAAGATCTGGGAGGACCGAAGAAAGCGATCAAGTTTTTGAAAATCGGAATTCAATCATTCCAAAACGCGCAAAAGGATGCGATCGAAGAGTAATGAAAAGCAAGTGAGATAGTGCATATCAGATGCGGGACCCTTGCCTTGAAGGCCAAGGGGTGCTCCGGTTCATAGGGTGTTATAGGGAGAGACAACGCAGACTAAAAGGAAGTGAATTGATACGAAGTCAACCTACACCGAAAGGGATTGCCCAGGCCTTCAATGACTTGAGCATTCCCTTTGCCCTGATTCCTACTGCGTGGATCAGAACTCATCCGTTACAATTCCACCACCTGCCAACCTATCGAGAATTTCATCGCGCATGGATCAACCCATGCGCTGGTGAAACGTCGAGACTGCCCCCGCTTAATGTTTCCTAGAAACTTTGGACAACTCGGAATGTTCCGCTACCGCCTCCTGCAGTGCGATCAACATGGTGCTTAGTGAATTGTTCCCGGCTTGAATCAGAGTCCGATAATGGGCTTGTGCCAGTGAGAAGAAACCCATTGATTGTAGGCGGTACGGACCGGAACATTCAGGTCGATGGATTTCTCGATGACAGACATGGTGAGCGCTCCTTTAATGATGGATAGATATATGTTGGGCACGCCATGGGCTCATCGCGCTGCTCACTCCCTATGCCCTTCCCTAGTATGACGCCTCGTTGAGGTCCGTTACGCTGACTGAGACTGCCAAAGAACAGAAGGGTCAACATTCCATCAACTTTAGGGAGGTCGCTATGTCAGGCAAAGCAGCCGTCGCATCAGGTGTGATCGAGATGTTGAAAGAGGATCACGAGAAAGTGAAAGGGCTCTTCGAAGAGTTTGCATCGGCAGAGGGGAAAGAGCAAGCGGACATCGCCGCCACTGCCATCATGGAACTCGAAGTCCATGCGGATTTAGAGGAAAAACTCATCTATCCGGCGATTCGTGAGGTCATCGACGAAGATGGGCAGATGAACGAGGCCGTCGAAGAACACCATCTAGTCCATGTCCTAATCAAGGAACTCAAGAAGCTCAAACCGAAGGATGAGGTGTTCCAGGCTAAGTTCAAGGTCTTGGGCGAACTCGTACAACATCATATTGAGGAAGAAGAGGGAGAGATGTTTCCAAAGGCGCAAGAGAGCGAGATCGACTGGGAAGCTCTTGAGGTAGCCGTGATGAAGCGCAAGGAAACCATGGTGAACAAGATTACTAGGGGCAAGCAGCCCTTTGCCAAAGCCTAACTACTCTAGGGCCGCTTTTCTTGGCAATAAGAGAGAAGCGGCCCTTCCTGCCCCCCACTCACAAGCGTACAGAAGCGGCTGAAGACGACCGTTTTTCACAGGTCAGTCCAGAATGGCATGAAGACGGAACCACCGAGTGATTTCGAAAATGGCAGACGGGCCTTCCCCGAACCCGTTCACGTGCTGGTGGTGGATGATCATCATCTCCTCAGTCAACGCTTGCGGACCCTGATCAGTTCCTCTGAGGGTTTCGTGGTTATCGGCGAAGCGGAGAACGGCGTGCAAGCCTGCGCGCCGGCCCAGCAGTTACGGCCAGATGTTATCCTGATGGATATGCATATGCCCAAGATGAATGGAGTCGACGCAACGCGGTGGATCAAGACGATGCTGCCCCACGTCATTGGAATAGGGCTGTCGGTCAATCAAAGCGACGAGGTGGCAAGCCAGATGAAAGTAGCGGGAGCCTCGGCCTATCTGACCAAAGAAACCTTAGAAGAGGCTGACGTACCAGGGGGTTATGCGGACGAATGGAGCATCCGGCCAATCCGAATGTGAGGCCGAGAAGCTGGCGCTCGGGGCTGAATAGAAATGGATTGATGATGACTATCTTGAGCAGCGTGGTTCTACATTGTGGGTTTCACTAAAAGCCAAATAAGGGAGTCATCCTGGCGGAGGGAAACCCCCAACTAGCCATCCATTCAATCATGTTCACTCCTTTGCGTGACTTTTACTACGCCGGGTATATGATCAAGTTGACTCCCGAACGCCAAGCGGACGGACGATGGAGCTGTCGGTACTCCATTCTTATGGAAGGCCTGAAAATCAGGTTGAATTCGAAGGAGGGATGTGTGGCCGCGGACTTCGAGACATCGCTGGCTGCAGAAATAGCCGCATTGAAAGCCGCGAAGGGCCAGATTGATTCTGAGATTTCGCCTTCCACTTCAATGGCCAGACGGAGGAGACTGCCGGATAATGGCGAAATGTAGCATGGATTCAAATTGATGCAGGTACCCTGGCATTTCGTAGAAGACCTCACGAGGCAACGCACATTGGACCAGCCCTGGAGCTACACTAGGAAGGTCCCCCACGGTAGGCCTCCGATCACGCATACCCCGCACCTCTAACATCCAGTCGCTCAGGGATTCACCCAGTCGTTTCGTGTTGGCCTCCCATCGCATGCTGAGCCATGGTGACGTCAGGCCCGACCATGATCAGTTGCCCGGACTGTGCGGGGGTGGTGCGTGCCCACGTGGTCCCGCACGGCCAGGTGCAGTTCATCTGTACGGTCGGCCATGTGTTCTCGGTCAAGGAGCTGTACATCGCGAAGGAAATGCAGGTGGAGCATGCCCAGTGGTCAGTGCTGGCCCTGCTGGCACATCTTCAGATGATCATCGATACCGCCTTCGATTTGGACGGGCATCAGTCGGTTGGCTTCCGCCCCCACGAACTCGAACAACGGAAGGAACAGATCCGTCAACACATCATGTTGGTCGAAGGGGTCATCGCGGAGACCCGCCTACCTGCACTGAACGAGCCGAGTGACATCGAGGAACCTCCCCTTTCAGATGACGAGGCATGAGCTCCTGAAACGCGACATCATTGTGATCGGGACGTCTACGGGAGGCATGCCGGTCTTTCGGGCACTCTGTGCAGCACTTTGCTCTATTTCCGGCCGCATTCGACGCCACATAAGAAATAGGGCATCTGCTAGTAGTCCGTTTCGCATGGATGTAGTGAAATTGCAGCTGTGGCTGGGGCCGTGCGAAGAGGAAACATCACCACCAGCAACGGCTTGATGGTCAGGATGTTCTTGACGCACGACGTTGCAAACAGAATGCAACGCCACAGGGCGAGTGCACTTCTAGAGGATACGGGCCTATCAGAACGTGAGCTGGTCGAAAATTTACACGACGTTAGTCCGCTTTGAACCGGATGATGGAATGCTTCATGCCGTCGATACTATTTGGCACGCACGTAAGAGATGGCTGGTCCCCGCATGGACCGAACACTCATCAGGAGAATGGATATGCCCAGTTCGAATGATCTTCCCGCAGAAAGGCCTGTATATACCAAGCCGATCAGAGGCCGACTTTCTCTTGAGTAGAACTCGCATCCCCAAATCCGTATATGATGGCTATAGCGAGTCGCCGCCGGGATGCGAACTTGTCGTGATAAACGCTCCTGACATTCGACTGTACTATGCGGATGATCCAAGGGCGAAAGTATAGAGAGCATCCATCAATCCGGTTCAGGCGATGTAACGGAGTCTCTCGAAACGAGGGAACAAGATGTTTCAAAAGCAAACAATCCACTCTGCCATAGCGCACTTTCTCGCCAGCCATACTGTCGCACAGTGGGCGGCCACGTTGCGCGCTGAGTCGAGATGCCTCAAGCTCGGAGTGAGGAGCTTCTTAGCGCACGGCAACAGTCTGGGAGTCTCGGGCAGACAGACTCTTGCGGCGATTACTCGAAATGGTTCGGTCGATCATGGCGCCGCAATTCATGCATTTCCATGCATAGAACACAAGAAAGAAATCCGAGAACCGCTCTAACATCATCATCCCCTTGCACTTTGGACATTCCATAGATCCCCTCCTAGGTTTGTTCCATTCACAGCTGGTTAAATGGTTAAGCAAGAGGCGCGCCCAATTGTGCTATTTCAATATTTCACGTATTTACAATATACGTAGTACAACTTGAGTATAACATGTTCATAACTTTGACGGTTTGGCAGAGATTACTCCGTCAATGTTTTGTCAGCATGCGCGCTCGGCCCATCCCCGGTTTCCATCCCCTTCCCGACAATAATCCCTGTCTCATCGATTCCGAGTTGGCCGGACAGAAACACCAAATTGCCGGATTAGACTCCCTGAACCAGGCCAAACTCCTTCTCCCATGACGTACGGAGAGACGTGGCTTCTGCCACCGCATCGGGCGCATCCCGCCATGGATGAGAGCGTGGCATGTCTCCACACCCCACAAGCAGCACACTTCCGAGACATCAAGAAATCCTCCCAATACGCCTCTCGGATTGCGTCATACCCCTCCTTGTGCGCCCCGACTTTCGGGTGCGGTCCTAGGCTTGTCTTTGCCGTAGCATTTTCTTGTATGACTTAGTTAAATGCCGTATTGCACGCAAAAGAGCATCGTCCTAAGATAGGATGGTTGTGTTTGGAATCGACCACCTTCTTTTATGGCGGCAGATAGGGAAAAAGGTAGTCCAACCCTCATGGCAAAATGTTTCTCCGTCGGTCATGAGCAACTGACACGCGCGTGTGTTGGCGTGGCGTTCGTCAGTGAGTTGCCCACCCCTACAATGCCCGTCGTGTATCTGTATCTCGATCGTCTGGGACAGCGCTTTTTCCGGCAGGACACAGAGCGCCGGAATTACATAAACAGCCAAGTGCGAAACGAGTATGCCGATGAACTTTACAAGATTAACTCGAACGCTTTGCCTGATCAGTCTGTGTGTGGCGACCGCATGCACCGCTGTGCCGCGCAAATATTTGCGTGAGTCAGTTCCGAATTTCACGTTTTCGGCGTTAGCTGCCACGCCGCAGCTCTATCAAGATCGACTTGTCATATTAGGGGCTGTCATCGCGAAGGAGGAAATACGGAATGGAGACCTTTGGTTGCACGTAAAGAATCGTCCGCTCAATAAGGATTACCGTCCTCAGCTCCCTCCTAGCCCGCACGATCCGGAAGCCGGGTCGTATTGGATCGTCGTCGCGAACCCTCAGACCTTACCCGTCTCCTACCATCATTGGGCCGATATGACTGTCGTCGGACGTGTCACCGGCCTCGGACCTGGAAATGAGCCGCTTCTAAAAATGGTCTACGCACGTGGGTGGGGGGTCAATTCCGCCCATGACGGCGTGTGGGAGCATAGTGTGGACATGAATTATGTTCCGTCCATGCCGGCCGCGATTCGCGGTGAATTAGGTCAACAATAGAGTGCGCGCTGCTCGCGTTGACGCCTCTCGCCCTGGCCGCAGGCGTAGGGTTAGAAATTCAGTGGCCGCTTGCCTGGCGTCATGAGCGGCCTCTTGACGTAAGCTGCGTCACGTGATTCAGACCTCCCTCAACCCACCCTAGGAAAGTCCCCAGTTCAACACAAGCAACAAACGACCGATCATTTCCCTACGAAGGGCTTTTGTGTGAGGGCAGCCTATCAGTGGGAGGATGCCGGTGCGAAGGACGTGACCTTCGGCATGGGGACAGACCAATATGAGACTGATCCTTCAGAGGTATCATGAAGTCATGAGACAAGAGGTCAACGATTGAGTGAAACTGTCGGAACAGCTGATGAGCCTTGCACTTCAGACCGACGAGTTCTCGGCTGATGAGTGCACTATTCGATGGGCATGAGGAATGGACGTGAGCATCGCTCATCATGCTGTACGAGGAAGGACCGACACACGAAACTGCACAGCGAGCCACGCGATGGCCGAACCATCCTACCCACTCTGGATTCGTGAACCTCTCCTGAGCAACACAACACAGGAATTAGACACATCAACTCATGACGTAGGAGGGTGCCCCCATGCCTGTCAGTGGAGTTCGTGGCATTCATGACATCCCCTTGGGATCGCATCTCTGTCTATTTTATCGACGGCCAACAGAATTTCTACGGGTCAGCGCTTCCTTTCTGAAGGCCGGGTTGACGGAACGAGAAATGTGTGTCTGGGTGCTTCCGCCCCCGTTGACCGCTCTGGTAGCCCTTGACGAACTATCCAATCACGGCCTGAACGGTCCTGCGCTGCAAGCCACGAAGCAGTTGCACATCTGGTCTGCGGAAGACTGGTATTGTGATGGCGCGTTCAGTGTAGAACATTCCCTAGATCGGTTGGCTACCCTACCGGCCATGGCTCGCCAGCTCGGCTTTGCGAGTGTTCGCGCCGCGGGGGGGCCGGGGCAGTTTCTGTCTGAAGCACGTCGCCACGCCTTTATGCGCTATGAGCATAGAGCGACTGCAGTCATCGCCGAACACCCCTTCATCGGGTTATGCTGCTATGCCTCGCTCCAGTGCTTAGCGACGGACATGTTCGACATCATGAGCGCCCATCCTCGGGCCTTGCTTCGCACGCACGCTGGGTGGGCCAGCATCTAACCCAGAGGGACATCGTTCACTCTCCGCGTCGCCTGGGCGCGTTATTCGAGCCTTGACACCACCTCCCGCATAGTTGCACTATCTTGCCCGTCAATAATAACCTCGGTTTGGGCATGACAACCCCCGCAGAGCAGAAACGTATTGACGAGGACGTGGCTGTCATTCGCGCCTATCTGAAGATTATATTTCCAACCTCTCTCCTCACGGAAGTCGCCTTGCGACGAAGAGACGGAACCTACCGGAACGGGCCGGACAGCAATCGAACCTTCAAGCGAATACCTTATGACAACGGATTACAACCTGATAGCCGAGCAGTATAAACAATGTAAAGAGCACCCGTGGCGTTCGCGGATCGAGACGTATTCCTTAATGAAACGCCTCGGCAATTTGGCGGGGAAAACAGTTCTCGATGTCGCCTGTGGTGAAGGCTTCTATGCACGCAAAATCCGACAAGGCGGCGCGGGTGAAGTCGTCGGCATCGATCTCTCCGAGGCCATGATCCGTTTAGCTCTCGATCAGGAGTCTCGGAATCCGTTGGGCATTACATACCGCGTCGAAGATGCTCGTACGGAAAGAGTCAGGCAGGAGTTTGATCTTGCCGTGTCGGCCTGGCTTTTGGTCTACGCGCGTAACCAGGCCGAGCTCTCGGCCATATGTCGCGGGCTCGCGAGCCGTTTGAAGCCGGGAGGACGGTTCGTCACCTTCACAGGGAATCCCGATCTTTACGCCTTCACGCATGCCGATTACCGGAAGTATGGTTTCAGTATTCAGCTCACGGACTGCGCAGACGAAGGAGCTCCGATCGTCTGGACGGTCTATCTGGATGACTCCTCTTTCGAAATCGAAAATTACTATTTACCCATGAGGGCGTATGAGACCGCGTTTATCGAAGCAGGATTCCATCATTTCGAAGTTCATTTGCCGGAAGTCTCTCCACATCCGCAGGGTGTTGATGATGGGGCGTTCTGGTCGGATTACCTCGCTCACCCTCCGACAGTGCTGATCGAATGCGTAAAAAAGTAACCCGAGGAACCGTGTGGACTTTTAAGAGACCAACCCCTGTTCGCTCGCTTGCCTAGAGATGGCGAATCTGTTAGGCAAGGATGGCCACGGGTCGGCACATCGGATGCTGCAACGGGATGCGTTCGATCTCATTGTGAAACCCATTGTCCTACAGCCAGCTGCTCACACGGTCCGACTGGCGCTGTAAACAACATTCACGCTGTCACCACGATGAGGACACGCTTATTTGCCGCCACTTCCAGTGCCACCCGATGATCCTGTACCGGCACCGTATCCAGCGCCGCCAGATGAGCCTGAGCTTCCGGTTGAACCTGTACTACCGGTTCCAGCCTCCGTGCCAAAATCGCTCCCCACTGCAGATCCTATTCCCGGGTTTGTCGCGCCCGAATCTTGCCTTTTGCCTGATCCGCCTTGAGCCTTTGGCTTGGGCTGGTTGTTGCGTACGCTGTTGATTTCATCCATATACTGTGAGATGTCCGGTGACATATCCTTGGCATAGATGGAACTTGTGGACGGGTACAACTCATCCTTGGAAGCATTCAACATGAGAATGCCTCCTTCCCTCTTGAATTGATTCCATTGGAGCGGCAATTGATACTTGGTCTCCCTCAATTCAAGGACCGCGTACTCGATCTTTCCCGTCTTCTTGTCCTTCAGCAACCTCTGAATAGTGCCTAAGACCTCCCCCTGCCTATTTTTAACGGTTTGGTCCAATGCCGCTCCTTTTTCATCGACGAGTGCGCCTCGGCGCACCGGCACAACAGTATATTTCTCCCCAATCCCCCTTTGACCATCCGCCATGTCAGTCTCCCGGCTTTCCAGGGACGATTTCGAGTATGTCTGATCCCCTTGAGCAAAAACCCAATTCGGCAGCACCAGCAACACAACTCCCATCATCATATGGAATGGCATTCCACAACTCTTCATGAGCAAACTTTCCGTATAACGGCGTTCCATGTTGTGCTCCCTTCTCGCGCCTTGACCAACGATAACTTGATATTTCTTGCTTAATCGTAGCGAAGCTCACGGTCGGTCAACACTGGGAGAACCCATAGCTGGAGAAGTGGTCGCCGATCTTCTGGACGGGAGAAGGAAGGTTTCCTCACGCCACTAGCAAGGGACGACCGTCGGATCGTGTAGGGCCAGTCAGACGTGACACTCTGCTGGCGATCTGGCATGATAAGCCCATGCCGAGGTCAACGCCCAGACCCAAGCCAACGCCTAAGAAATTTCCTGGCAAGGCTCCGTCTGATCTCATAACGCTTGTCCGCCCAACTCGTTCATGGATGCTGGATTGAAAGATCTTCTCGTTACCTGTTTATGAAACCGTCTTGGTCTCTTCCATTTCTCCTCTTCCTCTTCCTGCCATCGTTCAGTGGAGCCTCGGACATTTCGGGTACAGTGATCTCCATCGTCGATGGCGACACCTTCGATGTCGAACACGAGCAAGGTATTGAACGAGTTCGTCTGAACGGGATTGATGCCCCTGAAACGGGGCAACACTTTAGCCAACACGCGAGGCAATTTATCGAGGAAATGACTGCGGGGCAGCACGTCACCATCGAGACCAAAGGCCGGGACAAATATGAGCAAACGATCAGCGACGTGTTTCTTGCCGACGGCCGACACCTGAACAAGGAACTCGTGAAGGCAGGGCTGGCCTGGTGGTTCTGCCGGTATTCTGTCGATGCGGAACTGCAACAATTGGAAGAGGACGCCCGCGAGGCGAAGCGCGGGCTTTGGAAAGATCCGGCACCAACCCCGCCATGGATCTATCGCAAGCTACAGCGAAACCAAGTGCCAGAGGGATCGGATCTCGCCTGTCCGCGTCCGGCCTCCCGGCCGATGGCTCAGAACGCCAGTCCTTTGCCTGGAGCGTCAGATGTCATTGGGAACCGGCGGAGCCATATCTATTACCGAGTCGACTGTCCCGGCTATCATGCGGTGGCCGAAGGCAACCGCATCGCGTTTGTGACCGTGGAAGCGGCGGAACAGGCGGGATATCGCGTGGCCGGAAATTGTCCGTGACTGAACAGGCGGAATCTCGCTCACGATCATCGAAGGGAAGACGGAGTTCGACGGAGATGTTATCTGGATCTTACGAATGGAAGCCCAGACGCGGAAGCTGGGAGAGCGACCAGCGATCATTCCGGCAATTCATCGATAATGGCCGGTCTCTCGGGATCGGTGGACTGGATATGCCGTCATGCCTGTCCGCGTACAGGGATTGAAAAGGTCACCCGTGTACCCTGGCCTGGTTGACTGCTGATCGTGACGGTTCCCCCGAGCGGTCGTACACGCTCCTTCATGCCAATGATGCCCACCGATTTTCTTCCGCTGGGCACTAAGGTGGGCTCGAATCCAACCCCGTCGTCCGCCACAACGAGTTCGATTCCTTGTTCGGTCCCTTTCAAACTCACGGTGACCCGTTGTGCGTTCGCGTGTTTGGTCACATTGCTCAGACTTTCCTGTAAGAGACGGAACAGAGCGGTCATGACTGCCGGGGGGAGCTCATTCGGCACGTCGCGTTCCTCAAACTCGACTGTGAACTGAGCCTTCCCGTTATATTCTTCGATCAAGCCACGAATCGGTATGAGGAGTGATATGTCTCCAAGGTTGCGGGGAAGCAGGTCATGAGAGAGAGCCCGCAGATCTTTCAAGATGTCCATAAGCTTGCCGCTCATGGAGGTGATTCGTGACGCAAGGTCCGGCGATCGCTCCCTGCACGTCTTTGCCAGCAGGTTCGCTTCCAAGACCAGCGCCGTCACTCGCTGACAGTGATCGTCGTGGAGTTCTCTGGCGATGCGTTTCCGTTCCGTTTCCTGCACAGTGAACAATTTCTCGTTGAGCTCCAAAAGTTCGGCCCGATTAGATTCTAATTCCCGTTGCTGCCGATGCAATCGTTCCTCAGCTTCCTTTCTCACGCCAATGTCTTGAAAAGCAACCCGCAGCCGTTGGCCTTTTCCCTCGCCAATGGTGACGGGGACCGCGTGTAGGGCGGCCACGAAAGGAGTGCCGTCGGATGCTCTCATTTGTCGTTCGCATGTAGATAATTCCTGTCGAGCCACGGCATGCTTGAGAAACATCGCCACGCCGTCGACATCGCGGTCCTGGATGAAAGACAAGAAATTACGGGGGGGGGTGACGGCCTCGTGCAACAGCGACGCTCCCTCGGGATTCAGATCATACATGCGGCCCTGGGCGTCGACCGTCGCGTAGCCGATCGGGATGGATTCATACAACTCACGATAGCGATCACGGCTCTCCTCCGCTTCGAGTTGAGCCCGCTGCAATTCCTGATTTTGCATCTCCAGTTCGATTTGATGTACGCGCAACTCGTGCACCAGAATCTCGATATCCTTCGGCACCGAGTTGGGGTCGTGGCGAACCAGACGGTCCAAGTACGATTCAGCCCGCCGCCGAAATTCGGCCAACACCCTGGACGATTTGGGGCTCATACAGCACCTCTTGGATGGGCTTATGGTTTCCGTCTAATGAGAGCCCCCAGCCCGATGGGCATTTCATCCAACCCATTCACAAGAAAGACTGTCAACCGTACACCCACTCGCTTTCCATCTTTACGGACATACTCCTTTTCGAACGTGTTGGATTGTCTCGTTCTCACGACCTGTTCGACGAACTCAGCACTACGAGCACGGTATTCGGGAGGAGTCAGCGATTGATAGCTGTGTTGCAACAGTTCATCCCGGGTGTAACCGATCAGGTCGATAAACCTCCGATTCACCTCTTGAAACTTACCCTCGAGCGTGGTGAACACCAACGCCTCGGACGACGAGTCAAACAGGCTGGTGAGCCGCTCAACCACTCCCCGTCGTTCAGTCACATCGATGCCTATCCAACATTGCGCCCATCCGGGAAGCGGAAGCTCCTGCGCCATCGGAAGCCACGCGACATACCGCTCCGATCCATCCTTACAAACGATCCGTCTCTCTTCGAAACGGTTTCCTTCAACGAAACCGCCGTCCCGATCCGCACCGGTCTTCGGACTTCGGACGAGCAATTGGAAGGCATCCGGTTTGCCGATCATGTCCTTCGCGCTATAGCCGGTCACTCGCTCGCATTCATGATTCCATGCGATGGTGCGCAGCTGGTCGTCGAAGACAACCAGCAAAACAGGCATATAGTCGAAGAGCCCCTGCAAGCGGCTCTCACTCGTTCGCAGCGACGCTTCCAACTTCTTGACGGCATTGATATTGGTGAAGGTCAGAACACCCCCGTCGATCACGTTTTCGATGGTTCGGTACGGCATGACGCGCAGCAGGAACCAATCGCCGTGCTTCGTCTCGACCTGCAACTCTTTGTAGGCGAGCGTCTCCAGCACCTGTCTCAAGTCATCCACCAAGCGGTCGTATTTGAGGTTCGTCGCGATGTCGCTGATCGGTCGCCCGACGTCGCTCGGGATCACGTTGATGACGGAAGCGGCCTGCGGCGTGAACCGCATGATATTGAGATTATTGTCGACGAAGACGGTCGCAATGTCCGTACTGTTCAACAGATTCTTCATGTCGTTGTTCGACTGCGACACATCTTCGATCTTTTGTTGCAGCTCGGAATTGACCGTCACCAATTCCTCATTGAGGGATTGGAGTTCCTCCTTCGACGTCGTCAGCTCCTCATTGGTACTCTGCAGCTCCTCATTCGTGGACTGCAGCTCCTCGTTCGCCGACTTCAGTTCTTCTTGCGACGTTTCCATCTCTTCCACGGTCGTCTGGAGTTGTTCCTTGGTGTATTTCAGCTCCTTGGCCAACTCCTCCGCCGCCTTGGATGGCTTGCCACCCTCCTTCTTCACCCGGCCGAGCGACTTGCCCAGTATCTGTTCTTCAAATGAGATCAGCACCATGCCCCGCGTGATCGATCTCCCGCTCAGGGGTCGAACGAGTATCTTCACGGGCTGGTAGCCGCCGTTCACCTGCACTCTTAGCCCTTCACGCTCAACCTCACGGCGCTGCAGAAGTGCTTTGCGGACGAGGGCGCCCAGTTCGAGGCGTAGCCCTTCGCGAGCCATCGTGAAAATATTCATTGCCGCCTCGCCTGAGGCCGGCTCCAGATACCGGCCCGTGCGGCCTTGGATATACAGGATGTCGCCACTTTCATTGACCAGTACCGATGGGGGAACGAACCGCTCCAACAGCAGCTGCTTCGACAGATCCGAAAAGGACACCCCCAGATCCATCGGTGATTTTTGGGGCTGGTGTGATTTATTCTGATCAGGAGGAAGGAGCGCGCTGGGGAGGTCGATCAAGCCGGTCGCCGCAACAGGTGATTCTTTGCGGCGAAAGATCTTCCATTTGTGATCCACGGTCGCAAAAATATCATGGAATCCGCCGATCGTTTCGGACGACCCCAGGAACAATACTCCGCCTGGACTGAGGGTATAGTGGAACAGCGGCAGCAGCTTCTTTTGCAGCTCGGCGGTGAAATAAATGAGCAAATTACGGCAACAGAGCAGATCCAGTTTGGTAAACGGAGGATCCATAAGCAGGTTCTGCGGTGCAAAGACCACCATCTCCCGGATGGTCTTGGACACACGATACCCGTACTCGTCCTTCGCGAAGAACCGTTGCAGCCGCTCCGGCGACACGTCGGTCGTGACGGTGGGCAGATAGAGGCCTTGGCGGGCTCGGTCCACCGCGTCCTTGTCGATGTCGGTCGCAAAAATCTGCACTTTCACGGTGCCGAGCATTTTCAGATGATCCAAACATTCCACGATGGCGATTGCGATAGAATAGGCCTCTTCACCGGTCGAGCAGCCGGGGATCCACACTCGAACACTGCTGTGCTTGCCTTTGCTTTTCAACACCGCCGGCAGTGCCTCTTCCTTCAACATTTTGAAGGCCTCGGGATCGCGGAAGAAGTTGGTCACGCCGATCAAGAATTCCTTGAACAGCAGATCAAGTTCGTTGGGGTTCTCTTGCAGATACCGGACATACCTGCCGATATGGCTGATCTGGTGCACGTTCATCCGGCGTTCGATGCGCCGGTAGAGCGTATTCTTCTTGTAGAATGAAAAGTCGTGGCCGGTATGGGTGCGCAACAGGGTGAAGATCCGCAGCAGCGAGGACGAAACCGTCCGTTCTTGCACGGCGACGTCGCGAGGAATTTTCGCGCTGTGCCGGACATAGCCCATCAGTTTCTGCGGGAGATCTTGAGCTGAGGCAACATAGTCCACCAGTCCCGTCCCAAGCGCGCTTTTTGGCATGCTGTCGTATTTGGCGGACCGGGTATCCTGAACGAGCGCCAAGCCCAAATGTTCCTTCACCGCCTTCACCCCGAGCGTGCCGTCCGTCCCCATGCCGGACATGATCACCGCGATGCCCCGTTCTTCTTGATCTTCCGCAAGATGCCGTAGGAATAAGTCGATCGGTGCACGGGCTCCGCGCGGAGAAGCCGGCTCGTGGAGATGCAATACGCCATGCAGGATCGTCATGTCTCTGTTCGGAGGGATGATATGGATCTGATTGGCCCGCACCAGCATCCCGTCTTCGGCCTCAACCACTTTCATGGTCGTGCAGCGGCCTAGCAGCTCCGGCATCATGCCTTTGTGGCCTGGATCGAGATGAGGAATCAGGACGAAGGCCACTCCGCTCTCCGCCGGCATGTGGGTAAAGAATTGCTCGAACGCTTCCAGCGCCCCCGCCGAGCCGCCCATACCGACGATATACATGGGGCGCTTTTGTTTAGCGGGACCGGAACTTTTGGCGGATATCCACTTCTTGCGGCGGGACGACGCAGGGCTGGCTGAACCGTTGGTTTTCTTCAGTCGCAATCGTTTTGGCATAGCAAGTGATTCAGTAGGGTTTCCAATAGAAAACCAATTGTAGGCTTATCGGACCAGTCCGGCAAGGGCCGAAAATGTGCCGGACACCCAGAACTAGGCGAGGAACGCATACAACACAACGGCCAAACATCGTCGCTATTTCAAGACCCGTCTCAGTGTCTTAGTGTCGCTTCTTCCACCCCAGGTGGACTCGTTCTCCCGCGGCCAATGCCGTCAGGGTCGGAGCCATTTCCTTGATCCGTAAGACACCGCTCACATCATCCAACTTCAACGCATTGAGCGGCATGTAGGGCATGAAGGCTTCGTCGGGATCTTGCGTTAATGTGATGCCGGACTTCTTAGAAATGGCGATGAGTCCACTGACTCCATCCTCTCCGGCCCCGGTCAGCAGCACGCCGACCACGCGCGGGCCGTACGCCGCCGACGCCGAACGAAATAAGACATCGATCGCAGGCCTGGAGCTGTGCTCCTTCGGTCCACGATGAATGGTGATTCCACTTGTGCCCAACAATAAATGATGGTCCGGGGGAGCCAGATAAATGTACCCTGATTTCAAGGCAGATCTCCCTTCCGGTTCAATGATCGGCAAGGTCGAGCGTCGCCCGAGCACATAGGCCAATTCTCCCTTCTCCGAAGAGCGATGAAGAACGACACAGACGGCCGCCGGGATATGTGGTGGGAATGAGGCAAAGAGTTCGATCAATACCATGACTCCGCCGGCCGAGGCACCGATCACGAAAATATCTCGCTTGATTTCTTCAACGTTGACGGTGCAGTACGTCTTGGAGGGAACTGGATAGGAGCCTTTATTCCACGGCATGAGTCGCCTCGATCATCGTTCGAATCGCGAGGCATTGCTTCCTCACTTCGTTGATGCGACGACGCACGTGGGGCTGTTTGTCGTCCTTGGTCTTTTTCAACTCTCCAAGATGATCTTGATAGGCATACATCATCTGCGTCAGCAGCAGTGCCGCAGACCACAGGGTCCGTTCCAATTGGGCTTCCTTGGCATGGAGCAGGCTAGCCGAGGTATATCGATGGTCGACTTGACACTGGTAGATGAGATGCTCCCTCGGACCTTCCCGTTCGAACCGCAGGACACCGAAACAGTCGGGACAGGAGAGAGGCACCAAACGCGGTTCGCATAGCGCTGAGGGAGGAGCGTTGACCTTCGTTTGAGGTCGCGCCTTTTTCATCGGGCAAGTCGCTAGATGAACATTTCCGCTCTTACTCGGAACGATCGAAATCCGAAATGCACGTTGAGAACGTTTCCACTCTACGAATATTGTGAGAATTCACAACCTGGGTAGTTCCCTAGTTTGTTGGCCTGAAGACGAGGTGACATGGCGGCGATCCTCTCAGGCATGGCTGGCGGCCTCACACTCCACTCTTACCTTCATTCCGCCCTGACTTCTCGCTGGAGCTCTTCACCCCGGATGGTTCCCAGGAATCCAGGCGCTGTTCGATCACGCTCGCGCCAGGACATCATTGACCTAAAATGGTAATATTTTTTAGTCATTGTCTGAGCGCCTTCCTCATGTGGCGATCGATATTTGTCCCTCGGCCGAGGCATTCTCTCGGAAGAGTGGCATGTCGTCTTACGTCGCGCACGATTCTGTAGCCAGAACTCAGGCGTCGAATCATCCTCACAAAAGATCGAATCATTCATCATAGGTTGGATACGGCCGATGGCGACTGTGATTTCGCGAGAACGCAACGCCCTGGTTTCTGATTCGTGTGTAGCGTACAGTGAGGGACTCCAATCTCTGGGAAATGAGCATGCACCCCGAGCTCCAACACGCCTATGAGAAAGAAATGACGGAAGCGGTCGATCAGTACAATGCTGGCGACCTCCGGCTTGCATTTTTTCAACTTGAGCGCGCACATATCCTAGGACAATCCTTTCCTGTCGAACACGCCAGGACCCACTGGTGGATGCTCAAGGTCGGATGGAAACGCCGGGATTTCGTGGAGATTACCGGTCAGATCCCACGAATCGTGGGAGCACTGCTGTTGTCACGAATTTGGGTACCGATAGGCAATCCTGGAGGAGCCCGGGTGCCTCCATTTCAGTCCATGCCCGTTCCTGAAGAGTTTCAATCCTTATTGGAGAAGTATGGCCGAGGCTGTAAGACATGATGTGCCAACGGGAACCGCGCAACGGACAGAGAAACTCAGCTGACGCTGTCCGTCGTGCGCCTGCATTGCACGTTACTCCTCCCTCAACCCTTCTATGACCGGTTGCCGCGCTGCCCACCGGGCTGGGAAGTAGCCAGCCACCAATGTTGCGATCCCTGCAAGGACCACCGCCTGAACCAGTGCACCGATCGGGACAATGAGTTGAATCGTCCATCCAAAGGATTGCCTGTTGATAACCTTAATAAGTAAGAGAGAAAGGAGCCCGCCCCCAATGAGACCCAAGACGATTCCCACCGCACCCAGGTAGGCCGCTTCCCACAGCACAAGCTGCCGAATTTGCTCCGGACTGCCGCCGATGGCCCGTACCGTCGCAAACTCCCGGCGCCGTTCGAGGATGGACGTGATCAGCGTATTGACGATCCCCAGCATGGCGATCACCACCGCGATCGCTTCCAATACATAGGTCAGCAGGAATGTGCGGTCGAAGATTTCGAGAATTTCTTTGCGGAGCTCGGCATTGCTGATCACCAACGGCGGGAGCCTCCCGACGGCCTCGCCACCCAACTGTTCCGTGATTCGTTCTCTCACACGATCGAGATTCGATCCGTGGCCCAAGTACACTGGGAATACCGTGACCAACTCATCGTGCCATAGCGACTGATAGAGCGTTCGATCCATGAGGAGCTTGCCGCCGTCGGTCGAATAATCATAAAACACGGCCACGATAGGAAATTGCCTGGCGCCGCTGGGCGTCATAATCTCAAGTGTCGATCCCTCCTGCACGCCCAGCCGATCGGCCAATACCTCGGATACGAGAAGACCCCCGATCTCGGCAGCCCGATTCAGTTGTTCGGAGGAATCTCCCCTCCGCACAAGATACCGGCTCCACTGGGCATGCAACCGCAAATCCCGCGAGACGACAGCCACACGATGGCCGTTGACCTCCACTCGCACATCACGATAGCTATCCACCGCCGCCACGCCGGGAGTTGATGACAGCACGTGCAGCCACGAGGGCGGGAGACTTCGTCCTACGCTGCCAATCTCCGTGCCGCGTAGCCACATCGAAGGGGCCACGACGAGATCGGCCAAGACAGTATCGGTGACCCACACCTCTACCGTATGTCGAAAACTTCGCACCATGACGAGCACCCCAATCATGATGGCGAGCCCCACCATTAAGGCGGATACCGTGACTCCGTTACGGCCAGGATTGCGGGATGCATGTTCCACCGCAATCCCCCTCATGATTCCCCGCGCACCGAATTCACGCCCCACGTATCGGCGGCGACGGCGCCATCCGCTGACACAGAGCGGTGCCAAACAGGCCAGCCCTGCCAGCAAGCACAACGTGGCCATATATCCCAACAGCGGAACCCCGCGAATGGGCCCCGGCCAACTCAACAGGCCCGCGACCGCGAGCAAGCTCAGCCCAATGACGCCAAGGGTGCCTACGCGCAGCTGTTGGCTGGCTTCATAATCACCGGGCGCTAAGGCGCGCACCGTTGCCGTACGGCTGGCATCTAAACTGGGGCCGATGGCGCCGATCATGGACACCCCGCAGCCGACCATGATCCCTTCGAGCACAATGTTCCAAAACTGGCTTGTCCAGAGTAGACCACCCTCGCCTGCACCGACTGGAACGTACAGGTCTGAAATGGTTCGGCTGAGCAACGCAATAAGCTCTTGAGCCAAGACCATCCCCGCCGCGCTTCCGACAATTCCTCCCAAGAATCCGAACACGCCGGCTTCAATCAAGAACAGAGCCGCCACTCGTGCTTGCGTCATCCCGATGGCCCGATAGATTCCGATTTCCCGTCTCCTCTGCGCAACGGCAAACGCCATTGTGTTGTAAATCAGGAACATCCCGACCAAAAGCCCGACCCAACTCAGGACTGTCAAATTCAGGCGGAACGCACGCACCATTTGCTCGACTTGCTTCGTCCGGTTCGCGGGCCGTTCGACGGTGAGATGAGGAGGAAGGACGGTTCGTACCTTCTCCGCCACGTCCTCGACGGACCTGTTCATCTCGGTCACGAGATCGATTCGATCCACCTTCCCGACCATGCCGAACGTGATTTGCGCAGCGGCAATATCCATGACGGCCATGCGCTCCCAGGATGAGTTCCGGTCTGATTCGCTTCGAAGAATGCCGGCCACCCGACAGGTGAGACGCCCAGGCCCAATGAGAAAATCGACGTGGTCATCGACCGAGAGATTCCACTCGCTCGCCAACTTCGCTCCCAAAAACACTGCCTGCGGATGAATCATGTCCATCAGCCGGCTTTCCGTCGTCGGCTGGCTTACTCGAAACCCACGTGTATTGAGTTCGGCCAGCAGATCGAGCCCCAACACCTGGATCGCGCTGTCCGGCCGGTCTTCGCTCACCCGCACCGCCGTTTGTAGAATGACCGGTGAGGCCGACGTCACGCCGGGGACTGTTCGTATCCGAGTAATGACTTGTTCATCGAGTCCGGTCTCGTTCCCAGACACTTCCAAGGTGGTCGGACCCGCCACCGTCAGCACCGCCTGTTCGAATGAACGCAACACATCGACATTCGCAGTCCGTACCGCTACGGACGCCGAAACTCCGAGCGCCACTCCGACGATGGTCAGCAGCGTACGTAACGGCCACTGCCTCAGATGGGAAAGGAGTATAAGCGCAACCACCTTAACGAATGTGGACATTGAGTTGGAGGAGAACCACGGCACGCAGAAATGGCCTCATTTGATGCCTTGCGAGGGATCGAAGGTCAAGATGGTGTCTGCACATATCGGCAGTTTCATTTACACGATTTCTCTCATTTGCTAGACTGCCCACTACAGTCGATAAGGAGTCCCGATGCCAAAAAAGCAGGATGCCGCGACACTGCAGCTCGAACAAGCCGATCGCCGCTTCAAACCCGCACTCCATATCACTCCCCGCCAACGCGAGATCCTACGATTGGTCGCGCTCGGCCATACGAATCGGGAGATTGCCACATCGCTGGACATCAGTGTTCGGACAGTCGAGGTTCATCGTTTCAACCTGATGCGCCGACTCAACGTTCGGAACGTCGCCCAACTCTTGCGTCAGGCACTGCAGCAGAACCTATTGCCGCGCAACTTCGGCACCAAGTAACCTCACATTTCTTTGAGTCGCCCGCGGCACTCCTGAATTGATTGATATCCCTTCTTCCTCAACACAGCGGCCAGTTCCGCTTCAAGTCGGCCAAAGACATCCAGCCCTTCCTCTACCAGCACCGTGCCGATTTGAACGGCTGACGCACCACACAGGAAGTGTTCGAAGGCATCAACGCCCTCGACGATCCCGCCGGTGCCGATGATCGGCATCTTCCCCTCAAACAATTTATAGAAGGCGCGGACGTTGGCCAGCGCGACCGGCTTGATGAGTCGTCCGCCTAAGCCTCCGAATCCACCTTTCGGCTTAATCACGACGGTTTCACGATCCGGATCGACGACCAAACCATTGCCGACCGAATTGATCATGTTGAGAAAGTCCACTCCACACCGCCCAAGCACAGCGCCCATGACCTCATGATGTGCCGGATCAAAGTAGGGCGGCAGTTTGACCCCCATCGGTACCGTGATCTTGCGGCGGACCTTCTTCAACAGCCGCTCGGAAGCCTCGTGGTCGTAGCCGATTTGAGGTTTACCGGGAATGTTCGGACACGAGAGATTGACTTCAATAAGATCCGGTTTGGCCGCATCGATGATCTCAGCAATCGTCGGAAAATCCTCTTCGCCGAGTCCGGCCACACTGGCTATGACGGGCTTTCCAAACCGTTTGAGCTCGGGAATCAACTCGGCATACGCTTTATAGCCAAGATTGGGGAGCCCCATCGAATTGATCGATCCCCCTGGAAATCCATGATACCGAGGCTCAGGGTTACCTTGGCGCGCTGCCATCGTCATCGACTTGGTGACGATGGCTCCGGAACCGGACTTGGCCAACGCCACGAGTTCATCTCGCGTGACACACAACGCGCCGGCTGCGTTCATGAAACAGCTTGGAAAGGTGACGCCGGCTATGGTCGTAGACAGATTCATCATGGAGCGACCAGATCAGTGGTGCGTTCGATACGGGAGACCAGCCGTCCATCCCGCATGGTCCACGTATAGTCGGCGGATTGCGCCGCCTGCGAGCTGTGGGTTACCAACAGAACGGTCTGTCCGCCGGATTCCGCCAATTCTCGAATAAGTGTCATAATGTCCGCCCCCTGGTGAGAATCGATATTTCCCGTCGGCTCGTCAGCCAAAAGCAGGCGCGGTCGATGCGCCAACGCTCGCGCGATCGCAATTCGTTGTTGTTCTCCACCGGACAGTTCGGCCGGTCGATGCCGACGACGGTGACCCATTCCTACTCTGCCCAACATTTCGTCTACCCGTTTTTCGATCTCTCCTCCCGGTTCACCTCGCAGCATCAAGGGTAGCGCAATATTCTCTTCCGCCGTCAAGCCATGAACCAAATGGAAGGCTTGAAAAACGATCCCGATTGTTTCACGCCTGATCGTGGTCCATTCGTAGCTGGTCAGGTTAGTGGTGGATCGTCCATCGAGCACGATTTCCCCAGAGGTCGGCATGTCCAGACCCGCAACGAGGTTTAGGAGCGTGCTTTTTCCGCACCCACTGGGCCCTACGAAGGCACAGAACTCACCGTACTGAATCTCCAAATTCACGTCCTGCAAGGCCGTGACCTCGGCCTCGCCACGGGAATAGGTTTTCGAAAGTTGCCTCAATGTGACCATAGTAGTGCCGTCTTCTCCACCAGCAGGCCGCTCTCTTCTCAGGCAATTCGTATTCCTATAACACAACGTATCAGAGGGCCTCAACCTTGACACAGATGGGTACTTCACCCTAAATAGAGATGAGGTACTGATCGCGGTCAATCGATGGACAGGCGAATGTCAGAATTGGTCCCAGGTCTTCTACGCCGTGTTATACGGTTTCTCCTACCGATTCATTGTTCGAGCTGTGGTTGCCTGCTGGGGGATGATCCGGTCCCTCACTTTTGCGGGAACTGCTGGAACACGATCTCGCTCATGCCTGCCGCTCAATGCTCTCGTTGCGACCGTCCTTTTCCTTCTGCCGTTGCCACGACCTACAGCCCAAACCATGTGTGTCAGTCCTGTGCCGAGCGTCCGCCTTCCTATACAAGAGCCTGGACGCTGTACCCCTACAGGCCTCCGCTTCAAGATGCCCTCTGCCTTTTTAAGTACCAGGGCAAGGTCTCCCTGGCCACCCCACTATCCGCCCTCATGACCGACCGGCTTCCTCAGCTTGATTTCGTGGATGTGATCATGCCTGTGCCTCTGCATCGTGAGCGACTCCGGCAGCGGGAATTCAATCAGTCCCTGCTGCTCGCCGATCGGATAGGGCGCTATCTGGACATTCCTGTCTCGTACACCAATTTGGTCCGAACCGCTCACACTCCGGCCCAAACCACATTATCTCGGAAGCGTCGACTGAAAAACCTTCGCCGAGCTTTTTCAGTGCTACGCCCCGAGGCGATCGTCAAGAGATGCGTTCTGCTGATCGACGACGTCTTTACGACCGGCACGACGGTAAACGAATGTGCGAAGACTTTGCGCAGAGCGGGATCCGCCGACGTATTCGTGCTCACCTTGGGGCGAACCGTGGATTCACATCTCGTTCCCGACCGTCTCCTCTCCCAGCACCCTTATCCTTTCTGAATAATACGGGAGGTTGAACTCATGCCGGATCTGACAAAGGAGCAATTGACCATATCGACGGCCTTTGACATGTCCTGTCATATATTTTCACTTGACATTCCCGCAGCGATATCTAGAATACCCACATACTGGAGGCAGTATGCACATTCTCAGCCCTTGTGGCAGGTGGAGTAATGAGCAGGACTCCAAAGAGCGAACTGATGACGGCAACAGAAACATGCCGTTACCTCAAGATCACTCAACGTACGCTCTATCGCTATCTGAGGAGCCGGCAGATTCCCGCCTTCAAGCTCGGAAAAGAATGGCGATTTGTGCGCTCGGACTTAGAGCAGTGGATCCGCGACCGAACCAGAACCGCCGTGAATTCCTAAACTAGGATATCAACATGTTCGCCGGTGAGTACCTTTGTAAGGTTGATGAGAAAGGACGTTTCATCGTCCCCTCACCGATCCGTGAGCAGATCGAAGCCGAAGGCCAGGCCGTCATGTTTCTCAAAGGGCCTGAGCAATCGTTGTTGATCTATTCAACGAAAGAATGGGAGAAAGTCCTCGAACGCACGAAAGCTTCTTTGGACGAAGACCAAAGCCGCCTCTTCATGCACTTTGTCGTTTCCGAAGCCGGCTCATCGGACATCGACAAAACCGGGCGAATCTTGATCCCGGGTCGCTTACGCAAGCTCGTACCGGTCGATGAAGACCAGGAGATCATCCTGGTCGGCCTGTATCACAAAATGGAAATCTGGAATCCAAGCGAATGGCGGCGGTATATTGCTCGCGCAGAAGACCGTTATGACCAGAACGTGGCAAAGATCCTGAACCTGCTCTAGTTCAGCTCCATGCCTCCCAACCGACTTCGCCGGAATTTCCATTCATCGAGATTGTCCCTTCGCACAGTTTCCCGTCACACGGATGGAAGACTTCCATCTGCATCGGGCACACCACCGCTTCGCAACGATGCAGCCGTGTCGCCGAAATCAGACCCGTCGAACTCAATAACTGTCCGGGAGCCATCGCATCCGCCACTCTCCATGTCAGACACACTTACCGTCACGCTGCCTGTCCCCCCCAGCATCAACCATCAGTATGCGACGGTGAATGGACGCCGTTTGCTCTCCTCTGCCGGACGCGCATATAAAACGCAGGTCCGCCAACAAGTGTGGCTCGCGTTTATCCAGTCTCCTGCCAGACGCTCCTTCCAGAATCGGCTCCGATCCGAGCCCCTGGCGCTCTCAATCCGATTCTTTTTCGCGTCCTCATTACGACGCGACCTCGACGGCGGCCTCAAGATCGCCCAAGATGCCGTATGCGAAGGCCTCGGCGTAAACGATAATCGCATCGTCGAAACCCATCTCTACAAACATGTCGACAAAACCAACCCTCGCATCGAAGTCTCTCTCTCATTCATCGTCACTCAACCTGACGGCCTGCCGTAACGATCGCTCCGCTACAGTTCTCTCCAATCTTACCGATACTGAAGCGTATTCCTTTGAGCCCTGTTTCATGCACCGCCCATATCCCGATGGCAAAGATACGCGTTCCCGTTCTTGAGCTACAAATCGGCATGTACGTCGCAGGGCTGGACCTCCCATGGTTTCGCTCGCCCTTTCTCCGCCATTCATTCCTGGTTGAGCACACATCGCAAATCACAAAGCTGGCGCGAGCAGGGGTGAAGATGGTCGATGTCGATCCCGACCGAGGCGCGGCTTCCCCGCCGCAGCCGGCATCGAATACACCTCCATCTGTATCTGAGATAACCGATTCCACAATTCTCAAGCGAACCAAGGCTCTGGCCCAGCTGAACGAAGAATTTGCCCAAGCGAAGCGGGCTAAACAACAGTTGGATCAAGCCGTACAATCCGTTTTTGTGAACATCGCCAAAACAGGGACAGTCAATCCTCAGCAAGCGGCCGAGGCGGTTCAAGAAATCACGATCGTCATGAGAACGCTCACCAACTCCGCCATTTTCATGGCATTGAGTCAGAACCGGAACGGTGACTCCACGCTCAGTCGACATGCGCTGGCCACCTGTACCTTTTCACTGGTCATAGGCCAGGCATTTCAATTCAACCCTCTGGAATTGCAGGAGCTTGCTATCGCCGCGCTACTCCATGACATTGGACTCTTGCAGATCCGGCCGGCCGTTGTCCGCCGTGTTCATGGCGATTCCGATCTTGGCCGAGCCGACCGGCAAGAATTTGAGACGCATCCCCGTCTCGCAGTTCTCACATTACAGCGACAAGGTGGAGTCGACCCCGCCATCTTGGACCTCATCGCCAACCATCATACTGATCTCGTCGATCGCCGCGACCCAAGCGAGACGCCAGAACAATCTTTGCCGGATCGTACACGTATCCTGATGATTGCGGATCAATACGATGAACTGATCACCGGATTCGGCGGGGCTTCTCCCCTTACTCCCTACCAGGCGTTTCAACGCTTGTACCAAGCGACTCAACAGGGCCTGCTGGATCATCGAATTTTGTCGTCCTTTATCGCGAGAGTCGGCATATACCCGGTTCATAGTCGCGTGCGGCTGAATACACAGGAGTTGGCGGTGGTCACAGAACTCAACCCGGAAAAGCTACACCAACCGATCATTTCCATTACTCACCAGTCAGAAGGGATTCAATACCCGGCACCGTTTGTCGTCGATCTGTCATGTCAAACTGACGAATCTCGGCCGCGTGTCATCGAAACAATCGTCACGATGGATATGTGAGGGAGGAATGCCCGCTGCGGATCGCCACCCCTATTCGTAGCGCAACGCTTCGATGGGATTGAGCCGAGCAGCTTTATTGGCTGGATATAGACCAAAGAAGAGGCCCACCACGACGGAAAAGGCAAACGCAACTAGAACCGTGTCGCTCGAAATAATGGTCGGCCAGCCGGCAATTACCGTCGTCAAGCGGGCGCTCAGAATTCCAAAGAGGATACCGATGCAGCCGCCAACCACGCTGAGGGTCATCGCCTCGATCAGGAACTGCATCATGATATGTCGCCGCTTTGCCCCGACTGCCAGACGCACGCCGATCTCTCTCGTTCGTTCGGTCACAGAAACCAGCAGAATGTTCATGATGCCAATTCCACCGACGAACAGTGAGATAGAGGCAATCGCCATCAACATGACCGTCAAGGTTTGACTGGTCCCCTCCTGGACCTGCCCGATATCGACCAGCGTGCGGATCGTAAAATCTGCGGGCTGCCCACTCTGTAAACGATGACGAGACCGCATGAGGTCTCGAATTTGTTCTGCCGCGTCCGGCAAATCTTCGGTTCGATCCGTGGATGCGACTATGGCTGTCACCGATCCAAGAAAGAGCGTTCCAAACACTTTCCGCTCGGCCGTACTGAACGGAATGATCACGACATCGTCCTGATCCCATCCCTGAGGGGACTGCCCTTTCGGCGAGAGGGTCCCGATGATATGAAACGGCACGTTTCTTATACGAATCACCGCCCCGACCGGTTCCTCTCCAGGATCAAAAAGGTTCTCAACCACCGTCTGCCCAAGCAGCGCCACCCGAGCTGCGCCATCCAAATCTTCCTGAGTAAAGGAGCCCCCACTGCTGAAGGACCAGTCTCGAATACTGAGGAGACTGGGCGACGCGCCTTGAATCGCGCAGTTCCAATTGCGGTTGCCGTACACGATCTGCGACTGGTCACGTTTATACCAGCCCGTATCGGACAGAAGTGGGATCTTCTTCTTCAGGTCCAGCGCATCTCCGACGGTCAATGTCACCGCACTGCCCATTGCACCGCGTACCCCACTCGCAGTATAGGAGCCGGGCCAGATAAAAATGACGTTCGTACCCATCGTGGCTATTTGCCGCTGTACGGCCCGCTTAGCTCCCTCCCCGATGCTGACCATCGCGATGACCGCCCCAACGCCAATAATGATCCCGAGCATGGTCAAGCCCGCGCGCAGCCGGTTTCGCCCGAGGATGCGCAGCGCAGTGACGATGGTCAGCCACACGAACGCCAACATTTATGCTCCTACAATATGTGATCGTCCCTTGGCCGCCCGATCGCTCAGGATCAACCCATCCTTAATGACAATTTCGCGTGAAGCATAGGCGGCGATGTCGATCTCGTGCGTCACCAAGATGACTGTAATGCCGTCCCGATTCAATCCTCCGAGAATCCCCATGATTTCCTCACTCGACTGTGTGTCGAGGTTTCCGGTCGGCTCGTCGGCCAACAATAACGAGGGGGCTGTCACCAGAGCCCGGGCGATCGCCACCCGTTGTTGTTGGCCTCCTGAAAGTTGCGTGGGAGCATGATGTTCGCGCCCGCTCAATCCGACACGTTGGAGCGCGGCAGATGCCATCAAACGCTGCTCCTTCAGAGAAAGTCCTCGGTAAAACAGCGGCAATTGAGCGTTTTCCAACGCACTGGTACGGGGAATGAGGTTGAAACTTTGAAAGACAAAACCAATCTGTCGATTCCGAATCTCCGCCAACTGATCAGGTCTCAACTGTCCGACTTCTTGGCCGCTTAGCCGGTATTGTCCCCTCGTGGGTTGATCCAGACAGCCGAGAATGTTCATCAGCGTGGACTTACCCGATCCACTTGCACCCATGATCGCGACAAACTCGCCCTGCTGAATCGTAAGATTCAGCCCACGCAACGCCTGCACTTCAATATCGCCGAGCCGATAGAGCTTCCAAATATCTTCGCAGACGATCAAGGGAATCACGAACGAACACCATGGCGCAGGAACCTGGGAGGGGCTGGGATGGGGAGTGTCCTTTCGGTGTCAGACCTATTGTTCGTCACCGGACCACGACATCTGACGAAACATTCCTTAGGCAAGTCAGGTGCCCCCGCGTGGACGAGGACGCTGCGGCTGGTTCCCAAACCCGGGCGGCAATTCACTCCCTCTTTTTTCGCCGAACGGCTGTTCGATGCCCACCACAACTGCATCTCCTTCCGCCAGGCCACCAGATAGGATCTCCGTCGTCACGCCGTCTGAGATACCGGTTTCCACAGATAACGCAGCCAGATCACCGTTCTCTCCCGGCTTCCAGATAGTCCTCGACGCCATCGTTCGAACGTCGAACCTGACCGGACGCCCTTCGTCCCCTTTGGCCGTTTTCCCATCGGACCCCTGACGGCTTCCCTCACCCTTTGGAGGCATGAACCGAAGGGCTGCGTTGGGAACCTTGAGCACTTGGTCCTTCTGGGCCACGATGATCGATACGTTGGCGGTCATGCCAGGTTTTAGCCGGAGATCCCTGTTATCCACTCCCACCACCACATTGTAGGTCACGACATTCTGCACATTGATGGGTGCGAGCCGCACCTGTCTGATGGTGCCGAAAAATGACAAGCCAGGATAGGCATCCACTGTAAAAATGACTTCCTTGCCCTCTGTCATTCCGCCGATATCCGATTCACTCACATTGGTATCGACCTGCATTTTGGTGAGATCAAGGGCAATCAGAAACAGATTTGGCGTGGAGAAGCTGGCCGCAACCGTCTGTCCGACTTCAATGTTGCGCGCCACAACAATGCCGTCAACAGGCGATCGAATGACGGTGTATTTCAATTCCAAGTCCGTCGCATTTAATGCCGCCTCTGCCTGCTTGACTTGCGCCTCGGCAACCCGCACCTGTGCTTCTGCGCTTTGGAAATTGGTGAGAGCAACATCGACGTCGTTTTGCGAAACAAACTGCTGAGGCAATAACGATTGCGCCCGGTCTAATTCACGTTTTCGCTGCGCCAGGTCGGCCTTCGAGTGTGCACCATTCGAACGCGCCATCTCCAGATTGCTTGCGGCCTGTTCTCGACGAGCCTTGAACGGTTCGGGATCAATGGTCGCCACGGTATCTCCGGCTTTGACGCTCGAATTGAAATCCGCGTGAAGGCTCTTGATCATCCCCGACACTTGTGTGCCGACCTGGACCAATACAACCGGATTGATCGTCCCTGTTGCGCTGACCACAGAAATGATCTGACCACGCTCGACCGCAGCCGTGCGGTACCGGACGGGCGCTTTGCGCTCCCCGTTAAAAAACACGTAGCCGCCTATGGCCAACCCGATGGCTAACACACTGACAATCAACCCAATTCGACGCATGACTGAGGAACTCCAACCTTGAAACGCGCGTGTATCCTATCAAGAAGACCGCTGATAATCATCTCCATCGCGGACACGCAATGAATCGTCCTCACAGCACAACCTGCTTAGCTTAACATGTGGGCGGTCGCATACCAAGAAATGGAAGCCTTGGCCACGGAAACGCTGTAAAGACGGACAGTTAGAGGAGAAAGTCCATGGGATGTTTATCCCAAGAATCGTTCCAGGAATGTCGTCGACACATGGCCCTTTTGAAAGTCGGGATCATCGAGAATCCGGCGGTGCAGCGGGAGAGTCGTCTTGATGCCTTCAATAACACACTCGCTCAGTGCTCGTCTCATACGAGCCATAGATTCCTGTCGATCACGGCCATGGGTGATCAGCTTCGCGATCATCGAATCGTAGTAGGGAACGACGATCGATCCTGACTCCATCGCAGAATCGACCCGCACGCCGAAACCGCCAGGGGGACTGTATTTGGTGATGATTCCGGGTGAGGGAGTAAACTTCTCGGGATCTTCGGCATTGATACGGCACTCCAAGCTATGACCGGTGAGCATGACATCCTGTTGCCGGATCGAGAGCGCATGGCCAGCGGCAAGACGGATCTGCTCTTTGATCAGATCGATGCCGGTCACCATTTCGGTAATCGGATGCTCGACCTGGATACGGGTATTGACTTCCATGAAATAGAAATTCCGATCCTTGTCGAGCAGAAATTCGACGGTTCCGACGTTTCGATAATGCGCCGCCTTCACGGCTTCCACAGCGACCCGACCGATTTCTCGACGGAGTTTGTCATCGACGACGGGGGACGGGGTTTCCTCGACCAGCTTTTGATGCCGCCGTTGAATCGAGCAATCCCGTTCCCCGAGATGGATCACTCGGCCCTGATGGTCGGCTAAGATTTGCACCTCGATATGGCGAGGTTCCAGAAAGTAGCGTTCAAGATATACCCCGTCGTTGCCGAAGGTCGATTTCGCTTCAGCTTGAGCAGCTTGAAAGGCCCGCCCCAAGTCTTCGGCCTTATTGACGACCCGCATGCCTCGCCCTCCCCCTCCGGCCGTGGCTTTGATGATGACGGGGAAACCAATCTTCTGTGCGGCCAGCAGGGCGTCCTCCTCGCTTCGCAATTCGCCTGGGCTTCCGGGTGTGACCGGAAGGCCGCGCTTTGCGACGATCTCGCGCGCCTTCGCTTTATCCCCCATCATGGCGATATTCTCAGAGCTCGGTCCGATGAACTTAATGCCGATAGACTCACAGACTTCGGCGAAGTGAGCGTTCTCAGACAGGAATCCATACCCAGGATGGATCGCATCGACTCCCGTAATCTCCGCGGCACTCAGAACATTCGGAATGTTACGGTAGCTCAATGCGGATTCAGCCGGCCCGACGCACACCTTTTCATCGGCCACTCGCACATGCAAGGCAAGCGCATCGGCCTCGGAATGAATCGCGACGGTCTTGATACCGAGTTCTTTACAGGCTCGGATCACTCGCAGCGCAATTTCTCCGCGATTGGCGATCAGAACTTTCTTAAACACGTTTCGGCTCCGATACTATGGAGAGGACTGCCGTCCGAATGACCTATGAAGCCGTTTTGGGATCGATGAGAAATAGGGCCTGACCATATTCTACTGACTTCGTGTTTTCGACCATTATCTTCACGATACGACCGTCCACTTCGGACTCAATTTCATTCATGAGCTTCATCGCTTCAACAATGCACAGCACTTGCCCCTTCTTCACGGAATCTCCCTCTTCCACGTACGGATCGGCATCGGGCGAGGGAGACCGGTAAAAAGTGCCCACAATGGGGGACGTCACGGTCACAAACCCCGTGGCTCCTTCCACGGCCGGCATCATGGCGGCCACAGGATGTGTCGGCTGTTGAGAGGGGACCGGAACCGACTCCTGCATGGCAGTCGCGAAAGGTTTGGCGGACAATTCATGGCGAACGCGGATTCGGATACCCTGACGCTCAAACTCAAGCTCGGTCAAATTATTGCGACGAAGCAGATCGATGAGTTCTTGGATCTGCTTGGTTGAACCTCCTGTGAGCAACGCCTTAGAGAGTGGCTCGTTCACACGATCTGGCAATACAATCCGGCGAGTCTTTGGTTTCGATCGACGACGCCTCACCGAACACGCTCCACATAGGACCGAGTGCGAGTATCAATCCGAATGACGGTACCGACCTCCAAGTACAAGGGTACTTTGATCGTTGCTCCTGTTTCAACGACCGCTGGCTTGGTTCCTCCGGATGCCGTATCCCCCCGCACACCGGGGTCCGCATCGACTACCTTGAGTTCAATAAAGTTCGGCAACTCCACGGCAATGGGACGATGCTGATAGATGAGGATCTTGACGACCATGTTTTCTTTCAAGAGATCGGCATTCTCTCCTAACTGACTTCTTTCGAACGTCAGTTGCTCATAGGTCTCCGTGTCCATGAGCGTATAGGCGTCTCCGGAAGCATAAAGGAATTGCATGTCGCGTTCTTCCAAATCAGGTTCGTCAAAGCGTTCCCCTGATCGAAATGTACGGTCCAGAACATTTCCGGAAAGATAGCTCTTCAATTTGGTGCGTACAAACGCACCGCCTTTACCGGGTTTGACATGCTGAAATTCAACAATATAAAAAGGTTCGCCTTCCACCATCAATCGTACACCGCTCCGAAAGTCAACCGTGGAAATCACTCGTCACTCCCTTCGACAATAAACCCAAACGGCCCGATGTCATCATGCTACGTGCCTGTATTTCCTCTGCTGGCAGACGCGCCCCCGCCTGAAGAACCTGTGGACCCGGACACACATAGCTGCTCACACAACCCCCGCAGAGCCAACAGATAGCCGGTTGGACCAAATCCAGTTACTTGTGCCACTGCCACTCCGGATATATAGGAATGTCGCCGGAACTCTTCACGTCGATAGATGTTTGACAAATGAACTTCGACGGTGGGTAGATCGACAGCGGCTAGCGCGTCGCGTATCGCGATGCTCGTGTGGGTATAGGCGGCCGGATTGATGATGATACCATGATAGCCGCGTCGCGCTTCTTGAACCCACGTCACCAATTCCCCTTCGAGATTCGACTGCCGAATCACAAGATCAACTCCAAGTTCTCCTCCCAGTTTCATGAGAGATGCATCGATCATCGCGAGGGTCGCAGTCCCATAAATGGATTCCTCCCGATTGCCCAATAGGTTCAGATTAGGACCATGCAGAACCAGGATGCGCAGCATATCGCGTAGGACGCCTCCCATGCATAACAGACACCTGCCTTACGCCAACCCACATACCAGGGGCGGCATTCTAGCAGTCCCCTTTCGGGGGGTCAAACCGTTGAAGTCACGAGGAAGTTTTGGAGCTTGGTCGAGAAAGACCTTGGGAGTCCCGCCGGCGTGCCTGGAGTGAGTTGAGCCACTGCTCAAGCTGTGTGATCGCCCGATTTCTGGTCACCTGTGCACGTGGGGCGGTAACGGCAGCCGCCGGGACACAGCGTGCTTCTGAGAGAGTCTCCGTGCCGGACACCGTGATGGCTTCATTGTTGACAGACAACGCGGCATCCCTTGAGGCAGATGTCATCGGTTCTCCGCGAATAAGGTCCGATTCAAGGCTTGCCGCGTCGGCCGGCTTCTCGGACGGCCGTCCTTGTGCTTCTCCTGCACTGTCAGCCGCTGGTGCGTCGAGTCCGGCACGAAGGGACAACGCCTCTTGGTCCCGTGGATTAATGGCTAGGATGACGTTGCAAGACCGAATTGCCGCATCCTTGGCCCCTTGGGCCGCGTAGAGCTTAGCCAATGTTCGATGCGCACGAAGATTATCGGGACTGACCTTGATGGCTTCTTCGAGGATAGCTTTTGCCTTGATTGGCTGGTTCATCTGCTCATAGGCCCGGCCTAACGCCACCATGGCCGTGATGAACCCCGGGTAGGTTTTCAACCCATCTTCAAGAACAGCGGCAGCTTCTTCCCACATGCCGGCTTTGCCATATTCCTCGGCCAAAGGAATAAACACTTTGGATCCCGGCTCCTTGGCAAAAGCCAAGGCCAGCCGATCAATCTCTGCGGCGTTGCCTGCCTTCTTGGAACCGGAAGCCATAGATTGGGTTACTCCAGAACAGAGGCGCGACGAGGCGACATCAAGCACATGTCATGCACAGCAGTCAGAATTTCGTCCGCCAGCCGCCGCTTGGGCATCAGGCCCAAGGCTCGCTCTTGGCCGGTAGCCGACAGAATCACCGCCGCGTTGTCATCACTGCCGAAACCACCTCCCGCTTGCGTCACATCGTTGGCCACGATGAGATCAAGTCCCTTTCCTCTCAGCTTGTCCTTCGCATGGGAGATGACGTGGTCCGTCTCGGCCGCGAATCCAACCACAATTTGCGATGTCCGTCGCGCAGATAACATCGTGAGAATGTCCGGAGTCGCTTCAAGCTCCAACACGATCTCGGATTGGCCCTGTTTTTTGAGTTTTTCTGCGGCGAGCCTTTTGGGGCGAAAGTCCGCAACCGCCGCCGCCATGATCAGGACTGTGGACGAAGGGAAATGTCGACACAATACATCAGCCATTTCGCTGGCGGTGTTCACACAAACCGTCGTGACTCCTGAAGGAGGAGTCAGAACAGAAGGCCCGGTAACCAGGACAACCTCCGCCCCTCGATCCCGCGCGGCTTCTGCAATGGCGTACCCCATCTTGCCGGACGAACGATTGGAAACAAACCGAACCGGATCAATCGGTTCTTGGGTTGGACCGGCAGAGACCAAGACTCGCTGGCCTCGCCAATCCTGCTGAGGGATGAGCGCCGCATGGACGGCTTCCAAGATTCTCGACTCCGAGGCCAACCTTCCTTGCGCGACTTGTCCGGAGGCAAGGGGACCGACCTCAGGATCGAGCACGACGACACCACGAGCTCGGAGCGTGTGCACATGTTGCACGACCGTGGGATGTGTCCACATGCCGCCGTCCATGGCTGGAGCAACGACGACCGGACATTGAGCACTCAACAGCATGGTGGTCAATACATCATCGGCCAGCCCAAGAGCGGCCTTCGCCAGAAAATTCGCGGTCGCCGGCGCCACAATAATCGCATGGGCGTGCTCCGGGACCGCCAGGTGGGCCATTTCTTCGTGCGCCTCAAAGAGATCCGTCGTGACCCGGTTGCCCGAGAGGACCTCAAACGTCAGGGGAGTCACAAATTTCGTGGCGGCCTGCGTCATGACGACCGACACCACGGCCCCTTCGCGTGTCAAAGTTCGAAGCAATCCGACCGCCTTATACGCGGCAATGCTTCCTGATATCCCCAAGGCAAGACGCTTACCCCACAAAATGGGTGGCGATTGCTCAACATCCACTGTCTACTCCTCAGTTGGAGCCACCGCCGGTTGGACCGTATCATCCACATACACGCTGAGTTCTTTTTTGATCTCCCGGGCGTCCTCACCGGTCATCATCGCAATGCGCTCGGTTTCGCCTTCCTTCCCGCGCTTGGCTTCCTTCATGGCATCGCGAGCCTCTTTCCCGGTCAAATACTTGGCATGCCCCCGTAAGACCTCATCGAGCGCAATGGTTGTTTCCTTCGTAAAACGGGAAGACGTGGCAGGCTTGGCTCCTTGAGTCAAGTGTTTCGCGCGCTGGGATGCGACAATCACCAATCGATGCCGGGAATCAAATTCGTCGGACGTGTATTGCGGCAACAAACTAAGCATGTCGATCATAATCCGCGGTGCTCCTCTGCTATTAAGGTGGTTGATGGCTCTCGATCGTCCAGTTTCGTCTCTTTCTCCAGAATAAAGCTCTGCTCCAGCCAATGCATGTCCATGCGTTTCGTCTTCAAACGTTCCGCCAGAAAAATGCTTTGTAACTCGCGAAGAGACTGTGCGAGATCGTCGTTACGAACAATGTAATAATATTCCCGGAAACACCAGACTTCTTCTTTCACCTTCCGCAGGCGGCGGACAATTTCCTCAGGAGAATCTGAGCCCCGACTGTGGAGCCGAGCCCGCAGAGTATCCATAGACGGTGGAAGAATAAAAATATACACGGCATCCTCGAACTTCTTCTTGATCTGGAGGGCGCCTTGGACATCGATTTCAAGCAGGACGTCGATCCCCTGTTCCATCCTGTCCATCAGAGGCTTTCGGGGAGTTCCATACCAGTGGCTGTAGACATGTGCGTATTCCAAGAATTCATTCCGCGCAACCATGTCATGAAACACGTTTTCATCGATAAAGAAGTAGTCGCGGCCGTGTTCTTCTCCCGGGCGCGGCTTTCTGGTCGTAAATGATACCGAATGCCAAACCCCGGAAACCGACGTCACGATCTGTTTGCACAAGGTCGTCTTCCCTGCGCCTGAAGGGGCCGAAACAATGTACAGAATTCCTCGACGCTCGGGAGCTTGCCGCTTCCCGGTCAAGGCCGGAGGGGGATTACTGGTGGTCATCGCGGTACTCATTCGACGTTCTGGACCTGCTCACGCAAACGCTCAAGCTCTGCCTTCATTCGCACGACGTCTGCCGTGATCGTAGCGTCGTTGGCCTTTGATCCGATCGTATTGACTTCCCGCCCCATCTCCTGAAGAAGAAAGTCCAACGTCTTGCCGACGGATTCCGTGCCTTTGGTTGTACGGTCAAACTGTACCATATGGGCGTCTAGTCTGACCAATTCTTCCGTAATGTCGCACCGGTCGGCATACATGGCCAGTTCCTGATTGAGCCGAGGAAGATCCGGGATAGAATCCCCCAAGAGTTTCTCAACTCGCAGCTTCATACGATCGAAGGTTTCCCGTGCGACAAGCGGCACACGAGCTGAGACCGCTGCTCGGCATTCACGCAGGTAGTCAAGTCGAGCCAGCATGTCCTGCGCAAGAAGCTCCCCCTCTTTTTTACGCATGCTTGCCAGATCCAGTACGGCCTTCAGTCCGAGTTTCTCCACCAATTTCGTGAGCTTGGGATCGTCAGTCGGCTGGTCGGAAAACGCAAGAATATCTCGAAACCCCGCCATCAGTCCGATGTCAATGGAGCCTCTCAGTTTCAACGTCCGCTGGAGTGTACGAAGAGCTTGATGGTACTGTTTCGCCAATCCAGCGTCAAGCTGCAGCGCGCGTGCAGTACCACGTCCGCCTTGCAGCAACACTGTAAAATCCACTCTTCCACGCGCACAATGCTGCTGAATGATCTTCCGAAAGACTTCTTCCAAACAGTTCATCGATTTCGGCAGACGAATGGACGTTTCGAGAAATCGATGATTGACCGATTTTACTTCGATGGTGACAGTCCCATCGGACCACACTCCCTGTCGCCGACCAAATCCAGTCATGCTTTTAATCATTTCGCCAGTTTTCCTTCCCATTCACAAACATCCACAATGGGGCAGACCGCGCAGCGAGGTTTCCGCGCAAGGCAAACATATCTCCCATGGAGGAGTATCCGCTGAGACACTTCCGTCCACTGAGCTTGCGGATAAAGCGATTGGAGATCGCGCTCAATTTGTTCCGGATCGCCCGAGTGGGTCATGGCCAAGCGGTTGGCCACCCGTTTCACATGCGTATCAACCACAATCGCTGGCTTTCCAAACGCCGCCCCAAGAAGCACATTGGCGGTTTTTCGCCCCACGCCGGGAATCGAGGTGAGTTCCTCCATCGTCTCCGGCACCTGGCCTCCGAAACGCGTGATAATAGCCTGCGCACAGCCGACGAGATTCTTCGCCTTACTTTTATAAAAACCCGTTGATCTGATTAGTCCCTCCAGCTCAGTCGGTGTCGCCTTGGCCATCGCCCGAGGTGTGGCGTACCGTTTGAACACCCCAGGCGTCACTTGATTGACGCGCACGTCGGTGCATTGCGCAGAAAGGATTGTCGCCACCAACAGCTCCCAAGAGGATCGGTAGGCCAATTCCACCTTTGCCAGCGGCATGGCTCTGCGCAGGTTCATGGCGATCTGCGCTGGACGGTCCGGTGCAGACGGTACGTTCGTGTGTGGAGTCTTCTTCACGGCGGGCTGATTGTGCAGCGGTTACCGACGAGATGCAAGTGCCAGCGAATCGTCCTGCAGCGCCATGCCGGACATCCGATCTTCCGCGACCGGCAGAGCTCTGACGTGTGCCTCCAGTCGCGCCAGGAGAGGGTGAAGCGTGCCAGGCCGAATGGCCGAAATCCCGACGGCTTCGTAACGTCGACAGAGCAATTCGACGTGCTGTGGAGGTACTTGGTCACACTTATTAAACACGAGTAATCGCGGGATCGTATTCAAATGCAGCTCCTCAAGAATGGCAATGACGGCGGTGATCTGAACGTCGATGTCCGTGGCACTGATATCGACAACCTGAAGCAGCAGATCAGCCTCTCGGAGTTCATCGAGCGTGGTCCGAAAGGCGCCGACCAATTCCTGTGGAAGGTCACGAATAAACCCGACGGTGTCCGTGATAATGATTTCGCGGTCCTCAGGGAACCGCAGACGGCGGCTGGTCGTGTCGAGGGTTTCAAACAGTCTGTTTTGAGCCGAAACCTGACTTTTCGTCAGCACATTGAGCAGCGTGGATTTCCCCGCGTTTGTATACCCGACGAGAGAAACAACGGGAAGCCCATACCGACCTCGGCGGGACCGCCGTCGATCTTGATGGCGCGTAAATTGTTCCAGCTCTCGCTCCAAATGCGTGATGCGATCGCGTACCCGTCGCCGATCGGTTTCCAATTTCGTTTCTCCTGGCCCGCGAGTACCGATACCACCTCCCAGACGAGACAATTGAGTACCTTTTCCCAACAACCGTGGAAGCAGGTATCGCAATTGTGCCAGCTCTACTTGTACCTTGCCCTCACGACTGTGAGCTCGACGAGCAAAGATGTCCAAAATCAGCTGCGTGCGGTCAATGACCTTGATATCGGTCATTTCCGAAATCGCTCGCAATTGAGCCGGCGACAGCGTTTGATCAAAAATCACCATATCGGCGCCGCGATGCAGCGTCTGAATCAGGACATCCTTCATCTTGCCGCTTCCCAGGAGATATCGCTGATGCCCGTCCGCGGTTCGTTGTGTCATGCGGTCGATCACCGTGACCTCGGCCGATGTGGCCAGCTCAGCCAGTTCAGCCAAATGCTCTTCTTGCTCCATCCGACTCTTTGCAGAAGCACTGACCAGTATCGCCGATTCCTTGCCCTTTTCAACGGCATGGTGCGCGCGGGCCTGCTGAAGCTCCGCTTCGAGTTCTTCGATGAACTCGTCGAATCTCATGGTCAAGTTGTGGAATGGAACCGCCTGGTGCACCTTGAATAATTGACCGGCCGAATTAGGCGGGAGCAAATGTGCCATGTACAAATTACCGAGCCGACCATCTTCCGCGATGGAAAGGACCGCGACCAGATCAAGCCGTAAGAATGCGAGGTCGGTGAGCACTTCTTGGCTTAACGGGTAATCATGCAGTTGCGTCCGGATGAACCGCAACCCACGAAGCGATCGAGTTCCCGCACGGAACAGGGTCAGAGTCGTGGAAGATACCGTCAGTTCCGTTCCGACGATGACTTCTTGAACTTGGCCCCGGCGCGTTAGCAGTACTCCGAGCGGGCGGCGGAGCTCCGAGGTGAGTTGAGCCATTGCCTTGGCCAGTTCCGGTGAAACGAGTTTGTCGCTGGGGACACGTCGGCGGTAGAGTCGCTCGACCGACGCCACTTGGCCGGCACGCAGTCCTGTGATGTGACCACGAATATCAGGAATAGGCTGTCTCCTTTCTTTTAGGGAAACCCGTGCAGCTTTCTCCGTTGAAGACCATAGAACCTTCCATCGGGCTGATATCCAGATCCGAGGACGGCCTTTCGCCGCGCATGAGCAACTGTCGCCCGGCTGAAGCGATCATGGCCGCATTGTCAGTACAGTATCCGGCCGGCGGTAGCGCCAGACGAATGTGCTTGCACGCCGCACGTTCGCTCAAGACGGCCCGCAATCGTGAGTTCGCCGAAACACCCCCCACCACGGCAAGCGCTGACAGGTTCGACTGCTCAAGAGCAGCGAAGGCTTTCGTGGCTAACACCTGCACGATCGCTTCTTGATAACCTGCCGCCAAGTCGGCGACCTGCCCAGGCCGTAGAGGAACGGCCAGGTCACGCAACCGATACAACAAAGACGTCTTGAGACCACTGAAGCTAAACTCAAGGGAGTTCTTTGCCTGGTGGAATCGAGGAAACGGAATGGCCTGTCGATCACCGGAACGCGCGATGCGATCAATGGCAGGCCCACCTGGATAGTCTAGACCAAGCATCTGGGCTCCTTTATCGAACGCCTCGCCAGCGGCATCGTCACGAGTACATCCAAGCAGAACACACCGACCATCCGGCTCACGGCGATAGAGATGCGTGTGCCCACCGGATACGACCAAGATGATGCAGGGCAGAGGAAAGGCCGGATCGGCAAGCCACGCCGAAGCGATATGGCCCTGCAGATGATTCACCCCCATGATAGGAATGCCCAATCCATAGCTCAAAGCCTTGGCATAGTTGACCCCCACCAAGAGCGCGCCAGCGAGTCCAGGTCCCTGAGTCACGGCGACGGCAGCAAGATCGGTTTTCGAGACCTGGGCGGTTGCCAAGGCCTCTTTGACCACCATGTCGATCCTGCCAAGATGAGCTCGCGCCGCCAATTCAGGAACGACGCCCCCGAATTTTTCATGGACGGTCACTTGTGAAGAAACGACGTTGGAAAGCACGACTCCCTCACGATTGAGTACGGCTGCGGCCGTTTCATCGCATGAAGACTCAATTCCAAGAATCGGCCCGGGGCTCCACCCTGGTTGGGACGTAAGTTCCGGCTGATTGAGAGGAAGACGCATCATGGTACGAGGAAACCGAGGAGGAGCGAAGAACAAAACGGCCTCTGCAGCGATCCGCCACAGAGGCCACTCAATGAATGCATCGAGCTCGTCACGATCACGAAAGGTATTAAACCCCCGCCATGGCCTCCTGCTCAATAAATGTCGGAGCCCCATCCCGAAGAACCACTTTTACCTTGCGGCTCTCCTTGAAACGTCCTCTGATGAGTTCGTCCGAGAGTGGGTCGCCGATGGCACGTTGGATAGCACGCCGCATCGGTCTCGCTCCGTACAGCGGCTCATACCCTTCTTTAATGAGCCATTGCTTGACTTCGTCATCAACCTCAATCTCAATCCCCTTGTCCAACAAGCGGAGGTTCAGCTCACGGAGAAGAATATCCAAGATGCTGTAGAGCTGCTCTTTTTCGAGTTGATGGAAAATGACGATCTCATCGATTCGGTTCAAGAACTCGGGACTGAACGATTTCCGGAGCTCCCCAAGTACTTCTTCCTTTTTCCGACGGGCGGCTTCGCCTTCTGTGCTCTGGAAACCAAGAGACACGCCTTTTTGAATCATCTTGGTCCCGATATTGGACGTCATGATGACCACGGTATTCTTGAAATCGACCTTTCGCCCAAGACTATCGGTCAACACTCCGTCGTCCAGCACTTGGAGGAGCACATTGAACACATCGGGGTGCGCCTTCTCAATCTCATCGAACAAGACGACGGAGTACGGCCGACGGCGAACTTTTTCGGTCAACTGTCCGCCTTCTTCGTACCCGACATAACCGGGGGGAGCACCGAAGAGCCGAGAGCTCGTAAACTTTTCCTGGTACTCGGACATATCGACGCGAATCAGCGCATCTTCGCTGTTGAACAGAAACTCCGCCAACGTCCTGGCCAACTCGGTTTTCCCGACGCCCGTCGGGCCCAAGAAAATGAACGACCCAATCGGTTTCCGGGCTTCCTTTAAGCCGGCACGAGAACGACGGATGGCACGGGCGACAGCCGAGATGGCTTCATTTTGACCCACGACCCGCTTATGGAGGAACTCCTCCATACGTAGCAGCTTGTTGGACTCCTCCTCCTCCAATTTAAAGAGCGGAATACCGGTCATTTTTGAGACCACGTAGGCGACATCTTCTTTGCCAATCACCGGCTTGTTCTTTTCCTGGCTCTTTTTCCACTCGCGCTTCGATTCGTCCAGCAACTTGCGCAGCCGCTCTTCTTCCTCACGATGCCGCACCGCCTCCTCGAAATTTTGCATGGAGATCGAGAGTTCTTTCTCACGTGCAACTTTTTTGAGCTCTTGCTCCATCGCTTTCAATTCAGAGGGTAGTGCATACGTCTGGAGCTTGGCCCGTGACCCCGTTTCATCGATCAAATCGATTGCCTTGTCGGGCAGGAAGCGATCAGTAATGTACCGGTCGGACAACTTCACGGCCTCAACGATCGCGTCTTCCGTGATCTCTACTCCATGATGTTCCTCATATCGGTCTCGAAGCCCTTGGATGATGCGCACAGTTTCGTCGAGATTCGGCGGTTGAACATGGATCGGCTGGAATCGACGTTTCAATGCCCCGTCTTTCTCAATGTGTTTTCGGTACTCATCCAAGGTCGTGGCCCCAATGCACTGAATCTCACCCCGCGAAAGCGCCGGCTTGAGCATATTCGAGGCATCGATAGACCCTTCAGCGGCTCCCGCCCCGACCAACGTATGGAGCTCGTCGATGAAGATGATGATATTTCCGGCCTGAACGATCTCCTTCATGACAACTTTAAGACGTTCTTCAAATTGTCCGCGATACTTTGTCCCTGCGACGAGAGACCCTAGGTCAAGCGCAATGACCCGGCGAGAGAGCAAATTATCGGGAACTTCAGACTGAACGATCCGTTGGGCGAGTCCTTCGACAATGGCGGTTTTTCCGACACCGGATTCGCCGATCAGCACGGGATTATTCTTGCTTCTTCGGCTGAGAATCTGTAGGACCCGCTCGATTTCATCGGCCCGGCCGATCACTGGGTCCAGCTGACCTTCTTGGGCCAACTGAGTCAGATCCCGGCCGAATTCGTCGAGCGCCGGAGTATTACTCTTCCGATCGCGCTCACGCGGAGCAGACTTTCGCAAAAAGGTTACCGTTAACTGCCTGGCAGTCAACAAGTTCGCGCCCAAGCTCCGAAGAATTTTTCCCCCGATCCCTTCCTCTTCTCGGAGAAGACCCAGGAGAAGATGCTCACTCCCGATGTGATTATGGCCAAGGAGACGTGCCTCCTCAACTCCGTATTCGATCACTTTCTTTACTCGTGGGCTGAAGGGGATCTCACCAAACGTCATGGTGGTCCCGCCGCCAGGCAGGTTTCGCTCGATTTCCAACCGGATCTGCTCGGTGGAAAGCCCCATCTTTTTCAGGATCATAAGGGCGATACCATCGGACTCACGAAGTATGGCCAACACGAGATGTTCGGTCCCCAGATAATCGTTTTGGTGCCGTTCGGCCTCTTCCCGCGCGAGGATGATGATCTTTCGACCTTTGTCCGTGAATCGTTCGAACATCCTGCCTCCTTCTAGTGAGTGCGAACCATCGGCCGCGTTCGAGCAAAACCATTGAAAAACCTTGGCCTAATTCTAACCACAGTATGCTTGAGAGTCAAGGTTGAGGAGAGAACAAGACAGCGTGACACCACGACATTCACTACCACATCTCCTTCCGTTATTCTTTTTCATCTGAACCGACACGACTTCCTCTGCACTTGGCTTTCCGTTGACATAAAAAGGAGCATCTCGATACAATCGCGCGCCGCGTTTCATCATCCATAGGTTGACGATCCGTGAAAAGTAAAAGCATTGGGATTTTGACCAAACCGAAGTTCCCTGAAGTCAAATCCACGTTGCTCGGAGTAGTAGACTGGCTCCGCGACCGCAACATCGATGTCCTGCTCGACACAACGTCTGCAACGTTACTGAACGAACAGGGTGGAATTCCCAAGACTCAGCTGGCCGACAAAGCCGACGTCCTGTTGGTGCTAGGGGGAGACGGAACCATCTTGAATGCCGCGAGGCTGGCCTCGGAACGGAGCATTCCCATCCTCGGTGTCAACATGGGCGGTCTCGGCTTCCTCACCGAAGTCCGGTTAGACAATCTCTATCCCTCCCTCGAGCGAGTCTTCGCCAACGACTTTACCCTAGATGAGCGCCTGATGCTGGCCACACACGTTCATCGGCATGGGGAAACCGTTGCCCGTGGAGTTGTGCTGAACGACATCGTGATCAGCAAAGGGACGCTGGCCCGCATGATTGAACTGCAGATCAGTATCCAGGGGCAATTCGTTACCAATCTGCGCGGTGACGGTCTGATTATTGGAACCCCAACCGGCTCTACCGCCTATTCTCTTTCTGCCGGAGGCCCCATCATGAACCCTGCCGTGCAGGCTCTGATCTTGACGCCGATCTGCCCACATACCCTGACCCATCGCCCCTTAATCGTCCCAGGAAATGTTACGATTGAAGTGACTTTGACGAGCAAAGATGAAGGATCAATGGCCACGCTTGACGGGCAAGTCGGCGTCGCTATTACGCAGGGCGATGCGGCGGTCGTTGAGGTTTCAGATCATCGGACCAGATTGATCAGATTTCCCGAAAGCCACTACTATGAAGTGCTGAGAGAAAAACTAAAATGGGGTCACGCATGAGGAACCGTCGATTCAACTGCTCGACACTCTTCCCTGTTCAATGTGTTTGAGCATGTCCTGATTTGCCACAAACTTGAATTCCCCTATACAGTCGGCTCTCCCCGCGGATGAACGCTCTGCCACATCGAGTACCCGTAACCCGTTCACATCGACCGGCCGACTCTGCCGCTTCTTTAGAAGCACATGTATATGATCGAGCACTGTCTTGATGTCTCCACCGCCATGCTTGGTCGCGAGATAGCGTTCGACGACCTCCGCACACCAGTCTCCGTCACGCTTCGCGACACCAACGAGGCCCTCGCTGGCTTTCCTGGCCCAACCGGCCAGAAACACACCATCCATGACCTTGCCGATGCTTTCGTCGTAGGCCTGAAAGAGCGCATCATCGGGGTCGTTCCCCGTCTTGTTGGGGTTCGTGACAAACATGCCGTTCTTGTATGGTAACCCGACCGTTTCATCAACCTTGTCGCCGACGGCGAACACAACAGCATCGCACGGAAACTCATACAACTGCTTCAACCCTACGGCGACGGTATCCTCCCCCTTGGGGTCCAGCCTGTTGTCTTCCATCTCAAGCCCACGAACTCGATTGTGGGCATCAACCAGAATACGCTTCGGCGACGCGAGGAACCGGAAGCCCATCTTGGTCTCGGATACTTTCGGCTCGCATTTCGTAAACTCGTCGGTGAACCCTTTCAAGACCTCGTCGGGATTTTGGCCGACCTTGGCCATGCGGTCTTTGATGCGTTCAAACTCACCTTTGATCCCGTCAAGATCCATATTGGCGCAGATGGTGCGGATTTCCTTTGGATTGTACTTACGTTCCACCGGGCCTCGTCGTACAACCGCCGTGACTCGCTCCACCTTCTTATAGCGGATCAACCAGTGAGCAATATCCACCATCACGTCTCCCGCCCCAATAACCGCGACATGTTTTCCCACTTCAAACGGGCGGTCGCCAAAGCCCGGCAGCCGATTGAAGTGATAGACCACGTCTTTCGCGTGAAATACGCCTTGAGCCGAATCTCCCTCAACCCCAATGGCTTTGGTTCCTTGCGCACCGATCGTGAACACGACCGCACTCGCTCCAAGTGCCCGCACATCATCAACCGTGAGATCTTTTCCATTTCCAATGGAGACATTCCCCAAATAATGGACATTCTTCTGTTGAAGAAGCTCCCAATACTGTTTTTTGAGCCCGCCACGGAGTTTTAACTTGGAGGGGAATATCCCGTACTCGGCCAAGCCGCCGAATTTGATGTCGCGATTGAGGATGATGATTTCATGGCCCGTCTTCGAGAGCGAGCTGGCGACTGCCATACCGGCGGGTCCTGCTCCCGCCACAATAATCACATGCGCTTGAGATCCGCTCATACAGCATTCCTTAAGAAGTACGTGATAGAAAAGCGTGAAATATCAATGGCTCGCGGAATGTAGCATAGCCGTTCCCGCACTGTCAAAAACTGTGACCGGGTTGCAACGATTGCCGATCGGATCGCAACTTGCGCGGTGATCCTCCGTCGACTACAATGCCGCTCGCTTCCAGAAAGGAGACCACCGTCTGATAAGTCAACCTCTTCCATCTCAGGCTGCACACGACCCTTATCATGGCCACTAGTCATTCCCTCTCTCCATCGTTAGCCGAGGCTCAGGCCGCTCCCGTACGCTACTATCCTATCTGCAAGGGCGACAGCACGCTTCCTCTGAAAACCTTGGGGATGGAAGAGGCGTTCATCGTACCTGACTTCGATCTCGCTGAGGAACTCATCGCCCGTGGGGTCGACAGCTCGCGCGTGGCCATTAACCGAGCCGATTCCATTGAAGCTCAGTCCCCCGGATATTCTCAAGTGGCGGGAGGGAAGCAGCTCGTACCCGATTCCCCGTTCGAGTTCAACCAATCGATTCTGATTGTCCTTCCAACCTACAATGAGCGATCCAATTTGGAAGCACTTGTCACCGCAATCGGCCAATACCTAGTCGCCGATCTGTTGATCGTTGATGACAACTCACCGGACGGAACCGGGCAACTAGCGGATGAACTCAGCGGCCGGCACGGACATGTGCACGTGCTGCATCGGCCTAGAAAAGAAGGGCTTGGACCGGCTTATCTCGCGGGATTTGAATGGGCGTTAGAGCGGAAGTATGATCGTATCATTGAGATGGATTGTGACTTCAGCCACGCTCCTTGGGACCTGCCTCGCCTGATACATCGCAGCCGCACCGCCGATCTGGTCATTGGAAGTCGCTATGTGCCGGGCGGTGGGACGGAAAACTGGAATGCACGCCGGCGGTTTGTCTCTCGTTGCGGCAACACGTATGTCAGTCTCTTTCTCGGATCGAATATCCATGACTGGACAGGAGGATTCCGCTGCTATCGTCACGAGCTCCTGGAAAAGATGGACCTCGAAACCGTGAAGGCGAAAGGGTACATTTTTCAGGTCGAGCTGGCCTGGCGGGCCGTGCGACTGGGGGCGAATGTCCATGAATTACCCATCCGCTTCAGCGATCGCGTCCAAGGCCAGTCCAAACTCGGCTGGGCCTCGCTCATCGAGGGACTGACGGCAGTGCCAAAAATGTATCTTCGGAGCTGACCCAGCGCCAGACAGGCCCTCCATCTTTTCCATTTTTTCTGATCTTCCTATTCCGGCCGATGGCAGGAGCGACCGGTCAGCCACGTTGCTGTTAGCAGACCGCTCCACGATTTGCACAAGACGCATGGAGAGAAACGGACGGTTCGGAATGGTCAAGTTTGGTTAAATCGATGACGAGTTCATCTTTGGCGTTGGCCAAAATTCCGTCAAGCAGGCTGCTCTTCACAGGAATAACCGCTTCAGCAGGCTGAAAGATCAGGTCGAAGCCTTTTGCTGCCGTAGGCCGCATGGGATAACGCCGATCATAGATCATCCCATAAGCGGGAATGCCGTAAATGATCCGCCAGTTTCCCAGCAGAATATGCATCTCCGTTCCCTGAACATACAACCCGCCCGTCGTAATAATCCGTCTCGCGAATGTTTGTGGTTGGCTCAGGTAGAAGGTGACGCGTTCGTTGTATTTCGCTTCCGCCAATGCCTCTGAGATCCGCAGAGACAGGAGTGCCAGTTCCTCGTCGGTGAAGGCCGGGACTAGCGGAGATTCACCTTGTATCCACCGTTGCAGCGCAACCCGACTCTCACGCACCTTCATGCCCGACAAGATCGTGCGTATTTTTTCCGGCTCCATCAGGAATGGGTGAGCATGGTGACCCGGCGGCCATTCAGCGAGCACATCCGCGTCTTCCTCCAATCGGACGTAATTGACCGGATCCTCATACACAATCCGTGACGGCACATGAGGAGTGGCGCACCCGAGCAGTGCGAGAATCAAGGCCAGGATGACCGCTGTGGACCGCCATGCCGATTGAACCTGCATGACGCACTAGCCTTCGCTCACTATCACAGTCATCTCTGCGCGCTCCAACGGATTGTCCCGCCCATCACGTTTCATATTGACGATCTTGTCGGCTACATCCATGCCGCTGACAACTTCTCCGAACACCGTATATTGCCAATCGAGGAAATTGGCGTCCGCGACGCAGATAAAGAATTGTGAGCCGGCACTATCTGGATCATTCGCCCGGGCCATCGAGACAATACCCCGCTTATGAGGCTTACTGTTGAATTCAGCCTTCACCTTATATCCCGGTCCACCCATTCCGTGCGACGACCGGTCGGACCCTTTACTATTGGGATCCCCTCCTTGGATCATGAAGCCGGGGATGACGCGGTGAAACGTCGTTCCATTGAAAAACCCTTCCTTGGAGAGCTTTACAAAGTTACTGACATGACCGGGTGCTACGTCCGGAAAAAATCTGAGAACGATATCTCCCATCGGTTGGCCCTTACTGGTAACGGCGATCGTTGCTCGTGTCTTCTCGTTGATATCCGACATTGCATGCATCCTTTCAGTGATCATCGAAAGAGAAAGGGCGGCGGCGCCATCCCTGCTTCCAATCCTTGATTGACAGCCACCCATGTATGACCGTTGTCGCTCCGAAACACCCCCGCGCTCGTCCCCGCATAGAGACCTCTGTCTCCGGTTCCGATCAACACCTGAACCGCAAGGTTGGTCAGCCCGTTATTCAGGGGGATCCATTGCTTGCCTTTGTCCATCGTCTTAAAAACTCCGTTCCCAGTCGCCACGACCAATCCTTGGTCGCTGAACACGATCCCCCGGATAGAGTCGTTGGGCAGCGCCCGGCTGATCGGCCGCCAGGTCAGTCCACCGTCGGCACTGCGAAAGACTCCGCCGTCGAAGGTGCCGGCAAAAATACTCTGGTCCTGATCGATGGCCAGGACGCGAATGAAGTTTTCGATCATCCCTTCATGATCCTTCAACCCGTGCCGCAACCGCACCCAGCCCGAGGAGCGAGGGCTGAATCGAAAGACGCCTTTACCGGAAGTCCCGGCAAACAAGGTTCCGTCTGTAGAGCGAGCCAGCGCATGAACCAATATCTCGTCCAGCCCTGTTGTAACGGGCGTCCAGTAGTCTCCAGAGTCATTCAGACGATAGACACCATCACCGGTTCCTGCATACAGCTGATGATCGACGGCCATCAAGGCCTTTATTTCAAGCCGTTTGAGACCTCCATTAATGGGATGCCAGGTGTTCCCCTCATCGCGCGAGCGAAACACTCCGCCCCGAAATGTGCCGGCATAGACTGCACCGTCCTTCGCTGAGGCCAGACTTAAAATAAACGGATCGGTTACGCCCCCTCCGACCGGAATCCAGCTGGCACCTCGGTCCATGGTACGAAAAATCCCGTGTCCGAATGATCCAGCATAGATCGCACCGTTTCCGGCCATCACGAGGGCCTGCACGCTGGCCACGGATTGTTCGGAAGGTCCCGATACCGCCAAGGGCTCCGAGACCATCGGCGATGACAACCTCGACGGGAGATCGGGAAACCGCATGCTCTCCCCACCGGCCGAACCGAGAAAACTGCCCCACACGAGTATCACAGACATAGCCACTCGTACCCGTTGAGCGGCCAAGATCTGACGTCTCATCGAACCCTCGTTCCGGCCGTGTTGATCGGCAAATCCGGGTCAAGCGGCAAATCGATCCCACTTTGGTCTTGACTCCGGCCAAATACGCGGGCGCCGAGAATTCCGATCTCATACAGTACTATCAATGGAACCGCCATGAGAAGCATGGTGAAGAGCGTCGCATCGGGGGTGACGATAGCGGAGACGATGAGACACAACAAGATGGCATGTTTCCGATAACGCACATACAGATGCGCCGAGGCCATTCCAATCATTGCAGCCACAGTCATGACCAATGGCAATTCGAAGGCACAACCGAAGATGAACAGGAATTTCACATTGAAATCAATGTAGGTCCCCACACTCAGCTGCGGCGTGATATCTCGATCGAGTCCGAAACTCACGAACAGATCGATCACTAACGGCAGAATGACCAAATTACAGAACACCAGTCCTAGCGCGAAGAGGCCTCCAGCCACAAAAAAGAGGGGGATCGCCCAACGGTGTTCTTTCGGCAACAACGCCGGCTCGACGAACTTCCAACACTGATAAAAGATGACCGGTAGGCTGAGAATGACGGCCGCGAGCAACGAGACCTTGATCGAGGCGAACAGCGCCTCCGTAGGTCCATAAAACGCCAACTGGTTCGGGAACGGCTTATTCAGCCAAGCGACCATCTCGGCTGAAAAAGAAAACGTCACAATCAGCGAACCCAAAAGGGTTGCACCGATAATGATCAATCGTCGCTTGACGGTTGCAATATGGACGACAAGCGGATTGACAACCTGTTCCATAACCACAGATTCAGCCACACGGATGGCCGACAAACGGCCGGCCCCTCATTGGGTAGGCTGGAGCCCTTGTTCACGATAGTGGCGAATAAGTTCGGCGAGTTTGTCTTTCTTCGCCAATTTTTCTTTTTGCATCCGCTTTTTCTCGACCTCTTCGGTCGGCGTCAGGACATGGCGTTTCTGCAGTTCGTTCAGTTCATGATCCAAGCGATGATGGGACTCTTCCAGTTCCCGGAATTCGGTGTTGGAGTGGCGAAGCTGTTCGACAATCGCGTCTTCCGTCAACATGCGACACCTCCTGGTTTGGTTGAGTCTGTTTAGACTGATTCACCTCCACCGGCAAACGCACGGTCTCGATGTCGGCCGCCCTGTATCACAAGCGGGTTCATTTCCATCAGCACGGCGTCTTCAATGGGATTGATGTAATAATGAGGGCGTGTACCGACCTGGACGAAACCCAGGCGAGTGTAGAGCGTGCGTGCTGGTTCGTTTGAAGCCCTGACTTCGAGAACCGCCCGACCAGCCCCTTGCTCCAGCCCCAGACGAATGGCTTCAGCCGCAAGAGCTCGTCCAACTCCTTGCCTCCGCATGGATGCTCTGACGGCTAGGTTCATCAGTCGAAGCTCTTCAAACACGATCCAGAAACAATGGTACCCGATAATGCTTGCTCCCGCCAGCGCCTCCGAGTTCCCACCATGCACCGCAACAAAAAAATGCGCGAACTGATTTCCCGTCAATTCTGCTTCCATCATTTTGCGCGTCCAGGGGGACGAGAAGCAAGCCTCTTCCAAAGAGAGGATGTCCGGCAACATGTCCGGCGTCGCCGGGAGAATCTCAAATTCGGGAAGCGTCCTGCTGCTCATACGTCAGGTATGTTCTACCGACGAGGACCTCTGGCCAATCGTTCGGCAATTTTTTTCTCGATGCGCTTCTGGCGTCGTACGACCGGTGACATCCCCCCCGACCGCTCATATTGGATTTCCGCTTCCGCCTTCTGAACATAGAGTGGTGCAACCGCATCGTCCGCAATCTCACCTCGCCGGAGCCGTTCCATTCCGAGTAAAGCCACTTGCACGGCCGAAGGTTTGAACACGTCGACAGATCCTATCGTCACGGTCACAGACGCGGGCAATGCCGCTCGAATTTCAGATTCCATCGACGACCATCCGTCTCCGAACACCAGCGTGCACTCGGTGAGGCTTTGTGCCAAGGCCTTTGGACTTCCGACTTGTTCAGTCAGCACGCGATTCAATCGTCCATCCTGCCCCCAGCGAAAAATCGCCCAGTACACTTCCCCTCGACGGCTGATCAACACCGGACAGACCGGAACCGTGACCGTTCCCACATTCCATGCCATCGCTTCCAAGGTCGGTACCAGTGCCAATGGACGTCCACTCGCAGCGCGCAGCCCTAAGCACGTCGCAAGCCCCACACGGATACCGGTAAACGAGCCAGGCCCGATCGAACACGCAAATCCGCCGATGTCACGAAGTTGTAATCCGGATTGAGCGAGGACTCGATCGATCGTGGGCAGAAGCAGAGAGCCGTGGGCACCGCCGGCTTCCTGCTCATGCGTTGCCAGGACGAGGTCGTCGTTAAGAATCGCCACACTCTGCCAGGACGTGGCCGTTTCAACCGCAAGAATGTTCATAGACGATTATGAAATCTGTCCTAGGTCTTCCGCTTTGATCGCTTGATTCTGATGCATTTCGTGGAAGATGACCTGTACCGTGCCTTGCCCCCGACCATCTTCTAGGGAAATCTTGAACGGACGGAGCAGCCGTACGTCCTGATCGGCGATGGCTTCCGTCGGAGGATGCCCCATCTCATTCAGCGGCCGAAAATCGTCGTATTGGATCGTCGCTTCCACCTCTCCGTTGGACCCCAGCCGATCTTCTTGCACCACCAATAATCGACGGTCGAACCACAGGCGGCGGATCGGTGGACGCGATGCGCCGGCTCCCCCGCTTACCGGAGCATAGACGTCAAGACGATATCGGTTTTTATCTTCCGCTAACTTAACCGTCTCATCCTTGCCGATCGAACTCGTGCCTAACACACCACCGACGGCCCATACACTCAACTGAGAGAATCGAGCAAGCTTCCCCAGCTCTTTCATATCGGATTGGCGACCGGTATAGACCTTCCCTTCCATGGGAAGACGGAGCTTATACCATTCATCGGCTTGAACAAACTCAAACAGTTCACTCCCGATGGGCGTAAACCCTCTGAGGCGTAAGGCATTCGGCCGGCGATAATAGACCGCCCCCTCAACTCGAGACACGATGGGAATGAGTCCCCCTCGCACCTTGGCGCTAAACAGTCCTTTCAGGGAATGAACCGACGCATTTCGCTGGCGCAACAAGGCCGTCAATTCATCCGCTGTGACCGGTTTGAGCAGCGGCTCTTCCTTTGGTGCCATGAGGGCACAACCCGTCAAGAGCATGACCGCAAACGGCACAACAGCCGACGCAAAGGCCTGGCGCCTCACGATCGTGCGTACTGTATGGTCAGCACAGCCCTGATTCCTACGCCAATACCACATCGAGCGCCTCTCGCACTTCTTGGATGCCGATCAAATCCATCCCCTCGATAGGATCCAACTTGTTCAGATTGCGCTCAGGCAAAATGCAGCGTTTAAATCCCATCTTGGCTGCTTCGCGGATGCGCGCGTCGGCTTGGCTGACGGCACGCACCTCTCCGCCTAACCCCACCTCTCCCAATACCAACATCCCAGGCTCGACTGGCACCTCCCGCAAGCTCGATGTGACAGCCGCGACAATACCCAGGTCGATCGCCGGCTCATCGATATGCATCCCGCCGACGACGTTCACATAGACATCCTGCCCGGAAAGATGCACACCCAACCGCTTCTCCATCACGGCGAGCAACAGCGACACTCGATTCAATTCCACCCCATTCGCCATCCGTTTGGGCATCGCATAGCTGGTCGAAGAAACCAACGCTTGGAGCTCCACCAGGATTGGTCTGGTCCCTTCGAGACTCGATACAACCACCGATCCAGTACTCCTTTGAGGGCGCTCAGCCAAGAACAGCTCCGAAGGATTGTTCACCTCTTCAAGCCCCGCATCCTTCATCTCAAAGACACCGATCTCATTCGTCGATCCAAAGCGATTCTTCACGGCTCGAAGAATCCGGTAGCTATGTCCCTTGTCTCCTTCAAAATAGAGAACTGTATCGACAATATGTTCCAGCAACCGAGGCCCCGCGATCGCCCCTTCTTTGGTGACATGCCCAATGATAAAGACAGGAACTCCAGCCCGCTTGGCAAACCACATGAGCTGCCCTGCCACTTCCTGTACCTGGCTAATGCTGCCGGGAGCAGAGGTCAGCTGTTCCGTATATACCGTCTGGATCGAATCGACGACCACCGCTGCCGGCTCGATTTCCTGTACCGCTTTCAGAATCTGTTCAAGGGACGTTTCGGCCAAAATGAGCAAATGCGGATGTTCGATGCCTAGACGCTGCCCGCGCATCTTGATTTGCCGGGGAGACTCTTCGCCGGAAACATACAGAACCGGTGTGTCCCGTGCAGCCAACTTCGGTAGAACCTGTAACAGAAGCGTCGTCTTGCCGATCCCGGGGTCACCTCCGATCAAGATCACCGCGCCGGGAATCACGCCACCCCCCAACACTCGGTCAAATTCCCCGATATGGGTGAGGCGACGATCCTCTCCTACGACCTCGATGTCAGCAATAGGCGTTGCTTGGACTTGAACTGTTTTCACAGCAACAGGCCGGCCCTTGCCGGTTGCCGCCTGCCGCTCCTCCTTCATGGTGTTCCAGCCGCCGCAGTCAGGACAGCGGCCAAGCCACCGTGGCGCTTGGTGCCCACAGGATTGGCAGGAAAAAACGATCTTGGGTTTCAACAATTACCCTCACAGAGAAACGAAATACTGCGGCTATCTTAATGGATGCACGGAGGGAAGAAAAGCCGGGAATATCAGAGCCGCAAAGCACAAAAACCCCACCGGGCACCTTGAAGTTTGGACGAAATGGGAGCTTCAGCGACATCGCACCCCAGAAACTTTGGCCTTGACGGGCTACCGAAATGTGCCCTATTTTCACACTTGTTGATTAACTTTGTCATATTTTATGAAGCTCTCGAAAAAAAGCGAGTACGGTCTTCGCGCGTTACTTGAACTGACGTTGGCCCATGAAAATGCCACGCTGCAGCGGCATGACATTGCGGCTCGACAGCATATCCCCATCGAATTCTTGGAGCAAATTCTTCTTATGCTCAAACGAGCCGGGCTTATCTCCAGTCGACGAGGGGTTAAGGGAGGATACGCCCTCATCAAACCGCCGAAGGATGTCACACTGGGGCAAGTGATACGCATCCTCGACGGCCCTCTTGCTCCAATCGGGTGCGTCAGTAAGACCGCCTATCGAAAATGCAGCGATTGTCCCTATGCGAATATGGCGTGCTGCCCAGTGCAACAGGTGATGGGGACAGTCCGGGACGCGATTGCTGGCATCTTGGATCACTATACACTGGCCGACTTTGCATCCGACCGTCACAAGAGCTAACCATCAATGGATACGGTCGTTCTTGTCCTGATTACGTTCGTGGCCGCCACGGTGAATGGCGCACTGGGATACGGCTTCTCTTCAATCACTGTTCCTGTCGCCTTGTTGTTTTACACTAATCGCATTTTGAACCCGGCCCTCGTCCTCATTGAACTCGTTCTCAATAGCTACGTGTTGTTCATGAATCGAAAAAGCGTTCCAAGCATTTGGCGACGCGTGACTCCTATTCTGATCGGATTGGTGATTGGAATCGGCATTGGCAGCTCCATTCTCTTTCTGGTTCAGCCGGCATGGATCAAGTTCGTCACCTATTTCTTTCTCCTACCGTTGATCCTGCTTCAGGCCGCCGGTATCCGGAAACCTATTCAAGCTGAACGTGCCATTGCAGTCCCTTTTGGGGTGGGAATCGGTACACTGTATTCCGTCACAACCATTTCCGGTCCTCCGCTTGCGCTTCTCTTCAATAATCAGGGCTATGCCAAACAAGATTTCCGAGCCGCACTGGGCGTCATACGTGTCGCTGAATCCTCTCTCACAGCCATCGCGTATGGAGTTATCGGTTTCTACAGCGCCGGCAGTATGGAAATCATTCCGTACATTATCCCCAGTGTCGTGATTGGGATCCCATTAGGAACGTATCTTATTCGTTTAATGGATCCGGAGACATTCCGGCGCATTTGCATGGCGTTCGATGGGTTGGTCGTTGGATTCGGGCTATCTCGAGTCTTAGTTGAGTTAGACCTCGCCTCAACCGTCACCACCTATAGCATTCTGTCGATCGTGATTCTGGTGAACGGCTATTTGCTGTTCCGGTTTTTTAGGGATCGCGCCGCCCCCCAGCAGATTCCGTCATGATGACTTCCCACCTTCGGCCTTTTACAGCTGTGGTAACTGGCTGAAAAACCTATCCTCTTCTGGGATCTTCCGCTATTGCCCATAGTAGTGCTTGAAGGTTGAATCCTTCACACCTGCATCATTCATCGTCCATCTAAAAACATAACAAATTGATTATTAACGTTTCTCTCGTGATGGCAAGGCGGCATTTCTTTTGCTATAGCCATCTACGCCTAGGGAAATCGCGAGGTGTTGATATGTGGTCGCTACCTCCGTCATTGATGAAAATCATATACCAAATTTCAACCGCAGGGAGAGTTGCTTATGGTGACGAGTCATAAGATGTTGATCAATTTTATCTACCGGAAATCCTTGGCCTCGATGAGGTATCTGGTTCTGTTGAGTGTCATTCTCTTACCGCTTGCTGGCTGCACAGGTGATGATGGGGGCGCAGGACCAATGACTTCCAGCCTGGCCTCACCGTCGGACAGCTCTGCAGATCCAACCGCAGATCCAACTACAGATTCAACACCAGACCTCACACCTGATGATCCAGGTCGCGGTGGGGAAGAACCGATGAATCCTCAGCCGTTCTTGGCCGGAGCAGCTGATACCAATTCTTCTGCTGAGCGCCCCGCTGATTCAAACATGTCAAAATCGGAACAAGAAGAAGACGCCACAGCTACTCCGGCCGCTCCGCCTCAGGGAGATCCGGTTATTTCAATGGCATCCACGCAAACAGGAGCGACCGCCAGTTTGACCTGGCAATCAGACACTGATCCTAAAGTAAATGGCTATTACGTCTATTACGGAAAACAGTCATCAGGGCAGTCCGGTTTGTGTTCTTACGATGATAGGATATCCATTGACACTCCACCCGTCACGATTGCCGAACTCGAACCCAATACTCCATACTTCTTTGCCGTCAGTGCGTACAAAGACTCCGAGAGCCCGTGTTCGAATGAAGTCACAGCGATAACACCGCCCGCTGGAACTTGAGAGATGACGCAAGAGTCGGACATTTACGGGCGAGTCGGTCTCCGGCGTGATCTCCGTCCAACGGTCTATGGCGGCCGAACCAGGATGAAGATTTAGCAAGAAACCTCTCGCTCGTTTCGTTCCGGACCATCCCGACATCCCCCTTCGACGATTCCTTCGCAAAATCCTACTCCTGACACACTTATCTGGAATCCATCGGTGTGGGACCGACTAGCTCTCTTTGAGAATCTGTTTTTTCTGTGACGGTCTACAGACCTATCTCTATCGGCGTTGACCAACCCATATCGGCTTGTGCGCTGGTTTCGATCCATGCCATCTTTAATGTATCAATCCCCTCTTGCACCTTCAGTGGAAAGCGACCAGCCAAACTCTTCGTTGACCTCCCCCCGACGATTTGTTAGCCTCAAGTTCTTTCGAACAGCTTCCGAAATAAAGTATTAGGAAGCCTCCATTATTTGACTCCTATCCTGAAAGGATCTGCCATGGCCGGTTCATTTGCGTCGTCCGAATTGCTTACCGCCTTACACAACAAAGCGACCCAACTTCGCATCGACAGTGTGCGGGCTACCAGCGAAGCAGGCAGTGGCCATCCGTCAAGTTGCGCTTCTGCCGCCGATATCGTTGCCGCATTGTTTTTCTCCGTCATGCGTTACGATCCACGCAATCCCAAGTCGCCAAACAGCGACCGCTTCATCTTGTCGAAAGGACATGCTGCTCCGCTGTTATATGCGGCATGGGCAGAAGCCGGACTTTTTCCGACCAGCGATCTCTTAAAATTGCGTACCCTGCACTCCGATCTAGAAGGACATCCCACTCCTCGTTTGCCGTTTGTGGATATGGCGACAGGCTCGCTGGGGCAGGGGCTTCCCGTAGGCGTTGGTATCGCCCTCAATGGAAAGTTCGTGGACCAACTCGATTACCGAACCTATGTCGTGATGGGCGATGGAGAATCGGTCGAGGGATCTGTCTGGGAAGCAGCCGAGATCGCGCGCCAATACGGGCTAGATAATTTGTGCGCGATTGTCGATGTGAACCGACTGGGACAGAGTGATCCTACTATGCTGCAACACGATATGGATGCGTACCGTTCCCGCTGGACGGGATTTGGCTGGCATGCCATTGTCGTGGACGGCCATGATATCGCAGCCATCCTCCAGGCTTTCGACGAAGCTGCCCGCACGAAAGGTCGGCCGACCGTAGTACTGGCTCGCACGTACAAAGGCAAGGGCATTTCTTTCATTGAGAACAAAGCAGATTGGCACGGCAAACCACTGAAAAAAGGGGAAGAGACCCAGCGGGCGCTCGACGAACTCACGAAGCAGTTACATCCGAACGGCGCCTCCATTCAAATCCAACAGCCATCGGCTCCCGTCACGACACCGGCGCCGGTCGGTGCGATGCCGGCACCGCCCTACAAAATCGGCGATTCCGTCGCAACGCGCGAGGCCTTTGGTGCGGCACTCGAGGCCTTGGGATCGATCAACCCATCGGTGGTTGCCCTAGACGCCGATGTAAAGAATTCGACGTATAGCGACAAATTTGGGAAGAAATTCTCCAACCGGTTCTTCGAAAGCTTTATTGCGGAGCAAAATATGGTCGGCGCTGCCGCTGGTCTGGCCGCTTGCGGGAAAATCCCTTTTGCCGCGACCTTTGCGTGCTTCTTGAGCCGCGCCTACGATTTCATCCGTATGGCCGCCATCAGCGGATCAAACATCAAACTTGTCGGGACGCATGTCGGGGTGAGCATCGGAGAGGACGGTCCGTCGCAAATGGGACTAGAAGACATCGCGATGATGGCAGCCCAACCGAATGTGACGGTGTTGTACCCCTCAGATGGCATCTCGACCTATCGCTTGATCGAAGCCGCCGCCAGCCATAAAGGAATGGTTTACGTGCGTGCCGGAAGACCGAAAAACCCAGTGATTTATGGGCCGGAAGAACGTTTCCATATCGGTGGGAGCAAAGTCATCCGGCAGAGCACAGCGGATGTTCTCACCATTGTGGCTGCGGGAGTGACGTTATTCGAGGCCTTGAAAGCCTACGACCAGCTGAAGTCGAACGGCATTGCTGTTCGCGTCATCGATCTCTACAGTATCTCCCCCATCGACAGCTATACCTTGCTGGAGAGCGGCCGCGCGACGCAATCCCGAATTCTGACGGTTGAAGATCACTATTCCCACGGAGGCCTTGGCGATGCCGTCCTAAGCGCTGTCGCGACTGAGGGTATTAAAGTCCACAAACTCGCCGTCCGCGAAATCCCGCATAGCGGGAAACCCGAAGAACTCGTGGATCATTATGGCATCGGCGTGCGATCGATTGTCGAGGCAGCCAAACAGGTCATCAAATAGCCGGGCTGGCGCGGAGGTTGACAATCAACTCAAGCAATCCCCTTCCTGATTGTCAGGTTGTCATGTTTTCATTTTGTCCCATGAAAAATCTGGTATACTGCGCCTCCGATGAGGCATTGGAACCGTCGACCAACTCGAGCACACCAAGTCGGTAGTTCATCCATTAAATTTTGAGTAGGAGGTGCGAATGACGAGAAGGAATGTGAGCGTCTCAGTTCTGGTAATGGGGTGCGCCCTATTTTTTTCAGGAGGCCTAGCTTCCGCTGAGGATCTCCCCCCACTGGCTCCGGTTCCACCCGACTATGCCGACAAAAAAATGCCGGCCGGTGGGTGGACCGATGCAAAAGCCATCGAGGAGGGGGGAAAGATTTATCGGGGTGAGTTCAAGACCGAGGTCAACTGCAGCAGTTGTCATGGAAAAGACGGCGCACCAGTGAAAAAGGGTGCGCGAGATCTTCGTGATCCCAAAATCGTCTGCCGCTTCTCAGACGCGTACTGGTTCTGGCGTGTGGCCGAAGGAGTTCCAAAGACCAAGATGAAAGCCAATAAGGGCCTCTTGTCGGAGGAGCAGATCTGGCAGGTGATGGCCTATGAAAACCAGTTCTCGCATGGAGGCAAGCCGGCCGATCGTGCGTGTTATAAGCCCTAAGTAGAGAGCGCTCGGAAGGACCCCTGGGGTCTCGAAAAGTCTGAGGGAGTCTCCACAAACAGAGCAGGATAACGACCAGAGGGGAAGAGAGCCTAAGGCTCTCTTCCCCTCTGGTTTGTTGGCAGCGATACTCTTGGTCGAATCTTTAGGCTGGATTGGGAGCCATGAATACCAAGACCTTGAGTCTCCCACTCGTATGGTTCTTCACACCATGCTCCTGCCCAGCCGGCGCCATCGTGCCCTGTCCTGCATTGATCACTTGCTGGTCGGTGCCGACCTGGAATGTTCCTTGTCCCTCCAAGACTATGTATACCTTGTCTTGATGACCATGCACATGCCCCTTTTGCTCTTGGCCCGGTTCAAAGCAATAGATATCGCAAAAGAAGCGGTCCGTTTGGAACACATTGTTCTTCTTCATTTTCTGACTATTGAATTGCTGGAAGTCCGCAAGTGTGACAACCTCCATGATGGATACTCCCTTATCGTGGCAAGTTGGAACCGGTGGTTACGGCATATGAGATTGGAGTTTCTGGTAGGAATGTTTGAGTTCGTTGAGGGCGGTGTTCATCCCTTCGCGCACTTCATGCCATTTTGTATCAGTGGCGCTCCTCAATTCATCTAACTTCTCCTTGGCTCCATCTTTCTTTTTCTCCAACTCGTTGATCGCGCTCTGAAGCTCGGTTCGCGCGGACTCCGAAGCGTCCGTGATCTTCCCGCGCAACCCGGTGATTTGCCGCTGGAAGGCCTCCTTTTGCTGAGCGGTATATTGCCTGGTTGCCTCAATCGTTTCCTGGGCTTCCTTCGAGATTTTTTCGGTGCTTGGCGCGGAGTCAGCCGCGAAGCTCGCCACAGAAGTCACCCCACCAACTATTGCAAATACGACACCTGCCGCGATTCGACCGCGATGCATGATTCCCCCCATCAAAGCATCTCAGAGTATAGTCTGTGCCCGTTTCAAAGTCACGATCACTAAACTTTCGCGGGGAAGCAACCGAAAAAGGAGGTCGTAAGCGCCATGTCTGCAACTGAGGAGTCACCGCATGCCCCCTGAATCCCAGCCGGCACCCACTCCTTTCGAGAAACTCGAACAGCTTCTGAATCAGAAGGTTGAAAAGGGAGAGGTCGAGCTTCCGCTGCTGCCTCAAGTCGCCAGCCAAGTCATGGCCTTGACGTCGGACCCTGCCGCAGACGCGGCAAAATTGTCTTCTCTCATCCATCAGGATCAGGCTCTCGCGGCACATGTACTCCGCATTGCCAATTCGCCCGCGTACATGCCGAGAAGTCCCGTCGTCTCTCTTCAACATGCCGTCGCCATGCTCGGCATCAACTTGCTGTCAGAAATCGCCTTTACAGCTTCTTTGAAGACGGGAGCATTCCAGGTGCCGGGATATGAGGACGACGTGAAACGAATGTGGCGGCATTCGTTAGCCAGCGGTGCCTTTGCGAAAGAAGTCGCGCGCATACGACGGGTGAATGTCGAAAGCGCCTATCTATGCGGCCTCTTACATGGAATCGGGAAACCCGTCGTCTTGCGCACAACCGCCGCACTCGCCCGGGAGCAAAAAATCCTCTTGGACGGCTCAGCCCTTCGCATGTTGATCGACGGGTACCATACCCGCGTCGGCCACCTCATCGCCGAAAAATGGAACCTGCCCAAACCGGTCATGGAAGCGATCCAACACTATAGTGATTACGACCACGCTACGGCATTTAAGCAGGACTGTATGCTCACCTCTGTTGCCGATCGACTGGCCAGCAATCTACTCGCGCCTGAGGACATGCCTGATGAAGCCCTGCGCGATCATCCGGTGTTCACGGAGTTGAACCTGTATCCTAACGACATTGACCAGCTCGTTGCGGGAAAAGACAAGGTGCTGGCCATTGTGAATGCGATGAACTTATGACTACACCCACGGTCTTTGACATCATCGTCATTGGAGCCGGCCCCGCCGGTCAAAAAGCGGCCATTCAGGGCGCCAAGGCCAACAAGCGCGTGGCGCTCATTGAACGGGAACGTGGCATTGGGGGCAGCTGTGTCTATCGGGGAACGATTCCCAGCAAGACGCTGAGAGAAAGCGCGCTTCATCTTGATGTGCTCAAACGTGCTAGCACGGCCTTCGAATTCAACCTCAGACCTGACACACAAATCGCCACCCTTCTCACCAGGTTGGAAGACGTTGTCAAGGCGCACGATACCTTCATGAGCCAACAACTGCGGCGCAACGGCATCTTCCTTTTTCATGGCCGTGCGCGCTTCGTCAGCGACCGCGTGATCGACATGCAGACGGTTGACGGAGCCAGTCAACAGTTTACCGCTGACACCATCGTGATCGCGACCGGATCGCGCCCTAGAAACCCGCCGGAGATTCCCGTCGATCACGAACACATCCTTGACAGCGACTCACTCCTTTCAATGATTTACTTGCCGCGCTCGCTGACGATTATCGGTGGAGGCGTCATCGGATGCGAGTACGCCTCGATCTTCTCTCTTCTGGGCACGCAGGTGACGTTGGTTGATCAAGCCCCCGCACCGCTCCAGTTTATGGACCAGGAGCTGGTACGGCAATTCATCACCATTTTTGAGCAACAGGGCGGACATTACCTGGGGGGGCAGAAAGTACACGAGGTCCGGTGGGATGGTGCCGCACACGTCGTCACGAAACTTGGCAGCGGTCTGACGGTGAAAAGCGAAAAGATGCTCGTTGCACTCGGGAGGCAAGCCAACGTTGAGGATCTCAATCTGGAGGCCGCGGGGCTCCATGCAACGGCTAAGGGTACCCTTGTGGTCAACCAATTTTGCCAAACGGACATCCCTCACATCTATGCAGCCGGAGATATGGTCGGCGCGCCGACCCTGGCGTCAAAAGCCATGGAAGAAGGCCGGCGGGCTGTTCGTCACGCCCTTAATCTCCCGGTCGGCGATGCCGCCTCCACCATTCCACTGGGCATCTATACGATACCGGAAATGGCCAGTATCGGCCTTGATGAGAAGGCCGCTCGGGAACGATACAGAGAACCGCTGGTCGGAAGGGCGAAGTTCGAAGAAATTGCACGTGCTCAGATATCCGGTGCTGGCCAGGGCCTCCTCAAGATGGTGGCTGATCCCGACGGCGAGCGGCTCCTCGGCATTCAGATTGTCGGGGATTCCGCTACGGAACTGGTGCACGTGGGTCAATTGGCTCTTCAAAGCACCGCAACCATCGAATCGTTTATCGACAACGTCTTCAACTTTCCAACCTATGCCGAAGCCTACCGGATCGCCGCCCTTGATATCATAGGTCAAGTAGCAAAACGCCGAACGGCCAAAGCCGCATAGACCTCGAACGACCCAGTCCATCACTCTCATGATCGGCGAACTGGCTCTCGTTCGACTGGAATCTAGAACGCGACTTGATTGGTTGGAGGATTATTCGGGGTTGTCGTTTTGGAGCTGACGCTGGAACGGTTGCATTTCCAGGTCCTTGACCACATAGTGAAGTCTGGCACGTTCGTCCGGGCTGAGCATCACAAATTCGCAGCCGAAGCTACCGGCTCGAAACCATCGCACCACCGCTTGGGAAATTTGAATGGGAGGCTCGTCGTCAGAACTCTGGACCCGTAGTTGAAGAACCGTTCCCGACTTCACTTCGATGAGACTGAATACGCGGCAACCTCGCAGAGAAAGATCGCCAAGGGTACCTTCCCCCGACACCACGTTCGTTGAGCTGAATGAGCTCCGAAATTTGACCGGAAACCGAGAATCCTTCCGCTTTTCCATGTGTGCACCCGTGAGCGCGTGGGTCGCTAGCCTTTTATATTGCCGATTGGACGCAATTCCGCCACTGCTTTTGTGATTCCTGCACGATCGACCGCTTCGACCACCTCGGAAATGTTTTTATAGGCGAAACCCGCCTCCTCGGCCAGGCCCGACATGGAAACGGCCTTCACGAGAATGCCCCGCTGCTTCATTCGGCTTCGGACTTCCTCCCCCCGAATAGCTCTCTTAGCTTGCGCGCGCGACATCGTACGCCCCGACCCGTGCATCGTCGAGGCAAAGGTGTCACGCATCGCGCCATTCGTTCCCGCCAACAGGTATGAGCCGGTTTCCATGGACCCGCCGCAGATGACCGGCTGACCTGTCGCTCGATACCGTGGCGGGAGATCAGGACTGCCAGGTCCTAAGGCCCTCGTTGATCCTTTCCGATGCACGACCACATCGCCTTCCGGATGCCGTTCGACTTTGGCGATATTGTGCGCCACATCATAGACCAGCTCCATTCCCATCTCCTCAGCCGCTCGACCGAAGACCGCAGAGAAGGCTTCGCGGATCTGATGAGTGATAACCTGACGGTTGGCAAACGCCGTGTTGGCCGCACAATTCATGGCGGAGAAATACTCCTGCCCTTCGATTGATGCAAAGGGAGCACAGGCCAGCTGCTGGTCCTTGACGGAGATCCCGTATCGCCGCATCGCTTTCTCAAATATTTTCAGATAGTCACTCGCAACCTGGTGACCGAATCCGCGTGAGCCACAGTGGACCATCACGACAATTTGATCCTGTCCGGTAATCCCCCAGGATGCAGCGGTTTCGTCGTCAAAGACACGATCCTTGGAAACCACCTGGACCTCCAGGTAGTGGTTGCCGGACCCCAAGGTCCCCAGCTGGTTGATTCCTCGAGTGACTGCCTGATCGCTGATGTTTGATGGATCGGCGCTGGCTAGACATCCCCTCTCTTCAATCGCATCGAGATCCCGAGACCAGCCGAATCCGTGTTCGACACACCATTGGGCTCCCTTGACCATGACATCCTCGAACGAGGAACGGCTCAACCGCACGAACCCGCTCGCGCCAACCCCTGCCGGTACTCTCCGAAACAATTCCGTCATCAATCGATCAAGATGCGGCTGTACCTCCGCACGGGTGAGATCGGTTCTGATGAGCCGCATCCCGCAATTGACGTCATACCCGACTCCCCCGGGAGAGATGATCCCGGACCCGACATCAAACGCCGCGACTCCGCCGATGGGAAAACCATAGCCCCAATGGCCATCCGGCATACACAACGCATAACGCCTGATGCCGGGGAGACAGGCGACATTCGTTACTTGTTCGAACACGCCGGAGTCCATGGACTGAAGGATAGCCGGGGTGGCATAGATCCGCGCGGGAACCAGCATCCCGTCCTTTTCCGTCGGAGCAATCTCCCAGACTTCGTCCGAGATCCGCTCAACCCTCATGCCAGTATTGAGTTTCATCAGGTATTAGGCGACCAATCGATGGTGAAGACCTGAGCCTCTTACAGAGAGAATTTCTAGCCCCCGCCTACACATCCAACACGATCCTGACCGTCCACTGCCCTTTTTCCTGGGCAAGGCGATAGAGATGCTTGGTCACTCCCTTCACATCAGCCCGTAACGTTTGCGTTGAGCCGTTGACCGGCTCCCCACAAAGCAGCCCTCTCAGTTTCCAGTACCCGTCGTCTTGGCGAGTGAGGCTGAGTTCCGACTTACTGAATACCACCCCGGCCGCATCCTTCCAATACACCAGATCCGAGAGCCAATCGAACAACAGCGCGGCGGGATCATCATCTGTTCGTTCAATCACTTTCTGCCAGGTGGAACCAACCGTGTGAAGATCAGCGAGCGTTTCCATGACCGCGCATGTCGCCCCTTCGAAGAGTTCCTGGAGCGAATCGCCGGAGGCGTCGAACGCCAGATCGGCTATGGCGACGTCGTCCAGAAAGTGAAAAGAGTGGGACATCCGAGTGCACTCGAAGCGCGAGACCGATCAGAATACGTCGCGAGGAGAGAGTACCACCTGATTGCAGGCTATTCGAGCTCGAAGACCTTGGGGAAGTCGGTGAGATTACGACAACCGTCCCTCGTCACTAACACCATGTCCTCGATTCGAACCGCTCCCAGTCCTGGATAATACAGTCCTGGTTCGACGGTGACGACGTGGCCCTCTTGCAGGAGCGACCCGGTTCGACTGATACGAGGCGCTTCGTGAATATCCAGCCCCACTCCATGCCCAGTCCCGTGAAAATACCCCTGCATGCGGCCGTTCACCAAACCGGTCTTGTATCCAGCCTTTTCGAAACGAGCACAGATGCCTTGATGAATTTTCATTCCGTCGGCACCGTCTTTGATCTTGTCGATGGCCTCTTCCTGGGCATCCTTCACGATCCCATACAACTGCTTTAATTCCTGACTCACCATCCCGCGTACGACCGTACGCGACATGTCTGCAAAATAGCGGCTCATTGCGGAACGAGGGAACACATCGAAAATAATGCTGCGATGAGCCGGCAAGGGTCCGCTCCCTTCATTGTGTGGATCACAGGCTTGCTCCCCTCCCGCCACGATTGTATGTTGGGCCACGCAGTCCTGTTCCATAAGTCTCACGTTGATCAGCTGCTTCACTCGCTCGGAGGTCAAGACGGCTCCGTCAAGCCAGAGCGCTCCATCACGAATCGTCGCCCGCCGCAGCATGTCATGCGCCGAAGCCACAGCATCTTCTGTGGCACGTTGAGACTGTTCGATATGGCGAACCTCCTCCGTAGTTTTCACCACACGTTGTTCGTAGAAGGGATCGCGTTTCGGTTTCAGACTATATCCCAGCTCTTGCAATCGTGTGGCGTGAATGAACGGGAAATTGGCCGGCACCAGCAGGTGGCGGACTTTGAACTCTTTTAACACGACGTGGACGATATCGACCGTCGTGGGGTCTTTGATACCCTGGTTCTTCGCCTTCTGTTCGATCTCAGAGTAGGACAGCACTCGATCGACCGACGCTTGGGCTCTGGCACGATCCATTTCCAGATCACTCATGACCATCACCCGCTCGCCCTTGACTTCCAAATAGATAAACTGATCGGGAGCAATGAATCGGGTCGCATAATACAGATTCGAGTCATGCTCACTGGGGGCAATAAACAGTGTGGCCGATTCTAGTTGGGAGACGGTGGGGCGTTTCATGGATGTATCAATGGGATGATAACACTTGGCCAAGCAGCAAGGACGCAATCAAGATGCTCAAAATGGTTGCTCGGCAAGGCCGCAGCAAGTGAGGGACCGAGGCGTACCCTCTGGGGTACGTTGAGGGACTACGCGATGCGAGAACGAAGCCGGCAAGCATTTTCAGCATCTTGAACGGGATGCTAGCATGGGAGCGTAGGTCGGTCAAGAATTGCGGCCGGTCAAGGCACGACAGGAGCCGGTGAGATCGTCATATCCTTTGGCCTCACTCCCGTTTCTTCATCGGGCGTCACCAAATCCATAGGAAGCGTCAGGGTATTCGTTAAGACATCGACAGCCAGTTGGGCCAAACCCGACAGGCCGGTCGCAAAGGACTTTACCGGTAAATAGGTCACTTCAGGATCTTCCATCGCGCCCTTCATGGTGAACATCGCGGTGGCGAGCCCCTTGCGGTCTCCGGCAATGATTCGGCCAAAGAGCGGAATCGTCTTGAGAAATTGTGAGTATGACCCAAACGGACTCACGGCGACGGCAAGATCCAGCTGATCCGTCGGCAAATCGTAATTTCCGGCGGCGGTTATCTTCAGAATCGGGCTATCGATAATGAGATTTTCCGTCTGAAACATGCCGTCTTGAATCACCACGGTCGCGGATATCCTGTTGTACGGAAGTCCCTCTTTTTCAAGATCGACCTTCCCCTGTAACACGGCGGGCAGATTCAGCAGGCTGATAATCTTCCAGATCGCCTGCTCGTTTGATTTCAAGATACGCCCGTTTTCCAACAACAGCTCAACTTTTCCGTTCAATGACGGGTAGATCCCGTGGGGATTGCGTCCGTGGCCTCGAAGCACGCCGCTGAAGCGGATCTCTCCTGACACGCCGTGGATTTGCGTTTTTGCCAGTTTCAAGAGGTCATCGAATTCCACCCCGGTAGCCCGAAACGAGAGGTCAAGATCCGAGGGCGCCTTGGGTGGCACGCGTACCACCAGCCGCCCAGCCACTTGTCCGCGAGTCGACTCGCCGGAAATCCGATCGATATCCAGCACACCGTCCTGAATATTGAGACGAGCGGAAATCGAGCCGAACTTCATATGCCTGTAGTGCCCCCGTGCAATAGCGGCCGACATAGTGACGTGACTGGTGGCCGCCAAGCTTTCGAGGAACTCACGCATCGGAGTCCGTTCACCTTTCGGAATCACCAGACCCAAGTCAAGCTGGTTTGATTCGATCCTCCCGGTGATGGACGGCTTTACCGGCCAATTCCGAATCGCGGCCTCAACTGCGATGTCGCTACCTTGAACTTTGAAGGACAGCCGCTTCAGTTCGACTTCGTTGCGCACAAATTTTACACGCGCATAGAGATCCTGAATATGCCCTTCGATCCCCCTGGCCACCATCAACCCATTCGTCAAGCCCATCCATCCCGTGATCCGCCACGCCTTCCAATCTGTCTCTTTTCCTTTGATATCGAGCGAGAGCTCAAGGTTACCCGCCTCAAGCCACGTCTTGGATATCCATTCCGGCAGACTGGATACCGACAACGTGCTCGTCGCCACGACCATATCGATCATGAAGCGATCGCCGAAATGCATGGCTCCCTTGGCTGGAATACTCACCGCGGGCAGGACCAGCTCTACCCGATGCAACGTCACGCCGGTGCCTTGGGGCATTACGCCCTCAAACTCCAGCGTGGCATGCGCGCCGATTGGCTTCTCCACCGATCCAAGTGTCACTTTAGCCTCATCGAGTACAACTGATCCTCGAATCTGCGGTCTCGTCGTCGTACCTGAAAGAGCAACCGCTGAGCTGAGCGTACCCTCTAAGACGCCCGGTTGGATTGCCGCGGATCGGGACAACCGTGCCATCTGCGCCGCATCGCCGCGCGCGCGAATGACAAAGTCTCGAAAGACACTCGCCACTCCGCCGACGATCATCCCTTGGACCTGCACAGCGGTCGCCCCAAGATGTCCGGTGACTTGCTCAAACTGAGTAGAACCTTCGGCCAGAACAAATCGTCCTTGCATCCCGGTCAAACGCTCAGGTAACGCAATATGAGTGAGGCTGACTTGACGAGCTGTGATCTCCCCGCCAGCGAAGGTAATCCCGCCGGACTGATTTAATGGACCCACAAGACGAAAGGTCGACTGCGCCACACCCTCCACATCCCGAATACCGGCAAACATCTGCGTGACTCGCCCGGCCGATATGGTCTTGGCCAAAAATTCCAGCAAATGGGCCGCGCCCATCTCTCCCGTGATCTCCAGTTCGAGCCACGGACCTGCGTCAAGAAACGACACCTCCGCTTTTCCATCGGTGATTTGCATCGCTCCGTACATGCCAGTCACCTTCGCGATGCGAACGCGTCCAGCCTCGACGACAATGGCCGCCGCCAAGTCTTTCACCGCCACACGATCACGGCCGATGAGACCTTGACCTTCTCGAACATGGAACTCCCCGGTCGTCGAAAGTTGAGGGCCGGTCGTCGCAGACCCGGTTAATGTCGCCTTGATGACCTGCACCTTGCCATCAATCTGGCGATCGGCCAGCAAGGCTGGAAGCTGCGGGTGGATCCAGGCCGGAGGAATCGTTTTCAGCAGCTGAGGGAGAGCGACAAGAGTGCTGGTGAACGTCACCGAAAACGTGGGCTGAGGAGTCAGGAGGCCAGCGAGATTGGCATGTCCTGTCATCGTGATATCGTTCAAATGAGCGGTCATCTCAGACAACACCATGTCATATCCGGCGACTCCCGGCATCACGCGAACGGTACTCCGTAGGTTCAAGGCACCCTGAAGATGCTCAGGAACCGGCCTAGGGCCAAGAAAGTCGGCCGCATCACGCACCTTGAGATCGGCGGCATCAATATGTCCTTCGAATTGAAATCCCGAGACCGGCTCTCCCGAATCCTCACCGGACAGGGATACTGGTTGCTCTGCTTGTTTGATGATCCCATCGAGCGAAACAGCCGATAGCCCCTGCGCTCCTTGGTGAGCCACGGATGCATGCAATTCCGCCAATCCACGGTCGGCCCGGACCAGTAGGCCGAGCTCAACATGTTCCAACTTGATGGACCGAACTCCATCGGGTCTAGCCGAATCGATCACGGTGATCGTGCCATTCACGAGCTTGGCTTCCCTGATCATGAACGTCCTGGTCATCAGGGCCATCGTTCGTTGGTCCGTATCGGCCTGGCCGTTCAATCCGTCCATGACGTTCCAGCGCCCATGTTCGTCCCTCCGAAGAGTGAGGGTCGGTTCCTCGATCAACAATCGTTTTCCAACAATTTGCTTTTTGAGAAGTGGCCAGAGACGCAGCACGAGATTGACCCGCTTAGCCGTCAATACCGCCTGATCCGATTGAGGGTCATGAATGCTGACATCGGAGAGTTCCACACGAACGCGAGGGAAGAGGACAAACTTGACGCGATGAACGTCGATTTTCCGGCCCAGGCTCTCTTCGAGTTGCTCGAGGACAAAATCCTTAAGATAGTCTTCGCCGGTCAGTTCCCTGGAGAACGCAAGAAAGAGTCCGACCAACACCACGAGGAAAAGTATGATCACAAAGGCAAGCCGAAGACGGGACACACCACCCCCTCAGAGTACGTAAGCATCCTTCCTGGCATCTTACCGGATCGATTGATTGAAATCTATCAAGTCAGCGTTCTACAAAGGGTTTCTCAACATAACTCATGTGGTATCGTCTTCATTAGTCTGTATGAGGAAGACGTCAGGAGGACGCTGACGACACCACCATCCTAATATCCCACATCACATCGCATCCTCTTTGCTCCCCACTTGACTCTCCAGAGTTGACAGCGAACAGGTATTAGAACTACACCTTTCCTATGAAAACTCATCCTCTTGCAGGACAACCAGCACCGGCGTCGACCCTTGTGGACGTAAGTACGTTGTTGTCTGCGTATTCGACTGAGAAGCCGGATCTATCCTTTCGTGAACAACGTGTTTCATTTGGCACGTCAGGGCATCGAGGGTCATCCCTCAAGAAAAGCTTTAATGATGATCATATCGCGGCGATCACTCAAGCGGTCTGCGAATACCGGACGGCACAGCATACGACCGGCCCACTCTATTTGGGGAAAGATACGCACGCACTATCGGAGCCTGCCATGATCACCGCGCTTGAGGTCCTCGCGGCGAATGGCGTTGAGGTCATGGTCGACGGGAATAACGGATTCACACCGACTCCCGTGATCTCACATGCGATCCTCACCTATAACCGCAGCCGGTCTTCAGGCTTGGCAGACGGTATCGTTATCACTCCGTCGCATAATCCACCGGAAGACGGCGGGATCAAGTACAACCCCCCGCATGGAGGACCCGCCGATACGCAGGTGACCACGTGGATCGAAGACCGGGCGAATGCCTTGCTACGCGAAAAGCTCCATGGCACGAAGCGCATATCGATCGTACAGGCACGGCAAGCATCGACAACTCATCGATACGATTACATTGGCGCGTATCTTGGCGATCTGATCAACGTGCTTGACCTTGGTGTCATTAAATCCGCCAGATTGAAGCTTGGAATCGATCCCCTAGGAGGCTCTGGTGTGGCCTATTGGCAACCACTGGTAGAGCGATACGGACTGAGCATCGAGATCGTCAATCCAGTGGTTGATCCAACATTTCGATTCATGCCGCTGGACTGGGACGGCAAGATCCGCATGGACTGTTCATCGCCGTATGCGATGGCCAATCTCATCGCTCTGAAAGATGGCTTCGACGTGGCGTTTGGAAATGACGCTGATAACGACCGGCATGGCATCGTCACTCGCTCCGGTTTGATGAATCCCAACCACTATCTCGCCGTATCCATTGCGTACCTCTTTGCCAATCGTCCCGGCTGGCATTCTGATGCCGGTATCGGCAAAACCTTGGTCAGCAGTAGCTTGATTGACCGCGTCGCGGCCAAACTTCAGCGGAAACTGGTTGAAGTGCCTGTGGGCTTCAAGTGGTTTGTGAACGGCCTACTCGATGGGTCACTCGGCTTCGGTGGCGAGGAGAGTGCCGGCGCGTCGTTTCTCCGTCGCGACGGCACGGTCTGGTCCACCGACAAAGACGGCATCATTATGGATCTGCTCGCTGCTGAGATGATGGCCAAGACTGGACGAGATCCATCCGAGTTATATCGGGACCTCACCGGAGAACTGGGCGAGCCGGTCTACGAACGCATCGATGCCCCTGCCACACCTGAGCAGAAGACCATTCTATCCAGACTCTCGCCCGATCAAGTGAATGCGACTGAACTGGCAGGGGACCGAATCGTGACTATGTTGACCACAGCCCCAGGCAACAATGCAGCAATCGGTGGCCTGAAAGTCGTCACCAAGACCGGCTGGTTCGCCGCCCGGCCCTCCGGCACGGAGGACGTGTACAAGCTTTACGCCGAGAGTTTCAAGGGAAGAGAGCATTTGAAACGGATTCAGGAAGAAGCGCGAGCGTTAGTTGGGAACGCTCTGAAAAGCCATTGATCGGTAACGTTCCGAATGCGGCTCCTCGGTGTAGGAGGCGCTCCTTTTTCGAGAATTGTGCTCTGACATTCGCCAAGAGAAGTCTGACTCCCTCCGTCATCTAAAATGAACACGCCCGTTCTTCGATGGCCTCTTCCAAACCACGACTATTGGTCCACACCCTTTGCGGAATCGTTGCTGCGCCATTTGGATCTCCGCCAGGGAATACGTATTCTCGATATTGCCTGTGGTCATGGCATTCCCGCCTTTTATCTGGCTGAGCAGGTCGGCGCAACCGGAGAAGTGGTGGCCATCGATGCGAGTGCCGGTCAAGTCGCACGTGCAAGAGCTATTCAGGGATCGCATTTGCCGTGGCTGCGGTTCGAGTGCATGGATATGCGGTCCTTGTCCTCCGATCTGCCGACATTTGACCGCATCACGGGAAACCTTTCCGTCATGTTCTTTCGCCCGAATCGGTTGACGGTAGTGCAGGGGCTGGTGAAGCATCTCACACCAGGAGGCCAGCTCGTCCTGACCTTTCCATCTTACGGGACATTCGATTCACTGTGGCAGCGAGTGGATCAGGCGATGATCCAGGACGGGCTGACAGGGGAGCGAGAGCGTTTTCAGATGTACCTAAAGGAACGGCCTTCGGCACAAGAGGGGCGACGATGGCTAGAGGAACTCGACTTTGAACACATCGAGGCACTTGAGTATCCGCTTGAAATCACGACTGGTCCCGGCCGTGAATTTCTCTATCACCCGCTGCTTCGTGGCGGTTTTCTCGACGACGTCTACGAGTGTTTTGAGAATCACTCCCTCGCCGACCGGTTCATGATCGAAATCTCACAAGACATTGCCCGATTCACCCCCCTGGTCGCGCAACGGTGTGTACTTTCAGGATGGAAGCACGCTTCTTAACGACCGGACAGACGAGGATGTGCGATGTGGAAGAAATCTGAGGAGGACATAGCCATATCCTCCTCAGTAGTATCAGCAGGTCTTAGCGGTTCATCGGCGCAATGTAAGGATACACCGGCCCTTTGGACTCGATGCTTCCGATGACATCCACGCGCGCCTCATGGCCTCCGCCTTTGTTGCTGTCCAATTGCGTGACCAGCTCCTTGTAGGTATCGATGACGTCGACTCGTCGCGTGTCGGTAGTGAGGTTGCTAGAGGTGTCGGCCAAGACCGTTGCGGCCATCATCGACAAAAATCCAGCTGTCAGCATAAAACTCGTTACCTTCATGACATCCCTCCTCTGGTGAAGTGAATTGTGTGAACCCACACTTTTGTTTTAATTCCTTCACATGAATGAGTCATGAAGAGATCATGAAGATTCCTTCATGAGCTTGTTCTAATTACAAGCCGGTCAGACTGTGAGCGGAAATAGCCCTTCAGATCGTACTCAGCAATACAAACAGACCTGTTGCCTTCTGTAAACTAAAGAATTGGCTATCTGAAATGAAGACAGAACAAAGCGCGAGGATCCGCTGATCAAGCGGAGAGCCTTCGAGATCGATCTTCCTTATGATGCGGGTTTGATTTGCTGTTCCGCGTGATAGGAACTCCTAACCAACGGACCTGATTCGACATGGCTGAAACCCATCGCAAACCCTTCCTCTTTTAATGCGATGAATTCAGAAGGATCATAGAACCTGGCAACTGGCAGGTGGTCCCGCGTCGGCTGGAGATATTGACCGATGGTGATGATGTCGCAGCCGACTGTTCGGAGGTCGCGCATGACTTCACGCACCTCGTCAATCGTCTCCCCCATGCCCACGATCAATCCGGACTTCGTTCTCATTCCCTGTTGTTTTGCGCGTGCAAGCAGGTCGATCGATCGCTGATATTTCCCTTGAGGCCTGATCGATGGAAAGAGTCGTCTTACGGTTTCGATGTTGTGATTCAGAATCTCCGGTTTCTCCGCGCATACCGTATTGAGGGCTTCCTCGTTCCCTTCAAAATCCGGAATCAACACTTCAATCGTGCAGGCCGAATTCAGTCGCCTGATTTGCCTGATCGTTTCGGTAAAAATCCATGCTCCGCCGTCCTGTAGTTCATCACGGTTTACGGAAGTGATGACGGCATGGCGAAGACCGAGCGCGTGAATCGCCTCTGCGACACGATTCGGCTCTGTCTCATCAACCGCAAGCGGCTTTCCCGTTTGCACTGAGCAATAATGGCAGCGCCTGGTGCAGATATCGCCGAGGATCAGGAACGTCGCGGTGCGGGCATTCCAACATTCCCACCTGTTTGGACAGCCGGCCTCTTCGCAAATTGTGTGAAGCTTGAGCCGCTCCATCGTGTGCTTAATATCGAGATAATCATGACCGGTTCTGGCCTGAACCTTAAACCATGACGGAAGACGAGGTCGGCGATCAACGGATGGCTCGCCTCCCAGAGTCGGCAACGTGGGCTGATGCTGCTGGCTGGCTGATGGAGACTGGAGCTGGTCCAACGGAACAAAACTCATGGGTTGCTACTCATTGGAAGAGCGAGGGCGGAACCAGTTCTTTATTGTATCAAAGAGACCAGCTTGCTCGGGTTGGGTCTGGGGCGGATCCGGATATTCTATCCAGAGTTCCTGCGAACCAAGGTAAACCCCGTTGCGAAAACTCATTTGGGTCTTGAGTTGTCGGTATCCCTGAGCCAGTAGGATCTGGATCAACATGGAAAGCGCTTCGTTCTCGGTCGAATATATCCCCGTCGCGATACGGAGGGCTTCATACCGCAAGACAGCCCGATACCCTTGCGCTGCATGCTCAAACTCGACCGGCCGGCTGAATCCGCGTTCCCGGTCATCCAACCCGGCGAGCTGATGTTTGTCGAACCCCACCTGCTCCATCATTCATGCTAATGCTCTGAAGACGGCAACGAGGTCGCTGAGCGCAATAGTCTTGTTCCTGAGCACGGCCCGTTCAGCTCGAATCGCCTCGCGAGTCTTGAGATCGGCCGTACCGGATTTTAGGCACGCGGCACCCAGCGTCAGAATTCGGTCGCACTCTTCGGTAAGCTTCCTCTTCACAACGGGATTGACCGCCAGGATTTCCATGAGCCGTCCACGCGTCTCACGAAGATGCATTTGCAGTTCAGAATCCGGATAGTTTTTCCGAGCTGCGTCATCGAAGCAGCGATCAAGGTACTGCGTGAGAAACACATAGAGACGCACAAGCGCAGCGGCAATCTCGGTCTGTTCATTGGGGGAAATAGCCATTGGCTCAGTTCAGCGCCCGCTCCGCTCAGACACCTCGGTACTTAAAGTAATACTTTTACATCATTGCCGTCGATCTGAACCTGGTAGGCCGCCACTTTTGCGGAAGGATTATTCACACAGGCACCGGTCGTCACGTTATACCTCCATCCATGCCAAGGACAGGTGACAATGTCACCTTCCAACTCCCCTTCTCCCAACGGACCCTCTCGATGGCAACAGGTGTTGTCGATGGCGTGGATATCACCGTCTACGTTAAAGACCGCCAGGCTCTTCCCATTCGCTTCTGCCACAATACCGTGTCCAGGCTTCACATCACCGAGAGCAGCCACACGTATGAACTCTGCCATTCCTTCCCTCCGAAATGAGCCCGTCAATTGGTACTAAACGGTTGCTTGATCTTCTTGAGCAAACTATCGATGGATGGGCCACTTTTTCCGCTCCCTCCCACATCTTCCCTAATTTTCTTCGCAATATCGCGGAACGCCGCAGCTTGAGGAGATGCCGGATTGGCCACCACGATCGGATGGCCCGTATCTCCACCATCCCGAATGGCCGGATCAATCGGGATCCGTCCAAGAAACGGCACCCCGAGCTTCGCCGCTGCCCGCTCACCTCCGCCGTACGAGAAAATCTCCGTTCGCTCACCGCAATGACCACACACGAAGAAGCTCATGTTTTCCACAATTCCTAGGAGTGGAACATTCACCTTCTGGAACATGCCCATCCCCTTGCGGACGTCATAGAGAGCCACCTCTTGCGGCGTGGTGACCGTAATCGCCCCGGCCAATGGAACCATTTGCGATAACGAAAGTTGCACATCACCGGTGCCCGGCGGCAGGTCGATGAGCAAATAATCCAACTCTCCCCACAGCACATCGCGGAAGAACGCCTGCAGATACTGGTGCACCATTGGCCCGCGCCACACGAGCGGAGCCTCTTCCGGCACCAGAAATGCCATGGAGATCAGCTTCACTCCGTAATTCTGGACCGGCAAAATTTTTCCGTCCTTCTGTTCCGGTCCGGTCGTGCTGCCCATCATCATGGGAATATTGGGGCCATAGAGATCGGCGTCCAACAATCCGACCTTCGTCCCGGCCAAAGCCAAGGCACAGGCCAGATTCGCTGCAACCGTCGACTTGCCGACCCCTCCCTTTCCGCTGCTGATCGCAATGACGTGTTTCACCCCGGGAATCAATGGATCTTTGGTCTGGGGCTGCTGCGCCCCATGAGCATGTTCATCTGCCATACCTATTCTCCCATCCGATTGTGCGTGACCGTTGGCTTCTCCTCACACGGCGCCGTCCGTCACTATGACGTTCGCTCCATCATCATAATAAGCGATGCCATGCGTGAAATGATATGGGTCCGTTGGGCCACCGCACTATCACCGACTGGGGAAATCGAGGCCATGGACATCAGTCGTCAGGCATGTATACTGAAGTCAACCGCAGCCGTATTTCAGGAGCTTCGATGACGACGCCATCTTCACTTGAGCCAGCTATTGTCCGCATCGGTGAGCGACTTGCTCAGCTTTCGGCCGGCCTGTCGCCCTCACTCTTCGACAGCCACTGGTGGTCTCATTCGGCTATCAATCTGGCCATGAAAGATGCCTCCTTCAAGACACGATTGTTCCACTTCATCGATGTGCTTTCCGTCATTCAAGACGACGAACGAGTCGTCTCGCTCGCCGAAGAGTATTTCGGTCGGTCGGGCAGCGAGCTGTTCGGACTTCAATGGGGACTGAAGGCAGTGGCTTCTACAGGCATCGGAGCACGTCTCGCCGGCAAGTCGATTCGAAAACAGATCGAACACATGGCGAGGACCTTTATCGCCGGCGCGTCAATCGAAGAAGCGGTTCCGGTCTTGTCACAGCTCTGGAAGGATGGCCGAGCCTCATCTGTCGATCTACTGGGAGAAGCCACGATCAGCGAACTGGAAGCCGATCTCTATCGTGATCAATGCCTGAACGCGTTGGACGAGCTTGGACAAGCAGCCAACACCTGGCCCTCCACTTCGTTGCTCGAGCGCGACCATCTGGGGCCGATTCCGCGCGTACAGCTTTCACTCAAGATTTCAGCCCTTTCTTCACGACTGGATCCAATCGATCCCGATGGAAGTTATGCTTCGGTCGCCGCGCGCCTCCGTCCGTTGATAGACCGGGCACAATCGCTCGCCGCCGGCCTCATCTTCGATATGGAGCAAGCAGAGACAAAGAATCTGATCTTGGAGATTTTCAAACGGCTCTTGGCCGAACCCGCCTATCGGAGCTACCCCTACGCCGGCCTTGCGTTGCAGGCCTATCATCGAGAAACCGAACAGGACGTCGAAGACGTACTAGCCTGGGTCCGCACCCGCGGCGTACCGATCACGATCCGACTAGTCAAGGGTGCCTATTGGGATTCGGACACCGTCCGATATCGACAAGCCGGTTGGCCGGTTCCCCTTTTTGACCACAAAGCGGATACCGACATCAACTATGAGCGATTGATTCCGCTGTTGTTTCGACACGCCGACCTGATCCGCCCCGCCTTCGGCACGCACAATCTTCGCACCTTGGCAGCCATAGAAGCCCATGCGGAATCGCTCGGCCTGGCTCCTGAATCCCGAGAATACCAAATGATCTTCGGCATGGCCGAGCCGTTCCAACAAGCCATGGTGAAACTGGGCCGTCGTGTCCGCTTGTATACTCCCGCCGGACGATTACTTCCCGGCATGGCCTATCTGGTTCGGCGGCTGTTGGAAAATACGTCCAATGAATCGTTCCTTCAAAAAGAGTATGTGGAATCCCAGCCTCTGGCCAGATTGCTTGCCCCACCGGCTGTCCCGGCCAACGTTCACCGTCCATCAGTGAGCGCTCCGCAGATGTTCAGCAATGAGCCACACAGTGACTTTTCTCAGGCCAAGGTTCGTGAAGCCATGCAGGCGGCGATTGCATCAGTTCGATCTCACCTCGGCCGCCGATGGGAAGCTGGAGGTGCGGACAGAGCACTGACCGGCCCGGTACTGGAATCACGCAATCCTTCGCAACCGGATGAGATCGTGGTCCACGGGCCGAGTGCCTCGGTGTCCGACCTGGACACAGTGATCGAACGCGCGCTGAAACAATGGAGCGCTTGGCGCCAGAAGGCTCCGGAAGACCGATCAGAAATTCTGCGCAAAGCGGCATCCGAAATGAGTCGTCGCCGCTATGAGCTTGCAGCTTGGGAAATCTTTGAAGTCGGCAAGCCTTGGCGTGACGCTGATGCCGATGTTGCGGAAGCCATCGACTTTCTCCGGTACTATGCGGGTGAAATGGATCGCCTCGCACAACCGGCACGGGTAGGGACCCGTCCGGGAGAACTCAACCAGCTGACCTATGGACCACGCGGCATGACGGCGGTCATTGCGCCATGGAACTTTCCTCTCGCTATTCCGACAGGAATGGTCTCGGCCGCGCTTGTGACCGGCAATCCCGTCCTCTTCAAGCCATCGGAGCGGTCGTCTGGCCTGGGCGTGCTGCTCACCGACATGTTGATCGGCGCAGGCGTACCGGCCGGTTGTTTGACATGCCTGCCGGGTGGACCGGAAATAGGACAAGCCCTGGTGACGCATCCTGACGTCGTCACGATCGCGTTTACCGGATCGAAAGCCGCAGGGCTTCGCATTCTCAGCGAAGCATCACGCGTTCGCCCGGGTCAGCACATGGTCAAGCGGGTGATTGCAGAGATGGGTGGAAAAAATGCCATCATTGTCGACGAGACGGCGGATCTCGACGAGGCCATCGCCGGCGTCATGGCATCATTTTCAGGCTACGCGGGACAAAAGTGCTCGGCTTGCTCACGCGTCATCGTGCATCGTGCAGTCTATGACTCCTTTGTCGCCCGTCTGCGGGAAGCGGTCTTGAGCGTGGAAGTCGGCGATCCTTCGCAGCCAAGCACCAGGGTGGGCCCCGTGATCGATACACGAGCCCAAGCGAGCATTCAACGATATATTGCGCTGGGTCTGGAGGAAGGTCGCCTGCTGGTACAACGAACCGTGGATCAGAACGGTTATTTCATCGGACCAACAGTATTTGTCGATATCCAACCGCACCATCGTCTGGCGCAAGAGGAAATCTTTGGACCGGTGTTGGCGGTCATGAAGGCGGATAGCTTCGTCGATGCGATTCGGGTGGCAAACGGAACCGACTATGCGTTGACCGGAGGAGTCTATGCCAGAAGTCCGTCCAGTCTTGCCACCGCGCGGGAGGAATTCGATGTTGGGAACCTTTACTTGAATCGGCCGATTACAGGCGCCTTGGTCTCTCGTCAGCCCTTCGGAGGGCATCGCTTCTCAGGGATGGGGGCGAAAGCCGGCGGGGAAGATTATTTGCCCCAGTTCATGATTGCCCGAGTGATCAGCGAAAATACCCTCCGTCGAGGATTCGAATCGACTCAATGAGGCTTTCAGGGGTTTGATATCGTGTTCTTCAAGTTCTTCCGTGATTTCCGTCACGACGCCGCGGTCCTCTTTGACGGCGGATAATTCTTGTCGCTCCGAATATTTCACAAGGCCGACGCCCTTCGCAAACCACGCCGTCATCACGTCGATTCCTGAAACGGTCCGTCGGCTGCCCGACAAACGAATCTTCATGTTCATTCGTGCTTCCACTTTAATGGCATCCTGAAACGTACCGGCCGGAACCGTGATGGTTTCTCGAGCGATCACCTTACTCCATCCCTGAACATCGACTTTTTCATCGGTTCCATCGTGATCCAGGTCGCTGCCGAAATCGACCCCGGTGCGGTCAAACTGTTGAAACGAAGACGGTACTTTAAGCGGAAATCGGAAAATCTGATAGGGCGTAATCTGTTTTTCCAGCGGTGTCCCGGGTTCCGACCCATAATACACAATACCGACCGCGTCTCGTCGATAGAAACTATCCGATGGCCCATGATCTCCTGGGTTGGTATCATGGAACACCGTGACGGCGGCGCCGTTGATCGTCTTCGTTCCTGAGACCGTCGATACGTTCGTAAAAAGTTTGAGTTCGATAGTCTGAAGCGGACCCTCGCTGATCTGGCCCCGATAGGTCCAGCGACTTCCGAGCGTATCAGGAAAATACTCTTCAGACTTTGGGATCGTGAGCGACTCTTCAGCCGCGACCGCCTGGGACCAGGAGTGCAACCCGACAAGCAAACAGATTCCCACGATCAGAGCCAGTCGCAGAGCGAGTCCATTTATCACCATGGTTTCGTGCTCCAGATACTGTTTTTTGACGGTACCACAGGAGTCCCGATAGCGGCAAGCCACCAATGCCAGTAGGTGGGCTCTGAGCCTCGCTCCTGCTTGCCTTCGGCGGTGACTCCCCGCATAATTCACTCCTGCATGGAACCTCCAACCTCGCCAACGTTTCCTGTCACGGGCCAGCCGACCGGCGCAATGGCCCATTCGGCTGCACTGATCACCGGGGCGTCCGGAGGCATCGGTCGGGCGATCAGTCAGGCGTTCGGAAAGATTGGATGGTACGTCGGAGTCCATTACTACCGGAATAAGCCCGCGGCTGAAGCGAGCTTAGAGTGTGTCGTCAGAGCCGGCGGAATCGGTGATACCTACTATGCCGATATTCGAGAAGCTGAATCCATTCGACGCATGATCAACAGGTTCTCCAGCTGTTCGTCCGGTCCATTAGTCTTGATCTGCAACGCAGGAATCGGACAAAGTGATTTGCTCCTGCGCCACTCCGAAGAGGTCTGGGATAACGTCATCGCCACGAACCTCACGGGAACGTTTCACTGTCTGCGAGCGATGGCGCCGCCGTTGCTCGCTCGGGGTGGAGGCTCTATCATTGTCATCGGTTCCCACACAGGGTTCCATGGCGCGACCGGCCAGAGTGCGTATGCGACCTCGAAGGCCGGATTGATCGGCCTTGTGAGAACGGCCGCGCTCGAATGGGGCGCACAAAATATCCGCGTGAATCTCGTCCTACCGGGCTGGCAAAAGACCGACTTGACCGAAGGCCTGTTTCCGGAAGGACACGGCTGGCTCGATCATGCGCTGCATCATCCGCCGGCCATCGAAGAAGTCGTCGGCACCATCGTCCACTTGGCTCACCTCAAGGATGTGTCGGGACAAGTGTGGAACTGCGACAGCAGACATCTTTGACTGAAGAGAGATCTCCCATGGCAATGACCTGTGAACCCGGCTCATGAAGGGCGGGATCTTCATCACCGGCACCGATACGGGAGTCGGGAAGACATTCGTGGCCGCTGCGCTCGCCCTATATCTCAAGAAGCGCGGGCTGGCCGTCGGCGTGATGAAACCGATTGAGACCGGGGTCACCGCAGGACGTGAAACCCGGTCGGATGCCGCGCGGCTTCGAACCGTTATTGAAAGCGAGGACGCTCTGGGAGCTATCCGTCCTTACTCGTTCGAACTGCCGGTTGCTCCCCTTACCGCTGCACAGGCCGACGGACTGGACATCAATCCGGACACCATCAGAAAAATCTATCGTCTGCTGTCCAACCGATATGACTGCATGGTGGTCGAAGGAATCGGCGGGATCCATGTGCCGATCACCCGCCACGACAACGTCATGAGCTTGATCAAACGCTTGCGGCTACCGGTGGTGGTTGTGGGACGCTCGGGATTGGGCGGGATCAATCACGCCTTGCTGACCATCGAGGCCCTTCAACGAAAGAAGATCCAGATTATCGCCCTCGTCCTGAATCGTACCGCCCCTGTTCGATCGGCTCTCTCACGCATTCAAGAGCGATCAACCCTGGAGATCCTCCGCAAACAGGCCGATGTCCCACTGGTTGGCCCACTCCCCTACGAACCCGGCATGCCGGACCGCTTCTATCCCTCAGCGAAACATCTTGCCCGATCCGCTGCCATTAAGAAGCTGGCAACGTTGGTGCGGGGATTCGCGAAACGAAGTCGTTGATTGTTTGCCGGATGTCCGGTGCTTTGAGAATTGCAGAGATGACCGCCACCCCATTGGCTCCTGCTCGCACCACCTCCTCGACATTTTCCTGTGTAATCCCGCCTATGGCAAAGATCGGCAGGGCCGTCAGCGAACGAATCTCCTTCAGTCCCGCAACGCCGACGACGGGATCATGATCAGCCTTGGAGCCGGGGGTGAAAATCGGACCAAATCCGAGATAGTCGGGTTCACCGGCGGTCGCCGCCAACACCTGCTCCGGATTGTGCGTTGAGATGCCGATCAGCTTGTCGGGCCCCATCACGTTTCGCGCAAGATTCAGTGGCAGATCTTCCTGCCCGAGATGGATTCCGTCCGCACCCACAGCCAGCGCCAAATCGCAGCGATCATTGACGATGAACAACACACCGAGTTGCCTTGCGATATTCCTGAGCGCCAACGCTTCCGCATAGGCGGTCTTCATCGAAGCCGTCTTATTTCGGTACTGAAATAGTGTGACGCCGGCTGTGGCCGACACCTTCAAGACCTCCGGCAGAGGATGATGGGGGTTGACCGAGGGATCGAGAATGACATAGACGCCGGACAACGAGCGTGCCCCAATACGCTTCCGAACCAAGGGCGACATCATGTTCGCGGCCGTTTGGACTGCTCCAACGCCTTCTGTTTCACGATACGAAAATGCGCTTCCAGTTCCTGACGCATGGCGATCGCCACGAGCCAATCCGGCACCATCGACTCAATCTCGACGATCAGTTCAAAATCGGCGCGGGTTTGGTTGCCCTCCCCGGCCGGCTGGAGTTTCCAAACACGATGATAGCGCTTGAAGTCCCCGCCTTTGAGGTCGGTCACCAGCCCGCCATCGGGCAAGGCCCTTGATTCCGTGACCAACCGGTGCTCGCCGGGCATCAACGGGTGATCGATGCGAAGGTCGATCGTGGCCACCCCATCTCGGACGTTCAACTCGGCCACTCGCATTCGAACTTCGAAGAGGTCGGGCCAATGCGGATAATCAGTCAACAGTGCCTGAACCACGGCCGGGCTCGCCGGAAAGAGCACATGCGCCGTCGCACGGACTCCACCGCCGGAGTCCGCCGCGACCTCTAACCTTTCTGTTTCAGCCGCTACCGGAACTCCAGCCCCCCACACCGCAGCGGACCGAAGAACTGCGAAAACAAGCAGCAAGAGAAGGGCCAGGGAAGTTCCTCTGCGTTTATCCAACAATCGCATCCAGCAGCCGCTGGTGAATCTTCCGAACCCGCTCAAGTTGTCCTTTTGCCGGAAAACGCTCGTAGAATCCGTCGGCACGGAAGTCCTTCGCCAAAGGCGCCCAGGGCTTAACGATCTCGGCAAACGGTTTGTGGGAGCGTTGCTCATCCCAGGCATTGATCAGCTTGCGATCCACAATCAGGTCGTCCAGGACGCGAATCAACGCCTTGAGTGTCACATCACGCGTGAACGCATACCGGTCATTCTGGCCCCAGACCTCGCCCATGACGTCCTTCACCCCCTTCAGGTAATCGCGCACGAGGGCATAACACCGATCGGCCTTCATTCCCAGATGCGACTCCATCCAGCGCTTATGGGCCGTCACGACCTTTAACAGTTCATTGAAGACTTCGGACTGCAGAATCCACTTTTCTTGTTTACTCCGTCCCCCAAGCCGATTGATCTTATACTGCAACGGCGAGTCCGACTCTTCGTACAGAAGATTCGCGACTTTCGCGGCGAATTTCTTTTCCGGACTTTCCCATGACACCTTTTCATAGAGATCGACCAAATGCGACCGGTTGATCCGGGTATGGGTGGAGTTGATGATGACGAACATTTCCGTGGCGAAGTCCGCGCTCCGCCCGTCGAACAATAGGCACGGCACTTCGACCTGCGCGCTTTGATCGGGATGTTTCTCATGGAAAAAGTGGAGCCCGGCGAGGCGGTGTTGGCCATCGATCACCAGATACTTTCCTTTTGGCTCGCTCAAATGGCCGATTAAATCCGAGTCGTCCGTTCGTTGAAATCGAAGTGTTTCATCAGTAAACAGGAGCACGGTGCCGGGAATCATCGGCTGAGCCACCACGGTCTCATAAAAATTGACGATCTGCTTAATCTTCTGCCGATTCAAGACGCGTTGAAAACCTTTTTCACTTCGTTCGATCCCTGCGATGAACTGCGCCACGTCGTCGTGCTCGGAGATCTTGCCTTGTGCGATCTCTTCACCCTCGAAATAATACCGGCTCGTGAACCGAACCCTTTCCAACAGCGCGTCGGCTTTATACGCGATGAAATAGAACGTGCCCTCTTTCTGCTTGATCCGCGTGGCGAGCATAGGGCCTCCAGTGGTTGAAAGAGAACCTGGCGGAAAGATTCTACGCGCACACTCACATGGCCGCAAGACAGCCGGCTGTGCTACCATCTGGACCGATGTTCCAGCAACACATCGCGCTCAGTCTTCTTGTGTCGATTGTCCTACTGCCCCTGGCGTTCTCCTTCGATGCCGAGGCACAGAGAGTCGACGACGCTGGAGCGACTACGGAACTTTCATGCAGCTTTGCAATGGAGAAAGGCCAGATTGGGCGCCCATGCCGCGTTCCATTTCCACAAGGATGCCTTGTCGCGTATATTCCCGGCACTCAGCAACCCTGGACGACGATCTCAAAAGGAGGGAAACTGCAGTGCCGCTTCGACGAGAAGGAAACCGATTGGAAAACGCGGATCACCGGCACCTGTGGCAGATGCCAATCGGTCTACTGTTCAGTTCAGTTCAGCGTACGTTTTGATTGTTCCGCTCATCATTAATTTCAGGTCGCGCCTGTGTCCATGTCTCTTTCCGCAACCCTCAAACAAGAAGCGCATTCCCTAGGATTTGATGCGGTTGGCATTGTGCGTGTCGGCGCCAACGATACACCTTCCTCAACCAATGATCAGCCGGACACATCCTCTGACGATCGCACGACATTCTTCCCCCGGCGCCTATTCAGCCGTCTCACCGAATGGCTCCGCCGAGACTATCACGGCAGCATGGCATGGATGGAACGTACTCCTGAAAAACGCGCCGATCCTCGGCAGGTACTTCCTGGTTGTCGATCAATGATCTCGGTGGGGATCAACTACCTCACTGACCATCGGGCCAATGAACAGCCCGGCTATGGTCGCATCGCGCGGTATGCCTGGGGGAAGGATTACCACAAAGTTCTGGCCGGCAAACTCAAGCAACTTGAACAATTCCTTCACAGTTTGACACCTGATGCTCAAACTCGCTCATATGTCGATACCGGCCCGATCATGGAAAAAGCCTGGGCGGAACAGGCGGGCCTGGGTTGGATCGGGAAACATTCCAATCTCGTCTCAGCAGAATTTGGCTCCTGGTTACTGCTGGGAGAAATTCTCACCACCTTGGAACTGGAGCCGGACGAACCGGCAACCGACCTCTGCGGCAGCTGCACACTTTGCATTCAAGCATGTCCCACCCAAGCCATTGTCGAGCCCTATGTCGTCGACGCCACTCGTTGCATTTCCTACCTCACGATCGAACTACGCGGCGATGCCGACTTGATCCCCGATGATCTCCAGGCAGGGATGGGAAACAAGATCTTCGGTTGCGATGACTGTCTCGACGTATGTCCGTTCAACCTGCGAACAGAACCGACCCAGGAGAGCGCCTTTCAACCTTCGAGCGTGACCCTGGCACCCACGTTGAACGAGCTTTCGAGCATGGATGAATCGACCTTTTCCACCGTGTTTCAGCACAGCCCGATCCGTCGTGCAAAACACCAGGGCCTTCGCCGGAATGTCGCAATCGCGCAACACAATCTGACACCGTCCCAAACATCCCGGACCGTCTCATCGAAATAAGACTTCTTGCGGCTGATCTCGATCCATATAATTCTTCTTCGCCAAAATTGACTAATGGACCTTCGTACGCTAATATCCGGCGCATTTAAGGGGACGGGGGGTAAGGGGAGCCAATACGCTGCGCTCCTCAATGCAGCGTTTCTATTTCCACTTTCTATTATAAAGGGAGGCAACCATGCAGAGGTTTCGTGTGCTCACATCTACCCTAGGACTTGCCGTCCTGTTGGGAGCCAGCGGGTGTATCACGATGCCCGGATCCGCAGGCGCAAAGGTCCATGATGTCACATTCACGGCGACTGAATCGGAAATCGTCATCGGCGGTACCGGCGAGAAGTACAAAGCTTGGACCTTTAATGGTCAGATGCCCGGCCCGGTCGTGCGAGTGACCGAAGGTGATACTGTCAACTTCACCCTCGTCAACCCCTCGACGAACGCTCAAGGCCATTCGATGGACTTTCACGCGGCGGAGATCGACTTCCTGAAGAACTACCGCGAAATTAAACCCGGCGAGACGATCAAGTATACCTTCGTGGCGAAGAAGCCCGGCGTGTTCTTCTATCACTGTGGTGCACCGCCGATGATCCAACACGTTGGCCGCGGCATGTTCGGTGCCATCATCGTTGATCCTAAGGATGCGAACGCCTGGCCAAAGGCCGATCGTGAATTTGTCCTGGTGCAATCAGAGCTTTGGAAGAACCCGGACAATGTGCAGGCGATGTTCGATCGGAAGTTTGACCACACGATCTTCAACGGAGGCATCTTCAAGTACCATCCCTTCTTCCCGGGATCGGAGCCGTTGGAAGTCAAGGTGGGCGAGCGGGTACGAATCTATTTCGTCAATGCCGGCCCGAACGAGTTCTCTTCTCTCCATACAATCGCTGAAATCTGGGACAATGTCTACGAAAGCGGCAATCCGGCCAACAAATTCACGGGGGTCCAGACCTATGTGGTTGGTCCGGGCAGCGCAGCCACATTCGATATGATCGTTGATGAACCGGGCGCGTATCCTATCGTCACACACTCCTTGACGGGAGCCTTGCGCGGTGCGATCGCGGTGGTGATCGCCAATCAGCACCCCAAGAAGTATGACAGCTTGATGCCACTCACCCCCTGGAACCCGTAATCACGAGGCAGGGTACAGACGTCATACAGTCAGTTCATCTTACAAAAAGGAGCAGACGACATGAGATTCTCGAAGCAGATCGCAACGGTTGCTGTGGCAGTAGCGGCAACATGGACATTGAGCAGCGCGACATCTTTTGCCGCGGACCGGTCGCTCTATGAGCGGCTTGGCGGGCAAGGCGCCATCCAGGCCGTCGTCACCAAGTTCATCAACAACGTGGGTGGAGACAAGCGGATTAATAGCTACTTCGCGACCACCGATCTCAAGAAGCTCAATAAGCTTTTGGTCGAGCAGGTATGTGCGGCAAGCGGCGGCCCCTGCACCTACTCAGGTCGGGATATGAAGACAACGCATAAGGGCATGAAAGTCACCACCGCTGCCTTCAATGCGCTCGTGGAGGATCTGGTCAGTGCGCTGGATACCTTCAACGTGCCGGAGAAAGAAAAGGGTGAATTGCTCGCCGTCCTCGGACCGATGAAGAGCGACATTGTCGAAGTACCCTGATGACTTGCAGTGGTGAACACTGCGGGTTCACGTACGTCGCTTGCGGGCCAGCGTCTCTTGAGATTCTGGCCCGCAACATCTTCATGTAGGCACCGAAACCAGCCTCCGACTCTACAGCTTCCCGATCATTTACGACTCGGCGTGGGTGCTGCCACTTAGGACAATATCGTGTTATCATACCTTTAAAATCTGCGCCTCTAACGCGCGGCGAGAACAACCATCTGGCGTGAACATCGGAGCTCAATCATCAAGGAGGAACCATGAGAGGTAAGCGTGTGGTCATGATCGTGTGTAGTGTAGTCGCCATTGCCTTGTGGAGTACGGCAGGATGGACCGCTCCCGAGGCTGATCCACTGAAGCCGCGTGTTCCGGATGCCGAACGTCCTGACGCACGAAAAATGAAGAGCCCGATAACTGTCACACCGGAGGTGCTTGCCAAAGGTAAGGAACTCTATGAAGGCAAGGGCACCTGCGCGAATTGTCACAACCAGAACGGAAATGGAGAAGGTGCGGGAGGAATGTTATTGTCGCCAGGTCCTCGAAACTTCACAAACTGCAAGTTTCATAAGAAGCGGAACGATGGGGAACTGTTCTGGGTCGTCAAGAACGGGAGCCCCGGCACCGGGATGCCCTCCCTTGTGAAAGGCGGTGTGATCACTGAGGAGGAAGCCTGGACAATCATTGCGTACGAACGAACGTTCTGCCAGGACAACGAATAGCGGTTGAAGGAAGCCAGAGCGTTGGACTTGTAGCTTCGAGCTGTAGGTCGAATTGTCGATCTACAGCTCGCTTTCCCTTCCTCGCCGATTTCCAGACTACCGCCGGAGAACCTGCGCGGACCGGAGTTCTGGCGGTGAGCCTCCCACCGAAGCCGACCCTTGATTTATCCAGTCAACCTTCATTAGTAATTATGCTAGCAACTTAGCTCAGCCTGGTATTTTAGCCCTACGACCCAGCCCCCCTTTCTTCCTCGCTCAAATGGGTGTAGGCTAGTGAGGGTTCCACGGTTCTTTAGGAGTCCCGAATAAGGAGTACTCCGATGAACCTTCGTGTGTTTCTCCTGATCTCGAAGGACTCCGGTCTCAGGCATCTCCTTCAAACCGCATTTCCTGAATCAAGCATTCACTCGGCGGGCACGGCAGCAGAGGGACTCATTCTCTGGCCCCAAATTTCCCCCGCTCTGGTTGTTGGCGAAGGGAGTCCACACACGCTGGCTCCCCTGCTTGAATATGCCCACCAGGGGCCTGAATTTCCGCCCGTGGTTGCGATCGGGGATCGCCATTCCATCAAAGACGCGGTTGAGATCATGCGTGCCGGCGCGGCAGATTACTTGACGAAGCCGATTCTACTGGAAGATTTGCAGACGGCCATTGCTCGAGCGCTCCGCCAGCCTGGCCCGGTTCCATCCTGCTCTCCGCACGATCCGTTCGCCTCGATCATCAGCGTCTCGCCACAAATGAACCTGATGAAGCAACTGGCCAAGGAAGTGGCTTCGTCCGATGCGACTGTTCTCATTTCCGGTGAAAGCGGAACGGGCAAGGAGCTATTTGCAGAGGCCATTCACCAAGATAGTCCACGAGCCGCCGGCCCTCTGGTGGCGCTGAATTGCGCCGGTATTCCGGAAAACCTCTTGGAAGCAGAACTGTTCGGCTATGAATCCGGCGCCTTCACCGACGCCAAACGGGCCAAGCCGGGCCGCTTTCAAATGGCTGAGGGTGGCACGCTCTTTCTGGACGAAATCGGAGAAATGAGCCCGATGGCCCAAGCCAAACTCCTGCGGGTGCTGGAGAACCACACGATCGACCCGTTGGGCGATACTCGAAGCCATAAGGTGAACATCCGGATCGTCGCCGCTACAAACGAAGACCTGCTCGCCCGTATCAAAGCCGGTCGGTTCCGACTCGATCTCTACTATCGGCTGAACGTGTATCAGTTACGTATCCCCCCCTTGCGTGAACGGCTTGAAGACATCGAGCCGATTCTGCGGACCTTTTTGGATCGAGCCAGAAAGGAGCGCGGGTGCCGCATCAAAGCCATCGCCCCAACCGCTCTTGTCGTGCTTCAGAAGCACGACTGGCCCGGCAACGTCCGCGAACTGCACAACGTGGTCGAATGGCTAACGATTACGTGCAAAGAAGATGTGATCGAGCCCCAGCATTTACCAGCTTCCGTGAAAACCCGTCCGTCAACGGATAGCCTGAGTCCGGAACCCAGACCATCGCTACTGGCCTTTGGACTGTCGTTTCAGGAGATGGAAAAAAAGATACTGGAAGAAGCGTTAAGAAAAACCTCGGGCAATGTGTCGGAAGCCAGCCGTCTCCTCAAGATGACGCGCAATACGCTTCGGTACCGCATGGCCAAGTACCAACTTCAGTAAGGAGGCTGACCGTTGAGAGCAGCCCTGCGAGGTTTCGAATGCGCGCTTCTCCCTTTCAGCCTGCACTCAGGCTGTCTACACAGAGCCTCTGAACGAGCGCAGGCCTCGCCTAAGACACCTGGGGGTGAACTATGAATCTCGTTCGATATATCATCGCGATCACCCTCGCTCTCTTGCAATATGCTTGTGCGTCCACACCCGCACCACTGTCCGCGCCTCCCGATAGCAGTGCCATCGCGTTCCGGCACAACTCAGAGGGAATTACCCACTATGAGATGGGACATTGGTCGGATGCCCGAGCCCACTTTGCGTCAGCTATCGAAGCTGATCCGAATCTTGCCGAATCTCACTTCAATTTGGCGTTGACGCTCGACAAACTGGGTCTTCATAAGGAGGCAACGGCCCATTTTAAGAGAGCAGCTGAATTGGCCCCAGCCAACCCCGCAATCGTTCACTCGAGTGCCTATAGAAGTCACACCGCTCCTCCTTCACCATCCAGTTACGGTCCAGGCGGCTATGGGGGAATGGGAGGATACTAGTCCCGTTCTTCTGAAGTCGACAATCTGTTCAGACCAACTGAGCCTCAAGTTTGCTTAGGGGTAATCCGATATTGCTCACGAGAGGGCGCCGCCTAACGAGATCTTTCATGAGAAAACGCATTAGGATCGATGAATTACAGCCCGGCATGCAGGTCGAAGAGCTCGACCGATCCTGGTGGAATACACCGTTTTTCCGCCACAAAATGACCATCACATCGCCCCAACAGATCGCACAGTTGAAAGCCTGCGGAGTGCAAACGCTCATAGTGAGTTTCGATACGGGGACGGTCGGAGAAATATCGGAAGTAGAACTGGATGTCGCCGATGAGTCCGCGATAACGGTGGCGGAAGTAACGACATCGGTATTGCCTGTTGTCCCGTTCGACAACGAGCTACCTGCGGCGCGGCAGGTTTATCAAGCCGCCAAAACCATCGTGCAAAACGCGATGCATGACACCCGGCTCGGGCGGGCGATTAATATCGAACAAGTCCATCGGGTCGTCGCAGAGATGACCGAGAGTGTATTCAGAAACCCTGATGCATTGGCCAGTCTTTCGCGATTGAAACAGTTTGACGAATATACCTTCTATCATTCAGTGAACACCTCGCTCCTCGCTATGTCCCTGGGACGTGATCTGGGATTTGATCGCAGCATACTGCATCAAGTGGGAGTGGGAACGCTTCTGCATGATATCGGCAAAACGAAGATTCCTCTCGAAGTCCTGAACAAACCTGGTCGTTTCGAGACCCATGAAATGGAGATCATGAAACAGCATGTACTCAGGGGAGTCGAGGTGTTGGCCACCACAACCGGCTTAGGGGACTCGTATGTACAGCCTGCGCTTGAGCATCATGAGCGAGTCAATGGAACAGGGTATCCGCACCGGCGTGTCAAACAAGACATTAGTCAGTTCGGCTTGATAACCGCTATCGTAGATATCTACGACGCGATGACGAGCGATCGATGCTATCACAAGGGGCAACCGGCTCATGAAGCCCTCCAGTTTCTCTATCGCCTCTCGTTAGAAGGTCATTTGGACGCGACCTTGGTCCAGCGGTTCATTCGCGTGGTGGGAGTCTATCCGGTCGGATCAGTCGTTGGGTTGGATACCGGCGAGACGAGCATCGTCAAACAGGTGAACCATCATGCCCCGCTGGCGCCGGTTGTGCTGCTCGTCAAAACTTCTGGCAATACGTTGCGCTCCACTCCGCAAGACGTGGATCTCTCTCAACAGACAGAAACGCCGCATCGAAGCATCACCGTCGTCCTGGATCCACAACAAGCGGGCATCGATCCCACACTGTACCTCGACAAGACTCCCGCATAGATGAAGTCATCACGCTCTCACTTCTATAAACAAGACCCTGCTCACACATGACGCCGACCGCTTCCCCTTACCGAACGAAAGGTTTGGATTTGCTGGGAATGGCCGTGTACGGAGCACTCGCGCAGATGTGTCGGAGCATAACCGGTCAACTTGGATCAGCTTGGGCTTTTTGTGACTGTCCTTACAATTTTCTTCTCACCTCTCTCCAATCCTTCGCCACTTTTGCTTTGCGCGGAATTTCGCCGTTCGCTGGTTCAGGTACGATGATCACATCGAGGCGCCGCTGCAGGAAGGCCTCGGCAAAGGTTTGTGAGCGCCCGATCCCGGTCTTGATCGTTCTCCAACCTGCCGCATGGAACTCGTCAACTTTTGCTCCCAAGGCATTGGCATCCGGCGGTAACGCCATCACATAGCCCATAGGAAACTTGTGTGTCTTGAGCCAGTCTCTGGCCTCTGCAGTTGCCTGAAACCCATCCCGCCCAGACGGCAAGAACACGACATAGATGACCCGATAGTAAAACTGCGTGAGTTTCCCAAGCTCATCTGCTGCCTCCGGCACCGGTTTTCGCGCTGACTCCAGCGTCAATCCGACGGCAGGCACTCGACTGGGTAGCGATTCCTCGATCAACGAAGACAGCTCGATCATAATGATGGGATTTCTTTTTTCCCATACCACCAGATTTCCCTGGCCCTCCGTGGACGCCACTCGTGGGCTGTTCCCGACACGGACGTGCGCCTGTGCCAGACCCTGCACTGTGGGAGTATAGGTCAAGAATGCTTTCCCATCCCCGCCGGTCATGGCCGCGGCAACCGTTTTCCCATCGATCACCAATTCGAGCGGTTCTCCGCCGAGCGCAGCACTCGTGAACAATCCCTTCGTGATCACTTTCGCTTCAATGGTGGTCGGTTGATTGACAGACGTCAGCGCATCTTTGACGATGATTGTCGCAGCGACTTTGTCCGCCGCTTCGAGGAAGGCAGCATTCATGGTACTGCTGAAGCCAGCAATAAGAAGAAACCAGATTCTGCAGGAGATGGTGGCCGGTGACTGCACAGCCAACGGCCTTTCCGCTAGGCTTTCAGTGCTTTGAGCACTTCATCTGCATGTCCGTCGACTTTGACCTTCCGAAAAATCGCCTTGAGTTTGCCATCGGGATCGATGACGAAGGTGCTCCGCTCAATACCCCAATATTTCTTCCCGTACATGTTCTTCTCTTTATAGACGCCGTACTCCTTGGAGATCGACGCATCTTCATCGCTGAGCAGCGGAAACGGAAGCCCGAATTTTTTGATGAACTTCTGGTGGGACTCCTTGCCGTCTAGACTCACGCCGACAATGGTACCGCCCGCCCGAAGAATCTGCGACTCCACATCACGAAAATCACACGACTCTTTCGTACACCCCGGCGTATCGTCTTTCGGATAGAAATACAACACCACTTGCTTCCCTTTGAAGTTCTTCAAGGTTACGGTTTTCCCATGCTGATCCGGGATTGCAAGTTCCGGCGCCTTGTCTCCGACTGCAAGTTCTTTCGTCATAAATCCATCCTTCATTAAAATCGCGGGGCACCAAAGTTCGGCCGGGTGGTTCCATAGGGACGGGATTTGGTGCGATTCTTGGTTTCAGGACTTCCGTACGGCGAGAGCGCCGGTGAATCCCAGATGGTTTTGTCTCCGGGAGACAAATCCGCAGCTTCCAAAAAATGTTGCCGGGCGACCTCGGAATCGCCCAGCGCATTCAACGCCAAGGCATAGTTGTAATGGGCGGGGCCGGACTGCGGGGCAGCGGCGACCGCTTGCTCAAAGTACCGCTTGGCCTCTTCGAACTGTTTTGCCTGGTATGCCTGTGTTCCTTGCTCCGTGAAGACCGTAGCTTGAGACTTTACTTCGCTGTCGAGCATAAGCGGTACGAGAGGCTTACGCTTCTGTGAACAGGCAGTCGCGCTCACAAGCACCAGTACGATACCCAGGATCGCCAATTGTTGTACGGTCCTTCCCATAACGGTGCTACCTCTGTCTTAGGTTTTCATATGTTTGCGCGTTTCTTCTTCGAACGTCTTCCGATAGAGCACATCCCACTCGGCACTCCCTTCCACAATGCCCCGTGAATAGGACGACAGCTTTGCTCTCACTTTTCGGTCAATTTCCTGTTCCTGCACCAACTCGGCAGCCAATACCCGTTTGATCTCTTTCAACACCCGCTCGTCGTTACCCTTGATCTTTGTTCCGGCATTCTTCTTGATGGTGGTGAGCACCACATGAGAGAGATGACTGACCTTATCCTCGCTCAACATGCGACACACGTCGTGGGTCGCTCGTATCTCGTCGTTTGCACGCCCTTCACGAAATACGCGTCACGTGTCACGCCTTATAAAATGATGCCCCGTTCACGGACCAACTTTTGCTTCACCATCTGAAACATTTTGTGATAATCGACCTGTCCCAGCTCAATCTGTCGCTCATACACCTTCAGCAATTGCCGCACTTCTGCGTTCACACGATCTTCCGCTGATAATTCATGAGTCATCGCCTGGTCCAAGGCCTCGACGAATGGCTTGCGTTCTCCAACCAGCTCAAGGAGCCCTTCCTCTTGGAGATGGCCAGCGAGGCTCTCAGCCATATGCCGCACACGTTCTTTCGAGAGCCGCATCGTATTCACCCCGGTTCAAGAAGGATCGTCGCTGCGTCCATCACGCGTCGGAGTTGAGTCGCATCGCCTACAATTCTTCCGATAATATTCACCCGATCCGCCGGGACGGGATCAGCACCCAAACTCATCGGGGTTCGCCCAAAAAAGATGGCCAATACCTGCCCGGCACCCCAAAAGGCAATGTCTCCGATCTTCACCTGAGTCGTCGCTGTCTCCCGATGGTCGTACACTCCAGAAATTGGAAAGTAAAACTCCTCCCCCCACGTATTGATCGCAGCCTTGACCGGAAGCACCGCATAGACTTGGTCCGCTGTCTTGGTCTTTCTGAGTTCCGCCTCCAGCTGAACTCCAGCTACCGTAATGCGGATTCGCTTCGCCGGCACAATCATGTCATCAATCTATGAATGGCACCCTTCCTGGCGACACGAACTCTAGCTTGTCTCCTAGGCGAAATCAAGGTTACAATCCCTCTCCATGCTCACTTGCAGCGTCATCCTTCAATCGGGCGTGGGGCCTCCCAGAGAAGGCCGCTGGTGGGAGAACGGCCTGTTTGACCGGTTTGGCCCCTCCTCATGCCCCAACCCCCTTCAGCCGGTATATTCATCATGAGCCCTTGGATCGGCATCGGCCGAAGCGAGATCGGTCTGGTTCGTACCATGAACCAGGATGCGTTCGCCATCATCGATCATCTAGGAATTTGGGCCGTTGCGGATGGGATGGGAGGGCACACCGGTGGCGAAATCGCGGCTCAGGTGGCCATCTCGACTATACAAGCCCAAGCGGCATCGGCAAGCGACCTGCTTCGAAATGCCCAGGCCCTGTCAACGGATGTATTGACTGGCCTGATCAGCCGAGCCCATGAGGCGATCCTCGATCAGGCCAGATCGAAACCGAAGCTGAAAGGGATGGGTACCACCATTGTGCTGCTCGCAATTGTGCCGACTCAAACACCGGTTGCGTACCTCGCTCATGTCGGTGACAGCCGTGCGTACCGGCTTCGATCGGGCACGCTTTCCCCGCTGACCAAAGATCATAGCGTAATCGAAAAATATCTGGAGCGTGGCATCTTAACGCCGCAATCGGCAAAAACCCATCCTGAACGGCACGTCTTGACCCGTGCCTTGGGCGTGTCGTCAGCGGCGAATCCGACCATTGCGGCATTTCCTATACTCGAAGAGGATCTCGTGCTGCTCTGCTCGGATGGCTTGACCAAGATGTTGGAGGATGAGGACATTCAGCAGGTTTTTACCGATGGTGAGATAGACCCCGCTCACATCTGCAATCGCCTCGTCACGGCGGCGCTCGATCGCGGAGGAGAGGACAACGTGACAGTCGTGGTCATTGCCCATCGGTAGCCCAGATAGTACTTCGTTGTTGACATGGCTCACCAGGCCGTGTACCTTCCCAAGTCATTTGACACTTGGCAAGCATATGGAGTCCTCTATGCCCCGTGCGGGATCGTTTGTTTGTGGAACTCTGCTCCTTCTCATCGGTCTCGCTCCAACCGTGATGGCCGCAGAACCTCCAGATCCGGAAACGGCCATTCGCCAGATGGTGCGCGCCAACGCTGAAAAAGATCTCCCGACTCTTTCTCGCCTGATGGCACATGACGCCGATATTGTCAGTTACTCGGTCGGTGGTCGCAAATATGTCGGCTGGCCGGAGTTTGAACAAGAAATGCGTGAAGAATTTATCAACACGCAGAAGATTGAGATCCCGATTACGGAGCTCAAAGTCTGGACGAAAGGCGACCTGGCCTGGTTTACGATGGAGCTCGACTATACCCGCTATGTCGGCGAAGGATCCGCCGTGAAGCGGACCGTACTTCCTTTAAGAGAAACAGGCGTGCTCGAACGTCGCGCCGGCCGATGGCAATTGTTGTCGTGGCACGAATCGTTTCGGTCCGCTCAACTCGGAGGTCCTCTAGCCTCACCATCGATGGCTACAGGATCGCAAAAGCTTGTCAGTAGTGCTGCTGCCGCAATGCCGGATATCAGCGGGGAATGGGATATTCTCGAAGTCGAGGATGAAAAACGCTATAAGGCGACCCTAGACAAGAATGGGAACGGCCCCTATACGCAACAGGGCGGGCGGTTTGTCACCACAAAAATTGAGAACCGACTGTGGCAAGGGACCTGGCACCAGACCGGCAACGACCGCGAAGGCGGATTTGAAGTCCTCCTCTCGGAAGACGGCACACAAGCAAAGGGAATCTGGTGGTACACACGAGTTGATACGAGAAAAAATATTCCGCCCAAGGAACACGGCGGGACCTATCACTGGAAGAAAGTAACACCATCACCAGCCAGCGCTCAATGAGCCGGCTTGTTTTGTTTCAGCCATACCACGAAATCGGAGTCCGGTTTACCATCACTGTTTTACTTCCTCTGGGAGGTCTTATGCGTAGATCCCTCGTTTTGTTTCTCTCTACCTTTTTCATGATCTCATCAGCCTACGCTGATGGTGGACATGAGCATCATGCCATCCCCACACTGAAGAAGCAGGTGGGCTCAAAGATTACTTATGGAGAAAATACGGCAACCTTGACTTTTGGCCCCATCGACCTTCCGACCGGCCATGGCGAAGGCGATATGGGCGATTCCATGCCTCGATTCAACTTTCAGCTGCCTGAGGACAAGTATTTGATCGGCTTCAAGTCGGCCCTTTCCACGGTTGACGGGAAGGAATTACCGAGAAATTACCTACATCATATTTTGATGATCAACAACACCAGGCCCAGTGTGTCATGCCCTGGTGAGCCGCTCTTCTTCGGCGGAGCCGGGCTTGAAATGTCTGAGACACAATTCCCCGACGGATACGGTGTGAAGCTTTCGGCAACCGACAAACTCATGACGGTCGTTGCGTTCTATCATGGCGCCCCACCCACCAAGGACGTTATTGCCACGTTCACGATGTATTTTGCGCCGAAGGCCAGACCGGTCAAAGCGATGGACATCTATCAGGTTGGCGTCAACATCGTCTGCTTCACCAAATTCGGCGATCGGCCCGCGGATCAGACAGATGAAGGGATCGAAATCGGGCCGGGTGTCCAAGTCCGTACGGCACCGTTGAAATTTAGCATGGACGGTTGCGTCAAATACGCCTATCCGCATGGTCATGATGAATTGCTCCTGATCGCATTGGAAAATAAAACCAAAAAACAGACCCTCCTCCGGACTGTGCCGGATGTTGAGGCAGATGGTACGCTTCGCGAATTCTTACCCCATCAAGTCTATAAAGACGGCCAGGGGTTCCCTATCTCGAAAGACGATGACTATGAGATGGTGATGGTCTACCACCATTCTCTGCAGAAAACTGAGTTCCAACACGGCATGGGCAATTACTTGCTCTATATGACGCCGGGTACTTGCCCCTCACCGACACGGAGCGCCTCCGTCACTCCTTAAACTCGATGTCATCACCCACCGGCCGATGTTTTGGCCGGTGGGTGTTCTCGCGTCTCACACAGTTTCCATTCACTGCCCGCTTTCCCTGAGCCTTGCCGTTGATCTCGGCCATAGCGCGCTACTCCTCGCTCTCCCCTGGCAATCGACTTGCGACCGTTCCCTGTCATGTCAAAAACCCAAATCCACTGGCTGAAACGGCAGCTGGCGTGTATACAGGGAATGGTACGTATCCCTCTTTTCACGACCCGTCACCATAGAGTGGCATCAAGTATTACTCATCGCACCATGACTGCTCGCATATCTCCCCCAACCAATCCCCCACCATCAGACACGGAGTCGCTTCAACACCTCATACAATTCATGCGGGACATGGGGCATCCGACGAATCCTTCCGCCATCGCTGAGCGGGTTCTGTTTGGCCTGTCAGAAGCGTCCCACTGCCCGCACGGATCCCTTTATCTCTTCGAACGCGAACACGAGCGTTTTCGTCACGTGCTCTCTTGTGGACCGATCGATACGACAGCGACACCTCCTTTTGTAGCCTGCAGCCATCCCCTTGTCCAAGACCTCGCTCGGGTCCAACACATTCTCGACTCGTCCATCCCGGTTGCTTCTGGCCATACGACCTCCTCCAACGACGCGACGGCCGCTGCACTCGGTTCTCCTCCCATGAGGCTGGCCATCCCCCTGTTGACCCAAAGAAGGTTAATCGCGTTCGCCTTACTTCAAACTCAAACGGGGACCTCCGTTCTCGACTCACGAACGACGGAACTGCTGACTGCCATGGCTCAGAGCGCCGCCAATGCGCTGGATTTTCTCCTGATCTACGAGGATCTTCGCCAATCCCAGGCCCTGATGCGACGGACAGATCGCTTGCGGTCATTGGAAATCATCGCTGGTGGTTTCGCTCACGAGGTCCGAAACCCCTTAACCTCGATCAAGACATTCATTCAACTGGCACCCGAACGGAAAGATGACCGCCGATTCATCGGAGAATTCAGCCGAATGGTGCTCGATGATGTCAATCGAATAGAGCGTCTTATTCAAGAAATCCTCGACTATGCTCGCTATATGGAACCTCGATTGGCCGATGAAGACCTGAATGAGATCGTCTCGTCATGCCTCTACTTCATCCAAGCTAAGGCCGACAGACGCGGGATCAAGATCGAAAAAGAGTTGGCGTCCGAGCTTCCCCATGGCATGTTAGATCGGCAACAAATTAAACAGGTTCTTTTGAACCTGCTCCTGAACGCGATGGATGCCATTGGCGAAAATACCGGCACTCTCCGGGTCCGAACCCATCGACTCCAGAAACCGGACGGTCACGTATGGGCGCAAATCGAAATCGAAGATACAGGGCATGGCATCTCGGTTGAGAATCTCGACCACATCTTCGACCCATTCTTTACCACCAAGCATACGAGCCCACTTAATGAAGGAACAGGGTTGGGCCTGACCATCGCGCACCAGATCATTCAAGAACATCGAGGAGAAATTCGGGTTCAGAGCATGGAGGGAATCGGAACGACGTTCCGCATCAATCTTCCTTCTCACCACAGTTAGAACGCAAGGAGTCGTTGTGGAGAGCGCGGTCACGAAAAAACGAGTGCTATTGATCGACGACGAGGCGCGAGTCCGTGCCTCTCTCAAAATGGTATTAGAGCCGCTCTACGATATTGTCCAGGCCGTCGACGGACATGAGGGGCTCGATATGTTTCGGAAAGAAGAGCCGGACCTCGTTCTGCTTGACGTCATTCTTCCCGGAACCGACGGCCTGACAGTCCTTCAAACGCTACGCATGGAGAGGAAAATCACCCCGGTCATCATGCTCACCGGGACCAAATCTGTCAAAACGGCTGTCGACGCGATGAAGCTCGGGGCCGCAGACTATCTCTCGAAACCGTTTGACGTCGATGAACTCCGTATCGTCGTCGATCGCGCCCTGAACTCTTCTGAATTGGAGCGCGAGGTCAAGCAACTGCGCGCTCAAGTCGTCCAGCGATATGCCTTCCACAATCTGATCGGAAAAAGTCAGGGGATGCAAGAAATCTACTCAAAGATCGAGCAGGTGGCCGACAGCCGCACCACCGTTCTCATCACCGGAGAGAGTGGTACGGGGAAAGAGTTGGTCGCGAAAGCGTTGCACTATAACAGTGCACGAAAGGAGCGTCCTTTCGTCGCACTGAACTGCGCGGCTCTGCCGGAAACGCTGATTGAAAGCGAACTCTTCGGTCATGAAAAGGGATCCTTTACCGATGCCACCGCACGACGCGTCGGGCAGTTCGAGTTGGCGAATACGGGAACCTTGTTCCTCGACGAGATCGGTGATTTGAGTCCCGTCACGCAGGCGAAGCTTCTCCGTGTCATTCAAGAGCGAGAATTTACAAGAATCGGTGGTGTTCAGCCAATCAAAGTCGACGTCCGCATCGTGGCCGCGACCAATAAGAATCTTGACGAGCTGGTCCGAAAAGGGCAATTCCGTGAGGACCTCTACTACCGTATCAACGTGATCGCACTGTATCTCCCTCCGCTTCGCGAACGCGGCGAGGACATCCCCCTTCTTGCCAAACATTTTCTCGCAAAGCGGTTGGAAGAAGAAAGCCGCCCATATCTGGAATTCGGGAAAGACGCGCTAGAACTCCTTACTCGTTATTCTTGGCCCGGCAACGTTCGTGAGCTTGAAAACTTCGTCGAACAGGCGTTCATCTGGTCTCAACATGCTTCAGAAATCACTCCGGAACATTTACCGACGTCGATCAAGAGCGACTCCCGCTCGACTTCTCTTCGAGATGATACCCTCGCAGGTCGTATGTCTCTCGAGAAAGCGGTGATGGAATTTGAAAGGGAAATCATTCTCGATGCATTGAAACGAACAAACTACGTACAGACTCACGCTGCCAATCTGCTCGGGATCAGCCGCCGCATGCTCAAATATCGTATGGATACCCTCGGCATCGGCCGCCCAGACCACCCTGCCGGCCAAGACCCTGAACCACATGTGCAAGAATGACACACTTATCCACAAGAATGTCACATTTATGCACAAATCACTACATTCGCCATCTTAATAGATAGGTAAACTAGCATTATTTCACCTACCTATAGTTGGTATCTCTGCACCAACCACTGCTTATTGACATGCCTTACAACTGATTGAAAAGGAACAATAATTGCTTGCGTAAAGTCGGATTTATCGATGCCATGAGCATAACTTCTGACCAGTTTAATATAAGGTCCACTGTACTGGTTGTTGATGATGAAGCGGGCCCTCGAGACTCTCTTCAGGTAATCCTTCGTCCCTTCTTTGACATTCACGCTGCAGAAAATGCCACGGCAGCGTTGGAAGTTCTTAGAAGCGAATCCATCGATCTCATCACTCTAGATCAGAAGCTTCCAGACCGCCATGGGTTGGATCTCCTCCAAGAAATAAAGCGCGATCATCCCAATGTGGAGGTCGTGATTATCACAGGCTATGGGAGCCTGAGGGCTGCCATGGAAGGCATTCGCCACGGAGCCGCCGGGTACCTGCTTAAGCCATTCAACGTAAACGAGCTCATTACCCTCATTCAGCAGACGATGGAAAAGAAACGCCGACTCGACTTTCTTCGTCATTGCCTCAGGACTTCATCAGAGCTTTGGGCGTTGGAGGAGGAAAGCGCACGCGCCTGGGATAGGCTGAAAGCAGGATACTTTGCTCTTTACACGAAAGCAGAGGGTGATTTTACCTCGCAACAAGAAGGGATGAACCTCCTGCCACTTTTGTCGGATATCCTGGAAGCCACAGACCGTCAATTGCTTAACCATTCGAGCCGTGTGAGTTTCAATGCCACATTGATGGCTGGCAGGTTGAGCCTGACACTTTCCGAGCAAAAGACATTGGCGATGGGAGCCTTTTTACATGATATAGGGAAAGCCGGTCTTCCGTCTTATAGATTTGCAGAAGACCAGATCCTACCGTCAGGCGAGCCGGCTGTCTGTAAGGAGCACTGCGATAGAGGTGCGCGGCTGATTACGCGGCTGGGTTTACCGATCGAGGTGGGACAAATCATCGCATCCCACCACGAACGATGGGATGGACAAGGCTATCCTGCTGGACTTCGCGGCACTGAGATTCCGCTGTTGGCCCGTATTGTCTGCATCGCCCAAGCTTTTGATCATCTGACTGCGGACACGCCGGGCCGATCCTCGCGCTCCATTGATGCCGCAATCCACCAGATCTCGCTTCAATCCCATACGCACTTCGACCCGCTCCTACTGGAACTCTTCATTGACGTCGTAAAAGAATCCATCGCCTCCATTCCCGCCACGGCCATTGCGCCCGCTGCATGATCTATTCATGCGCTCCGGCGATTAATTCCGCCGCTGTCGCCCGCGTCTTTTGAGTCACCCGTTCCCCGCCGAGCATACGCGCGATTTCACCCTCGCGGCTCATACCGGCCAACACACGCACCGTAGCCACCGTCCGCCCCTTCACTTCTGACTTTTCTACACAGAAATGATGTCGGGCTTGGGAAGCCACCTGCGGCAGATGAGTGATACATAACACCTGATGGTACTGCCCCAGCGCCCGTAACCGCTTCCCGATCGTTGCCGCAACCGCCCCTCCGACTCCCGTATCAATTTCGTCAAAGATCAACACAGGCACGTGATCGACCTCGGCAAGGACGGATTTGAGCGCCAGCATCACTCGGGATAATTCGCCCCCGGATGCCACGCGAGCCATCGGCTTCAAGGGTTCTCCGACATTGGCTGACAGCAGAAACTCGATACGGTCGACACCATCCGAGCCATACCCCTCGTCTCCCTCGTTCGGTATGACCTGGACCAGGAAGCGTACGGATCCCATTTTCAACGCATCGAGTTCCTTGCCCACCAGTTTCGTCAATCGCTTGGCTGCTTCCTTTCGCTTGTCCGAGAGCAGCCGTGCCAGCTCCGATACCTTGAGTTGCTGTTCATGAATCAGTCGATCGTATCGCTCGATCTCACTGTCTGAACGCCACAGCCGCTCCAGCTCTTCCTTCACCCGATCGTGAGTCGCCAGGACAGCCTCGACGGTTCCACCATATTTCCTCTTCATGTTCTGAATGAGCGCCAAACGATCCTCGATCGCCGCTAAGCGCAGAGGATCTGCGTCCAGACGTTCGGTGTAGCCACGAAGACCCTCCGCGACTTCTTTCAGGAGCACTTTGGCCTCGGATGCGAGTCGACTCGTCCCTTCCATTTCAGGGTCGATCTTGGTCAGTTCTCCCAACACTCGTTCCGTCAATGCCAAGTCAGCCAAGATGCCATGGCCATCACCGTGAATCCGTTCGTGAGCCTCCGACACCAACTCAGCCAGGCGGTGCGCCGACCCCACGCGTTGACGCTCGGCTTGCAATAGCTCTTCTTCTCCGATACGGCAGGCAACTTCATCCAACTCTTGTCGTTGGAACTTCAACAGATCTTCCTGCCGCACCCGGTCCTGCATGGCATCAGCTAGCTCAGCGCGTGTTTGACGGAACCGTACCCAATCCTGATGAGTCGTCCGATACGTGCACCGCAACTCCTGTAGACGACCGAACGCATCGAGGACATCAAGCTGAGCCGGGTTGGACAATAACGATTGCTGATCATGCTGCCCATGGATATCGATGAGCGTACCGGCAAACTCTTCCAGCACATGGGCCGGACTCAATATTCCGTTCAAATACACCCTGTTTCTTCCCGATCGAGCAATGATGCGCCGGATGATGAGCTCAGAATCCTCCGGGCCAAGAATCTCTCGGGCGCGCAGCTCTTGGAGGAGGGGGTGTGTGAGTGGAATGTCGAATGCTGCTTCAAGGTGCGCTTCGTCTTCGCCGAACCGAATCTGGTCGCATGAAGCTCGCCCACCGACCAGGAGGGTCACCGCATCGATTAACAGAGACTTCCCCGTCCCTGTTTCCCCGGTCAGCACGGTAAACCCTGAGTCGATACTCAAACTCAGCTGTTCAATAACAGCAAAATTGGTGATACGCAGCTCAGTGAGCATGGCTGCGACGGCAAGAAATTTTAGCCGGATGCGGGAGACCCATGTGCACACTCAAAATGACGGTCTCGCGAGACCACAGCGAGCGAAGACATGAAGCGTATGCTTAGGTACGTCGAGCGCCTGAACGATGTGACAACAAAACTGGCGGCTGTATTCGGCATCGTTCTAGGCAGTTCCCGCATGTTGAGCAAGCAGCGAGTCGATCACTTCCTTGAATTGGCGTTTTGGTCTGGCACCAACCAGCTTTTCAACCGGTTGGCCGTTCTTAAAAAAGAGAATGGTGGGGATGCTCATCACCTGGTAACGACCGGCCACTTCCGGATTCTCGTCAGTGTTCAGCTTTCGCACCTTGAGCTTTCCGTCGTATTCTTTGGCCAATTCATCAACGATGGGAGCCACCATTTGACAGGGGCCGCACCACACGGCCCAAAAATCCACCATGACAAGTTCCGAGGCCTTCATGACTTCGGCATCCCACGTCGAATCTTCAACTTTCAAGGCGTCACCAGCCACGTCTTCGCCCTCCTTCAGGGGTTAAAATCATGCACCCACACTTACCGAGGTATCGTACCCCACCATTGATTTTACTGTCAAACGGATCATCGCCCTGTTTGAGCTCCGGTCGATCCATCGCCTGTCTCGGAGGCTTGAGGAGGAAGCCCATAGGGCCCGCCTGGGGCCGCCCACGGAAGACCACGCTCGCCCCACAGGAGCGGGCTCAAGAGCGTCCGCATCACGGCGGTTCCGGTGCTTTCGGTCCAACCGACTCCCGTGAGACTGAGCATGAAGCTGTACTGCTCACGATCGGGGAATTTGAGATAATAAAACCCCACCGACCAACACTTGCACGGGTTCTGATACAACGCGACCGCATCCAATTCAGGACTTCTTCCATGCTTGACGTCATAGTACGCCTTCGCCCCGAAAGCCCATCCCCAAGGGGTTCGCAATGCGCCGCCCATCGTGACAAACTGGATCTCTTGTGTCGGGGCGAACACCTCATTGAACGAGATAGGATTCCAAATATCACCTCGCCGTACTCGATTGCCATCTCTCGTGTACCGCTGGCCCACCTCGAAATACCAATTGGTTCCCTCTTGAAACCGAAGATCGGTATTGAGTTGGCTTACGCCTGGCTGATAGGGATCGAAGAACGCGTCAATTGTTAGGTATCGATTCATCGGGGGACGCAACGCCCAGGCCTGGGCTGCGCGTCCGAATATTGGGGCGTCTAGCTGTGAGATCCCCAACAGCGGCGGGAGGTTGTTGCCGATGACGGCCCGCATCCAAATATCAGAAAATTTCTTTCCCTGAATGGGGACCGTCGCCGGCTGGAGCGGCTGAGTCACGGACCCCAAGAAAGGGAGGACGCCCGGCGTGAAGTCCCGAGCCATCATCTGCACATCACCAACATGATAGCTCTGTGCCACGGTGAGGTCGAGCCAGTTGAAAGCCGTTCGCTTGCCTGATTCCAACACACGGCTGCGCAGCAAATAGGTCAGCAGATTCTTTTTGGGCAGATCGTCGACCTGGTCGATCTGAGTCAGGCTGGATTGCCTCGTGGACGGCACATATTCGTACATGACAGACGGTTCGACTGTGTGCAGAAAGCTGTTTCCGTCAGCAAGCGCAAACCGGCGCGCCAACTTCGACGTAGCGTCCACCCCCAACCAAAACGTCTCCCGATGCTGTCCGTCCTCTGACTGGGCTCCCCTGCTGTAATAGACCTCGCGGAACTTTGCCTGCGGTCGGATCCCAATCATATGCCCAAGCTGAATCACATCTGTCGCGATTCCCGGCATCATATTGATCCGGTTGAGCGTAAACCCTTGATCTCGATAGAAGTTGACGTAATTGCCCTCCATGCCTAGCAAGAGAGGCGAATTGAAGAGTGAGACGTATGGAAGGTTGTAGCCAGCCTCTGGAAGGCGTTGAAACGTATCTTTTCCACCAGCTTGTAACGGCTGCAGATAGAGGCCCAAGAGATAGAGATTGCCGTAGGGCAACCGCTGAGTTGCCAAAAGGTTTGATTCCGTGCTGGGTAAGGCTCGTAGCACTCCCGAATTGCTCAACTGCTGAAAAAAGTTTGGGTCGGTGACCAAATTCGCATTCGCTCGGAGCAAGAGGGTATCGGTGATGTATTGTGTGTGTGTGCCGGTGAGCGTTGCCCGTGCTTTTTCGGCATCCGCTCCGGTGGCGGTCACACCTGCGACATTGGGAAGCTGTGTCTGTTGCAAATAGCTCAGATACCACTTTCCGCGGGAACGCCGGTCCAGGACATAGCGATACTCAAAATCAGATCCATATCCCAAGTTACTGTAGTAGGACGGTGAGATCGTGAGATCCTGACTCGGATTGATGGCCCAGAAAAAACTTCCCTGCGCATGGGCTCCGAAGCGGCTGTCATAGCCAATGGTCGGGATAAGAAATCCGGTCTGTCGTCTGGTGAGCGGATAGGAAAAGGTCGGCAAGGGAATTGCCGGCACATCGAATAGGCAGAACCAACCACCTTTAAACGCCAACGTATCCCCAATGCCCATATCAAGGTCCTTAAAACGGAACCGCCACGCCGGGACTTCCCCCTCTTGCGCATCACAGTTTGTGAAGCTGCCGTCCTTCGCCCGGTAATGGTATTCGGAAAATCTCTGCATCAGCCGGCCGGAGATGAGTGTGTTGGTCGATGGGACAACCAGTTGCCCATGCGCCGCGACACCGGCCTCGGTGTTGATATTGATCTCCATCCGCTCGGCCGTGACATCGGCCTGCGGGTCCGTCAGATGCACTCGACCAATGGCCGTCAGAATCCCCGGAAGAACTTGAATGGTGACATGGTCGGCAGTCAGCGTCATCGTGCCCTGCTGAATCACGACTGATCCGTCCGCATCATAGATTTCTTGATCTTGCCGATAGTCTATGCGCTCTGCAGTGATATCGAGCGGGGCGGATGAAGCCGGCGATGCTCCGGTGCCACCTCGGTTTTCTGCGGCTGATCCAGGAAACGAAAAGAGGAAGAGAACGGTAACGACGAGCAAGAGCTGCCGGCAGATCCGCCATAGAGGATCCACCATGCTAGCCACGGATCGGTGACAGACCACAGCCACTGACTGCCGCTTTGATGTCCCCCAAGAGCATGAGTGATCCGGCAATACAGATGAGATCGTGAGGCATGACCCGACTTCTGGCAACCGCCAGCGCATCCATGGGAAGGACGGCCTCCAACACCGGGCCATGCCATTCTTGCAGTGCCGCGCGAAGGTCGTGGACCGTCGCAGACCGTGCAAGAGCCGCCTGTGTCAGCACGATTTCCGACACCATCGGCAGCAGCGGAGCGATGAAGCCCCGATGATCTTTATCCCGCATCATGCCCCATACAAGAACAATCCGGGACATGGGATGACGTGCTGCGTATTCGCTCAGATATCGCGCGAGCGCATGCGCTGCGGCAGGATTATGGGCGCCGTCGAGCAAGACTTTTGGAGACTCGTCGATGGACTCCAAACGACCGTCCCATGACACAGTCCGCAGGCCTTCACGTATGGCGGTGTCATCCGTTGTCAGCCCCAATTCACCGGCAGCTTCGAGCAGCGCCAACGCACACGCGGCATTATCCCACTGGTGGCGCCCTGCCAGGCCGCAAGTCAACCCATCAACCGTACGCGTCATTCCCCGGTATACGAACCCCTCGGAGTTGCTTCCTTCAACACAAAACTCGCGGCCGAGATGCCACAGCGATGCCGTCCGATCGTCAGCGATCCGGCGCAACACGGTTTCAGCCTCCGGCCCCACACGTCCCACCACGACCGGCACAAACGGCTTGATGATACCCCCTTTTTCGAAGGCGATCGCACTCTCCGTGTGCCCTAAATACTCCTGATGATCCAACCCAATCGTCGTGATCGCGCTGGAGAGAGGTCGCTCCACCACGTTGGTCGCGTCAAACCGTCCGCCTAACCCGACTTCCAGCACGGCGACGTCGACGTCCGATTCTGTGAAGTGCAGGAACGCCATAGCTGTCGTCATCTCAAAAAAAGTCGGCTGCAGATCGTCCGTCAGGACGGCCCTCAATCGCGTGATCAACTCCCCCACTCGATCTTCCGTGATCACCGAACCATTGACACGCATCCGTTCACGGAACTCGACGAGATGAGGAGATGTATAGAGCCCAACACGTCGGCCTGAATGTTGAAGCACAGCCGCAGCCATCGCCGCAGTCGACCCTTTCCCGTTGGTCCCTCCAATATGAAGAACGCGAAGTGTGCGGTGGGGATTGCCGACCCTGTCCAATAGGAGCCGCATGGTCTCCAGGCCCAGCTTGATGCCGTGCTTTTGCAGTCTGTAGAGATAGTCGATAACGGAGGAGTAGCTCATCAACAAGCCGGAGGGACGCAGAAGGCTAAAAATGATTCACGAGGGTGCCGACCGTCTCTTTAAGACGCTTGCGCTCGACGATCATATCGATCATTCCGTGCTCGAGAAGAAATTCAGACCGTTGGAACTGATCCGGTAATTGCTGTTTGATCGTCTGTTCGATCACACGAGGTCCGGCAAAACCGATCAAGGCTTTCGGCTCGGCAATAATCACATCTCCCAACATCGCCACACTGGCCGTGACTCCCCCGAACGTAGGATCGGAAAGAATTGAAATGAAGGGCAGCTTGGCTTCCCCCAGTTTAGCCACCGCAGTCGATGTCTTGGCCATCTGCATCAACGAGAAGATGCCTTCCTGCATGCGCGCTCCCCCGGACGCGGTGACTAGAATCACGGGCAATTTCAACTCCAAGGCCCGATCGATCGCGCGACAGAGCTTTTCACCGACCACCGAGCCCATACTACCGCCCATGAAGCTGAAATCGAATACACACAGCACCACGCGGCGGCCATTCACCATGCCTTCACCGATGACGAGAGCATCCTTACGGCCTGTCTTTTCTTGGTGTGCCTTTACCCGCTCTCGATAGGATTTGGTGTCCTGAAAGGTCAAAGGATCTTGAGCCTCTAATCCAACATCCCACTCTTTGAACGTCCCGAGGTCGATGAGCAATCCGATGCGTTCCGTGACCGAAATAGGAAAATGATACTCGCACTTGGGACAGACTTTATTGTTCCGGTCGACTTCTTTCCGATAGACGATTTCCCGGCAGTGATTGCACTTGAGCCACATCCCCTCGCTGCCCTTCGAACGAGGCGGCGGGACAGATTCTGCCGGCTTGTCTTTTTTAAACCACGCCATGGTCGCTGCCCTTCTCTAGGCCTAGGTGCGCGAGCCTCACCTCGATACAGCCGGGGAAGAATACCATACCCTGATTTCCGATGCACTTTTCTGCTGGCCCGCATCCGAGGAACCATTCGTCTCACTGCCCGATAGCCGACGACGTCAACCCGACCAACATCCACACCCCGACCGAGACACTGGCAAGACTGGCAAAACCTTGGACCCCGACAAAGAGCCGCCGGCTGACCGAACGTGAATAGATGATCGGGACACTGATCGTCAGGCCGATCACCATCATACCGATGATGGATCCGACACCGAAGACGAGAATCGACAAGAGCCCGGTGACCATTTCTGTCGTTGTGGCAAGAATCATCAACATCAGCGCAGCGGATCCGGCCAGCCCATGCGCCATCCCGATACAGAGTGGCCGAATCAGCTCGGTCATCCAATGCCGATGACGGTGGTCCTCCTGCCGTTGATGGCTGTGGAAATGAACGTGCGGTTGGCCGTCGTGGTGATGGCTATGCACATGCCATCGCTCCCGGTACAGCCTGAGGGCCAACGTGACGCCGAGTAGGATCAACAAGACCGCCACACAAGATTCAGCGATGACTTCGAATTGTGCGGGGATATGAACTCCCCCAGCAAGAACGACTGACCCGACAAGCAATAAGGTCAGGGTATGCCCGACGCCCCACCATAACCCAACGGCACCGGACGCCAAGAGCGACGGTCGCTCAGCAAGGACCGTGGAAACAGCTGCAAGATGATCGGTATCCAGGGCGTGCCGCAGCCCAAGCAGAAAGCCGACTCCTAGCAATGTCGCAAACTGCATGTCCGGCATGATCAATCGGGCAGCAGACCTACACCACGTCTACTCGGCCAATCTCGAACGATAACGGAATCCGTGCACAGAACCACGTTTCACATCGGAGGACACGCCGGACTGTACGCACTTATCCGCCACGGGCATGCATCTCCAGGTGCGGATCTTGCCGCAGTTGATCGATGTCGATCAACCCTCCGGCTCGAAGCCCTACTCGCTCCAAGGCCTTGCGCTCTTCCGCTCCGCGATCACGGCGGGTCGTCCATACGGACCTGATCATCTCCCGTATTTGCCCAGGACTGCTTCCCATACGGAGCAGCTTGCGCAAATCAATACCGGACGTGGCGTACAGGCACAAATACCAAAATCCGTCGGCGGTAACACGACTGCGGTCGCACTGCGCGCAAAAGGGCATCGTCGTCGACGGAATAATCCCAAAGATTGTGCCATCCGGCAACAAGAATCGCTGGGCCGGAGCATTTCCCCGTTCCGGAAGCGGCGTGATCCGGCCATACCGTCGGCTCAAGCATGCCAGGATCGTGTCTTGCGACAGAACTTTGTCCATGCTCCACTCGTTCGCCCCCCCGACATCCATGTACTCAATGAAACGGACCTCAGCGTGATAGTGTTTGGCGAACTCGATCAATCCACTCAGCTCATCTTCGTTGAATCCCCGAATCGCAACCGTATCAAGTTTCAAATTGGTAAACCCCGTCTTACCAACCGATTCGATGCCCTCTAACACTCGGGAAAATTCATCACGCCCGGCCAATTGGCGGAACCGTTCGGGTCGAAGCGTATCCAAACTGACTGTCACCCGATCGAGACCCGCCTCATAGAGTCCTTGTGCATACTCGGCCAGCAGAACACCGTTTGTCGTCAACGCCACTTCCTGGATCCGCCGATCCTGTCGCAGCAACCGCACAAACCGTGCAAGGTCCCGTCGCAAGAGTGGTTCCCCCCCAGTCAGTCTGATTTTCTCCACGCCAAGGTCGGCGAAGTATCCCGCAAGCGTCGCCATCTCCTCAAAACTCAGAATGTCCTCGCGTGGGAGCCAGACATACTCTGGCTCCGGCATGCAATATTTGCAGCGGAGATTGCATCGGTCCGTGACAGATAGGCGCAGACTACCCAGCGGGCGACCGAATGCATCGCTTATTGGGGGACTAGAAGGCTGCAGCATGGACTGATTCATTCTCTCTTCTCCGGACTCATCCGGAGGGACACTCAGTCGAGAGATAGCCGGACTACGGATGCTCCTCGACCCACACTTCTCCTTCAGGCGTGTGTTCCAGCTTCCAAATCGGCGTGATCTGCTTTAATTCATCAATGGCCCACTTGCAGGCACGAAACGCCTCCGCACGATGTTCGGCGCCGGCGATAATCAGCACAATGTTCTCACCGATCGTAATTTCCCCATACCGGTGGATGATCAGCAGTTCAAGAATATCGAAATCTTTCAGCGCCCGCTCTCGAATCTCGCGCAACTTTGTTTGCGCCATTCCTTCATAGTGTTCAAAGGTGAGGCTGTCCACATCCCGGCCTCTCGACCGGTCGCGCGCCGTTCCCAAAAAGATCGAAATGCCGCCGATTCGTTTGGATCGGCTCCGCACGCGATTGATCTCGGCATCGACGGAGAAATCTTCCCGCTGAACACGCACGAACCGGCTGTCGTCCGGCACATCTTTGGTTGCAGTCCCGCCGGCGAAAGGCGGCAAGAGGGCGATCTCATCGCCATCTTTGATTTCTGTCTCCTCGTGCGCGATTTCCTGATTCACCGAGACCAGCACCTTCTTTTTGTGAAGTAGTTCCCCGATTGCAGGATGGCCGCTATCGATTGCCCCGATCAAATCCTTGACCCGCCGACCATTCGCCAAATCCAATGACAACGATCCCCGATTGCCGGCCATCATCTTCGTCATACCAAATAACTTGACCGTCACCATCGTCTCTGATCCTCACTCCCTTCGGATATAGACACCGGACTTCCCTCCGGATTTGGAAAGCAGGCAGACCTCGCTGAAACTCATGCCACGGTCCACTGACTTACACATATCGTAAATGGTCAGCGCCGCAATCGTGGCCGCCGTCATCGCTTCCATTTCGACTCCCGTCGGCCCTGTCGTCTTGGCCGTCGCCGTAATCGTGATGGAACAGCGGCCTTGCGGATCCGGGTGACGTTCTTCTGTAAATGCGATGTCGACACCGGTGAGGAGAATCGGATGGCACATGGGAATGAGGTCCGGCGTCTTTTTCGCACCCATCACACCGGCGACCTGGGCTACCGACAAGACATCACCCTTCTGGATTTTTCCTCGCTGAATCTTTTCAAGGGTTTCGGGAAGCAGAACTACTCGGGCTTGAGCCGTGGCAAGCCGTTCAGTCGATTCTTTGGCGCTGATGTCGACCATGCGAGCGCGTCCAGATTCATTAAAGTGGGTGAATTCTGCCATTTTACCCGTTGAATCAGTATGTTGCAGCCAATGCGGTAGCGGGATTATAGGTGCCGCCGGAAAGGAAGGTCAAGCCGGAGGAGAGCGGTTGCCCATTGCTAGAAACAGCGATCTTATGGACAGACCACGCACCTGCTGGTCACGGGAGCCCAAGGCCTTTTGGCGATCAACAGATTTGGCCCCCTTTGCCATCATCGATCCACATGGCCCCTGGAATCGCCTGTGTCAGTCACGCTGCCGCCCGGCATGAGGCCTTTCCCGCTAGCTTACCCATACATAGGTAGGATAGATCGGTTTCGAACCCGCTCGTAATATGCGGCTCCGCCGTTTGGCTTTAAGAGCGGGCAGATACAGCAGCTCATGCACCAAGACAAAATTGGCCGGCACCATACACAACGCCCTTTCCTCTTCGCTGGGCGGTATCTATCCGTCGCGCTTCTCGTTGCAATCTGCTTTGGTTCCTATGGTTGTCAGGATGTGGCGTCGGTTAACCAAGGGGTTGAACTTGCCAGTCTGACCATTACCCCCGGAACACTTCAACCGTCCTTTGTCAGTACAACCACCCAATACAATGTCGATCTCACCAGCGACATTACGACCGTGACGATAACAGCGCAACCTCGAGTGGCCGGCGACACTGTCAGTATCAACGGCCAGACCACGACGAGGAGAGATATTCCACTGGGGCCCGTGGGATCGGTCACTCCCGTGAGTATCGTGGTGTCAGAATCAACGAACAATTCAAGAACCTACATAGTCCTTCTCAACAAGGCAAACTTAGCTGGAAACAATTCGCTGCAAACCTTGACCGTTTCGCCAGGAACGCTGACCCCTACCTTCAATGCCAACACGCTCAGCTATACAGTCAATGTCGCCAACAACGTCGGGAGCATTGCGGTAAGCCCCACTCTCGACGATCCCGCTGCGACAATGACGGTGGACGGACAAGCCACTATCTCCGGCCAGACACGGTCAATTACCCTCAATGACTCCGGCCAAAGCACTTCCATCGCAGTTATCGTGACAGCCCAGAACGGCACTCAGAAAACTTACCTGATTACGGTGAATCGTGGGATATCGGGCAACAACTTCTTGCAGAGCTTAACCATTTCACCAGGAACACTAGATCCACCCTTCAGTGCCGGCACAGTCGGTTACACGATAGACGTAGCGAGCAGTGTGCCCAGCGTAACAGTAACGCCGACGTTGCAAGATACGACGGCAAGCCTAACGGTAAATGGGCAGGCCACCAACTCCGGGCAGGCCCGAATCATGACGTTGCGCGGACCGGGTTTGAGCACTTTTATCAACATTGTCGTGACCGCGCAAAATGGCACCAGAAAAACATATTCCGTCGACGTATTTCGCACTGCACTTAGCGGGAACAACAGACTCTCCGCCTTGACGGTGACACCCGGTATCTTGGACCCCGCGTTCAACCCGAACACCACCAAGTATACGGTGGACCTGCCGACCACCGTCAGCAGCGTCACGGTGACGGCGAGCCTTCAGGATCCGAGTGCCAGCATGGAGGTGAATGGCCAGGGCACCAGCTCGGGTCAGGCCCGAGACATTACCCTTGACGCTCCGGACTCGCGCACCGACATCGACCTTGTCGTCGTTGCCCCAAACGGCAGCTCCAAAACCTATCGCATTACCCTCGAGCGGGCCGCGCTCTAGATTGAGAGGTTATTGCAAGACCCTTCCGTCCACATGGCAGGCGTGCTCCGGCGCCGCTTTCTCAGCGCACTGCTGATACCGTCGAGGCCGTCCTCTGGCTCGAGCGTTCGTACTGAAATCTTCTGTAAATAGACTCCTAGAATGGCCTTGCTATACTGCTCTGCAGTGGGACAGGGGTCATGAAGAAACGGCTGATTGGAATCGCAGCACTTGTATCGATCGCTCTCACCGGAAGTCTCTGGTGGTGGTTATGCAACTCCCTGGATGCTCAGGTCATCTCCGCGATTCGTCGCTATGGGCCAGAAATTACCGGCGTACCGATCAGCCTATCAGGCGCCCATATCAGCTTGGTGGACGGCAGAGCCGGATTGCGCGGTCTCATCGTCGGAAATCCTGACGGCTTCAGGACCAGACACGCGCTGTCGTTTGGCGAAATCAGCATAAAACTCGACATGGGTTCACTCACGACAGACGTGATCCGCATCAAAGAGATCACACTCGTCACACCTGAAGTCACCTATGAGTATGCCTCGGCCGGCAGCAATCTCGAGAGGCTTCAACGCAACATTGAGCGCTATGTTTCTCAACAACATGGGGAGGGTAAGACGTCGCAGGGTTCAGCATCCGGCAAAAAGCTGATCATCGAGCACTTCTATATTAGGAACGGAACGGTTCGCGTTAGCGCCGAAATCCTCGATGGCGGCGCGGTATCAATGGCCTTACCCGATCTGCACCTTCAGGACATCGGCGAAAAGTCAAATGGCACAACCACCGGAGAAGCCATGAGACAGATTCTTAGTCCAATCGTTCAACAGACCGGCACATCCGTGGCTTCGCTTGGCGTCGGGACCGCAAGCAAGGTGATCCAGAAAAGCGTGGGGACGGCGGCCGACACATTCAAGCGGCTGTTCAAATAGTTCGATCTCACGTTTCCGTAGGTTTGTTTTCACGTTCCCGTTCATCGAGCGGTGGAAAATCGCCGCGCGTTTCAGTACACTCTCCCGGAGCCAGATCCACCACCATGACAGCGACATGGACGGCTCGATCCAACGACAACCGTCGGTCTTCGGAAACACAATGGGATTTCTAAGCAGGCTTTTCAACATGCCGTCGTTCAACGGTGCCACCAATGCACTGTTGGTCGAGTTGACCCTGCCGGAACTTACGGAATCACAACGCTCACAGCTGAAGGGCCGTGTCATGGAACTGTTCCGGACCCACAGAGTTCCGGATGGGTCGACAGAAGTCCTCCTGATGGAACTCAACCAAACCCCGCGCGTCTTTCAGTTGATCATGGTGGCCCTCGCGATGAAAGACCTGGGCTACCCGCCCCCGTTCAAAAAAGAAAAGTTACAGAAGATCCAGAATCCCTTCGACCCAACCCACGCGGACGAATATGCCATGAGAGCGGTCGCACGACGGCTCAAATGGCATTATGGCGTCGAGGTCTGGATTGCGGAAGAGTCGATCAGTTTTGACTCGTGGTAGCGTCTGGTCGCTTGACAGACCCACGAAGCACGGTTATTCTTCCACGGTTCTCTCATTTGGTCAGGAGGCACAAGAGACGATATGCTGATTTCTGCTGCGCGATCCCTATTCCTTGCGGTGCTGCTCTTCCCGCTTTTTTCCCTCATGACACCTTTCGCCCACGCCGCTGAATTCAAGATGGCTGTGGTAGACCCACAGTCGGTATTGGAAAAATCAAAAGCGGGCAAGCGGGCGCTTGATGGACTGAAAGAATATGTGTCGACCAGGCAAAAGCTCCTCGCGAGAGATGAAGAAGATCTCCGCAATTACGAAAAACAGTTGAAGGAGCAAGCTCCCAAGTGGAATGAAACAGAAAGAAAAGAAAAAGAGGGCCAGTTCCGGACGAAGGTCCAGGACTTCCAAAAACGCGCGCAGGAATTCAATCAGGAGCTCCAGAAGAAGCAGAAAGAGCTGGTCGACGAATATATGAAAAAAATCTCCGCGGCGACGCAATCGGTCGCTGAAAAGGGAGGCATTGCGCTCGTCGTCGACAAAGGCAGCGAGCAGACCGTCAAGATCGTAATCTATAGTAAGGACACGATCGATCTGACTGACCAGGTCATAAAGGAATTCGACCGAACCAACAAGTAACCGGCTGAACCGCGTTCTGACCTATTCCAACGGGTAGCCGGCCTCCCGCCACGCCCGTATCCCTCCATCCATCGAGATCACATTGGTATAGCCCATCTGTTGGAGCGCATCAGCGGCGAGTGCGGAGCGAAACCCGCCTCCGCAATACAGGACAATGTGATCCTGTTTATCGGGAACAGTCGCCTCAATGTCCCGCTCAATAATTCCTTTGCCGAGATGTCGAGCCCCTCGCGCATGGTCCTTGGCAAATTCGTGGTCTTCCCGAACATCGATGAAATGAAACCGTTCACCCCGGTCGAAGCGGGCCTTCACCTCGGCGGCACTGCACTCTTTCACGCGTTGCCTAGCTCGGTCGACCAATTGCAAAAAACCAGGCTGATGCTGCATGTCTCCTCCTTTTGCCAGGATTATTCATGACCGTTCGTCGGGAAATCGCCCAGCCGCGTCGTGAGACCGGCGCACAGAGCCCCGAGGATCTGAGGCGTACTTGCGCAGTACGTCGAGGGTCCAAGGGGCGAGTCCGTCGCCCACAGGTTCGTCGGCACAGCGGATCGGTGATTGTAGCAGAAGTGTTCATGAATAATGCGGGCTAGAACAGCGACGCCTGTTCGATGCCTGGACGGTGAAACGTTTCAGGAATCATGTCCGCGTGGTCATCATGGAATCCGGCCCGGCGCTTGGCCAGGGTGAACAATTGCTCGATCAACTCCCAATACGTCCCTTGCCCGGCTTGGCGCTTGAAAAATCGGCTTTCTGTAAGCGCCCCGCCTCGCACCTCACGCAGCCGATTCGTGATCTTTCCAATCCGTTCAGGGAATGCCTCCTGCATTCGCTCCAGGAATACCGCCTCCAAACTTCCGGACAATCTTAACAAACTGTGGGTCGCAGCATAGGCCCCCGCCTGACGCGCCCGCTCCAGCAATTCAGGAATGTCATCTTCATTCAGACCAGGGATAACAGGCGCAACGGAGATACCCGTTGGAATACCGGCTTCTGAAAGCGCCTTCATGGCGGAGAAGCGTTTGGTGATCGAGGGCGTTTGGGGCTCCACTTTCCGGCCCATGTCGTCCGAGGCAAACGGAATACTGAAATACACACGCACCCATGCTTCTCGATTCAATCGAGTCAGCACGTCGAGATCACGGAGAATCAACGATCCCTTCGTGATGATCCCCACGGGATTCCGATACTCTGCGCAGACCTCTAAGCAGGCACGAGTCAACCCGTACTCGGCTTCGAGAGGCTGATAGCAATCCGTATTGCCCGAAAAGACGATCAGCTCTCCTCGCCAGGAGGGCTTGTCAAAGGCACGTCGCAGCAATTTCGGCGCCTCCTCTTTCACGATGATTTTGCTTTCGAAATCGGTGCCCGCCCCGAATCCCCAATACTCATGGGAAGGGCGAGCATAGCAATAGGCGCACGCATGGAAGCAGCCTCGATAGGGATTCACACTCCAGCGAAACGGCAAATCTGGGCTGTCGTTGCGGCTCAATATGTCTCGGCTGTCGTCTGAGTACAACGTCAGTTTCGCCGCACCGGCTGGCTCAAGCAGTTCCCGATGCTGCGATTCAAACGGGTTCGGGGGATTGGAGATTGGGCGCATAGGCCCATCCTGTCCTTCACACACAGCGATGTCAATTCCCTTCCTCGAGCCTGCCGTGCAGGATCACGGGCCCGTCGTTTCATTGACTCTCCGGAACTCAGATGCTAAATTCCAACCGCTTTTGAAGAGCGACCCGTGTACGACCTGAAACATCTCCGCGAAAACCTCGACCACATCCGTACCTCTCTCGGGCGACGCGGGAACGACGTTCCGTGGGATGATCTCCAAAAGTTGAGCGAAGAACGCCGTGCCGTGACGACACAGGTCGAACAGCTCCGGTACGAACTCAACAAGGGTTCCGAAGAAGTCGCTCGTCTTCGCCGCGCCAAAGAACCGGCTGAAACGGCCATGGCGTCTATGAAACAGTTAGGAGATCGCATCAAGGATCTCGATGGGAATCTGCGAAAGGTCGAGGAAGCGCTGACCAATGTGGCGCTTCGAATCCCCAACCTCCCACATACCTCGGTCCCGGTTGGGGCTGATGCTTCAGAGAATGTCGAGGTCCGTCGATGGGGCCCCATCCCGTCTTTTACGAGCCCCCCCAAACCCCATTGGGAAGTCGGAGAGAGGCTCGGAATCTTGGATTTCGATCGCGCCGCGAAGATCGCCGGAGCCAGGTTTTCCGTCATGACCGGGACAGGCGCCAAGCTGGAGCGAGCCCTGATCAACTACATGCTTGATCTGCACACGACCCAACATGGATATCGAGAGGTCATACCGCCGCTCATGGTCAATCGTCTCGCCATGACCGGGACCGGCCAGCTTCCCAAGTTTGAAGAGGATCTCTTTCGCTTACGGGACGAAGACTACTTTATGATCCCAACCGCGGAAGTGCCACTGACCAATCTGCATCGAGAGGAGATCCTGAACGGTGACAGCCTGCCCGTCCGTTATTCCGCCTCTACACCATGCTTTCGGCGAGAGGCGGGATCGTATGGAAAAGATACGAGAGGTCTGATTCGGCTTCACCAATTCAACAAAGTGGAGCTGGTCTCATTCACGACATCAGATCGTTCCTATGAAGAACTCGAGCAATTGACGGGTCACGCGGAGTCGATCCTACAGGGGTTGAAACTCCCATACCGTGTTATCACACTGTGTACGGGGGATATGGGGTTTTCTGCTGCCAAAACCTATGACATCGAGGTGTGGCTGCCGTCTCAGCAACAGTATCGGGAGATCTCGTCCTGCAGCAATTTCGAATCGTTTCAGGCCAGACGAGCGAACATCAAGTATCGGCCAGCCGGCGGAAAGAAAGACGCCAAGAGCGACTTCGTCCACACGCTGAATGGCTCCGGACTGGCCGTAGGACGGACATTGGTCGCCATCTTGGAAAATTTCCAGCAGCCCGACGGCTCGGTTGAGATCCCCGTAGTGTTACGGTCCTATATGGGGGGACTGGAGACGATCACGAAAGAAACGCTATAGCTGACGACTTTCCTTTCCGGCCTAGCTTAACGGAGCGGCCGGATGTGCCGGTCTTGGAAACAGATTCAGCCCCTCAAGAACCCTCGAAGCCCTCATAAACGCTGGGCTCTGACAGGACAGGATGGGTCAGTTGTGGCCCATCCTGCTGGTATTTCTGCGCCCCAAATGCACCCCGCTGTAACGTATACAAATACTGCTTGAGTTTCGTGATCTTTCGCCTCACCCCCTTTTCGGCAGACCCCGCCGACCTACGCTTGGGATCTCATACTCGATTTGCCACACTAGGAAAGAAAGAGAGAGACACTCGAATTTCCTCATACAACTGGCCTAGAATAACCGCCCTATCGCGAACCAAGCCGACGCTATTCACTCGAGGGTGGTATGCTGAGGTTCATCTGGGACGGAACCACAACGCTTCTCAAGCCGGATCAGGTCGTACTCCAACCACGTATCGATTTTGATCCTCGATCAGGCACCGTAACGATCGCCCTCCATAGTGACCTCAATGGAAAGCCCATTTCCCTGAGCCGGCCTTCTCTCGCGCGAGGGGGGGGCACATTCAAAGGACGGCGCTTCATTATCAACCATTATGGCCTTGACGTCATCCAGACCATAGGTGCCTCCTGTGCATGGACAGATGATGTGACGCTGTGCTGCAAGGGAGACAATGTCCCGGGCTGCTTGGACTCATTGCGAAAATGGTTCAGAGTTGAACAAACACCCGCTGCAAAAGCAGTCACGATTCACCCGACACCGCTCGAACATCGCACCTACGTCGATCTAGAAGATCCTGAAACGTTACTTGTCAGGCAAACACTCACCACTGCCGACGGGTCGGTCATTCCGCTTCCCACACCTGCTCTTGGAGAACATCCAAGTTGGGTACGGGTTGTCGACCAATTTTACAAGATGCCTCAGGAACGACCACACACGCCAACCCAGGGCACCGACGTGTCACCGGGTACACGTCGACTTGTGATGGACGAGGTCCCTGAGTTTCTTGAGAAGGATTTGCCTGCTCTCAGGAAGTCGAGTCGAGTGCTCGTTGACAATGCGGTCGGCGAGCTTCGAGTCGTTGCCACCTCTCCTAAAATTCATACCTCGATCGATCTCGATGAAGGAACATCGCACATCATCGTTCGTCCCCAGTACAAATCGGGGAGTGAATTCCTTAATCATGCCGATTTACACAAGAACGACCAGTCGAGAATGTACTACAGGAGAAGGCAGACCTATCACGCCGTTGACTGGGCACAAGTCCATCGAGTTAAGAACGCGCTTGAGGACACCGGCCTTGAAGAACGACCGGACGGTTCCTATCGTGCGCCAAGCCTCAGCTACGATGACATCATCACGATCTTTTCGAAGCTTGGCATACTGTCCGAAAGCGTGGTCTTCACAAGATTTAGGCAGCGGCTGCTCGATTTTCCGACGATTGACTCCCTCGCGCTTCCGGAAGGTCTCCGACCAGACATATCGGTACGGGATTATCAGCATCATGGATATGAGTGGTTGGCATATCTCAAGCGATATAGGCTGCCAGGTATTCTGGCGGATGAAATGGGTCTTGGGAAGACACTGCAAATGCTCCTGGCAATTGCCCACGTTCGCAAGCAGGATGGCCGTTGCCCCTCCCTCGTTGTTTGCCCGGCGGGTCTCGTAGAAAAGTGGGCTGACGGGGCCGATAAATTTCTCTCGGAGTTTTCGGTACTCATCTACTCCGGACACAATCGCAAAGACGCCCTACGGGTCCAAGGGCCGTATGTGGATCTCGTGGTGACCTCCTATGAAACCATGGTCCGCGATGCGGAAGATCTCCGACTCATCCAATGGCGATTCCTTATTCTCGATGAGGCACAACGGATGAACAATCCTGACACACAACGAGCCAAAGCGGTTCGGAAGATTCCGGCAGAAGCACGCTTCGCGATTACCGGCACATCGGTTGAGAACAACTTACAAGATTTGTGGTCAGTCTTCGACCTTCTTGCACCAGGATTTCTGTTCTCTAAGGCTGAGTTTGAAAGCAGGATCTCCAATCCCATTGAGTATCGTCGTGATAAGCATGCACTGGATCTTCTTCGACGAAAAACACGACCATTTGTACTTCGTCGGCTGAAAAAAGATGTGGCAAAAGAACTGCCGGATAAGATCGAGAAGACTATACGGTGTGAACTTACAGAGAAACAGCGCGCACTGTACAAGGCTGTTGTCACAAGCGATCTTGAGGAGGCTATCAACACCACAGGTCGTGAGACATTGACCCTTGGCGACCCCCACATCTTCAGTGTGCTGTTGAAGCTCAAGCAGATTTGTTGTCATCAAGGCTTAGTCACGGGAGACTTCGAGGGATTCAAGCCGGGCATATCCGGAAAGTTCGATGCCTTCATGGAAATACTTGGGGCGATCCTAGACAGTCGAGCGACTGAGCTGGAGCCGAATAAGTTGGTTGTCTTCAGTCAATTTGCCCAAATGGCGACGTTCCTCCAGGACGTGATTATTTCCAAAGGTCGTTCCTGTGAAAGAATTGACGAGTCTGTGCCTCCCGAGAAAAGACCTGCCCTCTGCAGGTGGTTCAATTCTCAGCCATCCCAGTTCGGCGTGGTGTCCACTCTTTTCTCAAGCGGGGTGGGCTTGGACTTGCAAAGCGCCAACTACGTCGTCGTATACGATCAGTGGTGGAACTCAGCCGTTCGTTCTCAAGCTGTTGGTCGAGCCCATCGGATTGGCCAGAGGCAGACCGTCGTTGCGTTCCACATTCTTGCTCGTGGAACATTGGAAGACAAGATCGAGGCCAAACTTCTCAACGAGAAGAATCTTTTTGATTTGACGATTAACCCAGATCAATATTTACGGAAAGAAGTCACGCGGGAAGAGTTGCTGGATCTTGTGAGGCTAGAAAGTTGAGCGTTGATGCCAATGAAGACAGAAAGTCAATACTCGGTTGCATACGAGGTTCAGGATGCTCTTACACACGAAGCATTTTGAACTAGAGATTGCCAACTTCATTTTCCTCCGAACACCACTGCTTGGAAGCCTGTACATTGGTCCAGACGCGGGATATGGTTGTCTGGTGCGAATTCGTCCGCAGGAGATGGATGGACTCCGACGGAGATACGTCGACAGCACCAGGCGAAAGTTACGAGCGGAGCGCAGTTAGGGAATTGTACGGCGAAGCGTGGTCGTCCTACTTCCTTTGACCCTCTCCCAACTCGGTCGCCCCGCGTAGTCTTGCTCCCTGCTCGAAGATCTCTAAGGCCAACTCAAGGATCAAATAGGTGCCTCCCTGACTATCCCAATCTCCGTAGCTATGAACTTCACGGCTTCATGATCTACTCCCTCAGACCATCCTCGAACAGGAGTCCTCCATCTCGCATGCGTTTAGGTTCCATATTGGCTTTGCAGCATCTAGTCAAAGGACGCCTACCTGGAATAGAGTAGTCAGCCACTAGCGAATGTGGCGGTCTTTAAACCAGCCATTGTGCCATCCACAGAGAAGGAGGGGTACATGCACGTCGACAATAGGTGGACCAGTGGGATCAGTATCCTGGGAGTGATCCTCGGAGTGTTGGTGCTTGCAGAGTGGAATTCTGCTAATGCGCTTGAGGGAGAACAAAGTTCACCGACAGCTCAACAGAGCCTCTCACAAAGCTGGGATAAGAAGTTCCCTGGCACCTCGCGGTTTATTGTCCTGGCTGATTTTGGTGGAGCAGCGGTACGGGACAATGAGACCGGGCTGGTCTGGGAACACTCCCCGGAGACAAAGACCGTGAATTGGACAACTGCACGATTTCAGTGTACGAGCCGCAAGATTGGCGGGCGTATGGGGTGGAGACTTCCATCGGTGCACGAATTGGCAAGCCTGGTCGATCCTTCCGTCTCACCGGGCCCCACCCTCCCAGCAGGCCATCCCTTCGTGAACGTGCAGGCTGCTCACTATTGGTCAGCCACGTCGTTTGCTGGTAAACCGACCCACGCGTGGAATGTGGGTTTCGTCATGGGGATGGTGCACGACATCAAAATAACGGACCAGCATAATGTGTGGTGTGTGCGTGGTGAGAATACTGCGGATGCGTATTAACTAAGGCATGCAGCCCCGTCCCCATCGAACCAGCTCACCCTGCTACCCGTTGAGAGGCTGGAGACGCGTTTGGGGAATGCAGCACGAGGACAACAGGGAAAGACGACCAATTGGGCCAAAGATCATGCAAGCGGAAGAACACGCTGAGATGGCATCACAACGAAGAGTTGGCAGATCCTTCATTTAGAACGGCTGGGAACTTCGCGGCGAGCGTGGCGACGTAATGTTGAATGGTCTCCCGCTCCATGTTACTGAGCTCGCCAGAGTTCATGCCAGAAAAGATCAAGCATTCGGACGCAATCGCAAATTGGCGGATCTCCTCTCGCATCGACTTCATAAGTGAAGGCCTTTCTGCACAATGACGGCGATTAAGCCATCGAGGCTGTTGCACTCTACGCCTCAGAAGGGCCCATCAACAATCGGGAATTTCCTGAATTCTCCCCGATATTCTACTGAGATCGTAGGCGTCATCCCTTCGTAGCGCTGAAGAAAAGGCAACAGCCCAGGCGATGGGCAACTCGCTCAGGTCTGAGCAAAGAAGATCGAATGGGCTTGCGTAAATTGGAAGCGAGACAAGGTGGTCAGATCTGGGGCGCGAGGAGCGATCGCTGGCGCCCTGGAGAGTGATCGATTTGTCAGAATCAGTCAGACTCAACCCACCTTTGTGACTCAAATTCAACCACTGAGACGAGCAGAGTGGTACCCGGACAATCTCCTGTCCTAGGGAGATGCCTAGTATTTTTAGAACCTCGGTCGTTATCCACTCGTAGCAGCATGGATCGCTTATTGTCCACCGTCTTGGCACTGACACTCCTGGCGCCAACTATTAGTGCGGCTGATGTCTCTATCTCGCAATCCCAGGAGAGATCAACAGATGAACTGATCGGTCCGACCCTTCCCGAGCAAGAGGTGCATGACCATCAGACGACTTTGAACAGCGTAAGCCCAGTCCTCAACTGGGAAAACGGTACCGGTCGCAGTTACCTCATTCCTGCGGGCGAGATCCTCGCCTATATCTTCCTGCTCAATCAGTACGACCGACATTTTACCGAGCCCAGGGCCGTCTATCGCACCGACGGACATACGATCTGGCAACAGCTCGCGCATTCAAAATGGGTTCTCGACAACGATCAGTTTTCCGTCAATCAGTTTCTGCATCCCTACGGCGGCAGTGTGTATTACGGGCTCGCCCGATCGACCGGTCTCAGCTTCTGGGAATCGTGGCTGTATAGTTCCGCCGGGAGTTTTGTTTGGGAAATGGCGGGCGAAACAACGTCACCGTCGATTAATGACATGATCGCCACCCCTATTGGAGGAACATTGTTGGGAGAACCGCTGTTTCGTATGGCGAATCTGTTACTCGAAACCGATGAGGGACGGCCCGGCTTCTGGCGAGAACTGGGCGCAGCAGTGCTCTCACCCCCGACGGGGTTCAACCGTCTGATGTTCGGCGACCGCTTCGCCACAGTCTTCCCGAGTCGCCAACCGGCCACGTTCTTGCGTCTGCGACTCGGCGGCATCGTTTCAACGAGCAGTCACAACGTTCCATCGGGCGTCCGAGAGCACGGCGTGATTGGAGATTTCACGTTTACGTACGGGTTGCCCGGTAAGCCGGGCTATCACTACACACGTCCGTTCGACTATTTTGATTTTCATGTCACGGCCGTGACGACTAATACACTGGAAAGCATCAATACTCGGGGGCTGCTGTTCGGAACGGCGTACGCGCTCGGCGAAGCGACTCGCGGAGCATGGGGCCTGTTTGGCAGTTATGACTATATCTCCCCTCAAGTGTTCCGTGCATCCAGCGTCGCTCTTTCGCTCGGCACCCTCTGGCAATCCTGGTTGTCACGTTCGATTGCTCTTCAAGGCGTGGCACTGGCCGGTCCCGGCTATGGTGCTGCCGGCAGCATTCAGCGCATCGAAGAACGTGACTACCACTATGGCACGACAGGTCAAGGACTCCTCGCTCTGCGGCTGATCTTTGGGGATCGTGCAATGCTCGACTTTACCGGACGCGAATACTTTGTCAGCGGGCTTTTGTCCGCGGAGCCGCGTGGGCAAGAAAACATCCTCCGCGGTGAAACGTCCTTCACGTTCCGGATTCTCGGCCCACACGGCTTGGCCGTCCGCTATGCGGTTTCGCACCGCGATGCCCGTTACCCCAACGTCGAATTCCGTGATCAGACGGTCGAGACGATCAGCCTCATGTACGTCTTTCTCGGCAAAACCGGGTTTGGGGCTGTCGAATGGCGATGATCTAGGTACTCTAGTTGGGACAGACTCCCTCGAGACATCATGGGCTGGAGACGCTTTTCAGACGTCCCGTTCATTTGGCTTTTGCAAGGAGAGTTTTGAGTTTCTCATGCCCAGGCGACTCGAAATGGCGGCACAACTCGGCCAGAAACCCACTGTCGTTCCTGATGGAGACGAGAAAGCTCTTCCCATGGGCCTGGATCGTCACCGCCTCAACAATGTTTAGAGAGGTCCTGATTTACCTGAACGATGTTTTCCATGACCTGTCCCCAGTCTATGGCCGTATGACATCAATTCGTAGAGAGACGCGGGGAACAGAACAGCTCGTCTTGGGATATGCGGCGTATGGGTTAGGGCGACGAGCTCAACCGACGCGTGTGCTGGAAAATGCATTTCGGGCAAGTGTAATGGACGTAGTGCTCGCCGCCGATCAGCCGTTTCTTCATGGGTACTTTGCACCAGGTGCAGAGGCGATCGGGGATCGCGATCACCTGAACAGTCCGTCGCCGTTACGATGATTGATCTGGACATCACCCTTCGTTATTCATCGAGTCGTCGCAGGTACCAGATTCCCCAGAGTAGCCACCCGAGATAGACGACCGGTCCCAGGAATCCTGCACGTATCAGCATGGGACCGATACATTCCCAAACCACATTGGCGAGTCCGCAGAAAGTGACGAGGATGCCCATGAATATGGGAGCCACTCCAAGACAAATCAGGCCATTTCGCATGTCTGTTTCCTATGGTCAAGCCCACAAGGCCAGCCCCCATCCAAGAGTCTGCGCCCAGGCAATAAGCCAAAACTTGAGCCGAATTGGTATCTGCATTTCGTCACCACGCGATGAAAATCCATTTCTAGTAGGGTGAAATCCGTCATGAGTCATACCCTCCATTAAAGGTAAAATGACAAGGGATCTAGCCTGTCACCAGGCTAGATGGCACCTATAAGGGGTTGAGATGGGATCGTCTGTGAGTATTGCAGATCATCATGGAACACGCACCTCTTAAATCCCCTAGCGTTGAAAGAGTTAGGGAGTTGTTATGAGCTGCATTGTGAAGGGATCGAGGAAAGCGGCTGGACTTCGGCATGTACGATTCCACGACGGGAAGCCCACCATCGCCACTCTGTTGATCCAACAGAACGCGAACGTCAAGTACATCCAGCAACAATTCGGTCACAGTAGCATCAACATTACGTTGGATGTATACTCGCACCTCTTTACAGCAGACCATCGGCATCAGCTACACCGGTTGGATGATGAGTGTATTGAGGTCGGTTCTGCGAGGATGGAAACTGCGGAAAACGCGCCCCAGCCGGAACTTCACGAAGAATCGGCAAAAAGCACGATCAGCAAACCTACTGAAATCAAATCAAAGATTCTATATGGAGGGGTGACGGAGCGGCCGAACGTGCCGGTCTTGAAAACCGGAGATGGGGTAACCCATCCGCGAGTTCAAATCTCGCCCCCTCCGCCACATTTTCCCCGGTAATTTGCATTTTTTCGACTGGAACTGTGGCCAAAGTGTGGCTTAAGCCGATTTCCCTGGCTTTATTAACGATTGGGTGGAAATCGCCCAGTGCGGCTAGTTTCTTCAATCCTTCTGCAAGATCAGCCTCGCACACGATTGCATACCGCCGATAAACCGCTTCTGTCTTATGCCCGGTTAACTTCATTGCTACCGATCGAGGCACCCCTGCCCGTTCAAGATTCCGAACGGCAGTCCGCCGAAAGTCATGGGGAATTCTTTGTGGTCTGCCCCACCTAATGTTGGACAGGTCGGTTCTTGGTTGTGATAAGCCATTTCGCATGGTATTCGGCGGGCGACTGCATAGCCAAGGCACTGTGCGGTGCCTGCTGATTGTCGTGCTC
>JACXTT010000093.1_pt1 | contig 131055 bp, 120 predicted proteins | sample 9270951 | NCBI WGS metagenome assembly JACXTT01 (sample SAMN15532306, study PRJNA645909) | rock metagenome | isolation source: weathered quartz diorite | place: Puerto Rico | collected 2017-06-21 | reverse complement strand
CGCGCGCCCGTGCTCATCGCGGCTTCGCGAATCGCGCGCCGTTCCACTTGCGTCGAACCGCAAGGCACGCAGATGACGATGCGCGGTGAAGGTTGGAACAAGCGGCTTTCATGCACGCGCCGAATAAAATATTTCAGCATTTCGCCAGTGACGGTGAAGTCGGCGATGACGCCGTCTTTCATAGGGCGTATCGCTTGAATCGATCCGGGCGTGCGTCCGAGCATTTTCTTGGCTTCGTGTCCGACGGCGAGAATCGCGCGGCTGTTGCGTCCGCCGTGATCTTGGCGAATCGCCACGACCGAGGGTTCGTTCAACACGATGCCCTTGTCGCGTACGAAAATCAGTGTGTTGGCGGTACCCAGATCGATAGCGATATCGCTGGAGAAAAAACCACGAAAACTTTTAAGCAGCATGGGGAGAATTCTACCTTGAAGGCGCGTAAAGAACGCTAACTGTATCAACCGCAATCCGGCGGTTCAACCGGCGGGATGAATATGATAACTTCTGTTTCCGTTCTATCCCGTGAATCAAAACACATGTCCTTAGATCGTGAACAGGTCCGTAAAATCTCGCATCTCGCGCGCCTGCGGATCAGCGAACCAGAGGCCGTCGCCTACGCCGAGTCCTTGTCCCGCATCCTGGATTTGATCGAGCAGATGAACGCCGTCGACACTAAAGGCGTGGCACCCATGGCGCATCCCAACGACGCCGGTTTGCGGCTGCGTCCGGACGCCGTCACGGAAACCAACCAACGCGAAAAATTTCAGGCGATTGCGCCCGCGGTCCAGGCCGGGCTGTATTTGGTACCTAAGGTTATAGAGTAGTTTTCAACGCCAGGACGTCAAGATTTCCATGTTCGATAAAACTGTTGCCGAGTTGTCGCGCGCTTTAAGCCGCCGGGAAATATCCAGTGTCGAACTGACGCGCCTGTTTCTCGAGCGGATTTATAAGTATAAAGACCTGAATGCTTTCATCACCGTCGACACCGAACGCTCCTTGGCTCAAGCCAAGATGGCCGACGCGCGGCTCGCTCAAGGAAAAACCCCGGCTTTAACCGGGGTTCCGCTGGCGCAGAAAGATATTTTTTGCGCTGACGGCTGGCTCACCACCTGCGGCTCGAAAATTTTGTCCAACTTTGTCGCCCCTTATGACGCCACCATTATCGAAAAATTCAATAAAGCTGGGGCCGTGTGCCTGGGCAAGACTAATATGGACGAATTCGCCATGGGTTCGTCGAACGAGACTTCATATTATGGTGCGGTAAAAAGCCCCTGGAATACGCAGGTTGTTCCGGGCGGCAGTTCGGGCGGTTCGGCGGCGGCCGTGGCCGCGCGCCTCGCTCCGGCCGCGACGGGCACCGATACAGGCGGCTCGATTCGCCAGCCCGCGGCGTTAAGTAATCTCACTGGCCTTAAGCCTAGTTATGGACGCGTATCGCGCTACGGCATGATCGCGTTTGCCTCCAGCCTTGATCAAGCCGGACCGATGACGCGCAGCGCCGAAGACGCCGCGCTCTTATTAAATGTCATGGCCGGTTTCGATGAGCGTGATTCAACTTCGGTCAATGAGCCAGTACCGGATTACACGAAATCGCTGAACGACGACATCAAAGGCCTGCGCATTGGGCTTCCCAAGGAATATTTCAGTAAAGGCCTAGGCGCGGAGGTGGCCAAGGTCATTGAAGCGGCGATTGCCGAATACAAAAAACTTGGCGCCCAAGTGGTGGAAGTCAGCCTACCCAATAGCCAGCTCGCTATTCCATGCTATTACGTGCTGGCGCCCGCTGAGGCGTCTTCGAATTTGTCGCGCTTCGATGGCGCGCGTTACGGTTATCGCGCCAAGGATTACACCGATCTGTTGGATATGTACTGTAAAACCCGCGCCGAAGGTTTTGGCCCCGAGGTAAAACGCCGCATCATGATCGGCACCTATGCGCTCTCGGCTGGCTATTACGATGCTTATTATTTGAAGGCGCAACAACTGCGCCGCTTGATCGCCGAAGATTTTAAGAAAGCCTTTGAAAGCTGCGACGTCATCATGGGCCCGACCACGCCCAGCACCGCGTTTAAAATCGGCGAAAAGAGCGACGACCCCGTGGCCATGTATTTAAGCGATATTTACACGATTTCAGTGAATCTTGCCGGCTTGCCAGGCATGTCCGTTGCGGCTGGCTTCGACCCTAAAGGATTACCCGTTGGTTTACAGTTAATCGGCCGCTATTTCGACGAAGCCAAATTGCTTAATGTGGCGCATCGTTATCAGCAGGTGACGGATTGGCATAAACAGATGCCCAAGGGATTCAGCTGATGGAATGGGAAACCGTCATCGGTCTTGAAGTGCATGCGCAGCTCTTAACCAAGAGCAAGGCGTTCTCGGGGGCGTCCACGCAATATGGCGCCGAGCCGAATACCCAAGCGTGCGCGGTGGATATCGCGTTGCCTGGCGTGCTTCCCGTATTTAACCAAGAAGCCGCGCGCATGGCAGTGAAATTGGGTTTGGCCATTGGCGCGAGCATCAATCAGCGCTCGGTGTTCGCGCGCAAGAATTATTTTTATCCCGATCTGCCCAAGGGCTATCAGATCAGCCAATACGAATTGCCTATCGTCGTCAAAGGCAGTCTCACCATCGATGTCGGAGGAAAAGAAAAAATTATCGGCGTAACGCGCGCGCACCTGGAAGAAGACGCGGGCAAGTCCTTGCATGAAGCGTTCCATGACATGACGGGCATTGATTTAAACCGGGCGGGCACGCCCTTGCTCGAGATTGTTTCCGAACCCGACATGCGCTCGGCGGAAGAAGCCGTGGCTTACCTGAAAAAGCTGCACGAGCTGGTGCGTTATCTGGAAATCTGCGACGGCAACATGCAAGAAGGCTCGTTCCGCTGCGACGCCAACGTATCGGTGCGCCCCAAGGGCCAGGAAAAATTTGGCACGCGCGCGGAATTGAAAAACATTAACTCGTTCCGTTTCGTCGAGAAGGCGATCGAATACGAAGTCGAGCGCCAGATCGACGTGCTTGAGGGCGGCGGAAAAGTGGTGCAGGAAACGCGTCTGTACGATTCTGATAAAAACGTCACGCGTTCGATGCGCAGCAAAGAAGAGGCGATGGATTACCGCTACTTCCCCGATCCCGATCTACCGCCGCTTTTAATCGGCGAGGATTTCATTCGCGACGTGAAACAAAGCTTGCCCGAGCTGCCAGACGCCAAGCGCGCGCGTTTCATAAAAGATTACAATTTGTCCATCTACGACGCGGGAGTGCTCACCGGCTCGCGCGACATGGCCAATTACTACGAGCAAGTGGTGCGCGAATCCAAAGCTGATCCCAAGATCGCCGCCAATTGGGTGACGGTGGAACTTGCCGCCTTCCTCAATCGCGACAACAAAGACATCGGCCAATCGCCCGTGAGCATTAAAATGATGGTCGGTCTTTTACAGCGCCTGGCCGACAACACCATCTCTGGAAAAATCGCCAAGGAAGTATTCGAGGCCATGTGGAATGGCGAGGGTGACGCGGACACCGTTATCGCCAAGAAAGGTTTAAAACAGATCACCGATACGGGCGCGATCGAAAAAGTCATCGACGAGATTATTTCTAAAAACCCCAAGCAGTTGGAGCAGTATCGCGCTGGCAAGGAAAGCTTGTTCGGTTATTTCGTGGGTCAAGTGATGAAAGCCACGCAGGGCAAGGCCAATCCCGCGCAAGTCAACGAGCTGCTGAAGAAAAAACTGAGCGCCTAAATTAGGCGTAAATCTAAAAGATTAAAAATTCGTCACCAACATGAATACCACCGCCAGCGCCATGATTCCCGTGGCCGCCCAACCAAATACCCGATGACGCGCGCTAATGGTGTAAGGTCCCATCAAATTTTTTGACTGTCCGATTATCATCATCACCGTCATGATTGGCACCGAGATGATTCCGTTGACAACCGCGCTCCAGATTAACGCTTTGATCGGGTCGACTTCAAAGACGCTCATGAGGGTGCCCACCCCCGTGGCGATGGCGATGATGAGATAGAAGCCCCGCGCTTCGCGAAATCCGTGCGACAGGCCCGCTTTCCAGCCGAACAATTCGCTGACGGCATAGGCGGCGGAGCCGGCCAAAATGGGAACCGCCAATAAGCCCGTGCCAATAATTCCAAACGCGAACAATGCAAAGGCAAATTCACCGGCTATCGGGCGCAAGGCCTGCGCCGCTTGCGCCGACGTTTGAATGTCCGTGATGCCTTGCTGATTCAAGGTAACGGCGGTCGCCAACACGATGCAGAGTGCAATGATGTTGGAAAATCCCATGCCGATAAACGTGTCTTCCTTGATGCGCAGCAAATGTTCGGCTGCGTAAACGGGATTGATTTTTAATTCAGCGGCGGATGGCCGACGCTTGTTATCCTCAACTTCTTGCGTGGCTTGCCAGAAAAAAAGATAAGGGCTGATGGTGGTCCCCAGCACTGCGACGATCATGGCGGCATAAGCACTCAGCGGTACGTTCGACGGTATATGCGCCCACGGTTGCAGCGACTGCGAAATCGCGTGGCGCCAAGGCACCGACACGCTTAAGACGACGGCGACGTAAGCAAACAGTCCGAGCGTGAGCCACTTAAGGATACGTACGATGCGTTCATAGGAAAAAAACACTTGCATGGCGATGCAAAGCGCGCCAAAGCCAATAACGTAAACAGCGAGTTTGCCGCCCGCCACGATGCGCAAGGCTTCACCCATCGCACCGATATCGGCGGCGATATTAATGGTATTAGCGACAACCAGCAGTGAGATTAAAAAAATAGTTAGCCATTTAGGGCAGAGTTTGTCGATATTGGGTGCCAGTCCTTGGCCGGTCGCCCAGCCGATGCGCGCGGATAACATTTGAATGCCGATCATCAGTGGCGTGGTTAAAAAAAGCGTCCAGACCAAGCCGAATCCGAACTGCGCGCCCGCTTGGGAGTAGGTGGCTATGCCGCTGGGATCGTCGTCCGCCGCTCCCGTGATAAGCCCCGGGCCTAAGCGCTCGTAAACTTTAGAGGCCTCGCGTTGCTTCATTTTTCGCCGCGTTTATTTTAAGCAATGAATTTTTAGCTGGGAAAGGCTGGCATTTTCGACATCAAATCTCAACTTGCGTTCCCAGCTCAATGACTCGGTTTGTCGGCAAATTAAAATACTCCACCGGACTGCCCGCGTTGCGCGCCATGGCGGAGAACAGGCGTTCGCGCCACAGCGCCATGCCTTCGACGCGGATGGTGGGGATGACGGTTTCGCGGCTGAGGAAGAAAGACGTTTCCAGCGGCTCGAAGGCCAAGCTTTGTTCGCGGCAAAGTTCAAGCGCTTGCATGACATCGGGCCGGTCTTGGAAGCCGAAGTGCAGCATGAGTTGGTAACAATTATTTTCCAGCTGTTCGATGCGCACGCGTTTTTGCTGCGGTACTCGTGGGATATCTTCGATGACCACTGTCAGGAAAACCACGCGTTCATGCAGCACTTTGTTGTGCGCCAGGTTATGCAGCAAGGCGTGTGGCACGCTTCCGGGCATGGAAATTAAAAATACCGCGGTGCCTGGCACGCGCATCGGCGGATGGCGCATCAGGGATTCCAAGAAAGATTTAAGCGGGATGGAGGATTGCTTCAGGCAAGCTTGCAGGATTTCGCGTCCGCGACGCCACGTGACCATGACGGTGAAAACCGCCGCGCCCAGCAGCAGGGGAAACCAGCCGCCATCGGTAACTTTGAGTAAACTCGCGGAGAAAAAAGTTGCGTCCACCAGCATGAAAGATCCGGTGGCAAAAATCGATAGCAATAAGTTATAGCGCCAACCGAAACGAATGACGAAAAAAGTTAGAAACGTCGTGACCAGCATCGTGCCCATCACCGCCACGCCATAAGCCGAGGCCAAACGCGAAGACGAACCGAAGCCAATCGTTGCTACCAACACAGCGACGAGCAACACCCAATTCACCGCGGGCATGTAAATTTGGCCGATTTCCTTGGCGGATGTGTGCAAGATATTCATGCGCGGCAAGTAACCGAGTTGGATGGCTTGTTTGGTGATCGAGTAGGTGCCAGAGATCGTGGCTTGCGATGCAATCACGGTGGCGGCGGTGGCGAGCGCTACCATCGGATACAGCGCCCAACTGGGATAAGCGAGAAAAAAGGGATTTTCGATGGCGTGCGGATTGGCGATCAACAGCGCGCCTTGGCCGAAGTAATTGAGCACCAGCGCTGGCAGCACCAAACCAAACCAAGCAATGCGCACCGCGCGTTTGCCGAAATGACCCATGTCCGCGTACAAGGCTTCGGCTCCGGTGAAAGCCAACAGCACCGAACCGAGCACGATGAACGAAGCCAAACCGTGGCTAGTAACGAACAGCACCGCGTGCAGCGGGTTCAGGGCGTACAGCACAATCGGTGTATGCGCGATGTTGTAGATGCCAACCGCGCCTAGCGCCACAAACCACAGCACACAAATCGGCCCGAAGAACGCGCCGACCACCGCGGTGCCATGCCGCTGGAATGCGAACAAAGTCACCAGCACAATGGCGGAAATGGGAACGACATAATGTTTGAATGCCACGGTGCCTACTTCCAATCCTTCCACCGCGGACAGCACCGAAATCGCTGGCGTGATCACGGCGTCGCCGTAGAACAATGAAGCGCCGATCACGCCCAGCGCTAAAATCACCAAACGCCGACGCGGATGTTCCTTGACCGCGGAAGAGGCCAGCGCCAGCAGCGCCATGATCCCGCCTTCGCCTTTGTTGTTGGCGCGCATGATGAGCATGACGTACTTGAGCGAGACCACGACCATGAGCGACCAGAAAATAGTCGAGAGACCGCCAAGAATATTCACCGGATCGAGCGCAATGCCATGACTCGGTGCGAAAGTTTCCTTGACGGCGTATAGCGGGCTGGTGCCGATATCGCCGTAAACGATACCGAGAGCAAGCAGCGTGAGTCCGGCGGTGGAGGATCGCGGGTGAGACGGGTCGTTATTGTTTTGCGTCACGCCTGTTTTTTACCAGGAGGGTACGAATGCGCGCGCACGTTACACCTTGCCTCAGTGGCTTGCAAGACGCGCTGTGGCTAGACAGAAGTGCTCAAGTTTTGAGGTGTTTACGTGCGTCAGAAATGCCAGCTCATGCCCGCCGCCGTCGACCATCCGGCTGTTAATTGGACGCCGTTCACGCGTTGATAAAGCGGTAGTTGCACGAAGCCATAAATTTTTGCCGCGCGACTTAAACTGTAGGTAATACCCGGGCTCAACCAGGCAAAACTTCCGCCGCTGTCCAGCGGTTCGGCGTTGGCGCCGCGATCGCGGTCTTTCACTTGCGTATTGATTTGCAGCAGGCCGCTCCAAGCAGGAGCCAGCAGATAGTTCATGCCGACATCGAGTGTGTATTGATTGCCCGGACGAAAATCGGCGCGCACGTTCAGCGGTGACTGCACCTGAGCTTGAATAAAACCGGTGGCCAAGTGCGCGCCGAAATTCATCGGACCGTTGATATACATGCCAGCGATTAAATCGGTGGTGCCGCTGCCGGGTTGCAAGCTCGGTTCGGCGCGATCGCCGTCGGGATTGGTCACGTCGGTTTGGCCGGTGGGCAGTTTCAAACCAGCAATGATGCCATGCGTATTCATAGAATCGGCGGCGCTTTGTAGTTGATGCCGCGCGATCAGCTTCATGTCGCCAAGACCGGAGATATTCCAAGTTTCGGGCAATTTATCGCCGCGATGATTATGGATATGTTTATGCAGCCGATCGACCCACGGTGCTTGCAAGGAAACGCCCCATAACGGCGTAATGCTGTAATCCAAGGTGGCGACCAAATTGCGATTGAGCGTTTTAACTTCATCGTGATGATGCGGCACAGCGCCCACGGAAATGCGTTCGTGCCCCGCTAGCGGTTGATCCAAGTTGATGTATTCGTAACGCAGATCTACGCGCATGCCAGGTCCAGTCCACGCGCCTTGAGTTTCCCAATGGGTATTCAGAGTACAGAATGCCGCGCCACAGCTAGCCTGTGCTGGAGACATGGCTGTAACTAAATAAATGGCACAAAGAAACAGTACGCCCCTTGGAATGGTTCGTGACATCTTTACCCCGCTAAAGAATATTAGAAATTTACGCGCGCAAAATTTAGGGTATCGGGACTGTGCGATCAATATGACATGATGCCGCGCGGCATTTTGTCGCACCCGTCCCTGGGCGCGACTCCTACGCACTACCTGCTTTAGAGCCGGCCTTCGGCCGTCCAACTTTGCCCCAGACAAAGTTGTGTCGCAGGCCATTCATGTCGGGTGCTCTGCTGGGTAAATGGCAGAAATACGGTTAAAGTAAATGAATCCTTCCTTATTAAATGTTTTCTTTATGCGTTCTGCTTTACCGCTGACTTATTCGACCGCCATCAATTTGCAGCGATTAATCGTATTGCGCTGGATTGTGCTCGGTGGGCAGGTTTTGGCGGTATGGGTAGCGCTAACTTTCTTGCGTATTTCTCTGCCATGGCAAGCCTTGATTGTCATCATCGCTGTCGTGGCCCTAATAAATTTTTTAACTTGGTGGCGCACGCGGCGTTCGTGGCCGGTGCTGGAATTGGAATTATTCGCGCAACTCATTTTTGATGGCGTCGCGCTCACGGCTTTGCTTTATTTCAGCGGCGGCGCCACCAATCCTTTTGTGATTTTGTATTTGTTGCCGTTGGCTTTGACGGCGGCGGCGTTGTCAACGGTTTATGCCTGGTCCATGGTGGCCGCGACCGTTGCTTGTTACACCTCCCTGATGTTTTTTTATGTACCGTTGTTGCATGGCGAGAATAGTCACGACGATAATTTCGGGTTGCACGTATTCGGAATGTGGCTGGGTTTTGTGGTTAGCGCCGCGCTCATTGCATGGTTTGCCGTGCACATGGCGGAGACACGCCGCAGCCGCGATCGATTATTGGCGCAAATGCGCGAAGATGAATTGCGCAATGACCGTCTCGTCGCGCTCGGTACCTTGGCCGCGGGCGCGGCGCACGAGTTGGGCACGCCGCTTTCCACCATGGCGGTATTGGCTAAAGAGATGGAACGAGACACCGCCGTCTCCCAGCCTATGTACAAGCATTTACGCGTCATGCGCGATCAGATTGACCGCTGTAAATCGATTCTTTCGACGATATCGGCATCCGCTGGTCAATCGCGCGCTGAGGGTGGTAAGCGTCTAGCGTTGGAAATTTATTTAGAAAAAGTTATCCAAGATTGGCGCGCAATGCGCGTGGGTGTGCATGTCCAATATCGTTTTCAAGGCGAGCGGCCAGCGCCCGAAATTCTCGCCGAACAAACTTTAAGCCAAGCCATTACCAGCATTCTTAATAATGCCGCGGATGCTTCGTTGGATAACGTCGAGGTAAACGCACGCTGGGACGAGCAGGAATTGGTGCTAGACATATGCGATCGCGGCGCGGGCTTAACGCCTGACGCTTTGCGAGACGCGGGCCAGCCATTTTTTACCACCAAGGCGTCGGATCAAGGACTGGGACTCGGTTTATTTTTGGCGCACGCGACATTACAGCGTTTTGGCGGCACGATACATTTGTACAATCGTGATGGAGGCGGCGTATGCACGCAAGTAATGTTGCCTTTAGCCGGTTTGCGCGTGGATGACAGCGAATGAGTAACGAGAGCATCGCCGACAAACCGACTCTTTTGTTGGTTGACGACGACCGGACCTTCTGCCAAGTGTTATCCGCGGCGTTTGAGCGGCGCGGATTCAGCGTGCGCGTGGCGCATGATGTGGCGCAAGGCGTGGCTAATGCCGAAAAGGACGCACCCGAGTTCGCCGTTATTGATCTCAAAATGCCGGGTCCATCGGGATTAGAGCTGGTTAAGAAGCTGAAGGCGCTCGATGCACACACCAAAATTGTCGTGCTTACAGGCTATGCCAGCGTCGCCACCGCCGTCGAAGCCATTAAGCTAGGCGCCACGCATTATCTCACCAAACCCGCGGACGCGGATGAAATTGTCGCCGCGTTTGAGCGCGACAGCGGCGACAGCGCGGTTACGGTGCAAACTAAACCGCTGCCATTGATGCGCCTTGAATGGGAGCATCTGCAAAAAGTATTGACCGAGTGCGGCGGTAATATTTCCGAGACCGCGCGCCGCTTAGGCATGCATCGGCGCACGCTTCAGCGCAAGCTGGCAAAACGTCCAACGAAAATTTAATCCGCTAAGTCGAGCTAAGATTGTTTTAGAATTTGCGCCGCTTCTTCGGCGATTTTACGGCGTTGAAACAGCAGCTGCCAGCGGTTACCGCCAAGCTGGCGCCACAGGAACGCCGAGCGAATGCCAGCAAACAACACCACGCGCACCTTGGCCGCGATCGTGGCGTTGGCTAGGTGGCCTTGTTCGCCGTTGACGATAATACGTGGCGTAAGAGTGCTGATGGTTTGGGTATAAAGCTCGGCCAGTTTCTCGATCAACCGCGCGGATGTCGGCCCGCTGTCTTCGGTGGCATTAAAAAACTTCATTTGAGTTTGCGCCGCTTCGATGCCGCGGCGTATGGTGTCTTGCATCTCCACCTGGCCGCGCAACTGGCCTTCCAGATGAATCAAGGAAATAACGTACTTGGCTATTTCAATATCGCCCGGATCGGTTTTGCCCGCCAGTTTATCGCGCAGTAAAGCCAGGCCGAGGGCGACGCCAGTGCGGCCGCCATAAACCGTTTCAGTATCGGGCGCGTCGATTAAAAGCAGGCTTTGAACGCTCGTGCCCAAGGCGTTTTCGTCGTAGCGCCCCTCGCGCGCCAACTGTTGCGCCAGGCGCGCCGCTTGAAACAGACCAGCGAGGGCGAGTATGCGATCGGTAAAAGATGTGCTCATGAAACTGGGTTTTGGATGCTAAGGGCGCCCAGTGTAAAAGCAGCAAGGAAAAGCGGCAACGTGAAAACGCGCGTCGTTAGCTCTTAAGATTCTTTCATGCAGGCGCGCTCGACTTCCACGCGTTTAACGCCAGGCACGGTTTCGACAGCTTGTTTGATTTGCGCCACGATATTCTCGGCGAAGGGGCAATTGGGCGTCGTCAGCTGGATGTCGAGATGCACGTAATCGTCGACAATCTCGATCTCCTGGATAAATCCTAGCTCGACGATGTCATGCTTTAGTTCCGGATCGATGACCTTTCTAAGTGCGTCATAGATCATGGCTTCGGTGATGCGTGGACCCATGAAAATTCCCCTAGGCAGGTGGAATATGGAGCATTCTAACAGATGCCCTCGAATTTGTGTGGAATGTCCGACTGTATGACTCTGGCTTGTACGCGATCAGGCTGCATCGACATAAAAACAACGCTCAATCACGCGCGTGCTTTCTTTGACTAAACTATGACAGCAAGCTAAATCAATAGAAGACTAACGCGTCTCTCACCCGAGGCGGCGCCTTGTCCAGGGATTTTTCCAATACTGGCGTCATGAAACAAATAGAAAATAAACTCAAGGTCGGGCTCATCCTCGCTGGTGGCGGAGCACGTGCCGCTTATCAAGTGGGCGTCATTAAAGCGATTGCCGAGATGTTGCCTCCGGACAGTCGCAACCCGTTTCCAATTCTTTGCGGCACTTCGGCGGGCGCCATCAACGCCACCACCTTGGCCATTTACGCCACTCACTTTCAAGAAGGCGCGCGTCGCTTGGCGCATGTGTGGCGCAATTTTCACGTGGATCAAGTTTTCCGCACCGATGCCTTGAGTGTTGTCGCCAATGGCATGCGCTGGTTCGCGGCCATTACCTTGGGCGGCATCGGCCGGCAAAATCCGCTTTCGCTGTTGGATCGCGCGCCGTTGCGGCGTTTGCTGTCGCACACCATGCCGTGCAAGCGGATTCAGCAATCCATTGACGCGGGCGCGCTGCATGCTTTGAGCGTTTCCGCCTCGGGCTACACCTCCGGCCAATCGGTGAATTTTTATCAAGGCGTGCCATCATTAACGTCATGGAAACGCGCGCGCCGCGTTGGCAGCGCCGCCACCATCAATATCGATCATTTGATGGCGTCTTCCGCCATCCCGTTTATTTTTTCCGCGGTGAAAATTAATCGTGAGTATTTTGGCGACGGTTCCATGCGCCAAATTGCACCCATTAGCCCCGCCTTGCATTTAGGCGCCGATCGCGTGTTGGTGATCGGCGTGCGTAATGAAAATCAAGCGGCGCCCACGCGCGGGGGCGAAGCCGATGAATACCCGTCCTTGGCGCAAATGGCCGGCCACGTTTTGAATAGTATTTTTCTCGATAGCCTAGAGGCGGATTTGGAACGGCTGCAGCGCATCAATAAGACGATTACTCTCATTCCCCAGCATCACATGCGCGAAAGCGGCGTGACCTTGCGCAAGGTGGACGTGCTGGTGGTGTCGCCGAGCGAAGACCTGGAAAAAATCGCCGCGCGCCACGCGCATCATCTGCCGTGGACGATACGCTCTTTGTTGTACAGCTTGGGGGCTTTCAACCGCAAGGGCTCGAACTTGGTAAGCTATTTGTTATTCGAGCGTCCCTATTGCCGCGAGCTGATTAATCTCGGTTATAAAGACGCGATGCATCGCAAGGATGAAATTCTGCAGTTTCTGGAAGTCACTGCCGCGGGATAGTCGTTTATTTTTTAAATATTAGTTTCAACCACAGAGAACACGGAGAATAAAAATATTTTAAATATCTCTGTGTCCTCTGTGGCGAACAATCATAGAAATAAATATAACTAATGCGAAACGCGCGTGGTGCCACCGCCCGAGAGGATGCGCACGCGCTCGCCCACTTTAAATGGTTCATCGGCGCCTTGGGTTACGGCGATTATGCGGCCGCCATCGAGCTTAACGGTAATTTCCAAACCTTTTTGCCGCGTCGTGCCTTCTTCCGCGGCCGCGCCGCCGACGCCGCCAGCCACCGCGCCTAAGATTGAGCCGACAACCGACCCCTTGCCGTGTCCGATAGTGCTGCCCGCCACGCCACCCACCGCGGCGCCCGCCATGGAGCCGACGCCGGATTTAGTGCCTTCAATATGCACTTCGCGCACCGACTCCACCGTGCCCATTTGCACTTCTTGCACGCCGCGCGTTTGCGCGCGCGAGTAATCGCCGCTGCCCACGCCACTGGCACAGGCGGACAGCAGTAGGATCGAGATCAAACCGACTGGAATGAAATAGCGCATGGAATCCTCGTGATGAAAGAGTGGGCGATTTAAAGATCAACGTTAGAGGTCTGCCACGGTTGACAGTTCCCCGCTTAAAACAGCTAAACCCGCGCTATTTTATGGCGCGTCATCAATAAATCCAACCATTGGTTGGTTAAATGTTCTTGCACTTGGTTTTGCGCCAAGCGCTCGTCGAGATTATCGAGATCGACGATGTCGAGCGGCTGATCTTGCCACGAGCAACTGAAAACCGCTTTAGTGCGCAAACCGGTGTGCGGATCGATTTGCCATTGCAGGCATTGTGAACACACGCCTTTCAAGCAGCATTGCATCGGCGTGTTGATCGAAGCCGTGGTCGCGGGTTTTTGCGTGAGATATGGCGCCAGTTCGCGCGCACGCGCATCGCGTATCAAGCGCACCAGCCGATTACTGCCGATGACTTGCAGTCTGGTAGCGTCTTGCAAGCGAATCGGAATGTCGCCGAGCTTGCCCGTGGCGTATTGCACGATGGCATTGAGCAGCGGCGCGCTGACGCTGCGGTCTTGCGGTCGACGCGCTTTGATCGGCGCGCCAGCTTCACTAACCCAAAGTATCGCATCGGTCGCGGCTTCGATTTCATTCTGACAGAAAACATCTTGCGCGCTGTCGAAGCAACCGACAAATAGCACGCGATTGCCTTTTTCGCGCAGCGCTTTGCCGGTCGACTGCACGTGCGCCGCGCCATGACGACCGCCGATGAACAAAACGGTTTCGCCTTCTGGAATCGTGGCGCGCACGCCCGTGGGGCCCATGAGCGTTACCGGATCGCCCGGTTTAAGCGTGGCCACCAGGCGCGAGCTGGCGCCGCGTTCAATAACTATTAATGAAACGATGCCTGTGTCCGCGTCCACGCGCGCGCCAGTCATGGCCAGCGTTTCGGTTTGCAGGCGCGTGCCGTCCACCAGCGGCGCCTGGGTTTCAAAGTTTTGTAATCTAAAGAATTGCCCGGCGCGAAAGCGGCGCGCCGCCATCGGCGCAAACACGTTGAGTTCCACCACCGTAGGCGTTAAGCGCCGCACCGATTGCACCCGCGCCGCCAGCATTTCTTCGATATGCGCGCGGAATTTTTGGTATTCGGCGACGCTGCCGATTTTATTTATTTTGCTGCCCAAGGCCGCGACGATCTTGGGGTAGGTGCGCTGCCCCGACGCCACCGCCTTGACTACGCTGCCGTGAAACACCGGATGCGTATCGCCCAAGAAACTCACGCGATGATCGTTCACATCGTAGGAAGTGAACGGTCCGAAATCGTCGGTCTTGCAATGCGGCGCCACGGGTATCGGCTCCAGCTTGCCGTTTACTTCGTGGTTGGTCTGATAATGTCCGCGCTCTTTATGGAAATGACCTTTGTGCTCGAATTCATAGGCGACATTCGGACGCGCGCCCGTGGCCACCAAAATCGCGCGCGCGGGAATCGTCACGTCTTCCCCGGTTTCGCGCCATTTGCCTTCGTCATTGGGACGCAGCCGTTTGGCCACCAACGCCTCGACTTGGCCGTCTTGATCCACGCGCGCTTCCTTCGGCTCCAAACCTTCGGCGTAATAAATACCTTCTTCGAAGGCCTTGATGATTTCTTCGTGGTTGCGCGTGTACGCGGGCGATTGGTTCATGCCCTTGCGGTAAGCGATGGTGACGCCGCCCCATTGGCGAATGAACGGCAGGAAATTCGGCGCCTCATGCTGTTTGGCGGCGCGTTCGCGTTCGACGCGCACCATGCGCCCGTGCGCCAGGAATTCATCGAGAATTTTAAGCGCGCCTGGGTTCAATCCCGCGCGGATCGCGGATTCGCTTTTGGTTTTTAGCAGCGCCTCGTAGCGCCCCAGCATTTTTTCCACTTGCACGATGTAGTACGCCTGAATTTCCGTGGCGGTGTCGACGCCCGTGAGACCGCCGCCGATGACCACCGCTGGCAGGCGCACTTGCAGATTGGCCAAGCTCGATGCTTTGGCGGCGCCCGTTAATTGCAAGGCCATCAAAAAATCGTTGGCTTGGCGCATGCCCGGCGCGAGGCTGCCTGGAACCGGCAGCGCCTGCGGCAAACCCGCGCCGATGCAAATGGCGATATGATCGAAGCCCGCGTGCCAAGCGTCTTCGACGGTCAAGGTGCCGCCGAAGCGCACGCCGCCGAACACTTGAAAATGCGGTCGCCGCGCCAGCGACAGATAAATCAATTTTAAGAAGTTTTTGTCCCAACGGTTGGTGATGCCGTATTCGGCCACGCCGCCAAAACCAGCGATAGTGCGCGTGTCCAAGGCTTCTTCCAGTTGACCGTAATCGCGAATCGGTTGCTGCAGCAGCGTCGCGGGCAAGGTTTCGATTTTCAATCCGTCGGCGCCAACTACGGCGAAACCTTCCATGAGCAAATGATGCGACAAAGTGAAACCCGCGGGACCCATGCCGAAGACCAAAGTTTTGAGGCCGTTATACGGTTTCGGCAAAAATTGCCGCGGACGCAGCGGGTTCCAGCGAATCAGCAAATCATAAATTTCCACGCCCCAGGGCAAATCCAACACGTCGGTGAGAATGCGCGTTTCGGTTTGCGGAATATTCACTGGGTCTTGTTTCTGATAGATGCAACCCTTCATGCAATCGTTACAGATGCGGTGCCCGGTAGCGGCGCACATCGGGTTGTCGACCGTGATCATGGCCAGCGCGCCAATGGCATACCCCAATTTTTTGAGCGAATGCATTTCCGAAATTTTTTCATCCAGCGGGCAGCCGGTCAGCGTTACGCCGAGCGGATTGACCTTCAGGCCCTTGTCTGGCTCGCCTTTCTTTTCCGGAAAACCCTTGGAACAGAAATCACCATCGTGATCGTGGCAATAGATGCAATAGTTGATTTCGTTTTGCACCTCGCGCGCGTTCATGCGCAAGTCGGTTAATTTAAAACCGTCGCGTCGCCGCAAGTGCTCGGCCGGACCGCTCACGCGCCCGACAGCGTCGTTTAAGGGAACGATGGGAACCAGATTTTGATGATCGATGCCTTGCGGCAAACGGAAGCTGACCCAACTCGCCACCGCGGCTTGGCCTTCGGGCGTGGTCATGGCGCGCAAGCACCAACGCACCAACTTTTCAATCGGTTCGGCGTTGGTGGTTTCATCCAACAATAATTTTTCGCCGTATTGGGCGATGGCCAATTCGCGGTCCACGCTGTCGTGACCGGTTTGCTTAAGCGTTTGACTCAGCCAGGCATCGAGTTCCGCGAAGCTTTCGAATTCTTCTTTTTTCAGCAGCCGTCGTCGCGCGCGCCGTTGCACGAAAAATTTTTTGAAATGAAAAATGGGATCGTGCGATAAAGTTTGCTGACGCAATGCTTGCGCGGCTTTTTCAATGCCGAAAATTTCAGCGATGAAACCGTCGAGTACCGGCCCGCAGGCGAGTAGCAATTCGCTCACTTGCAGCGGCGTCAATGACAGCGCGCCTTGGCGCCAAGCGCGCAAGTTGTCGTGCAATTTTTGGTCTTGCGCGCGCAGCCGCGCCAGAAACAGCCCGTCGATTTTTTGCAGGCCCTCGGGCGTGAAAAGCTCGGCGAAATTCAAGCCGTGCTTCAGTATTAGCGTCGACGGCGACTCAGAGGAAGACATGAAAAATTCGATATCCGGCGTTCAGAAGAAAGGGCAATCCGCTCTTTAATTAATTCACGATGTGGCAGAAAGCGTATTGTATGTCCAGGCGCGGATAAATGCCTAGATGAAAATTAGCGCGTGCCCCGCGGACGCGCTCGAATTTACTTAGTCTTGCAGGTGCTGGCGCCGAGCAAACTGTAAACCGGACACCAACCGGTAACCACAGTGAGTAGCGGGACAATGCCAATCAAACCCAACCAGCGGATATTGCCTTCCAGAATGAACAATAGGCTTAACAGTGCCAAGCCAATTACGACGCGAATAATTTTATCTATGCCACCAACATTTTTTTGCATAAAGAACTCCTTGTGAGCATGGATTATTGATCCAGTATGGCCCTGCGCTTCTATGCCAGCAACCGTCGATAATTTATCGATGCCAATCACCCGATTTACCGCCGGTTTTGGAAATCAGACCGATATCGGTCAAGGCCATGCCGCGATCCACGGCTTTGCACATATCGTAAATCGTCAACAAGGCGATTTCCACAACGGTAAGCGCTTCCATCTCGACGCCGGTTTGCGCTTGGGTGCGCACGGTGGCGCGGCAGTGCACTAAAGATTTGGATTCGTCAGGCGTTAGATTAATCTCAATCGCGCTGATCGGAATGGCGTGGCACAAGGGAATAAGCTCGGCGGTTTTTTTCGCCGCCATGATGCCCGCGACGCGCGCCACGGCGAGCACATCGCCTTTTTTATTCGTGTTTTGCAGAATCATTTGCAGCGTTTGCGGCTGCATGCGGATGACGCCTTCCGCCACTGCCTCGCGCGCGGTGCTGGCCTTGGCGCCCACGTCCACCATGTGCGCTTCGCCGTTCTGATTAAGATGTGTCAGTTTGCTCATAAGCAAATATTATTTTGGCGCTGGGTCGTGGCGAATGCGCGGCAGCAGCGCGGTTAAATTGCATGGCGCGGTGGTCGAGTTTAATTGCGGCAGAATAATTTTATCCATGCCCAAGCGACACGCGCCGCTCGAACCCGGCAAGCAGAAAATCAAGGTACCGTCGGCCACGCCGCCGATGGCGCGCGACTCGATGGTCGAGGTGCCGATTTCCTCATAGGAAAGCAGACGAAATAATTCACCGAAACCAGGAATCGGTTTGGTGATAAGTGGCGCGACCGCGTCGGGCGTTACGTCGCGCTGGGTAAGTCCGGTGCCGCCCGTCGTTACGATGACGTCGATATTTTTATCCGCTACCCAGGCGCGGCATTGGGCGCGCAAAGCTTCAATATCGTCTTTCAAGATCATGCGCGTGCCAAGCTTGTGTCCCGCGGCTTCCAAGCGCTCTTGAATCAAGTCTCCGGAAGTGTCGTTGTCGCGCGTGCGCGTATCCGAGACGGTTAACACCGCCACGTTTAAGGGAATAAACGGGCCTTTAGTTTTTTTGCTCATGGAATTTCTCGTGTGTCGTGCTTCGATAGCCGCTATCATAACCGCAGTTGACGCGCTTGACTAAGAGGCTCGATCTCCATTACGTAAACCAATCCGTTATGTTAACTCTCGAACAAGCTCGCGCCGCGATTTTGGCGGACGTTAAACCGGCGACGGCGCAACAAATGGTCCCGTTGCTGCAAGCACATGGCCGTTTTGCCGCGGCCGAACTGCGCGCCCAGGTCGATAATCCGGCGTTTGATAATTCCGCCATGGATGGCTACGCCTTGTCTTTGTCCGATCTGGTCGCGGCGCAGTTCAAGCTGCCTTTGCGCGGTAGCGCGCGTTGCGGCGATGCGCCCGGACGACTCACGCCTGGCACCACCATGCGTATTTTTACTGGCGCGCCCATGCCGCAAGGCGCCGACGCCATCGTGATTCAAGAAGACGTCAAACTCGATGGCGATACCGTGATCTTTCCCAAGACCGCGCAAGCGGGAAGTTATTTGCGCTTGCGCGGCGAGGATTTTCGCCGCGATGACGTTTTGTATGGCGCGGGACAGAAACTTTCCGCCTACGATCTGGCCTTGTTGTCCGCGGCCGGCGTCGCCCAGCTTTCGGTGTATACCAAGGCGCGCGCTTTGGTCGTGGCCACGGGCGACGAATTAGTGACGCCAGGTACGCCGCTGGCGCCCGGTCAAATTTACGAATCGAATCGTTTGGCGACGCTGTTGTTATTGCAGGAATTGGGGGTGGAAGCGGTGGACGGCGGCACCGTGCGCGATGAGCCCGCGGCCTTGCGCGGGTTGTTAAAATCATCGGCGGATTTCGATTTTGTCATCACCAGCGGCGGTGCCTCGGTCGGCGATCACGATTTGGTGAAGCAAGTGTTTGCCGAAATCGGCGAAATTAAATTTTGGAAAGCCAAGATCAAGCCGGGCAAGCCGATCGCCTTCGGACGCGTTGGCGAGCGCACGCATTTTTTCGCGTTGCCGGGCAATCCGGTGTCGAGTTTGGTGACGTTTAAATTGTTCGTCGAGCCCGCGATCATCGCTTGGCATCACGCCAAATATTATTTTCCCGAACTCCTGGCCACGGCCGCCAACGATTTTCGCCGTCATGCGGGCCGCACCGAGTTCGTGCGCGCGCGTTTGGTGAGCGAGCGTGGAAAGCTCGTGGCGACCGCCTTGCCCGGTCAAGGCTCGCACATGCTCAAGCCGATCCGCGAAACCAACGGTTTCATTCGCGTGGATGCCGAGGTCGAGGGCTTCAAGCGGGGCGAGACGGTCACGGTGATTCCGTTGAGCACCCATTTTTATTGATCGTTATGTCTAAACCCCATGCCCATATCGCGCGCTGACATCACGGGCGTCATTCTGGCTGGTGGCCGTGGGCAGCGCTTAGGCGGAGTGGATAAAGGATTGCTGCAAATAGATGACCGGCTATTCGTTGAGCGCATTATCGAAGTGCTGCGTCCGCAGGTGGGTCATTTGATGATTAATGCCAATCGCCATCACCAACAGTACGCCGCTTACGGCTTGCCTGTCGTGGCCGATGTCATTGGCGATCATTACGGACCCTTGGCGGGAATCTTGAGCGCCATGCGCGCCGCGCAAACATCATGGCTGGCGTGCGTTCCTTGCGATGCGCCAGCATTGGCAACGGATTTGATCGAAGATTTGATGGCGGCTGTCGCCGTCGACACCGAAGTGGTCACGGCCAGTTTCGAGGGACGTTTGCAACCAGTTTTTGCTTTGATGCGTTGTTCGCTGGCGGATGATTTGCAATCCTATTTGGAAAACGGTGGACGCCGCGCGCAAAGTTGGTGCCGTCAACGACGTCTGGCGCAAGCCGATTTTTCCGCCAGACCGCGGATGTTTCAGAACATTAACACGCCGCAGGACCTGAATGATTACGTTTGCTCGTTAACGCAAACACCAAACGTCTAAGTTCAGGCTATTCCTCGTCCTCGTTGTATTCCTTGGGCAAAAGATGAGCGATGCCTTTGTGGCAGTCGATGCAAGTCTTGCCCTCTTTTTGCGCCAACAGATGTTTTTCTTGGGCTTTCGGTCGTTGCTTATGCGCGTCCATGCTTTGGAAGTTGTGACAGTTGCGACACTCGCGTGAATCGGTGGCTTTCATGTGATTCCATTCATTGGTGGCCAATTCCATGCGCTTGGTCTCGAATTTTTCGGGCGTATCGATGGTGCCCAAAATTTTGGCGGGAAGCTCGACGTAGGAAGCCTTGACCTTGCGCGCGACTTTATGCACCCAGTCCTTGGGCACGTGGCAATCGGAGCAAATCGCGCGCACGCCCGTGCGGTTGGCATAGTGAATGGTTTCTTTGTATTCCTGGTACACGGTGTCGCGCATTTCATGACAGCTGGTACAAAATTCCAGCGTGTTGGTGGCTTCCATGGCGGTGTTGAATCCACCCCAAAAGATAATGCCCGAGAAAAAACCCACGATCAGCAGCGTTAACAGCGAATACTTGGCGCTTGGTTGTTTTAAAATATTCCAAGTGCGTTTTAGGAAACCGGACTTATTATCCATATTGTTCTCCGGATAATGATGTTACTGCCACTTATAAATGTACGACGCGCCGATGAAGGTCACATGTTGTCGAGTATCGAATGATACGGTGGTGTTGTCGGAATAAATAAACGGCACGTCGTTGTAACCCCACGTCCATTCATCCAGCCGCGCGCGTTGATGCACCAAGGTAACGCGCACGTCGGCATTTTTCTGGAGCGCGTACTTGCCATAAAGCATCAGCTTGAACTCATCGTAAGAAACTTCGGGCAAACCGCCTTGCTGGTTAAAAAATGTTCTGTTGTTGGCGCTGGCGGCGCCATCCAATTCCTGATTGTAGCGAGTGCTGTCGTTGAGATACGAAAGATCCGCGCCTAGCTCGAGGCGTCCAGACGGTTTTCCCGCGATACCGATGCCGAAAGTGGTGTTGAGATTGCGCAATACCATGTCATAGCCGGTGGAGTGCGCGACATGCAGCTCTTGATCTCCTTGAGACCAATAGGTGGTGAGTTTCCACGAATCGGAAAATGCCCAAACAGCATCGACGCTGTAAAGCAAGTTGCTGGAATCCCGCAAGCCTTTGGTGGTCGGAGCGCCATAATTGTCCTTCGCATCTTCGATCACAAACTGCAACGTCAGGCTTTCGCTCGCGGACCAATCGGCCGATAGTTTCGCCTTGTCACGAATGCGATTCATAAAAATCAACGGGAAGGTAGCGGTACGGCTATAGATTTGGGTATCGGAAAGTTCCGTGACACCCGTGGCTGGCAGGCTGTTGGGCTTCAACCAGCTGGACGCGCCATCGCGACGGTTGCCGCTGTAACTAAAAGCGCCGTTGAGCGTTTCCGACAGCGAATGCCGTAGTTCGGCGCGCCAGCCGATTTCCTCGGTCTTCGCGCGCACGCCCGACAGTCCCGCGATGCTGCTGCCGACGCAATCGCCCGTGGTGGGGTCGATCGTGGCGCAGCCGGGGCTGGAAAAATCGCCGCGATCCACGTATTCATAATCGGTGCCGAGCGTGGCGCGATAGTTGTTGGGTAACTGATAGCTGCCTTCCAATTTGCCGGCTATTTTTTTCAACGAGTATTTGCTGTTGGCAAAAAAATCCGTTCCTTCGACGCTGTACAAGGCTTGCGGCGTTTTGTCCTTTCTGTCTTCGTAACGCAGATTAGCCAGCAAGGAAAGTTTTTGCGTAGCGTGCGTGGTCAGGCCTAATTGCAGCAGTTGCGTATCGACCTTGCCGCCCAAATCGCTTTTGCCGCTGGGAGCGCCTGTCAGGCCATTGCCGAGGAAGTTGTCGTTCTGTGTAGCGCGAGTGAATGCGTACTTAAATGTGGCGCGGGTTTTTTGCGACACCGCGTAATTGCCGGACAGATAAAATTGGTGTGCTTCGTTGTCAGGCGGTAAGGCCATGGGCAGTGCCAATGTATTGCGCAAGCCCGCATCCAAGGCCGTGGGCGTGCCAAGAGGATTGGTTAAGGTGCCTGGGACATTCGGTCTTAAGGCGCCAAACGCATTGGTATAGAACGAGCCATAATAACCTCCGCTAAGCTGTAAGCGATCACTGGAAAAATTTAATTTAGCTTCGATTTGACGCGTAGTGGACTTGATCGGTTCGGGCAGCATCAGCAGCGCCCATTGCGTCGTGCTGGCGGTGCATACGCCGTCCGTTACCCATGAAGCGCTGCAGGCGAAACCTTTGCCGAATAAGCGCGCCCCTTCTTTATCTTCATTTTTAGCGTTTACTTCGAATTGCAGACGTGGTGTAAGCCATTTATCCAGGCCTAGTCCGATGCTTTCGCGTTTTGTTTTTAAATCCAATTCCGATCCGGTGCCAGGAGCCGACAGCAGCACCACCGAAGGATTGGTTGAGCCAGCGCCTTGCAAGCCAGTATTGATGGTGCGCGGGTAATAGCGCGAGAGCTGACTGTAGTCGGCGTAATATCTCCAGTCACCTTGCTTTTGTTGCGTGAAGCGCAAGTCGCGGTCGCTGAATCCGAGGTTGCGGCCTTCGAAGATAGTCGAGGTTCCCGTGGCATCGTCGCGTTTAATGGAATCGATATCCAAGAGCAGGTAGCTGTCTTGGTGGCGCATGCCGTTGTATTGCCCGAAAAACGATCTTTCCTTGCTGTCGCCGCTTAAGGCGCCGACGCCGACACTGGCCGAACTATCCGGTTTGGTGAATTGCGCGATGTCTTCCCCTTCCTCGGCGCGCGCCGCGCTGAAAACAGCGAGCAGGGACAAAATCAAAACTTTTTGGGTGAAGCCGTGATGTTGTGTAGTTATATTCATGACCGTTCCCCTTTCTCAACGGAAGTTGAACTGAGGAGTTGGATTCGTGGCGCTCGGATTGTTGGTGCCATGAACTTGCGTGTGGCAGTTCAAGCAACCTCGCCCTTGCGTGTAATTGATGCCGCTTTTGCCAGACGTTGTCGCGCTAAGCAGCGCGGAGGATTGTCCCTGACCGCGTAGTTGCGCGACTTGTCCTCCGTGCGGCGTATGACATTGATGACACAGAAACGGCGGACGCGCCTTGAGCATGCTTTCGGCGACGGTGCCATGCGGGTTGTGGCAGTTGCTGCAATCTTCCGCGACCGGCTCGTGGGTATGCACGAACGGGCCGCGTTTTTCCATGTGGCAGGTGTAGCACGTGTCGTTCACGCTATCGCGCTTCATGAGTTTCGGCCCGGCCGAGCCGTGCGGGTTATGACAATCGGAACACGCCATCTTGCCTTCGGGAATGGGATGGTGCGAAGGGCGATTGATTTGCGCGCGTTGTTCTTTGTGACAGGTAAAGCACGCTTCAGGCTGCGTTTGCTTGTTACGCACCTTGTCGTGCTGGGTATGTATTTCGTGACAGGAGGTGCACGCCACATCGCGTGTCTGATGCGTGCTGCCCGCCCACAGCATGCGCATGCCGCCTTGATGACACGTCAGGCAGGTTTCGTTTTGCGTCTGCGCGTCGCTAGGTTGGTAGGCTTTGCCCTTGGAACCATAAATGACGTCGGGTTTGGCGCGGCCTTTTTGATTGGGATCGCCTTTGAGGTGTGATTCGCTTTTACCGTGACACTCCTGACAGGTGGGGGTGCGAGAGTCGGCTTTGACACCGTGAGCGGTTTTGTAAATCGACAATACTGGCCAGACGTCGGTTTCGTCGTGACAGCGGGTGCAGACGGCGTCTTCTTTTAGAGACGTGCTGGCATCCTTCAAGGGCTTGCCCAGTTCAGGCAGCGCGCTTTCCGCCATAACAGCATTAATTCCCCACAGGCCGCCGATGAAAACGTACAAAATAGTTGTTGTTCTCAAGAATTTCATCTTGTGCTCCCTTACTCTCACTGTCACCGCGGTCAGCGATCGCGGTTACTTAAACTTTTTCTAGAGAGAAAGAATCCAGTCCACTAAATTTTTAATTTGGGCCATATCCTTGGTTTTAATTATTTTATGATCTTCTTCGTGACCGTCCGGGAACTTGGCCTTCTCTCCCGTCGTGATATGCGTGATCAGCCTGGATTCGGCGTCGTTTTTGCCACGATACTTGGCCGCGACCTTGCTCCATGCTGGGCCGTCTTTTTGCTTGGCAGGGTTGTCTTCAATCGTATGACACTTGAAGCAACCGTTTTGGCGCGCCAAGGTTTTCGCGACCTCGGCATCGGCCGCGAACGCTTGGCTGGAAAAAATAAATGTTACGAGTAGGGAAAAAATACTAAAACAGGCATAAATTCGAAAGTTCATTTTTTCCTCCGTACATCTGTCCATGACGGGAGGATTATTGCAGCGGCAGCATTATAAAAACTTTGACCTGGGTCAAACAATATGGAGAGCCACTTTCAGCAAATGAGTTGCGCTATTTCCAGCGAACTTGTTGGTGAGGTGAAATCCGAAAAATGGCCATAGCGTTGCGAATATAAAACGCGCCAATGCTGTATCGCCATATAAAACAAACGCTTTAACGTCAATTAAACCGTAATAAATTTTTCGGATGGCAGCAAAAAGGATGTGTATGAACTATCTTAAAATATAAGCAAGGGATTGAGGGTCGGTGTGAATTTTTTAAAGACTAACTTAATAAGCAAGCGCGCGGTTCCTGCCGACAAAAAAGTTTGTAGACATCTGTAAAGGGAGAAATTCCCTGATGGCAAAAAAACTTCGTTCGTCTTCCTCTAAACAGCGCCGACCGATTCGGCGTCGCGCGGCATTGCCAAAAGAAAATATAAAATCCAAGGGTGACGTCGCCAACGTCACGCCCGAGCACGTGACTTCGATTTTAATGAGCAATTTGCCAGGCATGGTTTACCGCTGTCATAACGATAAAGATTGGACGGTTGAATTCGTCAGTGTCGGCAGTTATGCGCTCACCGGTTATTACCCAGAGGATTTTATAAGCAATCGTATTACCTACGGTTCGCTGATTCACGCGGACGACAGCGAGATGGTTTGGGAGCAAGTGCAAAAAGCCATCCGCAATAAATCCCGCTTTGAACTTATTTACCGCATTCATACCGCTAGCGGCGGACAAAAATGGGTATGGGAGCGCGGCTATGGAATTTTTTCCGACGCCGATGAATTGATGTTTCTCGAAGGTTTTATAACGGACATCAACGCCCTGGTGCTGGCGCAGCAGAGCGTGCGCGAAAGCAATACTTTATTGGAAAATGTATTCTCCAATCTGCATGTCATGATCGCTTATCTCGATCCGCAATTTAATTTTATTCGCGTCAATCACGCCTATGCCGCGGACGACGAGCATGATCCGGATTTTTACGTCGGCAAGAATCATTTCGATCTTTACCCCAACGCTGAAAACCAGGCGATATTCCGCCGCGTCGTGGAAACCGGCGAAGCCTTTGTCGCCTACGCCCGTCCCTTCGAGTACAACGAAAAAACCGATCATCCTCAGCGTGGCATGACCTATTGGGACTGGAGTCTCACGCCGATAAAAGAAGCGGGACTAGTAACTGGTTTGATATTGTTGCTGGTCAACGTCACCGATCGCCTCAAGGTCGAAGCCGAACGGCGTAAGCTATCTTCCGCGGTCGAGCAAACCGCCGACGCCGTCATCGTCACCAACCGCGAAGGCGTCATTGAATACATCAACTCCGCTTTCGAATCCGTCACCGGCTACAGCCGCGCCGAAGCCGTGGGCCAAACGCCGAGTCTGGTCAAGTCGGGCAAGCACGATAAAGAATTTTACGCCGAACTATGGAGAACCATTCTCGCGGGGCAAGTATACCGAAATATTTTTATCAATCGCCGCAAAGACGGTTTGTTGTATCACGAGGAAAAAACCATCACGCCGATTAAAGACGATCAAGGACGCATCACGCATTTTGTTTCCACCGGTAAAGACATCACCGAGCGCATGCAAGCGCAAGAGCGCTTGCAGTATCTGGCCTATCATGACGTGTTGACGACGCTGCCGAACCGGGTGCTGTTCATGGACCGTCTGGAGCAAGCACTGACGCGCGCGCCGCGCCGCGCGCGTCAATTGGCGGTGATTTTTTTGGACCTTGATCGCTTCAAGGTGATTAACGACACCCTCGGCCACGACTTTGGCGATCGTCTGTTGCAAGTGTTGGCCGAACGCTTGGGCGGTTGCGTACGTGAAGGCGATACCGTGGCGCGCGTGGGTGGCGATGAGTTCGCGATATTGCTGGATGACATGGCCTCGAACGACGACGTGGTGTTCGTGGCGCGTAAAATCATCGAAGTGTTCGCCAAGCCGCTGAACGTTTATGAGCGCGAGTTATTTGTAACCACCAGCGTTGGCATCAGCGTGTTTCCGAATGACGGTGAAGACGCCAAGTCGCTGCTCAAGAACGCCGACACCGCTATGTATCGCGCCAAGGAAGCCGGGCGCAACACTTACCAATTTTATTCCGCCGACATGAGCGTGAAAGCGGTGGAACGTCTCACCCTGGAAACCGGACTACGCCGCGCCCTGGAGCGCGAGGAATTGGTGTTGTATTACCAACCCATTATCGACCTAAAAAGCGGCGCCATCATCGCCGCCGAAGCTTTGCTGCGTTGGCAGCATCCGCAGTTGGGTCTGGTGCAGCCCGCGGAATTTATTCCGCTGCTGGAGGAAACCGGCCTGATCGTGCCCGTGGGAGAATGGGTGATGCGCCAAGCGTGCCAGCAAGCTTGTGCTTGGCAACAACAATGGAAACGGCCGTTGCGGGTAACGGTTAATCTTTCAGCGCGTCAATTCAGCGCGCTCAATCTAACCGCCCAAGTAACGCAGTTATTGAAAGCAACCCAATTGGATCCAGCCCTGCTCGAATTCGAGATCACCGAAAGCATTTTAATGCAGCAGGCCGAATCGACGATTGAAACCTTGGGACGTCTGGGCGCCATGGGCTGCCGTTTCGCCATCGATGATTTTGGAACCGGCTATTCGTCCTTGGCCTATTTGCGGCGCTTCCCGATCAATGTACTTAAAATCGATCGTTCCTTCGTGCGCGATATTCCTGGCGATAACGACGACGCCGCGATCGTCAGCACCATCATCGCCATGGCGCACAATCTTAAACTACAAGTCGTGGCCGAAGGCGTCGAGACCGAGCAGCAATTGGCGTTCTTGCGCGCCAGTGGCTGCGACAGCGTGCAAGGTTATCTTTTCAGCCGTCCAGTGCCCGCGGCAGAATTTCTGCGTTTATTGTCGATGGAAAAAATAATAAATAATTAAAAAATGACGTGAGCGATTAACCCGGCATTTTGTACACGCGCCGCCGCCAATACATCGGTGCATACAACCACGCCCACGACAGAAAAGACGCCAACCATACCGCCGCCGCAGAGACATTTAATAGAGCGCTGGCCGCGGGCATGAATTCCGCGCTAATGCGCAGCAACGCCGCCAGATTCACGCCGAACAGCACGCGCCAGGTCAGATTGTCCGCTTCCAACGCGCGCCCGGAATGGCCGAGAGTCACGCGCGATGCCATCGCCACCACCATGCCAGTGAAGAATCCGATGCCGAGCGCATGCAAGGGCGCGCGCCCGAAGTAATCGATGCCCGTGATCAGCAACGCCAGGCTCTGCAGCGTATAAAGCGTCATGCCGATGCCGAGCCACAGAAAAGCGATGTGCAGCATCGCCAACAGACGTGTGTGAAAACTGCGGCGGAATTGCCACACCCAGCTGTGTTGCAGCGCGGCAATCGCCAAGGGCGCGTCCGCCAGAAAGCGCCACGCGTCGTGGCCGCTGAGTTCGAGCAAGGCATGGCCGGTGGCGCACACTAACATCAGCGGCGGACCCCAGGCAGGGCGCACCATGATGTAATTGATCAGCGCGCTTTGACTAAAAAATGGAATCATGCGGTGCGCCACCAGAAATACAACCGGCAGCAGAAACAACCAAACACCCAGTTCGACGGCCAATCGAAAAGCAAAGGCCGTTTGCCAAGCGACACCGACGAGAAAATAGATGATACCGACCATGCCCAGGACGAGCGCGAAATTGAGCAGCCGTTCGTGCACGCCGCGTTTGCTAGCGCGATAGTAAACCGCGAATAAGGCGTATAGCGCCCAGGCCCAACCCGCCAGATACAACACTAGCGCGGCAATCAGAATGATGGCGCTGGTAAACAGGCCGAGATAAAACAAGATCATGCCCGTGGCGAGCAAGAGAAAGGCGCTGACATAGCGCGACGCCGCTATCGGTTGTCCCGCCATCCAGCGCGGATAGACCGTTAGCAAGAATCCAAAAATGAAAAACGAGAAAACCCCATACAGCATCAAAAACAGATGCGCCCTCACCGCCAGTATCGTCATCGGGAAAGGCAGCCACAATCCCGCGCGTCCCAGCAATTCGGCAAACCATAACAGCATGACCAGCGGTATCTGCAAGGCGCCCGCAAAAAACATCATGCGATGTGGCGCGGCGCTAAACGTGTTCCAGACGGATTCGTCGGCAGCAGGTTGGTGAATGGAATGCAGTGTCATGGCGGTTCATTTTCCATGATCTTTTTTTAACACTGGTAAGTGACCGTGGACATGATCCAGGTCAAGCAGCACGTAGGTTGTCGCGCGTTAGCGTAAGCGCAAGTTAAACGTATGCAACGTATACAAGGCCAAGCTAAAAAGAATCAGCGCTCCCGCTTGATGCGCGGCCGCCAAGGGAATGGGCACGATATAAAGCAAGGTGGTAATTCCCAACATCACTTGAACGGCGAGCCACGCGAGCAACCAATGCGTTGCACGCCGCGCGGGAAGAGCCAAGCCATAACGTCCGCTGGCCCACCAAAAAAGCGGTATCACCATGCAAAGCACGTAGGCGATGAGGCGATGGTCGAATTGCACCGTGGCGATGTTTTCAAAAAAATTGGTCCACGTCGGTTCCAAGGCCAGCATGCCTTCGGGGAAAAAATGTCCATTCATTAATGGAAAAGTGTTGAAAACAAAACCCGCTTTGTTGCCCGCGACAAATCCACCCGAGAGAATCATCAGAAAAATCAAACCGGTCACGATCACGCCAAAACGCCGCAACGGCGTCAGCGCGGGTAACGCGGGAGCTCGCGGTTGCCATAAATTTAACGCCACCCAAAACATATAGGCGTAAATGATGACGGCGAATCCGAGATGCGCCGTGAGCCGATAGGGGCTGACGCGCGGGATGTCGACCAAGCCGCTTTTCACCATGTACCAGCCCATCGCGCCTTGCAGGCCGCCGAGAATGAACAACGTCACCAGCTTGGGCGTCAGATCGCGCGTAATGCGGCGGCGAAGTAGAAAATAAAAAAACGGCACTAAAAATACGACGCCGATGAATCGACCGAGCATGCGATGCGACCATTCGACGTAAAATATTTTTTTGAACTCGGGCAAGGACATGCCGCGATTCACTTTGCGGTATTCGGGTGTGCGCTTGTATTTATTAAAAGCCGAATCCCATTGCGCTTGGTTTAAGGGAGGGATGACGCCTATGATCGGATCCCATTCGACTATAGAAAGCCCGGAACGCGTCAGACGTGTTACGCCACCTAATACTAATGTAACAAAAATAACAGCGCAGCAGACAAGCAGCCAAACGGCGATCGGTTTATTCGTGGGAAGGTTAGGTTCTGGCGTCATTTTCTGGCCTCGCGGCTGCGCAGATGATACCGATTCGCCCTCGCGGTGCAATGTTTCTTTGATGAATTGGCAGTGAATTCATTTACTTGAAATTAATTTCAAAGGCTTGATCTACATCAAAGTGGTTTAGGGATGGCCAAACTACAGTGCCGCCAACTTAACGATTTCTAAATCTGAGGCACAAGCACATGACACGCAAACACATTATAGGGGCGGTCAGTTTTTTGGCGATGGCGGCATTTCCAATGAGCCCAAGTTGGGCGCAAGAAGAGGCCACTGGTCATCCTAAAACACCCGGAGCCGAACTGCGCTATCAAGGCGCGCCCACCTCGATCAAGCCGGAAGAGGCGGAGACGGTGGTGACACCGCAAGCGCCCGCGGTGACGCCCGCGGAATTCACGCGCGCCAAGCAAATTTATTTCGAACGTTGCGCGGGATGTCATGGCGTGTTGCGCAAGGGCGCGACCGGCAAGCCGTTGACGCCGGATATCACGCTGAAGAAAGGCACGGATTATTTGAAGGTGTTTATCAATTACGGTTCGCCCGCGGGCATGCCGAATTGGGGAACCTCTGGCGATTTGACCGCGCAAGAAGTCGACTTGATGGCGCGCTATCTGCAACATGAACCGCCGCAACCGCCCGAATATGGCATGCCCGAAATGAAGGCGTCGTGGAAAGTGCTGGTGCCGCCCGCCAGCCGTCCCAAGAAGAAGATGAACAATATTAATTTGGATAATTTATTTTCCGTCACCTTGCGCGACGCGGGTGAAGTAGCCTTGATTGACGGCGACACTAAGCAGATCGTGAATATCATCAAGACGGGTTATGCCGTGCACATTTCGCGCATGTCAGATTCAGGCCGATATTTGTACGTGATCGGGCGCGACGCGCAAATCAATTTGATCGACCTGTGGATGGAAAAGCCCGCCAACGTCGCCGTGATCAAAGTAGGTCTCGAAGCGCGCTCGGTGGAAACTTCCAAGTACAAAGGTTATCAAGATAAGTACGCCATCGCTGGTTCCTACTGGCCGCCGCAATACACTATCATGAAGGGCGACACGCTCGAGCCGCTCAAGATCGTCGCCACCCGCGGCTTCACGGTGGACACGCAGGAATATCATCCCGAACCGCGCGTGGCCTCGATCGTGGCTTCGCACTTCAAGCCCGAGTTCATCGTGAACGTCAAGGAAACCGGCAAGATTCTGATGGTGAACTATAAGGATCTGGCGAACCTCGAAGTCACCGAGATCGGCGCCGCGCGTTTCCTGCATGATGGCGGTTTCGATTCCACCAAACGTTATTTCCTGGTGGCGGCGAATCAGTCGAACAAAATCGCGGTCGTGGATTCCAAGGAAGGCGAGCTGGTGAAGTTGGTGGACGTGGGCAAGATTCCGCATCCGGGCCGCGGCGCGAATTTTGTCGATCCCAAGTTTGGACCCGTATGGGCCACGGGACATCTTGGCGACGACAGCATTGCGCTCATCGGTACCGATAAAGAAAAGCACAAAGCGAATGCTTGGAAAGTGGTGCGCTCGCTCAAGGGCCAGGGCGGCGGTTCGCTGTTCATTAAGACGCATCCCAAGTCCAAGAATTTGTGGGTGGATACCGCGCTCAATCCCAATTCCGAGATCAGTCAGTCGATCGCGGTGTATGACATCAATAATCTCGACAAACCGTTTGAGATTATCAAGGTCGCTGAGATGGCCAATTTGGGCGAAGGCCCGAAGCGCGTGGTGCAGCCAGAGTACAACAACAAGGGCGACGAAGTCTGGTTCTCGGTATGGAACGGCAAGACGCAAGAGTCAGCGATCGTGGTGATTGACGACAAGACGCGCAAGCTTAAGACCGTGATCAAGGATAAACGCTTGATCACGCCAACGGGTAAGTTCAACGTGCATAATACCCAGTACGACGTTTACTAGTCGCTGTTATGCGCGCAGCGGAATCCATTCCGCTGCGCGATCCTTGCGAGATGAGTATGCGTAAATTTCTGGGACCGACGTGCATGCTTTTCATAACGCTGAGCACGTTGTGGTCGGCATGTGCGTTTTCCGAGATTCCCGCCGCGCGCCAAAGAGAATTAGTGTCGTTGCTCAATCAAGATTGCGGTTCCTGCCACGGACTCACGCGCCAGGGCGGTCTCGGTCCGCCGCTGACCAAGCAAGCGCTCATGGGTAAATCCGAAACCATGTTGCGCGAAGTGATCTTAAACGGCAGGCCGGGCACGCCGATGGCGCCGTGGAAGTTATTTCTGAATCCGCAAGAAGCGGATTGGCTGACACAAGTATTGCTCGAGGGGAAAACCTTTGCGCGCTGAATCTAAATATTGTCCAGCTATTCGCGCCATTTTTATCGGGGCGGTTTGCGCCGCGTTGGGCGCTTGCGCGACGCCGCGTGGAACGGGCGATCTGGGAGTAGTAGTAGAGCGCGCTAGCGGCCGTGTGCAGATTGTCGAAACCAGCCACCATACGCGTCTGGCCGAGGTGGCGGGCCTGGGCGATTTATCGCACGCTTCCGTGGTGTTCTCGCGCGATACGCGTTACGCCTACGTTTTCGGACGCGATGGCGGACTGACCAAAGTAGATTTGCTCGCGGGCCGCGTTGCAAAACGCGTCTTACAAGCGGGTAACAGCATTGGCGGCGCGATTTCTCAAAATGGCCGTTTAATCGCGGTCTCCAATTACACGCCTGGCGGCGTAAAAGTATTTTCCGCCGATACGCTGGATCTGCTGGCCGATATTCCCGCGGGCTCGGGTGACCTGTCGCCGCGCTCCAAAGTGGTGGGATTGGTCGACGCGCCAGGCGATCGCTTTGTGTTTTCCTTGTACGACGCGGGCGAGATTTGGGTGGCGGACATGCATGATCCGCGCAAGCCGCAAATTTTGAAATTTCCTCAAATAGGCAAGCAACCCTACGACGGCACCGTGACGCCGGACGGACGATATTACATCGCCGGACTGTTTGGCGAAGACGGCTTGGCGTTGTTGGATTTATGGCAGCCGCAAAGCGGCGCGCGCCGCGTGTTGAATGGTTATGGACGCGGACAACAAGCCTTGCCGATATTCAAAATGCCGCACATGGATTATTGGGCGCAGGCTAATGAGGTGGCGTTTGTGCCCGCGGTCGGACGCCATGAAGTTTTGATTATCGATCAAAAAAACTGGACCGAAGCCGATCGCATCGATGTCGTTGGCCAGCCGGTTTTTGTGGTGGCGCGACCCGACGGGCGTCAAGTATGGGTCAACTTCGCGCCGCCCGATAATGACACGGTGCAAGTGATCGACACCCTATCGCGAAAAATTATTAAAACCTTAAAACCAGGCAAGGCAGTGTTGCACATGGAATTCACGCCGCGTGGCGAAGAGGCATGGCTGTCGGTGCGTGATGAAGACCGCGTGGATATTTACGACACCGAAACTTTTGAGCGCATCGCTTCGTTGCCCGCTGACAAGCCGAGCGGTATTTTCTTTACCACCCGAGCGCAGAGGATCGGACAATGAAAACGGCTTGGAGCGCAATCGATCAACGCTTGTTGAACGACTATCAGCAGAACTTGCCGTTATCGCCGACGCCTTACGCCGACATGGCGCGCGAAATCGGCGTAACCGAGGACGAAGTTATTGCGCGTTTGCGTGAATTGAAGCAAGCGGGCGTCGTCAGCCGCGTGGGCGCGGTAGTGCGCCCCAACATTGTCGGCGCCAGCACGCTGGCGGCGATGGCGGTGCCGTCGGAACAACTGGAATCGGTGGCGGCCTTGGTGAACGGCTACACCGAAGTTAATCACAACTATGAGCGCGAGCACCGCTTGAATTTATGGTTCGTGGCCCAGGCCGCGGACGCGGCGCGGTTGCAAGCGGTGCTCGACGAGATCGCGGCGCGCAGCGGTTACGAAGTATTGTCGTTCCCGTTGGTGGAGGATTATCACATTGACCTCGGTTTTGAGTTAAAAATATGACAACCAAGGTTTCATTGTCATGACAAGACGCAGAACAGAAGATATTGGCGTCAACGCGAACCAACGTCGCGATGTAGAGATTTCTTCCAAAACTAAGCCGAACGTCATTAAACATTCGACGGCGACTTTGCGCCACCCCCAGGTTGACGAGGCAGACCGACGTCTGCTGGCGGCAATTCAGCATGGGCTGTCGCTGACCCCGCGGCCGTATGCCGAGATCGCCGCGGCATTGGGCATCTCCGAAACAGAGGTGGTGGCGCGCCTGACGTGGCTTAAAGAGGCCGATGTCATCCGCCGTTTCGGCGTGGTGGTGCGGCATCACGAACTCGGTTATTCGGCCAACGCCATGGTGGTATGGGACGTGCCAGACGAGCAAGTAACGGAACTTGGACGCTGTCTCGCCGATTTCGATTTCATCACTTTGTGTTATCGACGTCCGCGGCGTTTGCCGCAATGGCGTTACAATCTTTATTGCATGATCCACGGCAAAAGCCGCGAGCAGACCTTGGCGCAGCTTGAATGGATGATCAACCATTGCGGTTTGCAGGCGCTGCCGCACGAAGTATTGTTTTCGCGTCGGCGTTTCAAGCAGCGCGGCGCGGTATATCTGCCTAACACGGGAGAGCGCTGATGGACGCGATTGACCGTCACATCGTGAATAATTTGCAAGGCGGTTTTCCCATCTGCGAGCGTCCTTATGCCGAGGTCGCGGCGCAATTAGGCCTGGAGGAAAACGAACTCATGCGCCGCATTGACGCACTGCTTGCCGATGGCAGCTTGACCCGTTTTGGGCCGATGTATCACGCCGAGCGCTTGGGCGGCGCGCTGACGCTCGCGGCCATGAAAATTCCCGTCGCCGACTTCGAACGTGTGACGGAAATCGTAAACGCATTTCCCGAGGTGGCGCATAATTATCAGCGCGAGCATGAGCTCAATATGTGGTTTGTGATTGCCACCGAAACTCCGGAACGGATCGGCGTCGTGATCGATGCCATCGAACGCGCGACCGGCTATCGTGTGTTCAACATGCCCAAGCTGGAAGAATTTTACGTGGGACTTAGGTTTACGGTATGAAAGCGCGCGCCGCTCAAATTCTTGCTCAAGCCACTCCCAAGTTTGACGCGGTGTGGGATGCGCTCGATCGCCGTCTCATCGTGGCCACGCAAGCAGGATTGCCGCGTGTGCCACAGCCGTATCACGCCATCGCCGCGCGGCTGGATATAAGCGCTGACGAGGTAATGGCGCGTCTACGGCACATGCTCGAAGCGGGTATTATCCGCCGTATCGGCGCGGTGCCGAATCATTACGCGCTCGGCTATCAGGCCAACGGCATGTCGGTGTGGGACGTGCCCGACGAGCGCATAGGCGATTTGGGAAAAAAAATCGGCGCGCTCGATTTCGTCAGCCACTGTTATCATCGTCCGCGTCATCTTCCGGATTGGCCATATAATTTGTTCGCCATGGTGCACGGACGTGACCGCGCGGAAGTCGAAGCCAAGGTAGCGAGCATTGCCGCGCTGCTAGGTACGGCCGAGCGCGGGCACATGGTGCTGTACAGCACGCGCATTCTCAAGAAAACCGGTCTGCGTCTGGGGGCTTGAACATGTTCCGTATTTCCCAATACATGCAGGAAATTAAAAATCCCACGCCCTTGGGCCCCAAGCGTAATCCACCCGGTCCAGTGGTCATTTGGAACTTGATTCGGCGTTGCAATCTGACCTGCAAGCATTGTTATTCGATCTCCGCCGACACCGATTTCCCTGGCGAGCTGTCGACTATGGAAGTGTACAAGGTGATGGACGATCTTAAGAGTTTCCACGTGCCAGTGCTGATTCTTTCGGGCGGCGAACCGCTGATGCGGCCGGACATCTTCGACATCTCGCGCCGCGCCAAGGACATGGGCTTCTATGTCGGTTTGTCCACCAATGGTACCTTGATCGACGAATCCAACATCGAACGCATCGCGGAAATCGGTTACGACTACGTGGGCATCAGCATCGACGGTTTGCGCGCCACCCATGACCGCTTCCGCCGTCTCGAGGGCGCGTACGCTGCCTCGATGCGCGCCATTCGGTTGTGTCATCAAAAAGGCATCAAGGTGGGAATGCGTTTCACCATGACGCAGGACAATGCCGCGGAACTTCCCGAATTACTGAACCTCATGGAATCGGAGGGTATCGACAAATTTTATCTTTCGCATCTTAACTATGCGGGGCGCGGCAATATCAATCGCAAGTACGACGTGATCCTTAACACCACGCGTTGGGCCATGGATTTGTTATTCGATAAATGTTGGAAGTACACGCAGCGCGGCTTGCACAAGGAGTTCGTGACGGGCAACAACGACGCCGACGGCGTTTATTTGTTGTTCTGGGTGCGTAAGCACTTTCCGCATCTGGAAAAGCACATGCGCGCCAAGCTAGCGCAATGGGGCGGCAACTCTTCGGGAGTCAACATCGCCAATATCGACAATGTCGGTAACGTCCATCCCGACACCTTCTGGTGGCATTACAGTTTGGGCAACGTCAAGCAACGCCCGTTCTCGCAAATTTGGCAGGATGTTTCCGATCCGCTCATGGCCGGGCTCAAGGCCAGTCCTCGCAGCATTAAGGGTCGTTGCGGCGCTTGTCGATACTTTGATATTTGCGGTGGTAACACGCGCGTGCGCGCGCACCAGCTCAGCAACGATCCCTGGGCCGAGGATCCAGCGTGTTATCTGACTGACGAAGAAATCGGAGTTGAGAGTCACGAACGTTTGCGTAACCGGCCTTATACCCGCATCGCCATCGCGGTTACAAATAAGTAAACGAAAAGTTAAGATAGTTCGTGGGAAAAAAATTATTCTGCTTTTCTATTCTATTTTTCATGGCCAAAGTTTTTGCCATGGAACCTAGCGCCATGCCTCAACTATACGGCGCGCATTGCGCCAGTTGTCATGGCGTCGAGCGTCTGGGTGGCAGCGGCCCAGCTTTATTGCCTGAAAATCTAGGACGTATCAAGCGCGACGAAGCGCTGCAAGTGATTCGCAGCGGTCGCTCGCAAACGCAAATGCCGCCGTTTCAGGAAAAACTTTCCAACGATCAGATTCGCGGATTGGTGGATTTCATTTACACGCCATTGGCGCAAGCGCCACGCTGGGACGAAGCCGATATCCGTGCTTCACAGGTAATCCATAATAAACTGGCGACACTGGGCGACAAGCCGCTGTTCAAGGCCGACCCGCTGAATTTGTTTGTGGTGGTCGAGACAGGCGATCATCACGCCACTATTCTCGATGGCGATAAGTTCGAGCCAATCTTCCGTTTCCCCACGCGTTTTGCGCTGCATGGTGGACCCAAATTTTCGCCTGATGGACGTTTTGTGTACTTTGGCTCGCGCGACGGCTGGGTGAGCAAGTTCGATATTTATAATCTTAAATACGTCGCCGAGATTCGCGTCGGCATTAACATGCGCAACATCGCCGTCTCCAGCGACGGCCGTTACGTGCTGGCGGGCAATTATTTGCCGCACACGCTGGTGCTGTTGGATGCGCGCGATCTTTCATTGCTCAAGATCATTCCCGTCGTGGGCGACGCTGGTAAAAGTTCACGCGTGAGCGCGGTCTACGACGCCGCGCCGCGCAAGAGTTTCATCGCCGCGCTCAAGGACATTCCCGAAATCTGGGAGATTCCCTACGACGACAAGGCCGAACCGATCTATCGTGGTTTGGTGCACGACTACCGTTTGGGCGAGGGCTTAGCGGAGAAGGGACCGTTTCCAGTGCGCCGCATTTTACTTGACGATTATCTCGATGATTTCATGTTCGACCAATCGTATACCCATCTCATCGGCGCGGCGCGCAACGGCAAGAACGGCCAGGTGGTGAATCTAATCGTCGGGCGCAAGATCGCCGACGTGGATTTACCTGGCTTGCCGCATCTGGGCTCGGGCATCACCTGGGATTATCGAGGAACGACGGTGCTGGCCACGCCGAATCTCAAGGATGGGCTGGTCACGGTCATCGATATGAAGAATTGGAAAACGATCAAGCACATCAAGACATTGGGCCCCGGATTTTTTCTGCGCTCGCACGAGAACACGCGTTATGCATGGGTCGATGCCTCTTTTAGCGCCGATCAAGACGCAAAGGACACGATTCAAATCATCGACAAGGAAAAGCTCGAGATCGTCAAAACCTTAAAGCCTGCAAAGGGTAAAACCGCGGCGCATGTCGAGTTTACGCGCGATGGAAAATATGCGCTGGTCAGCATTTGGGAAATGGATGGCGCGCTGGTGATATACGATGCCGCCTCATTCAAGGAGATTAAACGTGTGCCGATGAAAAAACCGTCGGGCAAATACAACGTTTACAACAAAATCACGCGGTCGGAAGGTACTAGCCACTAAATTCCCCCACGGCCGCTGCCAGTATTCGCGCGCTATTTTCGAATTGGATGCATAATGAATTTCAAGCTCAGGCAAGAAGGAGGCCGCATGTTTGAAGTTCAGGAGCGGTTAGGACAGTTCGATGAAGATGGTTTGCTAATCAATCCCGCGCAGTGGAATGAAACGATGGCCAGGGAAATCGCGCAACGCGAAGGCATCGGTACGCTAACGGATGAGCATTGGCAGGTGATTGGTTCTCTGCGAGATCATTACGCCAAGTTTGGCGTCGCGCCCGCCATGAGCCATGTCAGTCGCGCTCATGGTAAAGACAAGCACTGGATTCACGATTTGTTCCATACCTGTCTTACCGCGTGGCGCGTGGCCGGTTTGCCCAATCCGGGTGAAGAAGCCAAAGCCTATCTAAACGATATGTAAACAACGGGTTCTAGGGACGATTTTTATAGCTTCTGAGATCGGTTCGACATGGACCCGGAAACAGTAACGGAATTGGCTCAACGCATTCGAAAAAAGCACTTCAAAAGCATCAAGCAATCAGCCGTCTAGAGCAAGTATCCGTACGCCGCTTAATTTATTGTTAGCGTGTTAACCATGAGCGCGCCCGCACGGTTAATACGGCGTAAGGGAATATCCAAAATAAAGTAAAGAAAGAATAATAAGAATAAAAGATGCCATAGACGACGTCCCACGAACGTTCGCTGCGCAAGTAATAGAGCATGTAAAAACTAGACATGACTCCAATGGCAAATAAAAACCGCAGAACGGTAAGGGGCTGATTCAAGGACAATACGATGAGCAGGATAAGCGTGATGTACGCGACAGGGTAGCGTAAATTTGTAATGACATTATCCATCAAAGCAATCAACAGCGATCTGATTGGCCGTCTCCAAACAATTTTGGCAAAATGAACTTCTTCGCGCACATAGCTGCGTTCCCAGCGCAGATACATTTTGCAAAGACCCATATAGTCCCGCGGAACCACCGTGCGGACAACGGCGGTGCGTTGATACACGGTGTCATAGCCGCGCGCCAAAATAAAATTGGTCATGGCCCGGTCTTCTCCATAAGTAGATGGCACGCCGAGAAATTTCTGCGCTATCCACTTGTCTAGCACCTCGCGCACTGCCGAAAGCCGGTAGGCCGATAATGCTCCCGGACAGCAATAGACGGTTCCATATGTCGATTGCACCGCACGCAACATGTCAAAGGACAGTACATACCGCACGTGCAACATGCGTGGAATTATGCCGTCGCGCCGGTTATACACTGTTACTTTACCCGCGACGGCGCCCACGCGTGCGTCACGAAAGGGTCCGGTGATTTCCAGCAAGGCGCGTGGTTCAATCACGCTGTCGGAATCGATAGTCACTACCACTTCTCCTCGCGCCTGACGGAACCCTGCCTCCAGCGCCGCGCGTTTGCCGCAATTGTGAAGGAAGCGTAATGGCGTCACCAATCCGGGATGACGGTTGACGGCGCGCTGAATATATTTCCAGGTGTCGTCTTTACTGCCGTCATCGACAACAAAAATTTCCAAGCGATTGCGCGGGTAGTCGGCGGCGGCAACCGAATCGATGGCATGCATAATCATTTCGCCTTCGTTGTATGCGGGAATAATCACGGTAAGTGCTGGCGCATCTTGCCCACAGGCGGCGGCAAAAGGACGGTAGCGAAACCATAGAAAGGTGCGAAAACTTAGCAACAAACTGCCCATGGAAATCCAAAGCAAGCTGGGACGCAGCATCACGTGCAGCCAGCCATGTACGTTGGCTGCTTGCCATAGCGGCCGGAAGGCTTTGCCTGCAAATGTTCCATAAGTAATCAACCCAAGCCCCAAGACAATAGAAATGCGTAGGATCCATTCCCATATATCCGCGGAGTTGGTCAGAGCTAAAGCTTCATCGATTGGGGAAAATGAGTTGGTTTTATGCGGTAGCACGCTTTAATACCTGAGATAACAGTGTGACGGTTGATAAGCAGATTGAAACCGGTTTTTACGCTGAATTCACGCCTACTCGAAATGGCTTTAAATAAAGCTTTCCTTTAGAAGATCGAAAGCTAATAAAGTTTATGGTTAGCCGATCAAATTTCAACTTTATTAATGATGCGATCCGGTTATTTCCTTCCGCTTCTAAATTTGTGGATGCGGTTCTGTGGAAGGGGAGTATATACTCTCTCTCCTAAACTAAAATCGTGTGTCTGGGGATGGACATGCCAAGCTGGCTAAGACCGGCATTTATAGCTTTGAGCCTGATACCGATAGCGGTATGGGCCAATCCGTTCGCCTCCTTACCTTTGCAGCCCTGGGGCGATACCAAGCTCACCGGAAAAACCATTTTCACTTTGGAAAATGGCGATTACACCCATCCTCGCTTTTCACCCGACTCGCATTACCTGGCATTTGCCCGCGAGGTGTCCGAAGGCTCCACCGAGCTCACGGAGATTCAGGCGCTCGACCTTAAAACGCTGCGTCTTAAAATGCTGCTCGACGCCAAGAGTTCGCGCGAATTCGCGATATACAAAAGTTTCGTCGCTGGGTTCACTTGGAAAAATGCCACCACCTTGCAAGCCAGCGTCTCCGATGGCGACGTCAACGGCATGAATCTTATTTTTGACGTGGCGCTGGGAAAATTGGTGGAGAAAAAACCCCTGGGCTCGGGCGACAGCGCTAACAGTAAATTCAACGCTGAAACCTTGGCGGCATTTCCTTCGATCCCGCGGCCAGCGTTGGAAAATGCCTTACTCAACGGATTTAAAGTCGGCGACGATAAATACGTGGTACAAAAAAATTATTGGAAGCAAGATAACGACATTTGGTACCTCGACGTCAAAACCAAGCAAGTCACCAAGTTAATCGGTTTGCCCGAGGAATGGATTTACAGCCTGCGCGGCGCGTTTGCTTTCGGCAATTCATTTATCGTGCTGGTGGCGTATAACAAAGAGGCGTATCTGGCGCGCTTGCAAGCCGGCCGGTTGGAGTTGTTACAGCGATTGCCCGTGAGTAATTATCAACAGACCGCGATGCGCGTCGAGCACGCCAGCAACGACGCCGTTTTTTTTCAAGTCATCACTGGCGCCGCCTATGAAAAAAGAGAAAACTATTTCTTTGTTTACGATAAATCGGGAATTAAAAAAATTAAGGATGTCACTGGAATCTACGATTTGAATGTCGATCCCACGGGACATTTGGTGTGTTTTTCGCTGTGGAAAGAAGGCAAGCGCAAATTGCTTATTCAGGAACTAAAGACCCTCCGTTAATGCCTCGCTGGCTGTTGACGCCCGATAACGTTAAACTCTCCAGTAGTTTCCGTGGTTATCCGCTCTAATCTGATCGCTATGAAAAAATATTTTGTTATTTCCGCCCTGGGCAAGGACCGACCGGGTATCGTCAACCAATTATCCAAAATCGTTCTCGATTGCGCTTGCAACGTGGAAGATAGCCGCATGACGGTGTTGGGCGGCGAATTCGCCATGATCCTGATGGTGTCTGGCCATTGGAGCGCCATCACCCGGCTTGAGCGGCAGTTGCCCGCGACCGCGAAAAAACTGGAACTGACTCTTGCCACCCAGCATACCGAACCGCGCAACAGCGCGCAGAGCATGGTGCCTTACATGGTGGACGTGGTGTCCATGGATCACGGTGGCATCGTGCATGAGATCGCCGATTTCTTCGCCAGCCGCAACATTAATATCGAGGAAATGAGCACCTGGACCTATCCCGCAGCGCACACGGGCACGCCGATGTTTGCGCTCAACATGACCGTGAGTTTCCCCGCGGAAATTCATATCGGACGATTACGCGATGAATTCACCGGTTTCTGCGACAAGCTTAATTTAGACGCAACCATCGAACCTGCGCGGCACTGACTAAGCGCTCTTCGATTTCGTTTGCTTTTTTTCCAGCAGCTCGTGAATCAACGGCGCGCAAATAATTTCCAAGGCCAGATGCATTTTACCGCCAGGGATGACCATGGTATTGGGACGCGACATGTATGAATTTTCGATACGGCTCATTAAATCGGGAAAATTAAATCGTCCTGGTTCGCGAAAACGAATCACCACCACGCTTTCGTCCGCTGCGGGCACGTCGCGCGCGATGAAGGGATTCGAGGTGTCGACCACGGGCACGCGCTGAAAATTAATATCGGTGAAGGAAAATTGCGGCGTGATGCAGTGGGTGTAATCGTGCAAACGGCGCAAGATGGTGTGAGTGACCGCCTCGGGCGTTTGGCCGCGAACGTTGGTGTCGCGGTGAATTTTTTGTATCCATTCCAGGCTGACCACGGGCACGATGCCAATCAGCAAATCCACATACTGCGGAATGTCTACGCCATTATTGCGTTCGGCGGCTTTGCGGCGTTCGATGACCAGTGGATTGTGCGACGGACTCATTTTGCGCCGCGTCCAAGCACGCGCCATGACGCCGCCATGCAGCCCTTCGTAAAATAATAAATCGGTGTGGTCGGGAATCGAGCGCCACGGCGTGAAGGTGCCCACGGGCAATCCAAATTGTGCTTGATTATCTTCCATGACGTAGTCGCGTATTTGTCCGGTGCCGCGTTCGGCGTATTCTTTAAACATCGCTTCAAGCTTTTCCAATTCATGCATTTCCGGTCCAAAAAGGCTTAAATTTTTTCCTTCGGTCTGCGCCTGTCGGATTAAGCGATTGGCTTGCTCGCGTTCATAGCGCATGAAGGCTTCGCCTTCGATAAACACCGCGTTGATTTCCTCGCGCCGAAAAATATCGCGAAACGCGTGGCGCACGGTGGTGGTGCCAGAACCGGAAGAGCCGGTGACCGCGACAATGGGATGTTTTTCAGACATAGCTCTACCCTGGAAACGGATGAATCCCGCTATCTTTATGGTATTTACGCGCGCGGGTCAACGCTGACCGGACGAAAGTCGTTTAAGCGGTTTGGTATAGGAAAATCGCTGGATAAACCAACTTGGAAAATCAACGCATCATTAGCAGATGCGCAAAATCATTTCCCCGTGAGGCGGGGGTTTATCCGAGCCAGGCGGGTAGATCTATATTGCCGCGGCAACGGCAATGGTTTGGCTGCTTAGACGATAACCACCTGACGTTCACCGCCGCGCAGCTTGAGATTAACCAGTGCCTCGTCGGCGCGGCGCAGCATTTGATGCGGTTCTTCGCCGCGCGCGTAAAAAGTCAGCACACCGCCGAAGCTGGGCATGGGGAAACTTTTTCCCTTGTGGCTGAAATGCGATTCCATGGCGCGCTTGCGCACTTTGTCGAGCGCGCGCATGGCGTTGTCCTTGTCGGTGTTGGGCAACAGCACGGCGAATTCGTCTTTGTTGTAACGCGCCACCATGTCGTAGCTGCGGAAGCTGCCAAGAATTTCGCCCGTGTAGTGCTGCAACACCGCCTTGGCGACTTCTTGTCCATGTTGCTGATTAATCTGATCCATGTCTTCGATATCGATCAAGGCCAGCGCCAGCGGGTTGCCATGGCGTTTCACGCGTTCCACCTCGGATTCGATTTGGCGCACCAAGACATCGCGTTTGGGAATGCCTAAAACTTTTTTGGCTGTCTTTTCGTTAACGCGTCCGCGCTTGCGCACTTTGTTCAGCTCAACATGCAGTTGCTCGCGCTCCGCCTCGATCATTTTAAGATAATTAGTGGCGTCCGAGAGTTTTTGCGACAGCGCTTCACGCTCGCGCAACAATTCGTTCACGCTATTAGTCCAAATTTCCCGCAGTTCATTTAAATTCTGGGGGGTGCTTTGTCCGGGCGTGAGGCGCGGCGAGGATATTTCCGTGCCGATTGTTTTATTATTTTTTTCAGATGTATCTTGACTCTCCATGACAACGATCTCCGTTGGCTTAAGGTGGGTTTTTTGTTTTGCGCGCTGCTTAGGTGCAAGCTGGCCATTTTTAGGAACGATGGCTTCGTCAGCATGATGCTCGGGTTTTGCTTGAGAGGGAATGGGCGCGGCATGCTCGGTTTTTGTGCGCGCGATGTGATCCGGCTCAGGCAAATACAAGGCAAAATGTTGTTGAATGAGGCGCGCGCGAATTCGCACGGGAAACGGTCGGGTTTGGTCCTTGGTGTAGGCCAGCAACAGGCCATGTAGGTAAGCGATGCACGATCCGTTTACGTAACCGCGTTCGCGGCAATAATGTATCGCGTTGTTGATTAATTGATGCAGTTCGCCACCTTCCGGGTGACTTTTTAGATGCTCCAGATGTCGCGCCAAGGCGCGCAACAATCCGGGCTCGACGGAGAGATGATCGTCGGCAGCCAATACGGCACTCCTAAACTAGAGGGTTTGATGGCTTGTTTACTTCTTATTCCCACATAATGTACCTGCTAGGAAAAAAAATAACAATATCTTGCGTTGAGTTAATCGAACTAATTAAAGTGAGCCGTGAGACGATCGACCAAAACCGGTTTGCCAAAAATCGATCCGTAGACGCGCCCGACCGAGGCCACTTCCCAAGAACGCACGATAATAAATTTTCCGCCCGCTTCTTCGATCAAAATCCGGCTGGCGGCGAAATCCCAAATGGGGTTGCCGTAGTCGACCGCCGCATCCGCCATGCCTGTAGCGGAGCATAAATGATTCAGGCAGCTGCGAAAGATACGGTGATTAGGCTGCGCTCGGGTTAAGGCATCGAATAAATTTCCGTCATCGCGGTATTTGGTGAAATTGGCGCGCGCTGGCAGCATCACGCGTTCGCTGCCGTCCAGCGCGGCAGCGTCGAGATCCGTGAGCCGCACGTGCCGACCATTGTAATAAGTGCCCAAACCGAAAGCGGCGTTCACGCGCATGTCCAGCAGCGGATGATCGATGATCCCCACGATCGGCTGGCCGCGATAGTGCAGCGCAAGAATGCTGCCGAAGCTAGGCAGGTGCTGCACGAAATCCTCGGTGCCGTCGATAGGGTCCATGATCCACTGATAAGCCGCTTGCGGATTGGTCGCAGGGTATTCCTCGCCGATGATGCCATGATCGGGAAAATGCAGTTGGATTAACCCGCGCAGCTGCTGTTCCACCCGCAGATCGGCGCTGGTGACAAAGCTGCGGTCGGGTTTGCGTTTTACCTCGAATCCGTCCAAGAGCATGGACAATATCAGCGCGCGCGCCGCGGAGGAAAATTCCAGCGCCTTGGCATGAAAGCGTTCGATGTCGTGACTAGGTATTTCTTTGCGGACGTCCATTTACAAATCTTCCTCGTCGCATTTTTTGCAAGCCAGTACCTGCCCCATATGATGTGCCCGGCCCGCGGGCGTTACCACCCACGGGCGGTTAATCCAAGGTGGATTATGACGCATGTGTTGGCCATGGCCGCATTCGAGGTCCGCCACCCAATCGCCATTTTCATCCTGATGGAAGCCCACGATTTTACGCAGCATGCGGGATGGTTAAACCAAAAGTCTTCGACGCGTCAGGCGTACCGCGATCAAATAACCCACCAACCCATAGCCCGCGAGCACCGCTAGATGCAATGGCACATTATCGAGCGGCAAGCCCGCCACCAGCGGACGAATTAGATCGACCGCGTGCGCTAAAGGCAAGAGCTGCACCAGCGATTGCAGCGCCACGGGCAGCGAACTGACCGGATAAAACACACCCGAAAGAATGAACATCGGCGTCAGCACCAGCGTCACGTAATAATTGAAAAAATCATAACCGGGCGCGAGCGAGCTCATGATCATTCCCATGCCCGCGAAGCACAGGCCGATGAGAAATAAAACCGGTGGCACCCACAGCGCGCTCCAGTCGTGTACCGCGCCTAAAAACGTCGCGACGATTAAAATGGCAGTGCCGCTGATGACGCACTTGGTGGCGCACCACAACATTTCGCCGGCCAAGATATCTTGCGCTTCGACGGGCGTAGTGAGAATGGCGTCGTAGGTGCGCTGCGGAATCATGCGCGTGTACACCGAAAACATCGCCTCGAAGCTGGCCGTGTTCATCGAGGACGATGCCAAGATACCTGAAGCGAGGAAGGTGAGATAAGGCATGTGCATCATGTCGCCAATGAAAAGCCCCAAGCCATAGCCCAGACCGAGCAAATAAAGAAACGGCTCGCCGAAGTTGATCAGGACGCTGGGCAACAGCAGCTTGCGCCATACCAGCGCGTTGCGTTGCCACACGGCGAGGGCGGCGTGGCGAAAACGGGGAATGAAAAGAGCGATCATGCTAATCGCGCAGCTCGTGGCCGGTGAGTTTCAGGAATACATCTTCGAGATTGGCCGGACGGTGCAGAAAGGTTAGCTCTGGCAAACCCTCTAGGCGTTTTACCACCGCCCGGGCATCGCGCGTGTAATAGTAATAGGTGTCGCCCACCGTTTCGAAGCGTCCGTCGTTGACCGACTCCAGTGCGCGCCGCGCCACGCTTTCCTCGCCATGCACTTCGATGACTTCCGGTTCCACGTGCTGGCGGATGAGCGCCGCTGGCTTGCCCTGTTCGAGAATGCGTCCTTGATCCATGATGACCAGTTCATCGCATAGCCTTTCTGCTTCTTCCATGTAGTGCGTAGTGAGCAGCAGCGTTTTGCCCGACTGCCGCAGATCGCGCAGCCGTCCCCAAATCATGTGACGTACTTGCGGATCAAGCCCCGTGGTTGGCTCATCCAATACCACCAATTCAGGATCGTTGATCAGCGAACGCGCGATGGTCAGGCGCCGTTTCATGCCGCCCGAGAGAGTGGCGATACGCGCATTGGCGCGGTCGGTTAAACCGACAAATTCGAGCAATTCGCCAATGCGCATTTTCAGCGTAGCCGCGGCAATGCCGAAGTAGCCGCCGTAGATACGCAGATTTTCCGCGACCGTGAAATCGGGATCGAGATTATCCGCTTGCGGCACCACGCCCGTGCGTGCGCGCACCGCGCGTCCGGCTTGCGGAATTGGTAAATCGAACACGCGTATTTCGCCGCCATTGATCGGCGACTGGCCTAGCAACAACCGCAACGTCGTGGTTTTGCCCGCGCCGTTGGGTCCGAGCACGCCGAAGCAGGTTCCCGCCGCGACGTTTAAATCGATGCCGCGCACGACTTCGCGGCCGTTGTATTGTTTGCGCAGATTGGTTATTTGCACCACGGAAGACATGTCGCGTACTTTACCGAGTCGTTCGGCGCGCGGCTAGGACAAAGCTAAGGCCATTAATCTGGGTGCTGCTTCCACTGGTCCGCGTTGTCTGGCGGCGCGCGCCACAGATCTCTAGCTTAGAGTGATGGGTCGGGAGGCGGAGCTTGCTCCCGCATGGAGAGATATCGTCATTATGCGTAAGCCAGGCTTTTTCAAAACTCGTCGTCACCCTTCGCCGTGGTCGCGCGCATGGTTGAATATGCGTTTTTATTGGTACACGACGCACAAGGCACCGTTGATTTTTATTTTCACGGCCGGTCTGGTCGTGGTCACCGTGGCTTATCTCATGTATTCGATTTTCACCAGGCAAAACGACATGCACGATCTAACGTGCCTGGCGTTCAACGTGTACTTCGAGGCGCGCGGCGAATCCGTCGCCGGCCAATACGCCGTGGCCGAGGTCACCATGAATCGCGTGGCTTCGGGCCGTTATGGCGACAGCGTGTGCAGCGTGGTGCATCAAAAAAATTGGGATCCGCTGCGTCAGCGTTACGTCAGCGGATTTTCTTGGAACGAGTTGGACGAACGTCCCTTGCTAGAAGACAAAACTTACCGTCAAGCCTGGGAAGTGGCCGAAGCGGTTTACTATGGACGTTACACGCCCATGCTCGCGGGCGCGCTGCACTATCATGCCGTGTATATCAAGCCGAGCTGGGCACGTGGTCAAAAACCCATCGCGCAAATCGGTCAACATCTTTTTTATAAATAACAATAGTGGTAATTGTTTGAATAATCACCGTTGCAATAATTACCGATCTGGCCTGTATTCCTTACCGCAATTCCCCTTAGAAAAAAATATTATTTTTTCTGCCGCGCGTTTATCTTTTTGAAGTAATGCAGTAATTCTTTTTTCATGGATTGCGGACTAATTGGCACGTGGCTTGCTGCCTGTGAATTCTACCAATCACTCGTGGAGCACATCATGACTGTGACGATCAAAACTCGTTCTTTCTTCGCTATTTTTCTGGCATTGGCATTAGGCGCGGTTCCCGCGCTAACCCAAGCAAAGCAAGCAAGCGCTGCGCTCAGCCAAGCCGATCAAGATTTCGTTATTAAAGCCAGCCAAGGCAATAAGGCCGAAGTCGAGCTGGGCCAGTTGGCGGTTGATAAAGCCAGCAGTCCGGAGGTGAAAAAATTAGCCGAGCACATCGTGAAAGACCATTCCAAGGCCAATCAAAAGTTAAATAGCATGGTTAAAAAGAAAGGAGTAAGCATCCCTGAAAATTTAAGCGAAGAAGCCTTGCAGCTTAAAAACACGTTGGCGGCGTTAAACGGCGCGGAATTCGACAAGCAATATACGGCGGTAATGGTTGACGATCATCAAAAGGATATCGACGAATTCCAAAATGAATCGCAACAAGGCCAGGACAAGGATGTGAAACAGTTCGCCAAACAGTCGTTGCCGACTCTCAAGCGTCATTTGAGCATGGCGCAATCCCTCGCTTCAAAGACACCGTCGTAAAGTTCAGTAGGTAATAACGTTGTAATGCAATAACCACGTAATGGCTTAAATCAAACTTAACTTATCAAAGGAGATCGTTCTATGAATATTTTCACTAAAACTTCGGTACTGGCCGTTTCTTTACTTTCATTGGCGGGCGTGAGTTACGCCAACGTCAATACCAAAAGTTTCGACCAGCTGGACAAAAACAAAGACGGCATGCTCGATAAAAGCGAGACCCGAGCGGTTCGCGGCCTCGACTTCAAAAGCGCGGATACCGATAACGATGGCAGAATTAGCCAGTCGGAGTATCAATCTGCCATGGCCAACCAGAATACCAACCGCGATCAAAACCCCGCTACTTCGGGAAGCATGAGCGACACCGATAGCGGCATGAAAAGCGGTTCTTCCGTGGGCACGGCAACGCCAGGGGATAATTCAAGCTCCACCAGTTCCTCTAGCGACAGCACGGGTTATTCCTCTCATCCGCGTTCTTATAATTAATTTTTTAAAATAAATATCCGGACCAACGAGCAAAAAACTCGTTTGTCCGGATTTTTTTAGCACAAGTTTTTAAAGCAGAATTAAGCGCCCAACGCTAGGCTGAGCATGCTGATTGAAGCGTATTCAATACCATCCACGACAAAAGAAATATTTTCATCGGTCTGTTGCAAAGCGATGACATATAAAAGCGGGAGATAATGCTCAGGTGTCGGCACGCTCAAGCGCGCATCCTCGCCCCAATTAAGATAATTGATCAGTGTTTCGTGATCATGCGCGCTTAAACAAGCGCGCACCTTATCGTTAAATCGCAACGCCCAATCATGAGCTTGCACGTCTTCCTGCCATTGCATCTGATCCAAGTTGTGCACCACGTTGCCACAGCCGACGATCAATATGTTTTCTTCACGCAACGGCGCTAATTTTTTCGCTAGCTCATAATGGAAGCGCGCCGTTTGCGTGGCGTCGATGCTCAATTGAACGACTGGTATATCGGCCCGAGGAAACGCATGTACCAGCACCGACCAAGTTCCGTGATCCAAACCCCACGATTGATCTAATTGCACTTCAATGGGCTTCAGTAATTTCTGTATTTGCGCCGCGAGCGATGGGTCTCCTGATGCCGAATACTCAATATCAAAAAGTGCCCGAGGAAAGCCGCCGAAATCGTGAATCGTGCGAGGATGTGGCATGGCCGTGACGGCGGTGCCGCGTGTGTACCAGTGGGCCGATACCGCCAAGATGGCTTTAGGTTTAGGCGCTAATGTGCCCATGTGCCGCCAGGCCTCGGTGTAACGATTTGTCGCCAAGGCATTCATGGGACTACCGTGCCCAAAGAACAACACTGGCATGCGTAATGAATTAGCCATGCTTTCTTATCTCATGTTTCACCGATTGAGTGCTAGTTTGTTTCTTTGCGTATCTCACATGCCAATTTCTGTAATGCTGGCGCGGACAAATCGACATTGTTGGATTTCTTTACAGATTAATTTAACGACCGATTTTCATATTTAGAAGAAAATGAGGGAATATTTTAATTTCTTAAATAAACTGGCCAAGTTTCATGTCGGTGCAATTTACATTTTTATAATTATCATTGGCAAGTATTTCCTGTTTTATGGCTACATGTATGATGTTAAAAGAAAAAAAATTTGTGGAACGTTTCGTGCTCTAGCATAAGCCAAGTGCGAGTTGCTCGAGAGTGCACGCTATGCATAGCTTCGCTCTTGCAGGCCATAAATACATAAGCCGCACGCTTAAGAATATGGAAGTTTGGAGGAGAAAAATATGTTTGGCCTTAAAAAACTAGCAGCCCTCGCCGCGGCAGCAACGCTTTTTTCTAATATCGCTCATGCGGGAACTGTCACCAATCCATTATTGTCGGGCACGGCCACGATTACCGATGGCACCACGACGACTTGGAATCTAGGAGCTGCGTCCTATACGAATAATGGGGATGGAACCTTTACCTATATTGGTTCCAATAGTCCGACTAATGCGACCTGGGGCTTCAGTTGGGACGTTACAGTAAATCCGGATCCTTTCATCAATTCCATGTTGACGATAGTCAATAAAACCAACATCACAAAACATTTCGATATTCTGTTTACCTTGCCAGTGGGTTCGCCCTTCGCCCCCGCCTCGATGAACGGAAGCATGGGCGCGTCGTATGAAGATTTCAACGGCAATGGTTCACCCGCCAATGGTTATGTATCGCTGACCAATATCAATTGGTCCGGACGAATCGATGGAACCGACGCAATGTTTTTGTCGACCTTCGATAGTAGTTGCGGACCCGGTTCGCCCGGCTGTTCCTTCACGCTTGCCACGGTTAGCGATGGACCATCGCCTTATTTAGTGGGCGTGTCTTCCAACATTGGCATTCATCTAGCGTTCGACCTGACAGCAGGGGACAAAGCCACGTTCACGAATCACTTTGAAGTGGTTCCAGTGCCATTGCCCGCGGCGGCTTGGCTGTTTGGCAGCGGCTTGTTGGGGCTGGGCGCGTTCATGCGTCGACGATTAACTTAAAAGATTTAGGCTTTGCAGTTTTAAAACCCAGCCCAAAAGCTGGGTTTTTTATTGGCGTTAACGATGCGCGATAAAAACCGCGAACTGTTCCATGTACGCGCGCAAGCGTTCGCGCAATTCCTTGTCTGTTAGCTGGCCTTGGGCATCGAACACTTTGCTCGCGCCAGAAATATACAGCGATTTCCCAAAGAAAGGACGTGTGCCGAGTATGCGCAACACAGCGAGCCAAGCATTCTGTGATAATAACGTTCCTCCACCGCCTGGCGTGGCGCCCATTAATCCCACGGCTTTGTTACCGAATACGCGGCTAATGTCGGTGGCTGGACGTGACAGCCAATCGATCGCGTTCTTGAATACACCGGGCATGGAATTATTGTATTCAGGAGTGACCAACAGTAAACCATCGGCTGCGGCGATGCGGTCTTTGAGCGCCGCCACCGGTTTGGGAATTCCTTTTTCGCTTTCAAGATCGCCATCGTAAAGCGGGATTTCCGCGATGGAGGCGATTTCAACGGTGCAACCGTTCGGCGCCAGTTCAGCGGCGCTGCGCAATAAGGCGGTATTGTATGAACCACGCCGCAAACTACCGGATAAGCCTATGATGGTGGTCATGATAATTTTCCTTGTACATTTGGTTTTTAATTTTTTTAGACAGCCCGTTTAAGCGCGCGTTCATGAGGCATCTTCTTCGAACAACCGTTCCAATTCCTTCGCGCCTTGTTGCGCCGCGGCGATAAGTTTTGCCTCGTCGTGATGAATCTTGTGTTGTTGCTGCAACAGGTTTTCGTCATGTTGACGAAAGCGGCGCATGGCTTCGTTGGCCTCGGCTTCGCCGTGTCCTAGCGCCATCAACACGTCGCGCGCCAGCTCTATGCTGGATAAAAAAGTTTCGCGAATTTGTTTGTCGACGCCGATATCCATTAAACGATAAGCATGAACGCGGTTACGAGCGCGCGCGTAGATTTTAAGATGCGGATAATGCTTCTTGACCATTTCCGCGGTTTTGATGGAAGCCTCGATATCATCGATGGCCAATACAAACACATCGGCCAAATCGGCGCGCGCCGCGCGCAGCAGATCCAAGCGCGAGGCGTCGCCGAAATAAATCTTGTTGCCGAATTTACGCACGAAATCGACTTGTTCGAAGCTGGCTTCGAGCACGGTGAAGGGAATTTTTTTCATGCGCAAGGTGCGCGCCACCATCTGACCGAAACGCCCGAAGCCAGCGATAATCACGCGATGTTCGCGTACCTCGATGTGGTCAAATTCCTTAGGCTTGTCGTGGATCAGGCCGATTTTAAAGATTTTTTCATTTAACAGGATAAACAAAGGCGTCAACGCCATGGAAAGCGAGACCACGACGATCAGCATATCGGCCAGGGCTTTATCCAAAACTTGCGCGCTGGCGGCCACGCTGAATAAAACAAAAGCGAATTCACCGCCTTGGGAAATAAACAAAGCCAGGTTAACGGCTGAGCCGTGACTTTGTTTGGCGATGCGTCCCAATCCGTAGAGCAGCAGCGCTTTGACGGCCATTAATCCCACGACCAGACCGAGCATGATCAGAGGCTGTTGGATCACCAACCCGAGGTTCATCGACATGCCAACGGCGATGAAAAAGAGCCCCAGTAATAATCCCTTGAAAGGTTCGATATCGGCTTCCAGTTCATGGCGATATTCCGAGTCGGCCAGCAACACCCCCGCGAGAAACGCACCGAGCGCCATGGACAAACCAGCTAACTGCATGATCAGCGCGGTGCCGACCACGACTAGTAAGGCGGCCGCGACAAACACTTCATGACTCGCCGCCGAGGCGGCGAAACGCAATAACGGACGCAACAACCAACGACCGCCCGCAACCACGATCACTACCGTCGCTACCGTCTTGATGGCGGCCATCAAGCTCCAGTTTTGTTCGCTGCCACTTAGGCCTAATAAGGGAATCAGCGCTAACAAAGGTATCGCCGCGAGATCTTGGAACAAGAGAATGACAAAGGACGCGCGCCCGTGATGAGTCGTGAGTTGTTTTTTCTCCGCCAGAATTTGCAACGCAAAAGCGGTTGAAGAAAGCGATAACACCAAACCGACGATGAGGGCGGTGACGAAAGGCAGTTCTAAGACAACACCTACGCTAGCCAAGGCCAAGCCAGTGACCACGACTTGCGCGCTTCCCAAGCCAAATACTGGACGGCGCAGCTCCCATAAACGCGAAGGACGCAGCTCCAGCCCTATGATGAAGAGCAAAAGCACGACGCCGAATTCCGAAAAATGCAAAATGTTTTCGACGTCGTTGATGGCGCCGAAAACCCACGGACCGATGAGCACGCCCGCGATCAAGTAACCCAACACCGCGCCCATGCCGAATTTTTTGAACAAAGGCACAGCGATCACGGTGGCCAAGAGGAACACCACCGCTTCCTGCACCAATGACGTGTTCATTAAGCTTCCTTGTGATCAGCCGTAGACGGCTGTCATGCTGCCCGACCGCGCCAGAGTCGGCAAGCGCGGTAAAAGCTTTGGCTTATTTGATCAGGCCTTCGGCGCGTAGCGCTTCCTTAACGGCCGGACGAGTATTAATGCGCGTCATGTAGTCCTTAAGCGCTGGCCATTTACCCATGTCTACTTTGAGATGACCCGTCCAACTCAAGACAGTGAACAGATAAGCATCGGCAATACTGAATTTATCGCCCATCAGATAGGGTTTATTGCCTAGGGCTTTAACCACGTATTCACAACGACGGCCAAATAGGGCGATTTGATTATCTTTCCATTCAGGCGTGATCTTGGGGTTGAAAAGCGCGCCCAAGCTCTTATGAATTTCAGACGAAATAAAATTCAACCATTCCATGGAGAATAACCGCGACTTCGGTAAAAATTTGTCCGTCGTCGAGTTTAAGCGCGGGAACATAGCCCTTGGGGTTGATTTTAAAAAAGTCTTCGCCGCTGGCGGTGCGTTTGCTGGCGAAATCCACTTTATCCAAATCGAAACGGTAACCGGCTTCGCGTAACACGACATGCGGCGCAAGTGAACAAGCACCTGGAGCATAATACAATTTCATCTGTTTTCTCCTTTTGAGTAGCGACGTTTTTTTTGACCGGATTAAGCGGTAACCGTGCGACGGAGTTGCGCCGAGCGTGCAACCAGTGCATAAGCGCCATCGCCCAATAGACTTTGCACTAAGCTCGCCACCGCCAGAAATACCGGATATTCCCAACCGCCATTCGGCGCGCTAAACACCCAGCCGTTCGGCGCATGCACCCACGCGGCGCCAAGGAGGATGGGAATCAATGCCAATGCCACCCAGCGGGTATAGAGCCCTAGCAGCAGCATCGTGCCGCCGACGAGTTCAGCAGTAATTACTAAATAAGCTAGGGCGCCAGGAAAACCTTGCGATTGAAAAAATTGTACGGTGCCTGGCAAAGTAAACACGAGTACTTTAAGCAAGGCATGTGCGATAAACATGAAGCCGAGACTTATACGTAAAATGAAGGCTCCGTAGGGAGCGGTTTGTGGATTTAACATGATGCATTCTCCTTGATTTAAGATGAGTTCGATGGAAATTACGGCAGATCAAACAACAGCACTTCAACGGAATTTTTCGCCACCAGCTTAAGCTTGGTTTCATTCTCGATGCGTGCGCCATCTCCCGCGTTAAGCGTTGCACCGTTAAGCGTCAGTTGGCCGCGCGCGACTTGCACATAAGCGCGGCGTTGGGGCGCGAGCGCGTGACTGATGCTCGCGTTGGCTTGTAATTTGGCTGCATACAAATAAGCATCCTGATGAATCGTGACCGAAGTCTCGCGTCCATCGGGCGAAGCCAGCAAACGCAAGCGGCCATCGAGTTCCGCGGACGGAAAATTTTTTTGTTCATAGCCAGGAGCCATGCCGTTAGCGCACGGCAGAATCCATATTTGCAAAAAATGTACTGGCTCTTGAGTCGAGGAGTTGTATTCACTGTGCCGCACGCCCGTGCCCGCGCTCATGCGCTGCACGTCGCCTGGACGAATCACCGAACCGTTGCCCAGGCTGTCTTTATGTTGTAGCGCGCCTTCCAGCACGTAACTCACGATCTCCATGTCGCGGTGCGCATGCGTGGGAAACCCTTCACCGGCTTGCACGCGGTCTTCGTTGATGACGCGCAGCACGCTAAAGCCCATGTGCGCTGGGTCGTAGTAATCGGCGAAAGAAAAACTGTGATAGGAGTTGAGCCAACCGTGGTCGGCATGGCCGCGATCTTGGGCTTTGCGAATAGTTAACATAGCTGCTCCTTTAGAGTATTTTTATTCATTTAAATTGAATATTTCTATAGCGTAATCTTGCTATTTACATATAGATAGCGAATAATTCTGTTTAAGTTATTCGAATTTATAGAATAAGATGCGGCTCACTCTAGATGCCTTAACTGTCATTGAAACCATTCAGCGCAAGGGCAGTTTTGCCGCGGCCGCGGCCGAACTTCGACGCGTGCCCTCGGCCATCACCTACGCAGTGCAAAAACTAGAAGAGGATTTGGACGTGCTGTTGTTCGACCGTCGCGGGCACCGCGCACAACTGACCGAAGCAGGACGAGAATTGTTGCAGGAAGGAAGCCAATTGTTGCAAGCTGCTTCCGAATTGGAAGCGCGGGTTAAGCGTGTGGCCACGGGTTATGAAATCGAGCTGCGCATCGCCATTGACGACATTATTCCCAGCGAGCCGCTGCATCCATTGCTGCAAGAGTTTTATCAGCAAGCTTGCGGCACACGCTTGCGCATGATGACCGAAGTGTACGGTGGCGCCTGGGACGCCTTGGCCACGAATCGCGCCGACCTGGTGATCGGCGCGCCCGGCGAGAGCCCCGCGGGCGGTGGTTATTCGACGCGCGCGCTCGGCAGCTTTCAATGGTTGTTCGCGGTGGCGCCGACGCATCCCCTGGCCAAGGCGCCAGAACCGATTCCCCCGCAAGAAATTTTAAAATATCGGTCCATCGCCGCCGCCGACAGCTCGCGCAATTTGCCTCCACGCACCTCTGGATTACTCACCGGCCAAGATGTGTTGACCGTGCCCGACATGCGCATGAAGATCGCTTTTCAAGTCGCGGGCTTGGGCGTGGGGTATTTACCCGCGCATTTGGCGCGAGCCCAGGCCGATGCTAAGCGACTGGTGATCAAGCAAACGCTCGAATCAAAGACCGACGTACAGATGTTTGTCGCTTGGCGCACGGGCAATAAAGGCAAGGCGCTGCGCTGGTGGCTGGATAAGCTAAATAATGCCGAATTGCTCAAACACCTGCTTAATTGACACGTAAGCATGGTCTCTGTCGTCAAGCCCGCTACACTTAAAGACAAATAACACACACCTCTTCGAGGCCTTCATCATGATGCGCGAAAAAAATTTTTATAAGCAAGTGGCGACAATTCTGATCGTAACCTTAATTCTGCCCTTGTCGGCTTGCGTTACTTCTTCCTCGACATCCCCCACAAAACAGCCAATGACGAATAACGAAAGAAGTTCGCATTCCTCGGGCCTGGCTTATCGCCAGACGTCGGTTGTTCCCACGATATCTTTGCCGCCACAAGTAAAACTGGATGCAAATCCATCATTGGGAAATGCCACGGCGAAAATCGCCATCGTGGAGTATTCCGATTATGAGTGTTCCTATTGCCGCGGTTTTTTTACTCAAGTATTTCCAGAGCTCAAGAAACAATACATCGATACTGGAATCGTGCGATTTATCCATAAGGATCTGCCCTTAAGGAAAATTCATCCACAGGCGATGGCCGCAGCGATGGCGGCGAATTGCGCGGGCGAGCAAGGTCGTTTCTGGGAAATGCATAGAGCGTTATTCACCACGCCGAGCCAATTGAGTGCGGGGCTTTATCTTAATCTGGCGCAGGAACTCAAGCTCGATCGAGCAAAATTCTCCGCATGCCTGAATAACCCGCAGCATGAACGCGAGATATTACGCGACATGGAGGAAGCCACGCGCTTGGGTATTACTGGTACACCGTCTTTCTTGGTGGGAAAGATTCAAGGCGAAACATTAACCATGATGAGCATGGCCAAGGGAGTGGTAAACATAGCGGCATTCGCGAAAGAAATAGATAGCCTAAGCTCGGTCGCTACACCAGAAACAAAATAAATAGATAACGCGCTGCTTTGCCCGTTGCAATAAAAAAAGTCGACAACACTATATTGATACGCAGCCAACCAGCGGCAAAACACAGAGGATCCCCAATAATGGGTAGCCAAGACAATAACAATATCGGGCTACCCCATTTTTTTAGACGTTCGACCGCCCGCTGTTGGCTAAGGCGATGTAAATGTTCAGGCGAGTAACGTCGCGCCAAAAGCCAGCCGAGCAACCAGGTGCTCATGCCTCCGAGGGTATTTCCCAGCGTCGCAACGCCCAGCAGCGTCCACGGGTCGCGACCGCCCGCGTGCGCCAGCGCGCCTAAAACCACCTCGGATCCGCCGGGAAACAGTGTGGCGGAGATAAATGCGCTAAAAAATAAACCCCACAGACTTGGGTCATTCATGGGCGGTGAAGAGATAGAGATTCATTTCCTGATGATGCCATGCTTTATATAATGAAAGAATGAATTTAGGCGAGTTTTCATGACCGACAATAATTCCGGTTCGCGCAAGCCATCCGCGCCGCTCAATAAAAACAAACTCGATGCGATTGTCGCGCAAGCGCATAAACAGCGCGATGTGCGTTTGGCGGGTTATCGCGAGCAGTCGTTAAAAATCCATCCTTGGGTCTGCGGGCGCTGTGGTCGCACCTTCACGCACGAAAATTTGCATGAGCTGACCGTGCATCATAAAGATCACAATCACGACAACAATCCGTCCGACGGCAGTAATTGGGAAAATCTCTGCTTGTATTGCCATGACAATGAGCACCAGCGTTTTTCCCATTTGGTCAGCGGCGAGGGTTACACCTTGCCCGCGGAAACCAAAAAAGCCGCGACGCATAATCCCTTTGCCAGTCTTAAAGACCTGTTGAAACCAAAAGAATAAGCGCCGATGAAAGATCCACAAATCATCCAGCGTAGTCTGCTCGATCAAGTATCGGCGCAAGCGCATGCTTCACCGCGTTTGCGCAAGAATTATAATTTTCATGCCACGGACGCGGCGCTCAGTCATCGCTTGCTGAACGCCGTCGAGCCGGATTCTTATATTCCACCGCATTGTCATAGCGATGCATCGAAAGACGAAACGATTATCGTGTTGCGCGGACGCTTGGGCGTGATCTTTTTCGACGATCAGGGCGCAATGACAAAGAAAATATTATTAACTCCCGATGGCGATGCCATGGGGGTCGACATTCCGCATGGCGTGTTTCACACACTGGTGGCGTTAGCGCCGAACAGCGTATTTTTTGAAGCCAAGGCCGGGCCATACGTGCCCTTGGCGGCGCACGAAAAAGCTTCGTGGGCGCCAGCGGAAAACGATTCCCAGGCCGTTGCTTATCTGGCGCGATTAAAACAGCTGTTCTATTGACGAGCCAGTTGATTAAGGATGGAACGAATATCTTTTTCCCATTGCTGAAATTGATTTTGTAGCGGATCGATCTTGAAGAAAGTTTGCAGCAGGGCGGGGTTGTAGGAAAGCGCTAGCGTGGAATTGCCTTCGGCAAAGATGACGATTTTCAGCGGTAAATAGGGCAGCAATTGCGGGTAGCGATCTTCGATTTCCCGCATCTGCGCCGTCTTGCCAAAGAACACTAGGCGATATTCCGCCGTGGTATAACCGCCCGAGGCTAATCCCACGTCGACACGTTGAATACGCGCGATTCGATAGCCGTGATCCTGTATGGCGATTTGTAAATCGTTGATGGCATCGTCGAAAGGATGCTCGATCCGCACCATAAGCAGTTCTTCCGCGTGCACGGTGACGGCGATTAGCATCAAAGCCAACCCTAAGATGATAGTTTTAAGCGCCGCGCCAAAATTCAAAACACGGTCTCCTCGAGAATGTCTAAATAAGTTTTGTACATCTGGTCGCACAGCTGATTAAGTTCCGAGTTATTGAAGATTTCGCTAAGCCGTTTGGGATTAATGGTGCTGACCGAAACCTTGCCGTTATGTTCGTTGAGAATAAAACGACAAGGCAGGAACAATCCCACGCGCGGATCTATCTTCAGCGCTTGATTAAGAAAATTGAAATCGCAGGAATCCACCACCATGTGGCGCAAATTCTCTTTATCTTTACCGACGAAGGACTGATCGAAAGATTCGGTGCGTATCAGCCGCAGGTTGGCGCCGCCAATCGCGTTTTTGAGTTTTTCCATGGTCTCATCCATGCTGTAAGGCGAGATGCGTTCTATGATGGGCGGTTCATGGGCAACGGCTTTGACGGGATTGGGCAGAGACTTTTGCGCGAAGCCGCGCACATAAACAACGATGTCGTCGATGTCTTGTTCCTTGAGACCCAGCTTTAGAAAAGACTGCATCGGCGTGCCCTGACGTCCACGCATCAAGGTGGTTTTGATCATGGCATCGCTGGCCGCTGCGAGAAATCCCGAATTATTCAGGGCGGGGGCGAGCACGGGCAAGTCGCGGGGGCGTGAAAAGGTGACACCAGTTCCATGACTGCCTTCACCGTGAGCGCCATGACAAGTGGCGCAATGACTAGCGTACAATTTTTCGCCGCGCGCCTGGTTGCCCTTAACCGCTGGCGTTGCGGCGCTAACTGCGGAAGTTTCAGACCAGCCACGGATGTATTTAACGATGGCATTTACTTCTGCTTCGTTCAATTGCTGGAAGGCTGGCATAACGCGGCCAGGACGCCCGAGGCGAATGGTTTTGCGCAAGTAGTCATCATTAGCCACCGCGAGAAAATCCGCTAACGCCAGCGGCACGCCCACGCCGCCCGTGCCTTGGCTGCCATGACAGGCGGCGCAAAACTGCGCGTACAGCGCCGCGCCATCGCGCGCCGCTCCACTGGCCGAAGCAGGTAAAGCCAGAAAGGCAACAACGAAGACGAGGAAACGGCATATAAAAAGTATTTTTGACGCCAGCACGATTTTCACTCAGCAACCTAATTTCAAGCCTTTAAATGTAGCCATTTTCATCTTAAGCCTATTGATTCAAATCAAATTAACGATAGTAGCCGTCAAAAATCAATGGCTGCCTGCTTGATCTATGTCAGTTTTTCCGCCGAATGTCTCGGCCATAATTTAACTGAAATCCGACCTTATGAATGGAGAATGGTTTAATGCATCAGCTTGTGTTCGATCCTGAATTACTGCGCCGTTATGATAAAAGCGGACCGCGCTATACCTCGTACCCGACAGCGGCTCAATTCCATTCCGGTTTTACCGAAGCGGATTACCGCGCGCAGGCGCAAGGCACGAACGCCACTAAGCCCGCGCGTCCGTTGTCATTGTATTTTCATATTCCTTTTTGCGACACGGTTTGTTTTTACTGCGCATGCAACAAAATCATCACCAAAAATCGCCGACGCGCGACCACTTACTTGGAAAGATTGCACCGCGAGATCGCGCTGCAAGCAGAGTTGTTCGATCGCTCGCGCGTGGTGCAGCAGTTGCATTGGGGCGGTGGCACCCCGACCTTCATCGCGCACGACGAAATGCGCGAGCTGATTAACGTTACACGCAAGCATTTCCGCTTGCGCGACGACGACAAGGGCGAATACGGCATCGAAGTGGACCCGCGCGAAGTGCGCCCCGATACTTTGGTTTTATTGCGCGAGCTCGGTTTCAATCGTCTGAGCATTGGCGTGCAAGATTTCGATCCGGCCGTGCAGAAGGCGGTGAATCGCATTCAAAGCGAGGCGGAAACTTTTGCCGTGTTGACCCAAGCGCGGGAATTGGGATTCCGTTCCATCAATATGGATCTGATTTATGGCCTGCCGCATCAAACGACGCGAAGTTTCGAGCGCACGCTCGATAAAATTATTTCCGCAGCGCCCAATCGTTTGTCGGTGTTCAATTACGCGCACCTGCCGGAAATGTTTAAATCGCAACGCTATATTTCCGCTTCGGACTTGCCGACACCGCAAGAGAAGCTCAATATTTTGCAACTGACCATCGAGCGTCTGACGCGCGCGGGCTACCTATACATCGGCATGGACCACTTCGCGCGTCCGGATGATGAGCTGGCCGTGGCGCAAGCCAAGGGCACGCTCTATCGCAATTTCCAGGGTTACTCGACACACGCAGAGTGCGATCTCATTGGATTCGGCATGACTTCCATCGGCATGGTCGGCGATTGTTACAGCCAGAATCAAAAGACAACGGAAGATTATTACACCGCGGTTGATGCGGGGCGTCTTCCGATCATGCGCGGCATCGTGCTGGATAGCGATGACAAACTGCGGCGCGCCGTTATTACCCAGCTCATCTGCCACTTTGTGCTCGACTTCAGCGTCATTGAACGTGCTCATGACATCGATTTTGCGCAATACTTTTCTTTAGAGCTTGCCGACCTAAAGATCATGCAGCAAGATGGCCTGCTTGACATGGACGCCACCTCCTTGCAAGTACGGCCGGCTGGCAAGCTGCTGATTCGCAACATTTGCATGGTGTTCGATCGCTATCTGCGCGACAAACAACAGCATCGTTTCTCGAAAGTCATATAAATATTTGTTCGCATGCCTAGGTCAACCGTAATGCCCTTGCAGAGTTGACAAGCGTCCGCGCTTCCCCTAGCGTGAGCGCTCTTTTTTAGGATCCATTTTATGTCTTGCGACTTGGCCAGTATCACCGCATTGTTCGAGCTGCCTTTCAGCGATCTTATTTATCGCGCGCAAACCGTGCATCGCCGTTATTTCGATCCGAACGCGGTACAGCTATCCACCTTGTTATCCATTAAAACCGGCGGCTGTTCGGAAGACTGTGGTTATTGTTCGCAGTCCGCCCGATTCCGGACCGACGTGGAAAACCAAGCGCTCCTGTCCTTGGTCGATGTGCTTAACGCGGCGCGCATCGCGAAACAACATGGCGCCACGCGTTTTTGCATGGGTGCCGCGTGGCGTGGGCCGAAAGAAAAAGATCTGGCGCAAGTGACGCAGATGATTCGCGAAGTGAAAGCGCTCGGCATGGAAACCTGCGCGACGTTGGGCATGTTGCGCGAGGGGCAGGCGGAACAATTGGCCGCGGCCGGCTTGGATTACTACAACCATAATCTCGATACTTCGCGACAGCACTACGACAACGTGGTGCATACGCATTCTTACGACGATCGCTTGGGAACGCTCAATAAAGTACGCGCCTCGGGCATGAAGGTTTGCTGCGGCGGCATCATGGGCATGGGCGAAGCGCGCGCCGACCGCGCGCAATTCATCGCCGAATTGGCCGCGCTCGACCCACCGCCCGAATCCGTGCCGATCAACTTACTGGTGCATATTCCTGGAACGCCGCTTTCCGATAAACCCGCGCTCGATCCCTTGGAATTTGTGCGCACCATTGCGGTGGCGCGCATCAGCATGCCCAGTTCTTTCGTGCGGCTTTCCGCCGGCCGCAGCCAGATGCCCGATTATCTTCAAGCGTTGTGTTTTTTAGCGGGGGCTAATTCTATTTTTTACGGAGATAAACTACTTACCACGCCTAACCCGGAATCGGACAGCGATCAAAAACTGTTTAAGAAACTCGGGATCCGGCCGTTAGCACTCGATGCGCCAATATTGGCGCGTCAGGCAGCGGAAGCTTAAATTTTTTTCCAGCGGACGACCCCTTACAGACCGAACTAATCGGTGATCTATTTAATTTGCCATTGAAACGACAAGCTAAATTTTCTGGAGAACTTATGCGTGATTTACTTTCTTTCGACAACCTGATTACGCCAGCGATTATCCATATCGTTTATTGGCTCGGGATCATTCTCGCCGTCATGGCGGGTGTAGCCACGATGTTTGGCGGAGGCGGCATCGCCAAGGGTTTGTTGGTGATGGTGGTGGGACCTGTGATCGTGCGCGTGGGTTGCGAAGTATTGATCGTGTTGTTCCGCATACATGAAAATCTGGCGGTATCTAACGATAAGGAAATCGTACTGCAAAATGAGCAGGATTAACTGATTTTTTATGCGCGTTTTTTCTCGGATTGATTGTTCAATTCCGAATTCGGCCACGGTACCGATCGAATTTCAAACTCCATTTTTGCTAGATCGCCGAATATATAAGTAGCCTCCGCGCTCACGCCGCCCACGGTGCCCGGATCCAGACGCCAAGTTTCACTGCCTTGGATGTTTTTAATTTTCTCGATGACTGCGCGATGTTCATGACCGTTGCACACCAGGTCGTAGTCGCCCGTGAGCGCCATGGCTTTGGCATAATGCGGATAATGCACGATAAACACGCGTTTACCCGCCAGCGTGAAAGACCCGTCTTGACCGTAATAATGCACCTGATTTTTTGCCTGATAGGCGAGTTTTGCCAAGTGATACAAGTCACCCTGATTGTTGCCGTGCACCAAGTGAAGCGGCAATCCCAGCGGGATGATGGCGTGCAGTGTTGACGGCGCGACTAAATCGCCGCAATGCAATACCGCCTCGGCGCCCAATTGCTTGGCCTCGCTGACCGCCGCTGCGAGATGTTCGCGACGATCGTGACTATCGGAAACGACGCAGATTTTCATGGGGTGATTATACCTCGCGCTATCCTTCGCCGCGCGTGATCAACCTTGGCGGCTATTGGCGCTTTGGTCGCAATATTGTTGTAAGTTTTCTGGTACGTCGGTGGGACACACACCGCATTGACGATTACTAGGCAGGGCGTAATCCATGAATTTGGGATAAGCCAGCTTGAGATTTTTCATGATCTCGATGAATTCCTCCAATGTCTTGCCGTCGCCCAAGCGTGGGTTGCGCAACTTTTCCTGACCAATACTGGAAATTCGGCGATTGTTGTAATCATGCGCCGGATAAACCAGCTGCTCATCCGGAAGCACAAATAGTTTTTTGTGTATGCTCTGATACAAAGTCGGCGCCGAACCATTTTGAAAATCGGTGCGTCCGCAGCCGTCGATAAGTAGTGCATCGCCCGTAAACACCTGCCGATCCACGACATAAGCGAAATGATTGTCGGTGTGGCCGGGCGTGTGCAGCGGCTTGATTAAAATGCTGCCGACTTGCCAGGGTTTGCCTTCTTCCATCGGCACATCCACGCAGGATAAATTATCGCGCGCGGGATGTGCGATGCGGCTACGCGTTTCTTGTTTCAGTTTGTGCGCCGAAGTGATGTGGTCGGCGTGAATGTGAGTATCGAGCGTATAGGCCAGCTTTAACCCCAGGTTATTAATTTCCTGAAGATCGCGCTGCCAGGTGGGCATCACCGCGTCGATCAACAAGGCTTGTCCGGTGTCTGGGCAGCCGAGCAGATACGTGAAGGTGCTAGAAATCGGTTCGAACAGTTGTTTGAAAATCATAGACACTTCCTTAACGCAAAATCATCCCTAATTTATGACTGTTCATTTAGCCATTTATTTCAGTACACGGAATTTTTATTTATGACGAAAATAAAAAAGGGCCGGTATGACCGGCCCTTTTATTACATCTTTTGCTGTTACAGCAGTGGCACGATTAGCAACGCCACGATGTTGATGATTTTAATAAGCGGATTGATCGCAGGACCCGCGGTATCCTTGTAAGGATCGCCGACGGTATCGCCCGTGACCGCGGCTTTGTGCGCGTCCGAGCCCTTGCCGCCATGATGGCCTTCTTCGATGTATTTTTTAGCGTTGTCCCAAGCGCCGCCGCCCGTGGTCATGGAGATGGCCACGAAAATACCCGTGATGATCGAGCCCATGAGCACGCCGCCCAGCGCTTTAGTGCCCGCGCCAGGGCCCATCAGCCAGTTAAGCAATACCACTACCACAATCGGCGCTAACACTGGAAGCAATGAGGGCACGATCATTTCTTTGATCGCGGCCTTGGTGAGCATGTCCACGGCCTTCGAATAATCGGGTTTGGCGCGGCCTTGCATGATGCCAGCGATTTCCTTGAACTGGCGGCGCACTTCGACCACCACCGAACCGGCGGCGCGGCCCACCGCTTCCATGCCCATGGCGCCAAACAGGTAGGGCACCATGCCGCCAATGAACAAGCCGATGATCACCGCGGGATCGGACAGCGAGAAATCCACCAGCTTGCCCGCGTGCGAAAGCGTGTGGGTGTAATCGGCGAACAGCACCAGCGCCGCGAGACCGGCCGAACCGATGGCGTAGCCTTTGGTGACGGCTTTAGTGGTATTGCCCACCGCATCCAGGGGATCGGTGATATCGCGCACTTCCTTCGGCAGCTTGGACATTTCCGCGATGCCGCCCGCGTTATCGGTGATCGGGCCATAGGCGTCGAGCGCGACGATGATGCCAGTCATGCTGAGCATCGAAGTCGCGGCGATAGCGATTCCATAAAGACCCGCGAGTTGATAGGCGCCCCAGATGGACAAGCACACGGCGAGCACAGGCAAGGCCGTCGACTTCATCGACACGCCTAAACCAGCGATGACGTTGGTGCCATGACCGGTGGTGGAAGCTTGAGCGATGTGGCGCACGGGTGCGTATTCAGTAGCGGTATAGAATTCCGTGATCATGACCATGGCCGCGGTCAGGGCCAAACCGATCAAGGAGGTGTAATACAGGTTCAAGGAAGAAATCGATTTACCGTCGATGATGATGTCGCTTCCCAGCATGTTGGTGGTGACGAAGTAGAACGCGATAGCCGCGAGAATACCCGCGACCAATAAGCCTCGATAAAGCGCGTTCATGATTTTGCCGCCCTCGCGGGCCTTGACGAAAAACGTACCGATGACTGAAGCGATGATGGAAACGCCGCCGATCACGAGCGGATACAGAAATGCATTGGCACCCGCAGCGGTTAACAACAAACCGCCGAGCAGCATGGTGGCGATGATGGTGACAGCGTAGGTTTCGAATAAATCGGCAGCCATGCCAGCGCAATCGCCCACGTTATCGCCGACGTTATCCGCGATGACGGCCGGATTGCGCGGGTCATCCTCGGGGATGCCCGCTTCGACTTTACCCACCAAGTCAGCGCCGACGTCAGCGCCTTTAGTGAAGATGCCGCCGCCTAAACGCGCGAAGATGGAAATCAGCGAACCGCCGAAGCCTAATCCCACTAGTGGTGTAATCGACACTGCTTGACCCGCGGGGGTCAAAGCAACGAGCACCGCGTAGTAACCCGCGACGCCGAGCAAGCCCAGACCGACGACCAGCAAGCCAGTGATGGCGCCGCCACGAAAAGCTATTTGCAGAGCGGCGTTTAATCCATTGCGCGCGGCTTCGGCGGTGCGCACGTTGGAGCGCACTGAAATGTTCATGCCGATGAATCCGGTCATGGCCGACAGCAACGCGCCGACGCCAAAACCGATGGCCGTCAGCTTGCCCAGGAAAATCCATATGAGGACAAATAAAATGACGCCGACGATGCCAATGGTGCGGTACTGGCGATTGAGATAGGCCGAAGCGCCTTCTTGAATCGCCGCCGCGATTTCGCGCATGCGATCGTTGCCGGTCGGTTTGGCGAGAATCCAGTAAATCGAGACGATGCCATAAACAATGGCCGCCGCCGCGCACACAAGGGCAAAGATTAAGCTGTTAGACATTTAGTTTTCTCCCGCTGGTTGGACATGATTGCGCCGATCGCTTTTTTGGCGCATGACTGTATAAAAATTCCTTGTAATGTTCGTTGATTCAAATCAAAAAAAATTTTATTTCTTGATGGCTAAACCGATCCACGGTTGCTTGAGCGTGTTCGCCGTTAACTTCCGCTAGAATCGATTTGGCTGCGTTGGCGTTTTAAAACCCGCCTGAATCTTGAGCAGCTCCTTGGTTTTTTGTAATGAAAATTTCAACGCCAGATGCTTAGAAATAGTTAAATATAAGTTTCAACCACAGAAAGCACGGAGAGTTTTTATTTTTTTGAAGTTGTCTGTGTCCTCTGCGCTCTCTGTGGTTAACGTACATAAAAATAAAAAATTACAATTTAAACTCGCCGAGTTTTTTCTTCACCGCCACGTTCTTCAAGCGCACATATTGCGGCATGCCGTTTTTGTACGGCGGATAATCCTCGCCTTGAATCAGCGGTTCGAGATACTGGCGGCATTTCGTGGTGATGCCGAAGCCATCGTCGGCAATGAAATCTTTGGGCATCATCTTTTCGACGTTGGCTACTTTATTAAGCGGCGCCACGCCGACTTTCCACCTGTAAGGTTTGTTCGATACGCGCACCACCGTCGGCATCACCGAATTGTTGCCCTTAAGCGCGAGCTCCACGGCTGCCTTGCCCATGGCATAGGCTTGATCGACGTCGCTCTTGGAAGCAATGTGACGCGCGGCGCGCTGCAGATAATCCGCGACACCCCAATGATATTTAAGGCCCAGACCTTCTTTGATGATCGACGCCACTACGGGCGCGACACCGCCCAGTTGCGCGTGGCCGAAAGCATCCTTCAGGCCTTGATCGGCGAGGAATTTGCCATCCGCGCTTTTCACGCCTTCCGAGACAACTACCGTGCAGTAACCAAATTTCTTTACGTTGTCGTCGACCTTGGCCAAGAACTTGGCTTTATCGAAAGTGATCTCGGGGAACAGGATGATGATCGGAATTTCAGTGTCCGCGATGGAAGCCAATCCGCCCGCGGCGGCGATCCAGCCCGCGTGACGGCCCATGACTTCTAGAATGAAAACCTTGGTGGAAGTTTTGGCCATGGATGCGACGTCGAACGACGCTTCGCGCGTCGACACCGCGATGTACTTGGCCACTGAACCGAAGCCTGGGCAGTTGTCGGTGATCGGCAAATCGTTGTCCACGGTTTTGGGGACGTGGATCGCCTGGATAGAATAACCCATGGTTTCGGCGAGCTGCGAAACTTTAAGACAAGTGTCGGCCGAGTCGCCGCCGCCGTTATAAAAGAAGTAACCGATGTCATGCGCCTTGAATACTTCGATCAGGCGTTCGTATTCGCGCCGATTCTGTTCCAGGCTTTTTAGTTTATAACGGCAAGAGCCAAAGGCGCCCGAAGGTGTGTGGCGCAAGGCTTTAATCGCTGCCACGGATTCCTTGCTGGTATCGATCAAGTCTTCCGTGAGCGCGCCGATAATGCCATTGCGTCCCGCGTAGATCTTGCCGATTTTTTTCGGAAACTTGCGCGCGGTTTCAATCACGCCACAAGCCGAAGCGTTGATGACGGCGGTGACGCCGCCCGATTGCGCGTAAAATGCATTTTTTATCTTACTCTTGGCCATCGATTAATCTCCCCAAAATTGGTTTAGTTATCCGGTTGATCCGGCGAATCCTCATCGAGCGTTAACGGGGTTTCGTCGGCTTTAATTTTTTTGCTTGCGCATGCGATGTTCCTTGAGGGTGTTCCGCACCACCCAGAATTCGCTATCGGTGAAGTCTGGAATCCCTTTAGTGTTCATTGATGGGCATGGCTTTGGACGACGTTGGTGTTTTAGTCTAAAAAATGTCGGCCGTTAGAAAATTCAGCTTAACCAACTTTTCCTCCGGGGAACATTTGGAAAGATCAATCGGGCAATAGGCCCCCTTTATAGGAGTAAGGCCATTGACGCCGGGGTGGGCAAAATTGTAGTTTACGCGCCCCGGCCATTAAACCAGGGAAGATCCAAAAAATTAACGACCCAAGAACTTAAAAAAGCGAGAATGCCATGAGAATTGTGCTACTGGGAGCGCCGGGTTCCGGCAAGGGAACGCAAGCTAAGTTATTGGTTGAGAAGTATAAAATACCACAAATGTCGACCGGCGATTTGTTGCGGGCCGAAGTCAGCGCGGGTACTGAGCTTGGTAAACGCGCCAAGGCATCCATGGATGCTGGACAGTTGGTTTCAGATGAAGTGGTTCTGGGCATGATCCAGACCCGCTTGTCCAAGCCCGACGCCAAAAACGGTTTTATCCTCGACGGCTTCCCACGCAATATTCCGCAGGCGCAATCCCTGGATGCGATGTTGGCGCGCTTGGGCCAGCCCTTGCAGTTGGCTCTGCTGGTGGATGTCGATACCGATGTATTAATGAAGCGCCTAACCGGACGGCGCACCTGCGGTTCTTGCGGCGCAATTTATAATATATATTTCTCACCTTCCAAAACCGGCAATAAATGCGAGAAATGTGGTGGTGCCTTAACGCACCGTTCGGACGATAACGAGCAAACCGTGGGCAATCGCCTGAATGTCTATCAGCAACAAACCGCGCCCTTGGTTAATTACTACAAAGCCCAGGGCAAGTTGCGGACGGTGCGCGGGGTGGGCGCGGTAAACGTCATATTCAAGAATGTCACGGATATCGTCGAATCCCAGATTCGCCCGCTGGCGGATGTCATGGGGAAAATCGAATCGGCCGCCGCGCGCGCGGCGGCCAAGGCCAAAGCCGCTGAAGCCAAAGCCGCTGCCGCAGCTAAAGCCGCCAAGCTAGCCGCTGCGGCGGCTAAAATAAAACCTAAAGCCAAACCCAGCGCGGCTCCCACGGCTAAGGTTAAACCGGCCGCCAAAAAGGTTGTGGCCAAGAAAACCGCGGCCAAAGCCAAGCCCAAAAAGGCGGTTAAAGCCAAGCCTAAGAAAGTCAAATAACACATCTATTATGTTCGCGGGGCTCGGAAATTTCGGGCCCTTTTGTTTTATCCCAGAGATGAAGCAGCTAAGCTAGCATAAGTAATCACTATTACTCATTGCGCTCATGACGATCAAAACTGGAAAGTATCCACGAGTGCGCATGCGTCGCATGCGGCGCGACTCATTTTCGCGCCGTCTTATGCGTGAAACGCGTTTGAGCGCGGATGATCTAATCCAGCCCGTATTCGTAACCGAAGGCAAGAACCGCGCCGAGCCCGTGGCCAGCATGCCAGGGATCAACCGCGTGACGCTGGATTTGTTGCTTAAGCAAGCAGAAAAACTCAGCAAGTTAGGAATTCCCGCTATTGCCTTGTTTCCCGTGGTGCCGTCGTTAAAGAAAGACAATAAAGCCAAAGAAGCCTTGAATCCCAAGGGACTGGTGCCACGCGTGGTGCAGGAACTTAAAAAAAATTTTCCTGAATTGGGCGTTATCACCGATATCGCGCTCGATCCGTATACCGCACATGGCCAAGATGGATTAATAGATAGCTCGGGCTATGTGTTGAACGATGAAACCGTCGCGGTGCTGGTAAAACAGGCCTTGGTGCATGCCGCGGCCGGCGCCGATGTGGTGGCGCCTTCGGATATGATGGATGGACGCATTGGCGCGATTCGCGATGCCCTGGAAAAATCAGGGCACGTTCATACGCGCATTCTGGCTTACGCGGCGAAATACGCGTCGCATTTTTACGGTCCGTTTCGCGACGCCGTCGGTTCTGCGGTCAATTTGGGTAAAGGCGATAAATATAATTATCAAATGGACCCCGCCAATAGTGACGAAGCCTTGCGTGAAGTAGCGCTGGATATCAAAGAAGGCGCTGACATAGTCATGATCAAGCCGGGCATGCCTTATCTCGACATCGTGCGGCGCGTGAAAGATGAATTCGGCGTGCCGACATTTGTTTATCAGGTCAGCGGCGAATACGCCATGCTCATGGCCGCGGCGCAAAACGGCTGGTTGGAAGAACGTGGCTGCGTTATGGAGTCGCTGCTTTCCATTAAACGCGCTGGCGCGGACGCCATATTGACCTATTTCGCCGAACGCGCCGCCGGGTGGTTGAAAGACAGCGCATAATTGCTTCGTTTGTCGTTCGGATGCCGCTCCCATGAATTATCGCCATGCATTCCACGCCGGAAATTTCGGCGACGTGTTCAAACATCTAGTATTGACCTTGCTGCTTAAATCGCTGCAAAAGAAAGACGCGCCGTTTTGTTACCTCGACACGCATGCCGGACCCGGACGTTACGATTTACAAAGCGATGCTGCGCAAAAAACTGGCGAGTATCACGACGGTATTCAACGGTTGTGGAGTAACCACGAAATCCCTCACTCGGAAAATTATTTGGCGGCGGTGCACGCGCTGAATGTCGACGATGTTTTGCGTCACTACCCCGGATCGCCGCGTCTGGCGCGTTTTTTTCTAAGACCGCAAGATCGCATGTTGTTGGTCGAGGCGCATCCTGAAGAAGCGGTTAAATTAAAGTCGGAGTTCGAGGGCGATCGTCAAGTCATCATTCAGCAACAAGATGCCTACGCCAGTCTTAAGGCGCTGTTACCGCCAAAGGAAAAACGTGGCTTAGTGCTGATCGATCCACCGTATGAATCGCCCAATGAATTTTCTCAAGTGATCCAAGGATTGCGCAGCGCCACGAATCGTTGGTCATCGGGTATCTACGCCATCTGGTATCCGATTAAAAATCGTCCACCGATAGAAGCTTTCCAGCGATCGCTTATTGCCACGGGTATTCGCAAGATTTTGTGCGCGGAGTTTTGCCCTTACCCCGATGATTCGGCTTTTCGTTTAAACGGTTGTGGCATGGTCATCATCAATCCGCCGTGGCAACTGGACGAAACCTTACAGGCGATGATGACCGCTTTGTTTGAGCTCTTACGCCAGCATGCCCAGGGACGCACCGAGGTAACTTGGTTAGTTCCAGAATAACAGGGGGTTACGTCCGTTTCAGGGTGATAAGCGGTAAGCACTGCAAATACTAACGATCTGTTACAATGATCGTCGACAGAAATGAAGCAATTAGGGTATTTTCAGCTGTAGACGGTATTTAAATAACATAATAATACGATGCGGGTTTGCTTGTTGGCGAAGTGGGTGCACAAGAGCTTTACCGGTTTTGTATATGGGAGAAATTCATGAACGAAAGACGCGATAGTCAACGCGTACCGGTAACACTTGATGCGGTGCTAAATTATCAGGCACAGGTAACGATGTGCGTGGTGCGCGATATCAGTTTGAACGGGGCTTTTATCGAAGGCGCGCCCAGCGACTTACCTTATTTTAATGCCTCCATCGAGCTCGGACTTACTTTGAACGCTGGCGGTGAAACCAAGCAACACCGCTTGCCCGCTAAAATCCGACGCATCACCGACAAAGGCGCGGGCGTGAGTTTTGGCGATGTTGAAATGGACGCGTATTTCACTTTGGTCAATTTGGTTTATAACGCCTAAGCCACATCGGGCTGAATGTCTAGTTATTGGTAATAGAACATTTTTCGCTTTCGGGCAGAATGCTGGCGAAAAACGGCATAATCGGTTCCTTCAAAGCGCCACCTTAAGCCTTCATATTCATTTCTAAACTTCGGTTTTTGCACCGTTTCTCCCACCTGTTTTTTCCTCGAATTTAGCGGCATAGCTCTTGCAAGATTTACCGTGGGGTCATGGTGGGCGTGCGCAATGTAAAAAATTACGCGCGACGTGGGTATGTCTGTTTAGCGGAACCGTTCGGTTAGCGCGAGCAGCTTATTGCCCTGCGAAATTAACCGGCAAGCAGATATGTTTCGACATAAGTCAAAATATTTAATCGCTTCGGGGTTTATTTTGGTTTTAGTGCTCATGATCGCGTTCGCGGCCGTGGGCCTTACGCGCATGGCCGCGATCAATCACCGCGTCGAAATCATTACCAATACCTACAACGTTAAAACCGACATCATTTTTTCATTGCGCCATATCATTCGTGAGCGCGCGCTCAGTACCTATGCGATGTATATCATGGAGGATGCGTTCCAGCGCGAAGAGGAATTGCGTCGTTTCACGAGCATGGCCGGTGAATTCATACATTTGCGCGATCAACTGATCGCGCTTGGCCTGGAAGACAAGGAACGCATCATGTTCGACCAGGTGTTGGAACTAGTGCGCAAGTATCAACCTCTGCATATGAATCTAGTGGATAGAATCACCCGCGAAAATCTCACTGGAGTAAAAGAAGAAATTTTGCACCACGATTTATTGCGCCAACGTGAAATGTTAAGCATCTTGGATCAAATGGTGGACATGGAGCGCGCCGAAAGCCGTGAAGCCGCCATGCAAGCCACGCGTGAATATCAGGCAGCTTATTTGGCCATGCTGCTGTTGACGGTGGTGATTATCATGTCGGGCTTGTTAATCGCTTGGTACGTGATCTATCGCACGCGTTTAATCGAGGATGCCTTGGCGCAGGAAAAAGAACAGGCGGAAATCACGCTGCATTCCGTGGGTGACGCGGTGATCACCGCGAATAACGAGGGAAAAGTGGATTATCTTAATCCGGTGGCGGAACAGATGACCGAGTGGCGCAAGCAAGAAGCCTATGGCATTCCGTTGCGTAAAATTTACCGCATCATCAATGAAAAAACGCGCCGACCGCTTGAGCATCCGGCGATGCTGGGCGTGCTCGATGGGCCCATCTCTGGCGTTGACCGGCAAACCTTATTGATAAGCCGTTCTGGCAAGGAATTCGCCATCGAAGACACCGCCGCGCCCATCCGTAATAGTAATGGTGAAAATATCGGCGCTATTTTGGTTTTCCGCGATGTCACGCAGCAGCGTCGCCTGGAAAAGCAATTAGGCTGGCAAGCCAGTCACGATCCGCTCACGGGCTTGGTCAATCGACGCGAATTTGAAGCTTTATTGGAGCAGTTATTGGCAAGCGCCAAACAGCAAAACAAACGCCATGCATTGTTATATATCGATCTCGATCAATTCAAGGTCATTAACGATACCTGCGGACACGTGGCGGGCGATGAGCTGTTGCGTCAAATCGCGGGCCTTATGCATCCTTTAATCCGTCGCGGCGACACGCTGTCGCGCCTGGGCGGCGATGAATTCGGCATCTTGCTGGAAACTTGCGCCCCATCTCAGGCGGAACAAATAGCGCACACCTTGCTGCAATCCTTGCAAGATTTCCGTTTTGTATGGCGCGATAAAATTTTTCGGGTGGGTGTTTCCATTGGTTTGGTGTGCATTCATGGCGGTAATGATACCGTTTCCAGCGTGCTTAGCGCCGCCGACGCTGCTTGCTACATGGCCAAGGACAAGGGACGCAATCGCGTGTGGCTGCATCAGGAGGGCGATCGTGAAACCGTCGACCGCCAAGGCGAAATGGAATGGGTGTCGCGCATCATGCGCGCCTTCGATGAAAATCGATTCACACTTTATTTTCAGCGTATCCTGCCGATCGCGGCTACCGTCACCACTCAGCCCTATCGCGAAGTGTTGGTACGCATGCGTGGCGAACAGGGCGAATTGGTTCTGCCCATGGCGTTTATTCCCGCGGCGGAACGTTATGGCATCATGAACACGGTGGATCGTTGGGTGATAAGCACTGCGTTTCATTGGTTGGCCAATCATCCCACCGAGGAAGGACTGGCGATCAATTTATCCAGCCAGTCGTTGGGCAACGAAGATTTCCTGGATTTTGTGATGGAACAATTTCGTTTGGCACGGCTGTCGCCGCATCGGATTTGTTTCGAGATCACCGAAACCGCGGCCATCGCCAATTGGAATCGCGCCAGTCAGTTTGTGTCCGCACTTAGGGCGCGTGGGTGCCGTTTTGCGCTGGATGATTTCGGCAGCGGCATGTGTTCTTTTGCCTATCTTAAAACCTTGCCCGTGGATTTCATTAAAATCGACGGAGCCTTCGTGCGTGATTTAACCCAAGACAAGGTCGATTACGCCATGGTCGAGGCAATCAATCACATTGGGCATGTCATGGGCATACAAACGATCGCCGAATACGTCGAAAACGAGCAAACATTGGCGAAGCTGCGCGAATTAGGCGTGGATTACGTGCAGGGTTATGGCATTCATGTGCCGCAGCCGCTGAACCGCGCCGCTGAACTACATAAAAATGCCGAGCAAGTTCCGCTAAAAAAACATCCATTTATTTTGGTGCCCAACATCAATCGTCGTCTTTAGTCTTTAGCCGTTCACGCTATCAAGTCCCAAGACGGTAAGCGCTGCCACGGCCGCGGTTTCGATTCGCAAAATATTCGACCCTAAGCTGATGCGTCTTGCTCCCGCGGCCTCGGCAAGTTCGATTTCGGCGTCGGTAAAGCCGCCTTCAGGCCCCACTAGAACGGTGACATCATTGAGAGCTTGATGGGCGATCGCGAGAGATTGACCTGAAGCCGCGGGATGAGCAATCCACAAAGAATCTTTTGGTGTCGACGCGCGCGCTAGTAATTCCTGCAGGGTGCATGGATTATGAATAGTTGGAAAATATAAACGTCGGCTCTGTTTGCAGGCTTCCAGGCAAATACGTTGCCAGCGTTGCAAGCTCCCAGCTCCGGGTTTAACCACGCTGCGCTCGCACAGTAGCGGCGTGAAATGCGTCATGCCTAGCTGTGTCGCCATGTCGAGCAAGACATTTTGCCGATCGCCCTTGGGCAGGGCGCAAGCTAAGTGAAGAACGGATTTTGGTGTCGCGGCGGTTTGCCTTTCCTCCACGCGCAATTCTAATTCACGGCCGCGTTTTCCTACGCGCTGCAAACTAGCGCGCGCCAGACCGCCATGCCCATCAAAAAGCCATAGCATATCCCCCGATTGCAGCCGCCGCGCCGCCAGCGCGTGGCGCGCTTCATCACCGCTGAGCATAAGGTTCGCGCCGACTTCGCTCAAATGTTCGGAATAAAATAAAGGCTCAAGCATATCTATCCGCGACGTGTGAGATAAACGTCATAGCGCACCAATTTTCCAGGAAGGCTCATGCTTGGAGCGGGCGCCAGCGGAGGCGCATCGTCGGGCCGCTTCACCACCACGCGGTCTTGCGCCACCCGACGGCTGACTTCGAACAACTCCAAGGCGTCCGCGTCGTCGCCCACCAGATCGCGCAACAAGCGCATTTCTTTTTTCACCGCGGCGGACTTTTTGCGCTTGGAAGGAAACATGGGATCAAGATAAACCGCATCCGGCCGCGGCGCGCTAGAAACCAAAAAATCGCGGCTGTCCTGATTAACAAGCTCTAATCGTTTGCTCAACGATGCACCCGTGTGTGCCTCGAGGCGTTTTAGACCGTCTTCAGCCAGCGTCGCGACCACAGCTGAGCGTTCAACGGCGGTAACGCGAAAACCCATCAACGCTAACAACAGCGCATCTTGGCAGTAACCTGCGGTGGCGTCGATTACGTTGCGCGCCTTTTTTCCGAAAGCGCGCGCCAAGGGTTGGCGACGCGAAAGATTCGAGCTATAGGGACGTAAATCGAGGTGAGTAAAATCTACACATACAGGTCCCAAACGCGGGTCGCGTCCATCGCGCAACATGAGGCCCGCGACGGTAACAGTAAGAAATAATCCAGGTATAACGGCATCGGCCTTAGCTAATGGGAGATCGAGCGTCTGCGCCAATTTCTTGGCGGCTGATTCGATTGTGCTTTCGGCGATATCAGCCGTCACAGCTAGGCAAACTGTTCGCTGAGAAGCAAGGAGTGGCAAGGCGCGGAATGAGTCGTGCATAACGCATTTAGCGTATCACGGAGAAATCATGGAAGCCTCCTGAAAACGGCGCCTAGAATTTGCCGTCAGAAAAAAATTACCCCGCTGGTAGCGGGGTAAGGGTGAGGGGTTTTTAACTTAAGGAAATGCTGGGATGCTGGGTTCAAGACCGCGCATGTCTGCCTGAGGGTGTTGTGATTTCACCATATGCGCGACTTCATCCACCTGCATTTTGGGAATATCGACGATCATCAGGATTTTGCCTTCGTCGACCGCTTTGTTAAACGATTGCAAGCGAGTATTAGGTACATTCATGGCGATCAAGCCCGAAGCCCAAAGCCCCACGCAAGCACCGAGTACGCTCAAGGCTAGGATGACGCCAAATCCCATGGCTAAACCGGAAGGAGGATATAACACAGTAACCACTCCCGCTAAGGCACCGGTCATTCCACCTACCAGCAGACCGAGTATGACACCGTGCATGGTGTCGCTCTTCTGCAGCAAGGTAGCTTCGGGCAAATCACCCAGAGAGGTGCCTTCACGCGCTAAGGCATGGATATGTTGGTCGTCGACGCGTGCGAGTAGTAATTCTTTAAAAACTTGTCTGGCGGTTTTTACATCTGGCAGGAGAAAATAAAGCCGTCTTCTCATAACAACCTCCTTCCCGTTGGGAAACTGGCATGTTAGATGTGACCTTAACCGTAACGCTAAGTTTTAAGCATAGCTTAGAGCGATATTATCCCCTAATAGAAGCTACAGTTTTTGTGTCAGTATTTTATTGAACACCAGGAAAAACAGTAGCCTATCTCTTCTTTATCAATTACCCCGCGGCGCTACGATCGGCGCGTTTGCGATCGGTTTCCTTGAGGAAACGTTTGCGTAGGCGTAAATGATTAGGCGTCACTTCCACCAGTTCGTCGTCGTCGATAAATTCGATGGCGCGTTCCAACGTGAGTTCGATCGGCGGGACCAGAATGACGTTTTCATCCGAGCCCGATGCGCGCATGTTGGTGAGCTGCTTGCCCTTCATGGCGTTGACCACGAGATCGTTGTCGCGCGTGTGAATGCCGATGATCATGCCTTCGTACATGTCTTCGCCTGGACCGATAAACATGCGTCCGCGTTCCTGCAGATTGAATAACGCGTAGGCCACGCTCATGCCAGCGCCGTTGGAAATCAACACGCCATTGATGCGCCCGCCAACCGCGCCTTTCTTTTCCGGACCGTAATGATCGAAGACGTGATAGATGAGGCCTGAACCAGCGGTGGCGGTGAGAAAATCAGTTTGAAAGCCGATGAGTCCGCGCGCGGGAATCATGTATTCAAGGCGCACGCGACCTTTGCCGTCCGGTTCCATGTTGAGCAAATCACCCTTGCGTTGGCCGAGTTGCTCCATGACCGCGCCTTGATGCTGCGTTTCAATATCGACGGTGAGTTGCTCGTAAGGTTCATGCGTCTCGCCATTGACTTGCTTGGTGATCACTTGTGGACGCGATACGCCGAGCTCGTAGCCTTCACGACGCATGTTTTCGATGAGGATGCCTAAGTGCAGTTCGCCGCGTCCAGAGACGCGAAATTTATCCGGGCTGCCCGTGTCTTCGACGCGCAAAGCCACGTTATGAATCAGTTCGCGTTCCAGGCGTTCGCGAATTTGGCGACTGGTAACATATTTGCCGTCTTGGCCAGCGAATGGAGAGTTGTTAACTTCGAAAGTCATGGTGACTGTGGGTTCGTCCACGGATAACGGTGGCAGCGCTTCGACCTTGGTCGGATCGCACAGCGTGTCGGAAATGCGCGGACCTTCAATGCCAGTGATGGCGATGATGTCGCCGGCCATGGCTTCAGGCACTTCAGTGCGCTCCAAACCCATGAAGCCCAGAACTTGCAGAATTTTTCCGTTGCGGGTTTTGCCGTCGTGATCGACGATCACGACTTGCTGATTGGTTTTCACCTTGCCGCGAGTAATGCGGCCGATGGCGATGGCGCCGACATAGCTCGAATAAGCGATGCTCGAAACCTGCATCTGGAAGGGGCCTTCGGGATCTACCTTGGGCGGCGCGACATGCTTGATGATGGTTTCAAACAGCGGCGTCATGTCGCCCTCGCGCACGTCTGGCGTGAGGCCGGCATAGCCGTTCAGCGCCGAGGCGTATACCACGGGGAAATCGAGTTGCTCTTCGGTAGCGCCGAGTTTATCGAATAGATCGAAGGTTTGGTCAAGTACCCAATTGGCGCGCGCGCCCGGACGGTCGATTTTATTGATGACGACAATAGGTTTGAGACCTTGAGCAAAAGCTTTGCGTGTCACGAAACGTGTTTGCGGCATCGGCCCGTCGACGGCATCCACGAGCAACAATACCGAATCCACCATCGACAGAACGCGTTCGACTTCGCCGCCGAAATCGGCGTGACCAGGTGTGTCGACGATGTTAATACGATAATCGTTCCAACGAATCGCGGTGTTCTTGGCAAGAATCGTGATGCCGCGTTCGCGCTCGAGATCGTTCGAGTCCATGACGCGCGTGCCCATCTGCTGGTGCGCGGCGAAAGTGCCCGACTGTTGCAGCAACTTGTCGACCAAGGTGGTTTTGCCATGATCGACGTGAGCGATGATGGCGATATTGCGTAGCTTCTGGATCATAAAAGATTTACCGGGTAACGGGACAAAAGGCCGCGCATTATACACATTTTCGGGGCAAATACCCCGTTTTGCTTAATGGCGCGTGGGAGCAGCGGGAATCGTCGGCTGCGGAGCAAAAATCTGTTCAGCATCAATCTGGTCGAAAGTATAGCCATTGCCGCAGAATTCGCAGTCTACATGCACTGAACCTTGTTCATGCAGGATAGAGCGCACCTCATCCTGCCCCAGCATGCGCAGTACCCGTTCGACACGTTCGCGCGAGCAAGAACAGCGGAAACTGACGGGCATGCGTGAAAACAGACGAATATCCTCTTCGTGATAAAGACGGTGAATGATCTCGCGCACTGGCAAGGCCAGCAGTTCCTGACGCGTGATGGTCGAGCCTAGATGCACCGCCCGCTGCCAGGCATCGTCATCGGTCTGCAAGCTGTCTGGCATCCGCTGCAGCAGCATGCCAGCGGCTTGATGCGCATCGGAAGCGAGCCACAGGCGCGTTTCCAATTGCTCCGAACGCGCAAAATAATTTTCAAACGCCGCTGCGACGCTTAAGCCCTCAACATTGACCACTGCTTGATAACGTTCCTTGGCGTTGTGCGTATCGATGGTGACGATCAATCGCCCGTCGCCGACCAACTCCGATAGCGGTGCTTCGGGCACCTCGCCTTTCCATTGCGCCACCGCGCGCATGGCGCGGTCGCTAGTACATTCCACCACCAATAAATTAATCGGACCGCTACCTTGCACTTGCATGATCAGACGGCCATCGAATTTTATGGTGGAAGTAAGCAGCGCCGACGCCGCCATGAGTTCGCCCAGGATGTCGCGCACCCGACTTGGATAGTCGCGACGCTCAAGCACCGCTTGCCAGGTGGCGTCGAGATGCACGATCTCGCCGCGTATCGGCGCGTGTTCGAAAAGGAATCGTTGCAGCGAATCGCCTGTTAGCATCGCCTGGTCACCAAAATGAGATCCTAAGAATAAGCTTAGGCCAATACCGAATATCAGCCAGCGGGAGGAGAGTCGGCCTGTTCATTCTGCTCTTTGGCGATTTCGCGACGCACCTCGTCCATATCCAAGGATTTGGCTTTCTCGACAATTTGATCAAGCGTCGCGGCCGGCAGCGCGCCAGGCTGTGCGAAGATGATAATTTTTTCGCGAAAGATCATGAGCGTGGGAATCGAGCGAATTTGAAAGTAACCCGCCAGAGCTTGTTGCTCCTCGGTATTGACCTTGGCGAACACCACGTCGGGAAATTTTTCCGCGGCGGCCTCGTAAACTGGCGCGAACGAGCGGCATGGACCGCACCACGGCGCCCAAAAATCAACGACCACCATGTTGTTGTCATTGACGGTCTGCTGAAAATTCTCTTGTGTTACATCGACAATTGCCACGTTAAGCTCCCATGGACATCGGCATGTCCATTCAATTTGAGGGGTAAAGCAGGATTATAACAGCGTCAGAACCAGCCTAATGGGGTTCGATCAGGAAAAAACAAGCAAACTCTCTTGCGGTACTTGCGCGAACAGCAGCGATGGACCCGAGATTCTCGTTATTTTTAGCGGCCCAAAATTTCCTTTTCCACTTGATCCAAGCTGGTGTGGCGCACGTCCTTGCCTTTCACCAGGTAAATAATGTATTCGCAAATATTGCGCGCGTGATCGCCGATACGCTCCAAAGCGCGCGCCGCCCATATGACATTCAACATGCGCGAAATCGTGCGCGGGTCTTCCATCATGTAGGTGATGAGTTGACGCATGGCGCCATCGTATTTTTGGTCAACTTGCTGATCTTCGCGCGCCACACGCAACGCCGCTTCGATGTCGAGACGCGCAAACGCGTCCAGGGCATCGTGCACCATATGGCAAACTTGCTGGCCGACCGCCTGAATTTCGGCGTAATTATTTTTCGGCCGTTCTTCGCCCGCCAGCCGCACCGCCATGCGCGCGATTTTTTCGGCTTCGTCGCCGATGCGCTCGAGATCGGTGATGGTTTTGATGACCGCCACCACCAAACGCAGATCGCTGGCCGCGGGTTGGCGCCGCGCGATAATTTGATTGCATTCTTCGTCGATGGTCACTTCCATTTTGTTGACCTGGGTATCGTTCATGATCACGGCTTCACCCTGTTCGGTATTGCCTTTAATCAGCGCTTCCAATGCCTGCTCGATTTGTTGCTCGACAAGACCGCCCATTTGCAGCACGCGCGAGCGGATGTCTTCCAGCTCAGCGTTGAACTGGCGTGATATGTGTGTGTGCATTTGGTCCATCTGGCGCTCCGTTAACTCGTAAGCTGTTTTTACCCGTATCTACCAGTTATGTAATCTTCTGTTTGTTTCTTAGCCGGATTGGTGAAAATGCTATTGGTGCGATCGAACTCCACCAATTCTCCTAAATACATGAAGGCCGTGAAGTCGGAAACACGCGCGGCTTGTTGCATGTTGTGCGTGACGATCACGATAGTATAGTTCTTTTTAAGTTCGTAAATGAGTTCTTCGATTTTAAGCGTCGAGATCGGGTCGAGTGCCGAGGCTGGTTCGTCCAATAGAACCACTTCGGGTTTCACCGCGATGGCGCGCGCAATGCATAAGCGTTGTTGCTGACCACCCGAGAGACTCATGCCGCTTTGACGCAGTTTGTCTTTGACTTCGTCCCATAACGCCGCTTGCTGCAAGGCCCACTCCACGCGATCGTCCATCTGCGCGCGTGCCAGCGGCTCGTACAGGCGCACGCCGAAAGCGATGTTTTCGTAAATCGACATGGGAAACGGCGTGGGTTTCTGAAACACCATGCCCACGCGCGCGCGCAGTCGGAATAAATCAGTACCCGGCGAAAGAATGTTTTCGCTATCCAGCAGAATTTCGCCAGTGGCGCGTTGGCCGGGATAAAGCTCATACATGCGGTTGAAGGTGCGCAGCAAGGTGGATTTGCCGCAACCGGAAGGCCCAATGAAAGCCGTGACTTTATTGGTGGCGATATCCAGGCTGATATTTTTAAGCGCCGCATATTTGCCGTAGAAAAAATTCAGATCGCGCACCTGAATTTTACTGGCGACATCGAGCGCGGGAGATTGGTTGGTCATTGGTCGATGCGAACTTTACGTAGCAGGGTACGCGCCACGATGCTCAGCAGCAATACACTTAAGGTGATTAACAGCGAACCGGCCCAAGCCAGCGCGTGCCATTCTTGATAAGGGCTCATGGCGAATTGGAAGATCACCATGGGCAGGTTAGCCATCGGTTGCATCAAGTCGGTACTCCAGAATTGATTGTTGAGCGCAGTGAAAAGCAAGGGCGCGGTTTCGCCCGCGATGCGCGCGATCGCCAGCAGCACGCCCGTGAGAATGCCGCTTAAGGCGGCGCGGTAGGCCACGAGCGAGATCATTTTCCAGCGCGGCGCGCCCAGTGCCAGCGCCGCTTCGCGTAGCGGGTTCGGTACCAGGCGCAACATTTCCTCGGTGGTGCGAATCACCACGGGCAGCATGATGATGGCCAGCGCCAACGCGCCCGCGAGCGCGGAAAAATGCCCCATGTTCACCACGATCAGCTCGTAAATGAAAAGTCCGATAATGATCGATGGCGCGGAAAGCAAGATATCGTTGATGAAACGGATGGTGTTGGCGACGTAGGAACGATTGCCGTACTCGGCCAAGTAAGTCCCCGCCAATATTCCGAAGGGCGTGCCGATGGCTGTCGCCATGCCCACCATGATCAAACTGCCGAAAATGGCGTTGGCCAGTCCACCGCTGGCGCCTGGCGCGGGTGTGTTTAAATGAAACAAATTCCAATCAAATGCGGCGACGCCATAACTTAATGTGGTCCACAATATCCATAGCAACCAAAACAAACCGAATATCGTGGCCAGCCCCGACCCAGTGAGATGTATCACGTTGACAGAACGTCGTCGCAAATAACGCCAGTCCATTTTTTCCTTTTAAGTCTTAACGCCGTCGCGCGACTCTAGGCTTAAAAGCAGCAGCTTAGCCAACGCGAGCACCGCAAACGTAATCATGAACAATACCAGTCCCAAGGCGATCAGAGCGGATGTATGCACGTCGCCGACCGCCTCGGTAAATTCATTCGCTAGCGTAGAAGAAATAGAATTACCCGGTTCGAAAAGAGACAGATTAAGCCGATGCGCGTTGCCGATCACGAACGTGATCGCCATGGTTTCGCCCAGGGCGCGTCCCAGCCCCAGAAAAATTCCGCCGACCGCGCCCACGCGCGCGTAAGGTAGCACCACGTGCCACACCACTTCCCAATGCGTGGCGCCGACGGCATAGGCCGATTCCTTGAGAAATTTTGGCGTGGTGTGAAACACATCGCGCGTGATGGAGGAAATAAAAGGAATGATCATGATGCCGAGGATGATGCCCGCGGGCAGCATGCCGATGCCTAGCGGCGCGCCTTGAAACAAAAAACCGATAGCGGCGTTATCGCCAAAACGCGCTTGCAGCCAAGGCTGCACGTATTGCGACATCACTGGGGCGAAAACAAACAGACCCCACATTCCATAAATAATGCTGGGGATAGCCGCCAACAATTCCACCGCGGTGCCAATCGGCCGTCGCAGCCAATGCGGAGCGACCTCCGTTAGGAACACGGCGATGCCGAAGCTAATGGGCACGGCAATAATGAGCGCGATCAAGGAACTCACCAGCGTGCCGTAAATGGGGACCAAGGCGCCGAATTTTTCGGTCACCGGATTCCATTCGCTGCTGCCGAGAAATTTAAAACCAAAAGCGTCCAGCGCCTGCCAACCGCCAATGAATAAAGAAATGATGATGCTGATTAAGATGACGAGCACCAGCCAGGCCGAACCGGTGGTTAGTACTTGAAACGAGCGATCCATCAGGCGTTGGCGTCTGAGCGTGGCATCGGAAATGTGAAAGCGCGCGTTATCCATTTAACGATATCGAAAGAAGCGAAAGCGGGGTGCTAGGACCCCGCTTTCGCTACAACTGATTATTTAACGGAATCTTACTTCTGGAGCATGCTGTCGGTCCAGATAGGATTTCCTTTGTTGTCTTTAATCTCTTTTTTCCAGGTTTCTTCCACCAATTTCACCACGGCCGCGGGCATGGGCACGTAGTCCAGCTGATCGGCCATTTTGTTTCCGTGATGGTAGGCCCAATCGAAAAATTTCAATACTTGTTGAGCCGTCTCGGGTTTTTCTTGTTGTTTGTGCAGCAAAATGAAGGTGGCGCCCGTGATCGGCCAGCTTTTGTCTCCGGACTGTTCCGTGAGCATTAAGTTAAAGCCGGGGGTTTTAGTCCAATCGGCGTTGGCGGCGGCTGCCTGAAACGTTTCATTGTCCGGGCTCACAAACTTGCCCGATTTATTTTGCAGTTGGGTATGCGTCATTTTATTCTGCAGGGCATAAGCATACTCGACATAACCGATCGAGCCTTTGATGCGTTGCACATAAGAGGCGACGCCTTCGTTGCCTTTGCCGCCCACGCCCGCGGGCCATGACACGGAAGTATTATTGCCGATTTTTTCTTTGAATTCTGAGCTGACCTGGGAAAGATAGTGCGTGAAGATAAAAGTAGTTCCTGAACCATCCGAGCGCGATACCGCGGTAATTTTCTCTTTAGGTAACTTGATGCCCGGATTCAATTTAGCGATCGCGGCATCATCCCATTGCGTGATTTTGCCGAGATAAATATCGGCTAGCACCGATCCAGTGAGTTTCATCTGTCCAGCTTTGATTACATCTAAATTCACCACTGGCACCACGCCACCCATGACCATAGGGAACTGCATCAGACCGCCCTCGTTTAATTCTTCGATCGGCAAGGGTTTGTCGGAAGCCCCAAAGTCCACGGTCTTGGCTTTGATCTGTTTGATGCCGCCGCCGGAACCGATGGATTGATAATTCATACCGATACCCGTCTTGGTCTTATATGCCTCGGCCCATTTGGCGTAGATCGGGTAAGGGAAAGTGGCACCCGCGCCGTTGATGGTGGTTTCCGCCTGAGTCAGCCCGGTGACGAGCCCCAGCGCTGTCGCACCTGCCATCATCAAGTGCTTAAGTAGTTTGGATGAAAAACGCATGTGTGATGTCTCCGAATTAAGTATGTGTAATTTGCATGAATGCGGAGCGCATCATGCCCGCGCTGTGTGACAATTGTATGACAGCTGAAAATACTTGATGCTGCGCGGGAAATTAGCGTTTTGCTGTTTAACCTTGATGCGCGTTGACGCTGATACTTAGCTCCGGACAACAATGCGCATAACTAGGAATACCGCCGCGGCGTTCATACCAAGCACGCGTGGCATTGACGATTTTCACGACCGACAGCATGACGGGCACCTCGATCAACACGCCGACCACGGTCGCGAGCGCCGCGCCCGATTCGAAACCAAACAGGCTAATAGCGGCCGCTACCGCCAGCTCAAAAAAATTACTGGCGCCGATCAATGCCGATGGACCAGCGATACAGTGCGCGACTTTGAAGCGGCGATTGAGCAGATAGGCGAGACCTGAATTGAAATACACTTGAATTAAAATCGGCACCGCCAACAAAGCGATGATGAGCGGCGCGCGCAAAATCTGTTGACCCTGAAAGCCGAAAAGCAAAATAAGCGTGGTGAGCAGCGCCAGCAAGGAGATCGGCTGCAGTCTACGCAGGATGTGTTGCAACAGAGCATCGCCGCCTACGCGCAGCAAATAGTTGCGCCATAGTTGACTTAGTATTACGGGCAAAAGGATGTAAAGCGCGACCGATAATATCAACGTGCTCCAAGGCACGGTGATGGCGGATAAACCCAGCAACAAACCCACCAGCGGCGCGAACGCGAAAACCATGATCGTATCGTTGAGCGCCACTTGCGTCAGCGTGAAGTTTGCATGACCGCGGCTTAAATGACTCCAAACGAACACCATCGCCGTGCACGGCGCCGCCGCGAGCAGAATCAAGCCAGCGATGTAGGTGTCGATTTGATTCGACGGCAGCCAAGAAGCAAATACATGGCGGATAAAAAACCAAGCCAGCAGAGCCATGGAAAAAGGTTTAACCAGCCAGTTGATGAACAGCGTCACGCCAATGCCGCGCCAATGCTCACGCAGATGATGCAATGCCTTGAAGTCCACCTTGAGCAGCATCGGAACCATCATGAGCCAGATCAGCACCGCAACCGGCAGGTTGACGCGCGCCAATTCAAGCTGCGCCACCGCTTGAAACATATCCGGAAATAAATAACCCAGTAGGATTCCGACAGCGATGCAAAGCAACACCCACAGAGTGAGATAACGCTCGAACAATCCCATCGGATTTTCCGCAGCGTGTTGGCCGCTAACTTCGCGGGGCGTGCTCATGCATGCTCCTTGTTGTCACTGTGCGCTAGCGTCTTTATGGTACTGATCAATTCCTCGACACCTGCGCGAATATCATCGCGTGTGGCGCGGAACTTGGCCATGATTTGATGTTCCGTGCCGCTGGCTTTGGCCGGATCTTCCAACGGCCAGTGTTTTTTCTGAACCCCAGCGGGAAGTACTGGACAGTGTTCATCTGCGTGACCGCAGACGGTAACCACCAAATCGGCCTGCGCCAGCATGTCGCTAGTCACGCGCGTTGATTCCTGCCGTGAAATATCCACGCCAGCTTCGCGCATGACGGCGATCGCGCGCGGATTCTTGCCATGTGCTTCGATGCCCGCTGATTTTGCCTCAAGCCACTCACCGCCCAAGTAGTTCGCCCAGCCCTCGGCCATTTGCGAACGGCAGGAATTGCCCGTGCATAGAAACAATATTCTTTTTTTACGTTGATGCATTTTATTTTTCAAAGACTGTGCGGTTCCGGTGAATAACGATTGGTCACGATGCGTAATACCACCAATGTCGTAATAACTCCCACGCCCAGGAGAACTTTATCAGGAGAATATTCTTTAAACCAAAGTCCCATCAGCTCACCAATCAATACCACCAAAGCGGTGTCGAGAATGAAAGTTACGCGTACGCGCCCAAGTTGAAGATAAGCCTGCAAAGTACGAATGACTTCGAGCAATGCCAATAGGATCAGCGTATCGATGATAGCGCGTTCGGCGACGTTGGCCCAGCCGTTGACAAACACCTGACGTAAATCGAGCAACAGCACGATTACTCCCGCCAGCATCCATAAACCCAGCACCATGATGCTCATTCCGGTGAGCGCGCGTACCATGCAAGGATAAATTTTGTTGGCTAGATATTCCCAGGGACTGTAATTTTTTATTTTTGGCTGTATCTGTTCGGCGGATGAAATTTTTTCCGGTTGGATAGTTTCAGCCAAGTTACTCATGTGTCACCTGCTCAATCGGCGATAGCCGTATCCATTCTCAACAGTTGTTTTTTTGCTGACGGCGCGACGGCACCGTCATCGAAATTTTGGTTTTCGGAATGGATATATTTTTCATATAAATATTGTTGCAACGCTCCTGACAGGGAGAGACGGCCTATTTCAAGTTTGGGCAGAGTTTTCATCTTGGCGTGAAGATGAAAGCCCGGTATGTGCAGCGCCGCGATGAGTTCGATGTCGCCACTGTCGATTTTTTTCTGTGAATCGCCGACACCGTCATTGAGTATGCTGTCGAGCGTGCGTGAATCCAGGTCAAAGTGGTAGGTCAGTTCAGGACCGCATTCCAAAAATATCGGAATGAGATCAGCGCCATGCGCATCCATGTCGAGCAAGGGCGCCAGCTTGGAAAACGCCAGTCGCAGTGCAAAACGAATCACATCCGACTCTCTCACGCGTAAGCGGCAAGCAATAGCTCGAATTCTTTCGATATCTGCTTGACACAGCCGCACCGAGACAAGTTGTTTTCGATTTTCGGACATGCGAGTAACCTCTCTGTAATTTGTTTTTCCTTGGGTGTAGACCGTAAAAGTTAAACTTCGTGTATGACAAAATGATGTCAGCGAGAAAATTTATTTATGTTCATGCGCACAATCTATTGTGCTACTTGTCCAGAGGCCGTTATGGATTACTGATGGGGATGTTTTCGTTTTCAGGCCCAGATGCGTTTACAGGGGTAAGCGTAATACCGATTGAGATATCCGTGCCACGCGTCTTGGGTGGAGCTTTTTTCCAACCCAATTCTAGGCCGGATTTCGCGTCTTCGATAAATTCTTTGTTGAGCAACTTGATAAGTTGAGCCGATAGCGACATGAGATCAGCCAACAACGTTCACGGATGATTCCATTTGTTTAATTACTTTGATGTTTGTCTGAGAATCAAAATCCTCCAAAATAGTGGGGTCGATGTATTTTTGATATAGGTATTGTTGCAGCGCAGCCGATAAATCCAGGCGATCGGCTGCTAATTGAGGCATGCCTTTAAATTTGGAATAAAAATGATAAGCAGGCATTGCTTGCGAAGTTGCCAATAATTCAATGTCCTGTCCCTCGACTCTCTCGCGTGCATCATTCAAATTGGCGTTGATAATCGCCTCCAAAGACCGTGAATCCATGTGGAAGTGATGCATCAGTTCGGGGCCAAATTCCAAAAACACGGGAATGAGATCGCGCCCACGCGCATGCCGATGATGCAGCGGCGCCAGCTTGGTTAATGTCAGGCGCAGAGCGAAACGAATAATTTCGAGTTCTCTTACTTGCAGTCGTTTAGCTAGCGCTTTAATTCTTTCAATGTCGGTGGCGGATAAACGCAAAGAAGAAAGGCATTTCTTGCTTTCGGTCATGGAGGCCTCGCTGATGATTTTGTTTAGCTAGGTTTAAACGCAATCCTAAAGGCGATACATGACAAGGCCATGACGTTCTTGATAAAAATTAGCGACGACATTTAAAAATAGATGCCATTGTTAATTTCAAAAAAATTTAAATGTTTGTATAGATTCAAAAGTTAAAAATTATTGGCCGATTTACTTGTCATCCGTCGGTAACAATCCGCGATTACATTTACTCCAGCTAAATTTACAACACAACAATCGCGCCGTTATGTGGATAGTCATCGAATGGGCGTTGAACGATCCTGTTAAAAAATAAATTTTCACATTGCTGTAACAAAGAAATGCGGCAATTACGTTGTTGCGGACGGCAAGCTTAATTTCTTTGTGCATCGAATAAACGAATCGTTGTGGATATCCCTGTGAAAAAAACAAAAATGAGTCTCGCGTTGGGATGTATTTTTTTCTTCTATTGGTTGACAGTCGCGCGCGCTGATCCGCAGCCCGAAGTTGCCGAAGCCAATGACAAAAACACGCCCGCTATCGCAGAGCCCAAGGCCGCGGAACCGAAATTTACCGTGGCTGAATATCAGATCGAGGGTAATAGCGTGTTGCCCATCGTGACGATCGAGAAGGCGGTCTATCCCTATCTGGGAGAAGGCAAAACCATCACTGACGTAGAACAAGCGCGAAAAAATTTGGAGCAGGTTTATCAGAAGGCTGGTTATTCCACCGTCTTTGTCGATATTCCCGAACAGGACGTGGTCAACGGTATCGTGCGTCTGCGCGTGACTGAAGGCCGCGTCAGCCGTTTGAACGTCACCGGCTCGCGCTACTATTCCCTCGGACGCATCCGCGCGCAGGTGCCAGCGCTCGCTCCCGGTTCCGTGCCTTATCTACCCACGGTGCAGCAACAAGTGGGCGCGATTAACAGCGTTTCGGCAGACCGCCAGGTGACGCCCGTGTTCCGGGCCGGACGCACGCCTGGCACGGTCGATGTCGAGCTCAAGGTCAAAGATCAATTGCCGTGGCACGCGAGCTTGGAAGCCAACAATCGTTACAGCGCCAATACCACGCACATGCGCGCCATCGGCCAATTGCGTTACGACAATCTGTGGCAACGTGGACACAGCCTATCTCTGCAATACCAAACCGCTCCAGAAAAAACCAGCGAAGTCAGCGTGGCCTCGGTTTCTTATTTATTCCGTTCGCCTGACACGGATAATCTGACTGCGCTGTACGCCGTGCGTTCGCGCAGCAATGTCGCCGCGGTCGGCGATATTTCCGTCATCGGTTCGGGCGATATTTATGGTTTGCGCCGCATCATTCCACTGCCGCCGGGTAAACAATATTTTCATTCGCTTTCGCTCGGTGCCGATATCAAAGATTTTGAGGAGAACGTTAACTTGCAGGGCGCGGACAGTTTGGAAACGCCCATCCGTTACCTGCCGTTTTCCATCGCCTACAATGCCAGTCTGCCGAGTGAAATCGCGACCGACCAATTCAGCGTATCGCTTAATTTTTCCTTACGCGGATTGAATGACAGAAAAATAGATTGTCTAGGACAACAAGTCGATCAGTTCGAATGCAAACGCTTCAACGCGCATTCGAATTATTTATATTTAAAAGCGGATTATCAGCATACCCAAAAATTGCCGCACGACATGAGCTGGAGCGCCAAAATCGGCGGCCAACTCGCGGATCAGCCGCTGATCAGCAACGAGCAATTCAGCGCTGGCGGCGCCGACAGTGTGCGCGGTTATTTGGAATCCGAACGCTTAGGCGATAACGGATTACAAGCGAGTCTGGAATGGCATAGTCCTTCCTTTGCTGGCGAATACACTCCGGGTATGCAGGAGTTGTTGTTTCTGATTTTTGCCGACGCCGCTTATTTGCGCGTTAACGATCCTTTGCCAGATCAACAATCGCGTTTCAATCTCAAGAGCATCGGCACGGGTCTGCGTTTTACCGCCTGGAAAAACATGAAAGGCGAGCTGGATTGGGCGCGAGCGCTTAAAGATAGCGCGGTGACCAAGTCGGGCGAAGATCGTCTGCATTTTAGATTGGAGTATGGTTTCTAAATAAACTCCGATAGCTTGCATAAAAATGTCACAACCTCTTGTTAGGGTTAGAAACAAGCGGGTTAATGCGTAACAACGTGGACAAGCAAGCTAAGTAAACAGGAGCGTATGTAGATGATTTGTGCTGTCAATCTTCGACTATCTCAATTGCCGCATGGCCGAAGCCGCGTGACGGCGATTGTATTTTTCCTGCTTGTTTTGGCTGGTTGCGATAAGCGCCCAAGTCCAGAGGTGATCCGGTTCACGCAGTGTATCGAATCGCTCGATAAACCCTTCAGTCGCAAGGACCAGTTCTACAAAGATAGCGCGCGCCGTTGTTATGGACAGCGCTGGGCGATTCCGCAGGTTTATTACGGCTACAAATATATGGGCGCTAATCTTATTACCGAAACCATCGTGATTCAGGTTGATTATGCCAACCTAAAGCCAGGCTTGGCCGCTCGCGAGCAATTAACTCCCTCGTTGAACGATGTGCACATACACGCGTTACACATGGGCGCGTTTGAGGATCTCGCTCGACAGACAAAAGATATTTTTCGAATCGCTAACGGATTTACAAAGAGTAATCGCACGATATATGGGCTGAATGTGTATGAACAATTGAAACACAATTCGAAGCGTCAATCGTCAAATATACTTCTTCTAACGTCCAATAGTCCGCCATTATTTGCAAAATGCATTCTTTTTTTAGATAAGGAGGTTAATGCATCATCCCCGCAGGCAGCGGATGGCGATTGTGAAATAAATAGCAACGTGGATGATCGCTTGTATCTTCAGTACCACCTCAGTTTTTCAGAAATGCAGCATCTGCAATCGATAAATGCTGATTTAATTAATTTTATTCGTCGTTTTATTGTCAATTAATTTTTGTATACGTTTGTCATACAAAATATCTTTTTTGGGAATACCATTTTTGCAGGCTGCGGATATTTATCAAAATCTGAAATTACAATAGTTCCACGGCTTTCCTCGTTTAACAAAAAATTCATTATTCCTTCAATTTGCCGACACGCTTGCTGTGCAACATGCGCCGTGACATTTGAAAATCTGATCGCGGCTACTCGCATCAAATTGGAGGAAAGCGGCGATGAGAATGAAAAACGTCACACGAGATGTTCTCGATCTAATCAACGGAGGAAAATTCGGATGAATCTTAAATTAAAATCTTTGGTGATAGCTGTGGCGATGACGGTCGCGGGTGTCGCTCAGGCGGCGATTTATAACGACAACTTAAATAGCTCAGCCGATCTTGGCAGCGGCACGGGCGCTGGCGAATTGATGTTCAGCATTTACGATCCGGGTCGCGCTCAGTCCTTGACGCTGGACATGAACCTCACGGCCAATACTTTCCGTAATAACAACGCTTCGCTCGTTAATACTTTTAGCGTCAGCAATTCGTTGCTGCAAAGCTTCATCGCTGGTTCCGCAAACCAATCCGCGATGGTTTGGAATCTCGGTGGTTTAAGTAACAGTGGTTTTGGTCCGAATGCGGGTACTTTGACCACCAACGGTAATGCTGGCGCGACGATCGACACAACATCCATCAATGGCAATGCGCTTACTTCCGCCATGCAGTTTGCTTCTAACTACGGAAATCTTAACAGTGGATTGTTCACCGCTTCTAATCCTAATGCAGCAATAACCTCTGCTTCTGGTCCAGCCGGTTTCTTGGGCGGTGCATGGGGCTATAACTTCGGTGGTTCTTTTTCCTTTAATAACACCGTGAACGGATTCGGCAGTGATCAATTGATGTCGTTCATTGCCTTGGGTGTGACGGATGTCAGTGATCTCGATGGCCAAGCGATTTCAAATACTTTTGCCAGTGGCAAGTGGCATGTGGATGCGGCTAGCGGCACGGTGTCGTATGTGGGCGTCAGCGCGGTGCCGGTTCCTGCCGCGGTATGGTTGTTCGGCTCGGGTCTGCTCGGATTGGTCGGCGTTAGCCGTCGCAAGTCAGCTGCAAAAGCTTAAAAAATTATACTGAATCTATTCAGTCAGGAGATACAAATGAAAACGAGTAAACTTTTATTGGCTTCATTGACCGCCGCAGGGGTCATGACGATGGCTGGTCAAGCTTCCGCCTTTGCTCCAGTGTGGCCCACCGACGGTGACGCCGCCGATGGTACCGATCCCGCTGGCAGCGTGGTGCTGTGGCACGCGGGCGCTAGTGCGTCGACCGCCAGTGTGCAGACTGCCGTGATCAGTGCATATTGTGATTCCGCGCAACCAGTAGATATTCTGGAAGACGCACGCACGCTGGGTAAGCCCGCATTCTGGTCAGTGGCTTGCATCGGTAAAGCCGGTTTGCCCGCCACGCTGACTGGCAAAAAAATTCTTTGGAGCAAGCGTGATGAAGGCGGCTCGGGAGTTGGCGTTGGTCCGGTGGCTTTGAGCACCGCCATTGGCTTCATGAAGCCGTCCACGGGCGCGGGTAATAACTGCCCCGCGATCAGTTCGACGCGCGCGATTACTGGCACGCCCATCATCGCTAACGTTTGGAACTGCACTGGTTTTGTGTATTCCCTTACTCCGCCAGTCGCGGCAAGTTATGGGTTGAACGATGCCGATCCCGCCGCTGGCGCAGTGTTGCGCGTGCCCGACATTGGGACTTCTGATATCGAGCCAGACAAGTTTGCCTCGGCTTTTTCCTTCAACGTGCCTAAGGCGGATTTCAATCTCGATGGCGTTATTAACGCTGCCGACACCTTGCCTGCTTACGACGCCTCGGGTCTGACCAAGGATAGCTTGGCCGCTTTGACCTTCGGTATTCCAGTCAATGTTCTGATGTATCAAGACATGCAGCGCGAGCAGTTCCCCGCTGGGCATCCATTGTTCAACGACTGTAATCCTGCAGGCGCTACTTATGGTTCGATCGCCAGTTCTGCCAGCAACGCTAACGCCGAGAAGTGCATGCCAAGTCTGACGAGCAACGAGATTCGCTCTATCTATATGAAGGGTGGCGCGATCCGTAGTTCGACTGACTTCCAGTACGAAACGCCATTTGGTTCTGCTACCTTTACCACGCTGGCTGCCACGGTGAACGGCGCGACGGACAACACCATTCAAGTTTGCCGTCGTGTGAATGGTTCGGGTACTCAGGCGCAGTTCAACGCCATTATGCTTGGCTATCCCTGCGATGCCACTTTCGATGGTGCTATCGACTCCCTGCAACCGGAAGCCGCGGGTCCTCTGACTACTTTCGTGACGGAAAACGAAGGCTCGGGTGACGTGGAGAAGTGCCTCAATGATTTTAACAACGGCACCAACACCACCGGTCAGAACAGCGCACTCAGAAAGCGTTGGGCGCTCGGTATTCAGAGCTTAGAGAAGAATGCACCCAGCGGCGCGGGCGCCTACAGCAATGCTTATCGCTTTGTTAAAGTCGATGGGTTTGCTCCGACATTGGCCAACGTGCATGCAGGCGACTACTACGACTTCGCAGCGCAATCCTTGCAGTACAAGACAGGTGCGCCCGCGGTCACGGTGGATGCTTATAACAGCCTGAAGCCGGAGTTCCAGAACCCACTCAATCTGCCTGATCTCAACAAGGTTCAAGCTTTCGGTACGGCTGGTTGGATGGCGCTGCCTTCCACCACCACGACACCGGATGCCGTGTTGAACCTGACGCGTCCCGTGTCTTGGTATCGCCGCGTGTCCTTCTCGGGTGCTGGCAATACCTGTGCGTTGCCCTCGATGTTCAAGAAGGCTGGCGGTTCCGCCGCTACCGTGGGTCCGCAGAACTGCTCGAGCAACGGCGGTGCTGACAGCAATTGCTACACGCCGTAGAAAATTTTCCGTCGCTCATATGAGCATCGTTGACGGAGGAAGCAGTTAAAAGGAGATGTAACAAAAATGGATTTGTAAAGCTGTGTGGTAGAAGCATGAAGTGGAAAAATGACGGCTCTCTCAGTAAGGCGAGCCGTTTTTTTTTTGAGGCGGCGATATTTCACACTTTCGTAACAGTCGGCGACGACAATTCGCTCACTCAATTTATGCAACGGCACTAAAAAATAATCCAATGAGTTTTCCTTGGGCCATCAAGATCAATACCAAGACGGTGCGTAAAGATGCCGCGCGCTTAGCCGCGTTGCGTCTACGCCGCAAATCATTGCGGCTGTTGGTGTTCTTGGCCTTGAGCCGTGCGACTTCGGTGTTAGACACATCCGTGGCCATGGCCGAGCCGCTGCCCACCACGCTGCCACAGCAAGGAAATATCACTTCGGGTTCGGCATCCATTCAAAGCATCGCCAGTGCCATGACGATCAATCAGCAATCGCAAAAAGTCATTATTAAATGGCAGAGTTTTAATATCGGTCGCGATGCATCCGTGGAGTTCAAGCAACCGAATGCCACGTCAACCGCGCTCAACCAAATTCTTCAGGGCAGTCCAAGCGAAATCTTCGGCAAGCTTTCGGCCAATGGCCAAGTGTATTTAATAAACCAGAACGGAATTGTTTTTGGCGCCAGCGCGCAGATCGATGCACATTCTTTGGTTGCGTCCACCCTCAATCTATCCGACGAGGTGTTCAACAACATCGGACTGGTCAACGCCATCAATAGTAAAACGGCGGCTTTCGAAGCCGCAGGCGTGATGGGCGCCATCGAAATTCAATCGGGCGCGGTGCTTAAAACCGCCGAAGGCGGCCGCATTATGATCTTCGCGCCGACGATCAAGAATAGCGGCGAGATCACAACGCCTGGTGGGCAGACGATTTTGGCTGCGAGTAAAGATCAAGTTTATCTGGCCGCGGATGACGAGAACACACGTGGCTTATTGGTTGAAGTTAAAACCGGAGGCAGCATTGAAAATCTTGGCAAGATCATCGCCGAGCGCGGCAACGTGAGCTTGGTGGGTTTGGCCGTTAATCAAAGCGGCAGCGTGCGCGCCACCACGGCAGTCAATCTCAACGGTTCGATCCGTTTGCTGGCGCGCGATCAAGCCACGGTCAATGTTTCCACGGATGGCCTTGGTTCAGCGACGGCCAGTCACACGGGCACTTTAATCTTGGGTGACAACAGTGTCACTGAAGTAGCGGCGGATAATCTCAATCAAACTGCTGTCGATGCCCAAACGCAAGCGCTCTCGCACATTGAGTTGATGGGCAATCAAGTGATTTTGAAAACGGGCGCACATATTGTCGCGCCCGCAGGCAATGTCCAAATCGCGGCCACGAAAGATCCTGCCAACCCTGGACCGACCGATGCGAATAAAAATCTATTTAGCGATAGCCAATTCGTCATGGAGTCCGGTAGCCGCATTGACGTGTCTGGTTTAAATTCCGCGGTCCTGCCGATGGAGCGCAATGTCGTGGCGGTGGAGTTGCGCGGCACGCAGTTGGCCGATTCGCCTTTGCAGCACGATGGCCCCTTGTACAAACAGACCGTGTATATCGATACCCGTCGCTATGGCACCAATGCCGACGGCAGTTCCTGGCAAGGCACGCCGCTGGCCAACGTCAGCGGCGAGATTGCAAAAGTTGAACGACCGTTAGCCGAACGGCTGTCCACGGGCGGCACGATTTCGCTTGTCTCTGACGGTAAAGTGGCGCTGGCGCATGACAGCAGCTTGAATGTTTCTGGCGGCGCGATTCGCTATCAAGACGGTTACGTCAACACCACTCAACTTATTTCGCAGGGCCGCATTTACGACATCGCTGACGCCGATCCGAGTCGCGTGTACGACGGTGTGTTCGGTACTTATCAGGTAACGCACAAGAAGTGGGGCATTACTGAAGTTTTCAATATCTTCGCCTCGCAGGGATTATCTCGATTCGAGTCCGGCTACGTGGAAGGCAAGGACGCGGGAAGTATAGCGATTAACGCCCGCAATCTAGATGTGCAAGGCACATTGCTCGGCCAAGTCATGGCCGGGCGCTATCAGCGTTTACCGCAAAGTGTCGACTATGCAGGTTTCCAACGTCGTTACGATCAAGCGCCGCTCGGTGGCGAACTGACGTTGGGCGCCGCGGGTTACTCTGGCTTAAATAATTTTTCGCTAAGTTCGTTGACGGATTTGGGCGCGGTCGGAATAAATCGTTTGCAGATATACGCCAACGAGAAAATCGATATTCCTCAGGAAGCGAATTTGAACTTGGCTCCTGGCGGCGCACTGACGTTGATATCCAATGGCTATGTCGATGTCGCAGGTAACATCACAGCGCATGGTGGCACGGTTCAGATTAAATCGCTCGGCGAATCCAACACGCCCGATCCGTTCTCCGCCAAGTTGGGCGACCAGGCTAGCATCGATGTGTCGGGACAGTGGATCAACGACAGCGTCGCGCTGAATCCAGAGACGACGCCGCAAGATTCAGTTTTCATCAACGGTGGCAAGGTCACGATCGAAGCGGCGGGCAATTTATTTTTGTCAGCAGGCAGCGTGATTGATGCCAGCGGTGGCGCGCAGCTGCAGCGTAGCGGCAAGCTTCAGTATGGAAAAGGCGGCGCTATTAGCATCATTGACAAGCCCTCAGCCGCTAATGCTGCCAGTGGTCAAGCCGCGGATTTGCGTCTGGATGGCGAGCTGCGCGCTTATTCCTTTAGCAAAGGTGGCAGCTTAAATCTCAGTGGCGCAGGTTTTCGTATCGGCGGCCAGATCGGTGACGCAGCAGCGCATACGGTATATCTGACGCCCGAATTTTTCGAACGCGGCGGTTTCAATAATTATCAGTTGAAGGCCACGCATACTGGCATCAGCTTGGCGCCGCATACCGACGTGCAACTGCGCGCGCTAAACCGCGTGTTGGGTTCGCAGTTCAATCTGCAAGCGAGCGGTACCGATCCGAGTCAGTTAGGAAGTTTAGCTTTACTTCCCGATTATCAGCAGCAAGCGGTTTCACTGGGACTTTCTTTTATCAGAGATAGCAACGTCACCGCGCATAGCGCTAGCGTCGCGCTCGAAAGCGGATCGAGCATTCACGCTCAGCCTGGCGCGAACATCAGCCTCACTTCCGATACCAATCTGATCGTGGATGGCGCCATCGCCGCTCCTGCGGGCAATATTCAGATGAGCCTGGTGCAAGCGACATCGGACAGTCAGCGTATCTTCGATGCGCTTCAGACCAAGTCGATTAGGTTAGGGTCTCAAGGCCGCTTGTTTGCTGGCGCGGTCTATCAATCTGTTGCCGATAGCAGCGGGCGCGGACAGCGTTTAGGAGCAGTGCAAAATGGCGGAAGCGTTAGCATCTCTGCCAACGCGGGTCAGCAAGGGTATTTCATCGCTAGCCCAGGTTCGGACATCGATGTCTCGGGCGCCACACAAATTCTGGATGTCACTCAAGGCGTGACGGTCACACCAACCGCGGTTAACGGTGCCGCTGGAAGCATCGATCTCGCGGCCGCTGAAGGCATGATGTTGAACGGTGATTTAACTGCAGCTCCAGGCAGCGGCGCTGGTGCCGCTGGTGGCGCGCTCAACATCACCTTGGGAACCGACAACAGTTCTGGCGGCACGATCGCGTTAACCACTGTTGCGAGCGTGGCGCCTGGTGTCAATGAAGCCATTGCCGCCACGCTCAAAGGCAAAACCCAAATCAATCCGGAAAAAATTAAAACCGCGGGTTTCGATACTTTAGCTTTGCACAGTCGTGGAAAAAGAGAAGATGCAAACACGCTAGCGCAGATAAAGTTTGAAGGCGACATCGATCTCAAACTGAATCGCAGTTTGGTGCTGGATGCACCCATCATTGCTTCCGATGGTGGGCAGGTCAAGCTTGCCGCCAGTTATATAGCGATAGGTCCGAGCAAGTCGACCGTTCTCCCTGAGCTCACTTTAGGCAAAGGGCATTTGTTGTTGCAAGGCCAGCACGTCGATCTTATCGGTACGCTAGCTTTGCGCGGCTTTGAAGCCAGCGACACCGCGACGCATTCAACTCCCGTTCAAATTATTAGTGACGGCGATATTCGTCTCATCGGCGGCGATCAATTCGACGGTAATAAAGTAAATGGGATTTACACCAATGGGCTGTATTCAATCGGAAGTGTGAGCAGCGCCGCCGATATGGAGTTGCACGCAAAACAAATTTATACCGCGACCGCGACCGATTTTACTTTGTCAGTAAATCGTAGCGATGCGGCTGGTCAGCCCGATGGAAAAATCACGATACAACAAAATGGCGTGAGCGAAGCGTCGTTATCGGCCGCCTCCAAGCTGACGCTCGCGGCCGCGGACATCGAACAAAATGGCACGCTGCGCGCACCCTTCGGTCAAATCGAACTTAACGCCAGTAAAACGTTGACGCTGGGAGACGGCAGTGTGACTTCGGTTTCTGGCGCGGGAAAACTGGTGCCCTTCGGCAAAACCGAGGTCGGACAGGATTGGGTTTATCCGCTCGGTCCTTATCAAGGAATTTACACCGCGCCTCCGGAAAAGAGCATCACACTGAAAGCCTCGCAAGTGACGCTGGCGCATGGCGCGGTAGTCGATGTGACTGGCGGCGGTGATTTGCTCGCGCGTGAGCATCAACCCGGACCGGGCGGCACGGTGGATATTTTAAATGCCGATCAAGCTAAAGGCGCGTTCGCCATCGTGCCGAGCAGCAATAATTTGTTCGGCAGTTACGATCCTTATCTGGCCACGAATTCATCCGTCAAAATTGGCGATACGATTCATCTGGCGGGCGGCGGTCCTTTGCCCGCGGGTGAGTATGCCCTCTTGCCCGCGGGATATGCCTTGTTACCAGGCGCCTATTTAGTTACGCCGCTGGCAAATAGCAGCAGCCCAACACCGGGCCAGTCGTTGCAAATGTTCGACGGATCCAAGATCGTCGCGGGACAACGCGGCGTCGCTGGCACTGGTATCCGCGACAGTCTGTGGTCAGCGTTTCGGATTGAAAACGGCACGCAAATTAGAAACCGCGCGGAATATTTAGAAAGCCACATCGATAATTTTGTTTCGACTGATGCAGGTAGATTGAATCGCGATGCTGGACGATTAATCCTCGATGCCGCGACCAGTCTTAATTTAGCTGGGACGTTGGTAAGCAATACTGCGGGCGGTCGCGGCTCCGAACTCGACATTTTGGCCAATCGCTTGGCGGTGGTGACGTCTTACACTGGCGCCAGCGATCGCGTGGAATTGCTCGATTCCGGTCTCAATAATTTGCACGCGGATAGTTTACTGCTAGGCGCAAGCCGCAAACATCAAGGCGCGGATATGGTGTTAGATGTGCGCGCCACGGATGTCACGCTGGCAGCGGGGACAACCGTGTCCGCGCCCGAAATCATGTTGGTCGCCAGCGATCATGTCAGTGTTGCCCCTGGAGTGACGCTGACTGCCGCGGGCGACGCTAGTATTAGCGCACCGACATCGATACAACTCGCGGGTGACAGCGCGTTAGTGCGCGTCTCTACGGGCGATCAGGTGCGCGTGCAACGTGCGTCTGATGTGGGAGCGAAGGGTTCGCTGACTGTTGCCGCGGGCGCAGTGCTCGATGCCGCGCGTTCCATCACGCTGGATGCCAGCCGCGACGCAATCGTCGACGGTGACACACAAACTCATAACGGCTCCATCAGTTTTGGCGCTGCGCGCGTGAGTTTGGGCGATGCGCAAAATGTTAACGGTGGTTTGGTGCTGTCGAACGAGCGGCTGGCGCGGCTCAAAGCACGCGAGCTGATTCTCAACAGCCACAACAGCATCGATGTCTACGGTCAAATCTCGCTTAACAATCTCGATCATGTTGCGCTCAATGCCGCGGGTATAGCGGGTTACCGCAATGCGGCTCAAAGCGTTTCGATCAGTGCCGACTCGATTTCTTTGGCAAATCTTTCCGGGCAAAACTATGTTGCGTCTACGCTGCCCGATGGCAGCGGAAATTTGAATCTTGCGGCGCGCGAAGTAACGCTTGGCGCAACCGGCGAAAATGGTTTTACGATACGTGGTTTTGGCAATACTAATATTTCAGCGACAGAACAAATCATCGCCGCACCTGAATCAGAGACAGTAGTTCAATTGCATGTGGCGAACGATCTCACGCTGCAAGCCACACGTCTCACCGCCACGCGTGGCGCTGACGTCACTATTGATACGCAAGATGTTGGCAAGATCACGCTGAGTGCACCGACGACGCTTGCGGCACTCGGGCCAGTGTCCGATTTGGGCGCGAAACTGGATATCAGCGCCAGTGCGATCGATCACGGCACGCGTATTGAATTGCCATCGGGCAGCGTGAGCTTGCATGCCAAGACAGGTGACATAAGCATCGCGGATAAGGCATCGATCGATGTATCGGGTCGCGATCTTGCCTTCGCCGACATGACCGTCGGTTCTCCAGGCGGAAACGTAAAGCTTCTCGCCGATCAGGGAAATGTGAATGTCGGTACCGCGCGCATCGATGTTTCCAGCGCCGCGAGCGGCGGAGACGCGGGCACGCTTTCCATTCTAGCGCCGCAAGGTCACGTGCAATTAAATCCCAATGCACAGTTAGCAGGTGTAGCGCAGACAAATGGTCGTGCTGGTTCATTTGTGTTGGATACGCAAGCGCTCACGAACGGTTTTTCAGCACTTAATGCCGCGCTGCATGCCGTCGACGCGGGTTTCACCCAAAACTTGAATCTGCGTGTGCGCGCGGGCGATGTAAAAATCGACAGCAACGATACAGTCATTACACATGATCTGCAGCTTGCGGTCGATGCGGGCAAGATCGATGTCTTAGGACGTATCGATGCTTCTGGCACGCAAGCCGGACAAGTAGCTTTATATGCGCGCGATGATTTGAGTTTGCACAACGCTGCCGAGATTGATGCGCATGCGACGGGCGTTGGCGAGCCGGGCGGAAAGATCGTGCTTGCCAGCGCCCATGGCTATGTGGATTTGCCGGCTAACGCCCACTTGAATGTTTCGGGTAACGATACGAATAGCGCCAGCGCTAATACGGGCACGATACATGTGCGCGCACTGCGGCAAGGAAACGACGTCGCTATTAAACCTATCGGCGCCCACATTGACGGGGCCGAGCGTATCGATATCGAAGCCTACAAAACTTATATCGCTAGCGGCAGCGTTGATCCATTGATTGGTACGATTCAAAGCGAAACCAACACCTACATGACCAATGCCAGCCAAATAAAAAACACACTGAACATCGGCAACGATGCGCGCTTTCATCTTCTACCGGGTGTAGAAATTCAGAGCCTGGGCGATCTGAATCTGAACACGAATTGGGATTTGCTCGGTTGGCGCTACGCGAGCGAAACGGGGGTGCTGAGCTTACGTGCGGCAGGTAATTTGAATATTAACCAAAGTCTCAGTGATGGCGTGGCAGCTGTTACCAACGAGTTGTTAGGCACTACACGTGACAGGGCACAGACTGGAACAAGTTGGTCATATCGTTTGGTAGCGGGCGCCGATCTGGCCGCAGCCGATTCGCTGTCGGTAAACGCGGGTGTGGGTAATATCACGTTGAGTCCCGACGCGCAGATACGTACAGGCACTGGCTCGATCGATATCGCCGCTGGTAATAATTTAGTTCTCGCCAATAATGGCGCGGCCATCTACACCGTCGGCGAAAATCGTGGCACTGGCGCGATGCCTATGCAAAATACCGGCTTTGATGCGGACACGATTCAAGAACTGATTTACAAAGGCGACTTTCTTGGCAACGGTGGCGACATTCGTATTGCGGTAGGCGGCGACATCACGGGCGCCAGCAGCTCTCAGCTTATCAATGAATGGATGCCGCGCGCCGCGGGAATGGTGGAGTTGCCGACGAGCGATGGCGGTTCCATCAACGCCGAGCTTCCTGCTTCCTGGGCGATCAACATCGACGACTTCCGCCAGAATATCGGCGCCTTGGGTGGCGGCGATGTGACACTGAGCGCGGGCGGCAATCTAAAAAATCTTTCCATCGTCATACCGACCAGCGCAAAGCCTATTGCTAATGTTGGTGGCGCTGCGGAAATTTCCGGCGGCGGTAATCTGCATATTGTTGCGGGCGGCGATATTCGCGGCGGAGTTTTCTATGTAGCCCAAGGCCACGCCGATATACAAAGTGGTGGCTCGGTAACAGCGGAGAACTCGGTGTATCCGGTTTTGGCGCTGGGCGATGCGCAATTCAAATTAACCGCGCGCAAAGATCTCGCGCTTGAAGCTATCGTCAATCCCACGATGTTGCCGCAAGATCCGGCGCAAGGTCACAAAGACATATACGATACGCGTGCGCAATCCACTTTTTTCACTTACACCGATAACAGCGCTGCAGAATTAGCCGCCCTATCCGGCGCCGTGGTTTTGCGCGGCAATATCACGGCGCTGAAAAATGCTTTTAATCTGGTTGCCACTATCACCGATACCAGCCTACTCAGTTATTACCCTGGAACTTTGAGTGCGCGTAGTTTGCAAGACGACATTCTTGTTGGCGAAAATGGATTTACTCTAGTACCCGCGCCACGCGGAGATTTGGAGCTCTTGGCGCGCAACAGCGTGGTGCCTACGGGCGACAGCGTAACCGTTCGGCTTTCCGATGCCGATCCGAATCTGTTGCCAGGCATTCTCACGCGCCAGCCGCAATGGAACGATAACGCCAAGATGGAATTAGCCACCGGCCACGCGGCCACGCCAATCCATAAAGAAGACAAACAACCCGTGCAGATCGTTGCACAGACGGGCAGCATCGGTACTGCGCAGCCGAGCGACGCTAAATGGCTCGAACAGCTAGCGCCAAAAGACAAGACCTCGATACAGCAAGGAAGAAATCAACTCAGCATCGAAGTTTCCAAACAAGCGCGCCTCTACGCTGGTCAAGACTTGCGCAATCTTGCGCTTAAGATTCAGAACGTGGATGACCAGGATATTTCCGTGGTCGAAGCGGGCGGCAGTATTTTGTTTCCTACCGAGCGCAACACCAGCGGTTTTTTAACCGCGGATAACAGTATAAAAAAATTCTTCGAGATCGCCGGACCCGGCCAATTTTATGTCATCGCTGGCAAAGATGTGGATCTTGGCGTCTCCAGCGGCATTCAGTCTGTCGGCAACCGCGACAATAAAGCTTTATCCAATACGGGAACTTCCATCACAGTGATGGCGGGCCAAGCGCAGACTCCGGCTTACGATGCGTTCATTGAGCGTTATCTGGTGAATGAAGATACCTACCACGAACGCTTAGCGCAGTACATGGGCGAGTTGGGTTTGAGCAAGCTCGATAATGATACGTGGCTTGAAGTTTTCCAAATATTGCCGTTACTAGAAAAACGCAAATTTATTCTGCAAGTGTTTTTCAACGAGCTGCGCACGGCTGGGATTAGCGCCAGCAGTGTGAACGGTGCGGATTACAGTCGTGGATTCGATGCCATCAAAACTTTGTTTCCCGCGCAGCGCTATCAAGGCGATGTAAAATCTTTTCTCAGCCAGATTTATACCCGTAACGGCGGTGATATCAATCTCGTCGTGCCCGGTGGTTTAGTCAACGCTGGCGTTGCCAGCGCCACGGGCATTAACAAGAAGGCCGATCAACTTGGTATTGCCGCGCTTGGTAGCGGTAACATCAATGCCTTTGTGCAAAATGATTTTCTGGTGAATTCGTCGCGCGTCTTTGCGCTCGATGGCGGCGACATTCTGATGTGGACCAGCGTTGGCAATATCGATGCTGGCAAAGGCTCTAAAACTGCTTTGGCGATACCGCCGCCGCACACCACCCATGACAAGGACGCCAACACATTTGTCGAGTTTCCTGCGTTTGTTTCCGGTAGCGGTATCCGCGCCGAAGTTAGAACATCGGGTCGCAAGCCAGGCGATGTCTATCTGATTGCACCGGGTGGCGTGATCAATGCTGGCGACGCTGGCATTGGCACCGCGGGCAATCTAACCATCGCCGCCACCGCCGTGCTCGGCGCCGATAACATTAAAGTAGGCGGTGTCGCCACTGGTGTTCCAACTGATGGTGGTGGTTTAGGCGCCGGACTCGCGGGCGTCGGCGATATTGCCGCGACCGCCAGCAAAGTAGCCGAAGACGCCACGCGTGGTCTTGGAGCGCAGGCGAATGAACGTCAAGGTTTTCTTGGGGTAGAAGTAATCGGTTTCGGCGAGTAACTGCATACCGCATCTGACCCAAACACCACTTGGGAAATTATTCGAGGAGATGACGATTAGAGCAACAGTGGTGTGCGATGTGTTGTTTGAAGGCCCGGTCGTGCGGGCCTTTTTTATGTAAGTCGCTTAGCCATATGTATGACATGAATTTGCCATAAATCCGTCATATTAATTCTGTACAACGTGCACGCGGAGATAATTCACTCGTTAACAATACTGAAATATAAAAGGCCGATGCCGAAGACATTCATATTTTTCCTCAGCCTACTTGTTACATTGTCGCCGTCGGCATGGGGTGATGATTGGTCAGGCCAAAAAAAGCTAAGCATTAACGCAACTGAATCCGGTGCGGATATTAAAGAAAGTATTTCGCAGGTGCCGATTCTGGTGCGCTTGCACACGGGTAATTTCACTCATTTCATGGATATGAAGGAAGACGGCTCCGATCTGCGTTTTTTCGCCGCCGATGAAAAAACCCCGCTGCCGTATCAAATTGAAAAATTCGATGCACTCAACGAGCTAGCTCTTATTTGGGTGCAGGCACCTAAGTTATCCGCGGGCAAGTCGGAAGCGATCTGGATGGAATACGGCAATCCCAATGCCACAAGCGCGCAGGATGCTAAGGCTGTCTATGACGCTAACACGGTGGCGGTCTATCACTTTGAAACTGCGGGCCCACCCAAGGATCAGACGGGTAATGCTAATAACGCTGCGTCGTCCACTGCTGAATACCGCCCAGCCTCTATCATCGGCGCTGGCGTCGGTTTTAACGGAACACAAAAAATCGTTATTCCCACTTCCGCGTCACTAAAATTCAGCGACACCGGTTTTACGTTTTCAGCGTGGATAAAAATCACCGCGGCGCAACACGATGCCGTGTTACTCGCGCGTCAGGACGGCGCCGATGGTTTGAGTCTGCGCATCGACCAGACTCGAGCTTATGTACGTGTAGCGCGCGCTGGCAAATTACAGGAAACAGCGCACAGCAGCGAGCTTGCTCTAGGTGCTTGGCATCATTTAGCGGTGACGGGCGGTTCACGTATCGTGGTGTATGTCGATGGACGCGAAACCGCGACGCTCGAAGCGCCCATGCCCACTCTTGCGGGAGAAATTATCGTCGGTGCATCGGCCGCTGGCGCAAATTTTTTCAGCGGCGAACTCGACGAGTTACAGCTTTCCAATATTGCGCGCAGCGCCGATTGGATCAAAGCCGCGGCCAAAGGCCAAGGTCCGGACGCAAAATTGGTGCTGCCCGGCGAAGAATCGCAAAGCAGTTCTGGCAGCACTTCTTATTTCGGCACCATTTTGCGCGCAGTCACTGTGGATGGATGGGTGGTTATCATGCTGCTCGCGGTCATGGCGGGGGTGAGTTGGTGGGTGATGGTCAGAAAGTTTCTCACGCTGCGCACCATGCTCGAAGATAATCGTCAATTCGTGCAAGCGTTTCAGAAACTCAGCCGCGACCCCGGAGCGTTGGATAAAGACGAAAACGACACCGCAGAAAAATCCCATTTCGAGCGCGCCTTATCCGGTACACACGATCACTTTCAAAATTCGCCGATTTATCGCGTATATCACGTCGGCATTCAAGAGATCAAACATCGCTTCGGGCAAACCGATACGCGTTTGATGCGCGGCAAGACTTTGACGCCGCAAGCGATCGACGCCATTCGCGCCAGCCTCGACGCCGCGCAAGTGCGCGAGAACCAGAAACTCAACAATCTTTTAGTGTTGTTAACCATCGCCATCAGCGGTGGACCTTTTCTGGGACTGCTGGGCACGGTGGTCGGCGTGATGATCACATTCGCCGCCATCGCCGCTACGGGCGATGTGAACATCAATGCCATCGCGCCTGGCATCGCCGCCGCGTTGGTGGCCACGGTCGCCGGCCTGTTGGTCGCGATTCCGGCTTTGTTTGGTTACAACTATATCGTTTCGATTATCAAGAATATTGCCGCGGACATGCAGGTGTTCATCGACGAGTTCATCAGCAAAATGGCCGAGCAATATTCCGCCGACGTAAGGATTGCTTATGAAGACGCAAGCCGAAAACGAGCCTTATAGCGATATCAACATCACGCCGATGTTGGATCTGGCGTACGTGTTGCTGGTGATTTTTATCATTATGACCACGGCCACGGTGCAGGGCATCAAAGTGAACTTGCCTAAAGCCAGCGCCACGCCGAGTCTCGCCAAGCCACAGACCAAGGCCATCACCGTGGCGGCCGACGGCACGATTTATCTGGATACGTTTCCCGTGACAATGCCTGAGCTAGAAACTCGATTGCGCCAATACAAGACGGCCAACCCAGCGCTGCCAGTAGTGATCAAGGGCGACGCTGCGGTGCAGTATGAAAAAGTGATTCAAGTACTCGATCTCATGGGACGCCTAGATATCACGCAGCTTGGTTTAGTCACGCAGAGGTTAGTCAAATGAACATGGATACTATGATCGACGTAAATATCGCGCGGCCTGTGGGCGTGCCGAAGTTTTTGCTGCGGCGTCTGCTTAGCGGCGCTTTAATCTTGCTAGGCATCGGTGCGGTCTATGCCATCGTCCATTATTTTTTGTCGACGCCAGCGCCACAGATGAAACAAGTGGTGCAGCAGATAAGTTTGCTGCCACCACCGCCACCGCAGATCGAGCAGCCGCCACAGCCCGAAATCAAAGAACAAGTGAATATTCCTGAACCGCAACCGGTGATGCAGGACGATGCCCCGCCGCCTGGCGACCTGGGCGTGGATGCGGATGGCAACGGTACGGACGGATTTCAATTGCGTGCACGCAAAGGCGGACGCGATCTCTTAGGTGCGGGCGGTCCTTTTGCTTGGTATACCAGCCGCATTGAAGATTCGATTAAAAAAGTTTTATCCGCCAACAAGAAAACGCGCTACGCCAATTATATTTTACTCATTAAACTTTGGCTCAAGCAGGACGGCAGCGTCGAACGTTTTGAACTCGCCGATTCCACGGGCGATGCCGATGTCGATCAATCCATCAAACTCGCGCTGGCCAAAGTCGAACCCCTTGGCAGTGAGCTGCCAGCTGATTTAAAGCAGCCGGTGCGGCTGCGCATTACGTCGCGACAATAAATAAAAAATATTTTTACTAACTTGCTTATCTAAAAGATTTTACGATGACCGCTAAAAAATGGGGCGTGGCCACTTTATTGTGCGTTTTGTTTTGCATGAATGCCTGGAGCGCTGAAAAGAATGAGACGACTAAGGCCGATTCCACCACGTTAAAACTTATAAAACTGTTGGTAGAGCAGGGCGTGCTCACGCAAGAAAAAGCCGATGTCTTACTGCGCGAGGCTTCGATGCCCGAAGCGGTTACCGCCGACAAACCCAAAACCGAACCGGGTGTGGTGCGTGTTCCGTATATACCCGAGACGATCAAAAATGAAATGCGCGAACAGATTAAACAAGAGGTTCTCGCTCAAGCCAAGAAAGAACGCTGGGGCGATCCGGGCACGCTGCCCGAATGGATCGAGCGCATAAAATGGGACGGCGATATTCGTTTGCGCTACCAGCGAGATCAATTTCCCGACGGCAACTCCGGTTCCACGCTTAATTACCAAGCGATTAATTCCGCGGGCGGCGTTTCTTCAGCGGGCACCAACGCTTATATCAACGATTCCATTGATCGCACGCGTTGGCGTTTACGCGCACGCTTGGGGATGCTGGCCAAAGTCAACGATGAACTCGAAGCTGGTTTTCGGCTGACCACGGGCAACACCACCGATCCGGTCTCGACCAATCAGACGCTCGGCAACAATTTTAATCGCAACACTTTTGTGTTGGACCGAGCGTATTTGCGCTTCGATCCGAATGAATCGTTCACGTTGTGGGGCGGCAGGTTGCCGAATCCTTGGTTCAGCACCGATTTAGTGTGGGACGAGGATCTCAATTTTGACGGCGCGGCGGCCACGTTCAAACCAAAATTAAGCGACAACATCACCGGCTTTGCGACGCTCGGATGGTTTCCAGTGCAAGAAGTGGAGTTGTCGTCGAGCGATAAATCGCTAACTGGCGCGCAAGTCGGAATGGATTGGAAGATATCGCAAAATCAGGGATTCAAGATGGGCTTGGCCTATTACGACTATCGTCATATCGGTGGCCAGCAGGCGAATAGTTCCTTGCTCGATTACACCGCGCCGCAATTTGTGCAGAAAGGCAATTCCATGTTTCACATCCGTACGGACACGGTTGTTACCACTGGATTGTTTGCCTTGGCGCCTAACTTTAGAGAACTAAATCTGACCGCGGCTTGGGACATCGCCGCTTTCGATCCGGTGCACGTCATGTTGACGGGCGATTACGTGAAGAACATCGGTTTCGATCGAGAAGAGATCCGGCAACGCACTGGTTTAGATATCGAACCCAAGACGCGTGGATATCATTTAAAGCTTGCCGTGGGCATGCCACTGGTTAAAAAGCGCGGCGACTGGCAGTTCATCAGCGCCTACAAATATTTGGAGCGCGATGCAGTAGTCGATGCTTTTACCGATTCGGATTTTCATCTCGGCGGCACCGATGCCAAGGGCTGGATACTGGGTGGTAGCTATGGGTTAGCCAATAATACCTGGCTGAGCTTGCGCTGGTTGAGCGCGAATGAGATCGATGGACCGCCGTTGGCGATCGATGTTTTACAGTTGGATTTGAATGCACGGTTTTAGCGATTTGCCTAAGTGGAGCTCTTTGTAGGAGGTAGTATGCGCATGCAAGATTTTTTTCGTGTGATTAGCTTAATAGCGTTGACTATGGCAACCGCGGTCGTCTGGGCGGGCGATGCGGACGATCAAAAGATGCTGCGCGCTCAACGTTTATTACGACAAGTGACTCAGGAACGCGACGCATTGCAGACGGAAAACGCTCAACTCAAAAACCAAGCTGAAGACCTGAACAAAAAATTGACAAGCCTAAAGAAGAATTCGGAAAACGCATTGGCTAAATCGCGAGAGAGCAATACCGTTTTAAGTACTAACTTGGAACAGCTCACGCTAAATTTGCGGCAGACGGAATCGGCCAAGAATCAACTGCAAGAGACGGTGATCGGTCAAGCGCAACAAATTGAATCGTGCGAGTCCAACAACGTTAAGATGGTACAGATCAATCGGGAGTTGGTTGATCGTTACGAAAAAAAAGGCGCCGTCGATGCGCTATTGCAGCGTGAACCGCTTACGCAGCTGAAGCGAGTCGAGTTCGAAAATATCGTGCAGGAATATCAAGATCAAATTGATCAGCTAACGTTCAAAAGAAAACCGGTCAGTGCTCAGTAGCTTCATCCGGTCGCTGCTGGTGCTCCGTATCCATATCGAGCAACAGTTCGGGCATATCATTGTCGCCTAGTTTTATTTCGGGCAGACGGATGCCCAGCTCTTGCAGCAATCGGTCAATGGCTTGTTCTTCCCCTTCGTTCGCAAACCACATCGCCTAGTCCCTCGAGATGATGGTGGCAACCGAAAGTTATTCTCAATGTCTTAGATGACAAAAGTATTGCATGCAAGAAATTTAATTTGGCGGCGACCCATCCTTTGCCATACAGCGGCCTAAAAATTTCATTTCAGTGACGTTTTCATATTCTTGTCATGAAGAATGGGCTTAATAGTCATGTCTCATTCATGTGAGATTCATATTAATTATTGGAGAATGACCATGTATGACAAGCGTAAATTTTTAAGATCGTTTCTTGTCGCCATGATTGTTTGCATTTTTCCTTATGCAAAAATCTGGGCTTCATCGATTCCGTATGAGTTGCTTAGCGCCAATCCGGGAAAAGTTTTAATGATCGATGGAAAAGATCGTTATTCCAAAGTAATTATTAAAACAAAACTCAACTCAGCTGAGCGCTCCATGTTTGATTTTGGTTTTATGAAAGATGATTTGTACGTTCCTGTGATAGGCAAGTCGCGCGGCTTTTATGCCTATGCGTTCAACGCCAACGATAGAGTTGATTTTGCACTTAGAAACAGTGGGGCGGATCATTTGTTTGGCACGCCTGACGATTTTATTTATCGTTTATCCGACAATGCCAAATATGCCGAGCAATATTATTTTTCGTCCGTCAAATCCTCGAGAAACTTAAAAAGCGCGCCGCGCTATTTTCAAGCTTTGCGCTTGGATTGGGATGTCGATCTCGACGGTAATCCCGATGCGCATGCTTTTCTTGAGCTCAAGTGGAGTAAATACGATGGCATGATGCCCGTGCCGACGGCGGTGCCTTTGCTTCCTGCCGCATGGTTTTTGGGTTCTGGTGTTTTAGGGCTAGTGTTTATGTCGCGCCGATATGGCGCGTACGTGCGGCCGGGAAAAAACAGGTGAAAATGCTGCCATGGCCGATCTCGCTTTCGATTTCCAATTGCGCGTCATGGCGCAGCAGCACATGTTTGACGATAGAAAGACCTAAACCCGTGCCGCCCGAAGCGCGCGAGCGTGCCGAGTCGACGCGATAAAAACGTTCGGTAAGATGGGGGATATGTTCTGAAGCGATGCCTTCGCCGCTGTCCTTAACATAAAATTGGGCGCCTTGATCCGCTGCTTGCCAGGCAATTTGAATAGCGCCGCCAGGCGGTGTGTAACGCACCGCGTTATTGATGAGATTGGAAAAAGCGCTTGTCAGTTCTTCACGGTTGCCGCGCAATTTAAGATGGGGGTCCGCGTTCAAAGTAATAACGTGTTGGTTTTTGTCGCTGAGCAATACGGCTTGTTCCCGCAGACCAGCCAAAAGGGCGGCGACGTCGACAGCTTCGTCATGCGCTGCGGGTGGCGCGGTTTCCAGCCGTGACAGCGTCAGCAAGTCATCCACTAAACGCTGCATGCGTACAGATTGTTCGTGCATGATGGCTAGATGCTTACGTAAGTCTTCGATCTTGATTTGATCCATTTGTTTTAAGGTTTCCACGTAACCGCCCAAGACGGTCAGCGGCGTGCGCAATTCATGCGAAACGTTGGCGACAAAATGTCGCCGCATTTCCTCCAAACGCACTAAACGAGTCACATCGCGCCCGATAACTAGTTTTTGGCGGCTGCCGAAAGGTGTGATCTGAACCGCCACATGGGTATTGCGGTCATCTGGCGAAGTGATTGCTATCGATTCGGTGTATTCGCCTTTTTGCGCGTACTCGGTAAAGTCGGGATCGCGCAAAATATTTAACAAACGCATGCCCGTGTCATCGGGGAAGCGCACTCCCAGCAAAGCCGCGGCCGAGGGATTGGCCCAATCGATGTTGCCTTCTTGAGAAACGATGATGACGGCATCGGGCATGGCCGAGGCGGCATTTTGAAAGCGCGTTAACATTTCGGTAAGTTGCGCTTCGCGCTGCGCTGCTTCTTTGAGAATGCGATGTAGTTCATCGAATACTTCGCCCCATAAACCGCCCGCGTCGGGGATATCCACCGATTGACGATTGAGCAGCCAACGGTGCAGATGACGCAAGTGACGTAATGTTAAGACGAGATAAAAACCGAAGCCGAACGACGCAATCAAAAACGGCCGACCGATAAACGCGCCGCCCAGCAAACTCGCCAGAGCAATACCACCGAGTATCCAAACCTCGCGCCACAGACCCGGATGCATGATTTTAATTATGCGTCGAGAAACGATAACCGGCGCCGCGCACGGTTTGAATTAAACGTTCGTGTCCGGTCGGTGTAAGGATTTTGCGCAAGCGGCGAATATGCACATCAACTGTGCGCACTTCGACATATACATTGTTGCCCCACACGCCGTCGAGCAGGCGTTCGCGCGAATGCACGCGTTCGGGATGGGTCATGAAAAAGTGCAGCAAGCGAAATTCAGTCGGCCCCAATTCCAGATGTTGACCGCTCGCGTTGACGCGATGTGTCGCCGGGTCGAGCGCCAGTCCATCGATTTCCACCAGCGACTCCACGGCGTGCGGTGCGGTGCGCCGCAATTGCGCGCGGATGCGCGACAGCAGTTCGCGTGTGGAAAACGGTTTGGTGATGTAGTCGTCGGCGCCGCTATCTAGTCCTTTCACTTTGTCTTCTTCCTCGGTGCGTGCGGTCAGCATGATAATCGGCACATGCACGGTTAATTTTTCGCGCCGCAAAAGCCGGGCGTATTCTAATCCGCTCAAGCCTGGCAACATCCAATCGAGCAAAATTATGTCTGGTTTGTCGGCCAGAATTTTTTCCTGCGCCTGCTGGGTGTCAGCGGCTTCCAGGCATTCGTAATTGGCCTGTGATAACGCCAGACAGACCATCTGGCGGATGGCGGATTCGTCGTCAACAATGAGGATTTTGGCCCGCATAATAGGTTTTTGCCCGGGCATAATGACCCTTGGTTTGGCCGCTATTTCATAGCATAAATGTGTCATAAATATGACAATTTTGTCATCGGTGTCATGAAACTGGCCCGATAGCTAGGCAATGGCGAGCCAACGCACGACGGAATAAGCATGATTTGGTTAGCATTATCGGTCGGCCACTTTAACCGAAAGCGAATATACTGGCGACCCTATTTCGACTTCATTGCAGGAAAACATGCGTAAAAATTCAATAAGACCCACCGATATTAAGTTGCATCAAAAATCGCGCATGCTGGAAATCGCTTTTGATGACGGTAGTCATTTTAATCTGCCGTGTGAATATTTACGGGTGTACTCACCGTCGGCGGAAGTGCGTGGCCACGCTCCCGGCCAAGAAGTGCTGCAAGTGGGCAAAGAAAACGTCAACATTACTAATATCGAGCCAGTGGGCACCTACGCTGTGTGTTTATTTTTTGACGACGGCCACAGCACCGGAATTTATTCTTGGGATTGGTTGCATCATTTAGGGATTAACCAAGAAAATCTGTGGAAGCAGTATGTCGAGCGTCTGGAAAAATCCGGTCATCCGCGCAAAACGCCGAAATAAAATGACGTCATGACCCAGCCCGATTCCAAACAGCGTACGACGCACTTCGGTTTCCGCGAAGTGCCTGAGTCGTCCAAAGATGGATTGGTGGCCGATGTATTTCATTCGGTCGCCAATAAATACGATCTGATGAACGATCTCATGTCCTTGGGCGTGCATCGTTTGTGGAAACGCTTTGCGGTCGAATCTAGCGGCGTGCGTGGCGGATTTCGCGTGCTCGATGTCGCGGGCGGCACGGGCGACTTGGCGGCGCAATTTGCCGTGCGTGTCGGTCGCCGCGGACAAGTGGTTTTGGCCGACATCAATGATTCCATGCTGGAGCAAGGCCGCGCGCGTTTGACGGATCGCGGCATCGTCAGCAATGTTAATTTCGTCCAAGCCAACGCCGAAAATCTTCCGTTTCCCGACGATTATTTTGATCGCGTCAGCATCGCCTTCGGTTTGCGCAACGTGACGCACATCGATCGTGCTTTGGCTTCCATGTACCGCGTGCTCAAACCGGGTGGGGCGCTATTGGTGCTGGAGTTTTCCCGGCCAGTGGCGCCGGGTTTGAATAGTCTTTACGACGCCTATTCTTTTAACATCCTTCCGTGGCTGGGGCGCGTGGTGGCTCGGGATGAAGCCAGCTATCGCTATTTGGCCGAATCCATTCGTAAACACCCGGATCAAGAAACCTTGAAGCAAATGATGCAGCAGGCGGGTTTCGAGCGCGTGACGTATCACAATTTAAGCGGCGGCATCGTCGCCTTGCACAAAGCTTATAAATTTTAATATTGTCTAACTCTTAGGCACGAAATATTTTTTTGGTGTGTTTATATGCCGTCGTCATTTACGCCATTACTTGAAGCGACCGTTAACCGCGTGCTGCGGTTGGATCCGGACACGCTGGCGCGTTTAAGCGCACTCAAAGGCAAGGTTATTCGCTTGCGTTTAGCGAGCGAGTCGCCCGTTGAGATTTTTGTCTTGCCATCGGAAAACGGATTTCAGCTCGCTGAGAATCATCCCACCGAACCCGACGTGACCATGTCTGGCGATATTCCCGTCTTTGGCCGTTTGATATTGCGCCGCGTATTACCCGGTGTCGCGGCCGCGGGAGAAGTACAAATTAGCGGCGATATCGAGCTTGGTAATCAATTCCAGCAAATCCTAAAAAATATCGATATCGATTGGGAAGAGCAAACCGCGCGCTTGGTCGGCGATGTCATGGCGCATCAAATGGGTAATAGCTTGCGCGGTTTACGGCGTTGGTCGCGGCAAGCCTGGCAAACCTTGGGCGATAACACGGTGGAATATTGGCAAGAAGAAAGCCGCTTATTGCCTGGGCGTTTACGCGTTGACGCTTGGCGGCAAGCCGTGGAAACGCTGCGCCACGAAACCGATCGATTGCAACAACGCATTGATGCCATGCAAGAGAAAATAAAATGAATCGTTTGCGGCAGCTGGCGCGCCTATTGCGCATCACCCAAATTTTCGTCAAACACGATCTCGATGAATTCGTCACTGCGATTCATTTGTTTCGTCCTTATCGCGTAGTGCTGCGCTTGGCGCCGTGGCGCTTGTTCGTGCGCCGTGGGTTGCCGCGCAGCGTGCGCCTGCGGCAAGCATTGGAAGAGTTGGGACCTATCTTCGTGAAGTTCGGCCAAATGCTGTCCACGCGTCCCGACCTGTTGCCAGAAGATATCGCCGAGGAGCTGACAAAACTTCAAGATCGCGTGCCGCCGTTTTCCGGTGACTTATCGTCGCAACTGATTGAGCAAGCCTTGGGCGGCAAACTGGAAACGCATTTCAGCGAATTTAACCGCGAGCCCATTGCTTCGGCTTCAGTGGCGCAAGTGCACATTGGGCGTTTGCATGGTGGCGCCGAAGTCGCGGTTAAGGTGCTGCGGCCTGGCATCGAGCCCATTATCGAGCGTGACCTGCAATTGCTTTATCTATTGGCGCGCTTGGCGGTGCGTTATTCACCCGAGTCGCGTCGCTTGCGTCCGGTCGAAGTCGTCGATGAATTTAATAAGACGCTGCACGATGAAATGGATTTCAGAGTCGAGGCCGCGAACGCCAGCCGTTTGCGAGCCAATTTCGAAGGTTCGACTCTATTATATGTTCCCAAGATTTACTGGGAATTGACGCATCGCACCGTCATGGTGCTCGAACGCATTCATGGCATTCCCGTGAGCAACATAGAAGGACTCAAAGCCGCGGGCATCGATATGCGTAAGCTAGCGCATAACGGCGTGGAAATTTTCTTTGCGCAAGCATTTCGCGACGGGTTTTTTCACGCCGACATGCATCCGGGAAATATTTTCGTCTCGCCCCAGGGTCAATATCGCGCGGTCGATTTCGGCATCATGGGTAGCCTGGGAGAAAAAGATAAACGCTATCTGGCGGAAAATTTCCTGGCATTTTTCAATCGCGATTACCGCGCGGTCGCCGATGCGCATTTGCGCGCGGGTTGGGTGCCGTCGAGCACGCGTATCGAAGAATTCGAAGCCGCTATCCGCACGGTGTGCGAACCGGTTTTCGCCAAGCCGATAAAAGACATTTCGTTCGGCCGGTTTTTGCTGCATCTTTTTCAAACCGCGCGCCGCTTCAATATGGAAGTGCAACCGCAATTAGTCTTGTTGCAAAAGACCTTATTCAACATCGAAGGTCTGGGAAGACGGCTTTATCCCGATCTGGATTTGTGGCAAACCGCCAAGCCTTATCTGGAGCGGTGGGTGCGCGAAAACATGGGCCCGGGCGCGTTTATAAGTAAATTCCGCCAGGAATTCCCCAAATGGTGGGCGATGTTGCCAGAAATGCCGACTTTAATGCACGAGAGCCTGCGACGTGTGGCGCAAGGCGAGTCGGTGCATGCATCAAGAGTGCGCGAATTAACAGAATTACGCCGCCAAATGCGCCAAAATCATCGGCGTCTCTATCTTGCCGTGACCGGCAGCAGTTTGTTGATTGCGGGCGTTCTCATGCTAGGACTAGACGTAACGCTTTATGGGGAATTGGAACGCGGACGCTTTATAGCCTGGATTTTTGCTGCGATAGGCGGTTTTATGTTGTGGCGCGGGCGGCCGGTTCGAAGCTTGTGATAAGCGGTGTCTCGGCGCGCGAGCGCTTTATGCTAAAATTCTAAAACACTTATTTGAATCATGCTGGTTATGAGAAAAACCGTCCATCAAACCCTTATCGGAGGCGCAGCGCTGTGGATAGCTGCCAGTCCCCTGGCGTGGGCGCAAGCGGGAAAGCTCTCATGGTTCAGCGATACGCCTTTTGCTGGTGCGGGCACGGTGGGCGTGCCCGAAATCCATCTGCGTAATCCCGATGCCACTTCATTTGGTCTGAATCTTTATCGTTCGCGTCAGAGCGCCGACGAAAGCTTGGATAAATCCGAAGCCTCGCTCGACAGCGATTCGGTGCATTTGTATGGCGAGCTCGAACCTCAAAACAAACGCGATGATAGCTCGCTTAACCGCGTGAATAATTTTGGCGTGCAATGGAAGCATCATTTAAACACGGTGCACAGTTTTGCGCTGTCGGCTGAATATGGCGAAGGCACGGCGATCTATCCCTCGTCGCTGGATACGCTCGATACACGCGCGGCATTTTCCTGGACCAGCCGGCTGGCGAGCCAATGGAAACCCAGCTTGACCGGAAGCGTCTTTATCGGCGACGAAATAGCGCGCGAGGAAATTTATCGGCGCCTCGGTCGGCGGTATTACGGATTTACCGTTGGCGGCAGCGTGACGGTGTTTCAGTCGCACACGCCTTATGTATCCTTCAAGATGCAGAAGAGCTTGTATGACACCACGGATGAGTTGATGTTTGTTTCACCACGCAGCGATGACCGTTCTTTGCTATCCGCTGGTTGGAAATGGCAAGTGCAACGCGATTTAAGTCTGCAAGCCGAAGCCAGCTATGGCTTGGGTAATTCACAGAATATCGATCCATACAATATGCAGCGCAGCCGGATTTTCTTCGGCACCCGTTTCGACTTCAAGTAATCAAACTCGCGCGGCTATTGATTAGCCGCGAGTTTGATTTTCCTTCTCAGATTTTTCCGCCAGAAGCCTTGTAGATCAGGCACAGGGACACGGCCTGAATGGCCGTGTCCCTTGGCAGATTTAATTAGCCGCCTGCGATTTGAAAAAACTAATTCCCTTCAGCAAATTTAAAGCTTCTTGCAGTTGATAGTCTTCGGGCGGTGAAACTTTACCCGTGTCATCCTTTTTCTTGTCGTCTTTTTTCGGTTCGTCCCTGGGTTTGACGACTTCGTCGTTGTTCAAGTTGTTTTCCAGATGACGCGCGAGATCGGCTTCTCGTAAACGGTCGCCGGCCTCGCTTTTCGTGATCTTGGCTTCTTCGGCCACGATGTCTGGCACGATGCCAGAAGCCTGAATCGAACGGCCGCTAGGCGTGTAATAACGCGCCGTGGTGATTTTGAGCGCGCCACCGTTGCTGATCGGCATGATGGTTTGCACCGAACCTTTACCGAAACTTTTGGTTCCCATGATGACGGCGCGTTTATGATCTTGCAGCGCGCCCGCGACGATTTCCGACGCCGATGCCGAGCCGCCATTGATCAAGACCACCAGCGGCGCACCATTTAGTAAGTCACCCGGTGTCGCGGTTAATTTCATTTTCGAATCGGCCACGCGGCCTTCGGTGTAAACGATCAATCCTTTGTCCAAGAAAGCGTCGCTGATGCCGACCGCGGCATTGAGCACGCCCCCTGGATTATTGCGCAAGTCGAGAATCATGCCGCGCAACGGAGCTTTATTTTCCGCGTTCAGTTTTTTAATCGCGTCGGCCAATCCTTTGTCGGTACCCGCCTGAAATTGGGTGACGCGCACGTAACCAAAACCGGATTCTAGCAAGCGGCTCTTGACGCTTTGAATTTTGATGACCGCGCGCGTGAGCGTGATTTTAAGCGGTTTGGACGCGCCTTCGCGTACTACCGTCAGCGTGATATCGCTGCCCGGTTTACCGCGCATGAGGCGCACAGCTTCGGTTAACGTCAGACCCTTCACGGCTTTTTCGTCGAGACGGATGACCAAGTCGCCGGTTTTGATTCCGGCGCGCGCCGCGGGCGTGTCCTCTATCGGCGTTACCACTTTGACAAAACCGTTTTCCATGGTGACTTCAATGCCGAGACCGCCGAACTGACCTTCGGTTTCCACGCGCATGTCTTTGAAGCTTTCGGCATCGAGATAAGCCGAATGCGGATCCAGTCCCGCGAGCATGCCTTGCACGGCGTCTTCCAGGAGTTTTTTGTCTTCCACCGGTTCGACGTAGTCGGCCTTGATGCGACTAAATACTTCGGTGAAAGTGCGCAGCTCATCGAGCGGCAGCGGGGCGAGCGCTTCTTTGGGTTCGTCGCGTTCCGCTAGTACTCCCATGTCGAGGATAACCGCGGCGCCGACAAACATCCCGAGAAACAGGACCAAGATATAACGTGTTGCAAGTTTCATTAATGATGCTCCGTTGGTGGACTGCTCCGCCTGGCGTGCGGACAGATAAAAAAACCAGTTGTTACCGCGCTTTGCACCAGATGAGTGGATCGCGCGGTTCTCCGTTTTGACGAATTTCAAAATACAACCCCGGCTGGAGGGCGTCTCCGGTGTTGCCGAGACTGGCGATGGTTTCACCCGCCTCGACGCGATCGCCGACGCCCTTGTGCAGACTTTGGTTGTGTCCGTAAAGCGTCATATAGCCATCTCCGTGTTCCAGAATCAAGAGTAGCCCAAAACCTCGCAGCCAGTCGGCGTACACCACGCGTCCTTGGAACACCGATACCACGTTTTGACCCTCGCGTCCGGTGATCAGCAGACCGCGCCATTTGAGTTGACCGAGGTTTTTTTGCGCTCCATAGCGCGCCACGATGGCGCCTTTAGTCGGCAAGGGCAGGCGCCCGCGCCATTGGGCAAAATGCGCCGCACCCCGTGGCAGCGGCGTGGTTTCAGGCAGGACGGTTTTTAATTCCTCTAAAAGTTGCTCCAGACGTTTTTCGTCCGTGCGCAAGCGCTCGATTTCCTGTCCTTGGCCGCGCACTTCATGATTTAGGCTGGCCAGTAATTCGCCGCGACGTTTACGTGAGACCTCCCATGCCGCTTTTTGTTCACGTTGGGTAGCGTATAAGGCTTCGAGTTGCTGGCTGTGTTTTTGAATTTGTTGCTCGATAGTTTTGAGCTGTGACAAGCTCACTTGCGTGCTTTCAATCCGCTCCATTCTTGATTGATTGAGATATTGATAGTAGGTCAGTACCCGCGAAACTTTGGCGGGATCTTGTTGGTTAAGCACCATTTTGGAATATTCTTGGCGGCCGCTGACATACGCGGTGTAAATTTGTTTTCCCAGCTGCTGTCGTTGCATTTCAAGATTGTGGCGTTCGACCGCCGCGCGGTTTTTGAGATTTTTTAATTTTTTTTCATCCGCTTGCAGCTGTGCGTCGGTTTGCCGCAGCTCGTTCAATAAACTCCCGATGCGTCGTTCCAAATCGCGCACTTCATCGCGCACGCCGTCACGTCGGCCGCGCGTTTCATTAAGTTTTTGTTGCAATGTTTGGATGTGCGCGCGCAGCTGCTGTAAGCGCGCCTCGTCTTGATCGGCATTTAGCGCATAGACAGGTGAAGATAAATAAAGCGCCGAAACCAACAGCAACGCCGCGTAAAACCCAGAGCCTCGGTTAGTCTGACAATAATGGCGGATCAATGCGGACAAAAGATGGCGCGGAGCAAGCGGCTTATCCGTCAGACGTGAGCTTGCGCCGTCGCGGTTTGTTCATTGGCCAAGCTGACGAGCGGGCGACCGGTCATTTCTGTCGGTCTTGAAAGACCTAGAAGATAAAGCATCGTGGGCGCGATATCTTCCAGCGCACCCGTGGGCGCCAAGACAGCGGGGCGGCCGACATAAACAAACGGAACGGGATTGGTGGTATGGGCCGTGTGCGGTTGGCCGGTTTCGAAATCGAACATCTGTTCAGCATTGCCATGATCGGCGGTGATCAGCATTTCACCACCGACAGCGGTGATCGCTGCGTGAATATCACCTAAACATTTATCCACCGCTTCAATGGCTTTTACGGTTGCGTCGAAATCTCCCGTGTGACCCACCATGTCGGGATTGGCGAAGTTGCAGATGATGACATCGTAATGCTTTCCGCGAATAGCTTTAATCAATTCCTCGGTGAGACGCGGTGCGCTCATTTCCGGTTTTAAATTGTAAGTCGCCACGTCCGTCGGCGAAGGAATCAGGATGCGATCTTCGAATTCAAACGGTGTTTCGATGCCGCCGTTAAAGAAGAATGTCACGTGTGCGTATTTCTCGGTTTCCGCGATGCGTAATTGGTGTATCCCCAGGCTCGCCAGATAGGCGCCCATAACGTTGCGTAGGCGCTCGGCGGGAAATGCCACGGGCACGTGGAATTCGGAGTTGTATTCGGTGAGGCTAATAAAAGCTCCCAGCTTGGGAATAACCTGGCGCTGGAAAGCGTCAAATTTGGTATCGATGAAAGGACGAGTAATTTGTCGCGCGCGGTCGGAGCGGAAATTCATAAATATAAGAACATCGCCGTCTATCATGTGCACCGGTTTTTCGCCCGCGGGGACAATAGAGGTGGCTTTAACAAATTCGTCGGTCTCGCCGCGCCCGTAGGCCAAATCGAGTGCTTGCGAAGCCGAGGTCGCGGAGAATTCCGCCTTGGCTTGGGTGATTAAGTCATAAGCGGCTTGAATGCGCGGCCAGCGATGATCGCGGTCCATCGCATAATGGCGACCGATGATGGAAGCAAAGCGGCCTTGTTTTAAGGCGGCAAATTTTTCTTCCATCGTTTTAATAGAGCTCGCGGCGCTTTGCGGCGGGGTATCGCGGCCATCGAGAAAAGCATGCAAGAAAAGTTTATTAGCGCCACGCCGCACGGCCAATTCGACCATGGCATAAATGTGATCCTCGTGGCTATGGACACCGCCAGGGGAGAGCAAGCCCATGATGTGCACGGCTTTGCCGGTTTTGAGCGCGAGATCGATGGCGTCGGTCAGCGTTTTGTTGGTGAAGAAAGTGCCCGTGCTGATCGCGCGGTTGATGCGGGTATATTCTTGATACACCACGCGTCCTGCGCCCAGATTAAGATGGCCCACTTCCGAGTTGCCCATCTGAGTGGACGGAAGTCCTACCGCGGCTTCCGAGGCATGTATTAAAGTATGCGGATATTGTTTCCACAGCATGTCCCAGATGGGTTTACGGGCCGCGGCAATAGCGTTGTATTGGGTGTCCTGACGGTAGCCCCATCCGTCCATGATGATTAAAACCAGGGGTTTAGGTGTAAATGGCATACAGTAATGACTCGAATTGTGATATTTCAGTATCTTTTAAATTAAAGCTTATTAATTATTATTGTATAATGTTTTGGTTCACGTATCAGCTGTTGCGACATATTTAATGCAGTAAAACGTGAATCGAGAGCCAACCATGAGGCCAGACGACATGAGCGCTACCGCCGAAAAAATCAATGAGATTCTTATTACCAATGAAGAGGACATTCATCTCGCCTCTCGTTCTTTAAAGGCCATGGCGCACCCGCTGCGCTTGAAAATTTTATGCATATTGGGGAGCAGTTCCGAGGTCAGCGTGCAAGATATCGTCGAGCAAGTAGGCACCTCGCAAAGTAATATCTCGCAGCACCTTTCCATTTTACGCGACAAGGCCATTTTGGCTTCGCGCAAGGATGCGAACAAAGTGTATTACCGCATCGGTGACCCGAAAATCCTGCAGCTGATCGGTTCGCTTCGTGAAGCTTTTTGCAGCGCTCGCCGCTAAACCGTACCTTATTGGAGTTAAATTTTAAGACACGGCTGGTTGTTAAAGTTCCCGTTGCTAGTCAACACCTAAATAACACATGCGTTCTTCTTTAAAGATTAATCATGCAATTCGTCATTCATAATTGGTATTTATTTGCCGCCCTGGCCATGATTTTATTTTTAATCGTGGCCGGACCCATCAGCATGCATCTGCATGGCGTGAAAAATGCCAACGTGGCGCAAACGGTGCAATTGATAAATCGCGAAGACGGCGTGGTGGTGGACGTGCGCGAACCCGGCGAGTTTCAAAACGGTCGCATTCCCAACGCCATCAATTTACCTTTGTCGTCGTTAAAGAGCCGCACTAACGATCTCGTGCGGTACAAAGATAAACCACTCGTTGTCGCTTGTCGCAGTGGTCAACGTTCGGTGAAGGGCGCGGTTATTTTGCGCCAGCAAGGATTTCCCGCGGTATACACGCTTGCAGGCGGCCTGCAGGCTTGGGAGCGGGATAACCTGCCAGTCGAGAAATAAAACGATGGCCAAGGTGCTCATGTACTGTACGCGCCTTTGCGCCTATTGCCGCATGGCCGAGCGCTTGCTGGAAAAAAAAGCCGTGCCAGTGGAGAAAATTTTGCTAGACGAGAATCCCGCGCGTCGCGATGAAATGACCAAACTAACGGGGCGCACTAGCGTGCCGCAGATTTTTATCGGTGAAACGCATGTGGGTGGTTATATGGAGCTGGCGGGACTAGAGCGCAATGGTGAATTAGACGCGTTGCTTGAATCGTAAAGAATAAATAAATTAAATAATAATTTTTTTATTAAATTGAGGATAGAGACAGTGGACACCAATTCAAGTCAGAGCATTTCTTTTAGCATCGAAAAAGTTTACATAAAAGATGTGTCTTATGAGGCGCCTGGTGTTCCGCTGACATTTACCCAGGCGCAAGGCGCAGCCGAAATCGGTGTTCAGTTGGGGTTGGAGCACACCACCCTCAGCGCCGAACAAGGCCTGTATGAAGTTGTTCTTACCGTAACCACCACGGCCCAGCATGAAAATAAGAATATTTTTCTTGTTGAAGTAAAACAAGCGGGTATTTTTAGAATAGGCGGCGTCGACGGTGAGATGTTACAGCGTGCGCTCGAAATCAGTTGTGCTTATGTGCTGCTGCCATTTGTGCGCGAAGCAGTGAATGAGTTGGTGGGTAAAGGCGGCTTCCCGCAATTGTTAATCAATCCGATAAATTTCGAAGCCTTATACGAACAAAAGCAGGCTGCTCAGACCACTCAAAACCGAGCCAGCATTAATTAGCGAAAATTTATCTATTCTTGGTCTTGGCGGGTATCGTAAGATAAAGAATAAAAATGGCTTCAAAAAAAAATTATGCTATCGCTGTATTAGGCGCTGGATCTTGGGGGACGGCGTTGGCGTTGTTGTTGGCGCGCAATGGATACAGCATGGTACTCTGGGGTAACGATCCTGCCCGTCAAGCTCGTTTAAAACAAGAACGGCAAAATAGTTTTTATTTACCTGGCATATCATTCCCAACCAATCTCCAAGTCACCGATTCTTTGGCCGAAGCGGCAAAGACCGCCGCGCATTTTCTCATTGCCGTGCCTAGCCATGCTTTTCGCGCCACCGTTGCGGCATTGCAACCATTAATAAAGCCAGATGCCATTGTCGCCTGGGCGACCAAAGGGCTTGAGCCTGGTAGCGGCAAATTACTTAGCCAAGTCGCCATGGAGATTTTGGGAAAACAGCAAGCGTTAGCATTACTGTCGGGCCCCACCTTTGCGCGTGAAGTGGCGCAGAACATGCCGACCGCGCTAACCGTGGCCGCTGACAAAGAAAAAACCACGGAAGAAGTGGCCGCCTGGCTGCGCAATGATCGCGTGCGTGTTTATACCTGTCCCGATATGGCGGGCGTTCAATTGGGCGGCGCAATTAAAAACGTCATGGCGATTGCCGCGGGCATTAGCGACGGTCTTGGTTTCGGCGCCAATGCCCGCGCCGCGCTAATTACGCGTGGCCTGGCGGAGCTTACGCGTCTTGGTATTGCCATGGGTGGCAAGCCGGAAACTTTTATGGGTCTTACGGGCGCGGGTGATTTAATTCTTACTTGCACCGATAATACTTCGCGCAATCGTCGCGTTGGACTTGCGCTAGGGCAGGGACACAAGCTGGCGGAAATTTTGACTGAATTAGGACAAGAAGCCGAGGGAGTAAGTACCGCGCGCGAGCTGCATCAATTAGCCAAACAGCTCAAGGTGGACATGCCTATCATCGCACAGGTGTACCACGTGTTATATGAAAACCTTTCTCCCCAAGAAGCAGTGGAAGCGCTACTAAAACGCGAGCCGCGCCAGGAGTAGCGTTATTTGGCGCCACGAAATGCCAATTGTCGCCAAGCTTCGTAGACGGCCACCGCCGCGGCGTTAGATAAATTCAAACTTCGGTTATCGGGCAAGAGCGGTATTTTTAATCGATGCGCTGAGGGCAATGTCGCCATTAAGCTTTGGGGCAGCCCCCGGGTTTCAGGACCGAATAACAAGAAGTCATTTTCCTGATATTGCATTTCTGTATAGAGCCGTTGCGCTTTCGTGGAGAAGGCCAACATGCGCGCTGGTTTCATTTCTGCAAGGAATTCATCGAAACTAGAATACGTTCGTACTTGTGCCCGTTCCCGATAATCCAAGCCAGCGCGGCGCAATTCTTTATCTTCCAGATTAAATCCCAGCGGTTCGATCAAGTGCAGACGTGCTCCCGTGTTAGCGCATAGGCGCATGATATTGCCTGTGTTGGGTGGAATCTCGGGTTGGTAGAGCACGATGTGAAACATATTTTCTATCATTGTGTATCACTGGTGTTTAACGGCGGATTGTATAAAGTAAAGAAGTAAATGCACATCTCAAGCTGCGTTGTTCACGGAGGCACATGGCGGTAACCAAAAGAAAAATTTTTAATCCTCCCGCTGTCCATTTCAGTTCGCTTCTATTTATTTGCGCTCTCATGCCCGCTCTTTTATTCAAGGGGCCGCAGATAGAGTTTTTTGCTGTCACGCAAATTATCCTGGTGCTGTGGCTGGGTTGGATTGCTTTGCGATCTTACGAGAAAGGATTTGTTTTGCCTAAAACGGGACTGGCTTTGTGCTTAACCTTATTCTGGTTGTGGCTCGCGGTTTCGCTTTTGTGGAGTTTGGCTCCGAATATCAGCGTGATCAATTTTTGGTGGGTGGGTAGCCTAGTGTTGGTTTTCTGGCTCTACACATTAACACCGGATCGCGATGCATTGTGGCTGCATGTCGCTGCTATCTTGTTGGTGCTCGGCCTGGTATTGGCTCTCATGGGCATATATCAAGTGCATATTCTTGAACAGGCGGCGCGTTCTATCTTTGAAACCAGAAATACTCATGCCGCTTATCTTAACCTTGTGGCTTTGCCCGCGTCAGCTTATTTTCTGATATTTATTATGAATAAAGAACAGCCCAAAACTTACACGATTGGCTTGGGTGTAATTTTATATATTTTATTTTTTGCTATTTTTGTAACCGCTAGTCGTGGAGCAACACTCAGCCTTGCGGTTTCGCTGGGTGTTTTAGTGGCTTTGACCGTTCGTTATGTTTCGCGACGTGGAATCGTCGCGCTGTTGATATTAATCACTGTAGCTTATCTGTCTACTAAATTATCGCACGGAGAATTAGCTGAACGCTTACCGCAGCTGGTGCAAGATTCAGGACGACGCCTCATTTGGCAATCATCCTGGCAACTTGCGCAAGCATCGCCTTGGCATGGCATCGGGCTCGGTCTTTTTTATTTGGCCTATCCACCTTATCGCAATCCGTTGGATGATTCTGGCGGTTTTTTTGCCCATAACGATTATTTGCAAGTTTTGATTGAAGTGGGTCTGCCCGGTTTGTTTCTGCTGTTGGCAATATTGTTCGCGGCCGCATGGTTGTTGATAAAAACATGGCGAGCGAACAACATCATTCCCATGGCGCGTGTCGAACTGGCGGGTCTTTTCTGCGGATTATTCGCCGTGGCGGCGCATAGCGCGGTGGATTTTAATCTTTACATTTTGTCCATCATGATGATTGCGGGATTGATGATGGGACGATTCCATGAACTTGCCACGCATCATCTCAAAATATCCAAGATAAATTTACATCCATCCCGAGTGATTGGTCGGTGCGCTTACCCCATGATAATTGCCCTACTGTTTTTATTTCCGATATTTTATTTCGTTGCCTTGGGCATGGCTAATTCGTATTACGACAAAGGAATGATGCAAGCTCGCGAAGGCAAGATTCAGGAAGCAGATCAAAGTTTGGCGATGGCGGAACGATTAATACCCGCGGATGATCGCATGCTTATTGCTCATGCCGATTTATATCGACACTCGATTACATTGCTTGCCGCGGATAATCTTATTGGCAAAAAAGCGTTATATGGCAATGCGCTGACTTTTCTGGACGAAGCGCAGAATGCCAATTCCTTGCGCGGATTAACGTATGTGATTCGAGGACGTCTTTACCAACAAAATATGGATTTGGCCGGCAATGAGGGGTATGTCCTGGCCAGGGAATCTTTTCAGCGCGCCTTGGCGCTTAATCCCAAGTTGTTTCAAGGCCGATTGGATTACGCCAATTTATTGCTGCAGCATCAGCAAAAAAATGAAGCTTTGCGAGTATTGGAAGAGGGTGTGAAATATCGCTACTTTGAGACCTACGACGTGATTCCATTTTATTCACTGACGGCTAAATTGCAGCGCGAGGCGGGGAAAGAAGCCGCTGCCAAAATACTAGAAGAGAAGATTCAGCTGTTGGAAAAGCAGGCCAATACCAGTTATTACCTCCGGGGATACTAAATAAAACCATAAAACCGTTGTTTTAGCGGATTCAGCCAGCCGTATCTAAAAATGGCTCGGTATTTGCTTCTTCCTTAAACGAGAAATATCGCCAGTTTTGGCGAGAACGCGGTATTCCTGGCAAACCCGGGAAAACCGCATTTATCGACTATAGTGTTTGTAAGTTCAGCGTTTTCAGCGCATTAGACCATTGCCTCAAAAATTGGAAATGTGGTCGACGGGAGCATTATGGCAAGTATCACTGAAATGAAACCTAAAAAGATCCGCATCGGCGACCTGCTGATTGCGCATAAAGTTATTTCACAAGAGCAGCTGAATACAGCGCTCGCGGATCAGAAAAAAAGCGGACGCAAGCTGGGACGCGTGCTGGTGGAAAACGGTTTTCTTTCCGAAGACCAGTTACTTACCTTTCTGTCGCAGCAACTCAATATACCTTATATAGATCTGCGCCGTTATCACTATAAGCCCGAGACTGTGCGCTTGATTCCTGAGGCTCATGCGCGGCGTTTTCGAGCAATTGCGCTCGAGGACACACGCGAGAATTTACTGGTAGGCATGGCCGACCCGACTGATATTTTTGCTTACGACGAATTGTCGCGGGTACTGCGTAGGCCGATACGTTTTGCCGTCGTCAAGGAAGCGGATTTGCTTAAAGCGATCGATCAGGTTTATCGGCGCACTGAAGAGATCAGCGGTTTAGCGCAAGAACTGCAACAAGAGCTTGCAGCTCAGGGTGGGGTGGATTTAACGGCGTTGGCTGAAACGGAAGGCCTCACCGATGCGCCAGTAGTGAAACTTTTACAAAGCATGTTTGAAGACGCGGTGCAGGTGAATGCTTCCGATATTCATATTGAGCCGGATGAAAAAGAATTACGTATTCGCTTCCGCTTAGATGGCGTGCTGCGCGTACAGACTATCGCTGATCGGCGTATTGCTAATGCGCTCGTTTCTCGTATTAAGCTGATGGCAAATCTCGATATTTCCGAAAAACGCTTGCCGCAGGATGGCCGCACCAATGTGCGTATTCGCGATAAGAGCATCGATGTCCGTGTCTCGACGCTTCCGGTGGCGTACGGTGAATCGGTGGTGATGCGTTTATTGAATCCTTTTAGCGGTGTGCTCAATCTTGATCAAATGGGCATGCCGAAAAACGTGCTCGATCGGTTTCGGCGCTTGATTCACAATCCCAACGGATTGGTCTTGGTGACGGGCCCTACTGGCAGCGGTAAAACCACCACGTTATATGCCGCGCTGCGCGAGCTGAATCGTCCAGAATTTAAAATTCTCACGGTTGAAGATCCAGTCGAATATCGCTTGGCTGGAATCAATCAAGTTCAAGTTAACTCACGCATTGAGTTGACCTTCGCGCGCGTATTGCGATCGATGTTACGTCAGGACCCGGACATTATTCTCGTGGGCGAAATGCGCGATCAAGAAACCGCGGAAATCGGTCTACGCGCCGCCATGACCGGCCACTTGGTATTGTCGACCTTGCATACCAACGATGCGATATCCACCGCCTTACGCTTGGTGGATATCGGCGTCGAAGCTTATATGGTCGCCGCTTCACTGCGCGGAATCGTTTCCCAGCGCTTAGTGCGCCGTATTTGTGAATCTTGCGCCGAGCCTTATGAGCTTCCCGCGGCACAAATGGCCATTGTCCGCGCCGAGGCTGGAGACAAAGCCGATGGCCTTAAATTTAAGCGTGGACGCGGTTGTAGCCACTGTAACGGTACTGGCTATCAAGGCCGCATCGGTGTTTACGAGTATCTTGAAATGGACAATTCCTTGGTGGAAGCCATGCATACTGGCGACCAATTGAAATTTGCCGAAGTCGCCAAAAAACAACCGGGCTATCAGTCCTTACGCCGTAGCGCAATTATTCTTGCCGCACAAGGTTTAACGACCATGGATCAAGTGGTGCGCGCCACTTATTCGTTAGAGGAATAGCGCCCATTCATGGCTCTGTTTCAATACAAAGGACGTAATCAGCGCGGCGAATCCGTGCGCGGCCATTTAGAAGCGGCTTCACCCGATGCCGTGGCAACGCAGTTGCTAAATACGGGCGTTATCCCCATAGACATCGCCATGGCTCAGACGCGCGAGGACGTGCTCGGTGCCTTGCGCGCTCGTTTAGCCGCGGGAACCAAAATCGGGTTAATGGATTTGGTGATGTTCAGTCGCCAGATGTACACCTTGACCAAGGCGGGTGTGCCGATCATGCAAGCTTTACGCGGATTGCGCGAGTCCACGCAAAATCCTGCTTTCGCTAAAGTTATAAATAGTATTAGTGAAAGTCTCGACACTGGTTTGGATTTGACCAGCGCCTTGCGACGTCATCCGGAGGTTTTTTCTTCGCTGTACGTGAATATGATTCAGGTCGGCGAAAGCACGGGCAGCCTACAGGAAGTATTTTTACAGCTAGCGCTTTATCTCGAACGCGAAAAAGACACGCGCGATCAAATTAAATCGGCCACGCGTTACCCCATGTTTGTCGTGATCGCGTTGGTTATTGCCATGTTCATTATTAATATTTTCGTTATTCCTACGTTTGCTAAAGTTTTCGCTGGTTTCAAAATCGAATTGCCACTCGCCACTAAAATTCTCATCGCTTCGTCAAATTTTACGATTGCTTATTGGCCAGTCATGTTGCTCGTTGTAGCCGCCATGGTTTTTTATATTCGTTATTATGTTCGAACGTCAGAGGGGCGTTATCGTTGGCACAAGATCAAACTAAAGCTTCCCGTGATTGGCCAGATTGTTTTCCGCGCAACACTAGCTCGGTTCACGCGCGCGCTCGCTGTGATGCTGAAGTCGGGTGTTCCCTTAGTGCAAGGCATGACTGTCGTCAGCCGCGCGGTGGACAATGATTTTATCAGTGAACGCATCGTGCAGATGCGCGATGGCATTGAGCGTGGCGAAACCATTGCGCGCACGGCGGCGACCACCGCCATGTTTCCTCCGCTCGTCATTCAGATGATCACAGTGGGCGAAGAAACAGGTTCCATGGATGAATTGATGTTTAACGTTGCCGATTATTATGAGCGTGAAGTCGAGTACGACATTAAGAATTTGAGCACCGCGATTCAGCCCATACTTATTGTATTTATGGCGATCATGGTCTTCATTCTGGCTTTGGGGGTATTTTTGCCGATGTGGGATCTCGTCCAGGTGGCGCGGCAGTCTTAAAATATCGAGTTTATGCCCAAAATACAGAAGCTGGACAAGCTTTGGTTCCTAACCTACTGTATTTTAATAGGCTGCCATGCTTCACAAGGAATAAATCAATGATCCGGGAAGATCATGGCTCAAGCTTTCGATGGCATAACAGCGGGTTTTCCTTACTTGAACTCGTGGTGGTTATCGTCATTATTTCCGTGATGTTAGTTGTGGCAATTTCGCGATTATTAGCTCTGCAAGTCGATGCCGAGCGGGTCACTATGGAAACTGTGGCGGGAACTTTGCGCAGTTCCCTTGGCATGAAGGTTGCAGAAAGTATCGTGAAAGGGAAAGTTGCTGAATTGCCTGGTTATGAGGGATTTAACCCCATGACCTTGCTAGCGGAGACGCCACGCAATTATTTAGGAGAGTTAGATGGCGTCGATCCGGCTAAGCTCCAAGACGGTAAT